>Ga0163147_10000074_pt1 | contig 134179 bp, 118 predicted proteins | sample OliLakLV19MP6G1_FD_148597 | JGI IMG/M metagenome (GOLD analysis project Ga0163147, IMG submission 148597) | Freshwater microbial mat bacterial communities from Lake Vanda, McMurdo Dry Valleys, Antarctica- Oligotrophic Lake LV.19.MP6.G1 | ecosystem: Environmental > Aquatic > Freshwater > Lake... | reverse complement strand
ACTGGAAATTCTCAGTTTGAAGAATCAGAGCACTCATTACGGTTTCAAAACCAAACTGTATGTCAAAGCGATCAGAGCAGCATTTGACGAACTGCAAGCCTTGAAACGGGTCTGCAAAATGTTGCCTAAACCAGAGTTAAAGGCTGTCCCTCTTTTGGGATAGCCAGTCTTCTAATGGTCTTTTGATTAGATCGGTAAAAGATTCGCGGCTTTTACCGAAAGGTTTTCTTATGCACTTTAAGGTGCGTTTTAATCAAAACTGCTATTCTTTTATCATTTCAAAATTTTTGGCCTGCGAAAGACCAGTTATTATTTAAATCGTTCGGAAATAAATTTTTAAGAATATCAATTGCCTCATCTCGCCATGCGGCGTGATGAGGCAACTTTTTATTTTTAGGCAAGTCTATTTAACAAAATATTTCATAACCTAAAATTCAATTACAATTCTATCATTTACTCGATTTTTATTAATTCTGCTCGTTGCGACTGCAAGTTTTACAACGCTTTCTGCGCAAAGCAAAGAAGAAAAAGCGGCAGTAGAAAAAACATTGTTGAATTACCTCGAAGGCGGCACAAATGGCGATACCACGCGCCTCATCGCTGCTTTTCACCCTTCAGCTTCTATGAAATTTGTGGACAATAAAACAGGCGAATTCAAAGACATACCGATTGCGACGTACCTCGATGGCGCTCGTAAAAGTGCGGGTAAAAAAAGCGACCGTAAAACAAAAATTTTAAGTTATGATATAGATGGAACGGCAGCTCAAGCGAAAGTAGAAATTGATTTCGGCACAGGCATGTTTCACGATTATTTCAACTTGTTGAAGATCAATGGCGAGTGGAAAATTGTGAGCAAGATTTTTTATCGAATTGATAAACAGAATATTAAATAAGGTACAATGATGTCATCACTTGGAGTGATGACATCATCTTATGCTACTTTTTCTTTTTGTAATAAAGCCATATTTTGATTTAAAATCTTCACCGCATCATTATAACCCAATTCCAACTGAAAATTGCGTGCTTTGTCCGCAAAACTCAGCGGCGAAGGCAGCATTTTCGAGGGTCGAATGTAAATCAGTTGTTCGTGATACTGTTTGTGCCAGCGCCATTGCTGGGGTGAAAACCGCGACACTTCTGCTACATCTACTGCAATCACTACGTCAAGGGGCTTTTCAAACGCCATTTCTATCGGCAAAATACTGTGCAAACCACCATCCAAATATAGCTCTTCTCCAATCTGATGCGGCTGGAAAACTGGAAACGTCGCGCTGGCAATCACATATTCTGCCAACAAACCCGCCGGAATTTCTTGTGTAAAAAGCGACTCTCCTTTGCGTGCCGTTTTATTATAAACCACCAGCCCAAAATCAATAGGCGATTGCCGAATGACCCCCTCATCCAAATGCTCGCGCAACAGTTTTTTCAATCCATCTACCCGAATACCGCCTTGCGTCATCCAATCGTACATCAAATTTTTATAATTAAAATCCGCATCAAAAATCTGGCTTGGATGTACGCTTTGCCACAAATCCCACGCCTTTTTCCAATCCTGCTGTGCTATCAACGCCCCATTAATCGCGCCAATTGAAGCGCCCGTCACCACTTTTAATTGCGGCTCCAGATTCAGTTCGCGCATTGCTCGCCACACGCCCATCTGATAAGCACCACGCGAACCGCCACCGGAAAGCACTAATCCTATCTGTATCATGTAAATATTGTATTTAAAATAAAATAACGAAAAGGGACAAAATGTTTTTAATTCGTAAAACGAGTCAATATTTATGAACGAAAAATGACAAAAATGAGAGACATATAGTACATTTAGCCGTAAAAAATAAAGTACCTATGTCATACCAATCGCGTCGCTCTTTTCTCAATACCGCCGGATTCACGCTGGCAGTCACAAGTTTTTTTGGTTTTTCTACAAAAACAGCCGTTAAAAAGCCTATGAAGAATATCTTCGTTCACCACGTTTATTTCTGGTTAAAAAATGCGGATAGCGCCGAAGACCGCGCCAAATTACTGGAAGGATTGGAGAAGTTGTCCAAAGTAAAATCCATCCGCAGCCTGCACATGGGGAAACCTGCCGATACGAGTCGAGACGTAATTGATGGCTCCTACACGATTTCTTGGCTCACCGTTTTCAAAAATAAAGCGGACCAAGACAGTTATCAAGTAGACCCGATTCATTTAGCTTTTGTAAAAGATTATGCACATTTGTGGAGTAAAGTAGTAGTGTATGATTCGGTGGATGTGTAAAAAGAATGTGGCTCGTTTCAAAAATGTGCCGCATTTATCAAAATTATTACTGTCTTCTTTACAAGACTTGAAATAATGTTGTAATTTTATTACATGAATCGTATGGTTATGAAAAAATATACCCTTCTTCTTGCGCTCTTCGCTTTTGTCAGGGTCGGATTTGCTCAAAACATTACCAACGTACCCGGCAGAAGCGGCATGAGTTTGAATGGTAAATGGCAAATTCTGATTGACCCTTATGAAAACGGTTTTTATAATTATCGTTACACTGAAAATCCTAATGGGTTTTTCAAAGCGGCGAAACCTACCGGTAAAGATGATTTTGTAGAATATAGTTTTGACGGCGCTGCCCAGCTCAATGTGCCGGGCGACTGGAACTCACAGCGAGCAGACTTATTATATTATGAAGGCACCGTGTGGTATCACAAAGCTTTTCCATTTAGTAAAAAGGTAGGAAAACGCTATTTCTTACATTTTGGTGCCGTCAATTATAAATCGTATATTTATTTAAATGGTAAAAAACTGGGCGTACATGAGGGTGGTTTTACGCCATTTTATTTTGAAGTGACCGACTCGCTGCAAGAAGGAAAGAATTTTGTGGTCGTAAAAGCGGATAACAAACGCGCCGCTGATTACATTCCTACCCTCAATACAGATTGGTGGAATTTTGGCGGTATTACACGAGATGTTACTTTATTGGAAATGCCTACTACTTTTATAGCAGATTATTTTATACAATTAAAAAAGAACAGCACGAATCAAGTGGAAGGTTGGGTGAAACTGAATGGCGCTACGCAAGCACAGCCCGTAACGATCACGATTCCGCAAGCAAATATCATACAAAAAATTACGACAGATGCTACCGGCTACGCCAAAATCAGCTTTCCAGCAAAACCAACCCTTTGGACACCAGAAAATCCTTATTTATACAATGTAATAGTGGAATCTGGAGCCGACAAAGTGGAGGAAAAAATTGGTTTCCGCAGCATCACAGTACAAGGGCAGGATATTTTGTTGAATGGAAAATCTACGTTTCTCCGAGGTGTTTGCTTGCATGAGGAAGTGCCGCAGCGCATGGGGCGTGCGTATTCAGAGGCAGATGCGCGGATGTTACTTGGCTGGGCAAAGGAACTCGGTTGCAATTACGTTCGCTTGGCGCATTATCCGCACAACGAAAACATGACCCGCGTGGCAGACGAATTGGGTTTAATGATTTGGTCGGAAATCCCTGTGTACTGGACGGTTCAGTTTGAGAATCCAGTGGTGCTCGGCAAAGCCAAACAGCAGTTGACCGATATGATTAACCGCGACCGCAACCGCGCTTCCGTTGTGCTTTGGTCGGTTGCAAATGAAACGCCTGTCAGCGAACCTCGTACTAATTTTCTAAAAGCCCTGATTGACGAAGCCCGTAAACTCGACGACACTCGACTCCTCACTGCTGCGCTGGAAGTAAGAGGTTGGCAGGGAAAAGAAATAGCAATTGACGACCCGCTCGGCGAGTACCTTGATGTGTTAGGTTGTAATGAATATGCTGGTTGGTATGTGCCGTGGCGAGCTGAGTTAACTACGATTCCTTGGACGACCCCATACAGCAAACCGTTGATTGTCAGCGAGTTCGGTAGCGAAGCCTTGTACGGCAATCACGGCGACAAAGACCTCGCTTCCTCTTGGAGCGAAGAGCATCAGGAGCAGGTATATCAGCGTCAAATTGGTATGTTTCGTAATATCTCTTTCCTGCGTGGCACTACGCCTTGGATTTTGACTGATTTTCGGTCGCCCCGCCGCCAACTGCCTCATCTTCAAGATGGCTGGAACCGAAAAGGGCTGCTCTCCGAACAAGGGCAAAAGAAAAAAGCTTTTTTTGTCATGCAAAATTATTATCAAGAACAAGCAAAGAAATGGAAATGAGGTAAATTATATAAAAGCAAGCTGAATTATAATATGCACCATCCAGCTAAATATTTAAAATCAAAAGCCGATTTTGTATGCAATATCCGCAAGGAAGTGTACGAATCTGCCAAAAATGACTTGGTCTTTGCTTCCCAATGGTTGCCCAAAACAGTAGATAAAACCAAAGAGGGACGCATTGTAAAAGCAGCGAAATGATTCACGAAATGGAAGTTGCTAAAGGACCCCCTACCCGAAGAAATCAAGAAAAACGTGGTGTGGCGCGCGACCTACTGGAACCCTGACGAAGCAGAATCGGTGTATGTACGGTCGCGCGCGCTGGTGAGTTTTGAGATGCACTCGCCGATTATTGCTTTTTCGGCGGGCATTCCGGCTATCCATTTGCGTCAGCCAACCGACACTCGCAAAGGGCAAATGTGGCGTGACGTGGGCTTGAATGATTGGTTGTTTGAGATAGAACAAAGTACTGGTCAGCAGATTGGCGATGCGTTAATGGATATTCATTTGGATTATAAAAAAGCACTCAGAAAATTGGCTGCTGCCAAGGAATATGTCCAGTCCCGTCAAAAAGATTCAATGGGGTTATTCAAAAAATGAAGGGCGCTTAAATTGACTAATTTGATGATGATAATGGTAATGATGATACTCGTATGGTAAGATTAGAATAAGTGGGACGCTGCGATAAGTCTACCCGCAGATTTCGCAGAATTGCCTGATGGCAATTCGATCTGCGCGATCTGCGGGAAAATTTACGTCCTGCTACTTGCTATTCATTCTTACATCGCTGGCTTTTTTATATCAATTGTACACGTCAGCCCCACTTGCAAAGTGTGATTATTCTCTACTTTTATACCATCACTTTTAAAAATAAGTTGATTTAGGTAACCCAATTCCAAGCGTCCAACTTTTGGTATTTTGTAGCCGATGGCGGCGTAAGCGCGATTTTGGTCGAATATATTCGTACCGACGTTCTTTCCAAAATCCACCATAAATTCATCATACACTGATAAGTAAAACGACTTGTCGGCAATTATTTTGCCTTTGAACGGCATGGAAAATCGGTTGAGCAAGCGAAAACGATTGGTGTAAACGGCAGCTCCCGGCTCATAGTTACTTTCTCTCAAAACCGGTACATTGGAAAAGCGCTGTTCCAATCGAAAACGACTAATCCATTCAAATCGCCCGACTTGATTTTTCAATTGCAATTGTTCCCAAATACGATTTTCAGGAAAGCTGGTTTTCACGGCAAACTCGCCGTAGGGATAAGTTTCGACAAAACAATAGCCGAGCGTAAGCGTGGCTTGTGGATTGAGGTGATAATTGATGCCCGTGCGGAGCAAAAGTTGCTGCGGGTCACTGAACAATTGATTGCGCCGCCATTGCGCTTCGAGGTGCAAGCTCCAGTTGTTGGCAAATTTATGCGTACCGAAGTACATCAGCCAGGCGTTGTTATTGTCTGTATATTTACGAGGGCTTTGGGCGACTGCCAACGTAGCAAAACATATTAAAAATAGAGAGAATAAAATATTTTTTTTCATGATTTATAATTTTGAAATAAAAGGATTTAAACACGTGTCAGATATTCAAAAACATAACACATTTTTACATTAAGTAACAGAGCAGTATTAAATTATAATTTCATACAAAGCCGCAAAGTGTTGATTATCAAATAGTAAGTCTCTGTGAAACTTTATAAACGCTGTGGTTTAAATATGCTCAATTACTCAAGAAGAAATAAACAATAATTTCCAAGTATCCTATCAGTTGAAATTTCCAAAATATGTCAGTTTTCAGTGCCTAATACATCTTGTACAAGCCATTCTGAGTCGTCGCCGCATGATGTTTTGCTGTCGCCCTATGATTTTTTGTCGTCGCCGCATGATGTCATGTAGTCAATAAGTAGTATTATGCCATCTTTTATTCATTTTACGGCTTCTGTTCATTATGTATAAAGGTCCCTTTGCACCTTGCAGTAGGCATAAAATGCTTTTTTGAAATCATTTCCTTACTCGTACACCGTAAATAACGATAAATTGACTGTATGCAATGATATATCGAAGACACGGAATGATGCGGCAGCTACAAAAAATCATGTAACGATACCGAAACACTTCCTTGTTATAAAAAAGAATCAATTTTACAGAAAAACACTTTCCTTTTGTTATTCATTTAAAAAATAGATTGTGTTAATTACAATGTGAATCAAGGATGGAAGAGGCTGATTTTGTCGAAAAACGGATACCCCCTGATTCTTATTATTATGGTATAAGTAGCTCGACCTAAATAAGCGTCACAGCCCAATAGATGATTGATTTGATTATTAGTGCCTTACGGTTCGGTTAATGGTCAATAATAAATGGTCAACCACTTACGACGACCGATACGCCACTTCATGATATCCATTTTCGTGTGGACCCAGAAAGACGCGCGCGTAAATGCGGAAAATAGTCAAGCCATCCAAAATGAAATTCAATGCTGTGAGCGCCGTCAGCGTGAGTTGATTTTCATGGATATGACCAATAATTAAGTCTTCGCCAATAAAAGTAGGCGTTATTGGAAAACCCGCCAAACCCAAACTTGCCAGCAAAAAAACAAACGCCAGTCGTGGATGCTCATAGGAGTGCCCATGAAAACGATTCAAATCCACTGCCCTTTTGGATTGTCGAAGTTTATTTAAACACAAATAACCAATCACGCCGGACACGAGTATGCCGCTCAGATAAATATGAATCTGCGTAAAATCAAATTGGTCATTGAAACCGATAGATAGCGAGGTGAAAAGTTGGTTTAAAACAATTAACAACCACGCTTTACTGGCTTCCTTGCGCTCAACAAAAGCTTTCAAAATGGTAAGCAATCCCAAAACCGCCATCACAATCGGCAAAAATCGCAGCAGCGCATACGGCACGTCTTGTTTGTGATACACAAAATATAACCCAACGGCGTACACTGGCAAAAACAAAACGGCGATGCCGAGCGGCGTGACAAACGAGAGTTGATGTCCGATTTTTTTCAGCGGCTGCCACAGCAAGCGATACATCAGGGTATCTAAGTTCCATTCTTTAATAGAGAGGATGAAAACCGAGCGTTTCACTTTACTCCAAAATGAGTTGCCCGTATCATGTTGCGGCGGAATAAAATTAAAAAACTGGTCGTGGATTAAATAACTCAATACTGACGGAGATACCAGCAATTGATAGGTTCGCAAAAAAGCATTCCCAACAAAATGAAGTAAAGCTAAGGTGTGCAAACCCATGGCTACTTCTACAAACATGATACCGATTTGTGCGATGGACGAATAAGCAATTTGCGTTTTTACGGAAGATTGTACCCGCGCAATCAGCGTCGCCACCACACTCGTCGTCAAGCCAATCGCTCCGATGAGGATTCTAAAAACGACGCTGCCTTCCCACAACGGATAAATGCGCAGCAGCAGAAAAACGCCTATGTGTACCGACAAAGAACCGTAGAAAATGGCGCTCGACGTAGTCGGACCTTCCATCGCACGCGGCAGCCACGAGGAGAACGGAAATTGTGCTGATTTGACCAAAGCGGCGATTAAAAAAATGCTCGGAATCAAGAGTCGAAAAGAAGGTTTCTCAATAATCGCCGCATGATGTGCCTGTAAATCAGCGAGTTCTAAAAAACTGATATTCTTACCAAAATAATGGTGACACAGCCAAATGCCGAGCAGCAACGCGATATCCGCCACGCGGTAAAGCGACACTACTTTGAGCGCATTCTTGACGGGCAGGTAACGGTCGCGGTAAAACGCAATCAAAAAGAACGAGGTAATGCCGATGATTTCCCAACCGATGAATAAAGTAGCGAGATTGCCTGCAAATAGCACTAAATTCAAACCCAAATAAAAAAATAGTAGATTGGTAAAAAAACGCTTATAACCTTTCTCTCGATGTAAGTAATAACGACTAAAAATAGTGACTAAAAATAAAATAACAGAAGCCACTAAAATATAAATAGCGGTAATGCGGTCAAAATAAAAACTGAGCGAAAAATCCGAATTATTGGTTTTATACAAAGTGAAACCTTCTACAAAAGTATTGGGCATTCCTTGCGTCATCCAAAAAATCGTGAACAGCAAACCGCCCACCAAGTGCAAGCCAATAGCCGCCGCCGCCGCACCAAACAATGCTGTCTCTTTCCGCGCAGGCACCAGCGACGCTGCGATAAAACCCACTAAAGGAGGCAGGATAAAATATTGCAATAAATGTTCCATGTTTAATTTTTTAATAATACTAAAAAGAAAGCTCTGACGACAATTCAAAGCCTAAACAAGCACATCTTACCTTTCACCAGTCTCCTTTCACTTGACAAGATGAACCGGCAAATTCTCCTGCGTGGCGTCCACGATGTAATTAGAATCCATTTCTTTAGCTGATTCTATCAAATCGTGAATGCTTTGCGTCATTTCTACTTCGTCTTTTATCGGTAAATAATGAACGAACTCGCCGTTTTTAAAATAATAAAACGCATTCGTATCAGGATGAATCGCGGTGAGATGCACCCAGCCTTTGGTAAACCACGCATACAATTCTGGTAGAATCTGAATGGTTTTTAAGACGACCTCTGGGTAATGTTCTACCAAAATCATCAGGCGCACCGGGTCGTGTACTTCAATCATTTGTAAAGGTAATCCTGGACGCAAGTCACCGTCGCTGCTATTCGACACACCAATCAAACCCATGACATTATGTGGCAACTTTGTCCCCGCACCCAATTTTTGATTATCCACTCTGGAAAAATAGTATTCCAAATTGATACCGCCACAAACGGGTGGTAATGGTTTCATTACATTCAATAATAACTTGCCGTCCAAATCCGTCCGATAATCATACGAATTCATAAACGCCCGCCGGTCTAAAAACAAACCTTTGGTGAGGCTGCGATGACCGACAAAACAAAGCGCATTTGTACCGTGACCCAACTCTGGGCGCGGCTCGAATAGAGAGACGGAGCGGCGGCGAATCGCATTGCGCACTTTTTGCAAACTGGCTTTGGTATTGATCGAAGCAAAGCGGCGGGAACGTTCTTTGGCATTTAAATCTAATGCGCGTTCAAAACTTTGCTTGTTGCGTTGGTGCGCTTTCGCGTTTTCCAGCGAGAGAATGGACTCATCGTAAAAAGCCATTTCATCGCTTGCCGTATCGTGCATCGCGCCAAGAAACTGGGTCGTTTCAGGAATGTGCAAACCATTGTTGCTTAAAATCGCCCGCACTTTTGGGTGGTTTGCCATGAATGCAAAAACCCGTGCATTGGTTGCCCCTGGACGACCGCTACACGCACCGCAATCGTGCGCCCCGTGATGCGGATTGTTGGCACTGCTTGAGCCGTGCGCCACGAGATAAACCAACGGCGAAAAACGCTCCACCAAGCCGATACCGCGCAGCAAGCCTTCCGTACGCACCGCCATTTCAGCTATGGTGAAACCGATTTGCAACCCATTTTCACGGTCATCCGCACTTTGGTTTTCGATTTTCAATTGTCCTTCTACATTCATGTGTGCGAAGGCATTGGAGATGGCAGGACTCATTTTGGGCCGGAAAATAGCGAGCATGAGTTGCACCGCCGCCCACACGCCTAAGGATAAGGAAATGAGAAACCCTTGCAAAAAGGTATGCGATTTTTTACTATACAATAATTCCTGTTTGCGATGCTCCTTTACATCGTATTCTTTGATAAGGTATTGCGGCGTGACGGGCGCGGGACATAGTTTTTCGTAAAATTTGCCATGTTGCGGTTGGAAGAAAAATTCTACTCCAAAAAAGCCAGGCGAACCCAGCGTTTCGCATTCGGTATCCACAAATTCTACGTGCCGCCGCAGCGAACATTCGCGCTCGTCAATGCAAAAAACGCTCTGAAAACTTGGCAGTGCTGCTGGTTCTACCGCGTCTGATTTGTTGATTTTCAATTGTTTCAAACCCGATAGCACCTCGTCATAATAGCTCCATTCAAACGCGTCTTGCCAAAGTGACAGCACCTCATTTAGTTCCGAATATTCTAATTTTGTAAATAAATCCACAGGCGGCGTTGTGACGTACGTCGTCAATGGCTGCCAGTTTTTACCCAAATAAGTATCCAGGTTGTCAATTTCCAACAGCAATTCAAGCAAAATCACATCCCGCAAGTCAATCTTTTTTGGATATAAAATGGAATGCGGATTGTCTTCTATCGCCGATGCAATGCCCGACCAACCGCGATGGCTAAACTGCTGGTCAAATAAATATTGCTCAAAATAAGCTGCTTTTCCGACCACAATTTTCAACAGATTTTCCATTGTACACTGCGCCTCATCCAACAGCAAAGCTTTCACTCTTTTGGATTTAAAAAAGCTGGTAAAACTGGTCGTTTCGAGCGTCCGAATCGCATTCAACAAGCCTTTATCTTCAAATGGAAAGTGCCACAGCGCGATGCCTTGGTCGAGGTAGCTGCACAAAATGCGGAACAACAAAGGCTGCACCAAATTGTCCAAATCAAGATGGTACGCGGTTTTCCAACACGCCCGCAAGTTGCCGATGCGTGGCTCTTTTGCACTTTTATAAGTCTGATATAGCAATCGGTCTTTCCATTTATCAAGCTGATTACTTCCTTTACGCGCTTCAATAATTCTATCCAGCACCGCCTCTTTGATACGCCCTATTTTATACAATTTCCGGTACTCATTGAGACTCAAAGTGACGTGATAACCAAATATTTTAGAGGCTTTAAAAATAGCATCATAAAAATTCAAATCCTGAAAAGCGTGCAGCGAATTATGATGGATGAAATCCTTCAAGGGCGTTTGTGAGGGCAGATAATGCTTCAATTCATGCAGCACGTGCGCCTCGTCAAAATGAGCTGATTTCATTATATTCATTATAATGTTTTTAAAATTTTATTAAAATCTATTTTAAATTGGTTAGTGACTTCCAACTTATATTATTCCGCCATGACCGCTTTCTTCCGTGCTGCCAAATGGTGATTGGAAACGGGTTTATGCTTTTCCAAACCAACAATTTTCACGGTGCCGCCTGTTGCTTCATAATCATGTTGAAAATGGTGCAAGTTTTCCATTACGGAATGGTCTACCAATTGAGTATTTTTCAAATCAATCGTCACATGAAAGCCTGCCGGAATTTCGTCCAACTTCTGCTTGATGCCCAAGAAATTACTGAAAATCGCTGCCTTATCAATTTCCACCAGATACTCATTGCCCTCAAATGACACCTGCGTAGGTGCTTTGAACATGGAAGTAATGGGTGTGCCGCGTACAATGTGGAAAATCATTTTCAGCGCAATGCCCGCTCCAATACCTACCAACAAATCTTCAAACAGGGTGAAAAAGATGGTGACGAGAAAAATTGCCAACTGTTCTTTGCCAATTTTGAAGGTATTGATAAACTCTTTTGGATGCGCCAATTTGATGCCGACCGTAATGAGCATCGCCGCCAGCGCCGTGTTGGGAATCAATTCAATCAATTGCGTCGCCAGCAGCACAAAAGCCAAGATGAAAAAACCGTGAAAGAAATTTGCCCAGCGCGTTTTCGCGCCGTTGTTGACGTTGGCAGAGCTACGCGCCACTTCCGAAATCATGGGCAGACCACCCAGCACTGCCGCCAGCGTGTTGCCTACACCGATAGCAATCAAGTCTTTATTGGTATTCGATTTGCGTTTGTACGGGTCGAGCAAGTCAATGGCTTTCACGGTCAAAAGACTTTCCAGCGTACCCACCAAGGCAAACATAATTACATATTTGATGAAAACGCTGGTCTGCGCCACGCCCGAAAAATCTACATTCCAAGTGATATGTTCAAATAAATTGCCGATGTGCACCAGCGCGTATGGGGGTTCCGTGTGTTGAAAATCCATCAGCAGTTCGGCGGGAATAGCGAGCAGCAGCACGACCAAAGGAGCAGGGATTTTTTTGATAATCGGATTTTTAATGTACCCCCAACCCATCATGATTACCAAACTGACAACCCCGATCAGCGTCGCTTTTGGGTCGAAATGGGCGATGTAGTTTGGAATACTGCCCAAGAGTTCAAACGGGCCTTTACCTTTGGTCAGCGCCGGATTAATATCCAATAATACTGGAATTTGTTTGGCAATGATAATCAAGCCAATAGCTGCCAGCATTCCATGAATTGCGGAAAGTGGGAAGAAATCTGCGAATTTGCCCATCTTTAAAATTCCAAATAAGATTTGGATAATTCCCGCTATCACCATCGCGCCAAGCGCCAAATGCCAGCCCGTCTCGCCGCCGCCAAAATCCGCTACAGCGCCCGCCACGATTACAATCAAACCCGCCGCCGGACCTTTAATCGTCAGCCGAGAACCTGCTAAAAAACTCACCAGAATACCACCAATGATAGCAGTCACTAAGCCCATCACCGGCGGAAAATCACTCGCTTTAGCAATACCCAAACTCAAAGGCAACGCTAACAGGAAAACAATAAAACCAGAAACGGCATCGGCACTGACATTTTCTCGCAGTCCTTGCAGCCCATCTTTTGGTAAAGTGGATTTATTTATATTCGACATATTTATACTATTTTAAAATGAATGTAATAGAATGTTAAGACAGCGAATGGCGGTTTGCCATTGCGGAACATTCCCTTTAGTTAAAAATCATTGAAATAAATGAAATAATTAGCGCAAGCAATTGATTATCAATGGCATAGGAATTATTCTAAACTTAAAAATTTAGGAAAGAAAAGCCTTCGTGCAGTGGAAAAGGATGTACAATTTGGGGAAATACAGGGTGTTGAGAAGATAATTATGATATGTTTTTAAAGAAAAACTTTTAAAGTATACCGATAGTAAAAGGGAAATACGGGCAGTCTGGACGATGTTTTTTTGAAAAATCGGATTTATATGCTCTTCCAAACCACTGCCGCCTGCGCCAGTTTGTTTAATTTTTTCGTCTTCCGCAGCGTGATTTCCAAAACAGCCTTCTTCTTCTTCGATTGATTCTTTGGACTCTGTAATAAAAGGTAGGATAGGACTGTTGGTGGTACCCAGTACCAAAATCAGGAAAGTGAGAAAGTATATGTTGTATATTTTTTTCACTAAAATCGAGTGATCGTTTCGTCCAAGAATCGCCACAAAACTAAGCGCATTGCTTGAGATCTGCAATAGAAATAACGTCTTTTTTAACAGCTATGGAATAATCGCTTATAAATAAGCAAAACACGGTTTACATTGAAATAATATTTTATCAAGCATTCAAAATTTAAAATATTGTATCTTTATCGTTTGCGTTTAAAATACTTTTTAACCAATTCTTTCTCATCAGTTGAAGGTTTTAGTCTTCAAATTTCTGTATGTGACATTTGAATCGGGCGTATTTTTGTTTAAAATAAAGAATTAAAAGCTGGAAGCTGCGCATGATTCAACTGTAAAAATGGATGGAAGAAATTAAGAATATTGATTAAGTAGCGGAAATAGAAAAGAGTAATTACAAATACCGGAATATAAGTTGATGATAAGAAGTAGCGTGGGGGAGGCTTGAACTCCCGACCTTGCGATTATGAATCGCACGCTCTAACCAGCTGAGCTACCGCGCCATTTTTTGAAAGCGAATGCAAATATCGGGTTTTATTAAATGCTATGCAATAGGTAAAAGCGAATTTTTTCTTAATAACCAAACTTGGTTGGTTGAAATAAACCAAACAAGTTTGGTTATTACTCAATGCTTACGCCAGCGTTTCAGTTCCACGCTCAAATCTTTTTGCGCCTCGTCCAGTTCTACTTGGGTTTCGGTGAAGGTGGGACTGCGCCATTTTACTTTTGGATTATTAGAAAAAGCATACGGTTCGATTGGAATGCCAAGATAATTTTTGTCTAATTGCCCATTGTTATTCACATCATGGTAAATGGCGATGGCATATTTGCCAAAAGGCAGGTCGGAAATGGAAATTCGTAAGGCATTAGTCGCTTTTACGGGTGCTATTTTTAAACTAATTTCGTTACCGTCTATCAAGAAATTTTGTTCGGAATCATAAATGGCTACCCGCAGCGAGCCACTCGGTGTCTCAATATTGCTGACTTGTAGCACTAAGTCCCCTTTTTTATAGGGCAAAAGTAGAATCGTCGCCAAAAAAACGATGTTGTATAGCCGCATTTTTCTTTCTGATTTTTAAACACAACTACAAACGAAAAAAAGAGTTCATTATTGGGTGAGATGCCAGATGCCAGATTAGAAGATACCGGATAACCAATAACGATATTTACATAACAGACTTTAGCAAGGGTAAACTGACGCGGAAATGACCTTGGTCGGTGGAGATGGCGATGGGTTGGTTGGAAAAAAAGGCATAGCGGCTTTGAATATTTTCCAAACCAACGTTAGTAGAGGGCATGGTTTGTTTCTTTTTTTGTAAATTATTTTGAATGACTAAATGTCCATTTTCTGTGAAAACTTCAACTTTTAAGGGCTTATCTTTGGAAATGATGTTGTGTTTAATGGCGTTTTCAAATAAAATCTGCAAGGAAAGCGGCACGATTTGGTCGTGTTTGGCAGCATTCGGAATGTTGACTTCAATGTGTAAATTATCCCCGAAGCGTTCTTTTAATAAAAAATTATAAGCATCCAAAAATTGTAATTCTTCTTCTAAATGAATGAGCTTTTTGTCTCTGATTTCTAAAATATAACGATATACTTTGGAGAGCATTTGTACAAATTTCACTGCCTTTTGTGGGTCTTCTGGGATGATGTAAATCAAGGTATTCAAACTATTAAATAAAAAATGTGGATTGACTTGATTGCGCAAACCTTCGAGCTGGGATTCAATGTTTTCGCGGCGTAGGCGTTCGGTTTCTATTACCAACTGTTTCCAACGTACATAAAAAAAGATACTTTCGTAAATAGTGATAACAATGATAATAACGGTAAACGACGCTACTGCATAGTCAAACTCGGTCAAATCCGGTCTTCCCGGGTCGCCTGCTGCGTGATGTAAAACATCTAATATTGGATTAAGGGCAATGTAAATAACTATCGTGAGTAATGCAGAATATAAGATGCGTTTTTGGGTGTCTTTTTGTTCGGGAAAGCGGCGACGCAGTCGAGCAATTATCCAGCGAATCGTCAGCCAATAGGTGACTGTATGGATGATAGAGCCAATAAATTTGGGCAGGTAAGCGACTAATCCATCCGACAAACTCTCCTTCAAAAACAACAACGGCATCACAAAAGCCAAAACCGGAATGCCGATGAGCAGCGCTATGCGGTCATCCACGCCTATGGTTGCAATCAGCCTTTCTTTGGTGGTCATGGCTTAAAAAATTTACGGAAGATACAGTTTTTTTTAAAAGGCGCTGATTATACAAAGACAACCAGCGCCGGTTTATCAGAATAAATGCGGATAATATTCGATTTGCTGATTTGCTAATAACCCGTGCCAACTATTAGCATATTGGCACATAAGCATATTAGTACATTAAAATTGAACTCTATATAAAATATCAGGAAAAAAGCCTGATTGGTACACATCATTTACTTGATTGGTCAAGTTATTATATCTTTTTTGAAAAATATTTTCTCTGTTTGTAACATTCTGAAAATCAAGAAAGAATTGTTGCGAGAACTTGCGCGTGCGGCTATTTTTCAAAAAGCCAACCTTCACATCAAAGCGGAAATACGGGTCGTAACGCTCACTGAATGCCAAGTCTTCTTGCAAGACTTCGTCACCTTTTGCTTTGGAAGCATTGAGGTCAACGGGCGTGTAGTAACGTCCACCGGCATTGGTGATTTTCGTGTCAATCGTGAACGCATTGCGTTTGTCTTTGCCCACTTTAAATTCTCTACCAGCCAAGAGATTCACGATGTAATTATTATTGAAAGCTGAATTTCGTTCGATGCCGTCGCTGCCTTCATATTTGGAATCAAAAACAGAAGCGGTGAGCAAGCCGTAATAACCTTTGCTAAAGAATTTTTCAACAGTCAATTCCAAACCGATATTTGAACCAACTCCCTCATTCACCAACGAGCCGCGTTCGGGAAACACAAAGTCTGCACCAGCATTCAATAAGGAGAAAGAACTCGGCGTACTTTCCACTGCCGCATTGTCAATAGTCTGGTAATAAGCCTCCAACTTCGTGCGCCAATCCGTGCCAAAACGTACGTCATAACCCAACACAAAATGATTGCTTCTTACAAAATCCAAGTCCTCGTTCGTACGCTCGTACACGCCCGGACGCACCTCCTCCGTGAAGAAAAACACAGGCAGCGGCTGCATTTGGTGGTGCAAACCATAGCCTACGCTCAAACTTTGATTCGGTAAAAATTGCCAGTTGACAGAAGCACGCGGTTCAATCGCCGTTGATTCGTTGAAATCCAGATATTGCGCATGTAAGCCGGTGTTGAGCGTCCATGTTGAGCTGATTTTGTATTGCGTTTGGGCGTATGCTTCGAGCAGCGTCATGCCTCCGTTGAAGTCGCGCACTGTAATCCAATCTGGTTCGCCATCGCCGTCCAAATCGGGGCGTTTGTCGCGGTCGTCCACTTTGGTATCAAGGTTGAAATATTGTGCCAAAATGCCTGTACGCAGGGAGAAGCGCGCATTGTATTTTTTATTCAAATAAGAAGACAAACGGTAGGTGTCGGTCACATCTTTTACATCGGTCACGCGGAGTTTTCGAGTGCCTTCATCGAGATAATTATCTTGCGTGTAACCATTTCGAGCCGTTGAAGCCGACAAAATCGTGCGGATGTACGCATTTTCGCCCACCATGATATTGTGTTTGACACCCAAAATACCCAATTGCGAATCGGCGTAACCATCTTCATTCGGGTCGGCGAATAAATCCGTCTCATCAATTTCATTGCCCAAAAAGTCAATATCCGCTAAGCCACCGATTCCAAAAATGGAAAACTTACCTGCTTTGCCATTTGCAAAATCGAGTTTAAAAGACAAATCCTGATAATTCGGCGTCGCATTCGTTCCAACTGGAATGCCCAATGCACCGGCAAGTCCTACAAAAGAGTAGCGATAACTGACCAAAAACGAACTGGTTTTCTTTGCATTCAAAGGACCTTCCGCCATAAATTCCAAACCACTGAAAGCTGCTAACTGTGCGGTAAATTCATAATTCTCGCGATTGCCACTGCGGAAGCCCACGTCGAACACACCGCCCACGGCATTGCCATATTCGGCTGGAAATGCGGAAGTCAAAAAATCAGAAGTCGCCAGCAAATTCGGATTCAAAGCACTCACCGGACCGCCCGTCGTCCCCAAGGTCGAAAAGTGATTTGGATTCGGAATCGGAATGCCTTCCAAACGCCACAGCACGCCCGTTGGGGAGTTGCCGCGAATCACGATGTCATTGCGCGAATCATCCGCTACGGACACGCCCGCAAAGTTACCCGCCAAACGTGCCACATCATTGCGACCACCCGAAAAACGCGTGACTTCCTCTAAGTTGAAACTCCGTGCGCTGATACCCGCCATCTCGTTCACCGTTTTGTCTTTGTCGGTTCGCGCGGTCACGACGACTTCGTTCATTTGCGTGACCGATTCCTCCAAACCTAAGTTGAGTGTCGTCTCTTTACCGGCAGTAACTACCACGTTTGGAATCGTAATCGAATTGTAGCCAATGTAGCTGATGCGAAAGCTGTGGCGACCGACCGGCACATTTTCTAATGCAAATCGTCCTTCGTTGTCAGTTTGGGTGCCAATTGTGGGCTGTATGGTAATGAGTTCAATCGTCACGGCGACGAGCGGCACTTCTGATTGTTGGTCGAGAATCGTGCCGCGTACCGTTTGTGTGTTTTGCGCGAAGGCAAATCCAGAAAATACAAGGAAAAAGAGGAAAAATGTAGATTGTTTCAGGTTTAACATGGCTTATTTTTTTGTAGTAATAAATTTCGATTGCATTGCAAAAGTGTTACAAAAGGAAGGGGGAAGCCAGCGTTTTCCGGTGAGGTGTGAAATGGGAAGGGTGAAACGCAAATTGGGAAAGGTGAAACGCAAATTGGGAAGGGTGAATTGTGAAACGAAAGGTGTCAATTGTCTGAAGTGTGATTTTTATGATTTTTGTGATTGGCAGGATTCGCTCTCCGCGTCCTTTTTGCAACAAGAGCTTTGAGTTCTCTGCGGTTAAAAAAAAATGCTATAAGCGAAAACGCGAAAATCTGCGGGAGAAAAGTGAGCCGCATTTCCTACTTTTGCAACGATATTTAAATTCCAAAATCCATCAGTTACCGTCTGGCATCTAAAATCTATCGTCTAAAATCTAAAGTCTAAAATATGTATCCCGACCTCTCCTACTTCTTGCACGACCTATTCGGCACGCCAGTGGACAACTGGACATCCATTTTTAAAACATTCGGCTTATTTCTCGTACTGGCAATTTTGTCTGGCGCATATTTTTTATACATCGAATTAAAACGGAAAGCACAGAACGGCTTGTTCCAACCAGAAATCGTAAAAGTAACAGAAGGCAAGCCAGCAACGACTTGGGAATATATTTCCAATGCGATTTTCGGATTTATTTTGGGATTTAAACTGCTCTATATCGTCCAAAACTTCCCAGCATTTCAAGCAAACCCGGCAGGCGTGGTGTTGTCAGGATTGGGTAATTGGCTTGGTGGCTTTTTAGGATTGGCGATTTTAGTTGGTTTAAAATATTGGGAAAGCAATCGAAATAAACTACCAACGCCCAGAGAACGCGTCAATGAAGTCTATCCACATCATCGCATCGGCGACATCACGATTATAGCGGCGATTTCGGGTGTGTTGGGTGCGAAAGTGTTTGATATTTTAGAACACCTGCCCGATTTTTTTGAAAATCCGCTGCGAATGCTACTCTCCGGTGGTGGCTTGGCGATTTATGGCGGCTTGATTTTTGGATTCATCGCGGTATTTTGGTATTTAAAAAAGAAGAATATTCGTCCGATTTATGTGATGGATGCGATAGCCCCAGCGTTGATTATTAGCTATGGGGTAGGGCGGTTAGGCTGCCAATTTTCGGGCGATGGCGACTGGGGAATTGTAGCAGCGGCCCAGCCTGCGTGGTGGTTTTTGCCGGACTGGTTATGGGCGTTTGATTATCCAAGAAATGTGGTCAATGATGGCGTGAAAATAGCAGATTGCGTAGGGATTTATTGTTCGCGCTTGGTGCCGCCCGTTTATCCGACTCCGATTTATGAAGTGATTTTGTCTTTTATCATTGCCGGTATTTTGTGGGCATTGCGCAAGCGATTGGAATTCATTCCTGGACTATTATTTTTTGTATATGTATTTTTGAATGGGGTAGAACGGCTTTGGGTAGAAAGTATTCGGGTAAATGTGCGCTATAAGTTGTTTGGATTGAACCCGACGCAAGCGGAGATAATCGCAGTGGGATTGATTTTGACGGGGATTGTGGGCGGTGTAATTTTGTGGCGAAAGTATAAAAAGGTGGAGGCAGTTGAGAAAGGTTTAGAAGGTTGAGTTCCCGTATGACTTGCACAGTATGCAGTTTCTACTTTTATTTTAGTAGCTAATATTACGCGCCCTCAAAACATTTTTGGAACGCGGATGACGCGGATTGGGCGGATTTTCGCGGATTTCTTTCGCTCTCTCTTTATTTAACGTGAATTGATAAGTCTTGATTCTAAAAGTTGTGCTAAACTTAGCTTGTATAGTAAAGCAGTAACAAGAGTCAAATAATCCGCGTGAATCCGCCCAATCCGCGTCATCCGCGTTCCAATTACGTAACAAGGGTGCGTAAATAGCGTTCCCAACCTAAAAGAAAAAATACAGTCCTCCAACAAACGCAAAGCGATTCGCCTGCGGATTGTCCAAATAATTCGTACGCCACAGTGCATCAATGCGAAATACTTTAAAAATATTTTCAATGCCGACACCAAATTCCATGTACGGCTGCTTATCGGGTGCACGGAAGCCATTATAATTATTCGTTTCAGTGGGGTTGAATAGATTGGGTTGATTCGCACGGCGATTTTCATCTGAAATGGTGCCGTACACCGCTTTAAAAGTGGCTACTTCTCGCCAATTTAATTTTCTAAACAAAGGAATTTTATTAAAAAAGAAGCCATCAAAGTGATGTTCGAGCACAAGCTGCGCGTACGTATCGCTGGCAAATTCGTAGCGATTCATCGTGTTGAAAATGCCGCGCGCCATGAAGAAACCTTCGTTGCCCGGATGCACTTCCATCAATAAAAATGGCACTTTCCCAAAGATTTTACCTGCTTCCAAGCGATACGCCAACCAGCCGATCGGATTGATATTGATGTAATGACGATAATAGAGCGACAAGCGATGGTAGCTGTAATCCGCGTCCAGCAAACCTTTGATACCCGCAGAATATTGCAATTCAATAATCGGATGTTTAGAGCCGGCACTGACCCGCTCAAAATTGCCATCCAACACCGTTTCATCAAAAGCGAAGCGCATTTTAAGCAGCACTTCTGTGGTTGTAATAGTCGTATCAATCCCGTTTTGTGCCTCTGAATTTTCTACAAAACCATAGTCAAAACTATCCTCTTTGAAGCCGCCATACGGGTCCATGCGGCGGTGCAACAGCGTAAGCCGATTGGAGAAACCCTTTTTCCAGTAGCGTTCATAAAAGAATTTACCTTCTTCTATACGAATCAATTTCCAAGGAACATCGCGCCGAAACGTGCCGGAAAAAAAGTCGGCTTCCACAAATTCTTCGCTGCTTTCGCTGTTTAAACTGATGTCCTTTTTATAACTGCCGCCAATCGTAGTGCGCGGATACTCATCTGTAACCCATACAAAATCACCACCATATTTAAATTCCTCATCCTTAGTGCCATACGCAACATAGCCACCTAAACGCATTTTTTTACTGAAATTCAAACTCGTGCGCCCGCCGAATCGCAAGCGTGTACCCTCAATCGGACTCACGCCAAAAACAGACGAATACGGACCCAACTCAATCGGACCGAGAATGAAATAGCCATTGAAAATAATGTCAATGACGCGCGTGTAAGTCTTGTAAAGCGGCACACTTTTGATGCTGTCAATCAGGGCGTACACCGAGGCTTCGGTCGTGGTAAGCGGCACGTGTCGGGCTTCGTCCCAGTAGGCGTTGTCGCGCTCCAAGTCTTCTTGATTATAATATTTGCTATCGGTTGTGGCGTAGGCTTCCCGCGTTTCATTTCCGTTTAAAACAAAATTTTTGAAGGTTTCCGTTCGTCGTCCGATGAGTCCGGGCGTATTTTTGGTAGGAATAAAGTCTACAATCATTTTTTGCATGACGGGCAGCCATGCGCTGTCACGCGGCTCGAATTCTTGATAAATAATAATACGCTGCACCAAATTGATATTCACATCAGGACTCATGCGCATATCCACGCGCTGCACAGCGAAAGACGTATCCGCGACCCAAAAATTGCCGGAAAACGTGTTTTCCTGTCGGCGTTTTGGTTTGAATCGAAGTTGATAACTCCAATGTCCATTTAGATTCGTACTGTCGGCGATGTAATATTCGTAATAACCTAAACCAGAATTAGAAAACGGACTAACAAAGCCTTTTTCCAACACATAAATCCAATTATCATAAATGCTGAATGGCGCATGAATTTTCTTGATGTATTCTATAACAGTCTCATTATCAGCACCGGATGTGCGCTGGGCACGTAGCACCGTTTTGGGCTGACCCGTTTTTTTGGTGTAATAAATATCTGCGACGACTTCATTCAAATATAATGGTAGAAACGGTTTTTCATCAGATGTGCTGTCAATATTATCAAATACAAAATCGAAAGGCTTCATCAACTTATTATTGCGCAGCTTCTCGCCAATATTCTCCAAATCCAATTCTACTTTCGCGTAACTTTCGTATTGGAAAGCGTCTAAATTTTCGAGCCGATTTTGGTCCTTATTTGCAATAATGCCACGCACAATGCGGTTAGCAGGGTTTTCGCCGCTCAAAAAAACAACTTCATCCAATGTTGCATCAACGGCAGTCAGCGAAAAATCAACCGTTATAACGGAGTCTTTTTTAATCAACTTTTTCACATTGTCGTAGCCCACCGCCGACACTTCGAGTGTGTCGTACCATTTGGAGGTCGTGAAAGTATAATAGCCATCCGCATCCGTTTCCGCGCCGGCATTGCCATCCGAAAAATAGACGTTGCTAAACGGCAAGCCGCCTTTCGTGTCTGCATCCGTCACGCGCCCTTTGATGGTGCGGGTTTGCGACCAAGCAGAAAAGCTTAGCAATAAAAAAGTAAATAAGTAAAAAAAGCGTTTCATAAATGTAAATTGATATGCCAATTTGCTTATAACACAGAATTATTACAAAAATAACTGCTGTAAAAAGTTTGTAACTTTCCACCCAATAAAATAAATTCATGGCTCCACTGCTCTCTTTTTTCGACAAAAATGCCACGGAAGCCGGTTGTGATGAAGCCGGTCGGGGTTGTCTTGCCGGTCCGGTTTTTGCCGCCGCCGTTATTTTACCCAACGATTTTGCCCATCCTTTGGTACGAGATTCTAAACAATTGTCGGAAAAACAGCGAAACGAAGCGCGTATCATTATTGAAAATCAAGCACTTGCGTATGCTGTTGCTGCTGTTGAACCTTTTGAAATAGACGAAATCAACATTTTGAATGCGTCGTTTGTAGCCATGCACCGCGCCATTGCACAATTAAACGTTTCGCCCACCTCCTTGCTCATTGATGGCAATCGGTTCAATCCATTTCAAAACATACCATTTCATTGCATTATAAAAGGAGATAGTAAATATGCGTCCATCGCCGCCGCGTCTATTTTAGCTAAAACGTACCGCGATAATTATATGATGCAATTAGCTACGAAATACCCTCTATACGGCTGGACGCACAATAAAGGATACCCCACAAAGGCCCATCGGGACGCCATCCGAATATACGGTCAAACGCCTCATCATAGACTTTCTTTCAAACTATTACCCGCACTTACTCAAGGAGAACTTTTTTAAGACGTTAGATTTTAGACGGTAGACTTTAGACTATTTAATGTGGTCTATTGTCTAAAGTCCACCGTCTAAGATCTTAAAGGAAAGGATTGTGTAATTTCTCAAAGCCGATGGTTGTATCAGTGCCGTGTCCTGGATAAACTTTTACGTCATCGCCCAAATGCAGCAAACGTTGTGTGATGCTTTCGATGAGCGTATCGTAATCGCCTCCGGGCAAATCGGTACGACCGATACTTCCGTAAAATAAGACATCACCCGCAATTAAAAAGTTGCTCTCCCGACAAAAAAAGGAGAGGCTGGCAGGCGAGTGACCAGGCGTGAGAATCGCTTCTAATGTCGTATTTCCAAATGTAATCAAATCTCCGTCTTCAATAAAACTGCCAGGTGAAGGAGATAATTCTGGATAGGGAATGTGGTACATCATCGCGGCTCGTGGCGCTTGCTCTAGCACTGGAATTTCGCCGGAATGTATTTCAAGTGACAAATCGTAGGTTTCTGCCACAAATCGGTTGCCAAATATATGATCGAGGTGACAATGTGTGTTTATTAAGCGGACTGGTTGGAGGTGAAGCTGTCTTATAACATCCGTCAAGGCTCGTTTCTCCGCAGCATCGTAGCAGCCGGGGTCGAAAATGACGCACTCGTTTGTTTCATCGTATATTAAATAAGTGTTTTCCTGAAAAGGATTAAATGTCAGACAGACAACCTCAGCCATGTTTTTCCGTTTAGAATGTTGGAACTTGGTGATAAATGCATTATATTGAATCGTTAAAAGTACGATTTACGAAGTATGATTGTTAGTCTGTTTAAATTTTGTAAAAGTAACGCCTGTATGCAACTATACAAATACGCCCTTCTATTTATAGGTTTTTTTACAATCGTAGGAAATGCCGCTGCGCAAGGTACGCAAACCACTTACGGCAAAAACCGCGTGCAATATCACACCGATTTTGACGAATGGTCGCAGTACGAAAGTGACAATTTTATCACCTACTGGTACGGCGAGGCACGCAATATTGGTCAATCGGTGGTGATGATAGCGGAGCAAGATTTTCAAGATATTCAGGGCTTGCTGGAGCACCGCATCAATGATAAAATTCAAATTATCGTCTATACCGACCTCACCGACCTCAAGCAAAGCAATATTGGCAGCGAGGAAACTTTCAACAATATCGGTGGACAGACGAAGATTGTAGGCAGTAAAATTTTTGTGTATTTTGATGGCAATCACAATCACTTGCGCCAGCAAATACGAGAGGGGATCGCTTCGGTTTATCTGGATGCCATGCTTTTCGGGTCTAATTTGCAAGAAATTGTACAGAATGCGGTGATGATGAACCTGCCGGTGTGGTTCAAAGACGGATTGGCTTCTTACGCAGGCGAAGAGTGGAATAGTGAGTTGGACAACCAATTGCGCGATGCGGTTATGAGCGACGATTTTCCGGGATTCAATCGGTTTGCAGAGGCAAATCCGAAATTGGCGGGGCACTCCCTTTGGTATTTTATAGCAGAGAATTTTGGCAAAACGACGGTTTCTAATTTGCTATATCTGACTCGAATCAATCGCAGCGTGGAGAGCGGATTTTTATATGTATTGGGAAGTCCGTATGATATTATTACCGACAGTTGGCTGCTTTATTACAAACAACGATATAAAGGCGAAACACAGGAACGCACTGCATCCGTTGGCAGTCCGATTAAAATTAAAAATCGCAAAAATCTGCCACTCAATCAGTTGAAAGTCAGTCCCGACGGTAGAAAAATAGTATATGTATTGAATGAAATCGGACGCTTCAGTATTTATTTACAAGACGTACAATCCGGCGAACGCACCCGTATTTTGAAAGAAGGTTTTCGCAATCCATTTCAGGCGACTGATTATGAATATCCGGTACTGGCTTGGAATCCAAATGGGCAAGAAATTACGATGTTATTTGAGCGGCGCGATATGCCGAAGTTGCTGATGTACAGCCTTGCGAATAAAAAAATGAAGACAGAAGAACTGTCCACGCAATTCCAACGCGTACATAGTATAGATTATGTAAATCCAAATACTTTACTCTTTTCGGCTACGGTACGCGGCTTTTCAGACTTGTATTTATATTATTTGAATACCCGACAGAGTGAGCGCTTGACCAATGATTATTACGATGATTTGGACGCAGTTTCTGTGAATGTACGCGGTCGAAAAGGTATTTTATTTGCTTCCAATCGGACGGATTCTATCATCAATCCGCTCTCGGCTTCCAGTATGGATACGATTATTCCGGTGGGCAATTTTGATATATTTTATTTTAATCTGGATACCAAAGCTAGAGAATTGGTGCGGGTGACGAGTACGCCTTTCGCCAATGAACGCGAGCCGGTGGCACTTGATACTAGTTATTTTTCTTATTTGACGAATCGTTCCGGCATTATGAATCGGGAGTCAGGTTATCTGGAAGAATATTTGCATCATTATGAGCAAGTAATTACATTGAACGATGGGTCGGAGATTATTTTGCACGCCGATTCGACGCTTACGAGCCTGGATTCTACTCAAATTGATACGGTTATCATTCGTCCAGTTATTAAAGAACGAGCGATTAATCACGCTTCTTCCAATTATGCGAGAGATATTGTAGAACAGAACACCGCGCCTCGTGCTGGGCGGCTGGTGGAATTGATTACGATTAATCGGAAACCGCAGGCTTTTATATTGGAAATAAATCCTGATACGGTCGTCACGCCATTACTCACGCGCTTTCAACAGCGGAAAATTGCAAAATCCATCAAATTAGGGCAGGAAATTCCGGTTAATTTACTGCCCATGCCCAAAACACGTCCAGCAATCCAGTCGCCAGTAGAACGAACCGATACCTTGCCAACACCTGCGCCAATACCTGTCAATACCGTCGAAGAAATCATCGTACCTAATCCGATTATAGAAAAGGACACGGGCAAAGTGGATATTGATAATTATTTTTTTCAAAGTGAATTTGAAGAGCGGGAAAAACCGGCGCAAGTGCAAATAGAGGAACCCAGGCAGGTCAAAACGCAGGAAGAACCCATATTAAATGCGGACGAAGTGCCATCGCCATCTGGTAATTTGAACATCGTGCTGCCGGGCGACTTGCCAAAAACGAAAATAGAAACCGAACCCAGACCGATTTATCGCTTCCGTCCGGGACGCATCTCGCCGTATCGCTTGCAATTTAGAACAGATTATGTGACGACTCAATTGGATAATAGTCTATTGTTTGAAGGCTTAGAAAGTTTTGCTGCCAACCCTGACCCAGGCCGTGGTTTCACCTATCCGCCGCCGGGCATCTTGTTTAAAGCCAATTTTAAAGACCTATTTGAAGATTATGAATTTGAAGGCGGTGTGCGTATTCCGACTACTTTCAATGGTTCTGAATATTTTTTAACTTTTAATGATAAGAAGAAGCGATTAGACAAACGTTACTCTATCTACCGCCGCCAAACGCGCGATTCGCAAGAAAATACGAAAGTGAATATACCCGACCGACGGGAATATAATATTTTGCTGGGACAATTTGGCGTGCGTTATCCCTTGGACATTTTCCGCAGCATCCGCGCTACCGGCACGATTCGGCGCGACCGAGCTACGCAACTCGCTACCTACGCAGATACTTTGCAGACTGGGCAATACGAGTTGAGCGACCCGACTACGACGGAGGAGCGTGTAGGACTGAAGGTAGAATATGTGTTTGATAATACATTTGATGTAGCGTTGAATATTAAAAATGGCACGCGGTATAAGATATTTGCAGAAGTGGTAAAGCGATTCAATTTGGACGTGGCGGACGGCGTAGAACTTGATTTTGCAAAAGGCGCGATGGGCGTAATTGGCTTGGATGCCCGGCATTATCAGCGACTTGGCAAGTATCCAATCCTGGCACTGCGACTGGCGGGAGCTACGTCTTTCGGCTCTGAACGGATGCTGTACTTCTTGGGTGGGGTGGATAATTGGCTTTTCGCAAAGCAGGAAGAAGATGTTCCCTTACCGGCGGTCAACAGTGAAATTGCGTATCAGGCACTGGCAACTAATATGCGTGGTTTTGGCACCAATATTCGCAATGGTAATTCGTATGTGGTGTTCAACTCCGAGGTGCGGCTTCCTGTTTTTCGGATGATTTGGCAGCGGATTAAATCGCCCTTTTTACAAAATTTCCAGATGGTCGGCTTCTTTGATGTAGGTACGGCTTGGACGGGTAATGACCCATTTTCAAAAGATAATCCATTGAATACCAAAATCATAGAGAACGGACCCATCGGTAACCCGAATGTTATTTTAAAACTCAATTACTTCCGCGACCCAATCGTAGCAGGTTATGGCGCAGGCATACGCAGTGTATTGTTTGGCTATTTTATTCGGGTAGATTACGCCTGGGGGCTTGAGACCCGCGTCGTGCAAGACCCCCGCTGGTACATCTCGCTGGGCATGGACTTTTAATAGAATGAATAATAAAACACCTACCCTGTTCGTATTATTTTCCTACAAAAAGTTTTTAAAAAGATGAAAAAAGCAGGATTGCTTATAGGGTTGCTATTGGCGACGGTATTTGGTTTTGCACAAACATTCACAACTAAAGATAACGCCAGTGAGAAAATTCAAAAATTGTATCAAAAGGCGCGGCATTATAGTGCTGGCGAGCAGTATAAAGATGCGTTGGATGAGTTAAAAAAAATCTTTAAGGAAGATTCCACATTCATAGATGGACATTTGCTGTGGGGAGATATTCAGTTTGATTCTCAAAAATATGAAGACGCAGCACAAGCCTACAAAAAAGTATTACAAATTTATCCTGATTATAATTTAACTGTAAATTACCGGCTGGCGATGTCGTTTTTTAATCAAGAAAAATACGAGGAATCTATTCCTTTTTTTGAAGCATTTTTAAAATCAGGCAATAAGAATGCAGATTTGCAAAGAAAAGCAACCCAACGGATTGGTAATGCGCGTTTTGCCGCTACTGCTATCAAAAATCCGGTGCCATTCCAACCTGCCAAACTCAGTGCTAATATAAACACGCCTTATCCAGAATACTTGCCTTCGCTCACTGTTGACGGGCAGTTTCTGGTGTATACGGCAATTATAAAAGGGCAGGAAGATTTTTATTACAGTGAAAAAATAAAGGACGAATGGCAACTTGGGAAACCGATTGAAAATATAAATACCACCGATAATGAGGGTGCGCAAAACATCTCTGCCGATGGAAAATTGTTAGTGTTTACAGCTTGTGGAAGGCAGGATGGCGTAGGTAGTTGTGATATTTATTTCTCGGTATCTCGCAATGGAAAGTGGACAAAGCCGCGCAATCTGGGTGCGCCTGTGAATTCTAAGGATTGGGAATCCCAACCTTCGCTTTCCGCTGATGGTAATGAATTGTATTTCGCCAGCAAACGTGTCGGTACTTTGGGTGGTAGTGACCTGTGGATGAGCCGCCGGCAAGTGAGTGGCACTTGGGGAAGTCCACAAAATCTTGGAAAACAAGTCAATACACCAGAGGATGACCAAGCGCCATTTCTACATCCTGATGGGCAAACCTTATACTTCATGTCGCAAGGGCATCCGGGCATGGGCGGTTTCGATCTTTATTTTTCAAAACGAAATGCGGACGGCTCGTGGGGCGTTCCTAAAAATCTCGGCTACCCGATCAATACCAAAGCAAATGAAGGAGCACTGGTTGTAAATTTAGATGGCACAACCGCCTATTTCGCCACGGATGAACCCGACAAAACCAACGCCCAAATGTTGGCGCGTAAAAATCTGGACATCTACAGCTTCACCCTTTACCCGGAAGCGCGTCCCAACCCAGTCACTTACGTGAAAGCCAAAGTGATAGATGCCAATACAAAATTGCCGCTGGTCGCAAAAGTAGAAATTACAGATTTGAAAAATGACCAAGTGTATACTTCTTCACAGACCGATGTAGAAGGCACGTTTTTAGTGTGCTTGCCGCAAGGGAAAGATTATGCCTTGAATGTAGCGAAAGAAAAATATTTATTCCATTCGGAAAATTTTGATTTGTCGGAGCAAAATTCAATTAAAGAACCGTTTTTGTTGGAAATAGAATTGGTGCCAATAACGGAAGTCGTAGCCGATGGATCGCCTGGAAAAGCCAAGCCAGTTGTGTTGAAAAATGTATTTTTTGAAACGGCATCTGCCTCCTTGCGTTCCGAATCGAAAGCGGAATTGAATCGCCTGAAAAAATTATTGGACGAAAATCCGAAACTTAAAATTCGTATCAACGGGCATACTGATAATGTTGGCGCAGATAAAGACAATCTCACGCTTTCTGAAAAACGCGCTAAATCGGTGTATGATTTTCTCGCCCAACAAGGTATCGTCGCCGCACGCCTGAGTTATAAGGGATTTGGCGAAAGCCAGCCCATCGGCACCAATGACACGCCGCAAGGACGGCAGGTAAATCGGAGAACGGAGTTTGAAGCGGTAAATTAGAGGATGAGAAGATAGGAGGATGGGAAGATAGAAGAATGAAGCGAAAATGGGACCTAGCGAAAAAGAGACGGAGAGACCAAGTGATGAGCGCAAATAAAAATCTGGGGTATCTGCGGGAGACCGAGAGAAAGAGTGACCAAGTGATGAGCGCAATCCTCCTATCTTCCCATCCTCTTATCCTCCCTCAAATCAATCCCCTCGATTTCAATTCCAAATACTTATTAATCGTGTTGATGGAAAGGTCTTCGGGTGCGGTGAGGACGGCTTGGATGCCGTATTGGTTCAGCGTTTGCACCATTTGGGCTTTTTCAGCGAGGAATTTCTGCGCGATGGTTTGACGATAAATGCCTTCTAAAGTTTCTACTTTTTGTTTTGCAAAATCTCGGATTTCTGTATTTTCAAAAAAGACAACCACCAGCAAGTGAAAATTGTTGATGCGGCGCAACAGCGGCAGCACGCGTTCCAAGGCATATATACTTTCAAAATTGGTATATAAAAGCAACAAACTCCGGCGATTGATGAGTTTCCGCACGGCGTGGTATAGTAATTCATAATTTGATTCCAGCGTGCGCTCTTTTTCTTTGTACAACGCTTGTAAAATTTTATTCAATTGAATCGGTTGGTTATCCGCTTTAATCGTCGCTCCAATTTTATCAGAAAATGTAATCAGTCCGGCACGGTCGTATTTTTGCAAGGCAATATTGGCAATCACCAACGAGGTATTAATTGCATAATCCATCAGACTTAAACCATTGAAAGGCAGGCGCATCGCTCGACTTTTATCCAAAATAATGTACACTTGTTGGGCGCGTTCGTCCTCGTATTGGTTGACCATCAATTCCGCCCGTCGGCTACTCGCTTTCCAATTCACACTTCTGTAATCATCGCCGCGTACATAATTTTTGATTTGCTCAAACTCATAACTGTGTCCAATGCGACGCAATTTTTTAATCCCCTGAAATTGGGAAATCCGATTAAACGCAATCAACTCATACTGTTTCATTTGCAAAATAGAAGGATATACCGGCACGTTCGCCTCCGCCTCCACGCGAATGCGGCGTTGCACCAAACCAATCAAACTATTTAAATACAAATTAATCGCTCCAAAAATATACTCCCCGCGTGCTGTCGGTCGCAACTCGTACTGAATCGTGCGCTTTTCATCAGATTGTAAAACAATACTTTTTTCAAAATCTCGAATTTGAAACTGTACCGGCAATTCATCAATGACATTGATAGTCAACTTCAAGTTAGACAAATTTTGCAATTGTAATTTTACGTGATTGGGGTCACCCAGATTGAATAACTTAGGGACTTCCCGCCCCGCCTGAATTCGCACTTTTTTATTAAACAATAGCCAACTATCTAACACAATCACCACCAACGTCATCACAAACAACGCCTGCACCACCGGAAACAACACGCGCACCGCAAAACTGAGCGCAAAGAGCAAAATAAATGCGCCGAGTAGCCAGAAGAGGCGATTGGTCAAATATAAGTTTTTCATTAAGCAGTTCTCTTGTTCTCTATTTCTCTTTTCTCTTAGTCACTCGGTCATCCTATCTTCCAATCCTCCCATCCTCCCTTTCACCTCGGCACTTCCATTTTTTTAATAATATCCCGTATCACTTCCCGCGTTTCGTAGCCCTCCATTTCGCGCTCGGGCGTGAGGATGATGCGGTGGTTAAGTACCGGATACGCCACGTATTGAATGTCGTCGGGTGTTACAAAATCGCGTCCGTATAATGCGGCGACGGCTTTTGACATTTTTAGAATTGCCAGCGATGCGCGTGGAGAAGCGCCCAGAAATAAGTCGCCGTTGCTGCGCGTGTCGTACACGATGGCGGCGATGTAATCAAGTAACGTGTCGCTGATGTAGACTTGCTCGGTGAGTTGCTGGCATTTGCGCACGTCTTCGGCGGTAAACACAGGCTGCACTTCGTCTCGTTGCGCGATTTTGAAGTCATTGCGAAAGCGGCGCAGAATGGCTTTTTCCTCCTCCAGCTTCGGATATTCCATGTTGATTTTTATCAAAAAGCGGTCGAGTTGCGCCTCCGGCAGTTTGTACGTGCCTTCCTGTTCAATCGGATTTTGTGTGGCGATTACAAAAAAAGGAAACTGCATCGGGCGTGTTTCGCCATCCACCGTTACTTGGTATTCTTCCATCACTTCAAACAGCGCGGCTTGCGTCTTCGCTGGCGCGCGGTTGATTTCGTCAATCAGTACAATGTTGGAAAAAATAGGACCTGCATTAAATGTAAAGTCTGAGGTTTTCATATTAAAAATCGTCGTACCCAGCACATCACTCGGCATTAGGTCGGGTGTAAATTGAATGCGCGAAAAATCTATCTGCATCGTTTTAGATAACAACTTGGCAAGCAGCGTCTTGGCAATGCCTGGCACGCCTTCAATCAAAACATGACCACCTGAAAAAATCGCCGCCAGCAGTAAGTCAATCGTTTCGTCCTGCCCGACTATCACTTTCTGAATTTCCGCTCGGATGGCAGTCACGCCATCGCGTATGTGACTCAGATCCAAGCGATTCTGTAACAATTGGTTTTCGGGTGTGTTCACGGGGAGTGTCTCTGGGGATAAGTCCTCCGAGAAATTATTGGTGGGGTTATTTTCTTGAAATACGTCGTTTTGCATAAAGGGTTGATTTTTTGGATTGCCGGTCAAGATACTGTGTATTATAATTTTTTGGTTTTTAATACTACAAATATATCGTTTCAAATATAGAAATAATGAAAAATTGGGTGTGTTAAAAAAGAGGCGGCATAAGCTTCATATTATTTTTAAGGTTATAATTTTAATAGCACAGTAACCGAAATCTTATATTTTCACTATCTTTTGCTTGAATTGAAAACTTGAGCAAACGGCGGTTGGCTGCAATAATTGCTTTTATTTTAAATCAAAAACAAATTTTAACGCGGTGTCAATTTTGCGCAGAACGCTTCCGGTGAGAGAACCGCTGATTTCAATTAATCGCTCTCGGTAGTCAATGGGACGAGTTTGTAAACAATCTGCAATTGACTTCTTAGACAAGCCATTTTCTGCGGAGGGTTCAATAGTTACATTGGTAATGATGCGCGCTTTTTTCTCTGACCATTCTGTAATTGGTACGACTTGGAGGACAGGCACTTTTTTGTTATAAATGTCATTTGTTACCATTACACAAGGTCTCACTTTACCCGTTTCCGAACCTTTGGTAGGATTTAAGTTAACCAATATTACCATGCCACGCTTTAGTTCCATAGCTTAGTTCCAATCTTGCGTAGCTGAATTTGTCCATTCTTTCGTTTCCTCATCCTCCTCGTAAATTTCTGCATACAAGGCTGCTGAGGCCTCCAAAGTTTGAATATTTATTAATTCTTCTTGTAACAAATCAATCGCTTTGGCAACCAACTCATCCGAGCTATGAAATCCATATTTTGCGTATTCTTGGATAAATTCAACTTGTTTCTCCTCTAACGCAAGTGTTTTTTCAATCGTCATAGCTGTACTAACATTTATTTTCATCCAAATTTACAAATAAATAAAGGAAATTCAAAAGTGAGCCGCTAATATTCTATTCTCGAAAAAATCCCTCCATCAATCTGTAACCTTTCCACTTTTTTCCAGTCTTTGTATTTTTGGAGAATGCTACCTTTGTAGCGGCTAAGTAAACCAAATCACCTTCGACACCATGAAAAACCTATCTATCCTACTCTTGGCTACCTTTTTTGCCAGCGTTTCCCTATTGGCTCAATCTGAATCTCCACCTGATTCCACCACACTTCCAAAAATAAAAAAAGCCTACTATACCCAAAGAATCACCAACCAAGCGCCAGATGTAGATGGGATGTTGAATGACACTTGTTGGAATCAGGTGGAATGGGGCAGCGATTATATCCAACTCGACCCGACGGAGGGCGTGCCGCCCACGCAGCAAACCGCTTTTAAAATTTTGTATGATGATAAATATTTGTATGTAGCGTTTCGATGCTATGATACAGAGCCAGCTAAAATCGTGCGCCGGATGTCGCGTCGGGATGGCTTTGACGGGGATTGGATAGAATTGAATATTGATAGTTATTTCGATAAACGCACCGCTTTTTCTTTTACAACTTCGGTTTCAGGTGTGAAAAGTGATGAATTTGTATCGAATAATGGCAACAATTGGGACGAGAGTTGGAACCCGATTTGGCTGACGAAAACGAATATTGATTCGTTGGGTTGGACGGCGGAGGCGCGTATTCCGCTGAGCCAGATTCGCTATGGCAATCAAGAAGAGCCGGTGTGGGGCATTCAGACGACGCGGCGGGATTTTCGGCAACAAGCGCGCTCCGTGTGGCAGCCGATTTCGCAAAACGACATGGGCAATTGGGTCAGTGGCTTCGGCGAATTGCGCGGTTTGAAAGGGATTAAACCGCAAAAACAAATTGAAATTCAACCCTACGTTGTAGCAAAAACCGAGACTTTTGAAAAAGAAATAGGCAATCCGTTTGCAACCGGCTCGTCAAGCAACCTCACCGGCGGCGTGGACGCAAGACTCGGCATTACGGGCGACCTCACGTTGGATTTGACCGTAAATCCTGACTTCGGACAAGTAGAAGCCGACCCTTCCGCTTTGAATCTGAGTGGTTATCGGATTTTCTTTGCCGAACAGCGACCTTTTTTTGTGGAAAACAGCAATTTATTCGACTATCAATATGCTGGCGCAGAAGCAGGCGGCGATTTCACATCCGACAATTTGTTCTACTCGCGTCGCATTGGGCAGCAGCCACATGGTCGCCCGAATTTGGGTCCTGAAGAGTTCGCGGATGTACCTTTCAGTGCTACCATTCTCGGCGCAGCAAAATTCAGTGGTAAAACAAAAAAGGGCTTGGGTATCGGTATTTTAGAGAGCGTAACCCAACGAGAAATGGCGGAAATTGACTACAAAGGCGAGCGACGCGAGGAAGTCGTGGAGCCGCTCACGAATTATTTTGTCAGCAGATTCACGCAAGATTTCAAAGAAGGACAAACCGTGTTGGGTGGTATTTTCACTTCTACGGTGCGCGATTTGCAAGGCGGCGAGTTGAATTATTTGCATCGTTCGGCGTATTCGGGCGGTGTTGATTTTGTGCATTGGTGGAAAAAACGGACTTATTTCGTCTCGGTCAACGGCGTGTTCAGCAACGTCAACGGCAGCCAAGAAGCCATTACCAACACGCAACAATCCTTCGAGCATTATTTCCAGCGTCCGGGCGCTTCCCACGTCGAGGTGGATACGAATGCGACTTCGCTCACTGGGCACGGCGGCACAATTAAAGTGGGTCGTCTGAATCAAAATTGGAAATTTGAAACGGGTGTCAATTGGCGCTCGCCGGAGTTAGAATTGAATGACTTGGGGTTTATGAGCAATGCGGATGAAATCAATTATTTCTTGTGGACGGGCTATCGTTTCACCAAACCGTTCTCGATTTTCCGTTTTATGCAAATCAATTACAACCATTGGTCGCGCTGGGATTTTGGTGGTCGCAATCTCTACCAAGCCGTAAATAGCAACGCCCACATGCAGTTCAACAACTTTTGGGACTTTGGCGGCGGCGTGACGTATGAGAATAAAGACATCTCTAACAATGCGTTGTTTGGCGGTCCCGCGCTGCGGCGTTCGAGAGGCTTGGCTTTTTGGAATTACATTCGTACCGACCGGCGCAAGCCTGTTCAATTCAACCTGAACGTGCAGTTTGCCAGAGGATTTGACCGCGATGAACCCAACGCCGTGCGCTATCAAAGTTATTCGCTCGGTATGAATGTGCAGCCCTCCAATGCCCTGAATTTATCGCTCAGTCCCGGCTACAGTATTCAAAATCGAAAAGTGCAAAATGTGACCGACCGAACTTTTGATAATCAAACCCGATACATCGTCGGTTCGTTGGACCAGCAGCAATTGAGCATGACTTTCCGTTTAAATTATTCCATTACACCAGATATAACGTTGCAATATTATGGACAGCCGTTTGTTTTCAGAGCGAAATATAAAGATTTTAAATACATAACCAATCCATTAGCCAAAAATTTGTACGACCGTTTTAATAATTATGATGCCAATCAAGTTCAATTTGAAAATGATGAATATTTTATTGATGAAAACAGAGATGATGTAAATGATTACAGTTTTGGCAAGCCCGATTTTACATTTTTACAATTCCGTTCCAATCTCGTTGCCCGTTGGGAATACGTGCCCGGCTCGGAAGTTTTCTTAGTGTGGTCACAAGGCAACACCAACGACGGCGACCCGGAGAAAGAACTTTTTCCCAGCTTGACCGATGATTTATTTTCGCGCAAGCCGCGCAATATCTTTTTGGTGAAATTTACGTATCGGTTTTTGTTATAATGTAAAAATGGTCAGCCGATTTTGGAGTCGGCTGACCATTATATGCAAATTTTCTTATTCAAAAATTAAATCGGAAGCGCGTCTTGCAATTCCAACTTAAAAATATCATTCCGAATATTATTGATGTAAGCTTCAAATAATAATTTGGCTAATAAAAATTCATCAGAACCAATAGGAATGCCTTGAATTTTATCCAATAATTGCTCGGCTTTCTTGCGGTACGTAAAGTCATTATATAATTCTAATGCCGATTCTAAGGTGTGAATAAATTGACCAGAGCGGTTTTTCTTGCCATAGAATTGTTCCAACAGCGCGGCAGAAGCCAGTTTTGGCGCGTAACCTTCCAAATCCGGGCGGTGTTTACCATCAATGTTTACAACAATATAAGGCGCGTTGCCTTTGTATTCTTTTCCATTTTGACAATGAACAAGTCTTATTTCCAGCCGCCCAAAACCATCATTTTGTATATCAATTCTGTAATCGCTAAATTCATTGCGGTCTTCTTTATTATACACAATGTAATGTCCTGATTTGAAATTGGGCATACCAGAAGTCAAAAAGCGCAAGTCCATCGTATCCGACAAAAACGGACGGGCTTCAAAAGAATTCGCCAACTCTCCAACTAATTTGATAAGCACAGAACCCGCCAACAAGTACAAATTGGCTGGTACAAAAATGGGTAAACCCGCCGCTGTCGCAAACATTTTGGCAACTGAATCTACCGTATTTTTTTGCAACGAATCCACCACCAATTCAAACGAGCAAAGCGTAGTCGTGTTTTCTAAACAATCGGTGTAATAAACAATAGACGAACCCTTAGAAAAAGCCGCCTGCTGCACGTACTGCCGGTCTTTAATGTCTTCTTCCAATTGGTTGATAGCGCGTGGCGCGGCATCAAAAGTTTGAGCACCTTTCACACCCGAAACGACTAACAAATCTGGTTTGCCACCTAGAAAACCACCCGGCGCGTCGCCTGTGTAAACGGTCAAAATTTCTACTAACAATGGTCTGCCGATGCCCACTGGCGTGAAGGCTTGAGCGGTGTTACGCTCGCCATTGGAGTGCCCATTTTCAGGTTCCCAAGTACCCAGCGCAATTTGCTGGTTAATTTCTTCGACATCTATCAGGTCTTCGCCCGATGCATAAAATAAAGCCATGGTGTTTGAATTTATAGGTTAGAAAATAGGATTATGTCCATTGAGAAAATCAGTAACCGAGTCCATTTTATTTTAACCGCAGAGCTTGGCGTTTCTTGGCAAATTCCGGGTATCGCATTTGCATCAACCTAACTTTAACTAATATGTATTGGCTTGATTTTCGATAAATTATTTTTGTTTTTTTCTCTGTGCTTAAGTTTTGTCACTTTTTTGCATTGCCCAAAAAAGTAACCAAATGGAATATCCCGTACCAAAGGTCGGGGAAACGCTAGGCTAATCAATCCGCTCCGCGTGATTAGCCGGCAGCCGCCACCCGTGTTTCAGAATTAAATATAAGTTATTTAAAGTCAAAGTATTATACATTATTTAAAGTTAGGTTGATGCAAATGCGACGTATCAAGACAAGACAAATTATATTTATTTTAATATTAGCAAGTAGAAGTTGCGCTCATGCGGTTGTACGAAATGTTAACGCCAAGAGTTGCAGCTTTCGCTTAAACAAGTCAAAAAAAATTGTGATTTATAGCAAATTTAACGGTGAGTTAATACTGGATGCTAAATGCTGGGTGCAAATGAATATTCAGTTCATCACGTACTTCCATCAAAGCAAATCCCAGTAAATTTAAGCCTTTCCATTGCTCAGGCTGTGCTGCGGCTGGATTATCTTTTGCCATTCCGATTCCCCAGATGGTGTCTACCGGACTTGCTTCCACCAACACTTGATTTTTCGTATTTAAAAGATACGTTTTAAGGTCGGGATTTTGTCCAAATTTATAAAGATTTCCCTTCTTTACAATATCATATCTAATCTCTTCCCAAACTTTCGGTTGAAAATTTTTGACTTGCCGCCCCAATTCTTTCGCTTCTGCTGGGGATTTGGCAATCAAGATTTTATGTAATATTGCTTCATCTTCAAATAATCTCGCTTTCTCCGCCATCATGTAATGTTCGGCGGTTTTGTAAGTTACACTATCCATTTCAAAATCACTTTCCCACCATTGACTCAAACAACTTTTTCCGATAGTGCCGTCTTTATTAGGTTGATGTCCCCAGAAAAAAAGATAATTTATTTCTCTTCTACTTTGAGATTCATTTATCAACCAGTCCAAATTATATTTCATATTACAATTTCAATAACATAATAACACATTATCCTTGCTCCCACATTTCAATTTTCTTTTTATCTACAATGCCGCCCCATTTAGCGGAGTAAATATACTCACCCGTTTCTAATTTCTTTACATAATCTTTCACCCATTCTTTAAAAGTCGGTGCAATTAACTCGCGTCGCCCGATTTCGTGGTCCATCCGAATGATTTGACTTACCTCGCCGCCTTTCGCTGGGTCCAGATCCATGCAATAACTATTGCCCGCGCCGTCAAATGTAATAGGAATCCGGTAGCGATTGAACCAAACTTTTTTCACCCCTTTATCGGGTTCGGCTCTTGCATCGTCCAATATACCTTCATCCAGCAATTCTTTCCAAGTGCGCCACTCGCCCAGCATCCGTGCGGTGGAGAGCATTTCTTCAGCATCTACCAAGCCATCACTTCCTTCCCGCTGCCCGTTGTGAATCTTGTAAAAGTTTTTAAAAGGGGTGGGTAAGCGTTTGCCAATGGCGGTTTCCAATGTAATAAAATCGGATTTCGTAGCACCCGGATTTAAACTTTCAATCAATTGCGGCGCATCAATTTCCATCCAAGACTTGATGTATCTCCAACGGGGTCTCATTGAATTAAATAAAAACATAAGGCGATAGGTTTTTGAGTTTGCAATGCCTTTACAACAAAAAATCCCAACAATATCTTTTGATACTGTCAGGATTTTTTCTAAAATTTAGTTCGTGCCACGTGCCAAGTCTGGCATCTATTTATCTGGCATCTGGCATCTCCCTATCTGGCATCTTCCTACGGTTTCGTCACCATATACTTTGCAGCCTGCCCTTTTTGTGGAATGGAGTTTTTAATAAATTCACGAATATCATCGTTGGCATTTTTTAAATCCTCCTGCCGTAAATACATCATGTGTCCACTCCGGTAGCCTTTGAAACTCAATCTATCCTTCATTTTTCCGCTCGGGTCGAGGTGCCACATAGAATATTTTGCGTTGAAATAAGTACAAGCGCCATCGTAATAACCCGATTGCACCATCACTTTTAAATACGGATTTTGAGCCATCGCTTGCCGCAAATTTTCACCCGTATTGTCGTTCGTTCTATCCCAAGGATTGACCGGACCAAACATATTATATTTGATGTCCGTTTTGTATTTTAAATCATTCTGAATGTAATAATTAATTGCCGGTGTAAATGAATGTAACCAAGATGTAAGTTCTGAATTGTATTCTGGCGCGATGCCCGCTTCCTTACTATCCAAACCAAGATAACGCGAATCCAGTCGCCCAACTGTGTAGCCGCCGCGCTCGCGCAGCAAGTCTTTCCAGAAATATTGATACGAAACGTCCAAGTTATTTTGCAAAATCGTTTTTTCTGATAAGCCCGAATAATAGGCCATTTTTTTAGCCATCGCTTGCTTCTTGGTCTCCTCCAAAAAACCGCCCATCACCATCGCTGGAGTCAATTCATTGATTGTAAAAGCCTCTACTTCCGGCAGTATTTGGTCTAAATCTTTTTGCTGCAATTCCGCCGGCAACGCTTTTTGATACCAAGCCGTCGCTGCGAAATAGGGCAAGCGATTTGCCGCTTCTACCGGACCATCACGTTCAATGCCCAATTCTGTCGGCGATACCAGAATCACGCCATTCAAGTACATCCATTGCGTATTTTGCAATTCCAAAGCCAAACCGGAAACGCGCGTCGTACCATAACTTTCGCCAATCAAATACTTCGGCGAAGTCCAGCGATTTTTGCGCGTCACAAACGTATTAATCCATTCTGCGAGATATTTAATATCAGCATTCACACCAAAAAAAGTTTCTTTCTTTACATCTTTATCCAAAATGCGTGAATAGCCCGTATTCACTGGATTTACAAACACAATATCTGCTACATCCAGAATCGAATGCGGATTTTCTCGAATGCCATACGGCTGCACCGGATAGCCCTCGTCGTCAATCATGATGTTGCGTGGACCCGTGTACGCAATGTGCATCCATACGGAAGCCGAACCTGGACCGCCATTGAAAGAAATCACAAGCGGGCGTGTCGAGCGGTCTTTCATATCTGAACGTTCGTAATATGTATAGAACAGTGTAGCAGTCGGTTTACCCTCTTCATTCCAGACGGGCTGCGTACCAGTCGTCGCCGTATAAGGAACAAGTGTACCTTTAATGGTCACCTGATGTTTCGTTACAACGGCAGAATCAACGGCGATTTTGCGTTCTTGCGCAAAGGATAGATGGAGGTTGAGAATGAGAATAGCGAATAGTGGAAGGTATTTTTTCATGTGTTTTAGGTATTTTTCAAATTTGGACACTATAAGGTAAGGATTCTTTCCATTGTAAAGTTGCTTTTTCTAAATTTATAGAACAACTTTGAAGTGTATAGAAAGAATAATTTTTCTTCGAGATAGCGTTTTTCAAGCGATGACCGAGTATGGGGATTGTCTTTATGGTTCAAATGTACCAAATTTTGATTGCGATTAATTACAGATGAAGAACATGATAAATATGAATTATTTGCAGTAGATCGGGAACAGAATGATTATTATACAATATTTCAGGGCGACCTTATTAGTGGTAAAATTTGGATTCAGGAAGGTACTACCGAAGATGGATTCGCCAACCTGCTTTTGGACAAATGTGTTGATAAACAATAAGTTGTATTTGCGTATAATCCCGAATATTATTGCCAACATACAGCGTTTGCGATGGCGTAGGTTGTTGAATACAACTTGATAGTCAAAATTTACTTTGCACCCAAAACAGGTTTTAATTCCAAGCTTTTATAAGCATCCAAGCCACATTGCAAAAAACTGGCATATTCATTTTCATCAGGCGTGTAGCCGACCGGGTTATTTAATAATTTGCCATTCGGCGAAAACAAAACGTACATGGGCTGGGAATTTGCATTAAAATATTCCGTTTGAAAATGCGACCATTTGTGACCGTGATTGCGCAGCGTTCGCTTACCACCAGTCGCTTTTACCACTTCCAATTGCTCTGCTGCTTCCAAATCTACTTTTTCATCTACGTATAACGAAATTATAACATAATCATTTTTTAAATATTTATATACTTCCGGCTCGGGCCATACGTGCTCTTCCATCTTCCGACAATTCACACAAGCGTGACCCGTGAAATCAATCATGATAGGTTTATTCACTTCTTTCGCGTACGCCATGCCTTCTTTTAAATCTTTGAAACAATTCAGATTTTGCGGACAATCACATTCATAAAACCAGCTATAACAAACGGGCGGAGCCAAGCCGCTCAACAATTTCAAGGGACGATAAGAACCCGCTTTTTCATCATAAATAAAACCCGTTGCTAAATAAAAGGCGAATGCTACCGATGTCAGTCCAATTACAAGTCTGGTAATGGATAATTTTTTAATCGGGGAATCATGTGGAAATTTTATAAATCCAAAAAGATACGCCGCCAAGCCTAGCGAAAGCAGCAACCACGCAGCGAGGAACGGCTCAATTTTCAAAATGCCCCAGTCTTTTACCAAATCTGCATTCGACAAAAATTTGAGTGCCAATCCTACTTCTATAAAACCCAAGGTCACTTTCACCGTATTCAACCAGCCGCCGGATTTGGGCAAAGAAGTCATCATACTCGGAAATGCTGCAAACAGCGCAAACGGCAACGCCAATGCCAGTCCAAATCCGCCCATGCCCGCTGTCAACTGCCACGCGCCACCATCCGAACTCAACGCGCCCGCCAGCAGCGAACCCAAAATAGGACCTGTGCAGGAAAACGACACCAACGCCAACGTCAACGCCATAAAAAACACGCCAATCACCCCACCAACGCCTTCTGCCGAACTCGCCCGACTCACCCAGCTACTCGGCAAAGTCAGTTCATAATATCCAAAAAACGAAAAAGCAAAAATCATGAAAATCGCAAAAAATGCAATATTTAGCCATACATTCGTAGAAATATCATTAAGAATATCAGGGTTTACATTATCTAATAAATGAAACGGCACACTTAGTAATAAATAGACTGCAAAAATAAAAAATCCGTACAGCGAAGCATTGGTAATACCTTTGCGCCGATTTTCACTGCCTTTTGTAAAATAGCTCACCGTGAGCGGAATCATCGGAAACACGCAAGGCGTGAGCAGGGCAATCAAGCCGCCGAGAAAACCGAGTAAAAAAATGGTCCAATTGCTTTTACCGTCTGCCTGAAGCGTCGCATCGCCACACGCCGCTACGGGATTTGCCAAGTCTGGTTTTTGCAAACCGCCGAATAAAATTTGATTGGGGCTGTTAGGATTTATGGAAGCAGTATCGGTAGTCGACATATTGGCAACGATCTCTTCGGCTTGCTGCGGAATCGTGGTGGTATCAAAGGCGATAGGTTGAATGTTTAAAGTTTCTGGTTTTACAATGACTGCATCTTTTGCTGGTTTTTCGATGCCTTTTATGGTCGCGGCGGTCAGTTGAAAAGAAAATTCTTCTTCGGTGGGCGGCAAGCATTGCTTGGCATCACAGGTCATAAATTCCAAATAACCGGCAATCGGTTTGCTAAAATCTTTCATCCGTACGCGCTGCGTAAAAATGCCTTTTTTATAAATTTTGGTCAGGTTCATCCTGAAGATATCGTCATACCCCTTCTTGATCGTACCCGATTCTTTATTTTTGCCAACCAGTTCAAAATGGTTGCTTTTTTCAAAATGAAAACTCGTCGGTATAGGACCATCCTCACTTTCTAAATATTGCGAATAAACCGTCCAGCCTTCGTCAATCGTGGCGGTAAAGATGAGGTCGAATTCCGTGTCACTCACTTGTTTGGAAGTCCAAGTCCAGGTGACTGGGGTGAGAATTTGGGCTTGTAAGCCAATCATTGACATTAAAGAGAAGAAGAGGAATGTTATTTTTTTCATGGATTTTTTTTAGTTCAAGGGTTTGGAATATTTATACTAATCATTTCCACAGCCTAAAGGCTGTGGGACGTGGACAGCATAAATGCTGTGCTACCATTTTACTACAAACTCCACCGTCGTCGGCGGCAAACAACGTTCGTCGTCGCAAGTCATAAACTCCAGCGAACCGGTCACTTCATTTATTTTTCCTTTCAATTGGATATGTTGAATAAACTGCACTTTGCCATCAAATTTTATCAAATTCATCCCAAAAATCGGGTCGAATCCTTCTTTTTTATGTCCCGCTTCCGCTGCCTCGCCCACTACTTCATACTTTTCATTTTCATTAAAAACAAAACTCGTCGGAATAGGTCCTTCGTCCGATTCTAAATACTGCGAATAAATAAACCAGCCTTTGTCGACGTGCGCCGTGAGTACTAAATCATATTCCGTATCACTTATTTTTTTTGCCTCGTAGCTCCAATGCACGGGATTCAAATGCTGTGCCCAAGCGGCATTGGAAAGAATAGCAAACAGAAAAATTATGTAAATGCGCATCATTTTATTTGTTTATATTTCAACTGTTTGCAAAAGTAACGCCGTTTGTCGAATGCCGCTGCTGTGCCAGTGACGATTAATAAAAGATTAACACATTGTAGCACAGCCTTTAGGCTGACACCGTACCCCAGTCTTCAGACTGGCACCCAAGAGTGCAAAATGGAAAAAATAATTTTCAACTATCTTTAATTTTTGAGTGTTAGCGACGAATAAGTAATCGAGCAGTTTGCAGTAAGCAGTTTGCAGTTAGCAAAACATTGAAAATCAATTAATTATTCTAAAATAAAAATGTCGTTTAATTCTGCTCAGTTACTTATTTGAATCAAAACACTTGAGCAACTTGCGAGAAAAAATGAAAGTCGTTGAGGCCCACATTTTTGGAGAACCATTTCACTTACATCCCTTTCGGGCAATGTACTGGCAGCGGGAGGAGATGTTATTGCTGAGTGATTTACATTTAGGAAAAGCCACACATTTTCGCAAAGGTGGCATTCCGGTACCAAAGGCATTGAGCGATGTAAATTGGGATAAATTGATAAGTTTACTCTTTGATTTTCAACCAAAAAGAGTGCTGTTCCTCGGCGATTTATTCCACAGCGATTTGAATGCCGAATGGGATGATTTTTGCCAATTGACCGCGCAATTTTCAACGATTGAATTTGAACTCGTACCCGGCAATCATGATATTCTATTTGCACAACATTACACGGAAGCTCGATTGTTATTACATCCACCAATTTTAGAAGTCCCACCGTTTATATTTTCACATATTCCGCTCGAAACCATTCCGGGCAACCGTTATAACCTCGCCGGACATATTCATCCCGGCGTGTGCCTGCGTGGCTACGGGCGACAAACGATGCGGCTGCCGTGCTTTTATTTTACGGACAATCAAGGGGTTTTACCCGCTTTTGGCGAATTTACCGGCATGGCAGAAGTGCAGCCGAGAGCGGGGGATCAAGTTTTTGTGATTGCGGAGGACATCATTATATCATTGTGAAGTCGGACGCTTCAAAAGCATCCGACAACACAAGAAAAATTTAGCTTTTATTGCTTTAAAAATTCTACGGTACAACTCGTGCTGGGTACGGTTGCTGTGGCTTCAACGACGAGGGTCATCAAAAGTAATTTTCCACTCAACGTACCAGTACCAGTTACGACCCCGCTGCTGGTAGTTGTTTTAGGGATACTAAAATTGTTACCGCTAACGGTAGCATTAAAAACATTGTCAATATCCAGCTCATCTGGTGCTATACCTGCCCGAATGATAAAAGAATCGCCAGTTTTTAAAGGAACGAATGTGCAGGGGTTTGACTTTACGGTGTAATTGCCAACCATTCTATTGCGAGCTACGACCGGGTTAGGCGTGGACGAAGTATCGTCTTTTTGGCAGGCAACGCATAGCATCAGTGCCCACAGGGTAAACAAATAAAATGCAGCTTTCATGTCTTTGGTTTTTTAGTGAAATAATGTACTAATAGGATTGCTTTTGCCGCAAAGGGAGGAGCAACAAGGAAGGCTCAGACTACATAAGCCATTTATTCAAACTCTTTATGCTCCCGTTATCTCATCACCTATTGCGACGAGACAAAATTCAGGCTTCTTGGAAAAAAAGAGGTGGTAAAAAAACGACATTTATTGAGAAGTCGGAAGTGGGAGGTAGGAAGTCGGAAATTGCCTACTTCGTCCGTTGTTGCGTACCTATCCAGCGCTCAGGCGACTGCGTGTTTTCTTGTACGAGCGTGTTGGGGGTACTGCCGGAGAATTGTTTAAAGTCTTTGACCAAATGTTGATAGTCGGTGTAAGCCGCATCCCAAGCAATTTTTTGCCAATTGAGGTGTGGGTTGAGTTCTTTAGTTTCAAAAGCCTTATAAAATCTACAAATACGCGCGAAAAACTTAGGAGATACCCCCATCTGTTTTAAAAAAATCCGTTCAAACTGGCGAGGACTTGGAAAAGTTTGATGCGCTGCTTTATCCACATCAAAAAGGCAGGCGTATCCATCGTTTGTTTTCCAACGCTGTCCATATCGCGGAAGTGGTAATTTAGTCCTTGAATTTTTTTCCATAACCAGTTTTCTACGATTGGAAACATGGCAGCATAGCTGGGGGCATTTGCCAATTGTTCACTCACTTCCCGGATTTCCTTGCCAAGTACCAATTCAGCATCCATGTTTTTATCCGTAAATTCGGTCAGCGGGATGCACAAGAACTTATATAATGCTCCAGGCTGAAAGGTAATTTCCAGCATTAACATTTCGGGCGGGAGCAATTGGTTTTGTCGAGCAATATGTTGTCCAAAAATATGTGTGGGAGGTACTTTTATTGAAGTACCGGATTCCAGATTTTTGGACCATACCAGCCCTCTCGTAAAGAATCGAATGCCTTGCTCTGGCGTGGCGGGGTAAGGCTTCATGGGTGGCAGCGCACTGGCATCAAAGGTGAAGTGTAACAGCCAGTATTCTAGGATGTAGGTTTTTAGGTGCGGGCTGGGTTGTATATATTTGTGAATCATAGCAGGGTTTGCGCTTTTGAAAGACTTTCCCAGTAAAAATAAGGTTTTTATTTAAATAGCGTAATCATTAAGCGGGAATTTATCGGTACGGTAGAAGTATAGCCGACAAATGGAGTTTTATACCGCTGCTTGATAAAGTATCGGCTACTAAAGTGAACGGGTCGTTTACTTCTTTTTCCCTGCTTTTTCTACATTTTCTGCTATTCTAAACTGCACCATTTTGCTTATTAATTCCAAAGGCATGGGTTGGCCGAGCGGAAATTGAATGGAGCCTTTTCTAGTTTTATAAACCGTAAGCTCTTTTTGAAATGCTTCGTTTCCAGTCGGTAATGCACAAAACCCAATATGATTTTTGAAAGCGGCAAAGTAAACCAGGATACCTTTCAGCTTGAAAGTTGGCATAGCATAACTGATGGTTTCCTCGGCTTCTGACGCTGCTTCTTTAATGGTCGCCCGTATTTGTTCCAAAATTTTTTGTGTATCTTCTGGAAACCCAGCGATATATTCGTCTATGTTGTTAGGTTTAATAGGTGTCATACAATTCTATTTTTTATTTTAAATAGACTTGTGTTATTATTATGACTTAATAAACGTTTTATTCACTTGATATTTCTCAGATTGTAGTTTGAGAATGTAAGTTCCACGCTTCAAATCCGCTATCCGAATACTTATTTCCATTCATTCCAGCAATCTTTTTTACGGTTTGTCCGAGCGAATTGACAATAGTAATTTGGGCTTTTTGTAAATCAAAACTAGTTTCGATATGTAGCGTGTTTTGAGCAGGATTTGGAAGCCAACATTGCTTTTAACAAACGAAACGGCACGGTGAGTGACCGCGAGGAATATTTTGATGAAGTGCTGTACAAAAGACGAGCGGCTTGCGAACATCCTTTTGCCTGGATGGATGCTTTCAAAGGCTTGCTCATTCGGTACGAAACTTCCTCCTGCAATTGGTTGTCCATGAACATTATGGGTATGATGCACCTATTTCTGCGGAGATTCAGTAAACGTATTATGAAAAATTATTAATTTTAAACAAGTTCGTAATAGTAACGTAAACAACCGCTATTTATAAAGTAGGAATTTTTGCAAACTTGTCCTTCCCATAGCAATAATTCTTTTCGCTTCAACTGTTTCACTTGCAGTTTACTTATAAAAGTGCCCGCTCGCGCCGGATTGCATCCGGTGGTTCTTACTTCGAAGGTCTGCGACCATTAAGCCACGCTATCTTTCAGCAGTCAAGTTGCCCGCTTAATCCAACGCCGCATTACAAAGTGAAAGTTAAAGGGCAGTAAAGCGAATACGCTTTGAAATTAAAAAGGACGGTTGCTGCTCTTGAAGCCGTAACCGTCCTTTTTTTTTGTAATAAACCAATAGATGTCACAGGCAGGACGTTTCACATAGATTCTCCAATCATTTGAAAACATAATTTTCAGGCACTCGTTAAAAGGTTAAACCTAATGCCACTATGAAGCCTGTTGCAACCTCTTTTCTGTTGATAATCTTCTTTCTGAATCAATGCGCTGCCGCCGTTTCGTTTTTTGACCGCGCGGATACTTTTTTTAAGACCTACGTTCGAAATGGCTTGGTTGATTACGCACTTCTTCAGCAAAACGCTGCTGATTTGCAACCATTAATCCAAGAAATTGCTCAAACCGACCTCCGCCAACTGGATGCAAATACCAAAAAAGCTTTTTACATAAATGCTTATAATCTGTTGGTCGTGCAGGGCGTGTTAAAAAACTACCCCATTGCGTCCGTTTTAAAGACCCCTAATTTTTTTGATGTGAAACAATACACCGTCGGCGGAAAGCAGCTTTCGCTCAATGAATTAGAGAAAGAATGGCTGCTGGCGGTTTACAAAGACCCGCGCCTGCATTTCGTCCTCGTGTGCGGCGCGATTGGATGCCCACCCATCACCAATTTTGCCTACCGCCCAGCGCAACTGGACGCGCAACTGGAACAACAAACTCAACAGGCGTTGAACGATTCAACTTTTATCCGCATCAACGAAGCGACTCATGCAGTAGTGATTTCGCAAATTTTTGAATGGTATGGTGCTGATTTTGGCGGTAGCCATGAAAAAATCTTGCAATTCATCAATCGCTATCGAACTGCCCCAATTCCAATGGATTATAAAGTAACGTTTTATGAATATGACTGGTCGTTGAACGAAACGAAGCCAACTTTGCCAGTGGATGTGCAAAAATCGAATAATAACTATCGCTACGTGGTTTCTTCCGTCATTCCGAAAGGCAGTACCGAAACCAAAATATTTAATAACCTTTATACCCAAACAACCGGCAACCGAAACGGCGACCGGACGGAACGCGCCAATTTTTTTACCACTTTTATCTCGTCGCTCTATGGATTGAGCAATCGTCTAAATGTCGGACTGGAACTGCGCTATCGGCAGGCTACTTACGACCCGCTACCGGCTTCGCCGCTCGAGGTATTTCGATTTGAGCAGTCGTCCACATCGCGCTTCGGCGTGACCACAATTGGTCCGAAAATCCGGTATGCACCTTCCGATAAATTACCCAATTTTTCCATACAGAGTGCCTTTTGGCTTCCATTGCGCAACGACTGGGAAGGCTCCGATAACCGCCCGTACCTTGACTGGAACAATCCCACTTGGTGGACCCAGTTTTTCAACGATTTTTCGATTGGCGAACGTTTCGCTCTTTTTGCGGAAATAGATGCCTTGTGGGAAGACATCGGTAACCGTGACCAAGGAGCACTCAATCGGTTTTCTACGCCGGTGACGCTTATTGGCAGCTATTTTCCCACGCCGAAAACAACCCTGTATCTATTGACAAATTACTCGCCTTACTGGTCGCCGGAGCGCAGTTATTTCTGGCAGGCGGGCGTGGGGACAAAGTATCAGTTTACACCCAAATTTGAAGTAGAAGCCCTATACACCTATTTTACCAATGAATTTCTGTCCGATACCAACGGACGAGCTTCTACGTTCAACGTAGGTATCCGTTTCAATCGGTAAGATTTTAGTAGCGCGAAAAGCCAGTGAATATGCGTATTTTATTTATTCTGTCGCTTCTGTTGCCTAATTTGCTGGTGTTAGCGCAGACCAAGCAAGATTTGCACATCACGCGCATACAGTTGGAAGGGTTAAAACGCACGAAGCAAAGTTATGCCGAACGTTTTCTACAATCAGCAGTCGGCGACTCATTAGATATGGCACAACTGCGCAAAGACGCACAGCAACTGCGCAATCTCGCGGCTTTTGCCAACGCCGATTTCAAACTTGATACTACGCCCGAAGGCATAGGAGTAAGGTTTCAACTGACGGAAAATTTAACACTATTCCCAATTGTCAACTTTGGTGGGATTAAAGGTAATTTTTGGTATCAACTGGGTCTTACCGATGCCAATTGGCTAGGGCGTGGTATGCAGTTCACCACTTACTACCAGAATAACAACGGACACAACAATTTCCATTTTTATTATCGCATTCCATATCTTGGGGGAAGCCGCTGGGGTATTTCGGCGAATCTATTTCGCTGGGCATCTACCGAGCCGTTTCAATTCCCGGAAGGGACAGCGATATATGATTTTGAAAATTATGGCATTGGTAGTACAGGTATGTACGAATTTCAACTCAACCATTCACTGGAGGTAGGCGGGCTGTTTTTTGTCGAACGGCATCGTTTGCAGAGTGGGCAATCCTTCCCGAGCGCACCCACGCAACTGGAGCAGCCCAAAGTGCTTTTCAAAATCATTCATCGCTTCAATCGAGTAAATAACCATTTTTTTTACCGCGCTGGTTTTGACAACATCACGCGCTACGAGACGGTATATGCTCTGCACGACCGAAGCTGGTTTCGTCAGTTGGTGAGCGACACCCATTTTTACAAACGTTATGGCAAGCGAGGCAACCTCGCGCTACGGCTACGGCTTGGCATTTCTACTAATAACAACTCGCCTTTCGCGCCTTTTATCTTAGACAGTCAATTTAATATTCGCGGCTCTGGTAATCGGGTAGATCGGGGTACTGCCACCATCACCCTCAATACGGAGTATCGTCAAACCGTTTTTGAATCCAATCTTTTCGCTGCACAGCTGGTGGGTTTCTCGGACTTGGGTACTTGGCGACAGCCCGGTGGTACGCTCGATGACCTCGTAAAGGCAGCTAATTTTCGGCATTTTGCGGGCGGCGGCATCCGGCTCATTTACAAAAAAGCGTGGAATGCTATTCTTCGTGCCGATTATGGTATTGATGTTTACAATCCACAGCAAGGCGGACTGGTGCTGGGTTTGGGGCAGTATTTTTGAAAAACAAGTACTTAGAATACTAGAATAAGTAGCGCAGTATCCGAATTTTCACGCCTGCGTTATGTTGAATGTTTACCGTCTCATGTGTACCAAAAACACCGAAATATCCGACGGGGTGATGCAATCTGGTAGTTATCTAAACAACTATTAACGCAAATACTTGATTTTCTAGTAAATTTTCTGTAAATTTGTAATGAATCTGAAACAAAGCTAGCCTTTGGAGTAGGATTCCTCCGGGAACGCGAAAGCGTTCCCTTATTTATTTCTACAATTCCACTATGCCTAAAGGATGTTTTGGCGCTGCCACCTTACAATGTACATTTGACAGTCGTTCATAGAAAGTTTTTGCTCCTTTTGTTCTAATATACTTATTAGGTTCATAATATTGTTTGGCAAAATAAGCCACGACATCTACAATTTGGTGTAGAAATGATTTTTTCGAATCTTTCAAAAATGGATCTTCAATAATGTAGTTTAATTTAAGATTACGAGAACCTCCTAAATATAAATCTCTTCTATTAGCAACATAATTATAATGGCGCATCCTTCGGATTAACTTTGTAAGCTTTTCACCATCCGTATTATCGGGCAAAACCATTCCTCGGTCATCAGGGTTGGAAGGACCAGGAAAGTTTTTGTGCCTAATAGTATTCTCGAATCTCATCAATAAAGTATTCCATGCTAGTTCAAATATATCATTAGATTTTCCTTTTTTATCCACTACAACTGTAATCAAACTTAAATCAGGTTGCGTATTCAACCAATCAATACATTTTTTTAAAATGTCTAACCTATCATTTCTTTTTATTCTTACACTAAAATAAAACTAAAACGACGTATTCAAATCTTTTTAAAATCACGTAAATCAATCGATTACCAGCTGCCAACTGCGTACAGGCCACTGCATACTGGTATTATTAGCTCACCTGGACTACTTATAAAATCACGAGAATGTATTTCTTCTCTTAATTTAAGTCCTTTGACATCTCTTAGTTCTTTTCGTAGATTAACCAAGCTCTCTAAAATGGGTCTCCATCGTAATTCATGCAGGACTATTCCAGATAAAACAAAATATCTCGTGGGGCTATTTTGAATACCAGTATCACCACTTTCATCTACATACATTAAATACATGGGATTATAGTTTAAATTTATATATTATATTTTACCGTCCCATGTGTACCAACAACACGCTTACATCCGCTGGCGACACGCCACTGATGCGGCTTGCCTGACCAATGGTGCGGGGCTTCATTTTATTCAGTTTCTCCCGTGCCTCAAATGAAAGCGAATTGATTTTTGAATAGTCAAAATTGTCCAACAGCCGCACTTCCTCGAGCCGAATTTGCTTCGCCACCATCTCTTGCTCGCGCTGAATGTAGCCCTCATATTTCATATTAATTTCAGATAAGTCCACAAATTCCGAATCGTATTGATTCAAAAAAGTATCCAAGTCTGGCAGCGCTTGCCGCAATGCTGGAATACCAATATTCGGTCGCAGCAAAATCCCTTGCAATTTCACCTTCTGACGAATCGGCGCACTGTCTTTACTTTCCAAAAGTCCATTCACACTATCTGGCGCGACGCTCGTTTCCTCAAAGTATTTTTGAATATTTTTAGCCGCAGCTATTTTAGAATTCACCCGCTCCATTCGCTCGTCCGCACCGCAAATGCCTAACTTTTGTGCCAATGGTGTCAATCGAATATCCGCATTGTCTTGCCTCAGCAAAATCCGATATTCCGCCCGCGAAGTAAACATCCGATAGGGTTCTTTCGTGCCTTTATTCACCAAATCATCCACCAGCACGCCGATGTAAGCATCTGAGCGTTTTAAAATAAATGGTTCTAATTCATTAATCGCTTGATGTGCATTGATTCCAGCTACTAAACCTTGGGAAGCTGCTTCTTCGTAACCTGTCGTCCCATTTATCTGACCAGCAAAAAAGAGATTTTTGACCAAATGCGTTTCCAGCGTCAATTGCAGTTGCGTCGGCGGAAAGTAGTCATACTCAATAGCGTAGCCGGGTCGGAACATTTTTACATGCTCAAATCCCGGCACTTTTTGCAACGCCTTATACTGTACATCTTCCGGCAGCGAAGTCGAAAAACCATTTACATAAATCTCACAAGTGTCCCAACCTTCGGGTTCTACAAATAACTGATGCCTATCCTTATCGGCAAAACGATTTATTTTATCTTCAATGGAAGGACAATAGCGCGGACCCAAACCTTGAATGCGCCCATTAAACATCGGCGAGCGGTCGAAACCTTCTTTCAATAAATCATGCACTTCATTACTCGTGTATGTAATGTGACACGGTAGTTGTTTACTTAATTTTGGCGTATCGGTATAAGAGAATTTGCTCGGATTTTCGTCGCCGGGCTGCACTTCCATGCGGGTGTAGTCGAGCGAGCGCCCGTCCACACGTGGCGGCGTACCCGTCTTCATGCGACCCGATTCAAAACCAAATTCCACCAATTGTTCCGTAATGCCTTTCGCCGCACTTTCGCCAGCGCGACCGCCACCAAACTGCTTCTCGCCAATGTGAATCAGTCCATTCAAAAACGTGCCATTCGTCAACACGACGGCTTTAGCCGGAATCTCTAATCCCATGCCAGTCCTTACGCCCATCACCCTTTCACCCTTCACCACTAACCCTACGACCATTTCCTGCCAAAAATCAATATTCGGATGGGCTTCCAGCATCATGCGCCACTTGTGCGCAAACAGCATCCGGTCGCTCTGCGCGCGCGGACTCCACATCGCCGGTCCTTTCGACAAGTTTAACATCCTGAATTGCAACATCGTATGATCCGTTACAATCCCCGAATAACCGCCCAAGGCATCAATCTCGCGCACAATCTGCCCTTTTGCCACGCCGCCCATCGCTGGGTTGCACGACATCTGCGCGATGGTTTGCATATTCATCGTCGCCAGCAATACCTTCGAGCCGAGATTCGCCGCTGCCACTGCCGCCTCACATCCTGCGTGACCAGCGCCTACCACAATTACATCGTATGTTGGAAACATAATTTTAAGTACGAAGTACGATTTAATTCACATTCAAACTTAGTAGCACATTTAAATCTGCATACAAAACCTTGCTAAATGCATTCGCTTGTTCAACTTTACCTTCACTCAAACTATATTTGTGCCACACTTTCAATTTATAATCATACACAAAACCTTCTTCTACATCATAATCTTTCATCAACAAAACCAGTTTTTGCAAATCTTTCTTCACGCCTTGCGTGTGGGTGATTTCAATGATAACTTTGGTCAAATCAGTTTTGGTATCTATCAGCATGACATCTGACACGGGGCTGGTCTGGCTTTCGTCAATCATCGTCTCTGGGTATGGAAACAAATTATTTTTGCCCTGCACGTACAATTCCGTCAAACCATAAATCAACTTCGTGATAATCGCTTGATGCTGTCGCGGCGCGTTGATACCCATAAGAATCAGATTGTCTTGCATGAGGTAGAAATTTATTTGCACAAAATTACAAAAAAGCCCGCTATTCGTTGGATGGTCAACAGCGCGAGTGGAAAAAACGTTCGACAAAAAGCATCTGCACCCGTAAATTCAATTCAGCAGACTTGTTTAAAAGCCACTTTTTGTCTAATTTTGAAATGTAAATCAAGATAAAATGCAAACAACTAACATCAATGTTACACAATTCTTGCAATTATTCAACCAATTCTCAAAAGAAGAACAATTGAAAATTGCCGATAAAATATTGCAACAAACGTTTGAGAAGCAGTGGGGCGTCTTAGACTCGGAACTTCCAGATGTCGAAATGTCAGAAGAGGAAATCATGACGGAAGTAAGAGCAGTGCGCTATGGCGAAGAAAATTAAGGTGATTTTGGACACCAACTGGTACGTCAGCGCAACTATTAATCGAAATTCACGAAGACAACTTTACAGTTTGTTGGTAAATAGCCGATTACAGATTTTATATTCGCCAGAATTATTAGCTGAATATCAAAAAGTTATGGGTAGAGAGAAATTTCGGAAGTGGGTTACTTTATATCAGGTTGAAAGATTTATTACTCTTGTTGTTGTGAAATTAACTGCAATAAAAATAAGGACGCGCATCGAAGCCAGTCGAGATAAAAAGGATAATTATTTACTATCCATAGCAGTGGATGGCAAAGCGGATTATTTAGTTACAGGTGACCCTGATTTATTAGAATTAAACGAAATAGGTAAGACAAAAATTTTGAGAATGAGTGCGTTTTTGGAAGCGATAGATAAGGCAGATTAAATGCGAATACCCATAATATGGCTCAAAGAGAATTTGCAATAGATATGATAAAATCTTTTGTAGAAGATTGTAAAAAAATCGGATTAGATTTTAAAAAGGTTTACTTGTTTGATTCTTATGCCAGAGAAGAAGCTAATGAGTGGTCGGATATAGATGTTTTGCTGGTATCAGACAAATTTATAAACAATACATTGAAAAACAGCAAAATGTATATCAAAGTAAACATCCACTATCCTACTATAGAAACCCACCCTTACCCAACCGAATATTTTCTGAAAAGCGACCCGTTTTTAGAGGAAATCAAAAAACATGCTATAGAAATCGAATTGAATTAATCGTGACTACTCAGGTGGTTTAAAGTGTTGATATTCAGTTGATTATAATTTAAAATATTTATTAAAAAACCTTAAAATCAATTTTTAAAATCATTTATTTTTTATAAATCACTGATTTTCAGTATATTAACTAAAATGTTAAATATTTGTTAAAAATAATTTTAAATTGCAAATAATTGATTATCAGTTATTTAAAAAATAATGAGTACCTGAGTAGTTACAAATTAATCCGCCAAAGACATGAGCCATGCTGCTTCAAGATTTTCCGCCCAGTCCGGCTTTAATGGAGTACGTCCGGTTATATCGGCTGGTGCGATTCCTTTTTTCGGCTTCAGATAGTATTCCTTTCAAACCCTACCCGCCGCGCCCAGAGCATTGCCTGAGTTTTTATCCCCGCGATACCGAGACAATTGAATATCCGAATCAGCCGACAAAAATCAATAATATTCGTTCTGCTCTGATAGGACAGCATAGCGTGGTGACGAATCGCCACGTCGGAAAAGACTTTTTGGTCATTCAAGTCATTTTTCAGCCCGGTGCCTTATTTCGATTAACCGGCATTCCAGCTTACGAATTGACCAATGCTTATTTAGATGCGGAAACCATTTTTGCTAAAGATATTCGCGAAGTAAATGCAAGGCTGAATAGTATTGATAATTACATAGATATGATTAAAATTGTAGAAACTTTTTTATATCAATTGATTGCCAAAAATAAAAAAGAATATCATGCGGTGGATAGGATTGGAAATTTAATGTTGCAAAATGTAGAAAATACTTCCTTGGATTGGTTGGCAAAAGAATCGTGCTTGAGTAGCAAACAATTTGAAAGAAAATTTAACGAAAGGATGGGCATTAATCCAAAATATTTTGCGCGTATTGTAAAATTTGATAAGGCATTTAGAATGAAAAATCGGTATCCGAATCTCGACTGGTTGAGTATTGCAATTGATTGTGGCTATTGTGATTATCAACACTTAGCGAAATCTTACAAAGAATTTACAGGTCATTCTCCAAGTGCATTTCATCGCTTAGGTACACCAGAAGAGAATTTTGGATGGAGCGAAACTTAAAATGTCTATTTCGTACCATTATTTTGCTGCTTTTTACTTCCATATTTGCATAACATAATTCTAATTATTCACTTAAAACAACTAATTGTTATGCAAAGAAGGAAATTTATTATAATCACCGCAGCGAGTATTCCTGCGCTTGCCATCGGTCAAAATGTAAATCCGCAACCCAAGCGTTCTGAAAAAGGCTTCGTGGTGAAAGCCACTGAAAGTAGATTTGGTGAAAAAATAATGATTGGCGGAAAAAGCCCCAATGACATCAAAGTTTCCTCTAAAGATACGGGCGGCGACTTAACGATTTTTGAATATACGGGTAATGAAAAAGGCGGTCCGCCGCTGCACGTTCATCCTAAACAGGACGAAATATTCTTTATTTTAGAAGGAGAATACGCATTTCAGGTTGGCGAGGAAAAGTATCAACTGAAATCCGGTGACACGATTTTTCTGCCGCGAAAAGTGCCGCATACGTTTGCCCAATTGTCCGAGAAAGGGAAAATGCTCTTTTTCATGCAGCCATCTGGCAAAATGGAGGATTATTTTAGAGTGATTGGTGCTTTGACTGCGCCACCGTCGCCACAAGAAGGCGCTATCATTTTTGAAAATCATGATATGAAGATTGTCGGTCCGCCACTTTCTTACTAAAGAATCCCTACATTGCTGGTGTTTAGTGGCTAAACAATCGCTTTTCACCAGCAATTAAAATATTATGCCAGAACATGATATTCTTATAAACTATTTACAAAAATACATCACCCTTACCGACGAAGAAAAGCAATTAGTCATTTCCTGCTTTCAACTCAAAAAAATTAAAAAACGGCAGTTTATTGTACAGCCCGATTTTACTGCCAAGTATAGAAATTTTGTGGTGGAAGGGTCGTTTCGGGCGTATGTAATTGGCGATGCGGGACAAGACCACACCATTGCATTTGCGATAGAAGAGTGGTGGATAACGGATTACAGCAGTTATATTTTTCAGCAGCCGGCTACGATGTTTGTGGTAGCGCTGTAAGATAGTGTTATTTTGCAAATAGCGTATGAAAGCGAGCAAATGCTCAAAAAGTCCAATCCAAAAATGGAGACCTATTTTAGAATTATAGCGGAGCGTTCGTTTGCCTTTTTACAAAAAAGAATCATTTCTAATTTGACACACACTGATGAAGAACGATACGCTCATTTTGTAGAAAATTATCCTAAAGTCGCCCAAAAAGTGCCGCAATATGCACTGGCTTCTTTCCTCGGTATGACCACCGAATTTCTCTCCAAGATAAGAAACAAGCGGGTTTCCAAAAAAAGTTGAACTACTTCAAGTGTCTTTCCTAATCTACTTCATTTTTATCCGCCGTCAACTACTGCATCTTTGTATTGTAAAATTTAATTACAAAACAATACAAAATATTTTAAAAAATGAATGCAACATTAAATGAAGTAAAGAACTTCACCATGCCAACCAGAGCAGACGTATCCGCCAACAACCAAGCGATTTTTGACAATCTGCAAAAAGGATTGGGTTTCGTTCCCAATTTGTATGCCTATTTTGGTAAAAATGAAACGGCATTGGGCGATTATTTGACATTGCAAAACCGCAAAAGTACACTGAAAGCCAAAGAAAGAGAAGTGATAAACTTAGTAACCAGCCAACTCAACGGTTGCCGCTATTGCCAATCGGCGCACACCGCGATGGGCAAAATGAATGGCTTTACGGACGAACAAATCATGGAGCTCAGAACCGGCGGTGCCAGCTTCGCTGCAAAATTAGATGCTTTAGCAAAATTCACTTACGCTGTCGTAGCAAACAAAGCAAATGTGAGCGAAGAAGTGAAAGCCAATTTCTTTGACGCAGGCTATACGGAAGCAAATATGATAGATGTAGTAATGGTAATGGGCGATAAAATTATCAGCAATTACATTCACGGTTTAACGGGATTGGAAATAGATTTTCCAGTGGCAGAAGAGATGTAAATCAATTATTCTCAAGATTTTTTACCGCAGAGGCGCAGAGAACGCAGCGATTTCGCTGAAGAACGGGTACGTCTCCGTGGTTAAATATACTAAAAGTATTTATTTTATCAAAATATATTATAAAAAAAATTCACATGAAAAATTATAAAATAATCATAGTTTTATTGTTATCTGTATTGACGATAAACGCCGTTTTTAGTCAATCCAATAATGAAAACAATCAAGTAAAGTACATCCATTTGTTGGGCGACGCGCTGTTCCCCGAAGGCATTATTACATTACCGAACGGCGAAATACTGGTAGGCGGTTTTGGCGATGGTTCGATTCAAAAAATTGATAAGCAGGAAAAGGTTTCTTACTTCAGCAAATCAGGCGAAAATGGCATGGTGATAGCAGTCGGAATGGCGGTAGATAAAAAACGGAATCGCTTATGGGTCGCTAATTTTAATTTCAAAACCGAAAGTGGCAAGCCGGGAAGTAATTTAAAAGTGTTTGACTTGACGAGTGGAAAATTGTTGAAAACTCTTCCTGAAAAGTTTATCGAAGGCGTGTTTTTTAACGAAGTAATCTTGGATGACAGCGGAAGAGCGTACGTATCAGACACTTTCAATCCGCAAATATGGACGGCAACGGCAGAGATGGATGCAGCGGAAATTTTTGTGAAAAATGATTTGTTGTCGAATCCTGCGCCTGACCAGCCTTTTGATTTGAATGGGTTGACTATTACATCTGATAACAAATATTTAATCGCTTCCGTCATGGATAGATTGGATGCTGGCGACGGGAAATTAGTGCGTATCAATCTGGCTACCAAAGCCGTAACGCCGATAGCATTAAAAGGCAGTGAAGCGGTCAAAGCGTTTGCGGGTTCGGATGGAATGTTTTTTTACAAAGGACAACTCTTTATGGTGAATGTTTTTTCTAAAGCAGGTGCGATTATTACAGCCTTGTTTAATAAAGATTATTCTGTTGCGACTTTGCAAATAAGAGATAAATTTCAAAATGTGTATGACCGACCTACGGCTTCTGCCATCAATAATGGAAGATTATACACCGTAAATAGTCAACTCAATCATATCATAGATGATGCGGACGGACAACTCAACACGCCGCCCGAAAAGCCTTTCAAAGTGGTAAGCGTGCCTTTAAAAGCAGTGCTAAGTAATTAGCATATTTATTTTTAACCACAAAGTTTACAAAGTCGCACAGCGTATTTCACTTTTAGTCTCTGTGTAACTTTGTGCCCTCTGTGGTTTAATTTTATTGGGCTTCCTTTTATTGCATAGCTATGCGATTGTAATTGGAAATATCATATTTTTAGTAACGAATACGCGCGGCTTTATAAAATGGAATCAAACACCCGTGGCTAAACCATTATAATGAAAATAATTATGAGCGATATAAATTTGTTTTCAATTTTAACGGTGAGAGGCATGACGCTGTAATAGCCAGAGAACATTTACGCAATCCTTATTTTACGATGCAGGCAGCCAAAGAATTAGAAGTTGAAATAGAAATTCCATTTCAGTATAAAAGAGCGTATTAATTTTCTTAGCTTTTTTCCTTTCTTTATTTAATACCTGAATCTGATTTTCCACAAGATTTGCCGTTGTAACTTAAAAAGTGTATTTTTGAAAGGCAAATCAAATAACGAATGCTGCAAGAAAAATACATCAATCCGTTCACCGATTTTGGTTTTAAAAAACTGTTTGGCACCGAGCTAAATAAAGATTTACTCATTGATTTTTTGAATCAAGTGTTGCCGCCGCGCCATCGTATTCAAGAGCTTTCTTATTCGCAATCAGAACATTTAGGCAGTACGGAATTAGACCGCAAAGCAATTTTTGACCTCTACTGCATCAGCCAAACGGGGGAACGCTTCATTGTAGAAATGCAAAAAGCCAAGCAAAATTATTTTAAAGATAGAACGATTTATTACTCCTCTTTTCCGATTCAAGAGCAAGTGTTAAAAGGAATTTGGAATTATAAATTGGCTGCTGTTTACACGGTCGGTATACTGGATTTTGTTTTTTCAGAAGATGAATGGGAAAAAGAAGTGCGACACGAGGTGCAACTCAAAGACCAACATAACCGCATTTTTTATGATAAACTCACCTATATTTATCTTGAAATGCCCCATTTTACAAAAACGGAGGAGGAGTTAGAAACTGATTTTGATAAATGGCTTTATGTTTTGAAACATTTACCCGACTTAGAAAATCGTCCGAAAGCATTGCAAGAGCGGATTTTTCAAAAGCTATTTGAAGCGGCTGAAATTGCTAAATTTACGCCAGAGGACCGCATGAAATATGAAGATAGCTTGAAATACCTCCGCGATATGAAAAATGTAATAGATACGGCGAATGAAGAAGGCAGAGAAGCAGGTAGGCAGTTGGGTTTGGAAGAAGGCAGACAAGAAGGCAGACAAGAAATTGCCCGACAGATGAAAGCCGACGGCGAATCTGTAGAAAAAATTATAAGATACACGGGATTATCAACAGAAGAAATTCAACAGCTTTAGATAAATATTCGCAATGCAAAACATCCAAATCCGCCTCGCTGCTCGTCCGCAAGGCTTACCGAAAGATAGCGACTGGCAAACGACAGTGGAAGAAATCCCCCTCTTGGAAGACGGCGATGTGCTGGTGAAAATCTTGTATCTCTCGCTCGACCCTGCCATGCGCGGCTGGATGAATCAGGCGCGTTCCTACATTCCACCGGTGGAAATCGGAGCAGTGATGCGGGCTGGAGGCGCAGGGGTAGTCGTGGATTCTAAAAATGAAAAGTATAAAATTGGCGATTCCGTCACGGGAACTTTTGGCGTGCAAGAATATTTTCTTGCAAAAGAAGGCAAACGGCTGACGAAATTGGATACGCGATTAGCGCCGCTGCCGAAATTTCAGAGTGTGTTGGGTATGACTGGAATGACGGCGTATTTTGGTTTACTGGATGTAGGTTCGCCAAAGGAGGGAGATGTCGTAGTGGTATCTGGCGGAGCGGGTGCGGTCGGTTCTATCGTAGGACAAATTGCAAAAATTAAAGGTTGTAAAGTCATAGGCATCGCCGGTGGTGAAGATAAGTGCGAGTATATGAAAAACAAACTCGGCTTTGATGAAGTCATTGATTATAAAAAAGGAAGTTTACGTTCCGCATTGCGTAAAGCTTGTCCCGACGGGCTGGATGTGTATTTTGACAATGTGGGCGGGGAAACGCTTGATACCTGCCTGTCAATGTTGCGCATGAAAGCGCGAGTCGTCATTTGCGGTGCCATTTCCCAATATAATAATGAAACGCCTGTAAAAGGTCCGGCAAATTATTTATCCTTGTTAGTGAATCGAGCGAAGATGGAAGGCTTTGTGGTTTTTGATTATGCCGACCGTTACCTCGAAGCAGCGATGGAAATGGCAGGTTGGATGCAGCAAGGCAAGTTGAAATCAACGGAATACATCGTAGAAGGCGGCGTGGAGGATTTTCATAAAACGTTATTATTGCTTTTTGAAGGAGATAAAATCGGGAAGTTACTATTGAAAATTAATTAAAAAATATAAAATTTTAGCAAGCCTTATAAGTTTAAACACTTACAACCCATTGATTATGAAACTATTCTCGCAAATTTTAATCGCCATCGTAGCCATTGAGCACATTTACATTCTCTGGCTGGAAATGTTTGCGTGGACAACTGCCGGGCGACGCACTTTTCGCTCGTTTCCAAGCGAATTATTTGAACCCACCAAGGCGCTGGCTGCGAATCAAGGATTGTATAATGGTTTTTTAGCTGCTGGATTAATTTGGTCCATATTTATAACCGACCCGATTTGGAGGAAAAACGTAGCCATATTTTTCTTGGGATGTGTAATAGTTGCCGGTATTTACGGAGGGATTTCAGCGCAAAAGTCTATTTTTTACATACAAGCTTTACCCGCCATCATTGCGCTGGTTGTTTTGTTGTTATTGTAATATAATAGAATATTATATAAAAAGTAAGCTGAATATTTAAATTCTGTAAAAATTACAGGTGCATCTATAAATTAGAGAATGCGGATAATAACAAAATCACTTTCCAAAGCATGGAGTTGGAAGGACTTCTTTTATGCTTTAATTAGCGTAGGGGTCCTACTTTATTTGGGTTCAAAAGCGATACTGAGTGGTAATGACATCAATGTGTATATTCATGCTTCCCGGCAATTAGTGAATGGCAGTAACATTTATATCCTCAATCCATTCAATAATTATTTGTACAGTCCTTTATTTGCGGTGCTACTCGTGCCTTTGGTGTTCGTTCCGGCAGGTTTGGCAAGAGCTATTTGGTTATTACTTAATATTGTTATGATAGCTCGCTTGTGGGTTATTCAAAAAAAACTAATAACCGGAGTATTGTTATTATCAAATCGCTATCAATTTTACTGGAATATTGCACTAGCAGTGCTGTCTTTTGGATTCTTGAATCATAATTTTAATTTAGGGCAAGTCACTATTTTGATACTTTGGCTCACGATTGAAGGGCTGTTTCAAATTAATAAAAATAAAAAATTAAAAGGAGCAATTTTAATAGCATTAGGAATTAATATTAAAATTATCCCACTTTTAGCTTTGGTCTATCTATTTTTTAAGATTAAAATACGAGCAATTACGTACACGGTTTTATTAGTAGGAATGAGTTTGCTGTTACCGGTATTATTTATTGGGATCGAATTTAATAATAAACTGCTTTACACTTGGAAAAATATCATCAATCCTTCGGGTGAAAAATATGTGTTTGAAAACAACGATGGCTGTCACTCGCTGAACGCCGTCCTTCCTGCATTTTTGTACGATTTTAACGAGCCTTCTACGATTGAAAAGCAGCAATCAAACTGGAATTTTAAACGGAAAATTGCATATTTACCAGAACTGACACTGACAATAATTCTACAAGCGAGTCGGATTTTATTACTGTTAATCATCCCTTTCATTATATTTTACCGTAGCAAAGAGCGACAACTGCAGTATGAATATTTATATTTTTTCTGGGAAATGGCTTATTTGATGTTGATAACGCTGCTGCTTTTTCCGCACCAAATGAAATATTCCATGCTGTATTTTGTTCCGGTGGGTGCTTATGTTGTTTTTTATTACTTATTTATAATGCAACAACAATTAAAAATCAATCTCCTTGAAAAAATAATCGGAGGTTTAGCGGCTTTACTTCTATTCACGCTGTCCATCATGGGGCGCGACATCATCGGAAATTATTTAGTTAATATCTTGGATTTTTATCATTTTATGGGATTTAATAATTTATTCTTTTTAATCATTTTAGCCGTTTGCAATCCATATCGGTTGGTGAAACTTTATGAACAAAGGGAGCGATGTAATATTGCTTAAATCATAAAAACTCCTCCGATTCATTCACTTCAAAAACAATATCTTCATAAATATCTGCTAAAGAAATCTGACAGCCAATGGATTCTAAATCAATCAAACCTTCTTTCACATCTTTAATACGCCAAGTATCCACGGTTTCCCGATGATACACACTGGCAAATGGCTTATCTTGATTCAATAACACGTATTCTTGAAAGGAAGGCAAAGTGCGATAATAATCGAATTTTTTACCTTTATCGTATTGCTCCGTAGATTTGGAAAGGACTTCTATAATTAATAAGGGGTTGATAATTACATCTTTACGATTTTTATAGAATGTTGGTTTTTCAAAGACAACTACTGCATCAGGATAAACAAAAGACTGAAGTGTTGCAATTTGAATTTTCATATCGCTACCTAACACTAAATATTTTTTGCTTTGCTGGCGCAGTGCAAATTTCAAAGCAGTGGCAACATTTATTGCAACTAAATTATGATTAAAAGTAGCTCCCGGCATTTTGATTATTTTTCCATTATAATATTCATGCTTCTCCTGCGAGCGTTCTTCCATCTCCAAATATTCCTCAACCGTGTAGATTTTTTCTTTAAAATTGGCAGATGCAGTCATATCATTTACATTTATACAAAAATAAGCTAAAAATTGCTTAATGCAAAACGCGCACCTCGCTATGTTTGACGTAGCACCAATACTCGTGCTGTGTTTGTCAGCCTAAAGGCTGGGGGACGAGGTCAGCGCAAACGCTGGGCTACAAAATCCGTACATCACTTTCACTAATATGCACCGTCCGCAATTTATCCGTCCGTTCCAAAATATTCATGGAACTATTTTCTAATTTCAAAACGCCTCTGGGACACACCGCCGCGCAAATACCGCAGCCTACGCAAGAAGCTCGCACAATGTTTTGTCCGCGCTGCGCATAAGCCCGCACATCAATGCCCATCTCGCAATACGTAGAACAATTGCCGCAGGAAATGCACTGTCCGCCGTTGGTAGTAATGCGAAAACGCGAGAAAAATCGTTGAAAAATACCCAGAATTGCCGCTTGCGGACAGCCAAACCGACACCACACCCGCGCTCCAAAAATAGGATAAAAACCCGTGCCAATCACGCCAGCAAACATGGAACTGATGAGAAAACCATACACTTTCGCCCAGTTTTTACCGGTATCGCCGAGGATTTCGCCTTTGTAAATGGAATTCGCCCATAGTAATAAAGTAGTAATAACGATGAAAACTAAAACGCCATGAACTAAATAACGCTCAATTTTCCAAGCTCGAAGTGATTTATCCGACAAATGCCGGAACGGGTCGCCCGCCGTTTCTGCCAAGCCGCCGCAGCCGCACACCCACGAGCAATACCAGCGTTTGCCAAAAAAATACGTCAAAATCGGCACGGCTACAAGCGCCATAATAATCGCCCACCACGCCATGAACACGCCGAGATTGCCTTGTTTCATAAAATAACTCAAGTCATTCGGGAAGAGATATTCCTTTTTCAAAGGCCAGAAATAGCTGAAATAAAACTCGGGCTCATTCAAAAAAACAAGAAAAGCAGGTATTAAAAAGGAAAAAATCAATTGAAAAAACATAACCGACATCGTGCGGATCAACTGATAGCGATTGTGCCGATATTTATACCCAAATTTGATACCCATTACTAAAACAGCGATTGTGTAAATAGAACCATACGCAAACCATTGATTCGCAGGTTTGTTTTGTAATAACTGGCTCAATGGATTAAATAATTCGATTAAACCTTTCAGCCAACCGGGAAACCAATATAAACAGATGTAAAAAAAAGTAAACATCACGCCTAATATCCATGCCGACACGCCCCGATAATTAATGTCTCTAAAAAAAACGCCGTTGTTTTTGATGCCCGCCGGTTCGTGCGCATAAGACGCATAAGTATATAAAATCGTGCCGACCGTCGCCAAAATCAAGCTCAAAGGCAGCGTCACCGCTGGATAAAAAGCCTTGCCGCTCGCCCACGCAATGAGCGCAATAGACACCGCAATGCCCACCAACGCTAGCGCTAATTTTTGTAAAGGACTCGTATTCGCCGGATGCGGATTGGCGAGGGACATACTGGGTTCTACCCGACTGTTGGTTGAAATTTGCATGATTTATAGGTTTAATAGTTAAAATGTTCAAAGTTCAAATGTTCAACGTGCATTATTGAACGCTTGAACTTTAAACCATTGAACATTACGAGTTTGCTAAAAATTTTAAAACCGATTTCAAATTCCGTTTTTGCTTCAATTGTAAATTGCTGCCAGTCTGCTTGTTGTAAAGTGCGACTAAATCCGATTCGTACGCTGTGTAAAATTCGGGGTCGAAATTAGCGAGACTCAAGTTTTGTAACACTTCTTCAATGTGCGTTTTTTGCGCAAGCCACTTTTCACATACTTCATGCCGGTATCGGATGCCCATGAGCTTGAAACCCAGCATTTGACCGGAATTTTTATCAAAAACCAGCCGTATACTTTTTTTACCATCGGGATGTTCCCAGTAAATAGAATCTTGATTTTCGATTAGTTGAGTTGGCACTTCCCCATAAATTTGGTATTCAATATCCAAAAACTTCGCAGAGTTAAACCAGATGCCGGGATTGTAAACCACGCGCTTGCCGCAAATATTGTACGCCGTTGTTTCGCCAGCCATACGCCCGGTGTACCAAACGGCTTCAATGGCTTTCCTGCCTGGTTTTGGATTTAAAACCTCTATACAATCACCTGCCGCATACACATCGGGGATATTGGTTTCCAAAAAATCATTCACTTGAATACCTCGCCCAATATTTAAGCCACTGCCTTTCAAAAAATCCACGTTCGGACTCACGCCCGGTGTCAATCCTACGTAGCCACATGCTATGCGTTCTCCCTTTTTGGTAATGACCGCGCAAGCCCTACCCGTTCCGTCGTCTTCAATCTCTTGCAATTCTTCGCCCAACCGCAGATCAAAACCATGCTCCCGAATATGTCGGCTCACCAACTGTGATTCTTGCAGCGGCAGCACATTATCCCAATAGTTTTGCTCCCGCACTAAAAGTGTCACTGGAATATGCCGCGAGTGAAACATTTCCGCCATTTCAATACCAATCAAACCGCCGCCGACGACGACTGCCCGTTTTAGTCCGGGCGTAAACGCTTCCATGTTTTCTAAATCTTGATAACTGTATAACCCACTGACTCCCTGCAAATCCTGCCCTTTCCAGCCAAATTTATTAGATTTAGAACCCGTGGCAATTAAGAGCTTATCATATTGTAAGCTATTTGAATTTGACAGATGCAGAGTTTTTGCTTCGAAGTCCACGCTTTCTACATAAGCACGCAGCAGGTTGATGCGATTTTTTTTCCAAAACCAATCTTCATACGGCTTGATGTCGCGGTAGCGCATATGCCCCATATATACGTACATGAGTGCGGTGCGCGAGAAAAAATGGTCGGTTTCGGCAGAAATAACGGTGATTTGGTGGTCACTGAGCTTGCGAATGAAGCGCGCTGCCGTGATGCCAGCGATTCCGTTTCCGATAATGGCGATGTGCATAGAGGTGACGATTTGGCTACAAATTAGCAAATTGGGTGCATTTTTTGCAACCTATTTTCAAAAGCAAAGTAAGAGTAGATTGGATAAACGGAGTGTCCTGACAGAGACACTTTTAGTTACGCGGATAAAACATGGAGCAGTTTGCTGGCAGCGTGATAATTTTAATTTATATAAAAAGAATAATATTAGTGTGACTTTTAAAGTGTCGCTGCGTTTTAATTAGTGAAAGGTAAGTTGTAAATAGTGATTTGTGAACGGCGATTGATAAGAAGTGAGGGAGTCTGGCATCTTTTAATCTGGCATCTCCAAAAGAGTTAATTAAAATATAATCCTTGGCATAGGGGTTGCAATGCGTGTATATTGTCTGTTAATTGCAAAAGAATTCAAAAATTAGTAAGACCTTTACCAATGAAAATAGGGTTAGACCAATTAAAAATAGTCCCATGAAACAAATTATACTTTGTATTTTCCTATTTGTCAGTGTAATAGCGCAGGCGCAAGTGATAAAAGTGGAGCCGGGAACGGTGACGCGCGCTTTCAACAATGAAAACTTGTCAGACCCCAGTCTGCAATTGCAGCTATACGCAAAAGTGACCAACCTGACCAGTCAGGAAGTGCGCCTCAAATGGACACGTGTGATTATAGACCAACCGATTGATTGGGAAACCCAAGTATGTGATAATAATTTGTGCTACACGCCCATCGTGAGCAGCAATGTAGACGCTGGCTTGAATTTGAATCAGCCGATGATATTAAAGCCGGATTCTTCCTTTAATATAGGCTTATATCTCGTCCCCAACGGCGTGTCTGGCAAAGGTACTTTTCAGTTGATTTTCGCGCAGACGAATGCGCCCAATACGCCTATTGATACCGTGACTTTCAACACGAGCGTCAACGCGACGACCGCCACCAACGACATTGCAAAGAGCGATATCCGCGTATTTCCGAATCCTGCGTCCAATTATTTTGAAGTATCTAACAGTAATAACTTAGACCGCATCATGATTTATAATTTGTTGGGTCGGGAAGTGCGCTCCTTTCGTTCCATCAGCAATGGAGAGCAATATAATTTGGATGGGCTGCCAGATGGCTTGTATTTAGTGAGTTTGTTGGAGAATAAAAAAGGCGTTGTCAAGACGATTCGGTTGAATAAAAGGTCGTATAGACCTTAAATCAAATAGGAGATTTGAAATGAGAAATGTGAGATTTTCATATCTTATCATTTCTTATTTGGCTAAACCGGATACTCCACAAAATTTCTTGGCGTTTCGTACAAACGTATTTGTAGGTCGAATTTTTCATCTAATCTTTTACGAAGGAGTTGCCAGATGACGTAGCAAATATGTTCCGCACTTGGATTTAAGTTTTTAAATTCAGGCACTTCTACGTTCAAATTTTTATGGTCGAATCGCTGCTCTACTTCTTCTTCAATCATTTTTTTTAGCAATCCTAAGTCTATCAAATAGCCGGTTTCAGGATTCACCTCGCCGATGACTTTTACCTCCAATTCATAATTATGCCCGTGATAATTGGGGTTATTACAAAGCCCAAATACTTGTTGATTTTTTTCATCCGACCAACTGGGATTGTGCAGCCGGTGCGCGGCGTTGAAATGTGCGCGTCGGAAAACGGCAATTCTCATATTGTTTTCAATTTTTGAAAGGCTAACAAGGAGTAGGGTGGAATGGTTGTGATTTGATTTAACTACTAAGATTTTTTGCCCTTCTCGCATTTTTTTCTACCGCAAAGGACGCAAAGCCCTCATTGCGGTCTCTGCGAAAATCTTTGCGGTCTCTGCGGTTAAATAAGTTATAAGGGCTGCCAGCAACGTGCAATCCAACAATCCAACCATAAAACCACACAACAATCAAATTTTTGTTTAACTTTGTTACTTGAAATTAAAAACTGTGCATTCCATACACCCATTTAAGGTACGCGGAATTGAAGGAAGTGAAATTGACTTTGCCCAATTTGCGGGTAAAAAGATACTGATAGTCAATGTCGCATCGGAATGCGGCTATACGCCCCAATATCAACAGCTGCAAGAGTTGTACGACACATTTCAAGATAAATTAGTGATAGTTGGCTTCCCGTGTGATGATTTTGGCGGGCAAGAGCCAGGGACGAATGAAGAGATACAAACATTTTGCAATCGAAGATACGGCGTTACGTTTCCGTTGGCAACAAAGATTAATATAAAAAGTTCTACAGTACACCCTGTATATCAATGGCTTACGCAAGCAACTCAAAATGGCGTAGCCGACAGCCAAGTGCGTTGGAACTTTCATAAGTACCTGCTCGATGAACACGGGCAGTTGGTCAAATCCCTTCCTTCTGATGTCAGTCCGCTCGACAAGCAAATACTGGACTGGCTAAATTCCTGATAATCTGGTGATTGGGTCATGTGGTGATAGGGTGATGCACGACTTTGACAATTGCATCAACCTTTACAATATTGATATGCTTTTTGACGAAGTTATTGGTCAAACGGGGGTAAAGCAGTTGCTGCGACAAATGGTGACGAACGACCGAACGCCGCACGCACTTTTGCTACTCGGTACGCCAGGCAGTGGAAATCTGGCGTTGGCACTGGCTTTTGCGCAGTATGTGTTGTGTGAAAATCGCACCACGGATGAGTCGTGTGGCACGTGTCGACATTGCAGCAAATTGCAAAAGTTGATTCACCCAGACGTTCATTTTTCATTTCCAACCGTAGGAACGAATGCGGTGAGTGACCAATTTATGACGCAGTGGCGCACGGCACTTTTAGACAATCCGTATTTGGATGTCAATCAGTGGTTGCAACGAATTGGAGCGGAAAATAAGCAGGGGAATATTACAAAAGACGAGTGCGCGACCATTGTACGGAAATTGAGTTTGAAGACGTTTGAAAGCGAATACAAAGTGCTACTGATGTGGCTGCCGGAATACTTGGGAAGAGAGGGCAACCGCTTGTTGAAAATGATAGAAGAGCCGCCAGAGCAAACGATTTTTGTGTTGATAGCGGAGCAGCCCGACCAGATTTTGCCCACGATTTTGTCGCGGTGTCAAATGGTAAAAGTGAATCCCTTACCAGATGGCGAAGTGGTGACGGGTTTGCAAGCAAAGAAAAGTGTGAGTTTAGAACAAGCGCAAGCAGCGGCTTACTTGGCAAATGGCAATTTCAACGAAGCCTTGCAAATGTTAGAATACGAAGAAAGTGACCATACGAATTTATTTCTCGACTGGTTGCGCCGATGTTACAAAGGAAATGGTGTAGAATTGGTGCGGTGGGTAGAAAAATTTGCGGAAGCAGGACGAGAAAATCAAAAGCTCTTTTTGCGCTATGGTTTGCACTTTTTGCGGGAATTTATGGTGTTGAAATTGACAGACGGCGGTGCAGTACGCTTGCGCGAAAAGGAACGGGCGACGGCGCAGAATTTATTGCCGCTGATTGAAATAGAACAGTTAGAAAAAATGGCGGATTTATTCAACAACGCCGCTTATTACGTGGAGCGCAATGCGAATCCAAAAGTGCTGTTTTTGGACGCTTCGATACAGATGAATCAGATTTTGAAGAAGAAGCAAGAGGTGATGGGAAAGAATGCATAATGAAAGAGCGACCAAGAGAAAGAGTGACCAAGTGAATACCCGATTCGAGAGAAAAACTTTGCGCCTTTGCGTGAAAAAATCTGCTGGAGACCAAGTAATAAGCGAACCTCAAACAGAAAACAGAAACCGATAAACTTTAATATAAAACGATGAAAAATGGCTTGTGCAGGATGTTCAACAAGTAGTAACGGAAAGTCTGGCGGCGGCTGCGGCAGCGTTGGAGGGTGTTCGAATGGATGCTCGACCGGTGGCTGCAATCGCTTGAATACATATGATTGGCTGTCGGATATGGATTTGCCAGACCCAACTTTTTTCGATATTGTAGAGGTGAGCTTTAAAAATGGCTCCCGCAAAAGTTTTCATAAAAATCCAGACTTTGTGAATGCCATTACCGGCGATATGGTCGTGGTAGAGACAGGGACGGGTTATGACATAGGACGCATTTCGCTGTCGGGCGAACTGGTGCGTTTGCAAATGAAAAAGAAGCGAACCAACCCGGATACCGTCCTGTATGGCATCCTCCGAAAAGCAAACGAACGCGACTTGGAACGCCTCCAAGAAGCCCGCGACATGGAAAAAGAAACGATGGTAAAAGCGCGTGCCATCTCTCGTACGCTGGATTTGAATATGAAAATCGGCGATGTAGAATATCAAGGCGACATCCGAAAAGCGACGTTTTTTTACACCGCAGATGGGCGGGTAGATTTTCGGGAATTGATTCGGCACTTTGCCAAAGAATTTCGGGTGAAGGTGGAGATGCGCCAAATAGGGGCGCGGCAAGAGTCGGCGCGTATTGGCGGCATTGGTTCGTGCGGACGGGAATTATGTTGCTCTACGTGGCTCACCGATTTCAAATCTGTTTCTACCACGGCGGCGCGGTATCAAAACTTGGCGATTAATCAATCGAAATTGTCGGGCATGTGTGGGCGCTTGAAGTGCTGTTTGAATTATGAATTAGATACATACTTGGATGCGTTGGACCACTTCCCAGAAAAAGCAGAGAAAATATTTACGAAAGCCGGTTCCGCTGTTTTAATAAAAACCGATATTTTTAAAGGCTTGATGTTTTATGCGTTTGAACAAGACCACGGTCGCGGCAAAATCTACGCCCTTCCGCTCGCGCAAGTGAAGTTATTCAAAAAAATGAATGATGCTGGTGAAAAACCTGCCGACCTCGGAGAAGGAATTGTGGCACCTATAGACGTGACGGATGAAGGCATCCCAACCGTGGATTTTGAAGATGTAACTGGTGCTGTGGAATTGCCGGATGAACTTCGCAAAAAAAAGAAGAAGAAACCCACTCGGGATAATAGAGACCGACCTGATAGCCGCCCCGCGAATGTGCAAGACCTACGGAAAAGACCTGAAAACCGAGGCGAACAACGTCCGCCGGAATTGAGAAAGCGACCCGATGCAGCCGACCAGCCGCGACCGTCGCAAAATCCGCAAGAGCGTAATCCAAATCCGCCTAATAATCAGCCGCCCCGCGACGGGCAATCTGGACAAAGAGATTTTCGTCCTAAAAAGAAGAAGCATTGGGACAACCGGAAGAAGGAGTAAGTGTTTAGTTTGAGGTTGAGATTAAGGTTAAAATTAAGGTTAAGGTGATTTAGAGAAACAGTGACCAATTAACGGGTGCACAATAACACTAAAACACAATAACACACAAACATATTTTTCAAATGAAATACGACGTTACCGTCATCGGCTCTGGTCCGGGTGGATATGTGGCAGCCATTCGCGCGGCGCAATTGGGCTTGAAAACCGCTATCATTGAACGCTACGATACCCTCGGCGGCACCTGCTTGAACGTGGGTTGTATCCCTTCCAAAGCCCTGCTGGATTCTACCGAACATTATCACAATGCGCACGAGCGTTTTCAAGAACACGGCATTGACATTAGCGACTTGAAAGTGAATATGCCGCAAATGATAAAGCGCAAAAATGAAGTGGTAGAATCGAACGTGAAAGGCGTGGATTTTCTGATGAAAAAGAATAAGATTGAGGTATATCATGGTCACGGCACGTTTGTAAATGCCAATAAAATAAGCATCGCCAAAAATGACGGCGCAACAGAAGAGATTGATACCGCGAATGTAATTATTGCAACAGGCTCTAAACCAATCGTCCCTGCGAATTTCAATTACGACAAAAAGCGCGTCATCACCTCCACCGAAGCCTTGAATATTGCAGAAGTACCCAAAAAAATGGTCATTATCGGTGGCGGTGTGATTGGGTTGGAATTAGGCTCCGTCTTTGCACGGCTTGGCACGCAGATTGACGTGGTAGAATTTTTGGATCGTATTATTCCAAGTATGGATGGCGATTGTGGTAAAGAATTGATGAAAGTGCTGAAAAAAATAGGCATTAATTTTCACCTCAAACACGCGGTGACAGGCGTAACTGCTACCGAAAATGGCGTAACCGTAGACGTGCAGCAGCGCGATTCTGACAACAAATTTGTACTCGAAGCCGATTATTGCTTGGTGGCAATTGGACGCAGACCGTACACCGATAACTTAGGTTTAGAAAATATTGGTATTCAATTAGATGAAAAGGGACGAATTCCTGCGAATGAACATTTACAAACAATCGTTCCAGGCATTTATGCAATCGGAGATGTCATCACTGGTGCAATGCTGGCACACAAAGCCGAGGACGAAGGTGTACTCGTAGCCGAAAGCATTGCCGGTCAAAAGCCGCATATTGATTATAATCTGATTCCGAATGTTGTGTACACGTGGCCCGAAGTAGCCAGCGTAGGTCAAACTGAAGAGCAACTCAAAACCTCCGGTATCGCTTATAAAGTCGGCAAATTTCCATTCAAAGCCCTCGGTCGCGCTCGCGCGAGCATGGACACAGACGGCTTAGTAAAAGTGCTGGCAAGCAAAGAAACGGACGAAATTCTCGGTGTCCACATCGTGGGTCCCCGCGCTGCGGATATGATTGCCGAAGGTGTCGCCCTGATGGAATTCCGCGCCTCCGCCGAGGATGCCGCTCGCATCAGCCACGCGCACCCAACGTACACCGAAGCTTTCCGCGAAGCATCGCTGGCAGCTACGGATAATCGAGCTTTGCATATGTAGTAAGGGTGATGTGGTTATAGGGTCATGGGGTGATCCCGTGTGATGTCCCCAATCACTGTCTCACTGGGTCACCCTATAAACCCATGACCCCATCACCTAATTATCACCCTATCACCCCTTCAACTCTTCAACTTTACTTACAATCCACCCCTTATCCGCCAAGTTTTTACATTCATTGATTTGTTTTTCTATTTTTTCGACCGCCGTTGGATCGCCCGGGCGCACGTTGGATAGTTTTTTGATAAAGCGAAGTATATTCATATATTGTTGGCGTACTTCTTTGGAAATGAGTTTGTTGCGCCGAAGATATACTCTAAAGCTATCAATCAGAGAATCCAACGCTAAATATTCATTCAATTCATAATACGTTTTCAATAACATGAGCTTCCCGCCGAGTGCGTAGGTTAGGTTTTCATATTCTACCTCCCGCAGTTGTTCGATTACTTTTTCATAACGCTGCTGCGCGAAATACACCTTGGCGAGGTTGTACGTGAGTGCGTTGTCGCGCTCTTCGGGCGGAAGTTTGGGCGCATAAGTTTGGATAAAGGTTTCCGTCCAGGCGAATTCTTTGACTTGTAAGCCGACGGTGATGATTGTTTTATAATATTGAGGATTAATGTAGCCATTTTCTATCCAAATAGCTTTATCTAATGAAGATTTAAATATTTCAAATAACTCAACGAAGAAATCAACCAAACCTACATTTATTTTTTTATCAACGCAGTAGTTTACTAAATGGATATAGATTGCTTTTAACTCTAAAAAATTTATATTTTGCTCCTTTTGTTCTAATAATTTTCGCAGTTGATAGTAAAAGGATTCTTCTTGTGGGTTTAAAAGCATATTGGCAATCAGAAAATAAGCATGGATTAGTGTTTGTCTAAAGTAAATATCATTTTTTATCCATTCAAAAAAATTAGAAAATAAATCAATTTCTATTTCCATAGAAAAGGACTGACCATACTCAAGTGCATCACAATAATATTTTAATTTTTGAGTAATGTAATAACTATTTAAATGGAAATCAGCATTTTCTAGATTTTCCAGATTTTCTATTTTATGCCCTATTCGTTCTATACGCCGATGCTGAATATCTTCTATCTGTTGTTGAAAGAAATGATAATCTATATTATGTAGATTGGATTGTGTTTGTAAAGTGGCTGCCTGCCGCAATACACCTGAAAAATGCAAATCAAGATTCGTATCCTTTAGTCTATCAAGTAATATAATTTGCTCTTTAATAGGGTCTTTGTCTAAGTGTTCTAAAGCTAAAAAGTGAAGTGCGTGTTGCGTTAACTCAGATAGCAGCCGCCGCGTCTGTCCGTCATTGTAAGGCAACTGTGTACCATACACCTGCTTCCAAATTTGCTGCTTTTCCAAGATGGCATCTTCGCTATTTTCTTTATTTAAAGGTATCAATTTATCAAGAAGCAGGTTATAAATCAACGCTAATTCCTTAGTTTCATTGAAATAAGAAGATTGCAAGTATTTTTCGAAGCGGCTCAATTCGTATCGGGAAAACAAACGCAGCAGCGTAATCAATTTTTTGCTTGGCATAGAAAAAAATTTGTCAGCTAACTACAAAAAAGACAAAATACTGGTTTTACAAAGTAAGAAGTTGTATCTTTAGGAAAAGTTTTGCAAATAATTTCAAGTACTTCAACTGGTAAGTAATTCCTTTTATTTAACTCCAAAGTACTTTGTGATATGAATATACGGCGTTGTATTGCATTAATGACTGCTTTCTCCTTGATTTCTTTTGTCACATTCGGACAAATAGGAACGACGCCTATATATCTAAAATTCAGAGCCGACAAAGTCTACGTTATAAATCAGGAACGAGTAGAAATAACTGCCGATTTGTACATTGGCACTTCAGAACACCCCGTCTCTGGTTTTTATGCTGCCTCTTTTGATTTAATTTTTCCTACTGATGTGATAGCAGCTGATTTGACTTTTTTTAAATATTATCCGTCCTCTTTTTTAGGTAAAAATGAAGATATCCAGAATTTTAATAAATCTCCAGAATTTTTGAAAGAAGGACGTTTAAATATTTCTATCAGCCGAAATGATGGTAAAAGCGTGAGTGGATTTGGAAAAATAGGAGAAGTCAGTTTTGTAATTATGACTGATATCATTGGCAGCCGGAATGTAGAAGAAACGCCTTTCAATGTAAAAATGCAATACGCGAAACTATGGGATGTGGAGCGCAACGAATTACCAAACGAAATAGACGAAGACGGCGCGACCATCATTATTGTGAACGACATTCTTGCCAGAAATAGCCGGCGTACGAATCAAAAACAAATAGAAATTTATCCAAATCCGGCAAGAGAGGTGTTGTCTATTTATTTACAAAATGTGCGCGGCGAACGCATCGAACTCTTCAATGCTGCCGGACAACGGGTGAAAACTGAACGCGTGAAAGGCGACCGAGTGCAGCTTTCTACCAGCAATTTACTCCCCGGACTTTATACGGTGAAAATTCATACTGAAGAAGGCGTGATAACCCGACGAGTTTTGGTGCAATAATTACAAAGCGATGATAATTGATGTCATCACTCCAAGTGATGACATCAATTATCATCGCTGGTTCTACCTGCTACCACCACCACAATTTCCCCCTTCACCGCTGCTTGCGCCGCATAATGATTTTTTAAATTTTCTAAGGTGTCCGTTCGCACGTCTTCATGCAATTTGCTCAATTCCCGACACACACATGCCTGCCGCTCCGCGCCACAAAATGCAATTAACTGCTCCAAACACTTCACCAAGCGATTCGGCGATTCATACAAAATAAACGTGTTTGGAAGGGCTGCCAAATGTTGCAAGCGCGTTTGCCGCCCTTTTTTATGCGGTAAAAATCCCTCAAAATGAAACCGATCACACGGCAAGCCAGAAGCGACTAACGCTGGCACGAAAGCCGTCGCGCCCGGTAGGCATTCCACACGTACGCCCGCCTGTATACACGCCCGCACAAGCAGAAAGCCTGGATCAGAAATGCCCGGCGTACCCGCATCCGAGATGAGTGCCATCGTAGCGCCACTTTTAATTTGCCCAACCCAATTGTTGACGGTAGCGTGTTCGTTGAATGCGTGGAAAGATTTCAGTGGTGTTTCAATCTGATAGTGATCGAGTAGTTTGCGCGAGGTGCGCGTGTCCTCCGCCAGCACCAATTGAACTTCTCGCAGCACCCGCAATGCGCGCAGGGTGATGTCTTCGAGATTTCCGATGGGCGTGGGTACGATATAGAGCATAGGAAGATTGGAAGATTGGAGGATTTACTCGATTGCCCTCACAGTGAAATGATAATTTTCCATAATCAGATTTGCCAGCAATTTTTGGCAGGCGGTTTCTACGGTTGACTTCGCGGATTCCTCGCTTTCAGCTTCCAAGTTCATCACGATGTGTTTACCGATACGCACGTCTTCTACCCCTTCGATGTGGACGTTTTTCATGTTTTTAGCGACGGTTTTGCCTTGCGGGTCCAAAAGCTCCTTGTGGGGCATGATGTCTATTTCAGCTATAAATTTCATGTGTTAATGTGCTGATGGGTTAATTTGCTGATTTGCTAATGTTTGCCTTCTTTTGAAAAAGAACTATTCCAATAGAAGTCAGCAGGTAAATAATAATAATCAACGATGGCGCAGCTTCTTGTAAAATGATTAACAATAATCCCGCAATCGCCGCAAAGATAATTTTTATCTCGTTGCCTCGCCACGTGTAGCGTTCAAATTTCAAACTAAACATTGGTAATTCGGAAATCATGAGGTACGACAAGATGGCGATGCAGCTATAAATAAAAATCGGATTATAAACCATTGGGCGTAAGCCGAAAGAATCGAAATGCTCAATCAACAACAATCCAACTACAAAAAGTGTACAAGCAGGCGTGGGCAAACCGATAAAAGTCGTCGTTTGGCGCGGGTCAATATTAAATTTTGCCAATCGGAAACAAGCGGCCACCGGAAGAATAAATGCAGGAATCGCTTCTAATACTAATTTTCCAGACTGTCCATTTTCTAAAAAAGTATACAAAATAATGCCGGGCGCAACGCCAAACGAAATCATATCCGCCAGTGAATCTAATTGCTTGCCCAGCGCAGACTTTGCATTCAACAATCTTGCCACTGCCCCATCCAAAAAATCAGCAATAGCACCTATTCCCAGCCACATCGCCGCCGACAGCATTTGATTTTCAAATACACAAACAATCGCGCAACACCCGCAAAAGGCATTGAACAACGTGATAAGATTTGGAACCTGATTTTTTACTCGAATGACCCAACGCATTTGCTTGTAAGATTGTCTTCTTATTAAAAAAAATGTTGCTGACACAACAATATCTTCCCACGCTCTGCCTTTATCCCTATACTAAAATGATGTTAAATTTAGTCATTTGTCCAACATCCTTTGATTTTATACCTAAATTATCGGCTCTTTCCTACGATATTTGAGTGAAAGCAAGTAACTATCTCTTCTGAAATTGATGACGTACCTATGTCCCGACGATAACATGGTTACTTTTTTAAACTAAATATGACAAACTACTATGAAGGCTCGCTACATAATGACTTTATTATGCACTGCATTTACGACGTTTTTGCTGGCACAACCGGCGAATAATGAATGTGAAGGTGCCATTCCAATTGGCAATCCAAATGATTATTGCTCTAATGTAGGTCAATTTACCAATGTTGGTGCTACCACTTCCACTTATGGAAAAGCCCCTTGTTTCGCAGACGCGAATGGAAAAGATGTTTGGTTTGTTTTTACGGCGGTTGGCTCGGATGCGACCATTACCGTCAGAGGTAACAGAGCACAGGGCGGCACCCTTGCCAGACCAGAAATGGCATTGTATACAAATGGCTGCGGCGGCACGATTAGCGAATTACGTTGCGAGAGCGATAGTCAAAACGATGGAATATTAGAGTTATATCGAGGTGGACTTACCATTGGCGCATCGTATCTGATTCGCGTTCAAGGCAGAAGTGCGGCTACCGGCACGTTTCAATTGTGTATCAATAATTATAATCCTCCGGTGGAGCCAGGTTCTGATTGTAGCAGTGCTTCTATTTTGTGCGATATGTCTTCTTTTGCGATACAAAAAGTAACAGGCATTGGTAGCAATGCAGATGAGGCAGACAATACTTGCTTAGACCAAGATAATAATGGCGTGGATATTGGACCTTCCGAATCCAGTTCTACGTGGTTTGTTTGGACGGCAGCTACCAGCGGGACCCTTACCTTTGTAATCACGCCTTTAAATAAAACGGACGACATTGATTTTGCGCTTTTTGAATTGCCTAATGGTGTTACTAATTGTGGCGGCAAGCGGCTTCTTCGCTGCGTAGCAACTGCTTGTCAGGGACCTACTGGATTGAATTTAACATCTAATCAGACTTCAGAGGATATTAATTGCAATGCTGGCGAAGACGGATTTGTGAAGTTTATAGACATGGAAGCTGGTAAAAGTTATGGCTTACTTATCAATAATTTTAGCAATACCGGCAATGGCTTTAAAATGGATTTTGATGGTACTGGATCGTTTCAAGGACCACAAGCAGACTTTACCGTCAGTGATTCCAACCTTACGGCTTGCGTCGGGCAGGCAATTTCATTTACAGATGCCACCACTTTTGCATTGGGTACGATTCAAAAATGGGAATGGAAATTTGGCGTGGGCGCAAGTATAGCCGAAGCCAATACGCGCGGTGTGCATACCGTTTCCTACAAAACACCTGGTTTGAAATCCATTGTGTTGACAGTCACAAGTGATAAAGGTTGTGTCACTACTATTGTCAAAACGATTCAGGTCGAATGCTGCCCCGACCACTTCACCACTTCCGGTGTCGCCAATAACATTACGTGTCCGGGCGCTGATGATGGGGCTATCAATGTGACCGTGAGTAGCGCCTACCCACCTTACACTTTTGCTTGGGATAGCACTCGAACCTCAGAAGACTTGACCAATTTGGCGGCTGGCACTTACACGGTGACCATTACCGACCAAGCGACTTGTGATACAACCTTGACTTTTGATATAACCGGTCCGCCGCCGGTCGCATTCGATACCACCATCACCAAACCCACTTGCGGCGGCGGTATGGATGGTTCGATTACTTTGACGGTCACGGGCGGTACGCCTCCCTATCGGTTCAATTGGCAAAATACTGGGTTTAATTCCAATAATATTTTATCAAATATTTCGCGCGGCGATTATACGGTTGTGGTAAGAGATTCTAATAATTGTGATACGACTTTGATTATTGCATTGAAGGAATTGGAGTTACAATTGAGTCCTTTGGTGAATGCAGTCACGCCTCCTACTTGTAATGGTGGTGCGAATGGCTCGATTCAAGTCAATGTTGTCAATGGATTTGGTCCGTTTCAATACGACTGGCGAGATGGCAGGGGTTTTCAAAATGCGAATTCCCTCACGGGCTTACGCGCAGGTACGTACAGCGTGGATGTGCGCGATGCCAATCTCTGCGTGGGCAGTTTTACGTTTAATATGGAAGATTTTCCAGCGTTGGTATTGACTTTTGATAGTACAAATGTAAGTTGCAATGGCGAGACGGACGGCAGCGCGACGGCAATAGCCGCGGGCGGTGTAGGAAATTTCACCTATGCTTGGAGCAATGGACAACGAACAGCAACCATCAGCGATTTAGCAGATGGAAATTATACCGTCATCGCAACCGATAGCAATCAGTGTACCATTACTGGCACGGTAACGATTACAGAACCAGCTCCCGTATTTGTAAATGTAGTCTCCACCGAAGATTTGCTTTGTAATGGCGAAAAAACCGGCTCGATCACAGTAGCAGGCACGGGCGGTTACACGCCTTACAATTTCAGCATCAATGGCGGCACGTTGCAGCCGAATTCTAGTTTTACACAATTGGGCGCCGGCACGTACACCATCACGATTGAAGATGTGCAAGGTTGTAGAAGTACGACGACCGCTACGCTCATTCAACCACCGCCGCTGATTGTGGATGCAGGTTTGGACACGACGATTGAATTAGGCTCATCCGTTGATTTACAGGCAATTGCAAATGCTTCTGTCAACTGGCAATGGACTCCCAGCGACCGTTTGTCGTGCAGCGATTGTCCAAATCCAACTGCCAGTCCGGTCAATAACACGCAGTATGTGGTCACCATTTCCAATGGCGATAGTTGTAGGGCTTCGGATTCGCTCACGGTTTTCATCAGCAAAAATCGTCCTATTTTTATACCTAGTGCTTTTTCGCCCAACTTTGATGGAGCAAATGATTTTTTCACCTTATTTGGAGGTCCGGCAGCGGAAGTGATTGAGAAACTACTCGTGTTCGACCGCTGGGGCAATCTACTATTTGAAGGCTCCAATATCCCGCTGGGGCAGGAGCAATTGGGTTGGAATGGTACGTTCAATGGCAAGCCGATGGCACCGGGCGTATTCGCGTACATGGCGAAGGTGCGATTTATAGATTCAGAAGTCATCCTATACGAAGGTGATGTGACGATAGTGCGGTAATCACCAAACTTGTTCGGTGACTAAACTGTATTCTATTTTAGAAATCACATTTGACAAAATGAGCAGTTTACAAAAAATAAATTTTCTATTATTCAGCTTTTTTCTTTTAACAATTATTGCCTGCAATAAGGAAGAAGCCGCAGAATCAGAAGCTATCAGTTTCGATGTAAACGTCGAGACCGCAAAGGACGTAGAAATCATTTACAGCGATTCGGCAGTCGTGCGCGTGAAAATAACTGGACCAACGATGCTCTACCACGTCAATAGACAAGAGCCGGAACAAGAATTTACGGACGGCGTGCGCGTTGATTTTTACGGTCCAGATCAAAAGATAACCAGCACATTAACAGGCAAATACGCCATTCGATACGAATCAAAAGGCATGGTCGTCGTGCGCGACAGCGTGGCATGGCGAAGTGAAGCCGGCGAAAAATTGGACACCGAAGAATTAATCTGGGAGGAGCGCCAGCAGCGAGTTTATAATCACAAATTTGTAGTTCTGCGTAAATTGGATGAACTTATTTACGGACATGGTTTTGAGGCGACACAGGATTTTAAAAATGCACGTGTTGTCGCAGTCTCTGGTAAGAAATCTATTGATGCGATTAGTGATGATTTTGAGTAGAAGGTTGGGATAGAGAATGAGGTTAAGGCTGAGAATGAGAATGAGGTTAAGGTTGAGGTTAAGACCAGAATGAGTTTGAGTTAAGAATAAGTATAATTCCATTTCAATCTATTCTCCCCTCAAACTCAGCCTTAACCTTAACCTCATTCTCATTCTCAGCCTCAATTAAACGTAATCACCATAGACCCCACTTTAGCCTGTACTGCTCGTATCTTATCGTCATTGGAAGATAGTTGCACTTCGCCCATCATATCTGGATTTATAGCATTGAAATCCTGCGGAATCAGCGCCACGACGAAATGCTTATCAAATTTCCCGTCTTTCCAGTTTGTTACCAATCCGCTATAATCCCATTCAAAACCATAGAATTGAAAAGGCGTACCATTTACTTTTTCCAGTTCTTCCAGCGTTGACCCGATCGTAATTCCATCTTCGGTTTTCCAAACGGTGCTGTCTTTACTGATGCGCACAAAAGCAGGCGTACCCTCACTGGTCGCCGTTTGCCAAATAATTTCCACCTCTTTATTTGTACCCGGAAACAAAATAACGCCTTCGCGCTCGTTGTCTTCCGCCACTGCAATTCGTTCCATTTTCAGATTTTCTGCGCCATACATGGCTTCCAAATCTGCTTCGGTCGTCGTCGCCGTAATCATGCCCACCCGTTCGCCGGGCACAAGGAGCAAATCGTCTATTTGTTTTTCAACACTTGTCTCTTTGGGCTTGTCATTTCTACAATTGAACAATGCCAGCGATAAAAACAGCAACGGAAGAACCTTTTTCATGTCAATCTTTTTTATACAATAAAAAGCGATATAACAGCACCTAATACACAGCTAAGATACGGAAAACACACTTTAGAAACGCTCCCTTTCATACAATAGAATTTATAAAAAAAAGTATCTAAAGCTAATTTTGGCGTTTACATAAATAGAAGAGGATACGCGCGGTAAAGTTTCTGCGAAAGCAACGATTTTTACTATAAATTTGTTTTAAATTTGTGTAAATTGAAACAAAATTCAATAAAGATGTGACATATTTTTAAAACCGGTCACGTCTGACAATTTTTAAAATTTTAACAGCGCACGAGCGTTTACTACTTTTAAGTATAATTTCTTTGTGAAATGGCAGAACACCAATCGGATCAATCGTCCGCTTATAATTCAACTTTCTGGCAAAGGGTGGGTACGCAAACTTCCATCCGCTGGGAACGCACTAAAATATGGCTGCGACTGCCTGAAAATCGAAAAAAGTTATTCAAATGGGGCGTTGTAGCCGCAGGTACAGGCTTTCTATTCGTTTGTTTGTTAGCGGTATTGGTGTATGTAGGCGCTTTTGGAAAACTGCCGACGTATACGGATTTAAAAGCCATTCAGAATTATACCGCTTCGCAAGTGTACGCTGAGGACAAAGTGCAACTGGGAAAATATTACGTGCAAAACCGCATCAATGCTGGCATGGAAGAGATTTCGCCAAATGTGTTGAACGCTTTGGTGGCTACCGAAGACGCTCGTTTTTTTGAACATCGCGGCATTGACTTACGCGCATGGGTGCGGGTGTTGGTGAAATCCGTGTTGCTGATGGATGATTCGGCAGGCGGCGGCAGCACCTTGAGTCAACAATTGGCTAAAAATTTATATCCGCGTACGAGATATTGGGTGCTTTCGACTTTTATCAACAAAGTGAAAGAAACCTACGTGGCACGTCGTTTGGAGCGCACTTATTCTAAAGACGAATTGCTCAATTTATACCTGAATACCGTTCCTTTTGGCGAAGATATTTATGGAATCAAAGTCGCGTCGCAGCGTTTTTTTAATATTGCACCCAAACAACTTCGGGTCGAGCAAGCAGCCGTTTTGGTCGGAATGTTGAAAGGAAATACTTTGTACAATCCAGTCCGACATCCTAAAAATGCCCTCAAACGCCGCAATGTGGTCATGGCACAAATGGTGAAATACAAACATATTTCCAAAGCAGATTATGACAAATTGCAAAAATTACCATTAGGTATAAAATATAATAAAGAAGGGCATAATGAGGGACTGGCAACTTATTTCCGCGAACATTTGCGCCTTGAAGTGGAAGATATTTTGCAAGATTATACCAAACCAGACGGCTCGCCTTACAATTTGTACACCGATGGACTTCGGATTTATACGACCATCAATAGTCGGATGCAGCGCTATGCCGAGGAAGCCGTGCAGGAACACATGGGCAAGTTGCAAAAAGATTTTTATGATAATTGGAAAAATAGAAAAGCCCCTTGGAATAACGAGAAAATACTGTTAGCTGCAAAAAAACGTTCGCCTCGCTATTTGGCATTACAAGAACAAGGCGTAGCGACGGCGGAAATTGACAAAATATTTGCCACGCCGATTCGGATGCGCGTATTTGATTGGAAAGAGGGAGAAGTGGAGCGCACCATGAGTCCGCTCGATTCGTTGCGGTATTATTTGGGTATTTTACAAACCGGTTTTTTGGCAATGGAGCCGCAGACGGGCTTAATAAAGGCTTGGGTGGGTGGAAATGATTATCAGTTTTTTCAATATGACCATGTGAAGTCGCGCCGACAAGTCGGTTCTACTTTCAAACCCATCGTGTACGCTGCTGCTTTAGAAAATGGGATGTTTCCTTGCGAATATACAGAAAATCAAGAAGTAACGTATAGCGAATATAAAAATTGGAAACCTCGAAATGCAGGTGGAGCGTACGGAGGCGTCTACTCGATGGAAGGCGCGCTGAGCGAATCGGTCAATGCAGTTTCGGTCGCAATTATTTTACGGGCTGGCGTAAGCCCAGTAAGAAAGTTGGCTAAAAATATGGGTTTGGAAGGCAGCATCCCCAATGAACCTTCGATTGCACTCGGTACGGCGGATGCTTCTTTGTATGAGATGGTCAACGCGTATGGCACGTTCGCCAATCGGGGTCGTCGCCCAACGCCTCATTATTTGGATCGGATTGAAACGGCAGATGGAAAACTAATCGTCAAATTTGACCGTCCGAATCCGAATCGCTTTCCGCAAATGCTCACGACGACGCATGCCGATATGATGATTAAAATGTTGCAATCGGTGATAAACAGCGGCACAGGTCGTCGCTTGCGCTATGAGTTTGGCTTGGGTAATGAAATAGGGGGCAAAACGGGTACGACGCAAAATAATTCGGATGGCTGGTTTGTAGGATTCACGCCCAAATTAGTCGCGGGTGCGTGGGTAGGTGCAGAAACGCCACAAGTGCATTTTCGCAGTACGAGCATTGGGCAGGGCGGCTACTCGGCGTTGCCGATTTGGGGCAGGTTTATGCGAAAAGTAAATGCCGATTCGCAATTAAAAAGTTGGCGTTGGGGAAAATTTCCGACTCCGGCTGATAGTGTAACTGCGCTCATGCAATGTCCACACTTTCTACCCGAAATGCCGATGTATGTGGACGAATTGGGACTGCCCGATACGCCTGGATTTTTCGGGCGTTTGTTGTATAATTTTAAAGATAATGAAGATGGAACGCCGCGCGAAGTGAATGGAGAAGAGGTACGGTCTCGTCGCCCCAGCGAATCAAATCAGGAATATTTGAAACGCATCGAGCGCGAAGTAGAAAAGGATGATAAGAAGGACGACCGCCGGGAAAAGCGGAAAAAGTTTTGGAATAAGTTGTTATTCGATAAAGAAGACGAGCAATCCGATAATCAAAAACAAAATTAGCTTTCGATTGGCACACTGATTTTTGTAAGCTAATTATGGTTTTTTATGATTTCAAATCGAATCATAATTTATCTTATTAATCATAAAAATCGGTGTACTATCCTGTATCACCCCATCAACCCATCAACCTATAACCTTTCCAAATTGTTACCTTTGCGCCTTCATTTCAACACACAACTATGAGTGACCAAATAAAACACGAATGCGCCGTAGCCGTCATTCGATTGCTAAAGCCATTGGAATATTATCAAGAAAAATATGGGACTGCGCTGTGGGGCATCAGCAAATTGCGCATCTTATTACAAAAACAACGCAACCGCGGACAAGATGGAGCAGGTTTTGCAACCATTAAAATGGGAATGCCGCCCGGCAAAGAGTATATCAATATTCAAAAAAGTGTGGCAAGCAATTACATAGATGACTTGTTTATGAATGTGCAAAGCCATTTCAATGGTTTAAAACCTGAACAACTCACAGACCCTGCTTGGCTCAAAATGAACCGACCTTTTACAGGCGAACTGCTTCTCGGACACTTGCGCTACGGCACACACGGCGATAATTCAGTGAACACTTGCCATCCATTTCTACGACAAAATAATTGGATTACCAGAAATTTAGTCTTAGCCGGCAATTTCAACCTGACGAATGTAGACGAGCTTTTTGATGAGTTAGTCACGCTTGGTCAATATCCGACGCGCAGAGCAGATACGGTCACGGTGTTGGAAAAAATTGGACATTTTTTGGATGATGAAGTGCAACGATTGCACACTTGGTACAAACCCGATGGGTACGATAATATTGAGATTAACGATTTGATTTACACCAATTTAGATATTCAACGACTGTTGCGGCGGGCAAGTAAAAAGTTTGACGGCGGTTATGTGATGGCGGGTTTACTTGGTCATGGCGATGCGTTCATCATGCGCGACCCCAATGGCATTCGTCCCGCATTTTATTATCAGGATGAAGAGGTGGTGGTGATGGCTTCAGAGCGACCGGCTATTCAAACGGCGTTCGATGTGCACATCAAGAAAGTAAAAGAAATACAGCCCGGTCATGCCCTGATTATCAAACGAGATGGTCGGGTGGATGAAAAACCTTTTACAGAGCCGCAAGAGCGTCGTGCCTGTTCGTTCGAGCGCATTTATTTCTCTCGAGGTAGCGACCGCGATATTTATCTGGAGCGCAAAAAATTGGGGGAGTTATTGACGGATGCCGTTTTGGAAGCGGTGGATTATGATTTCAAACACACGGTTTTTTCTTTTATTCCAAATACTGCCGAAGCCGCTTATTATGGTTTAATGGAAGGCATTGAAAAGAAATTAAATTGTCTGAAACAGGAGCGTTTATTAGAATATTTGAAGGAAACGAAGGATTTGGCAGATATCAATGAAAAGAAAATAGAGAAAATCCTCTCGTTGCGCCCGCGCATGGAAAAACTGGTGGTAAAAGATGAAAAACTCCGCACGTTTATCACCGATACCTCCCACCGAGGCGAACTCGTGTCACACGTATACGACGTGACGTACGGTATTGTAGAAAATGAAAAAGACACGCTGGTGCTGCTGGATGACTCGATTGTGCGCGGCACTACGATGCGCGATACGATTGTGCAATTAGTCGCTCGCCTGCGCCCAAAGAAAATTTTAGTTGTCTCCTCCGCACCTCAAATTCGCTTTCCGGATTGTTATGGCATTGATATGTCTATTATGAAAGATTTTGTAGCGTTTCAGGCATTGTTGGAGCTTTTGAAAGAAAACAAACAGGAACATCTCTTGCAGGAGGCTTACCATCGTTGTGTTTCGCAAGACCGCCTTCCAAAAGAAACCATCAAAAATGAAATTATTGCATTGTACAATCAATTTTCTTACGAAGAAGTGTCTAAAAAAATAGCTAAAATTATTACACCAGCAGGGATTAAACCAAAAGTGGAAGTGATTTTTCAGACGATTGAAGATTTACACAAAGCTTGTCCGAACAATAATGGCGACTGGTATTTTTCAGGAAATTATCCAACGCCTGGTGGCAATCGGGTAGCAAATCGCTCGTTTATCAATTTCGTGGAGAAGCGGACGGACCGGGCTTATTAGATAGGATATTGTGATATTCGCTTCGCGGATATTTTTTAGGTGTGGCACATTTTTGAAACGTGCCACACCTAATCAAGTATCACGCTGCCGCCAAGCAATCAATCACCGTTTTCAGCGTCACAAATATAGCTTCGCGGGCTTCTTTGGTTACCATCGGGTCTTCTTCGTCATCGGCTAACGCATCTTCCACAAAAGCCAACAAGTCTTCTTGCGCATAATTATCAAAAAAAACATCCATGCGTTCATGAAAATGTGGGATGGTAATACCTTCTAATTTTGCCCAATTTTGTTCTTCCACTTCCATCAGTGCTTTTTCTGTTACTGCTGCAACAGTACCGCCATTGGCTTCTTTTATCGCACTCCAAATAATGGTGGAAAGTAACAACACATATTCTTTTTCTTCTTGCGTAAAGGCTTCAAATTCTTCCGAGAATAAGTATCCTAAAAGAACTGGCTGTTCTTGCTCCAATGCTTCTACGGCACTTTCATACGCAGCATCCGAGTCATCGAATCTTTCTACGACGCTATCTAAAATATCTTCCGTGACAATTTTCATTGTAAAAGGTTTGTTAAACGATTAATACCGCGAAGATAAATTTTATTTTAAAGTTTCACCGAATATTATTCGGCATTTACGTTATACAACTTTATAGCTCGTTTTGCCGAATAATATTCGGCACTACACATCATACGTAATTTCCACTTCATGGGTCGTCGGGTGCGCTTGGCAAGTAAGGATAAAACCCTGCTTCACTTCCTCCTCGTCCAAGGCATAACACACGTCCATTTTCACGCTGCCTTTCAGCACTTTCGCCATGCAAGTAGAGCAAGCGCCGGAAGTACACGAGTAAGGCGGGTCATATTTTTTATCAATCAGCGTATCCAAAATTGTTTTACCGGCTGGCACACTGGTTTCAATCATTTTACCATTCAAATGCACTTTCAAATTTGCACCGCCCACACCCTTTATTCGGTCTTCATCAGCAATTGCTGCCGCTGTAAAACGCTCGGTATGAATATTTTTTTTGGCAACTCCTTTCGCCAATAATGCGCCCTCTGCCGCATCAATCATGGAACCGGGACCACAAATGAGGTATTCGGCTTCTTTGCTTCGCAAGGGATTTTCTTCCAAAAACCGAAGGACTTGACTCGAATCAATTCGACCCACTTTCCCATCCCATGAGAGCGTTCCTTTTGAAAACAAACTTTTTAAACCGCTTGACTTTTCGCGTTTTGGCTGGCTCAAAATATGCTCTACAATGAGTTGACCGCTATACCGCTTTTCGAGCGCGCCCAAGCCTTCTTTAAACAAAATACCCTCCTCGTGCCGATTGCCATACAGCAGAAAAATGGTGCTCTGCGGTTCTTCTTCCAGAATCGTTTTTATGATCGAATATAAAGGTGTAATCCCACTTCCTGCTGCAAATAAATAATAACTTTTTTTCTGTCCGGCGTGTAATTCCGTATAAAAACGTCCATCCGGCGGCATGACTTCCACCATTTGCCCAGCTTTCACTGCATCTGCAACATAATTGGAAACGACTCCGCCCTTCACCCGCTTCACCGTCACCGCCAAATATTCCTCTCGTGGACTGCTACACATGGAGTAGGAGCGGCGCACTTCTTCGCCATTGATGTCAAATTTGAGCGTCAGGTATTGTCCTTGCTTATATTCAAAAAGCGATTTTAAATCCTCCGGCACCTCAAAATGGACGGACACCGCATCTTCGGTCTCCTTCATTACTTCCCGCACCTTCAGCGGATGAAACTGTTTATCCATATTATAAAATTTGTTCGATTCTGGTTTTTATGCTACCTTGAAACAGCTTTCTTATATTTCGGTTGCAAAGAAAAAGAAAAGATACCAGAAGTCAGATGCCAGACATAAATGTTGACCACTGGAAAAATCTGGCATCTGGTATCTAAAATCTCGAAATCTCAAAATTATGTTAAAAGACACAAAATACTTCATTGCTTACATCGCGCCATTGGCGGGCTATCTGGGCATTTATTTCGGCGGCATTTGGTCGTTTGGCAGTATTTATATCGCCTTTGTCCTCATTCCTATTTTAGAACAAATTTTACCAAAATCTGATGCAAATCTCCCATTGGAACAAGAAGAAAAGAAAGCCGTTTCTCGCTTCTTCGACTTACTTTTATATTTAAATATTCCGATTTTATATGGACTCATTGCTTATTTATTTAATGCTTTGGCAAAAGGAGGTTTAGAAACATACGAAGTTGTGGGCATGATTTGTAATGTCGGTTTAATCATCGGCACTTGTGGTATCAATGTTGGGCATGAATTAGGACATCGCACTTCTAAAATGGAACAAACGTTAGGTAAAATACTCTTACTGCCGGCTTTATATATGCACTTTTTTATAGAACACAATCGCGGACATCACAAACACGTCGCTACGCCGCTCGACCCTGCGTCTGCCCGTTTGGGCGAGAGTGTGTATGCGTTTTGGGTGCGCTCGGTCACAGGCAGCTACGTGAATGCTTGGAAATTAGAAAACGAGCGTTTGAAAAAAATAGGGAAATCCACCTTTAGCTGGGGAAATGAAATGCTGCGCTTTCAAGTTTTTCAGCTTGGCTATCTCGTTGCGGTCGGTTTAATGTATAATTGGCAAATGGTTGGTTACGCAGTTGGAATTGCTGTTTTTGGTTTTTTAATGCTGGAATGTGTAAATTATATCGAACATTATGGTTTGCGCCGAAACCTCTTGCCCAACGGTCGCTACGAAAATGTCGGTCCGCACCACTCCTGGAATTCCGACCACGAACTCGGTAGAATCTTCTTGTACGAACTCACGCGCCACAGCGACCACCATTACAAGTCCACCCGAAAATATCAAGTGCTGCGCCATTTTGAAGAAAGTCCACAATTGCCGCTTGGGTATCCGGCTTCGATTATTGCGTCACTCGTGCCGCCGATTTGGTTTGGGATGATGGATGGGAGAGTGAGAGGAGTCTAAACCAAAAAGTTTCATTTTTCTACTCATAGCTATAGCTTTTTCCAAGATTTTGTATTAATTTTGATGGTTAAAGATAATTTCTTTAAAGCTTCAAGCGAAAATTAGTGGCATCTGAAGTAAAAAATAAGGTTTACCATTTCTTTGAAGCTTTGGGATTCAGTCTCCCAAATTTCAATGGAGAATCATTTACCCATCATATAAAATTTTCTCAAGAAAAGATTACAAAAACTACTTCGATTCCTGTAGCCTTCTATTACTTATCTTCTCAATCTTTTTTTAAGGAAGAAACTTTACTAGAAATACATAGAAAATTATGGAATAGCAATTATGTTAATAATTTTGTTGTTTGTTCAGATAATGAAACACTTATATTCAATGCTAAAATAAAACCTAGTGAAGCCAATCCCAAAATTGCTGTCATATATAAAATTGCTGAAGGAGTTAGTTCTGAAAAGAAAGTAGATTTGAAACAAATTGTTTCAAGAGAACGCTTGGACTCTGGATATTTTTTTGATTTTGTAATAGAAAAACAGAAGCAAAAACGGGAACAAGAAGTTGACAAGGACTTATTATTAAATCTGACTGCTTTACGGCAGGATTTACTAGAGCATTCTGACCAGCCAAAAGTAGTTGATTTATTAATTTTACGATGCCTTTTTTTAAAATATCTTGAGGATAGAGGGATTTATAATCCTAATCATCTTTCTGACATTCTTAACATTGGGAATGCCAAAAAATTAATGAATGCTTTTGAGGAAGTACGAAAAATTAATGGTGACATTTTTAAGGATGATATTTTAACGGAAGGTCAGATTCGACAGGGCTACTTAATTAATTTAGCACAGTTTTTTAACTCAGATTATCGCTCTGGGCAGCTTCAACTATTTTTTCCATATAGGTTTGATTATATTCCTATTCAATTAATTAGTAATGTTTACGAAGCTTTTCTTGATAATTCAAAGAAACAAGGAAAGGGGATTTATTACACTCCAAAATTTGTCGTTGATTTTATGCTGAGTCGAGCATTTCAACCTATGCTGGCAAAAAATAGAAATCTAACGGTTTTCGACCCAGCTTGCGGTTCTGGTGCATTTTTAGTTGAAGCATTCAAACAAATTGTTAAGCGCAAAAATGCAGAAAAGAATTTTGATGAAAAAAAACAAATTCTCGAAAATCAGATATTTGGAATAGATATTGATAAACAGGCTTTACAAATTGCAACCTTTAGCCTTTATCTTGCATTGCTGGAAGATTTAGATCCAAATTTTGTTAAATATCAAATCGAAAATCAAGCACCAATCCTACCTAGTCTAATTGATAGAAATTTGGTTTGCGGCAACACACTCACGGAGAACGAAATCTTTAAAGATAAATTTTTTGACTGCATTATTGGAAATCCACCGTGGGGAAGTGTTCCTCAAGACGATAATGAAGAGCATAAGAAGGAAAGACAAGCCATAGGCTCGAAGGGTAAGAAGGGAACGGAGCACGAATATGAAAGTGTCTCCGATTATCAACGTTCCCAAGCTTTCGTATTGAGAGTGCAGAAATGGGCACACTACAAGACTTCGTTTGCTTTAATTGTTAATAATGCTATTTTTCTAAATGAAACCGCGAAAGCTTTTCGTCATACCGTTTTAAAAAAATATCACATAAGAGAATTTTACGAATTATCAAATCTTAATAAAATCCTGTTTAAAAAAACAATAATTGGAAGTATAAAAAATAAAACTATTGAGATTGGTGCTACTGAGCCATGTGCTGTTATTGTTTTTAATTTACAGATAGATACAAATTACACAATAAAATATGTTACCCCGAAACTTAATCGTTTTTCAGAAGCTTTTAATCTTATTCATTTCACTGACTATGACCAAAAATTAGTTCAAAATTTGGACTTATTAAAAGATGATATTATCTGGCGAGTATTTGTAAATGGTGGGTGGGAAGACTACCAATTAATAAAAAAGAGAAACTCTTCTTTTTATATAGGGGAATGTCATCGTGGCTTCGAGGCTAAGAAAAATGCTAAAAAATCAGGGACTCCAAACTATAAACGTTTAATTAAGTCAAAGGACTTTAACCGATATAAAATAATTCAAGATAACCTTGAATTATTTGATTGGAGTCAGGAGTTACATACAAGAAGAGATGAAGATATATATAGTGGAGAAAGAATATTGATAGCTTATCGTCCTACTCCAAAGGATAACCTTAAGCTTAGATGTATTGGAACAAACAAAGAGATAATCTTTAGAAACGATATCTTGTGTTTTAAAATAGATGGAATTAGTGATTATTGATAATAAATGCGCTGAATGGCATTTATCTTTCCAATCATCTCACCTAAGAATTGATAATTCTCAAATATTACTTTACCATTTGTTTTTCGATTTACAATCCCCGTCTATTTAAAATAAACATCTATGCCAACCAACATCGAAATACCCGTAAAATCATGGGAAGAACTCCGCTCAAAGCTGACGAAAATGGGCGACGCGCTCTGGTACTTCCGAGGGCACATGAATAGTACGTGGACCTTGCAGCCAAAGCTCGAACGCTCGATCGTTATGTATGAAGAAAAAGAATTGTATGATGAATTCAAGCGGACGGCGCATTTGTACACCGAGAGCAATCGGAAAATAGAGTCGCGCATGGAGTGGCTCTCGCTCATGCAACACCACGGCGCACCCACGCGCTTGCTCGACTGGACGCGCTCGCCCTACGTATCGGCGTTTTTTGCAGTGAATGATTTGCAGGTGAGCGAGGATTATGCAGCGGTGTGGGCAGTGAATATGACGGAATTATATAAAGAAATTCGACAGCAATATGAAAAAGATGTGCGATTTAAGTCGCTGTTTTCTAGGCATTATTTGAAGTATAATACGTTGTTGGATGCCGATTTTGAACAGATTTTTCTATCGGAATGGTACGAAGAAGAGTATAAATTTCCGTCCACGGTGTTGCCGATTTCGCCTTATTACACGCATCCAAGATTGACGATTCAACAAGGCATTTATCTATCCCAAACCCGGCTTTTCAAAGATGATGCCGTAAGTCAAATCTCGTTTGAAGACGCATTAAAAGATACAATGAAAGGGGAATTTGATAGCCGGTGGATTAAAAAATTCTGTTTGCCGTCCAAACTTCGCCCGCAGATGTTGCGCGAATTAAACGCGATGAATATCAACGATGCTACGCTCTTCCCGGGTTTGGATGGTTTTGCAAAATACCTGGCGAAGAAAGTGTCGGTGCTGGTGGATGAGATTAAAGGTGGGGAATCCTCCTCCGATAAATCTACGACGGACAAAGGGGAGGAGTAGGTAGTGGGCAGTTTAAAGTATGCAGACGTTTGACAGATTTATTTACGTAATCTATTAAAAAATAAGTAGAAAGGCACTAATAATTTTCAATGCAACCGCAAGGAACACAACGTTTTACACAAAGCGCACAAAGTGTTTTCCTTGTGAACTTGGTGAAAATATTGGTGATCTTTGTAGTTAAACTTATTTTTGCTTCATACTTACATTTAAAAAATATGACAAAGCAACCCGTTACTTCTAAATCTTATTTTGATATGCTCGCAATCATCCACGCGGCACTATTGTTCGGACAAATTTTGCCGATCCTCGTTTTTTATTTTTTAAATAAAGAGAAGCCTGCCGTCATGGGCGTAGAAGCCACCGGGCAAATGTGGGTGTACATTGCAGGAGCGATTACGATAGGAAGTGTGCTGCTGAGTGGGCAAATATTTGGTACACAATTGCAAAAGGTACGAGGGATGACCAACCTTCAAGAAAAGCTGGCAGCGTATCGCTCGGCGCTTGTGGTACGATACGCGTTGCTGGAAGTCCCATCTTTGATTGCTGCGGTGGGTTATTTTTTGACAAATAATTTGTTGTTGCTGCTTTTTGTAGGCATGACTTTAATTTTGTTTTTGATGTATCGCCCTTCCAAAGAACGAGCGGTCTCTGATTTAGAATTGGATATGGAAGAAACAGCATTATTGAATAACCCAGCCGCAGTGGTAACGGAATTGTGGGTGCGAGGATAATAAGCCAGTATGCAGTCAACAGTACGCAGTTAGCAGTCACCCATTGGTTAACAAACAATTTTTTTAATAATGCAATATGCCATTTAACTTTATTTTTATATGATATTTTAAATAATCAAATAAAATTATTACAACAATTATTTAGCGATTTATGGTCAATGTTTTGAGTGCTGCCTACTGTGTACCGCCAACTGCCTACTGATATTATCTTCGCAAATACGCCTGAAACGTCTTACACTCTCGTACCACCCTTTTATAAAAGTCAGTATTGGAATAAGTATTTTGCAAAATCCCAAAATATTCGTATTGATTCGTCGCACCACGTACGCGATTGACGTACCAAGCGTTGCGCTCACATTTAGCAGCGGCATACGCGGCACGGGCAGCCAGTTCGCTGTTTTTGGCGAGTTCGCGTGCTCGTTCGAAATGAAATAAAGCTCTGGAACAGTCAAAATGCTCCCGATTGCCAGCCGGAAAATTGGGATGCCGAACGACTCCATTTTGACTATTGCGCAGTAAAACCGGCGCAAGGCTCGTGCCACTTCTAAAATGATCCATCAGTTGCCAAGAAAAGCTGAAGTAAGTCATATTATAAAAAGCCGTACCCATTTCATAATGATACATTGCGGCATTATCTGGGTCGGTGCGAGTGAGGGTTTCCAGATTTATTAAGCGTTCCATTAGGTCTCCTTTGTTATAATTATTAGCCGTGTCGGGCAGCACGCAGCGCACGCAATCCCGAAAACGCTCGACAAAAGGATTGAACACGCCATAATTGTCCCACTCTTCTCGATTGATTTCTTTAAAAACGGTCAAGGCTTCTTCTAATCGAAATTCGCTGAAAAGGAGTGTAGCTTTCAAATTAATTAGGTCTTTTTCAATCGTTTCGCCGCCACTTTTGGTCACGAGTGCCGTTTCCAATCCACTGCGATTTGGCTTTCGAGTAATTGCCAGTAAATCATCAATAATTGCTAATTGTGGATTCACTTTCAAATCCCGAAAACGATACGCACTCAAAAAAGCCTTGCCCGGTGAGTCGCCCTGTCCATACAAAAATGCCATTTTATCCCGCAGAAAATCATTGAAATCCCGATATTTCCGATACATCGCACTTTTACGAATATCATTTACTTCCAATTCTACTTCCTCGGTCGCTTTCGCGTAAGCGCTGATTCTTAAAGCCAATTGAAATACTCTTAGTTGTTCTCGTAAAATAGGCTCTTCCACCAATGGTTCTACTTGTTCAAACGTGCGCGTTGCATCATAATAATTCCCGGCAAGGGTTTCAATATATCCGAGTACGACTTGCCAAAAAACGGGGCGTTTCACTTTTCGTTCGTCTACAACTCTTGCTACAAACTCCTGTAATTCAACGATATAATCACCAGCTTTCGCCCGCGGATAACCCAAGCGACGATTTTGCGCTCGATTGTCATTGAAACCTAAGCCCAACAAATCTTTTTCCAACTTTCGCATTTCTTCTACCAACAGAATCTCCAAATGCCGATTCTTTGTATCATAATTATACACCGCTTGCATCGCTTCTAACTTTTTGCTATTGGCAGCTTGGGCGCGCAGCACATACAGCGTTGCTCGTTCTTTGTCACTTTGACACATTTTTACACACGCCTCCCATTCTTCATCGGTTCTGATATCGAAACTCCGAAAAGCCGACTCCGCTTTACTCGGACAATTCTCAAATATTTTAGAAAACTGATACGACGCTTCCACATTGCGCCCCAGCGAAAAAAGTGCACCCGCCCGATGCCCGTTTATCCAATCTTCAATAATGCTGGGGTCATTGTCCACTTGCGGCATTAACATATCGTACAATGACAGCACGGCTGCATAGTTTTTTTGGTAATGCGCCAGTCGGATAATCTGATACGCATATCGCAATCGGATGTAATGTGATTCGGTGCGCTGAAAAGTCGCCAGCCCTTCGTCCAAGAGATTTTGCATCGCCACTAAATCGCGGGGCGGCACTTTCCAAGGGTCATCGCCGAGCGTGACGTGCGGCTCACAACGTCTGGCAAACAGCAGATATTCAACCGTCTCTAAACAATTACTTCTTTTTAAATACCGCGCAAATGTATTGTCTTGAAAATAACTGGACAGCATTTTGGATTCATACTTAATGTCATCGTGCAGCAGTGATAAACCATCATATTCCACCTCATACACCAATTCCCGTATTTCTTCGATGGTTGCTTTTTTGCAATAGCGCTCCTGCCATTCCGTAAGGTTGTCTTTTTCTTGTACAACTGCCTGTCCGCCAAAGGCTTCGTAAATAGATTCGATATTGATAAACAGCGGCGCAGACGGAATATTTTGGTCAATAATAAAGGGATTCAAAAACGAATAACCACGAAAACCGATGCGGTTGGGGGTGCAATTGCTGGAAAGTTTTATTGGAAGGAAGGTTAAAAGGAGGATGGGAAGATAGGAAGATAGGAGGGTGATGGGGTGATAGGGTGATGGGGTGATGGAGCGACCAAGTGAGTGGGTGACCGAGTGACTTTCTTTGTGTGACTTTGTGTCCGCTGTGGTAAAAAAAAAATGCGGTGCAGGCAAAATCTTTGCGCCTTTGCGACTTTGCGGGAAAAAATCTGCGTCCTTTGCGCCTCTGCGGTTAAAAAAAGCGTCATAAAGGAAAAAATCCGCGAAAATCCGTCCAATCCGCGTTCCCATAAATGCGAGAAGGGCGCGTACTATGCGATTGCAGTTATCGAAAACGCTGCGTAAGTTGTTCCAAAAATTCATGCGGAAAATGTTTAATCGTCGCGGTGTCGAGATGGTAAAATGCGAGGGTCAAGTTGCGATTTTTTATTCGGGTGGTCAACAAATTCGTCGTTTTTGATAGTAAAGTTGTATCTATTGCTTCGGTGCGAATCAAATCATTTTTATACAAATAATAGCCGTCCAAGTAGGTGTTTTTTATACTTTCAAAGCGATTGGAAGCGATTTTGCGAAAGCGCATTGTGTCTTGTAAATCACTGGCATTCAGATTATTAATCAAACGAATCATTGCTCCCTCCCGGAAAAGTACGCCCCAAGAGAAGATCGGCAACGCAATATCCAAGGGTACTGAATACTGATTACCAGATACTAAATACTGCTCGGCAACTTCCAGATTCAAAATACTATTTTCTTCGTTCCAACTTTCTACGTCGCCGGTATTGTAAAACATGAGCATTCCTCGATCAACGGGCGGCACACCAGTCGTTTCAAAATCCCGAAATTGGTGCAAGCGAATCGTAGCGCAGACTTTAGGCTGCGAGGCATCCATCTTTTTTTTGAAAACTTGTAAAAATTCAAAATACCGCTCCCTCGTACTTGCTGTCCAATCACAATCAAATTGAATTTCTCTAAATATCAGATTATCAGGTTTTAATTCAAATAATTTTTCTTCCACGCGCTCACAAAACCACTCAATTTTATCCTCCGAAATATTTTGAAACGTCCGATTCGTAATAAACACACACGGCACCATTTCCAATTTTCCATCCTTCCAACTTTCCAATTTTCTAATTTCCAAAAGCGCAAGCGGCACCGGCATCTTTTTGTTCGCATCCCAATCCACATCAAAAAATTTCACATACAACTTTTTCACGCTCAACGAGTCGAGATAGCTTTTTTCAAAATCGGATAGATTGAATTCCGTTTTCCAATGATAAAAGGCGGACTGCACGTCCTTTTTTTCTTGACAACAGAGAAAAAATGCTACAAGCGCACTGCCAACTGCTAACTGCCAACTGCTAACTTTCATCTCTGATTATTTCCCACACCAATTCCGGCTCAAAACCTCGACTGATCGCATATTGCGCGAGTTTATTTTGCAATTCAAAATCCGTTTCCGTTGCCAATAAATTCTTTTTTTTACGAATTACATCCAGCAAAGTATTTTTATAATCTTCCGGTTCAATTTCTTCCATCGCCTTGCGAATCGAATACGTTGATACATCGTGCCGTTTTAATTCCTGCACAATGCGCCGCTTGCCCCACTGTTTCATCCGAAATTTACCTCGTGCGTAGGCGCGCGCGAAGCGTTCTTCATTCAAAAAATTATCGGAAATCAAACCGGCAATAATCTCCTCTAAATCATCCCCATAAATATTCAAATCCAATAGTTTGCTGCGCACTTCTTGGTGCGAGCGTTCTTGGTAGGCGCAGTAGCTTTGCAACCGCGCCAGTGCCTCGTCCCGACTTACGTATTTTGAACTTTTTCGCAAGCATTCTATTTTTAAAATGATACCACTCAAGCCCGACTTAACTATACAAATGTACCTTTTTTGGATTTAAACAACAATGAAATGGAGAAGTATATTGATGAATGGATAGCTTTTGGCGTACTCTATGCGCCCAGAATTGTAGGCGCTATTTTAGTATTAGCCATCGGGTTTTGGGTAGCCAAATGGATTAGTAGATTGGTGGCGAAAGGAATGTTGCGTGCCAGGGTGCAAGCGGATTTGACAAATTTTTTGAAAAGTCTATTCAGTGTGCTAATAAAAGTGTTGGTGGTGTTCAGTGCAGCGGGGATCGTAGGCATTCAGACGACTTCTTTTGTGGCAGTGTTGGCAGCGGCGAGTTTTGCAGTCGGATTGGCATTGCAAGGGAGCTTGAGTAACTTTGCGGCAGGCGTGTTGATTTTGTTATTCAAACCATATCGCACCGGTCATACCATTACCACTCAAAATTATACAGGTACGGTGAAAGAAATTCAAATTTTAAATACGATTCTAACTACGTTGGATAATCGAGTGGTTGTCATTCCGAACGGCTCCATTATTAGCAATGCGATTGAAAATTTTTCTATCAGTGCAGAACGGCAGTTGGATTTGACATTTGGCATTGTGCGAAGTGATGAAATTGAAAAGGCGCGGGAAGTTTTGAAACAGGTGATAGAAAGTTGCCCGGGCTACTTGCCAGAAAAAGGGCATAAAATATTGGTGCGGGAATTGGCAGCTACGTCTATCAATTTTGCAGTGCGTTTTTGGACGAAAAATGAAGATTTCTGGAAAGCGACATATTTTATGCTCGAAGAAGTTGCTAAGGCTTTAGACGCTGAAAATATCACCTTACCCTCTCCGCAAATGAATTTGCGCCTCACGCCTGCCGATTCGGAAGAATTATTAAATTACACAAAAAGTTAAAAATCGCCCTTGCATCCTGTTTATAAAATCCCTATTTTTGCATTCGCTTTAAAAGACGCGAAAAAGTTTGCGTTTTTATTTTTAGGTTTTACAATAATTAAATAATTTTTATTTTAATCCATAAGGTCCTATAGCTCAGTTGGTTAGTAGCATCTGACTCATAATCAGAGGGTCCCAGGTTCAAATCCTGGTGGGACCACCTTTTCAAAAGTTAAAGTGTAAGAAGCGTTTCCCTTTTTTAGCATCTTAGAAAATTCCTCAAATGTTTATTTGATTATTTCTTAATTTGGTCTCTTGTAGATGGAAGTAATATTTGCTTCTAAGAAGCTGGAAAAGGTACTTACAGACGATTCGCAGTTGAAACGGGAATATGGTCAACTAGCGAAGAAAATCAAGCAGCGTTTGTTGGAATTACGGGCTGCTGAAACCTTAGCAGTCATGCGCACATTACCGGCTGCTAATTGCCATGAACTGACTGGTAATCTGGTTGGTCACTTGGCAGTAGATATTTCCAAAAACTGGCGAATGCTTTTCACGCCAAACCATGACCCTATCCCAGCATTGCCTGATGGCGGTCTGGATTGGAACGATGTCGTTTCTGTTTGCGTTGAAAACATTAAAGATTACCACTAAAAATCCAAGTTGCTATGGTCGCATTTTCAAACCAAGTTATTGATAAAGAACTGCTCTCGCCACCGGGCGATACGATACTCGAAACGATTGAAGCTATTGAGCTATCAAGGAAGCAATTCGCCGAAAGAATGGGGCAAACATTAGAGTGGGTAGATGCACTTATTGACGGTACGATTGAAATTACACCCGAAATAGCCCAGCAGCTGGAGAGTATCTTAAAAATCCCCGAAAACTTTTGGATTGCCCGTGAAAAGGATTATCGGGATACCCTCGCACAATTAGAAGCACAGGGCTAAAATTTGTATCCAAAGCAACATTTTCTAAAGGAAATCATTATAAGTATTTGATTTTGAGTAGGATACAGCGCGAAATTTTTTCCTGATGGGACCACCTTTTTTTAAATGTAAAATTTAAACCGCAAAATTTAAAATTACGCTCGCGGTAATTCTTTTTATTTCATCTCACAAACTTTTCACAAATCTTGCCTCCCCTGATTTTCGTATCTAAATTTATACTTGAATGGAGGCGTTACTTTTTACAATTCGACAGCATTCGCACTGGATAAGCACAATGCTAAAGTGGAGTTTTTCGCTATTGATTTGCATTGCAATAGGCTATCAACTTTTTTTTTATAACAATATCACAACAATATTTAACGAATTTTTAAGCACCGTTTGGGACCGTCCTACGTCTTATCTGTGTTTAGCTATCGGATTGATACCGTTCAATCTGGCTTTTGAAACGCTGAAATGGATGCAATTTACCCAATACTCGTTTAAAATGCGGTTTTGGGAAGCGCATCGGGCAGTGTTGGCGGGATTGTCGCTGGCGATCGTGACGCCGAATCGCGTTGGAGAATATGGCGGGCGACTATTGCTCGTACCACCTGCACAACGTTGGCAAGCGGCGGCGGCGATGGTATTGGGCAATTATTGTCAATTGCTCGTCTTACTTTTTGGTGGGCTGGTCGGATTTTGCTGGTTTGCGGACAACTATTTGGAGTGGCAAGCGTATATAATTAGGATAATATGGCTTACGGGAGGAATTACTTGCCTGACCTTGCTCTACGGATTGTTGCAAATCGGTCGAATTTTACCTATCATCAGAAAATACGTACCAAAAAAAATGGGGCGGCGTTGGCAGCGACTCCTCGTGTTTTTACGTATTATATCAATGAAGACCAAGTGGAAAGCGCTCCAATGGGCAGCACTTCGATACTTGACTTACAGCACGCAATACTGGCTTTTATTACAATTTTTTGGAATAAAAGTGAGTCTCGTGCAAGGGTTTGCAGGCATTGCGAGCATCTTCTTGATACAAACCGCCGTACCACTTTCAGCAAGTATGGCGCTACTGGCAAGAGGAGAAATCGCGGTGTACGTATGGGGGCACTTTGGTGCAAATGAAATCAGCGTTCTGGCAGCTACGTTTACGCTATTCGTACTAAACATCGTGCTGCCGGCGTTACTTGGAATACTATTTATAGTTCAAAAAAATGTTTTTAAATCATCAGGTTATGAAAAAAGTACTGTTTAGAGGCAGTCTTTTGGTCGTTTTCTTGTTCGTATTGATGGCTTTTGACTATCCTTCAAGAACCATACAGACAACAAACGTCCTTCCCGGACAGGAATCTACCTATAAAGTAGAGCCTTGTAGTATGGACAATAAGGCGTTCCAGCCGGGCGAAGAAATGACTTATAAATTATACTATAACTGGAACTTTGTGTGGGTTGCTGCTGGAGAAGTTACCTTTAAAGTGAGAGACCTTGGCAATCAATATCACGTTACAGCGCAAGGCAAAACGTACAAATCTTATGAGTGGTTTTACAAAGTCAAAGACACTTATGAATCCTATATTGACAAAGAAACACTGTTGCCAGTTGCATCCGTGCGCGATGTGCAGGAAGGAAAATACCGCTTATACGATAAAACCTCGTTCGACCAACAGCGCAAAAAAGCAATTTCCTTGCGCGGCAAAACGAAAGAAGATGCTAAAGTAACGGAATACGATGTGGACAATTGTATGCACGACATTCTATCCATTATCTACTTCACGCGCAACGTGGATTTCAATCAAATGAGTACCGGCGCAAATATTCCCATCAAGATTTTTATTGACAAAGAAACCTGGCCCCTCAAGGTGAAGTATCTTGGCAGAGAAAAAAATAAGAGAGTAAAAGGAATGGGGCATTTCAAAACGATTCAGTTTATGCCGCAAGTAGTGGATAGTGGTTTTTACTTTAAAAAAGGCTCGGAAATGAAAGTGTGGGCATCCGACGATAAGAATAAAATTCCACTTTTAATAGAATCGCCACTTTCAGTCGGTTCTGTAAAAGCGGTTTTGAAAAGCTACAAAGGTTTGAAACACGGACTGACGGCAAAAGTAGGCGAAGATGATGCCAAAGAACAAGACCCGAATAATCCGGATAAATAGGAGCAACCAAACTTGTTTGGTTTATTTATAAAAATCAAAAGCTGTGAGATGTACTAACATTTTACAGCTTTTGTACTTTTACTACTTTAATAAATAAGCGCGTCCGACTTCTAAAGTCTGACTTCTGATTTTTATAAATATGATACGAAAACTCTTAATTGGCTTAGGCATCCTCGCGGTATTCGCGCTGGGCATTTTTGTGACCCGTTCGTTTTATAAAATTGGTGCGGTAAAGTCGCAAGAAAATTCGGAAGTGGTGCTGGAACGCATTAAAAAGGTGGCTAAACTGATAACCGTTGAAGGCTATTTTACCGAAGTGTATGATTACAAAGATTATTGGGGCTACGATTTTGGTATTTTTAGAAAAAAAGCCCTCGTGCGCGTGAAAGCAAAAGTATCCGTTGGCTATGATTTAGAAAAGTTAAAGTTAGACGCTAATCCAGCTACTAAAACCATCACAGTCAGCAATTTACCGGAGCCGCAAATTTTGTCTATTGACCACGATTTGGATTACTACGATATTTCGGAAGGCACCTTTAATACGTTTACCGAAGCTGATTACAACAAAATCAATACCAATGCCAAAAAATATATAGAAGCACGCGCCAAAGAAAGTCAATTGCTAGAAACTGCTCGCAAAGAAGGCAATCAAGCATTAGAATTAATGCGATTCGTTACAGAAAGTGCGGGCTGGACGTTCAAAATGGCTGGCGCTACCCGTCCCAATGATTTGGATTCGCTTTTGAATTGAAATATATCTTTTACACACGCTGTCGGAAGTTTGCAACTTCTGATTTGTAACAAGCTAACTTAATTTAATGCGCAGACATTTAATAGTCACTTAGTTAAGCTCTAAATTTTGAAATATATAGTGGCGGCTGCCGGCTAATCACGCGGAGCGGATTGATTAGCCTAGCGTTTTTTGGTTACTTTTTGTGGCAATGACAAAAAGTGACAGAGCTCAAGCTCAAAGAAAAAAAACCAAAATAATTTATTAAAAACCAAGCCCATATGTATTTGTTAAAGTTAGCATGATATATATGCGATAACTATCAGGACGAACCCAATGCAAAGCGGCTCTTAACGCGCACTTCATAATCAAATTTTTATATGAGAATCCTTTTTCCAGCATCTATCTTTCTACTAATCAGTATCTTGTTTAGTTGCAACTACGACACCAAAAACATCCGCGATTACTACTTCCCATTAAAAGAACTCACTGACGGATTGGTGTACGAATATCGCTCCGTCAACAACGACTCCCTCGCGCCCGACTATTGGTACTACCGCTCCATTGTGACGGATACCAGTGTGTATCTGACAGGCACTTATTATGACGCCGCCAGCTTGACGCAACAGCAATTGACGCGCGAGGAGATGGTAAGCAACGGCGTTATAACCAAAGATTTATATCTGTATGAAACTGATTCCACGGGCAAACAACAGCAAATCATCGCCAATATAATAGCCGACAACGTTTTTCCGTTTGAAGTACGGGATTCGGGCGGTGTTTTTTTGTACAAAGTGAGTTGGCAATTGCCCTCTGAACGAAACGCGACGACCACACTTATTAAAAACCGACGTTATGCAGGCGACACGACTTTTGTATTCCAAAATAAGCAGTACGATGCAGTCGTTTTTGAAGTAAAAGAACTGTTGCAACACAATCAGGAAGGGTATTTTGAGCAGCAGTTTTCAAGCGTGCAGTGGTATGCAAAAGGCTTAGGATTAGTCTATTATCGCAGAGACGTCACTAAAGATTTGATACTTGAATACCGCCTTGCTGACCGCTATCCAATGAAACGATTGGAAAGTGTGTTTAAAAAGAAGATAGGAGGATAGGAGATGAGAAAAAATAAATTTAATAAGAAAATGAAAAAAAAGAAGATAGGTAGGTGGGAAGATAGGAAGATTGGAAGTGGGGGCATCCTCTTATCCTCCTATCCTCCCATCCTCCTTCTAACATTGCTTTTCAATTTTGCAACCGTCAATTCTTCCGCCCAAATACTTCCGCCCGCATTCCTATGCGTCACCAACGACACCTTGCGCTGGGAAGTTCCGACGAATACTTGTGGCACGTTTGTGAGTTATCGCATCTTTGCCAGCCAAGACCAAGTTGGTCCATACACCATTTTGGATACGACTACCAATCAAAACCAGACGAGTTATTTTCACGAAAATGCAGGTACGAATCGCTGGTTTTACTATTTACAAAGTAATTTTAATTGTCCGGGTCAACCGGCACTTTCTTCGGATACGCTTGACAATCGCATCCCAGAGCAGCCGCGCATCCGATTTGCTTCTGTCGAAAAAAATGGGACTGTACAAATTGCTTGGAATCCCAGCCCTTCGCCCGAAGCATACGCCTACATTATTTCCAAAAATACGCCCTCCGGCACCGCCATTATTGATACGGTTGTCAATGGTTTTACTTATCTGGATATCAATGCCAACGCCGATGAACGCTCGGAAACTTACTACGTCGTCACGCTCGACCGATGTGGTAATACGAGCCTAATTCCTGCACCGCATATTACGATGCTGCTGAAAGCAACTGGGGCAAGCGCTTGTGACCGCTCGGTGCAATTGGCTTGGCAATTGTATAAAAACTGGCAAAATCCAATAGAAAAGCATGAAATTTGGGTAAGTGAAAATGGCGCGGAACCCAAAAAAGTAGGCGAAGCGGCTGGCAATGCGATTACTTTTACTTTTCAAAATGCCAGTGCGAATATCGAATATTGCTTCTCGGTGCGTGCTATAGAAAGTGGAACGGGAAATGCAGCGGCTTCCAGTCAAGCTTGTCTCACGCTGGATGTCGTGTCCGGTGTCAATACTTTGATTGTAACAAATGCAACGGTAACTGCTGATAATCAGGCATCTGTGAGTTGGATTTGGAACATAGATGCGCAGATCAAAAGTGTAAATATTCAACGTTCATTCAATGGGACTAATTTTTCGGATGTAAATACACAGACAATGCCACCTCCGTCGCTGAACCGCACAAATACATTCGGGGATGACGCTGCCAATACGAATCAAAGTGCCGTTTATTATCAAATCAAAACAGTAGACGCTTGTAATGCGGAAGTCATATCTAACAAAGTAGCAACTATTTTTTTACGAAGTGATTCGAAAGGAACGGGGGGCGAGAATTTATTACGTTGGACAGCATATATCAATGAAAATGCAACAAATATTATATATGAATTGTACCGAGCAGCAGGAAATGCCCCGCCAGTCTTAGTTTCCACGGTGAATGCAGATATCCGTGAGTACACCGATAAATTGGACTTGAGCGACCCAGCGCAAGCCACTGCTTGTTATTTTATTCTTGCAAAAATACAATTGACCCTGCCGGACGGCACGACACAAACCGTCGAATCTCGCTCGAATAACGCTTGCTCCAGTCAAGATTCTAAAATTTATATTCCTAATGCTTTTGCACCAAACGGCGTGAATCGCGAGTTTCGACCTTATCTGCAATTCGGCGAACCGACGGCTTATCTCCTTTCCATTTACGACCGCTGGGGCGGAAAATTGTTTGAAACCCGCGCTATTGATAATGGCTGGGATGGTCGCAGCAATGGCAAAGACGCACCACAGGGCGTGTACACGTATCTCCTCCAATTGACGCAAAGTAATGGTGAAATCATTGAGACGGCAGGTAGTGTTTTGTTACTTCGGTGAGTTAAAAGTAAAAAAAGAGTGGCATCGTTTTGAAAAATGTATTATCTTTGCAACTCTATTCTAAAATAGAATGGTCGGATGGCCGAGTGGTTAGGCAGAGCTCTGCAAAAGCTCGTACAGCGGTTCGAATCCGCTTTCGACCTCAACACATTTTCGTAAAGCCTTACAACTTAATAAGTTGTAGGGCTTTATTATTTTGGGCAACTAATTCTGTATCTTAGTTTTCGTGATTTTTGAACAACTCCATTGTTTTACACTTCTATTATTTGACGCTGCTATCCTGTAATAGTCAAACTTTCCAGTGTTTAATGCTGCTTTCGCACAAATAATCACCACATTATGAAAGAAGAAACGCAAAATTTAGAAGAATTAAGCGAAGACGAAAAAGAACTATTCGAGGATATCGCCTCGGATGAAGGGAACGAACTTTCTGATTTCGGTGAAGCACGGCGGTATTTTTTAAAATTAATGGCGGTGACGACCGGTGGAATGCTGGCGTTTCCTATGCAATAAGCGCGAACCGGGTACGGGCTGTGGTGCTTTGGAAGGCGTGAACCGAATGCACGCTATTTTTGGCTGGTCCGAAAAATGCGTTGCTGTGCATCCGTCGGATATGTGTGTTGCGCTCGTTGCACTGGATGCGACTGTGAAAGTGCGGGGCGCAAACGGTCAGGAACGCAGCATTCCGTTTGCCGAATATCACCGTTTGCCAGGCGAGACGCCACAAAAAGATAACAACCTCAATCCGGGCGAATTGATTACCTCAATTGAAATTCCCACAAATAACTTTGCAAATAAATCTTATTACCTCAAGGTTCGGGACCGTTCCAGTTACGCGTTTGCGCTTATTTCGGTTGCTGCTGCATTGGAAATGAATGGTAATATTATAAAACAAGCGAGAATCGGAATGGGCGGAGTGGCACACAAACCTTGGCGGGCGACGGCGGCAGAAAAATTCTTAGTTGGAAAAACTGCTACCGAAGCGAATTTTAAATTAGCTGCGGTAGCGGAGATGAAATTGGCAAAACCGTTAGAACACAACAAATACAAAGTCGAACTCGGCAAGCGAGCGATTGTGCGGGCGTTGACGCAAGCGATGAATGGTGGAATAAATTCATAATGGTGCTACCACTTATTTAGTATCTAGAGTTATTTATTAATAACTCAAGTTGCGTATGCTCTAACAATAATTGGAACGCGGATGACGCGGATAAGGCGGATTTTTGCGGATTTTTTTCTCTCATCTCAACTGGAGTGACTTTATATCTAACTTTAAAAATAGAATCCGCGGAAATCCGCTCAATCCGCGTCATCCGCGTTCCAATTGTAGTCATAAGGGCGCGTAACATTAGACACTGCATAACATCAGATAATAAAACTCAAGACTAACAATATGGCAATAATTGGCAAACCGATTGACCGCGTGGATGCGTGGCTAAAAGTGACGGGCACGGCGAAATATGCCGCCGAATTTAATCCACCCAATATGGCGTATGCTTTTCCGGTGCGCTCCACGATTGGAAAAGGCACGATTACTTCGTTTGATACAAAAATAGCAGAAAAAAGTGCGGGTATTTTAGCCGTTTTGACGCACGAAAATGCGCCCCGTTTGAGAGCGATTGACCTACAGGAAATGCAAAAAAGCGGTGCAAGTCTGGGCGAACAGTTAGCACCCATTCAAGATAATAAAGTCAACTATTTTGGACAATACATCGCATTGGTTATCGCCGAAACGTATGAGCAAGCCCGTGCTGCTGCTGCACTCGTCGAAGTTTCTTATTCAAAAGAAACACCTGCGATTGATTTGAAAATTGAGTTGCCGAAAGGCTTTAGACCACAAATGTCCAGAGGACAAGAAATGCAAATCAACGAGGGCAAAACCGCTGATATTATCAACGCCGCGCCATTCAAAATTGACCGCACCTACACCACTTCTACCGAAAACCATCATCCGATGGAGCCGCACGCCACGATTGCTATTTGGGAAGGGACTGATAAATTGACCGTTTACGACGCGACGCAGGGTGTAATGGGCGTGCGTGGCACTTGCGCTTATTTTTTCAATTTGAAGCCGGAAAATGTGCAAATCCTTTCGCCCTATGTCGGTGGCGGTTTTGGTTCTAAAGGGTCGCAATGGGGGCACGTTCCATTGGCAGTGATGGCTGGACAATTTGTAAAACGCCCCGTGAAACTCGTGATAACGCGGCAGATGATGCAGACGAACGTAGGACGGCGTTCCGAAACGGAGCAGAAAGTCGGACTTGCATCAGACAAAGATGGAAAGTTGCTCGCAATGCGCCACCACAGCGGTTCCTACGCAAATCTTTCTGAATTTTTTGAGCAGACTGGCAAACAAACCAGTGTTTTGTATAAGGCGCCAATCCGCGAAATTACCTATCAAGTTGCTAAATTAAATATTGGAACGCCGACGTATATGCGCGCTCCAGGCGAGACGCCGGGAACCTTTGCGTTGGAATCGGCGATGGACGAATTGGCATTTGAATTAAAAATGGACCCACTGGCGTTTCGCACCCTCAATCACACCACAACTGACCCACTTAAAAACCATCCATTTTCGAGTGAATATTTGTTAGAATGTTATAAAATCGGCGCGGAGAAATTTGGTTGGGCAAAGCGTAAAATGCAACCCCGCCAAACGCGCAATGGCAAACAACTTGTCGGTTTTGGAATGGCAACGGCGACGTATCCGGCGGGACGCAGCGCGGCTTCTGCGAAAATACAGATGATGAGTGACGGCACCGTAAAAGTAATGAGTGCAACGCAAGATCTCGGCACGGGGACTTATACAATTTTGGCGCAAACGGCAGCGGATGCGCTGGGCATTCCGGTCAAGAAAATTACGGTCGTCATTGGTGATTCGAGTTTGCCGCCAGCCCCTGTTTCCGGGGGTTCGCAGACGACCGCAAGTGTGAATCCAGCGGTTTTAGCGGCGGGTGAAATGTTGTTGAAAGATTTGATGCAATTAGCAATATCGGATTCAAAATCAATATTAAACGGTAAAAATTCGGAAGAAATCGCTTTCGCGGATGCGAAGTTTTTTGTGAAAGGCGACCCTTCCAAAAGTGATACTTATGCAGACATCATGCGCCGCAATGGGAAAACTATGATGGAAGCCTGCGCGACGGCGATGCCTGTATCGGGCAGTGGAATGACCATACCGGGAGCGCCTTGTATGACCGCACCTTTTGAACCAGAAGAAAATAACGATTCTAAAAAATACGCTTTTCATTCTTTTGGGGCACAGTTTGCCGAGGTTTGGGTGGATGAAGATTTGGGTACGATTCGCGTCAAGCGCTTTGTAAGTGTGCAGGATGTGGGGCGCATTATGAATGAAAAAACAGCACGTTCGCAAGTGATTGGCGGCGTGATTTATGGGCTTGGCGCGGCGCTGATGGAAGAAACCGAATACGATAAACGCTGGGCAAACCCGGTGACGCGCAGTCTCGCCGATTATCATGTGCCGGTGCATTTGGATATTCCGCCTATTGACGTTTATTTTATTGGCAAACCTGACCCGCATATTTCTCCCATTGGCGCACGCGGTGTTGGAGAAATCGGTACGACCGGCGTGTCTGCAGCAGTTGCTAATGCAGTTTTTAATGCTACCGGAAAACGGCTGCGCGATTTGCCTTTGACCCCGGATAAGTTGTTGTTATAAATGATTATAAAATAATACGTTTGTAAACGGATAGTGGTATGAGCGTCTCGGCTTAATCATAACCGAGTCGTTTAAGACTTTTTTTGGCTTCTGCGATTCCGAACCGTAGGACGCTTTTACGCATTTTCCAAAACTAAAATCTTCTCTCTCAATCGCGCTGGCATTGCCGCTTTTCGCTTTTCCCGATAATTATAACACACAATCCGCGTCCAACCTTCCGCTGCAATTCGCCCGTGCAATTTACTCACAATAATGTGTTCCATTCTAAAACTAAATTCATCCAACGAATCCAGTTGTACTTTTGCAGCGATGATAACGGTATCCGGGAAAGTGACTGGCATTTTATAACGACAATTTACTTCTGCCAAAATCGCGCCCAATTCCACGGCTCCTGTGAAGTCCATCAACTCTTGAATTTGCTCAAAATATTGAATGCGCGCACTTTCAAACCACCGCAAATAAATGATGTTGTTGACGTGCTGCGCAGCATCCATGTCGCCCCATTGCACGGGGATTTCAATTTTGGCTGGGTAATTTTTGAGTAATTCTTCCATGTCTTTTTAAATTTTTCCCTTTTCAATTGTTTGAGCAGCTTTGTTTGCCATTTCAATTATAACCGGCAAGAGACCGCCAAATCGCGTATCGTTCGTAAACCCTTTTTTCCAACGCGCATAAATCTGCTGGACGATGACTGCATTTTTATATAATCCAAAAACATAATAAAATAGAATATTTGACAAATCTCGACCACTTTTTTGCGTGTAATGTTCTACCACTTCTTGTCGAGTCAAATTGCCGGGCAGCCAAGTCAGGTTGAATAATTTTAAAGATTCCGCATCATTCGGCTCTATCCAATACGCCAGCGTCGCGCCCAAATCCATCAGCGGGTCGCCCACGGTCGCCATTTCCCAATCGAGTACGCCCAATATTTCTGAAAGATTATCAGGATTCAAAATGACGTTATCGTATTTGTAATCATTGTGCAAAAAAGCAGGCGATTGCTCGGTCGGCTGATTATTTTTCATCCAAACGCCCACCTGATTCATGTTTTCAATCACTTCTGTTTCGGCATTTTGATAACGTTGCACCCAGCCTTCGACTTGTCGTTGCACGTATCCTTCTGGTTTGCCCAATTGCGATAAGCCCGTTTTTTGAATATCTAAAGCGTGTAAGTTCACCAAGTTATCTATTAAAGATTTTCCAATATTTTGAAATATTTCCGCCGAAATTTGCAGTTTAACAGCATTGGAAGGACGTAAAATAATGCCCTGAATCTTTTCCATTACATAAAAAGGAACGCCAATAATTTCGGCAGATTCACAATAAATAAGCGGATTCGGAATTTTTTTATAATGCGATTTCAAAAGCGAAAGCACTCGAAACTCGCGCCCCATATCGTGTCCGCCTTTGATGTTGGCTCCAGCCGGTGGACGGCGCAATACATATTCTATATTCTCTGTATGTAAACAGTAGGTCAAATTGGAAAATCCACCCGGAAATTGTGTGATGTTTAAAATCGGACCAACTTCCGGCACGTTCTCTTTTAAATAATTCGCCAGGGCTTCTTTATCCAATTCTTCCCCAGCTCGAATAGGAAAAGTTTTCTCAGACTTTAATTGGTTCATTTACAAATATTTATATTGAAACTGCGCTACTTACTACTCCCCAATCACCGCTCACTTTTCACCTCTAACTGCCACTCCCGAAATTCCGCTTCTTTTTTACGAATATCCAAACCATAATTTTTTAAAATGCCCCGCGCAATACTTTGCAAATGCACTTCATCCGCGCCGTCCCAAATGCGAGCGCCTCGTTCATGCCGATAAATGGCAGACAAAATAATATCATCCGTTACACCCAATGCGCCATGCACTTGAATCGCACGGTCTAAAACTCGCAGTACCATATTTGCCACAAAATATTTGATACCTGAAATCTGGTCGCGCACCACTTGTTGTCCTTGCTGGTCAATGTTGTGTGCTGTGTTCAACACGAGCATTCTCGCTGCATCAATTTCTACGCGGCTTTCCGCAATAAAACCTTGAATAAATTGCTTTTCACCCAAAAATACGCCTTCCTCAATTTCACGCGTAGCGGCACGTTGACACATCAGGTCGAGCGCCTTTTCGGCAATGCCCACCCAGCGCATACAGTGATGAATGCGCCCCGGACCTAAGCGCTCCTGCGCCAACCGAAAACCCTCGCCCTCCTCGCCAATGCGATACGAAACGGGGATTCGACAATTTTCATACGTTATTTCAGCATGACTAAACCAGCCTTCTCCTTCATCGCCAAAAATAGGAATGTTGCGCACTAATTGGAAGCCTGGCGTGTCCGTTGGCACAATAATCATCGTCGCTCGGCGGTGCGGCGCAGCGTCAGGATTCGTAACTGCCATGACCACCGCAAAAGCGGCTCCATCAGCGGAAGAGGTGAACCATTTGTGACCATTTATGACGTACTCATCGCCTTCGCGCACGGCGGTCGTGTCCATGCGAGTTGGATTAGAACCGGCAAATTCTGGCTCGGTCATCGAAAAACAACTTCGTATGTTGCCTTCCATCAAGGGTTTTAGAAAACGACTTTTCAACTCGTCGGAACCGAATTTGTGTATCAATTCTGTATTGCCAATATCGGGTGCTTGACAATTAAAAACGTAATGTCCGAAAAACGGTGCTTGCGCCAATACTTCACTCAACTGTCCAAATTCACAAAGGGATAAGCCTAAACCGCCTTCTTTTTGCGACAAATGTAAGCCCCACAAGCCTTGCTCTTTTACTTTTTCGCGCTTTTGGTCGAGGATTTTGATTAAATTTGTTAGATTTCGATGGTTGAATTGGGCTTCCAATGGAATTAATTCGGTGCGTACAAATGCCTGCACTTTGGGTAGGAGTGCTTTTAATTTTTCGGTTGTGAAAATAGATTCCATGTGATTTATGATTGTGATTAGGTTTTGTACTAAATATTTTACAAGCCTGTCTATCAAGTGTTTAGTGACTGCCAACTACACACTGCTAACTGCATACTGGTATCCTTATTTCAACGCAAAGCAATTTAGTAAGAAATCCTATATTTAAATGCTTATTTTTCCAATTCAAATGATACTATGCGATTCAAAGAAAAAGTGGTTCTTATAACAGGCGGAAATTCTGGCATTGGCAAGGCGACAGCACTTGCGTTTGCAAGAGAAGGCGCACACGTCGTTATTGCAGATATTGCAGAAAAAATGGATGCGCCGCTTGCTGAAAGTATGATATACATTCGCACAGACGTAACTCAATTTAGTGAAGTGGAGAACATGGTGGCAACTGCGATTCAAGCATTCGGAACGGTAGATGTATTGGTGAATAGTGCCGGCATCAGTGGTGTGCGCGCTCGTACAGATGAGTATCCAGAAGACGCATTCGATAAAGTTATGAATATCAATGTGAAAGGCACTTGGTTTGGAATGAAGGCAGTGCTGCCGCATTTTTTTGCAAAAAAAAGCGGTACTATTGTGAATATCGCTTCGATGGCGGGACACATTGTCATGGCGGGACATATCGCTTATACTGCCAGTAAACACGCGGTGTTGGGCATGACGAAAACGACGGCTGTAGAATTTGCTAAATACGGAATCCGAGTGAATGCAGTTTGTCCGGGCTTCACGCATACGCCAATGTTTGATGACTTGGATACGCCTGACAACGTGCGGGAAGCATTGCGTCAAGCCATTCCAATGAAACGCTTTGGGCAACCGGAAGAAATTGCGAGCGCGATTTTGTATTTGGCATCGGACGAGTCATCGTTTGTTACCGGCACGGGTATGATTTTGGATGGCGGATTGGGGTTGCAATGAGACTTGGGCGTTAAATTTTAGCTAAATGTTTGGTTGGAATTGTATGCGCACTGAACCAATATTACTTTTATCCGCTTCTTACAAAGAATGTGTTTTCAATTTTACATAATAGAATTGAAATAGTCATATTTATTTGACAATCAAATAATTAAAATAAGTTGGCAATCACGACTTCCAATACGATACTCCGTTCTGAAAATCTAGTCAAATTCTATGGCAAACGCCAAGTGGTACGTGATGTGTCCATCGAAGTGTATCAAGGTGAAATTGTAGGTTTGTTGGGTCCAAATGGAGCTGGCAAAACGACGACTTTTTATATGACCGTAGGTTTTATCAAGCCGGATGAAGGCAATGTTTTTTTGAATGAAGAGAATATCACGGAGTTGCCCATGTACAAACGCGCGCAAAAGGGGATTGGCTACTTGCCGCAGGAACCGTCTATTTTTCGCAAATTGAGTGTGGAAAGTAATATCCGCGCTGTATTGGAGATGACCAAGTTAAGCAAAGATGACCAAAAACAAAAATTAGAGCAATTGTTAGATGAATTTGGCTTAGACCGAGTACGCCAGAGCCGAGGCGATACGCTTTCGGGTGGCGAACGTCGTCGTACGGAAATTGCGCGCGCATTGGCGACAGATCCAAAATTTATTTTGCTGGACGAGCCGTTCGCTGGTATTGACCCGATTGCCGTGGAAGATATTCAATATATCGTCGCAAAATTGAAAACGAAAAATATCGGTATTCTCATCACCGACCATAATGTGCAGGAGACGCTTTCGATTACGGATCGGGCTTATTTGATGTTTGAAGGGAAAATTTTGAAAGCGGGAACAGCGGAGGAACTGGCGGAAGATGAAATGGTGCGAAAGGTGTATTTGGGTAAGAATTTTGTATTGCGGAAGAAAGTGATTGATCTTGAACAACGATGAGAAAAGTGCCACGTCGATCTGTAGCACCGACCTTTGGTCGGTTCATTGAGAGTAATCAATCGAAGATTGGTGGTACTGTATTGCTCCTTTTTTTAATTGCCCTATTCGCGCCAAGCTGCGACAGCGGACCGCCTCCTGCCTTCACCACCGCACAACGCGAATTAATGGACACCATCTACTTACAAAAGGTCTCCGTTTTACGTCCTCAGTTAGATAGCTCTTGCGAAGCCAATTTCTCCAGCAATGTACAAAAAGCGGTAGATTCCCTAATCAAAGTGCGAAAAGAAGAAGAGGCTCGGCTGCGGGCGCGTACCATAGAACAACAAGGTTTATGAAAAGCAGGATTTTCGTTATATGGCTATTTATATTTGCCGCCTGCAATTCCGCAGCAGATGAACAAATAGACGTATCGAAACGCATGGACGTGGAGGTGGAAAAACGAATCTCCCTTTATACCCAGACCCTGAACGAAAACTGTCAAGAACGGGTAATGACAGAAGCGGTGCGCCGCGCCGATTCTGTCATTACCTTGGAAGCGCGATTGTTGAGTGACACGTCATTCAAACCTATTCGTCCAGAGAAACCGCCTATTCAGATTTTACAAGACACCACGCCTGTCAAGCCATTTATAAAACCAAAACGAGATTCTATCCGCAGTAGGCAGTAGCCAGTTTGCAGTTTTTACTCCATACTATAAGAAGTACCCTCTTTACTATCTTTCAATTGAATCTGTAAATCTTTTAAAACATCTCGAATTTTATCAGACGTTGCCCAATCCTTGCGGGTACGAGCATCGGCGCGCATTTCGATGATGAGTTGCATCAAACCATCTGTTACGCCATTGTTTCCGCTTGCGTGGTCTTCATCTAACAATCCGAAAATAGTGAAAATCAAATCGTGGAAACTTTTTTTCAACCGTTCCAAGGTGTTGGTAGAAACTTCCGCAAGATTCAATTGTCCACCTTTCAAGGCATTAATTTTAGAAACCAATTCGAACAGATTCGCCAGCGCTCGCGGCGTATTAAAATCGTCATTCATATCTGCGAAAGCAGCGTCAATCGTATCATTTATAGCGGTGTCCAAATCGCCAACTGTTGTAGCGTCAGATTGCAAATTTTGTAATGTTTTATAACCTTCCATCAATCGCCGATAGCCTTTCTCAGCAGCTTGAAGCGCTTCATCCGTGAGGTCGAGTGTACTGCGATAGTGTGATTGCAAAGTGAAAAAGCGCACGGTCATTGGACTATAATCTTTGGTTAGATGTGGAGACTCGCCTGTAAATAATTGCGGTGGAGAAACTGTGTTGCCGTCGCTTTTCGACATTTTTTTGCCGTTGAGCAGCAGCATATTGGCGTGCATCCAGTAGCGGGCAGGGGCGCAGTCGCAAGCACCGTAGTTTTGAGCGATTTCATTTTCGTGGTGCGGAAATTTGAGGTCATTGCCACCACCATGAATGTCAAAAGTTTTACCGAGATATTTGGTACTCATCGCCGAGCATTCCAAGTGCCAGCCTGGAAAACCGACCGACCACGGCGAATTCCAGTGCATCAAGTGTTCTGGCGAAGCCTTCATCCACAACGCAAAATCCGACGGATGATTTTTTTCGTCTTGGTTTTTTAAATTATCTCTCGACTCCGCAATTAAGTCTTCTAAAACTCGTCCTGACAGTTGCCCATACACGCCTTTGTCTTTATCAAATTGCAACGTATCAAAATACACCGAGCCATTTTTTTCGTAGGCATAACCCGCATCTATAATTTTTTGCACCATTTCCATCTGCTCGATAATGTGCTGTGTGGCACGCGGCTCAATACTCGGCGGCAATACATTAAAAATACGCATCATATCGTGAAAGCCATTGGTGTAGCGTTGCACAATTTCCATCGGCTCCACTTGTTCTAAGCGGGCTTTCTTAGCGATTTTATCCTCGCCTGTATCCGCGTCACCCTCCAAATGCCCGACATCCGTGATGTTGCGCACGTAGCGCACTTTGTAGCCGAGATACTGCAAATAGCGAAACACCATGTCAAAACTGATGAACGTGCGGCAATTGCCCAAATGAACGTCGCTGTACACGGTCGGTCCACATACGTACATTCCGACATAACCTTCGTGCAGCGGTTTGAATGCTTCTTTGTTGCGAGTCAGACTGTTATAAATTGTTAAATTTGTGTTCATAATGGGATTTTTTATTAGAGGTTAGATGTCAGAGCAGAGATGTCGGACCCTCAACCATTTTATTCGGCGCAAAAATAATAACATTTTGGAATGGAAGTAGGAATTAAGAATTTCATAACAGGAAGGAATTATTTCAATGGCAATGCCAAAACACTCGCCATTGGACGATGATCGGAAAAGGAAGTGCGGCGTTTTTCATAATCTAATACCTGAAAATCATCGGAAGCAAGAATGTAATCAATCCGTAAACCCGGTATGTTGCCAACGTAAGTAATACCGATGCCACTACCTTTTTTCTTGAAAGTATCCTGTAAACCTTTTGCCAACGTATGGTAGGAGTAGGATTGTGGAATGTCATTGAAATCGCCGCCGACAAGCACCGGATAAGGACTTTTGGCAATTGCTGCTGCTATTTCTTCTGCTTGACGGGCACGTTTTTGTACTGCCCGCTTGAACCTACCAGCCATTGTGCGCACATTGCGCAAGGCTTCTTTTTCTCCCAGGTTTTCATCTTCCACCATGCGTTCGGCAATGGAAGAAACATCATTGCTTTGCAAATGCACATTAAACACGCGGACGGTCGTGCCATTTACATTCAAATCTGCAAACTGATAGCCATTGGTACGATTGAAATATTTTTCGCCGGTTTTTAGAATCGGATAAGAGGTTAAAATTGCTAAATCGTTGCCTTTTTTCCAGGCAATATTTTTTAAATTCTCTGTGTTTTTCAAAAAATCAAGATAGGAATCCATCGAGCGAGGATAGCCGCTGAACTCCTGAAAACACACAAGGTCTACCTTTTTATGATTAAAAATATTGGAAAGTTCAACTGCATCTGCCGCCGCCCGATTATGCCGAAAATGTTTGAAATTACACGCATTGAATGTGACCATAGAGATGGTCTGTTTAGTATCTGCCACACTTCCAAAATGAAAACCAACCAGACTGATAAAATGCTGCCAACCCAACAAAATGCAACCCAATGAAAACAGGAAATAGCGATTGCGCAAAGCAAGCCAAAACAAAATAAATAATACATTTGCTAACAGCAGCCAAGGATAGGTCAAGCCTACAAAAGTGAATTGCCAAAACTGCGCAGGATGCACATACGGAGCCAGATAAGCTAAAAATGTGCCAATTATTAATAATATGTTTGCCCAGCGAAGAAGTGGAAATCGTGCTTTCAAAGGGCTTATTTTTTGCTGGCGTTGAACAGAAATTCTTTTTCCCGCTCCGTTAGGCTTTCGTAGCCCGATTGTTTGATTTTGTCTAAAATCGTGTCCAATCGCTCTTGGTCGGATAGATCTTCTTTATCTGTGACAGCGGTTGGTTTTCGACTATTTCCAGTATTAGTAGCAGTGCGCGCAGTACGATTCGGGTTTTTATAAGCCATCTGAGGTCGGCGAGGTTGGCGTTTTCTACGAAAAAGGCTGCCGATTTTATCAAATAAAGTATTGATTGGTAATGCCCAGTCGTTGCCTTCGCGGAGTTGTCGTACGAAAATCCAGCCCATCAACGCGCCACCCAAGTGCGCAAAATGCCCGCCGGTATTCATGTTGCTGGCTAAGGCGAACAAATCCAACAAAACTAATACGAGTACAATATATTTCAGTTTTACATCGCCCAAAAATAAAAGCCGCATGATGTAATCCGGCGAAATAGCACCTGCCGCTACGACCACTGCCATCACGGCTGCTGAAGCACCCAGCGCGTATCGCGTACCACCGGTACCATAAGGCAATAAATTAGCGGTGATGAAAAAAAGCAGCGCACCCATCAATCCACCTAACAAGTAAATCGGTAGCACTCTTTGATTGCCAATAAAATCGCCTACAATACGACCAAACCAGTACAAATACAGCATATTCCAAAGCAAATGCCAGAAGTTCTCATGCAAAAACATGTGGGTAAAAATGACCCAAGGATGCGTCAACAATTGCCACCAATCATTAGAAATGCTGAAAAAATGCACGATTTCGTCATACACCGGCGATGCCTCTCCTCCATTGCTGATGAAAAGTAAGAGTTTGGTGATATTGACCACTATGAAGACGACCACATTGACAATGACGATGCGCGTCACCATGTTGCCGTAGCTAAATTCCCGCTTTACATCTTCCCAGATAGACTGCAACATCTCTTTTTCGATTACAATTTTAAAAATTATATTTTTTTGTAAATAAGCAGCTTTAAATCGAAAACGAATGCAAATAATTATTAATTCTATTATTTTAGCAAACTGCCTACTGCCTACTTATTATTCTCTCAACTAAACAGCTATTTCCACTATCGGTTTACACCTTGCGCAGCAATATTGGTTTGTTTTAATACGAATTTTTAAAATAGCGTCCAAATAGAATCAAAATCAAGCCCATCACCGCACCGCCTAAGTGCGCAAAATGTGCCACGTTATCGCCTGCCGCATTACTGACGCCCAGATAAAATTCCAGTACCATCAGAATCGGGATATAAAATTTCGCCTTAATCGGTATGGGAATGGGAAAAATCAGCAATTCTGTATTGGGAAACTTGAAGCCAAACGCCAATAACAAACCAAAAATTGCGCCGGAAGCACCCACCATTGGGATGTTCATTTGAAAATTGAGGTATTCCTGCATGGTCTGTGAGGCTTGCGCTATCATCTCCGGCTGCTTATTCTGTACTGCCGAACCCAATTCTACCACTGCTTCTTTAAATTCTACATTCAACTTATCTAACGGTACTTCTTTAAAAAATGCCCAAAATGTGTCATAATTCGGAGTCGCCTGAAATGCCGTTAATGCTTGTTGCAAGCTTGAAATATCGAAATAAGTGACAAACAAATGCAACGCTGCCGCTCCAAATGCACAGGCAAAATAGTAGAATAAAAATCGTTTCGGTCCCCACAATGTTTCTAACGCACTCCCAAACATGACCAACGCAAACATATTAAAAAGAATGTGCATGAAATTGGCGTGCATGAAAAAATAAGTCACCAATTGATACGGCTGAAACAGTTCTGACCCTGGGTAATGCAATGCGAGCATATTGGTATCCAATACTTTACTCGCCAAGAACATTAGCACATTTATAATCAGCAAATTTTTTACAACATCAGTTAGTTTTAACATAATTGAAAATACGAGCTATAATTTTAGTAAAAGATACCAATTTTTAAGATGCCAGACTGGTACGTGGACACCATTTAACCTCAGCCTCAACCTTAAACCTCAAACATCCAAACTTTAACTATCAAACCGTTTTTGCAGGTCATCCAGTTCAAAGGTAAGGAAACAATTTCGACCAGCGGGGCTTTTGTAGGGGAGTTCGCAAGCAAATAACCGATCAATAAGCGACTGCATTTCCTCGGGCGCAAGGTTTTGTCCGCGTTTGATTGCAGCACTTCGAGCCATCGCGCGGGCAATGTTGTCGCGCACGGGAAGCCGCAATTCGAGATTTTGACGGTATTGTTCTAATAAAGTGTCAATGAGATTTGCTTCATTTGCATTGCCGACTAATTCTGCGGGTACGCCGTGAATTAAAAAAGTATTGCCACCAAACTTTTGAATTTCAAAACCCAACATATTAATATCTTCCAAAATACTCGTCAAAAGAGACGCTTGAGCCGGAGTCAACGTAATAGTCGCCGGAAAAAGTTTTTGCTGCGTAGAAGCCACGCGGTCGTTGAGGATGCGCAAATATTTTTCATATAAAATGCGCTCGTGCGCCGCCTGTTGGTCAATGAGTAAAAAACCGGATTTGAGATGGCTCACAATATAAGAAGCGTGGATTTGATAAGGCTCTTTGTGCGCGGTGGCAAAGGTTTGCGACACCGCTTCAAACGGCTGCTCTTCCGACCAATTGCTTCCGATTGTCAACGAAGCCGGTCCTGCACCCTGCATTTCATCTGAATCGCCATCGGTTAAACCAGCGTATAATTTCTCCCAATTCTCCAAGTTGTTTTGCGTCCGACGCTCCCCTTCTCGGTCAAAATTTTGGCTGGAACTCGTAGCCGTCCTACTACTGCCCACCGTCGGCTGCTGCTGTGGAGCCGAGGGCATCGCCATGCGCATAGAACCCATCGAAGTTTCTTCATCAAAATCGAGCGTTGGCGTGATGCTGTGCCGACCCAGCGCGTGCCGGACGCTGACTTTCAGATAATTATAAACTAAACGCTCATCTTCAAATTTGATTTCTTGCTTCGTCGGATGCACATTGATGTCAATTTGAGCTGGATCAATTTCAATAAAAATCACATATAATGGGTACGTATCGGCAGGCAATAAGTCTTCGTACGCGCTCATAATGGCGTGATTCAGATACCCACTTTTGATGTAGCGCTGATTGACAAAAAAAAGTTGTTCGCCGCGCGTTTTCTTCGCGTATTCTGGTTTGCCGACAAAACCCTGAAACTTCAACGAATCGGCTTCTTCTGTAATGGGTACTAATTTTTTATTGGCATGATTGCCAAAAACGCTGCTGATGCGCTGGCGCAAATTGCCGGAAGTGAGATGAAAAATTTCAGTATTGTTGTGATGAAGCGAAAAGAAAATTTCAGGATAGGCAATCGCCACCCGTTGAAACTCATCTAAAATATGCCGCAATTCTACGGAGTTGTTTTTCAGGAAATTACGTCGGGCAGGCACATTGTAGAATAGGTTTTTGATACAAAGATTCGTACCAACTGGACACTGGCACGCTTCTTGCGCCTTCACTTCCGAACCTTCTATTGCAATGCGAATACCCAACTCATCCACCTGCCGCCGAGTCCGCATTTCCACTTGCGCCACAGCTGCGATGGAAGCCAGTGCCTCGCCGCGAAAACCCATCGTGCGTATTTCAAATAAATCTTTCGACTCCCGAATTTTAGATGTAGCGTGCCGCTCAAAACTCATCCGCGCATCCGTTTCCGACATCCCAGAACCGTTATCAATCACTTGAATCAGCCCTTTTCCTGCGTCTTTTATAATGAGCTTGACACTCGTCGCCCCAGCATCTATCGCATTTTCCATCAATTCTTTCACGACGGAAGCCGGACGCTGAATCACTTCTCCCGCCGCTATCTGATTGGCAATGGCATCTGGCAACAGTTGAATAATATCGGTCATGTTTTTCTGTCTCCTGCTTTAACAATAGAAATGCCGAAGATAAACAATTTGTTTTATAGTAGAAAGGGTATTGGTTATTTGTGATTGGTTATTTGGCATTTGTTACTGCCCTCCCTGCATTTTTTACCGCAGAGTGCGTAGAGATTTTTCGCAAAGAGTGCAATGCAGTTAGCGAATCAATCGAATCAAAATAATCACAGTTCAGACAATTTTTCCCTCAGATTTCGTAGTAAAATCTGCGGGAGAAAATTCCTACTTCAGTTTCATTTTCAAAAAATTCAACGCCAACATATTCGCCTCGCCCGCCGCTTGTTGATTAAAAGCAGGTTGACTTGGATTGGCAAACGCATGGTCGGCATCAAATTGATGGATTTCCACTTTTTTTCCGGTCGCTTTTGCCAGCGTTTCAAATTTTGACACGACTTCCGGCGTAATCCACTTGTCTTTTTTTGCAAAAAGTCCCAGTACGTCCGCTTTTAGCGGAGCAAGTTCTTTCGCATTTTCTACCGGCATTCCATAATACATCACGCAGCCAACGCCTTGATTACCAGCCAGAATGGAAGATTGCAAAGACCAGCCGCCACCGAAACACCAGCCTATTGTTGCTATTTTTGCGTCCTTTCCTGACATTGCCAATGCGCCTTTTACAATTGCCATGCCGCGCTCCGGCGTGACCATGCCCATAAATTCGCCAGCTTGGTCGGCGTTCGTTGCTACTTTGCCATCGTACATATCCAGTGCTAGCACGTTGGTATTGCCGAGGCTGTCAAATAACATATCAGAAGTTCGCTTAATGTAATCGTTCAATCCCCACCATTCTTGAATGACGAAGAGGTAATTTTTGGTCGGTTCGGCTGCCATCAAAGCATACGCGCTGCCTTTTTTACCATCTGGCGTTTCAAATTGAATCATCGAGCCTTTTGGCTGGAAGGTCATTGAATCGGGCGAAGGGTGCGCTGCCTGAAAAGCACTGTCTTTGGCGAATTGCGTCATGTCAGCGGAAGTATCCGCTGGTTTTTTATTATTGCAAGCGTTGAAAATCAACAGCAAGCAAGCGATTGTAAGGAATTTTTGTAGCATGAGTTAAAGGTTTTGATTGTATGAAAAATAGTTGTATCGGCATCCCTATAGGGTTGAAATACCAAAATGCACAAAGAGTTCATTGTAAAAATGAAAAATTTCACAACCTTGTGTAGGAACTTGACGGGTTCAAATTGTAAGTTCGCAGAAATAAAACCAGATTATGTTGACGACCAGCCATTCTAAAATAGCATTCGAACGCGGTAATTTAAGCGATGAAAAACTCTTAGAATTATACCAATTACTTTTAAAACCGCGCATGGTAGAAGAGAAAATGCTCCTGCTCCTGCGGCAGGGAAAGGTGAGCAAATGGTTCTCTGGCATTGGGCAAGAAGCGATTTCGGTAGGAGCGACGGCAGCACTTTTGGCGGATGAATTACTTTTTACGTTGCACCGAAATTTAGGCGTTTTTACCACGCGGCAGGTTCCGCTCGAACGGCTCTTATCGCAATGGCAAGGCAAGTTGAATGGCTTTACGAAAGGGCGCGACCGCTCGTTTCATTTTGGTACGATGGACTATGGCGTGGTCGGTATGATTTCGCACTTGGGGCCGCAATTATCGCTGGCGGCAGGCGTGGCATTGGCACACAAATTGAAAAAAGAAGGACGCGTTTCATTAGCATTTAGTGGCGAAGGCGGTACGAGTCAAGGAGAATTTCATGAAGCCTTAAATACGGCAGCCGTTTGGCAATTACCGGTCATTTTTTTAATTGAAAATAATGGGTACGGACTTTCTACACCGACGAATGAGCAATATCGCTGCGAACGCTTGGCAGACCGCGCGATTGGCTATGGCATGAAATCAGTTGTGATAGATGGAAATAATATTTTAGAAGTTTATAATACGATTGCAAATCTGGCGGTGGAAATGCGCGAAAATCCAGAACCAATTTTGATAGAATGTCTCACCTTTCGGATGCGCGGACATGAGGAAGCGTCAGGTACAAAATATGTGCCGAAGGAATTGATGGAGACTTGGGCTGTGAAAGACCCATTGTCAAATTATGAAAATTATTTATTGGAAATTGGCTTGTTAGACCAATCTCAAATTGACAACATTCGCAAAACGATTAAAAAAGAAATTAATCAAGCGTGGGAAACTGCGAATAACGAGCCGGAATTAGAAGCCGATTTAGAAACTGAATTAAACGATGTCTACGCGCCATACCAACAAAAAGTAGTTGAACCCAATTCTACTCAAACTACCAACAAACGCTTCATTGACGCACTTTCTGATGGTTTGCGGCAAGCGATGGAAAAGCATGACAATCTGGTGCTGATGGGACAGGATATTGCGGAGTATGGCGGTGTGTTTAAAATCACAGACGGGTTTGTACAACAGTTTGGAAAAGAACGCGTTAGAAACACTACTTTGTGCGAAAGCGCGATTATCGGCATTGGTTTAGGTTTGGGTTTAAAAGGCTATAAAGCAATGGTAGAAATGCAATTTGCCGATTTTGTGACTTGTGGCATGACGCAGATTGTGAATAATCTTGCCAAACTCTATTATCGCTGGGGACAAAATGCAGACGTAGTCATCCGAATGCCGACGGGCGCGGGTACGGGTGCAGGACCTTTTCATTCACAGAGTAATGAGGCGTGGTTTGCGCACACGCCAGGCTTGAAAGTGGTGTATCCTTCCAATCCGTATGATGCAAAAGGCTTGCTGACTGCCAGTTTGGAAGACCCGAATCCGGTTATGTATTTTGAGCATAAAGCCTTGTATCGTAGTATCTCTGGGGAAGTGCCAGATGATTATTACACCATAGAAATTGGCAAAGCGAAATTGGTGCGTGAAGGCAACGATGTTTCGATTATAACTTACGGGTATGGCGTGCATTGGGCTACAAAAGTGGTGGAAGAAATGGGTGTGGATGCGGATATTTTAGATTTAAGAACGTTGCTACCGCTTGATTATGAGGCGATTAACACAACTATAAAAAAGACGAATAAAGTTATTATTCTACATGAGGACACACTTTTCGGCGGCTTTGGTGGAGAGCTTGCAGCGTACATTTCCGAACATTTGTTTGAATACTTGGATGCGCCGGTGCTGCGGGTAGCGAGTTTGGATACGCCGATTCCATTTTCTACCATTTTAGAAAAACAATTTTTGCCGGAGGCGAGGTTGAAAGAACAATTAGAGCGGATTTTAAAGTTTTGAGGCTAAGGTTGAGATGGAGGCTAAGGTTGAGGCTAAGGTTAGGAGGGGTACACGTTCTAGTCTTCCCGATATTTGTCGGAATGGCATCTAGTGTCTGGCATCTTGTTTTAAGTTCGAGCGGTCTGGCATCTGGCATCTCTTTATCTGGCATCTCCCTAAAATAAGAATCCGCTTTCGCTTTATTTTTTCATAAAATTTTTATTGCTTTGCGGCGGAAAAACGCATATCCTTGAAAACCACGTAGAAATGTGCAGAAAAGGTAAAAAAAAGCCTATCTTACGCGATAGTGATTTTCAAATTAATATCAGTATGCAGTCGGCGGTACGCAGTTGGCAGTCACTAAGCGCTTAACAAACAATTTTTAGAATACTGCAATCCGTCACTTTACTTTATCTTGGTATAATATCATCAGACAATCCGAAAGAGAACAAAGGAATAAATGAAACTTTTTAGCTTCTTCAAACAAGAACTTGCGATAGATTTAGGAACTGCAAATACGCTTATCATTCAGGATGGGCAGGTAGTGGTGGACGAGCCGTCCATCGTAGCCATTAATCGCAGAACTGGTGAAACTATAGCCGTGGGGCGCAAGGCGATGCAAATGCACGAAAAAACCCACGAAGAAATAAAAACGGTACGCCCGCTCAAAGATGGCGTGATTGCCGATTTTCAGGCAGCAGAGAGTATGATCGAAGGGTTTATCAATATGATCGGCACTCGGCGGCGTTTGTTTTCCCATTTGAAAATGGTGATTTGTATTCCATCCGGCATTACGGAAGTGGAAAAACGAGCCGTATTCGACTCTGCGGACCATGTGGATTCTAAAGAAACTTATCTGATACACGAACCAATGGCAGCAGCACTCGGCATCGGGCTGGATGTGGAAGAACCGGTGGGCAATATGATTATTGACATCGGCGGCGGTACGACGGAGATTGCAGTGATTGCGCTGGCGGGTATTGTAGCAGACCAGTCCATTCGTATTGCAGGCGATGAGTTGAATATGGATATCCTGAGTTATATGAAACGGCAACATAATATTTTGATCGGCGAACGTACTGCCGAGCAAATCAAAATTCATGTTGGTTCTGCCTTACACGAGTTGGAAAATCCACCGGAGGATTATGCAGTGAACGGTCGGGACTTGATGACGGGTATTCCAAAGCAAATCAAAGTAAATTACGTTGAAATCGCGCATTGCCTCGATAAATCCATTTCCAAAATAGAAGATGCCGTTTTGAGGGCATTGGAAAGTACACCGCCGGAGTTGGCTTCTGACATTTACCATACTGGTTTGTACCTGACCGGAGGAGGCGCTTTGCTGCGCGGCTTAGACAAGCGCATTTCACAAAAAACCAAACTGCCGGTGCATATTGCGGAAGATCCACTGCGGGCAGTCGTACGTGGTACGGGCATTGCATTGAAAAACACCCATCGGTTCTCCTTCCTCATTGATCGAAAAAGTGTCTAATAAAGTTTTAGGTTCTGCGTTTGGAAGTTTGTTGTTTAAAAAGTGCGTTACAACGCTAAACTACCAAACCTCTAAACCTGTCAAACTTTTTAAATTATGCGTGGTCTGCTTCAATTTTTGATGGGTAATAGCAGCACCTTCCTGTTTATTTTACTGGAGGCGTTGTGCTTTTTTATGATTGTGCGATTCAATGATAAGCAGCAGCGCATTTACTTCACCACTGCTAATAATGCGGTCGGATACTTGCATAAAAAAACCGACGATCTTATCACTTATCTTTCACTGGGTGTTCAAATGCGAGCGTTGAAGCAAGAGAATATAGCGTTGCGGGAAGCATTAGGAAAATATGCTCGGATGCAGGGTGATACATTGCTGAGTGACACGGTAATGTTGGGCGATTTTTCACTGCTTTCTAAAGATTCGACGGTCAAAGATTCTATCCTACGACAACGATTTAGTTTTATTCCAGCGCATGTCATTGACAATTCTGTTATGGGATTTGACAATATGCTTACGCTCGACCGAGGCAGAGCAGACGGCGTGCAACCCAACATGGGCGTCATAACTGGCGATGGAGTGGTTGGCATTGTGCGGCAAGTATCGGCGCGATATTGCACCGTTTTATCGCTGTTGCATCGGCAAACGCGTATCTCGGCAGCGATAAAAGGGAGCGGCTATTTTGGTACGCTGAAATGGGACGGCAAAGACCCGGATTTTATGGAACTGGAAGCCATCCCCAAACACGCAGAAGTAGAAGTAGGCGACACGATTCAGACGAGCGGTTATTCTAATATTTTTCCGAAAGGTATTTTAATAGGCGTGGTAGAAACCCGTAACATAAACAAAGGCGAAAATTTCTTTGAGGTGAAAGTGAAGTTGAATAATGATTTGGGTCATGCACAAAATGTGTACATTGTCGCGTTTGATGATCAGGAAGATTTTAAGAAATTAGAACCGGCACGCACCCGATGAATAGAATCGTCGCTACTAATATCCTTCGTTTCATTGGTATACTCTTGTTGCAGGGGCTGGTACTCAAGCGCGTCACGGTAGGATTGGAGGCTTTTCCATACCTCAATATTATACTATATCCGATTTTTATTTTACTTTTGCCACTGCGTACGCCACGTCCATTGGTATTAATATTGGCATTTTTGTTAGGATTCGGAGTAGATATTTTTTATAATTCGCCCGGCGTCCATGCCAGTGCCAGTTTGCTCACCGCTCTTTTGCGTCCTTATATTTTAAAACCCTTAGAACCACGCGGCGGCTACACTGCCATTCATGCGCCCAACAAAGAAAAAATGGGTTGGAAATGGTTCCTGCAATACACCGCTGTCCTATTAGGCATTCATCTATTGTGGTATTTTTCGATGGAGGCTTTTTCACACGTTTATTTCTTCCAAATTCTATTAAAAACATTTTTTAGCTTTGCGATATCCATAATTTTTATCGTTATTTTTATGCAAATTTTTAATCCAAAAGAGTAATTCCATTTTAGATACCAGATACCAGATACCAGAAGGCATTGAAAAATAGAGTGTTATTCGACAAAATATAGGTCTTTACTCATTGAAATTGAGATGATTTAAAGTTAGGAATCCGAAGTGAGTAGTGGGCAGTGAGCGCATCGGCATAACTTGTCCCGTAAAGCGGGATTAGCAAATCAACAAATCAACTTATGGCATCCGATAGCAATTACAATCGGCGATATATCATTCAGGCGGTCTTTGTCGTCGCAGCGGTGTTGCTTGTGGGCAAGGCACTTTATATCCAGTTACTCGACCCTTCGTATGGAAAGAACGCGGAAGCTACTGCTATTCAAGAATATACGGTGTATCCGGCTCGCGGCTTGCTCTATGACCGCGACAACAAACTACTGATTTATAATACGCCGGTATATGATATAATGGTCACTTATAATCTGATTGATAAAGACCATTTTGACACGACAAGGTTTTGTAATTTGTTGAATATCACCAAAGAACACTTTGAAAATACCCTGAATAAAAATTGGAAAAAAGACAAACGATATTCCAAAGCCGTACCTTTCCCTTTTATTAGCAAAATCTCGCCGGAAGTTTGCGTCCGCTTTCAAGAAAGTATGTATGAGTTTCCCGGGTTTTTCGTGCAATTGCGCCACGCACGCGGCTATCCGCATCACAATGCCGCGCACGTGCTGGGTTACATCCGCGAGGTGAATCCAGAGGAAATTGCAAAAAATCCTGCCTTGTACGAATTGAGTGATTATATTGGCGCGAGCGGTCTCGAAAAATTTTATGAAAAAGAATTAAGTGGTACCAAAGGCACGCGCCTCGTTCTAAAAGATAATCTCGGTCGGGATGTGGGTCCCTACAAAGGAAAAACAAGTGACATAGCGCCAACTGCCGGAGCCGACATTGTCACCTCTATCAGTCTCGAATTGCAGCAGTATGGCGAAATGTTGATGCAAAATAAAATAGGCAGTGTCGTTGCCATTGACCCCCAAACTGGCGAAGTGTTGGCGATGATAAGTTCCCCAGCTTACGACCCTAATGTGCTGACACTCAATCAAAACCGAGGTAAAGAATACGTCCGGCTACTGTCTGATTCTAACAATATTTTCCTCGACCGCTCCGTGCAAGCGATGTACCCGCCGGGGTCACTATTCAAACCTATTGTGGGGCTTATTGCCATGCAAGAAAAAGTTTTAAACCCCGACCGCACCATTGGCTGCTCGATGGGCTACTACGGCGGCGGACTGCGCACGGCTTGCCACTCACACCCCACTTGTACCAATGTAGCGATGGCGATTCAGCACTCTTGCAATGCTTATTTTGTAACGGTCTACCGCGATATGATAGATAAATATGGGTTTTACAATCCACAGCGGGGCTTGGATACTTTTGGGGGATATTTGGAAAAAATGGGTTTAGGACGTCGCTTGAGCATTGATTTTCCGAATGAAAACCGAGGTTTTTATCCGAATGCTAAATATTATAATACGATATTTGAACGCCAACAAGCCGGACAAAAGTGGAATTCTAACTGGGTGCGCTCCGTCGGCATCGGGCAGGGTGAGATGTTGCTCACGCCACTTCAAATGGCGAATCTGGGTGCCATGATTGCCAATCGAGGTTATTATTACACCCCACATCTTATTAGAGGATATTACAAAAATAGCACGAAAAAAATTGACGCCAGATATCGGGAAAAACATGATTCGGGTATCAATCGAGTGCATTTCGACCCCGTCGTGGAAGGGATGCGTGGCGCTGTAACAGGCGGAACGGCTCGTGGCGCTAATCTGCCGGATATTCCAATCTGTGGTAAAACGGGTACTGCCGAAAATCCGCATGGCAAAGACCACTCTATTTTTTATGGCTTTGCGCCAATGGATAATCCGCGTATCGCCATCGCCGTTTATGTGGAAAATGCAGGTTTCGGAGCTACGTATGCTGTGCCCATTGCCAGTTTGATGATTGAAAAATACCTGACCCACGAAATCCGACCAGAGCGAAAATACCTCGAAGAACGAATGTTGAACGCCAATTTGTTATCCAGCAAACCGTGATGGGGTGATAGGTTTATAGGGTGATCCCGCTATAAGACGGGACAAGTTGCGTGACAAAGGGAAAAACGATGGGGTGAATAAGTGACCAAGTGACGAGCGAAAACTTTGCGCCTTTGCGTGAAAAAAAATGCTAAGAGGGTTGTAAAAAGTGAAAATTCTGCGAAACTGCGGAAGACATAAAAAATCCGTAATGCGTCTATTTCTACAACTATCACTATGTTTCTTGGGATTTCAAGTTGCTTACGCACAGGATTCGTTGAGCAACCCTTGGCAAATCAAACTCCTCTTCGTCGGCGACATCATGGGGCATGGCACGCAGATTCTGGCAGCCGAGGTGGAAAAAAATAAATTATATGATTACGCGCCTTGTTTTGAATATGTCTCGCCTATTTTAAAACAAGCAGATTTAACCATTGGTAATTTAGAACTAACCCTTCCGGGAAAGCCGCCCTATCAAGGCTATCCACAATTTCGCACGCCTGATGATTTAGCATTGGAACTTCGGCACGCAGGGTTTAATTTTCTTTTCACTTCTAATAATCACAGCAATGACGCAGGTTTGGAAGGCGTTGTAAACACCATTACAACTTTAGAAAATTATGGATTTTATCAGACCGGCACATTCAAAAATCAGGAAGCACGCGACGCTTTTTACCCACTTTTGGTCTATCGGAATAATTTTCGGCTGGCTTTTTTAAATTATACCTACGATACAAATGGCATTCCAACTCGAAAACCTTCGATTGTAAATGAAATCAACGAAACGCAAATCGAAGCGGATATGGCTGTCGCCCGCCAATTAAAACCCGACGCAATCATCGTCATGATGCACTGGGGTTTAGAATATCAATTGCAAGAAAGTCTAAAACAACGTGCGCTCGCCCAAAAACTCGCCGATTGGGGCGCAGACCTCATTATTGGCGCGCATCCGCACGTGGTACAACCCATTCGCACCGTGACCACCACTTTGCCTGATAGTACCAAAAAAGTTATTCCAGTTGCTTACTCTTTGGGTAATTTCGTTTCCGGTCAAGTCAAATTGAATACCGACGGCGGTCTGATGGTAGAAATTACATTGCAAAAAGATTCTATAACAAACGAAGTAAGCGTTTCACAACTGCAATATATCCCCGTTTGGCGCTGGGTGCAAAAACATTCCAATGGTAAAAGAACGTATCGAGTCGTGCCTATTTCTCCTTTTGAAAAAGACGCCACCTCCATCAAAATGAACGCTACCGACCATGCTGCCCTTCTCCGATACGCCCGCGCCACCCGTAAAAATCTCGAAAAATCACAAGCCACCGAAAGAAAAATCACTTTAGATGAACTAAACGCAGTGTTAAGCAATTCTTCTAATTGAGCGTAAAATCAGCACATTAACTAATCAGCACATCAGCAAATTATGATAGTTTCCGCCATCGCCGCCGTCTCCAAAAATGGAGTAATTGGAAAAAATAACGAAGTCCCTTGGTATTTGCCAGAAGATATTAAGTTTTTCAAGCGTACCACGCTGAACCACCACGTCATCATGGGGCGTAAGACGCTGGAATCTATCGTAAATCCCTTGCCCAAACGCACCAATATCGTCATCACGCGCGACCCATTCTTCATAGCTACCAATGTGATTGTCACCCATACGATTGAAGAAGCACTGGAATTTGCTGCCACCAATGCCGAAGAAGAAGTCTTCATCCTCGGCGGCGGCGAAATTTATAAAATCAGTATGCCGTATCTGGACAAACTCTATCTCACCGAAGTGGACATTGAAATTCCGGATGGCGAAGCGCATTTCCCAGAAGTCAATTGGGAGGAGTGGCAACTGACCTCCGAAGACCCGCATCTGCCTGATGACAAAAATGAATTCGCTTATAATTTTAAAATATATGAACGGAAAGTGTAGTAAGCAGTACAAATTGTGTTCATGTGTTCATGTGTTAGTGTGTTCACGTACGGAGCGCATCTGAACACATTAACACCAAACACAATCTTGTGAAAACCAACCGCCTCGCCGTCTCCATCTTCTTCTTTATCAACGGCTTTCTATACGCCAATTGGATTTCCCGTTTGCCGGAAGTCCAAGCATTTTACGGCGTTTCTAATTCCATGCTCGGAACGCTCTTACTTTGTTCCGCGGCAGGTGCAATTATAGCGATGCCCTTTTCCGGCTGGCTGACGGTGCGTTTTGGTAGTCAACAACTGACGGCAGTGATGGGCATTGTTTTTTGTTTAATCGTACCACTCGTGCCGCTTTTTACGAATTTGTGGATGGTTGGCTCGCTTTTTTTTGCCATTGGCATCCTCACTGGCGCGCTCGATGTGTCTATGAACGGGCAAGCCGTTTACGTGGAGCGATTGTACAAAAAGCCGTTACTCTCCTCTTTTCACGCCGTTTTTAGTATTGGAATGGCAGTCGGAGCAGGAGCAGGCGCGTTGTTTGCAAAATTTGAAATCGGACTTGCTACTCATTTTCTCACCAGCGCAATTTTATGTCTGCTGCTGGTAATTTGGGCATCTTTCTATCTCGTCAACGAGCGCTCCAACGAAGCCGCCAACGCGGATGGTGAAACTGGATTTCGCTTGCCTACCAAAGCTATTTTGCCACTTGGTATTATCGCTTTTTGTGGTATGACGGGCGAGGGCTCGATGGCAGATTGGTCGGTATTGTACATGAATAAAATAGTTGGGAAAGACGAAGCATTTTCCGCGCTGGCATTCGGCGCGTTTTCCGCGGCTATGACACTTGGTCGCATCTTTGGCGATTCTTTCACCGAAAAATTAGGTCGGAAACGAATGCTTTTATTGGATAGCCTTGCTGCGATTACTGGACTTAGTTTAATGCTGTTATTTCCACAACCTTATATGGTACTGGCTTCCCTTTTTATCATCGGATTAGGATTGGCAACAGTGGTTCCCATCATCTATTCTGCTGCCGGAAATACGCCAGGAGTCGCGCCCAGCGTGGGTATTGCAATGGCGACAACGGTGGGGTATGCTGGTTTTTTTATCGCTCCGCCTGTTATTGGGTATTTGGCGGATGCGTTTTCGTTGCGGATTGGATTGTTGTTTACGCTGGTATTATTTGTGGTGATGTTGGGGTTGGTGCGGCGGGTGCGGATTTGAATACCCTTATAAGAATTCCATATCTTTCTAAACAATATTTTTAATTGAATAAAAGAAACTTTTTTACTTTAGCCTCGTAAACTGGCATTATATTCATCTTATAAACCTGCATTTAACTTACATTAGCAGGCTACTAATCAAAAACAGCAGCACAAAAATGACTCAAAATGACATTATGGAAGAACTCTCTACAGGGTTTATTGAGGTATTGGCACATAGTAAAGGCTATTTCAATCTCCATGGTAGAGACTATGGAACCGACCTTCATATTAGAGAAGCAAAAATGAGAAAAAATAATGGAAGAGGTAGGTATTTAACAACTGGAAGAGGTCTTGATGTGCAGCTAAAAGCAGTAACTGAAAAGTATGTAACTGTAACTCCCACTCATATTAAATATTCTCTTGAATCAAAAAACTACAATGACTTAATTTGGCGACATTAAAGAGCGTATAAACGATTGATTTTCAATTATTTTCTATTTTTATTTTTGCAAAAGGTATCCCCTGAAGGGCTTGGTGAAGTAAATGTTGCTCCATCTGGTGATAAA
>Ga0163147_10000072_pt1 | contig 134942 bp, 132 predicted proteins | sample OliLakLV19MP6G1_FD_148597 | JGI IMG/M metagenome (GOLD analysis project Ga0163147, IMG submission 148597) | Freshwater microbial mat bacterial communities from Lake Vanda, McMurdo Dry Valleys, Antarctica- Oligotrophic Lake LV.19.MP6.G1 | ecosystem: Environmental > Aquatic > Freshwater > Lake... | reverse complement strand
CATGGAGTATATTTTACTCCGCTAAAATCAAATTGAGTTGAAATCGTTTTAAATCAAAATAGTTCTCAAACCCTTTGCTATCAATATTTTCAAAGAACACTATATTTAAACATCAAAACGCTACTGATATGGGAAGTAGTCGAATTTCCGAAGGAAAGAGACGTACTTCCCGTAAATACCGAACATTCTATTGTTTATTTTTTCGAAAACCTGAGTTGTTTCGGTATATTTTTCCATGAATTATGAAACGCTTTTTTAAAAGGACAGCAATTCTTGCAGCATTTATCTGCGCAGCGCTCGCATTGCTTTTTTTATTTCATGCGTCAATCCTTCGCTGTATCGGCAATCAACTGATTGACGATGACCCCATAGAAAAAACGCAAGCGGTATTTATCTTGTCAGGCGATGCGTGGGATAGAGGAAATGAAGCCATCAAACTATACAAGCAAGGTTTCGCTGAGAAAATTATTTGCACGGGCGAGAATGTGCCGCGCCTGTTTCTCATTGCGGGTATTCCCTATCCCGAAAGCGAACTAACGCAACTGCATCTGCTTTCAAATGGAATTCCTGCGTGTGCTATTGAACTGCTGTGCAAAGGCACCAGCACCAAAGAAGAAGCCGACTACATACTTGAATATTGTCGACAACAAGAAATCAAAAATCTCACCATCATCTCCACCAAATTTCACACGCGCAGAATCGGAAACACGTTTCGTAAAAAATTTGAAGATGCCGGAATGCAGTTACTCATTCATGGAGCGCCAAGTTCCGCTTATAATGAAAGTGAATGGTGGAAAAGCGAAAACGGACTCATCTTCGTAAATAACGAGTACATCAAGATTTTGTACTATTGGATGAAAGGGTATTGATTATTGCTTCACAATTCTCTCTGAAACAATTACGTTGCTGCCATCACTCACCCGCAAGAAATAAATTCCTGTGCTTAATGGTTCGATGGAAAACGAAAAACGATTCTTGCCTTGCTTTACCCTGTCGCGAATAAAAGTTTTTACGAACTTCCCGGCAGCATCAAACAAAGCGATTTCAAGAAAAGCATCTTTCGGCAACTCAAACTCGGTGGAGAAAATATCTGAAGTCGGATTCGGGAAAGTTCTTATCGGCATTCTATTAAGCGGTGCAACTGAAACAGGCGGCTGCGATGCAGTGTCAGGACTTGCGATTTCTGAAATCCAGGTAGAGTTCACGCGCTGCACTCCGATTCGCTCGCCATAAAATCCCGCAGCCCACACTTTTCCCGGTTCGTTATATTTCCGCTGCGAACCTGAATAATCGCCCCAGCGCTGGCGCACACCGGGCAGGGGCGCAGCAAAATCTTCTCCCGCTTTCAAAGTAACTCTTTCAGAATAGCCGACATGCGAATCATAAAACACTGCTGAGAATCCGGCAAACGTATCTACTGAAGTATGATTGAATGTAATCAGCGCTTCGTCATCCCCAGGATATTTTCCGGTGTAGGCAATGTTCGGATATGCAAAATCTAAAGAGTCAACGCCAATGATATTTCCCGTAACATCTTTCGCGGTGTTCACACTCGAAACAATACCGTGATAAATTGCAGCGCGTACAGTATCTGGGTTCACAGAATTTTGCACGAAATGAATTTGGTTGTCTTCTAAGTATGCTGACAACACGCGCGAATCATTTGTTTGCAAAATGCGATTGTTTCGCTGTTTGCCATCAGGCGCAAGTCCATAAGCAACATCACTTGTGCGCACGTTGATTTGCAAATACGCGCCCGGGTCGTCCAACACGTTGGTTACTTCAAGAATGAAAAACGTGTCGTTTGTTACATCAAAATTTCTGTTGGAAAGCAAATAAAGATTTGGACCTGTAGTCGTTGAGCCGCCCTGAATCGGGCAGAGATTGCGAATCGGCTTGTTGTCGTATTTGATGTCGTTGTAATAGCGCGTTTCCAATGTTTGCCCGCTATACCCTTTCTGCTTGTTGATTTGCCAAATCACGCTTTCACGGAAAAGAAATTTCCAACTATCTATCGTGTTGATGGTGTCGTTGGACAGCGCATTGACCGTAATAAATAATTCATTATCAGTAATTGCGACAATCGGATAATCAGACCATGTTGTGTCGTTCATCGGATCTCCCAGCAGCGCGTAGAGATTCCATGCGCCCAGCGGGTCAGCGGTTGCTGAAAATGCAAACAGGAGATTGCTTGTGGAATCTGTTCTCCCTGTCAGACAAATGAGGATGAAGCGGTCTTGCTTCGGGTCATAGATAACACGCGGATCATAATTATCCGCAGGCAGTTGCAATGTGTCGAAAAACGCTTCAAGCGAAATTTCATCCAGCACTGAATCCATTGGCACGTCATAAAAAAAGATGTTCGAGTTGGCAACGGAAATCAGTTTACCTCCATTGGAAACTGCGATATGATTATCGGTAGGTGCGCTGCCGTCAAAATCATTTCCCTTCAAACTGCTCACCACAATCGGATTTTCTGCATCACCAAGATTTACTACACCGCCTGTTTTTTTTGAACCGCTTGTGCGAAGCAATTCTTTTTGGCGTAATAAAAACGATTGATAAGAATTTCCTCCGGGAGTCGGCATTTCCAAATTGATGAGGTTGGGCTTGAAGTCACGGGTGATTTGCGCGGGTGCGATGGTAATCGGTAATGATGAAATGATTTCGGATTTGGAGTAAGTGAAATCATTTTGGGAAAAGAGTACAATAGGTAACAGACAATAGCTTAGTAGAAAAAATATTTTCATGTCAATAAAATTAAAGGATTTCATTTTTAACAAATCAGCACATTATTTAAACTTCTCCTTCATCATCTTTTGCAATTCATACATCTCATCCCTGAATCGTGCCGCTTGCAGGAAGTCCAAATCTTTTGCGGCTTGTTCCATTTTCTTGCGCGTTGCACCAACCAGTTTTTCTAATTGCTCTTTATTCATGTATTGTACAACAGGGTCAGCCACCATACTCAAACCTTCTTCCCGTTCAATGTAAGCCTTCGGGTCAGCTTTCCTGATTTGCAGCACAGCCGACTGTTTGAGTATCTGCTCCTTCGTTTTGAAAATCGTTTTCGGAGTAATTTGAAATTGCTCGTTGTATTTCAATTGCTTCTCGCGCCTGCGGTTGGTTTCGTCAATCGTCTTTTGCATGGAGTCAGTCATGCGGTCGGCATACATAATCACGCGACCATTTACGTTGCGCGCAGCGCGTCCCGCAATCTGCGTAAGCGAGCGCTCGGAGCGCAGGAAGCCTTCTTTGTCCGCATCAAGAATTGCAACAAGTGAAACTTCAGGCAGGTCAAGTCCTTCTCGCAGCAGGTTCACTCCTATCAGCACATCGAATTTCCCCAAGCGCAAGTCGCGCAAAATTTCCACGCGCTCCAATGTCTCTACTTCCGAATGAATGTACCTGCATTTAATGTCAATTCGCGCCATATATTTTGTGAGTTCCTCTGCCATGCGCTTGGTGAGCGTAGTTACGAGAACACGCTCCTGTTTCTTCACGCGCTCATCCACTTCATCGAGCAAATCGTCAATTTGGTTTACACTTGGGCGCACGTCAATCACAGGGTCCAGCAGTCCGGTCGGGCGCACGACCTGTTCCACAATCACGCCACCGCTTTGTTCCAATTCGTAATTTGCTGGCGTTGCGCTTACATAAATCACCTGAGGGATTATGTTTTCAAATTCCGTAAAATTCAGCGGACGATTATCCAAAGCTGAAGGCAGGCGAAAACCATATTCCACCAAATTCATTTTGCGCGCGCGGTCGCCTCCATACATGCCGTTCACCTGCGGAATGGTAACGTGGCTCTCATCAATCACCATCAAAAAATCTTCGGGAAAATAATCAATGAGGCAAAACGGACGGTCGCCTCTCTTGCGCCTGTCGAGGAAGCGTGAGTAATTTTCAATGCCCGAACAATAGCCCAACTCGCGCATCATTTCCATATCGAAATTCACGCGCTCGCTCAGGCGTTTCGCCTCCACTTCCTTTCCGATGGAATCATAATATTCCACTTGCTTATGCAACTCATCCTGAATTTCTGCAAGCATCCGCTCAAATTCTTCTTTCGGAGTCATGTACATATTCGCAGGAAAAATCGCCATGTTGTCAAACGATTCAATTTTTCTTCCCGACTCCGGGTCAAAACTTTCCAGTTCTTCAATTTCATCTCCGAAAAAAGTAACGCGGTAAGCGATGTCTGCGTAGGGCAGGAAAATATCCACCGTGTCACCCTTTACGCGAAAGTTGCTGCGTTTGAATTCGCCTTCTGTACGCGAATACAGCGCATCCACAAGCGAAAAGAGAAAATGATTTCTGCCAATCGTTTGCCCGGTGCTGATGCGGATGATGCGGTTTTTATATTCCGTAGGATTTCCAATTCCATAAATGCAAGAAACCGAAGCAACCACGATAATATCGCGCCTACCGGAAAGCAAAGAAGCCGATGCCTGCAACCGCAACTTCTCCACTTCTTCATTGATGGCTAAATCTTTTTCAATGTATTTATCTATTACAGGCAGGTAAGCTTCCGGCTGATAGTAGTCGTAATAAGAAACGAAGTAGTTAACAGAATTTTCGGGGAAGAAATGCTTGAATTCCCCGTAAAGTTGCGCGACTAATGTTTTATTGTGGCTCAAAATCAACGTGGGACGTTGAACATGCTGAATCACATTCGCTATGGTGAATGTTTTCCCGGAACCGGTCACACCGAGCAGCACCTGCGCATGGTCGCCACGCTGTAATCCTTCAGTGAGTTGCTTGACTGCTTCGGGTTGGTCGCCCGTTGGCTTAAATTCAGATGTGAGTTTGAATTGCATGAGGATTTACAAAATAAGGCATTTGCGGTACTACGAAGGACTCATTTGTTTGATTATTGCTAATTGGAATTCCGCAATTGGTGCTTATTTTTGGGGCAAATCGAAAAAATGGAACTCAAAGACATTGTATCTATCAGCGGCATGGGCGGATTGTTTGAAGTGGTAACAAAAAGGACAGACGGCATGATTGTGCGCGGATTGGACGAGCAGAAATCGCAATTCATCTCGAGCCGTGTGCATATTTTCACACCCTTAGACGCCATCACGATTTATACTGGTGAAAAAGATACAACAGAGCTTTATAAAATATTGCTTGAAATGAAAAAGCAGGAGAAAGGAAACCCTGTTGCAGATGGAAATGCAGATGGAAGTGTTTTGAAAAAATATTTTGAAAAAGTGTTGCCTGATTACAATGAAGAGAAGGTATATGTGAGCGACATCAAGAAAGTGATTAAATGGTATCAACAGCTTGATAAGCACAAGTTGGTAAACGATGCAACGCTCCTTCCAAAAGAAAAAGAAGAAGCAAAAAATGACAAAGCGGATGTGGTTGACGCTAAAGGAGAAAAGAAAGAAACTCCTGATAAAGCTGCCAAAGTAAAACACGTTAAACCAGCCAGCGACCGTTCAGCCACTAATAACAAGTCAGCAGCCAAGCGCACAGTTATCGGAGCGAAGCGGGGAGGTTGAGCCGCTGATTTAGCTTCGATATTGAAGTTGAATTTTTGCGCGTTGCTACTTTTGCTTACCCTTCATCACGCTGCTCACAAAATTTATCAGGAAACATTCTTTACGCTGCATCTGCTTTCAGATACGCGCTCTTCGTTTTGATTTTTGCGCCCAACTTGTGCAGCAGCATATACACTCCGAAATAAGCGCGGTTGATGTACAGCCCATGCCGGGTGCCACGCGCTACTTTTGACTGGCGCACTTCTTTCATCTGCTTGATGCGCATCCCTTCTGTGAATATTTCTGTGATGTAGGATTTGTCTCCGAAATCAAATTCATCTTGATGAACCGGGCGTCCAAGCAGGCGCAGCCCGCGATTAAAAATGTCGGTGTAAAATTCAATTTCTTTTTTCGTGTCATTGGGTTGAATGACGTTGAGCAAATTCATCACTTCGAGAATCTTCTCGGGCTGTTTGAGGATTTTTTTATCAAACAGCATGACGAGCGGACGATAAGCCTCTGGAGGAATGCGCTTCACGCAGCCAAAATCGAGAATGCCGAGTTTGCCATCTGCCATAAAGAGAAAATTTCCAGGATGCGGGTCGGCATGAATCAGTTTCAGCACGTGCGTTTGATAATCGTAGAAATTCCAGATGATTTGTCCGTAGCGGTTGCGCTCTTCCTGCGAAGGATTTGTTGCGAGATATTCATCAAGATGCCAGCCATCGAGCCAATCCATCGTGAGCACTTTCTTTCCTGACAACTCAGGATAAAATTTCGGGAACACCAAACCGTCAATCTTTTCACACGCCTTCGCAATTTCCTGCGACTGCTGTAACTCGTTCGGATAATCGGTTTCTTCCAGCAGCTTTGACTCAATCTCACTGTAAAACTCCGCGACATCTTCTTCCTTCATTTTCACAAAAGGCAAAATGAGCGACTTCACCATTTTCAAATCTGAAGTAATGCTTTCCGCCACTCCAGGATATTGAATTTTCACAGCCAGCTTTTTCTTTTTGAGCGTTGCCAGATGTACCTGCCCGATAGATGCGGCATTCACCGCATGTTTATCAAACGTGTCAAACAGTTCTTCGGGAGTTTTTCTTAAATCAGTTTTAAATGTTTTTGCAATCAGCGGATAAGATAACGCGGGCGCCTTGTGTTGCGCCCTCATCAACTGGTCAACATATTCGGTGGGCAAAATATTTTGGTCCATACTCAGCATCTGCGCCACTTTCAACGCGCTTCCTTTCAACTCACCCAGCGCACCCAGCAATTCTTTGGCATTTAACTCGTGCAAATCTTTATCACTTACATCCGCATTGAAAGCTTTTTTGGTGTAATGCTTCACATAGTTCGCGCCAATCACCCCTCCTGTTTTCAGAAATCGCGCAGCGCGTTGCACTTTTGAGGTAGGTATCTTCCGTTGCTCTTCCACTTAATTTTTTTTAAAAAGAAATTTTCCAAAATCGAGAATCGAATCCAACTGATTGCGACCGGCAAGCTCAAGAATTAAATTCACCGCACGTTCAATCGCCTCATCCGTTTTTGTTTGCTCTTCGCTTTTGTCTTTGAGCCAGTAATTCATGATGAACAAAAACTGCTGCCACAATGCGTTGTCATAATAATTCTGCACAATTGGTCGCTTCATAATTTCCTCATTGGATGCCGCTAACTGAACAAGCTCCTTCGCATATTTCAAAAAAGCGCGTTGCATGTCTGCAAGAAACCAGTCAACTCCTGAAAAAAGTTTAGGTAATGTTGGCGCAGTTTTCATGTAATCACTAAACGGCTTTACGGTGTCCATCCAGGTGTAGTAGAAAGAAAGCAAACGTTCGCGTGCGCTGTAATCTTTGTATTCTTCGCTGTTTGCCAAAACGGAAAGCGTTTCTTCAAACCAATGCAGCCAAACCGCTTTTTCCAATGCAGCTAAAGTTCTGTAGTGCGTACGCGCTTCTTCGGGTTTTAATTCCTGCGCTTCACAGAATTCAGTGAAAGAACGCGGACGTTTGCCTGCACGCTGAATGTACTGCGTAAACGAATTAACAACTGCATGTTTACTCTCGTCCGGCTTTGTTTTCTTTTGTTTACCCATAGGTTTGATTTGGCATCTCCACGCTCCAATTTATCTTATCGAGGGTAAAAACAACCAGTTAGCTAAAATGGTTTAAATAATTTAAAGGAAGGTGCACTCACAACCATATTCATGATGCGCGTTACGATAGAAACACAAATAAAGAGGCATTACAAAGATATTATGAAGCAATTTGACAGAAAGTTGCTTGAAGCACTAAAGCCGAAGAATGCTCTGCTGGATCTGAGGAAAAACAACACTCCGAAACTCTTGAAGTTTAACAGTTGATGGTGCTACTACCTTTCGCTCGCCCCCAACCCTTAATATCACTGGAATGCAGAATGCAAAAACCTTACGGCTTAAAACTAATAAGAGCAATCAGCAGCAGGGTTGTAGTCTGGAAACGGGACGCGTGAGTTTCCGTTTTTGCCTACTTCAAAAACCGCAGCAGCAAAACTTCCGCGCCAAGGAACAGCAGCGCGAGCGCAATGCACCACTTCCACAAAATGATGCCTTGCTCCATTTCTTTCACGATGCCACCGAGGTCGGTAGCCACCACATCAAGCAAGCGGATATTTTTCTGCGGGTAAAGTTCTTTCAATTCAGATGGAGAATAATATTCAAGCTGTGATTCCTTTCGGTCATAGTTGAGCGCCACGAGCGCGCCCGCATTTTCATCGCCCGCATATACATTGTAGAAGCCTGCTTGCTCCGCCTGCTCGCCTGGCGTAATTAAAATCTTTGCGCCCGCAGCCTTTTGGCGCGGAATGAATTCATCTTTTGCGCCTTTCATTTTATAAATGGCATCAGCGCCCGAGAGTTTGTTTTCCACTTCGATGACTTCATCTTTGCCCAGCACATACGATGCCTTGCCTGCGTTGCCACCCGATAGCGCCATCTTGTAAAGCATCGGCACGAAGAGCGCATGAACGGGAAAATCTGTTGAAGCCACATCAAGCGGAGTGGCGCATACATATACTTTTCCATTTGCGGAGTTAAACGCACTCACGAATGTGCTACCATCACGAAAGCCGAGCAACACTTGTTCATCATTCTGCACTTGTTTTGCTGTTCCGAAATGCAGCTTCGCTTCGGGCAATGAAATGTTGTTTGGAATTTCTTCAAACACATCCTGAAACAACTCGTGTTCTCTATTAAGATAAGTTACGGCTTGCGGTTGGTTGTCAATGCCCGTAAGTTGGTTCACATTGATGGAAGAAAAAAAATTGTTGTAAGAAAGCACATCTGCTTTTGAATCGGGAAACACAAGCAGTGCGCCACCGTTTTCAAGATACTGCTTCAACTCAGCCGCCAGCCCCGAAGGAAGATGAGTGAGGTTGTTTAAAATAATCAACGAATAATATTTCAGCCGTGCATAATCAAGCTGCGTCACCTGCTCATTGCGAAAGGTGAACTTCTCTGCGTTGGAAAAAAGTGCTTGCAAATATTTTCCTTCCTGCGCCTCATTGATGGCGAGTACATCCACATGCCCTGTTACTTTCAGCGAAAGGAAATAATTGTCGTCAAACGTAACGGGGTAATCTTCAATCTTCGCTTCGAGCTTTCTCCAGCCTGTGTCGCGCACCGAAAAATTAATTGTGTCAATAACAAACGCACCGGCAGCCACGCTGAAGTCGGCAATCGCCTTCACCTGGTCATCAACGGATAAAGTGAGCCGTGCATTCTCCACATCTTTCTCCGCAGAGTTTGCAATCTTCACAATCAGCGAAGCAGGCTTATCCTGATAGAGCGCGGGCTGGTCGAGCCATGCAGTGTCAATATAAAGATTATGTTGTTGCGCGGGCTGCAAGGGCAGCAGGCCGATGTTGGTTGAGGTGTCGCCTTTGAAGTCAACCATGTTTTTTTGAAAGTCGGAAATCCAATAAGATGTTTTCTCATCAATGCCCGCGTCTTTGAACGTTTTTTGCTGATGCGCGCTCACTTCATCAAGTGTGCGCACAATGGAATTCAACTTCACTTCATCCAACATGCTGAAGAATTCTTCTTTCGTCACCAACCGCTGCTGCCGCGAATTAAATTCATTGGTGAGCAACTGAAAGCGGGCATCTTCGGGATATGCGCTGATGATTTCACGCGCTCTGCGCACCGCGCGGTTCAGCAGTTTTTCTTCATCCGCTTCCGCATCCATGCTGAATGAATTGTCAACGTAAATGCTCACCCCACGTTTACCCGTAGCCACTGCGCCTTTGTTTTCTTTTAGTGGAATGACGGGTTGTGCAAACGCAAGCACGAGAAATATCACAGCAAGCAAACGAGCGGCAAGCACAAGCCAGTGCTTGATTTTCGAACGCACGGCAGTTTCTTCCGTCACTTCTTTCAGGAATCTTACATTCGTGAAATAAACAGTTTTGTACCTGCGGAAATTAAACAGGTGAATAAGAATAGGAATCGCGGTAAGTGTAAGCCCCCAGAGAATCCAGGGATGCACAAAAGTCATGGCGGCAAAAATAGTCGTTAGCGGATAGTGAACAACCCGAAACGCATGAATCGCATTTTGATTATCGCCCTTGAAGCGCCATCGGCTACTTTATTGTTCGCAATTCACACGCTTATCTTGATTTCCCTCATCTGCGAGGAGGGTGGAATGCTGTATTTTTATCCGATATTTATTCAAAATAAAATTTTCAGCATGAGAAGTTTGCTTTCAAAGGCTATCGCCCTGTTCGTTTTTTCCATCTGCATCACCGATGTGATTGCTCAATCCTATAATGACGGTCCAATTGAGTTACAGGTGCGTGTGCGCGAAATCAATACACAGATTGGCGCTACAGATGCCTCCATTCTTGGCGTTGGCTTTGCGCCTGATGAACTAACCTACAAAGTGTGGGCGCGCGACAATGCCGACCTTGACGGACAGAGTTGGCAGGGCGGGCAGTGCCTTCAGTCAAATTTCAATCCCCCAGGGCTTTCTACTGATTTCAATCAGAATATTTTTTCTTACATCTACCCCACTGCTCCTGTTCCGCAGTTCTTTGACATTCGCGGGGATTTTTGGGAAGATGATGCGGGCAGTGATTTTGCCTGCGGAGGCGGGCGTTGCGCGTTTGATAATAACACTTGCTGTGGCGCGATTGTGTTTGGCGTGTGCGTGGGTGTTTCGCAGGAAGATGATTTGCATTGCGATGCGAATCCGCTTGCTACCGGATTGGATTACAGACTTGGCGCTCCGTGCCAATGGTATGACCACGGCTATGTGAGCGGCTCTTGCGGCAATGATTATCGCCCGCGAATCGAATCTTACTGGAGATATACAAGAGGAACAAGCTGCAACAACACGATTGACCTCGGCACGCTGAATTCGGGCGGCACAATTACACACTTCAATAGTAATGAATGTTACAGCAACAACTTTTCTGCAAGCGCGGGTAAAGATGTGTTTTATCAATTCACTACTACGGCAACTACGGGCGTAATTATTTCGCTCTGCGGGGCAGGCACTTCTTTCAACACGGTGCTTTATCTGCTTGATGCTTCGTGCAATCAGATTTCTGTGAATGATAATTTCTGCGGCAATGTTTCTGAAATCACAACAAACCTTTGCACACCCGGCACTTACAAACTTGTGATTGACGGGGCAGCAGCAGCAAGCCAGGGCACCTTCTCGCTTACTATCACAGACGACCCATCGGCATTGATGTCGGTGACTGTAACTGGAACAAATGTTACCTGCAATGCCGGCACCGATGGCACAGCAACGGCAAACGTAACGAGCGGTTCTTCTCCGTTTACTTATGTGTGGAGTCCCGCTGCTGGAAATACGCCAACTGTTATCGGGCTGACAATCGGCACTTATTCAGTAACGGTTACTGATGCTACGGGCTGCACTGCGAGCGGCTCAGTGAACATTACTCAGCCGGGCGCGCTCACCTTTACTACTGTTGCTACCGAACCCACTTGCAATGGCGGCACTGATGGCAGCATCACCATGACGGCAACTGGCGGCACAACGCCTTATCAATATTCAAGCGACAACGGCAATATTTATCAAAACGGAAATATCCTTACCGGATTGGATGCGGGCATATACACGCTGCGGGTGAAAGATGCGAACAACTGCACAGCTACTGCCACTGTAACGGTGACTGACCCGCCTGCGATTGCGCCTAATCTTACTGTATCAAACATCTCGTGCAATGGCGCAGTGGATGGATCGGTGGTTTCAAACCCAACGAATGGTTTAGCACCTTATGAATTTTCATTGGATAGCGGTCCGTTTGTTCTTACGAATTCTTTCACGGGACTTTCAACAGGTTTTCACTTGTTGAATGTGCGCGATGCGAATGGCTGTGAAGAAGCTGCGGGCTTCAACATTTTTGAACCAAGCAATCTGTCAAGTCTTGTGCAAGCGGTGGTTGATGTTTCGTGCAACGGACTCAGTGATGGTTCATTCACAATTACAGGAGTGGGAGGGACACAGCCATATTTTTATTCATTAGACAATAATGTGTTTCAGCAATCGGGCACTTTCACTGGATTGGCGGATGGAATCTACCCCGTGTATATTGCTGACAGCAGCGGATGCGCTGCGATTAACTCTGTGACGGTTGAGGAGCCTGCTATTCTCGCAGGTTCTGTGTTATTTCAAATCAATATCTCCTGCAACGGCTCCATTGACGGCACGGTGGTACTCACGGCTTCGGGCGGCACCGGTCCTTATCAGTTTTCTGATGATGGCGTGTTCTTTACAACCAGCGGCTTCTTTGACCGCTTGCCCGGTGGCACTTACACTTACTATCTTCGCGATAATAACAACTGCAATGACTCTATCACCTTCACTATTTTTGAGCCGGACACGCTCGCGCTTTCAGCCGCAAACGTGATTGACGCAACCTGCCTCGGCATTAACAACGGCAGCATTACTCTTAGCGCAACGGGCGGCATTCAGCCTTATCGCTACGCTATTAATGGCGGAGCTTTCCAAAGCAGTCCCACCTTTAGCGGGCTTACTGCGGGCACTTTTCAATTCACGGTGCGCGATGATGAGTTCTGCGAATACACCGAAACGCTCGCGATTGGTTTCATCACTACTATTACTGCAACGATAAATACTATTCCCATCTTTTGCTCAGGTGGCGCTACGGGAACGATTTCTGTTGCGGGCGCAAACGGCACTCCGCCTTACACCTACTCTATTGATGGCGTGAATTTTCAATCATCGGGCACATTCAACGGGCTTTCTTCGGGCACCTACACTGTTACCGCGCGCGATGGCTTTGGATGCCTTGCCGTGCAGGATGTAACGCTTGCCGAGCCGGGTGAAATTGAAATCACGGTGGTGCTATCAACGCCCGCGAGTTGCTTTAATACTACGGACGGCTCGCTTGATATTGATGTAACGGGCGGCAACGACCCGTATCAATTCATTTGGAGCAATGGCGCGGTGACGCAAAACTTAGTGAACGTGACAGGCGGCACTTACACGGTGACTGTTACCGATAACAACGGCTGCCAGGACTCGCTCACGGCTGTTATTGACGCTACGCCCGCGCTATTTATTGATGTTGAAAGCATTCAAAACATTTCGTGCAATGGCGATGAAGATGCCTACATTAATGTGAGCGTGAACGGAGGCACATTGGGCTATACTTATACATGGAGCAATGGCGAAAACACGGAAGACATCATCAACATCGGGACAGGCAGCTACGCGCTTACGGTGGTGGATGCAAACAACTGTTCCCTCACTGACATCTACATCATCACCGCGCCCACCGCTTTGATTGCGAGCATCACCTCCACGAGCAATGCCGTGTGCAACGATGAAAACACGGGCACGATTACCGTAGCCGCATTGGGCGGTGTGGCTCCTTATGAATATTCCACCAATGGATTCTCCTTTCAATCAAGCAGCACGTTCACCGATTTGGCTGCGGGCGATTATGCGGTGCTGGTGCGCGATGATAACGGCTGCACGGCAAGCGCGACAACGACTATTGAGGAAGGCGGGGAAATTTTCCTTTCGTATGGAGAGGATATAGACCTCATCAAAGGGCGATCGGTGCGGTTGCAACCCATTCTTGTTCCTGCGAATATTGTTGTTGACTCTGTAGTGTGGGAACCTGCCACAGGCTTGAGCGCTATCGACACGATTGCTCCCATAGCCAGCCCCACGGAAACCACTGTTTACACCGTAACGGTGTATGACAGCAACGGCTGCGCAGCCACCGCAGTGGTGCGCGTGGTTGTGCGCGATGAATATGCCATCTATATGCCCAACGTGTTCACGCCAAACAGCGATGGCGTGAACGACCGCTTTTCCTTCTATGCTGATGGCACGGAAAATATCAGCGTGCGCATCTTTAACCGCTGGGGCGCAGAGGTATATTACAATCCCAACCAACAGCCCAACGTCCCCAACGATGGATGGGATGGCATGTACAATAGCAAAGAAGCGCAGCAGGGCGCATACATGTATCTGATTAACGTGGTTTATGCCAACAACGAAGAGCGGCAGGAAACGGGTACGATTACGCTCGTTCGGTAAAGTAAGTCAACAGACCACAGTCGTCAGTCAACAGTTTTTTGAGCAATGCCTGATAACAGACTTCTGTTTACATGCGCCTCGTTTACTTTTCCTTAAAAACACAAAAGCCTCATCTATGGGAAGATGAGGCTTTTGTATTAAAAAATGCTTCCATACCTCTATCAACGGCTTTTGTAGGTGAGCGGGCGAGAGCGGCTTGGATAGAGAAAGATGTATTTTGAGATTAACGACTGTTTATACAACTTTAAAAGACAAGTGAATGCCCTGTTTGAAAAAGACCAATATTATATTGAAATCACAGGTTAATGTTTTTGCTCAAAATTTGTAGGAAACAAAAAATTGTTAGATTCGTCTAACTTTTGTATTCTTGCAAGCGAATTTCTTGATTTCGCTCAATGAAAAAGCAAACCTCCGGTTCTCCGTCATTATCTGAAGTACACGCATCCATTAACGTGGAGCGGAAAGGCTTTTTAAGAAAGTTACTTGCGTTTTCGGGTCCGGCTTTCATGGTGAGCGTGGGCTATATGGATCCTGGCAATTGGGCTACCGATATTGCCGGAGGAAGTCAATTTGGGTACAAACTGATTTGGGTACTGCTGATGTCAAACCTTATGGCAGTGTTGTTGCAAAGTTTCAGCGCGCGGTTGGGCTTGGCGAGGGGATTGGACTTGGCGCAGGCTTCACGCGCCACCTATCCAAAGTACATCAATTACATCCTGTGGTTTTTTGCTGAAATCGCCATTGCCGCAACCGACCTTGCCGAAGTGTTGGGCATGGCAATCGGATTGCAACTGCTTTTTGATATTCCACTCACTGTTGGCGTTGCGATTACCGTGCTTGATACTTTTCTCTTGCTTGCATTGCAGAACTACGGCATCCGCAAAATGGAAGCGTTTATTCTTGGATTGATTTCCATTATCGGCATGGCTTTTCTTGCCGAAATGATTTTTGCAAAACCCGATATGTGCGAGTTAGCAAAAGGTTTTATTCCTTCGCTGCCCAATAGCACCGCTCTTTACATTGCAATCGGAATCATCGGGGCAACGGTGATGCCGCATAATTTGTATTTACATTCTGCGCTTGTACAGACGCGAAATATTGAAAAAAGTGAACGCGGAATTTGGGAGGCGATCAAATTCAACATGATTGATTCGGTTGTCGCGCTGAATCTTGCATTTTTCGTCAATGCTGCAATCCTGATTTTAGCCGCATCTGCTTTTTATAAAAACGGCATGTTTGATGTTTCTGAAATTCAAGATGCGCATAAGTTTCTGGAGCCTTTGCTCGGAACCAAATGGGCACCTGTGCTTTTTGCGATTGCGCTGATTGCCGCAGGACAAAGTTCCACCATTACCGGTACGCTTGCCGGGCAAGTAGTAATGGAAGGTTATTTAAATCTGCGTATTCAGCCTTGGCTACGCAGGCTATTGACACGCCTTATCGCCATTATTCCAGCTTTATTAACCATCACAATTTTAGGTGAAGAATCAACTGGTGAATTATTAGTGCTGAGCCAGGTGATTTTGAGTTTACAGTTAGGCTTCGCTATTATTCCACTCATTCATTTTGTGAGTGACAGCGAGAAGATGGGGGTGTTCGTAATCAAAAATAAAATCAAAATCCTTGCATGGGTTACCGCTGCCATCATCGTTTCGCTGAATGTAAAACTCGTGGTAGATACGATTGCAGAATGGCTCAACACAGCAGATAACTCGCTCGTGCTATGGTTTACGGTTGTTCCGGTAACAGCAGGCGCGGGAGTTTTGCTACTGTATATTGTTGCAAAACCATTTTTGGTAAAAGCGAAGAAAGTGAAAACGCATGTTCCACATGCCGTGATGCAGCAATTAGACATTCAACCGCAAGCGAGCTATAAGCGCATTGCAATTGCAATTGATTTTTCAGAGATGGACAGCATGGCTATTTCTCATGCAATCAGTCAAGGAGGAAAAACCTGCGAGTACCTCATGATTCATATTGTCGAAACAGCGGGAGCCACTGTGATGGGCAGCGAAATTGGCGACCATGAAACTGAAAGCGATGCATTGAATCTGAATGAATATCAAAAGCAGTTGCGTGAGAATGGTTTTAATGCCTCGTTTAAACTTGGTTTTGGAAGTCCTAAAAAAGCGATTCCTGAACTTGTGAATGAATACAATGCTGACCTGCTTGTGATGGGCGCGCACGGTCATCGTGTGCTGAAAGATATTCTGTTCGGAACCACGGTGGAATCAGTACGCCACAATGTGAAAATTCCGGTGCTGATTGTAAGAAAGTAAAACCACGCTCGTCATGCTGAGTGCAACGAAGCATCTCTACATTCAAAATGGTTGGAGATTCTTCGCTGCGTATAACTCCGCTCAGTATGACGAACAATGGCAGTAATTAAAACTGCTATCTTGCTTTTCAAATCTTTCAGCAATTGCAACTTGAATCTCTCTGCGAAAAAGCGAACCCGATTATTCTTGAAACCGGAAAATTTATCCGCGAGCAATCACAGCGCCTGCATGAAATCACGATTGAAGAAAAAGACATTAACAGTTTAGTGAGTTATGTTGACCGTGAAGCGGAAAAACAATTAGTAGCAGAACTTGGCAAACTCTTGCCCGATGCGGGCTTTCTTACAGAAGAAGATACGCCCAACACGGAAGGCAAAACATGGCAGTGGATTATTGACCCGCTCGATGGCACTACGAATTTTCTGTACGGTATTCCCTGTTTTTCCATCAGCGTTGGTTTGAAAAGAGACGACAAACTCGTGTTGGGAATCATCTATGAAATCAATGACGATGAATTGTTTTACGCTTGGGAAAACGGAGGCGCATTTTTGAATAAAAACAGGATTCATGTTTCGCAAAGAAAACTGCTGAGTCAAAGCCTGCTGGCAACGGGCTTTCCTTATTATGATTTCACGAGCATGGGCAAGTATCTGAAATCATTCACCTATCTGATGCAAAACTCACGCGGTATCCGCAGGCTCGGTTCGGCAGCCGTTGATTTAGCGTATGTCGCCTGTGGAAGATTTGACGGTTTCTTTGAATACAGCCTCAACCCCTGGGATGTTGCCGGAGGCGCAGTGATTGTAAAAGAAGCAGGAGGCTCTGTGATTGATTTCACCGGAGGTGAGAATTATTTATTCGGAAAAGAAATCATTGCATCTAACCCATTCATTACAAAAGATTTGATGAAAGTATTGAAAAAAGACTTTCATGAACGAGTTGATAGCCCTGTATGATTATTGATTTTGCAGCGAAGTTGAGCGAACAGATTCAATATCTTCCCGGGCATGTTGCCCAAGAGAAGATGGCACCCGAGCATCGCCTCCCCCATGCGCAATGGGAGCATTATTTCGCAAACGCGAAAAAAGGCGGAGTGCTGATTTTATTTTATCCCGTTCAAACAACTATTCACACTGTGCTGATTCAACGCCCGCACTATGAAGGTGTGCATAGCGGGCAGGTTGCATTTCCCGGAGGAGCGAAAGAAGATGCGGATGCAACAATGATTGAAACAGCGTTGCGCGAAGCGGAAGAAGAAGTGGGAGCAAGCAGAAAATCAGTTCAGGTTATCGGACAACTTACCGAACTCTATATTCCACCGAGTAATTTTTTAATCACGCCTGTTGTTGGATTCTCGCAACAACGTCCTGATTTTGTGCTTGAAGCAAATGAAGTAGCGGGAATCATCGAACCCACGCTCCATGAATTGCTTGATGAAAAATCAGTGGGAATAAAAAAAATACAAGTGCGCTCCGACATCGCTATTGATGCGCCTTACTACGACATTCAGGGACGAACCGTTTGGGGCGCGACTGCGATGATGATAAGCGAGTTGAATGAAATACTGAAGCGAGTGTCGGGCTTATGAAACTTGCAGGTTACTCTTTCGGCAATGCAGACAAAAACTTTTCCGGCTCTGCTTTGAATTCATCTTTACATCCGGGATTGCAGAAGCCATATAACTTGCCATTGTAAGTCATTGTGTCGGCAACTTCAAACTTCGTCATCTGGCAAACAGGGTCAACCTTCACATCGAGTTGTTCAACCGTGAGAGCAATTTTTGTTTTTTCCTCTTTCCCCGCGTTATCCGTTTTTGCGGTTTGTCCGCAACCTGCGAATACGATGGAGGAAATAGCGAGGAGTAAAAAGAGTTTATTCATTTTAAGGTTTGTTTGCAATCAAATTTCGGAAATGTTTTTTAAAAAACTATTTCCGCAGCAAGCCAAACACAACCAGCGCAATCAGCGGAATTGGAATCGTGCCGTCAATTTCCCATTCTCGTTCCAGAGCGCTGCCAAACGCGGGTTTCACAATGTTGCCCTGAATTACGTAGCCTTCCGAAGCGGGACCATATCTTCTCCGCAAAATCGAGCCATCCCATTCAAATTCGTCCTCTGAGGAAAACCATTTGCGTCTTAAAATTTCTCCGTCCCACTCCATTTCTTCCTGCCCGGGATACCACAGGCGTTTCAGCGTTACGCCATCAAACGTCCATTCTTCATAGTCGAAAGAATTCCATCTCCGTTTTAGCACTTCGCCATCCCATTCAAATTCATCCAAGCCGGTGTTCCATAACTTGCGGATAGTGCCCGATGTGTTTTTAACAGAGGAAATTTGATTTGTTGAATTTGTTATCGCTGGCTGCATTTCTATTGCAGCTTTTTGTTCAAACTCTTTTTCCCACTCAAACTTTTGTACATAATAATAAAACACCGCAGCGAGTTTTCCTGTTGAAACATCGTGCGCTGCAATCCTGCATACAAGCGTGTCGGAATTTTTTAAATACAAATCAATGCTTTCAGTTTCTTTCTTGTAATGCGCCATCTGGTAACTGGCAGCGTAAGTGCTGTTTTTGCGATAGAAAAATGCGCCATCGCGCACACTGAATAATTCTTCCCGCTGTGAAGCGTTCAGCACCTGTCCCTCTTTTTTCTTTGAGAAAAGATTTTCAGCCTTCACCAACAGTTCAATATCTTGCTGCTTGTCAGACGCGCCTTTAAAAATGATGTTGCCTTTAATAGTATAGAGCGTTTTGCCCGTGCCTGCTTCTTTCAAAAAATCATTTTCAAAAAAAAACGCCTTATTGCCCAGCCCGTCTTTTACTTCGATGGTTTGCGCAGCAACCGGTTGTGAAAAAAATAAGAGGATGAAACAATAGAGGGATAGTTGCAACCGCATGGAGGGAGTAACGGTAAAGATAGATTTTTCGCGTGTTGTCGTCATTGCGAGCGAGGAATCGGGCGCATGACAAATTGCAAAGAGCGTGGCTTTTCCCCCGATTACTCATGGGAAATACAAAGGAGTATCAAAGTAAAAGTTGAAGGGGGATGCCGGAACGAGTCCGGCATTGCATCAAAGACCAATCTTCAGCACCATTCCGGGCTTCAGCTCATTGGCGGAAATGTTGTTTTCCTTTTTGATATCATCCACGTTTACGCGGTAGCGTTGTGAAATATCCCACAGTGTGTCGCCCGTGCGCACTTTGTAATACACGCAGTTGCAACTGTCATCACGCTTGATGTTCACCGTGCCTCCACTCGCTTTCCATTCCTGCTTCTCTTTCAGCGACATGCTGTTCACATCAGAGTAGTGGTCGTGCTTTTCTTTCGGAACATAAATCGAAAGTTTTTGTCCCACGCGAATCGTATTGCCGTTCATGCCGTTCCAGTTGCGAATTTGCTGGACGGTGCAATCATACCAATCTGAAATATATCCCAAATTATCGCCTGTCTTTACGGTGTAATACAATTTCGACTTGCCGTTAGCGCCCGATGTAATCGTATTTAGTTGCGCAGTTACCTGCGAACGGGCAAGCAGTTCCTGTTCGGGGTCGGGCATGTTTTTGAAAATCGAATCTTCCATCGCCACATACGTTGCGATTTTGCTTACCGGCAGCTTCAGCGCATAGCCCGAAGCGGTAACAGGAACAATATTTTTCTTCAGCGAAGGATTCAAAAATTCAAGCTCAGTCACCTCCATGCCGATGTTAGTTGCGATGTGCGAAAGCCCCGCTTTTTTATATACCATTACTGTATCAGTAGGGTGGCAAATGTATTTCGGCATAATCGGGCGCAGCGCAAAATCTTTGTAGTGCATGAAAACATACATCGCGCCAAGAAAAGCAGGCACGTAGCCGCGCGTTTCAGCGGGCAGAAAATGCTGCATCTTCCAGAAATTTCTCTCACCGCCCGCGCGCGCGATTCCTTTGTTTACATTGCCCGGACCGCAATTGTATGCCGCAATAGCAAGCAGCCAGTCGCCATAGATGCCATGCATTTTTTCAAGATAATCGAGCGCGGCAGTAGTGGAGCGATAAGGGTCCCTGCGTTCATCCTCATAGCTGTTGATGTTCACGCCCAGCATCCGCGCAGTGGAATACATTAACTGCCACAAACCCGTAGCGCCAGCACGTGATACCGCATTGGCGTTTAGCGCTGATTCCACCACAGCGAGATATTTCAAATGATGCGGCAGATTGCGCCTGTCAAGTTCTTCTTCAAAAATCGGGAAATACATTTCTGACAAGCCAAGCATAATTTCCGTTTTCTCGCGCTTTTCATAGCCATACACTTCAATGTAGCGCTTCACGCGGTCATTGAAGGCAAGCGGAATTTCCGACTGAATGGATAAAATATTTTTGCGGATGAGCGAGTCATTAAAGAGCAGGCTTTCTTTTGCAATAGCAACGGTATCCGCAGTTTCATGCAGCGGAATTTGGAATCGTCCTTCAAACATTTTGCCCGTGAGGCTGTCGAGGTTAGCGATGATGGCTGCTTCTTCTGTGGTGAATTGCTTGCCGCTCTGCGCAAACGCAGAAAAAGAACAGACAACTGCGAGCAGCAGGTTCAAACATGGAGTAAATAAACGCATGCGTTCAAAGTGGTTTCGAGGGGTGATGAAATGGGTATTATCTGAAAAGTTCTGTCAGGAACTTCAATTTACGTTAAAACATCCATTCAAGTTACGCCTGAATGCCTGAAAATAAAAAAAATGCGCCACCTTTTTCTTAACGCTCAAATGAAAGTGTTTCGTTCACAAGGCAATGAAAATATTTTTTGTGATAGTTGTGGCGCATACGTGTTTCGTTTCTTTATCATTCGCACTTGTAGCGAACTCGAAAGAAGTTTTGTGGAATCCATTACCAGCCAGTCATGCCTTGTGTTAATTCCCTGGCAAACCCCATCATCTTCTGCTCCTCAAATCTTCCCGCCATCACTTGCACTCCAAAAGGCATTCCGTTCGTGTGTTTTCCAAGAGGCAGCGAGATGGAGGGTATTCCCGCAAGGTTTGCCTGCACGGTATAAATATCTGCGAGATACATCTCCACGGGATTCTTTGTCTTTTCGCCTAATGTAAATGCGGTGCAGGGCGTGGTGGGCAGCAGAATAAAATCGTAGCGGCTGAAAATGGTTTCTGTTGCTTCCTTCAACATGCGCCTCACGCGCTGCGCCTGTGTGTAATAGGCATCCTGATAGCCCGCGCTCAATACAAACGTGCCGAGCATGATTCTGCGTTGCACTTCTTTTCCAAAACCTTCGGAGCGCGATTTTTTATAGAGTGATTCTACATCGGTAGCCAATGCGCTGCGATGTCCATAGCGCACACCGTCATAGCGCGAAAGATTGCTTGATGCCTCAGCTGTGGTCATGATGTAGTAGGCAGGAACGATGTATTCCAGCAGCGGAAGTTCTACCTCCGCAATTTCATAGCCTTCCTGCTTCAGCCTATCTAAAATAGATTCCGTTCTTGATTTTATTTCAGGATCAAGTCCGGGATGTTCGAGTGTTTGTTTGATAAAGGCAATGGAATATTTCTTTTCAGAAATAGATGCCTCACCCCCACCCCCTCTCCAAAGGAGAGGGGAGTCTGAGACTAACGGTATTGCAGAATAGAAAGAAAGATTTTCATTTTTTGAAGCGGTGCTGTCATAGTTGTCCGCTCCCGCCATCACTTCGAGCAGGAGTGCTGCATCCTCCACGGAGTTTGTCAGTGTGCCGATTTGGTCAAATGAAGAAGCATAAGCAATCAGCCCGTGCCGTGATATTCTTCCATAGGTAGGCTTCATCCCGACTATTCCGCAAAAAGATGCGGGCATGCGCACAGAGCCACCCGTGTCGGAGCCAAGCGCGGCATGACATAATCCCGCTTGCACGGCAGCCGCGCTCCCGCCTGATGAGCCACCGGCAACTTTTGTGTTGTCGAGATAATTTAATACCGCGCCATAAGCAGAATTTTCATTTGATGAACCCATACCGAATTCATCACAATTCAACCTGCCAATGATGATGGCATCTTCAGCCAGGATTCTTTCAACTGCCGTTGCATTGTAAAGCGAGGTGAAGTTTTTAAGAATTTTTGAGGCAGCCGAAGCCTTGTGTCCTTTGTAGCAGATGTTGTCTTTTATTCCTACAACAAGCCCATGCAGCTTTCCTGCATTTCCCGACTTGATTTTTTTATCAAGCGCAGTTGCTTTCTCCAGCGCTTCATCTGCAAACACTTCAAGGAAAGCGTTGAGGTGTTTCTGCTCCTCAATTCGTTTAAGAAAAAATTCAACGGCTTGCTTACAGGTGAAGTTTCCGACAGCCAGTTCTCTTTGTAATAGGGAAAGCGGCTGACGGATGAAATCGAGCGTTAAATGCGGAGTGATGTTGTTGGAATTTACAGGCAAGAAGAATCAGGATGCTTACTTTTCGTCAATCTTTGCCTTTTCCTTTCTATCCTCCTCTTTTATCCCTTCTTTAATCTCAGTTTCGATGTTCGATTTGGCTGCGTTGAATTCGCGGATGCCTTTTCCTATACCGCGCATCAGTTCGGGAATTTTCTTTCCACCGAAAAGAAGCAGGATTGCCAGTACTATGAGGATAATTTCAGGAGTGCCTAAACCAAACATGTTGTCGTAATTATAAACTCAAAGTTACTGATTGTTGGGATATAGTAAAAATGCCGGAATGTAATTTAAGCAGCGCGATACGGGCGATAGTTTACGATGGCGTGTTCGGGAGGCAAGGCAATATAATCTTCCGAAACGGCAACTACTTTCAGCGTATGTCCGTGCTGGTCGAAAAACTCAAGCATGTAGCCCGTGCTATTCCTGTTGTCTTTCATTACTTCTACAATCGTGGCGACATCTCCCGCTTCAAAACGAAACTCAGGCAACGGTTTTGCCAACTGAATCTGCGTATAAAGTTTGAATGGTGTTTCCATGTTCATTTCAAAATTAAAATTACTGCAGAAATGATGTAATGAACCTAAATTTATCCGCGTCTGTACGCAGCAACCAAATAGTAATTACCTCTGCACTTTTCAACTTGCCTTTCACTTCATACACTTCTCCGAACTGTGTTTTTTGCTGCAACAGCGCTTCATAATTTGTTGCAATGTATTTTATGTCTTGTGCCGATTCTTGCGCGTTCTCCGTTGAATAACCAAGTTTGAAAAGAAATGCCAACTTATCATTCTTTGCTTTCTGCACAAGCAGGTAATCGGTAATCTTTTCTTCCGGTATCTCGATTTTTTCTGGAGGTATGCGCATTAGTTACCCCTTTTTATTGATGCAGCACTTTCAACTACTGATTGTTGGGATATATCCACAAAGCGGGATTGAGTTTCTGCGTTCCCTTCCAGAGTTCGAGATGCACTTTTGATTCGCCCGCCTTTTCATCGGTATAAACCAAGCCGAGCGGCTGCTTCACGGTTACCTCATCACCTGTACTCACAAACACTTCTTTTAGATTTGAATACACCGTAAAATATTCTCCGTGGCGCAGCATTACCGCGCGTTGAAATCCGGGATTATACATCACCGTAATAACAGTGCCCTGAAACAGCGAGCGCGCCTGCGCGTTTGTGTTGGTGCAAACATCCACGCCATTATTTACGATTTTGATGGATTTCAATACCGGATGCGCGTGCTCGCCAAAAGATTCGCAGATAACGCCTTTCTCAACGGGCCATGGCAATCTGCCTTGATTGCTGGCGAAACCTGCCGAGAGTTTTGCCGCTTCAGGCGTGGCAGAAAGCACGTTGGTTTTTGTTGAGGTAGTTTTTGTTTTTGCAGCTTCTGCTTCGGCTCTCTTCTTTGCCGCTTCAATTTCACGCTTAATAATTTCTTCAATCTTTTTGCTGAGGTTATCCGCAGCTTGCCTTTTTTTCTCGATGTCGTCACCCAGATGCTTCTCTTGCTTTTTTAACTGAGTAATAATTTTATCGGTTTCCTCCTTTTCTTCATCTAATTTTTTTCGCTGGCTCTGCTCGGTTTCCAGCAGTTTTTGCTTGTCGGTTTTTCTTCCCATTTGTTCCTGCCGCTTGCGCTCAAGCGATAGTTTGGTTTCTTCAATCACTTCTGCCTGCTTTTTGCGAAACTCACCAAACTGTTGCAGGTAGCGAACGCGCGCAAATGCGTCATTAAAACTTTCTGCATTGAAAATGAAAATCAACTGGTTGAGCGCAGAGCGGTTTTTGTACATATTGTACAACATGCCCGCATATTCTTTTTTCAGTTCCACTAAATCTTCTTCCAGCGCAACGATAATGGCGCTCGTCTCATCCAACTGTTCGTCAATCACCGACATCTCTTTGTTGATGTTGCCGATCACTTTTTCACGCAGTTGAATTTGCTGACGCAGCGTTTGCAGTTGATTGAGTGTAAGTTGTTTGTTCTCACTGGTCTCTTTCAGCAGCTTTTTTGTGTACTCAATTTCTTGCTCGAGTTTTTTGCGTTCCTTTTCTAATTTTTCGCGGTCTTGGGAGTAGGAAGGAAAGAAAATAAATAGAGCGAGAAGAATAATTATAAACGGAGTGCTGCTGCGTATGATTGCCTCACCCCGCCCCTCTCCATTTGGAGAGAGAGTCCGGACATTATTGCAATGATTGAAAGTTGTTTTACTGTCGTCTGTGGACTGTTGAATGTTGACTTTCATCCGCTGGACTTCCTCACTCATATTTTTCGCTGACCTGAAAGGGAAACGTAAGCGGCTCATCCCACTTAACTTTTGAAAACTTGAGCGATAACTCAATAGGTTCATCTGCTTTAACGCTGATTGTTCTTGCGTATGAAAATAGCCGCTCCTCTTCAGATTTATATTCGTCAAATACTAACAAAATGCTTCTCCCGGATTGTATATCAGTGAGATGTTCTGTGGATATTGCCAGATTGTCGCTGTCAAAACTGAGCGTGTATTTATATTGTTCATTTTCGGAAGCGACTGTGTATTTATTTTTCTCCTGCTTGATTTTGGCTTGTTCAGGCGCGATAAAAAGGGCGTTGCCGACAAGCATCTTTTGCAGCAAATCAATTTTCAGCGGAAAAGAAAAATATTGCTCCAGCAGCGACAACGGCTCGTGGCGATAGATTTTATTGAGCCGGTCAAGCAGAAAAACGGAATCGTTGTGAATCAGCAATCGCGCAACTTCAACGCCCAGCATTGAAGTGACGGAAATCCAAATGACGCTGTCTTTGCGCATACGGATTGCGGCAGTAAAACTTTTTGAGGTGGAATTGTCTTCATAACTCACCCGCGCTTTTGCGGAAAACCATTCATATTGAATGCGACTATTTTCCAACGTAACAAGCAGCGAGTCAGCAGGATTTTTTTTGCTTCTGCTGCCGGAAATCTCTTTTGATGATTTGCAGGAAGAAAGGGAAAGGAGGGTGATATAAAAAAATAAGGCGATCCAAAGTGGGTGAAATGCAGGATGCTTACTCTCCACAAACTTTAAGTATTTCTTGGATGATGTTAGGAGAAACTCTGAAATCAGTTTTCTGAAGTTCGTTTACCAACGGTTTTACCTTAGCAATTATTCTGTCTTGCTTTGCTTTCACTAAAACTCCGAGCGTTCCTGTAATTTTCAGATTCAATGATTTTGCGACTTTTCTGGCGCGTAAATCATCAAGGATGATGGTTGCGTGTTGTTTCTCAATAGCCAGCGTGAGCGCACTTGCTTCTCCCTTATCTAAAACTTGTTCCAGCGTTTTTTGAAGAAAAACATCTTTAGGTTCTTCAACGATAATCCAGTCCGGCACAGGGTTGCCATATTCCTGAAGAATATCGGGTGTAATGTAAACAGTTTGATAGCAGAGCCTGAGTAAATCTATTTGACTGATTTTATTCAGCAAGACAAGGCAGCTTGTGTCTGAAATAATAATTTCAGGCATTTTCTACATCGGATAAAAGGTCGTCAACTGATTTGCTGAAAATAGAGAACCCGTACTTTCCCATAATTTCAATGAATGAGCGTTTGCTTAAACCCGCTAAATCAGAAGCCTGTCCAAGACTTAGCTTTCCTCGCTCATACAATTCACCTGCAAGGATGATTTTTATTTCATCTTCAGTAAGGTCGGAAATGGTCGGGAGTTTTACTTGTAATATCATGACTTGCTTGTTTTGTGAAAATATAATAGGAAACAAAAAACTTTCCGCAACCCCGATTGCACAAAGTTATTCGTACATCTTCTTATCGGCAATCTTCTTCCCGATAAGCTCCGACTCTGAGCCGAGCGACTTTGCCTTTTGCCAATAGCTCACTGCTTTGTCCACTTCGCCTAATTTGAAAAGAATGTCGCCATAGTGTTCAAGCAGCACCGGGCTTTCCTCGTCTGTGTTTTCAATCGCTTTTTCAATCCACTCGCGCGCGCCTTTATAGTCTTCCATTTTATAGAGAATCCATGCGTAGGTGTCTTCAAATGAAGCATTTCCCGGCACCAACTGAATGGATTTAAACGACATCTCTTTTGCGCGTTCGAGATTTGCCGAGCGTAGCGATAAATAATAAGCGTAATTATTCAGCGTGTAAGAATTGTCACCATCAAACAGCAATGCTTTTTCAAACGAACTGTCAGAGTTGGCGTAATCTTCCAGATAGTTGTATGCTTCTCCAAGGCTCGATAGCATTTGCGATTTCAACAGCGGGTTTTCAACCACCAATGCTTCGCCAAGACTGAGAATCTCTACCGCATCTTTATATTTCTTTAACTGGTTTTTCGAGATGCCGTTAAAGAAATAGACCAACGGCTGGCTGGGAAATAATTCAAGCGCAGAAGCGGTTGTCTTCTCCAATTCTTCATACTGACGCAATTCGTTGTGGATGAAAAAAAGCTGCTGCCACACTTCAAACACGCTGCTGTCAATTTCCAACGCCTGCTCGTATTGCGCGAGCGCGTCCTCCATCTGCTTATCCTGATAAAGCATGTCGCCATAAATAGCGTGCGCTTTCGCTTCGCCCGGATGCGTTTCAATAAGCAGTTGCGCAAGCATGAATGCTTCTTCTCTCTTTTCCTGTTGCCCTGACATTAATTGTTGCAGATAAGGAAACAAGATGCGCACTTTCGCATCAATACTTAATTGCGGATTAGAGAATGCCTTTTTCAAATACTCCATTGCCAAATCATTCTGCCCTTTCATGCGATACATGTCAGCGAAGTAGAGCATCGCATTCGGATTGTCTTTGTCAATTTGCAACAACTCCTCATAAACTTTTGCCGCTTTATCCTTCATGTCATTTGCCTCATAGAGGTCGGCAAGCATCTTGTAGTAACTTGGCTCGGAAGGGTCGCTGTTAATCAGTTTTCTTACTTCGCTTGCCGCCTTATCAATTTTCCCCATGCGGACATATAACCGTTGCTTTTGCGCAATCACTTCCGGATCCAGCCCGAACTTACTTTCATACTGGTCATACACTTTCACTGCTTCTTCTAATTTTTCCGCTTTCACAAGCATGAATGCCCAATCGAAATACAACTCCAGTTCATTCGGACTTTGCTTCAGCAGTCTTTCATACACCCCTGCTGCTTCCATGAATTGTCCTTTGTAAGACAATACCTCTGCATAGAGTAAAGAATACCACTTATTCGCGGGGTCAAGGCGCACAGCCTCTTTGATATTTCTGAGCGACTGGTCGAAATCGCCCATGCGAAAAAAGATGAATGCTAATTCATAATACGCGCCATGATTCTGCGGGTCGAGCTTCAGCGATTTTTGAAATTGCTTGACTGCTTCCTCGTGGTCTTCAAGCATTTTGGCTTTGATACCGTCAATGTATGCTTCCTGCGCTGCCTGATTTTCGGGAGCTAAATCAGCGGTAACGGTTTGCGCCTGCGATTTTTGCGCAGTAGCGACTTCTTTCCCAGAGCTGCAACCAAACAGAATAAAAAATGCTGTCAGCAGGGGTACAAGAGAGAGAGAGTTTGTTTTCTTCATTGCATTGTTGTGTAATCACCAATGCTCACATCTTCGGGCTTTGCTTTCAGGTGAACATGATTGCCTACCATTGAGTTCGCAATCACTTTGCCTTCAATTTGTGTGTGATTCTGGATAATACTATTCGTAATAACGGAATTGCGCACGATGGAATTGTCGCCAATTGACACATGCGGTCCAATGACCGACTGGGTGATGTGTACATTTCGACCAACGTAGCACGGCTCAATCACAAGCGCATCTTTCAATACTACTTCATCGGTTTTGCTATGCAGGTGCTTTCCCATTTCAAGCACACGCTGGTTGGTATAAACCGTTGCGTCTTTGTTTCCGCAATCAAACCACTCCAGCACTTCGCCCGCTTTGATTTTCATTCCCTTGTTCTTCATGTTCTCTAACGCGCTTGTCAACTGATACTCGCCTTTATCTTTCACATTATTATCAATCAGGAATTGCAATTCTTTGTGCAAATTTTCTCCATCCTTAAAATAATAGATGCCGATAATGGCGAGGTCGGAAACAAAATGCTGCGGCTTCTCGACAAATTCAGTGATAACTCCATCTTTCGTCAGTTTTACCACGCCAAACGATGAAGGGTTTTCTACTTTATGCACCCAAATCACACCTTCTTCTTTTGCATCTACTTTAAAGTTAGCGCGGAACAACGTGTCAGCAAATGCAACAATCAGGTTGCCCTTCAATGCGCTTGCAGCGCAGAGAATCGCATGCGCAGTTCCGAGTGGTTCATCCTGATAGTGAATCGTGCCTTTTGCGCCAAGGTCTTCCGCAATTTTCACCAACTGCTTTTCCACTTCCGCTCCGAAGTCGCCAATCACGTAGGCAATTTCATCTACCTTTTCTCCGCTCATGCGGCTGATGTCTTCCACGAGATGTTGCACGATTGGTTTTCCCGCAACCGGAATCAGCGGCTTGGGAATCGTGAGGGTATGCGGGCGCATCCGTTTGCCCATACCTGCCATTGGAACGATAATCTTCATTGCTTGTGTATTGAGGGTTGGGGGAGGTGTGTTGTGATATAAATTTTTTTCATTTTCAAATTACCGAATCATCAAATCATCTTATTACCTTACTCCGGTGTGTCCGAATCCGCCTGCGCCTCTTTCTGTTTCTGCTAACTCAATAGATTCCACAAACGCAGCTTTTTCATATTTCGCGATAATCATTTGCGCCACGCGATCGCCAGAACGAACAGTGAAATTTTCTTGTGAAAGATTAATCAGAATCACGCCTACCTCTCCGCGATAGTCCGCATCAATCGTGCCGGGCGAATTGAGCACGGTAACTCCGTTTTTAAAAGCTAACCCGCTGCGCGGACGTACCTGCGCTTCGTAACCTTCAGGCAATTCAAGAAACAATCCGGTGGGAATCAGTTTTCTTTCAAGCGGCTTCAAAACAATTTCCCCATTGGGTAAAAAAGCCATCAAATCAACGCCAGCCGAATGCCCGGTTTTGTATTCCGGCACAGGGTTATTTGAACGATTAATAATTTTTATACGCATGGCGGCAAAGATAACAGTCTGTATCATGTCTTTTGGGGTTCCATCTTCCACACTACCGCGCCATACAGCAGCAGAAAAAACAAACTCGTCCCCGTTAATGTGCTGCCCGCTAAACCGAAAGTTGCTTGCATATATGCGCTGATAATATAAAGCAACAAGGCAAACCCGATATACAGGCTGATGCGCTTCAATCGGTAGGGCACACGATAATACCGCTGACCAAATACATAAGAGAGCACCATCATCAGCGTGTAGCAAATCAAAGTTGCCCAGGCGGAACCCATGAAGCCCATCAAAGGAATTAAAAGCACATTTAAAATAACGGTGACTACTGCGCCCACTATTGAGATGAATGCTCCAAACCTTGTTTTGTTCGTAAGCTTATACCACACCGAGAGATTGAAATACACGCCAAGACAAAAATTTGCAAGCAGCAGAATCGGCACGATGCCCAGCCCTTCCCAGAAATTTTTTCCGATGAAATATTTTATCCAGTGCAGGTTGAGCATCGTGAACAGGAAGATGCCCATGCACACGATGACAAAATAATTCATGATGCGGGCGTAAATAGCGCGCGCATCTTTTTCAGCGGACTGTGCGAAAAAAAACGGCTCGGCTGCAAACCGAAATGCCTGAATGAAAATGGTCATTATCAGCGAGAGCTTGTAACACGCGCCATACACGCCCACTTGCGCGAGCGCAATGTTTTCGGGTAAAAGATATTTCAGGAAAATGCGGTCGAGCGTTTCGTTGGTCATGCCTGCAAGCCCCGCCACCAAAAGCGGCAACGAATACGGCAACATCTCTTTCACAAACGCAAAATCAAATCCCCATTTTATTTTGAGGAAAGAGGGAGCAAGAGCCAGCAACGTCACACAGGTTGCAATCAGGTTTGAGATAAATACATAGCCGACACCGATGTCAGGCGAATATATTTTTTCAACAAAACCATAAAATGGGCTATCCGGATTTTGAAAAACCGATTTGCAAAACAACAGGAAGAACACGTTGAAGAAAATATTCGTGAAGATGTTCAGCATTTTAATTGCTGCAAATGTTTTGGCTTTATTCTCCTCCCGCAGTTTTGCAAATGCGATTGCGCCTATCGCGTCAAAACCAAGAATTAATCCAAACCAAACAATGTATTCGGGATGCTCAGGATAGCGGATGAGGTCTGCGAGCGGTTGGGCAAAAAGAAAAAAGACTCCGATGCATAGCAATGATGTTGCGGAAATCATGGAAAGGATAGTGCCGTAAACTTTTTCCTTGTTCTGTGATTTTACCGAGAAATTGAACAATGCCGTTTCCATTCCATAGGTGAGGATGATGTTGAGGAAAGAAACATAGGCATACAACTCATTCACCGTGCCATACTCAGCGCGTGAAAAATTATCAATCGTATAGAGCGGAACAAGCAGATAGTTCAGCAGCCGTCCGATGATGGTCGGCAGTCCGTAGATAGCGGTTTGCCCCGCGAGTTTTTTCAGAATAGACAAGTGGTGGCATTGAGGGATTCCCTCTCTTTAAGCGATGGAATCCCTATAGGATGGTTAAAAGTAATCTCTTTGTACAGGTGGCTATCGTTAAGTTGTGTTAATGCGATTTGTTGAAAAGTGATGTCAGTTGTATTTTCGGGCATCCAAAATTATTACCCATGACTTTTAAAACAGCCGAACTCTGCGATTCCAACGAAGGGAAAGTAGCAATCGCTCAACCGCTTTTAAAATCGTTTGGCGCAAAGAAATCTTTTGCCGGAGAAATCGTCACTGTGAAGGTATTTGAAGACAATGTACGTGTAAAAGAAATGCTTGGAAAAAACGGAAAAGAAAAAGTGCTGGTAGTGGACGGTGGCGGCTCGCTACGCTGCGCATTGATGGGTGATTTGCTCGGCAAAATGGCGCAGGACAATGAGTGGGCAGGCGTTATTATCAACGGCTGCATCCGCGATTCTGCTGAAATCAATGCAATGCCAATCGGGGTGAAAGCGCTGAACACTATCCCGATAAAAAGCAAAAAGGGTGGTGTAGGAGAAATCAACGCGCCTGTAAATTTTGCAGGAGTAACATTTACTCCGGGCGAGTTCGTCTATTCCGATGAAGACGGAATTATCGTATCAGTAACAAAGTTGCACTGAGTTTACAACGCGCTGCGCTGCATAAGCAGACGCGAAAATGTGAGGCATAGCAGAAAATAGCCGATAGCAAGCAACACAACAATTGTGGTTGAAAGCGGCTCTGCCTCCGTGAAGCCGGGAATCGGAATTTCAAATTTGCTTGGCACTAACGCATCTAAAACGTGCATGGGTAGATACCGCTCAATTTCATCAGGGATGCGAAAACGCAACAGCCGCTCCAGCGCAATTACGTAAATCAGATAAGCAACAATAGCGAGCGCTGCCCGCCTGATGAGAAAAGCCAGCACAGCCGCAATGCCCATGTAGCCTGCTATCTGCACAAAGAGGCGCAGCAGGAAATGAACCTGTTCAAATATCTGCCCAATGAAATCAAAACCGCCCGCTGTAAGCCCGCGAATGAGTCCGTAAATAAATAAGAAGAGAATGCAGCCAAGGGCAATTGCTTTGATAAACAGAAATTTTGCCGTCACCGCTTCATCGCGCGATAATCCGTCAACCACATTTTGTCTGAATGTTTTAAAAGTAAATTCATTACTGATAAGCAGGATGACGAGAATACCCAACAGGATATTGAGATAGCTCGCCATGTAAGCGAGATTATGCCACACTTCAGGAAAACTAAAAAGTGAAAATGCGGGGTTGGCTGCGGGATTCATTTTATTTGCCGCTCCTGAAAACAGCAGGATGAGCAGCGCATAAATTCCCAGAAAAGCCCAGAAGGTTTTATAGGTTTTTACTTTTAAAAATTCGATGCGCAGCAATCTAAGCATGGGCGGAAGTGAGTTCGAGATATTGACTTTCTAAGGTTTTGCGTCTCATATTGAGTTGCGTGAGCGTAATTCCTTTTTCAAAAAAATATTTATTCAGCGCGGCTGTATTCATCGGCTCGTTGAATTTTAATAAGAGCGTTTCCTGTTTTTTTTCAAGCGAAGTCAGCCCGCTCAGTTCTTTCGCAATCGCAGCGAGTGTTTCTAAATTTTCTGCTGCAATTTCCACCTGGTTTCCCTGCCCCAGCACATCTGCCACTTTTCCTGACGCGAGCAATTCGCCCGATTTCATAATCGCAACATGCGTGCATACTTTTTCCACCTCATCAAGCAAATGACTGGCAAGCAAAATTGTTTTCCCTTCTTTGGCAATTTCTAAAATCAACTCGCGAATTTCAGCGATGCCCTGCGGGTCAAGTCCGTTTGTCGGCTCGTCTAACACGAGTACTTCCGGCTTATTAATTAATGCAGATGCAATCGCCAGCCGCTGCTTCATGCCGAGCGAATACGTGCTGAATTTTGAATTCCTGCGATTCATCAATCCTGTTGCCTGCAACGCGGTAAGCGTGTTTTTCTCGTGCCTGTTTTTGATGGTCGCTACCACCTCAAGGTTTTGCAAGCCAGACAAATACGGATAAAAATTCGGTGTTTCAATCAGCGCGCCAATTCTGCGCCTGCGCGTGTTGTGCGAAGGTCCTGTGCCAAACCATTCATATCTGCCGTTGTCTGCTTTGATGACATCGAGCAAAATACTGAGGCAGGTTGTTTTGCCGCTGCCGTTCGGTCCTAATAATCCATAGATGCTTCCCGGCTCAATTTTTAAATTGAAGTTGGTGAGCGCCTTCAGGCTGCCGTATTGCTTCGTAAGATTTTTCGCTTCGAGAATGTAAGCCAATGTGGAATACTCTGTTTTAAAAATCGCGCTAAAATAGGTTATTTAACACTGCGGAATAACCAAATTTCAAACATCAAATTTCAATGGTTCATTTTGATTTGATGATTGTATTTAGTGATTTGGAATTTCAAGGTATATGCTCAAAAAATATTTCGACAAAACAAAAATCGAAGCAGGCTGTGACGAAGCAGGGCGAGGTTGTCTTGCGGGACCTGTGTTTGCAGGCGCAGTGATTTTGCCAAAAGGATTTAATGACAGCTTTCTGCATGATTCAAAACAACTGAGCGCAACTGAAAGAGAGGAATTGCGAGAAATGATTGAAGAAAAAGCATTGAGTTGGGCGGTGGCTTCAGTAAGCAGCAAAGAGATTGACCGCATCAATATTCTCAATGCTTCGTTTCTTGCGATGCATCGCGCAATCGCAAAACTGAAGGTCGTTCCTGAGTCGCTGCTCATTGACGGTAATCGCTTTAAGCCTTACCCAAAAATTTCGCATACGTGCATTGTGAAGGGTGATGCGAAATTTCAAAGCATAGCAGCAGCCTCCATTTTAGCAAAGACGTATCGGGATGATTATATGAAAAAGCTGCACGTAAAATTTCCATACTACGGCTGGGAAACAAACAAAGGCTATCCTACAACTGTACACCGCGATGCGATTGTCAAACACGGCATCATGGATGAACACCGCAAAACTTTTCAACTTTTACCTGTGCCTAAACAGATGGAATTGTTCTCAGTTAAATAATCTCAAAATACCGCTTCAATTCCCAATCCGTCACCACTTTTGAAAATTGTCGCCATTCCCATTCGCGAGTTTGCGTGAAGTGTTCTACGAATTGTTCTCCGAATAATTCTTTTGCAACACTGGAATTTTTCATTGCTTGTGTAGCATCCCACAGATTGCGCGGCAGCGTTCCATGTTTTTCATCACGATAGCCGTTTCCGATGGTATTAGGTTGCGTGAGTTTCATTTTCTTTTTGATGCCATACAATCCTGAGGCGAGGCATCCTGCCATGGCGAGATAAGGATTCACATCGGAGCCTACCACGCGCGTTTCAAGGCGCGCAGATTTTTCACCGCCTGTGAGAATGCGCAATGCAGTCGTGCGGTTGTCCATTCCCCACGTGACTGTTGTTGGCGCCCACGCGCCTTCTACCAACCGCTTGTAGCTGTTTATTGTAGGAGCAAATAAGGGAAGGATATGCGGCAGGCAATATAATTGTCCCGCAACGTAGCTCTTCATCAGTTCACTCATGTGAAATTTGTCTTTCGCATCGTAGAACAGATTTTTCTTTCTGTCCCACAAACTTTGATGCACATGGCCGCTGCATCCGGGAAGATTTTCATTCCACTTTGCCATGAAACTTGCCATGATGCCATATCGCTGTGCGATTTCTTTTGCTCCGGTTTTAAAAAGTGTCGCACGGTCTGCCGATTTCAAAATATCATCGTAAAGAATTGCAGCTTCATAAACGCCCGGTCCTGTTTCAGTGTGAAGTCCTTCAATTGGAACATTGAATTTCAATAAGCTGTCAAATAATTCATTGAAAAAATCACTTTTCAATGAACTTCTTAAAACAGAATACCCAAACATCCCCGGTGTGAGCGGTTGCGGTTTGATGAAATTTTTATTCGCCCAACTATCGGGTGTTTCTGCAAAATTGAACCACTCGAACTCCTGTGAGAATTGCGGATTTAATCCTGCTTTGATTGACTGTTCCCGGATTTTTTTTAATAGACTTCTCGGGCAGACATGCAAAGGCTTTCCGTTTTCATCCACGAAATCAGCAAGGAAAAATGGGATGTCGTTATCCCACGGCATCTTCCTGAAAGTGGAAACATCAATCTGCGCATTCGCATCGGGATAGCCTGAATGCCAGCCGGTGAATGTAGTGTTGTCATAAGCGACATCAGCAGAATCCCAGCCGAATACGACATCGCAGAAGCCAAATCCTTTTTCAAGGATAGAAAGAAATTTATCGCGGTGCATGACTTTTCCACGCAGGATGCCGTCAATGTCAGTCACCGCAACTTTTACTTTTTCCTGCGGATAGTTTTTTACGTAAGCGAGCGCGTTTTCCGATTTCGATTTTTCAGCCATAGTGTTGAAATAATGCCGCCAAAATACAATTTAACCACAGAGGATAGAGAGGAAAATACGCACAGAGGAAGCAGAGAATTCTCAGCTATTATTTGAAAATGATTTTCTTTCCACGAAGAAATAAAACAACAAAAATGAAAGCACGAGCAGCCCGAAATAAATTCCTGCGAGCAGCGGATAGTAAATAGTGATTGCTATTAAGGAGAAGAAGCTTATTGCTAAAGCTACAATAGGAAATACAGGATAGAACGGCACTTTGAAAGGGCGCTCAAGATTTGGCTCATGTTTGCGCAACACGAGGAGCGAAATCATGGAAATGATATAAAGCGTCAATGCGCCAAATGACGCGATAATGATTATCTCGAAAGATTTTCCTGTCAGCACTGCAATCATTCCGATAGCAAGATTTGCAATCAACGCATACGCAGGAGTTTGAAATCGCGGATGCACGGTTCCTAATTTTTTGGGGGCATAACCAAACTTTCCAAACTCAAAAGTGGCTCTGCCGCCTGCAAGGATAATTCCGTGAAAAGAAGCGATTAATCCAAAAAGCCCGATAGTTGTTACAAGATGATAAAGAAAATGTCCCTGTCCGTAAATTTTGCTGAGCGCAAGCGGTAAAGGAGAATCTGATTCTGCTCCATTGTTATAGACAACAGATTCCCAACCGTCAACACCCACCGATGAAATGAAAATTAAAATGCACAACACTATCAGTGTCGCTAATGCAGAACCGAACCCCAGCAGCACATTACGTTGCGGGTTGATGGTTTCTTCTGCAACATTCGCCACTCCTTCAATGGCGAGAAAAAACCAAATCGCAAATGGAATAGAAGTAAGTATTCCTTCATAACCATTTGGGAAAGCGTTGCGGATAAGGTTTGCTGTTTCGATGTGTGGCAGCGTGGACCCAGCAAAAATGAGCAACTCCGTGACGGCAAGCACTGTGATGAGCAACTCCACTGTTGCTGCGGCTTTCACGCCATAGATATTAACTCCCGTGAAAATTAAGTAAGCAACTATCGCTACCCACAACACCGAAATGGTGGGAACAAGATTCTGAACATATGCACCGATGCCGAGCGCAATCGCTGCGGGCGCAAAGATGAATTCAATATTCTGCGCCATACCTCCGATGAATCCCCACCGTTTTCCCAATGCGCGTTTTGCATAATCAAAAACTCCGCCTGCCTTTGGAATTGCACATGCCAGCTCGGTATATCCGAAAGTAAAAGTGATATACATTATCATTATGAAGAAGGTCGCAATGGCAAGCCCGAGTGTACCTCCTTTAGCTAAACCGAGGTTCCAGCCGAAATACATTCCTGAAATCACATAGCCCACACCCAATCCCCAAAGCATCAGCGGACCAAGGGTGCGCTTGAGTTGAGTGGGTTGCGACATGATGCTTGCAAAATAAGAAAAGTTATGGGCGTGTCATGCCGGATTCATTCCGGCATCCCCTTTTTATAGATAATGCCTTTTGCATGGGATTCCGGCATAAAGCCGGAATGACAACGATATGGGGATTGCGGAATCCGCCTGAGGCGGACTGCAATGACACTAAATTGTATGTATTTTCGAGTATGCTCAAACGAATCAGTCTTTATGTGATGTCCGCATTCTACATGTTTGCGGGCGTTAACCACTTTCGTAATCCAGAATTTTATGCGGGATTGATTCCACCTTATTTACCGAATCCTGATTTGATAAATACTGCAAGTGGTGTCGCTGAGATTTTATTAGGCGCATTGTTGCTCTTTTCAAAAACGAGAAAGATTGCAGCCGTTGGCATCATCGCAATGCTGATTGCGTTTGTTCCCGCGCATGTGTATCACATCCAAACGGGCGGTTGTCCCACGGAGGAATTATGTGCTCCGCTTTGGGCAACGTGGGTGCGTCTTCTTGTTCTTCAGCCTTTGCTTATCGTATGGGCGTGGTGGAATAGGAAATAATTTCCCCGCAGATTTACGCTGATTTTTATCGCAAATAGATGCAGATTCCTATCTGCGTTTTCAAAAAGAGATACAGACTTCCCCCGCCATTTACGCATAGGGCTGTTTAAGAATTATCTGCGGCTATCTGCAGGAAATTATTATTTATCTTGGCGAAAAATTTTTCATGGCTAACAATGTTTTCGGTGAACCGCTTATCGCTTGCAGCACAAAACCTTTAACAGGCTTTTATCGTGATGGCTGTTGCAATTCGGGCGAAGATGACGCAGGCGTTCATTCGGTATGCATTATTGCAACCGCTGAATTTTTGGAATTCTCTTCTGCCCGGGGCAATGACCTTTCCACTCCGCATCCTGAATATAATTTTCCGGGATTAAAACCTGGCGACCGTTGGTGCCTGTGCGCCAGTCGCTGGGTAGAAGCATGGAAGGTCGGCAAAGCGCCAAAAGTAGTTTTAGAAGCCACACACGAGCGGACATTGGACTTTATTCAACTCGAAGAATTGGTAAAGTGGGCTGCCCTATAAATAAATAGAGAATTATCGGTAAGGCGTTCTCTTGATATCCTTTCTATCTGAATATGGTGCTTGACGGATTCTCATTCTTCATTGGCTCGCATAAGACATTTCAATTTGGCAGCATTCGTGCAATGAATGGCACACCTGATGAAACTCTAAAATGCTGGTCGAAACTATCCAATCAAAGTTGGAGCGTTCGCATCTTTTAGAACGGGAGGTTACCGTTGAGTTTGTCAAACTGTATTACAAAGATGATTTTCCGGAGGAGGAGATGCAGCGGATTGCGGAGAGATTGCGCGAAAGACCTTCTTGAGAAAACACTTTACTTGCAAGAACGCTCATACTTACCATTCTGAATATCATTCAAAACGGAACTTTCGATTTCTGATCCCAGTGTTTCCAAGCGAGGCTTGTCATCTTTTATCTTACACAAATAGACCTTGCTATTCAACATTACAGAATTGATTTTTTGACAAGCAGTTTCTCCATTTGAAGCTTGTAAGCAGATTTCAATTTGTGGCGCTGTTGTTTCACATCTAAACAGATAATATGAACCCCTTGCAATTGCACAGTATTGCTTACCATCAACTGAAAGCGTGATTTCACCAGGCTTTGAGTAGGAAGTGAAATAGAAATAAATCTGTCCGTGATATTTTCTGCCTTGTGTATTCACAGGTGTTAATCCGCCATGTGTGAAATCAACCTTGCATTCTATCAATTCCTTCTGCTGGGGATTAATGGAATAGTAGATGAGTACTCCGATAACTCCACCCAAAAAACCCGCTACTGCCACGCCACTTGCATCACTGCTTGTTACTTGCGCGTGGGTTGTATTTAAAGTAAAGATGCTGTCTTTTCGCTCAAGAGGGTGATATCTGTTGCCGATGCGCATATATAACTTTTTGCCATCGGAAAAGCCCCAAACATCCTTGATTTTAGCATTTTTCTCCCCCGAACGTATCGTTGCTCTGCTTGAATTTTCGCCCCATGATTCAAGGCTAATTGCAAAGTCAGTGTTTCTATCAGGATGAAAATCCCGAAAGTCGTAGAAGGTGTGAAAGAGACATCTTGGAACAGAATCCGCAGACAAAATTTTATAACTCCTTTCTTCCAGCGGGCGCAGATGAAGAGTAGATGCCTGAATTTCTTCTTTCCAAATACGATTGCCGGCTATGCGATGTTCAAAGTCAAGAAATGATTGCTGGATTGCAAGCACAATATTATACGCGTGTGCCCGCGACACATCCATCAGCGCGTCTTCCATAATTACCGCTGAACGAAATAATTCAAAATAGGAACCGTCTTCCTGAATGATAAAACTCAAATTCAGTTCTGCAAATGCCAGTTGTTTTGACGAGTAAACAAACTCATAAACATCGAGATGGTTAATGCGAATAATTAGCGGTGTAGCTGCATTCACGGCAAAACTTCTTAAGAATAGCGATTGAAACTCCTTTTCAGCGCTTGTTTGAAAAAAAGCAGGCGCATGCACGTTCATCATGCCTTTATGCGTATATCCGATTCTTGTAGTATCCTCTCTTGCATCTATGACCCTTTCCACCCGATAACTTCCCCTGATATATTCCAGCGTGTATTTTTCAAGGCTCACATACTGAGGCTTCTGAGCAAGCGCATCAATGCCTATTAGAAGAAAAATGAGCAATTTCCATTTCATCTTGCAATACTTTATTTAGTAGTGAAAATACGAAGTATTCCATCTTTTCAGGAAATCTTCGACTTAGAACGCCCAAAAACTTTTTCCTACCTTTGGCGCACTTTTTAATTTTAAGAATGAAGAAACACGACTACGATTACAACACACAACGCGAGCATCTCGTGATCCGCGAATACGGAAGGCACCTGCAAAGCATGGTGGAATATACCGCCACCATTGCAGACGCAGAAAAACGCAACGGGCTTGCGCTGGGCATTATTGAACTGATGGGGCAGATGAATCCCGGTTTGAGAAATGTAGAGGAATTCCGCCATAAACTTTGGGATCACATGTACATCATTTCCGATGGGAAATTAGATGTGGATTCACCGTACCCGAAGCCCAACTTAGAGCAGATTCATAAGCGACCAAAGCACATGGGCTATCCGCGGCAGGCAATCCGTTTGAAGCACTACGGAAAAAACGTGGAGCGGATGATAGAGAAAGCCTCCGCGATGGAAGATGAAGATAAGAAGCGTGGCTTCACGGAGTGTATCGGCAACTACATGAAGTTGGTGCATCGCAACTGGAATAAGGAAAATGCCAATGACGAAATCATCAAGCAGGACATTGTAGTGCTTTCCAATGGCGCATTGCATCTTGACGAAGACAGCAACCTCGATTCACTGACACGCGCTACTCCACCGCGCAGAAAGCGACCGGATAACTACCGCAGCAACGACAGGCGCGAAGGAAGAAACGATAACAGAGGAGGGCACAGAGGAGGCGACCGCAACAGAGACGGTGGACAAGGACGGCATGGCGGCAGCAATCAAGGTCGCTTCAGGGGGGATAACCGGAATAATAACAGACGTAACAACAGAGATAACCGCGATTCAAGATGAGTGATGCCTTTGAGGTAATCGGTGGAAGAAAGCTCAAGGGAACGCTCGTTCCGCAGGGAGCTAAAAATGAAGCGCTGCAAATTATTTCCGCAGCGCTGCTTACCAAAGAAAAGGTTACTATCTCAAATGTTCCGGACATCAGGGATGTGAACCAACTCATTGAGGTTTTAAAAGATCTCGGAGTAAAGGTGCAAAAACCTGCGCCCGACACGTATATTTTTCAGGCTGACGAGGTTGACATCAAAGTGATGCGCACCGAGGCATTCAAAAAGAAAGCGGCATCGCTTCGCGGCAGCATTATGATAATGGGTCCGCTGCTTGCACGTTTTAAAAAGGCATATACTCCTCGACCAGGTGGCGACAAGATTGGCAGAAGAAGATTAGATACGCACTTTCTTGGCTTTCAAAATTTGGGCGCGCGTTTTAATTATAATGCTGCTACCAATTTTTATGAAGTAGATGCGCGGCAGTTGAAAGGCACGTACATGCTGTTGGATGAAGCATCTGTAACGGGCACTGCGAATGTGATTATGGCGGCTGTACTTGCAAAAGGCACGACAACGATTTTTAATGCAGCATGTGAACCTTACATTCAGCAACTCTGCAAGATGCTCATCAGCATGGGCGCAAAGATGGAAGGCGTGGGTTCAAACCTACTCGTTATTCATGGAGTAAGCGAATTGGGAGGATGCAAGCATCGCCTGCTTGCCGACATGATTGAAGTAGGCAGCTTTATCGGGTTGGCGGCAATGACGCAATCAGACATCACGATTAAAGGAGCGGATGTTGCATATCTCGGAATGATTCCTGATGTGTTTCGCAAGTTGGGCATTGAATTGAAAATTAAAGGAAACGACATTCACGTTCCGGGCGGGCAGAAATACGAAATACAAACTTTTATTGACGGCTCTATCATGACAATAGCCGATGCACCCTGGCCTGGCTTCACGCCTGACTTGCTGAGTATCGTGCTTGTTGTGGCTACGCAAGCGAAAGGCACAGTACTCATTCATCAAAAGATGTTTGAGAGCCGCCTGTTTTTCGTTGATAAACTGATTGATATGGGCGCGCAAATTATTTTGTGCGACCCGCATCGCGCTTCTGTGGTTGGTATCAACCGCGCGTTTCCACTGCGCGGCATTTCGATGTCATCGCCTGATATTCGCGCGGGCGTTTCGCTGCTGATTGCCGCTCTTTCTGCCGAAGGTAAATCCACAATTTCCAACATCAACCAGATTGACAGAGGTTATCAAAACATTGACGGACGATTGAACGCAATTGGCGCAAGCATCAAGAGAATCTGATTCGGTAATTTGGTGATTCGATAATTCGGTGATGCTAATTGTTCCCCTTGCGCGATGGCATTGTGCATTGGCGAAGGGGGCGCAAAAGCCCGAAGAGATTGCAGGGGGGTGATTCACAAAAACTTAGAACTAACAACTTAGAACTTAAAACTTCACAATGAAAGCCTTAGTTGTCGGAGATAAGAAACGCTATGAGGAACTTCTTCTGAAACTCCCTTCAACCGTTACCACAAAACATTACAACTACTGGGAAATAGCAGAGGGAAATGATTACGACTTGATTTTCGATTTAAACTTTGACGACTTCGTTCACAATTTAGATTACATCGCACAGCGCATAGATATTCCCGTATTTGTTTGCGCGGTGAAGAAACGTCTGGCTGAAGCTGTGCATGATTTCGGGGAAATTCAATGCAATCTGATTGGCATGAATTGCCTGCCCGGATTTATCAATCGCGAATTGATTGAAATCAGTCTCTTTAAAAATAACCCTGCTGCTATTGAATCCATTCTGCAACAACTCGGATGGACCTATAAAATCGTGGAAGACCGTGCAGGCATGGTAACACCGCGCATCATCTGCATGATTATTAATGAAGCCTGCTTCACGCTGCAAGAAGGAACAGCTTCGATGAACGATATTGACCTCTCCATGAAACTGGGCACCAACTATCCGCATGGTCCCTTTGAATGGGCGGATAAAATCGGAATCAAGGATGTTTATGAAACGCTTGATGCTCTCTACAACGACACGCGCGATGAGCGTTACAAAATCTGTCCGCTACTGAAGACGAAATATTTGAACAGAGAAAATTTCTACTGATTTGGTTGTAGGACAAATTGCACCGAGCGAAGTCATGGTGAGCGAAGTCGAACCATGAGATTAGGCTATGCTGCACCCTTCGACTTCGCTCAGGGCGACTACCGCGCTCTGCTGAACGGAGTGCATTTGTCCTACACCCACTGATTTTCAATTTCTAATTCTCCAGTCCTAATTCCTAATTTTCACCCGTGCTTTCGATTTATACTCCGCAACTCACCAACCGCATCCGCTACACTTTTGATTTATTTTTTAAAGAGCTGCTACACATTCCGTTTCAACTGATTTCAAACCGCGACCAGTTTTTTGCGGCAGCGCATCCAAAAATCAGCTATGACCAAAACCCCGTAGCGGATGAGTTATGTTTCGGAGCCGTGTATTTGCTGTTTGAAAAAGGCGTGAAGCTGCATAGCATCGAAGTGGAAGATTATGAAGGCACGAAAGTTTTTTTCAATACGCAGGGCCTACAGGAACATGCGTTGCCGTTTGATCCGTTTGCCGCAGCATTTTATCTCGTGAGCCGCTATGAAGAATTGCTTCCGCATGTGAAAGACCAGTTCAGCCGTTTTCCTGCGAAAGAAAGTATGGCGTTTAAAAATGGGTTTCTCAGCGTGCCTGTTGTAAATCGCTACGCTCTGATGGTGAAACAAAAATTGCAGGAGCGCTATCCTGAAATGCAATTTCCAAAAAAGGAATTTGAATTCATTCCTACTTACGATGTTGACAGCGCTTATGCATATTTGAACAAAGGCGTGATTCGCAATGCTGCTGGTCTTACAAAAGCGCTGCTTGAACTTGACCTCACTACTTTTATTGACCGTGTGCGCGTACTCACCAAAGCGAAACGCGACCCTTATGATACCTACGACTGGCTCCACGAATTACACCGCAAGCACGACATGAAACCCCTCTACTTTTTTCTTGTGGGCGATTATGATGAGTTCGATAAAAACATTTCCATCAACATCACTGAATTCCGTGAGTTGATTACCTCCATAGCCGATACTGCGCAAGTGGGCATTCATCCGTCTTATGCTTCAAATGCGGATGTCGGAAAACTGAAGAAGGAATTGCACAGCCTGTCGCAGGTGCTCAAAAGAGACATCCGCAAGAGCAGGCAGCATTTCTTAAAACTCACGCTTCCCGAAACATATCAAAACCTGCTGGAGCAAGGCATCACCGATGATTACACAATGGGTTATGCCACGCAGATTGGTTTTCGCGCAGGTATCTGTTCGCCCTTTTATTTCTATAATCTCGAAACGGAAAATAAAACTGCATTGCGCATTCACCCCTTTGCGGTGATGGATGCAACGCTCAATTATTATCAGGGATTGACCCCGCGTCAGTTTCCCGATGCGGTCTATCCTGTGATTGACGAAATTAAAAAAGTGAACGGCACGTACATCTCACTCTGGCACAACAATTCGTTATCCGAAGAAAAGGAATGGTCAGGCTGGAAAAAAGTGTATGAAGACATGGTGCTTTACACGCTAAACGGTGAACGGTGATTCAGTATCTGCAACGCAAAGAAGTTGATGATAACAAGTGGAACGCTTGTATACAGCAGGCTGCCAACAGCTATCCGTATGCGTTTACGTGGTATCTTGATTGTGTTGCAGAGCAATGGGATGCTTTGGTGAGCGGTGACTACGATGCGGTATTCCCGCTTGTATGGAATCGCAGGTTTTTGATTCACTACCTCTACCAGCCGATGTTCACGCAGCAGTTGGGTGTGTTTTCAAAAAACGTGTTGGATGAAAAAACGCTGCATGATTTTCTTGAAGCGATTCCTGTGCGTTATTGTTTTATCGAAATCAATGTGAACTATCAAAACCCCGTGCGGCATCCGTCATTTGAAATCATTCCGCGCACGAACAGTTACCTCGAATTGCAATCCCCTTACGAAAAACTGTATCAAGCGTATCATGAAAACACGAAGCGCAATGTGCAAAAAGCTTTGAAAAACAACTTGCACGTTTCCGAAAATTTAAAAGCAGAAGCAGTAATTGAATTTTTCAAAACAAATTCAGGAATAAAAATTCCGGAATTGGGCGAATATCAATATGAGCATCTGGAAGAATTGATTGCAGAAGTAATGCAGCGCCAGATGGGAAAGCTGATTGGCGTGCAGGATACGAATGAAAATCTTTTCGCGGCAGGTTTTTTCATAGTAACAGAAAACAAAATCATCAACCTGCTGCCCTCGACCGGGGAAGACGGGAAAAATAATGGCGCTGGATTTTTGATGATAGATTACCTCATCCGAAAATTCGCAGGCTCTGATAAAACACTTGATTTCGAAGGCTCGATGATTCCCGGCATTGCGCGTTTCTATAAAAATTTCGGAGCGCAGGAACAAACCTATTGGCGGTTGCGCAGAAATAATTTACCTTGGTTCGCCAAGTGGATAAAAGGATAAATAAATTTTGATGCTTTATAATCTCAGTGAAACCAAATCCCTCGCAGGACAATTTGTAGCCGAATTGCGCGATGTAACGATTCAAAATGATCGTATGCGTTTCCGTAGGAACATGGAACGCCTCGGTGAAATTTTTGCTTACGAAATCAGTAAACAGTTGGAATGGGAAGATACAGAGGTGACAACACCGCTGGGCATCGCCCGCACCAAAGCGTTGAAAGAACAACCTGTGCTTGCAACAATATTACGCGCAGGAGTTCCGTTGCATCAAGGCTTGCTGAATTTTTTCGACCGTGCCGATAATGCCTTCATTGCCGCCTATCGCAAGCATAACAAAGACGGTTCGTTTTTCATCAACCTCGAATATCTCACTTCTCCCCCGCTCGCTGACCGCATTGTGATTCTTTCCGACCCGATGCTTGCCACAGGCGCATCCTTAGTTTTAACAATTCAGGAGTTGCTTAAAGAAGGCGCGCCAAAACAAATTCATATCGTTACAGCGATTGCCAGCACAACCGGAATCGCGCATATAAAAAGCAACTTGCCAAATGTAAATATTTGGACAGGCGCAGTGGATAATGAATTAACAGCGAAGGCATACATCGTTCCCGGTTTGGGCGATGCGGGTGATTTGGCTTTTGGAGAGAAGATGCAGGATTAACATACTCCCTCTCCTTTTTGGAGAGGGTTGGGGTGAGGCTTACATCACCACATCCCACGTGTCCTCATGACCGACCCAGTCTTTGAATTTTTCTTTTCCGCCACGAGCCGTCCAGTCAGAGTCAATGGTGAGTTTTGAGCTGATGCCGCCACGCGGGTTGCAAATCATCAGGATACGCATGCGCTCAGGTTCGTAAACCTCCATTAGATGTGCATACACGATATTAATGAGGCGCTCATAAGAAACCACGATGTCGCGCAGTTGATATACATAGACTTTGAGCGATTTCAACTCGATGATTTTCTTTTTCGGATAAAACGTAAGATAGATGGTCGCAAAATCCGGCTGCTCATGCACGCCAAGAAAAGTACACTCAGGCACTTTCACCTTCACTTCATAAGCCTCAGGGGAAGGATTTGGAATCGCTTTCAAAAGCGTTTTGTCAATCTTGTCGTACAATTTTTTTTCTGCGCTCATCGCTTAGTTTTATTTAGGAGTGCAAAGAAACGCAAGTTTGATTGAAAAGATAAATTCGGATTATCGCGTCATGCCTGACTTGTTCCGGCATCCCCTGATTTCTCTTTTCATGCTTTCCTATGAGATGCAGGAACAAGTCCGGCATGACAGTAAAGGAAGTTCCTGCTTCTCCTATAAATTCGCGCTGTGCTTCATCACGATTTCACCAAAAAACTTCTTGCCTGGCATAAAACCATTCACCGCCCCATGCCGTGGAAGGGCGAGAAGAATCCTTATCTTATCTGGCTATCTGAAATCATCCTGCAACAAACGCGCGTGGAGCAAGGGTGGGCTTATTATTTAAAATTCAAAGAGCGGTTTCCTGTTTTAAAAAATCTTGCGAATGCTTCAGAAGATGAAGTATTGAAACTCTGGCAGGGATTAGGCTACAATACGCGCGCGCGCAATCTTCATGTAGCGGCAAAATCTATTCAGCATGATTTGAAAGGAAAATTCCCAACCGATTATGAGGGCATTCGGAATCTAAAAGGAATTGGTGATTACACAGCCGCAGCCATCGCTTCGTTTGCATTTAATCTGCCCTACGTGGTGGTGGATGCAAATGTGTTTCGCGTGTTGTCGCGCTATTTTGGAATTATCACTGCGATTGATTCCACGAAAGGAAAACAGCAGTTCAAAGCGCTTGCAGAACAACTGCTTTCAAAAAAGGAACCCGCAAAGTTTAATCAGGCAATCATGGATTTTGGCGCAGTGCAGTGTGTGCCGAAAAATCCTGACTGCGGCAAGTGTGCTTTAAGTTCAAATTGCGTTGCAAGAAAAAAGAAGCAAGTTGAAAACCTACCCGTAAAGTCGAAGAAGACTAAACAGCGGGAACGCTTCTTTCACTACCTCGTGATTCTTGAAGGCGATTTTACATACCTGAAAAAGCGGGAAGCGAAAGATATTTGGCAGGGCATGTTTGAGTTTCCGCTGATTGAAGGAAAGCGTCTGCTGGAAAAAAGGCAACTGCTTCAAACCAAAGAATTCAAATCTCTTTTTTCGCAAAACAAAATCAGGAAGATTGAATTACATGCTTCGCTGCGACAGATGCTTTCTCACCAAAAAATTCACGCAGCGTTTTATGAAGTAACGCTTTCTTCGAAAATGAAGAATCAAAAATTTCTTCGTGTAGCAAACCGGGAAATCAATGGGTTTGCCTTTCCGGGCATTATCCGGGATTATTTGACTACGCGATAAATGTTTCTCGCAGAGGCGCAAAGACGCAAAGTAGGAAACCCTCTTGTTGTATTTCTTTGCGCCTCTGCGCCTTTGCGGTGAATCTGCCTTTACGAAATAGTTTGCACAAAAAAGTAAAACTTCCTCCTGCCGTTTGGTTTTTTTCAAAGAATTTCCGACATTTAATTCTTATTTCAAAACCATTTAAATTTTCCAACCATGAGAGGAGTAAACAAAGTAATCTTAGTAGGCAATCTGGGCAAAGACCCGGAAGTGCAATACCTTGACAATAGTGTGAGCGTAGCGCGCTTTTCACTCGCCACCAATGATTCATACAAAGACAAAGACGGCAACCGCGTTGACCAAACCGAATGGCATAACATCACCGCATGGCGCGGGTTGGCAAAAATTGCCGAAGATTTTCTGAAAAAAGGCAGCAAGATTTACCTCGAAGGCAAAATCCGCACACGCTCATGGGATGATAAGCAAACAGGAGAAAAAAAGTACGCCACCGAGATTGTAGCAGATAATTTCATCATGCTCGACCGCAGAGAGGGAGAGGGCACTCCGGGCAGCTACCAGCCGGGCAACGCAAAAGCGGCTCCTGTAAGTCAGGATGCGCCAAACATTCCCAGCGAACCGGCACCGCAGGGTGATGATTTGCCGTTCTGAGTTTTCAGGCGAATAAATTACAAAGGCACGAAGCAACAGCGCTCGTGCCTTTGTATTTTATGGCAATCCCCTGCTTTTATCTAAATTTATCGGAACAATTACCCGCGATTTGGACAGTATTCCTCTATCAGATTTCAATCAACTCCTTTTTTTATCAGTAGCCGGAATAATAAATTCAGTGTCGCTTCCGGTAGTGCTTTCGGGAGTAGTGATTTTGATTCTTATTTGTTTTTCAGGGCTTATCTCAGGCGCAGAAATCGGTTTTTTTTCCCTCACGGAAAAAGAATTCAACCTGCTGCGTGAAAAGGGTGACCACACCTCAAAAACGATAATCACATTGCTCTCAAAACCGCGCCACCTGCTGGCGACACTGCTCATCTGCAACAACACGGTGAATGTAAGCATCGTCATTCTCTCCTACTTTCTGTTTTCAAATCTATTTGATTTTTCAGCGCACCCGCTGCTCGGATTTCTCATCAACGTGTTGGGTGTTACGCTTTTTCTCGTTTTGTTCGGGGAGGTGCTGCCTAAGGTTTATGCCACGCGCCACAATCTGCAAATGGCTTCCATCATGGCAGTTCCGATTCTATTTGCCGGAAAGGTATTCAAGCCGTTGAGTTATCTGCTTGTTTCCTCCACACGGCTCATTGAAAAACTCCTCAGCAAAAAAGGATATAACGAGTTTAATCCTGAAGAACTCGAACACGCAATTGACCTTACGGCAGGCGAAAAATCATCGCGGCAGGAAGTGAAGATGCTCAAAGGCATCGTGCGTTTCGGCAACATTACCGTGCGGCAAATCATGCGGCAGCGCATGGATGTGGTGGCGGTTGACGATAGCGTGGCGTTTCCTGATTTAGTGAAAATTGTTACCGAAGCAGGCTATTCGCGCGTCCCCGTTTACCGCGACAGTCTGGATAACGTCATTGGCATTCTCTATGTGAAAGATTTGCTCGACCATCTGCATGAGCCAACCGATTTCAAGTGGCACAGACTGCTGCGCCCGCCTGTTTTTACACCACACACAAAGCGAGTGGACACGCTGCTGAAAGAAATTCAGAAAAAGGGCGTTCACCTGATTATCGCGGTAGATGAATATGGCGGCACATCCGGCATCATCACGCTGGAAGATATTCTGGAAGAAGTGATTGGTGAAATTCGCGATGAATATGATGCGCTCGAAGAAGAACCTTACTTTGAAAAAATTGACTCAAAAAATTTCGTGTTTGATGGCAAAACTCCCTTGCAAAACATCTGCAATAAAATGAACCTCAGGAACGATGTGTTTGACGAAGTGCGAAAAGAAGCTGATACGCTTGCCGGAATGATTCTCGAATTGTCAGGCAAGATGCCGGTAAAGAATGACGAGTTCCGGCATGAGCATTTTATATTTAAAGTCGTTTCTGTAGGCGACAACCGGATCAAGCGCGTTTTAATCACAGTAACGGATGATGTCTATTCAGAGAATTAGGAATTACGAATTACGAATTACGAATTTGTTGAGCAGCGCGGGCGTTCCGGTTTACATTGCGCTTTGGGTCATCCTGAGCGTAGTCGAAGGATGTGCGTGTGCGAAGAGGGCTGCGTTTGCCTTGTTCGTTTGCTGGGGGATGATGTTCTTGCTCTTCTCCGGCTGCGACTCGCCCTACCCTCCTAAACCCAAAGGCTTTTTTAGAATCAACCTGCCTGAAAAATCCTATCGAGAATTCACCTCCGATGTTTGTCCCTTCCGCTTTCAATATCCCGTCTATGCCGACATCGTGCGCGATTCCTTATTCTTTGACAAAGCGCCCGAAAATCCCTGCTGGCTCAATATTGATTTCAAAGAATTAGGCGGCAAAATCCATTTGAGCTACAAAGAAATCAATGCAGAAAATTCATTGGAAAAATTGATTGAAGACGCGCATAAACTCACCTTCAAGCACACTACCAAAGCTGATTTCATTGATGAAAATATCATTGAAAATGGAAAAGGGGCTTCGGGGATTTTATTTGCAGTGGGCGGCAATGCAGCATCGAATGCACAGTTTTTTCTAACAGACAGCTTGCATCATTTCATTCGCGGCTCGCTCTATTTCAATTCCACGCCAAATGAAGATTCCCTCGCGCCTGTCATCCGGTTTGTGAAGGAAGATATGCTGCTGCTGATGGAGAGTTTTGAGTGGGTGGAAACACTGAACATAGGAATCAAAATGGATTAGATTTGCTCAAAGCAGCACTTCATGAATACCCGTATTGAAAACAGAAAACTCCGGTTTGTCCAAAACTTTCTGCGCGTAGGCGATGAAGAACTGATTAATAAGTTTGAAGAACTGCTTCGCAAGGAACAACTCAGGCTTATTGAGCGGGAACTCAAAACGCCATTATCAAAAAAAGCCTTTAACGAAATAATTGACCAAGCTGAAGAGGATAACCGCAACGGCAGGCTTACGTCTGCAAAAAGCCTGAGAAAAAAAATCCGTTCGTGGAAATGAGGGTCTTATGGACCGATACGGCAATAAGTCAGCTTGAGCAGATATTCTTTTATTACGCGCACAAGGCAAGTCCCGAAACAGCGATACGCATAACTCAGCGTATAGTTGATAAAACATTGATTCTCGGCTCCTTTTCAAGAATTGGGCAACGAGAAAATGATTTGATGCACAGAGCGCAGGAGTATCGCTACCTCGTTGAAGGTAATTACAAAATCATCTACTGGGTTGAAACGAGGTTTGTGAAAATTGCGAGTGTTTTCGATTGCCGCCAAAATCCTGAAAAAATATCCGTTATTGCGTAATGCGCACTTGAATTCCCTTTTCAAAATTTAATTTTATCCCAAACTGAAATCGTTTGAATCCCCTCCTCGACCGTCCCATTGAATATGTGAAAGGCGTAGGTCCTTTGCGTGGCGACTTGCTGAAAAAAGAGTTGTTCATCTTCAAAGTGGAAGACCTGCTCAATCATTATCCCTTCCGCTATGTTGACCGCTCAAAGATTTCGCTCATCAAAGAAATTAAAGGTGATGAGCAATATGTGCAGGTGAAGGGTAAACTCACCTATTCCGAAGATGTAGGACAGAAATTTGCAAAGCGGCTCGTTGCGTATTTAAGAGACGAGTCGGGGCAAATCGAACTCGTGTGGTTCCAAGGCGCGAAGTGGGTGGCGAATAAATTGGTGGTGGGCATGGAATATCTGGTGTATGGCAAGCCTTCTTTTTTCAATGGTAAGCTCAATATCGTGCATCCCGAAATTGAATTAATTGCAAAAGTAGAGTCGCAAAATTTTGCGTCTGTTGGCTTGCAACCCGTTTATCCCAGCACGGAGAAGCTCAAATCGAAAGGGTTGGATAGCAAAGGGATTTTGAAGTTGGTGTGGCAGGTAATGGAGGAATTGCAGGAAAAATATCTGCCAGAAAATCTCCCGGCATCTATCATCAATAAATACCGTTTCATTTCCCATTATGAAGCGGTGAAAAATATTCATCAGCCCGACAATGACAGGCTGCGCGAGAATGCGGTTGCCCGTTTGAAATTTGAAGAATTGTTTCTCTCGCAGGTGCGCATCCTGCAACTGAAAGTCGGGCGCAAAGAACATGCGCAGGGATTTATTTTCACCAACATCGCTAACATTTTCAACACGTTTTATCATCAGCATTTAAAATTTCAACTTACTGGTGCGCAAAAGCGGGTACTGAAAGAAATCAGGCACGATGTGCTTGCGGGTAAACAAATGAACCGCTTGTTGCAAGGCGATGTGGGCAGTGGAAAAACCATCGTAGCGCTCATGACAATGCTGATGGCGCTCGACAACGGCTATCAAACTTGTCTGATGGCTCCTACTGAAATCCTCGCGCAGCAGCATTTTCGCAACATCAAAAACTTGCTTGTCGGTTTAAATGTAAAAGTTGAAATGCTCACGGGTTCGGTGAAAGGAAAATTGCGCAAGCAAATCCTCAGTGAGCTTTCCACCGGAACAATCAACATCGTTGTGGGCACACACGCATTGATTGAAGGCGATGTGCAGTTCAGCAATCTCGGACTTGTAGTGATTGACGAGCAGCATCGCTTTGGCGTGGCGCAACGCGCAGCGTTGTGGGAGAAAAACGAACACCCGCCACACGTACTCGTGATGACGGCAACTCCCATTCCCCGCACACTTGCTATGACTGTTTATGGCGATTTGGATGTGTCGGTGATTGACGAACTGCCACCCGGCAGAAAGCCAATTAAAACCATGCACTACTTCGATTCAAAGCGGCTGGCAATGTTCGGCTTTTTGAAAAATGAAATCGAAAAAGGGCGGCAGATTTACATCGTGTATCCGTTGATTGAAGAATCAGAGAAAGTGGATTTGAAAAATCTGATGGATGGATACGAAAGTATTGCGCGTGAATTCCCAATACCGAAATATCGTGTGAGCGTATTGCACGGAAAAATGAAACCGGAGAATAAAGAAATAGAGATGCAACGATTCATAAAAGGCGAAACGCATATCATGGTTTCAACCACTGTGATTGAAGTAGGCGTGGATGTGCCGAATGCTTCCGTAATGGTGATTGAAAATGCAGAACGGTTCGGGCTTTCGCAACTGCATCAACTGCGCGGGCGAGTTGGAAGAGGCGCTGACCAGTCGTATTGTATTTTGATGAGTGATTTTAAAATTTCACAGGAAGGTAGAACACGCTTGCAAACGATGGTGCGCACCAACGATGGATTTGAAATTGCCGAAGTGGATTTGAAGATGCGCGGACCGGGAGATTTGGAAGGCACACAGCAAAGCGGAGTGATGGATTTTAAAGTGGCGGATATTGTGCGCGATGCAAATATTCTGAAAGAAGCGCGTTATGCTGCGCAGGAATTATTGAATGATGATGCGCATTTGGAAAAACCGGAGAACAGCGCGCTGAAAAGATTTTTATCCTCAAATAAAACTGTTTCAAAAAAACAGTGGAGTAGGATTTCTTAGAATTACTTGGGCATTCCTAACCCGCTGCTCGTCTTGCTTCTTTTTCCACCGCTGTATTTATCGCTGCTGGAGCTGTTGTCATATGTGGGGCAGGTAGAATGACTGCATGCGGCAAACAAGAGCAGGGAAGTTATGAATACGGAGAAGAGGAAATTCTTTTTCATCGAAAAGAAATTTGTTTTTCAAAGATAACGAATGTAGAGACGCAAAATTTCACCGCAAAACGGAAGTAATGAAGCGATGCGGGTTGGCTTCTCTCCGCCTTAGGCGGAAGACAACGAGGGGTAAATCCTGAATAGCAATACCCCTTTGTATTTCCCCTAAAAGGGGAAACGCCTGCGCTCGTTACCTCTACACATGCGCATCACGCGCGAAAATCCGCAGCAGCAAATAAATCACTCCGGTGATAAGCACCAGCACCGCGCTCGCCAAGTGTGGATGAATTTTCAGCGCTAAACTCTCCACGCGCTTCACGACCGCTTCTTTCAGCACATAAAACAGGGTAATCATAATAGACAGCGCGATGCCCATGCCGACAATATAAATCAGGATGTAAAAAATTGCATTGTGAAAATTGTTCACTGCGCCTGAGAGTAAAATCGGAGCGATTACTGTCGGGCAGGGAAGCAAGCCGCCAATCGCGCCTACAACCGCAGATTTGCCAAGACTGCCAATTTTTTTAGGCGTTGCTTCATGCGCATGGGAATGGCTGTGAAAGAGACCGTGTTCTTCGTGGCTATGACGATGTGCGAGGAGGAGATAAATTCCAAAGCCGAGAATCAAAATGGGTCCTGCCCATGAAAGGATTTCACTCGCCTGCTGCGTGATTTCTGAAGAAAACACAAAGCGCATGAGCAACGCAATGATGATGAGCAGCAGAAAATGGGAAATCAGCAAACTGAACGTGAGCGTAACGATATGGCGCATCGTCAGTTTTTCCCCAACCAAATAAGCGGCAATGAAGGATTTTCCGTGCCCGGGTTCCAGCGCGTGTAATGCGCCAAGCAGAAGCGTTGAACCGTAAGCAAGAAAAGTATTCACGTTTTTTTTAAAGGAGCGTAAAATTAATAGAAAGACTTGTGCGGGAATTATCTTTGTAACCATGAAGGCAAAGAAGAAGTTGCATAACATTTACGAGGGGAAGGAACTGAAAAAGAAAATGAGCGAAAGCGCGGAGAAAAGAACCACAATTTCTTTTTACAAATACGCGCATATTCTGAATCCGGCTGAATTGCGCGATAAGTTGTTTCTTGAATGGTTGGAACTGGGCGTGCTGGGCAGAGTAAACCTTGCAAAAGAAGGCATCAACGCCCAAATCAGCGTTCCTGCAAATCAAGTTGAAGCATTCAAGCAGCAGTTAGATTCGATTGATTTTCTGAAAAACGTGCGCATGAATTTTGCTGTGGAGGATGACGGCAAATCTTTTTTTAAGTTGAAAATTAAAGTGCGCGATAAAATTCTTGCTGACGGATTGAATAACGAAACCTTTGACGTGACGAATGTGGGTAAGCATCTGAAAGCCGAGGAGTTTAATGCGCTTACCGATAAGCCCGATACGATTCTGATTGACATGCGCAACCATTATGAAAGTGAAGTGGGGCATTTTGAAAACGCGATTCTGCCCGATGCAGACACCTTTCGCGATGAGCTGAATATGGTGGAGGAAATGCTGAAAGGCAAAGAGGAAAAGAATGTTGTGATGTATTGCACGGGCGGCATCCGCTGTGAAAAGGCGAGCGCGTATTTTAAACACAAAGGATTTATCAATGTACACCAGTTGGAAGGAGGCATCATAAAATATGCGCGCGATGTGAAAGCTGAGGGATTAAAAAATAAATTCAAGGGGAAAAATTTCGTGTTTGATGAACGATTAGGTGAACGTATTTCAGATGAAATCATCAGCCGCTGTCACCAATGCGGCAACACCAGCGACCGCCACACCAACTGTGTGAACGAAGGCTGCCACCTGCTTTTCATCCAATGTGAGACCTGTGCTGCAACATTTGAAAATTGCTGCTCTGATGATTGCAGGGAGTTTATTCACCTGCCCGAAGAAGAGCAGAAGGAAAAACGAAAAGGCGTGAAGAAGGAGCGGAATGTGTATCGGAAGGGACGGGGTTCACGCAAAGACGCAGAGGCGCAAAGGTCAGAAACGGAAGCTCACTGAGAAATCAGGAAAGAACGCTCCACCCACAGCAGTGAAGCCTCTCTGATGTTCTGTTTCTGCATAAGAATCTGAAAATCGGAAAGGAAAGTAGCCTGCTAAATCAATGATTAGAGAGCCGTTTAATGACCATCGTTTGGTCAAATCAATATTCAAACCGACAACCGGAGTAATACCCACTACAAAAGACAGCGCGTTGTAAGTATAATCTGTCATTGACAGATATTCATATTTCGGTGTTAGATTTTGCTCTATGCCGGAACTGTCAATGTGTTGTTTTGCGGTATAAATTTCATTTCTCTCGTTTACTTCCCACTTCTCAATGCCAAGAAGCAAATCAAAACCCAGTACAAATTTTAATCTTCTTTTACCGAACCTATGCTCAAGTCCGGCTCGCAATGTTTGCCATCTGCTTAATTCGCTGACATTGGCTTCTGTGGTTTTCAAAAGAATGCTATCACCCGTCAATACCTGATAACCGAGATGTTGTATTCTCTCATAAGAATTAATTACCGAAGTCAAACGATAGCCAACTCGAAGCGTACTCCTCTTGCTGAAAAAACGCTTGTATGTTATTCCAAAACTCTCGGTTTCGCCAATATTAGAGGCAAGCAATCCGACAATCACCGGACTCACATCCAGCGAGATTTCATTTTTATAGTAAAGAGAATCCCATGGAAAAAATGTTCGCTCTTTATTTCTCTGAGCAAATGAAAGATGGGAAGTAATTATGAGCGAAGTGAGAAGAAATACAGTCTTCATCGGTTAGGCACGAAAAACGACCAGCCAGAAATTATATTGTGGATTTCACGCAAAGATGAATTTCTCTGCGCCTTTGCGTTTCTGCGAGAACCAAATCAATATGCCAGCCACGCACTTAACCATCGCTCCACCTCCTCCACTTTCATCTTTTTTCGCGAAGCATAATCTTCCACCTGATCTTTCAGAATTTTTCCGACACCGAAATATTTTGATTCGGGATGCGAGAAATACCACCCGCTCACGGAAGCAGCAGGATACATCGCAAGGCTTTCAGTAAGTTGGATGCCGGAATTTTTTTCTGCATCAAGCAGATTAAACAAAGTGGTTTTTTCGGTGTGGTCAGGACACGCAGGATAGCCGGGCGCAGGACGAATGCCCTGATATTTTTCCGAAATCAAATCATCACTCTCCAGCTTTTCATCCGTTACGTAGCCCCAAAATTCTTTGCGCACACGCTCGTGCATCCGCTCGGCAAACGCTTCGGCAAGACGGTCGGCAATAGCTTTCAGCATGATGCTGTTGTAATCGTCATGCTCCTTCTCAAACTTTTTCGTCCACTGTTCAATACCGACTCCCGCTGTAACCGCAAACGCTCCGATATAATCTTTGATGCCCGTTTCTTTTGGCGCAATAAAATCGCTCAGTGAAATGTTCGGCTGACTTGCTGTTTTCTTATTCTGTTGTCGCAGATGATGCAATGTGGTGAGTACCTCTCTGCGCGAATCATCTTTATACAGTTCGACATCATCGCCAACAGCATTCGCAGGAAAAAATCCAATCACTGCATTTGCCGTCAGCATCTTGTTCTGAAAAACTTTATCCAGCAATGCCCGCGCATCGGTGAGGAGTTTTATTGCTTCCTTTCCAACAACACTATCCTTCAAAATGTCAGGATATTTTCCGCGCATCTCCCACGTGGCAAAGAAAGGAGTCCAGTCAATATACTCGCTCAACTCAGCGAGCGAATAATTCTGGAAAGATTTTATTCCAAGAAAAGCAGGCTTTGCAATTTTTGTTTTGCTCCATTCAATCTGAAATTTATTCTTCCGCGCATCCTCAATCGAAATCAGTTCCTTACTTAGATTTTTGCTATGATGCCGCTCGCGGATTCCGATATATTCTTCTTTCACCGCTTTCACGAACGCATCTTTCTTTCTCCCCAACAAATTTTCAACCACCGTTACCGAGCGCGAAGCATCAAGCACATGTACTGTCTGCCCTTTCTTGTAGTGCTGCTCAATCTTCACTGCGGTGTGAATTTTCGAGGTGGTAGCACCGCCAATCAGCAGCGGCAAGTCAAATCCTTCGCGCTCCATTTCTTTTGCGACATGCACCATTTCCTCCAATGACGGAGTAATCAGTCCACTCAAACCAATCACGTCCACGTTCTCTCTTTTCGCTGCTTCAAGAATTTTTTCGCAAGGCACCATCACGCCCAAATCAACAATCTCATAATTATTGCAGCCAAGCACCACGCCAACGATATTTTTTCCGATGTCATGCACATCGCCTTTCACCGTTGCCATCAACACCTTTCCTGCAAAAGATTTTTTACCTGATTTTTCCGCCTCAATAAATGGCGTGAGATAGGCAACAGCCTTTTTCATCACGCGTGCGCTCTTCACCACCTGCGGCAAAAACATTTTTCCGCTGCTAAACAAATCACCCACCACGTTCATGCCATCCATCAGCGGACCTTCAATCACTTGCAAGGGACGCGCGAATTCTTTCCGCGCTTCTTCGGTGTCGGCTTCTACATAATCAGCAATGCCTTCCACCAATGCGTGAATGAGCCGTTCCTTAGCCGGTTTGTTACGCCATTCAAGATTGCGCACCTGCTTCATTCCATCGCCCTTCACTGTTTCAGCAAATTCAAGCAGGCGTTCGGTTGCGTCTTTTCTTCTGTTTAATAAAACATCTTCCACGCGCTCCAATAAATCTTTCGGAATGTTGTCATACACTTCCAATTGGCTCGGGTTCACGATGCCCATGTCCATGCCCGCCTTAATCGCGTGGTAGAGAAAAGCTGAGTGCATCGCTTCACGCACATGGTCATTCCCACGAAATGAAAACGACACATTGCTTACGCCACCGCTCACATGCACACCGGGGAGATTTTCTTTAATCCATTTTGTGGCGCGGAAAAAATCAACTGCATAGTTGTTATGCTCTTCAATGCCTGTTGCAACGGGAAAAATATTTGGGTCGAAAATGATGTCTTCAGCAGGGAAACCTACTTTTTTTGTCAGCACATCATAACAGCGTTTGCAGATTTCTATTCTGCGCTCGTAAGAATCTGCCTGTCCTTTTTCATCAAACGCCATCACAATCGCTGCAGCGCCATACATCCGCACTTTCTTCGCGTGGCGGATAAACTCCTCCTCACCTGATTTCATGCTGATGGAATTTACCACCGCTTTTCCCTGCACACACTTCAATCCTTCTTCGATGATTTCCCAATTGGAAGAGTCAATCATAATCGGAATGCGCGAAATCTCCGGCTCGGAAGCGATGAGTTGCAGAAATCGCACCATCGCTTTTTTGCCGTCAATCATCCCTTCATCAAGATTCACATCAAGAATCTGCGCGCCACCACGCACCTGGTCAAGCGCGACTGACAGGGCTTCTTCGTATTTATCTTCTTTGATTAAGCGAAGAAATTTCTTTGACCCCGTAACATTGGTGCGTTCACCAACATTGATAAAGTTCGTCAACGGAGTGACTACGAGTGGTTCCAGTCCGCTTAATTTCAATTGTCCGATATGTCCGTTTTGTTGATTCATGTAGTTTCTACAATCTGTTCTTCCTGTACTTTTCTTGGGGAATACTTTGCAGCGATTTCAGCTATCTTCTTTATGTGCGCAGGCGTTGTGCCACAGCAACCACCAATCACATTAATCAAGCCTTCTTTCAAAAACTCCTCAATTTGTTTCCCCATCATTTCAGGAGTTTCATCATACTCGCCAAATTCGTTGGGCAAGCCTGCATTCGGATGCGCACTTACAAAAAATGGAGATTCTTTCGCCATCACCTGTAAGTAAGGACGCAACTGCTTTGCTCCCAACGCGCAGTTTAATCCAACGCTTAAAATCGGTGCATGTGACATGGAAATCAAAAACGCTTCTGTTGTTTGTCCCGAAAGTGTTCTGCCGCTGGCATCGGTGATGGTTCCTGAAACCATGATGGGAACTTCTTTCCCTGTTTCTTCAAAATATTCCAGAATTGCAAACAGCGCAACCTTCGCATTGAGCGTATCGAAAATAGTTTCGACAAATAAAATATCCGCGCCTCCGTCTATCAATCCTTTTACTTGTTCCTTATAAGCTACCTTCAACTCATCAAACGTAATGTTGCGAAAAGCGGGGTCATTCACATCGGGCGAAATCGAGAGCGTGCGGTTTGTAGGACCAATCGAGCCGGCAACAAATCGGGGCTTGTCAGGATTTTTCGCAGTGAATTCATCCGCCACTTTCTTCGCAATTTTTGCCGCCTGCACATTCAGTTCATACACGATAGATTCTAAATGATAATCAGCTTGCGAAACGGTGGTGGAGTTGAACGTATTCGTTTCCAAAATGTCCGCGCCTGCTTCAAGGTATTTGCTATGAATCTCTTTGATAATATCAGGACGTGTGATGCACAGTAAATCGTTATCGCCTTTCAGCGAATGCAGATGATTCTTAAAGCGCTCTCCACGAAAGTCTTCTTCCTGAAGATTGTAACCCTGAATCATTGTACCCATCGCGCCATCCAAAATGAGGATGCGCTTTTCAAGAATATTTTTCAGTTGTTGTGTTGTTGTCATACCCTATTAATTAAAATACAAGCCTCACCTCCGCCTCCTCTCCAAAGGAGAGGAGTGTCCAAACTGTTTCCCATTTCCGAGCGATAAAGCCCGGACTCCCTTTTCCTTTTGGAGAAGGGGCGGGATGAGGCTAAAAAAAAATCCCTTTCCGATTTAGCCAGAAAGGGATTTTATCTTGTGTTTTTAGTCTAAAATCTGTTTCTAACTTATCTTTTGGAAGTGGCACCTTCTTGAACAGGAGAACTCAACTTTATACTGTTAAATGGGTTGCCAAGACGTCATGGGGCCAAGTCCCTCGGTCTTTCTGGATAAATCAGGAATTAAAAGAACTGCGCACAAAACTAAACGGATTGGACTTGAATTCCAAAATGGCTTGTAATCGTGCGGACTACAAAACCAAATAAATACAGAAACCGCAGAGGTCACTGAGGGATTCGCAGAGGTATCAGAGGGCGATCTCTTGTATTACTCCTTTGCCTTTGCGTGGATTTTTACTCTTTCGCCTCTGCGGTTTCTGTAATTCTATCAGCCGGAGGGTAAACCGGGAAATTTGTCTTACACCCTTGCAATCTTGGCACAGAAAATTCAAATTTCTTGTTTTGGAAAAATTTGATGAATTTTGAGCACTCAATTATTTACGCATAAAGCTTTTCAATAAATTTTATGAGAAAAGTTGACATGATTGCCAAGATTTCTGAAAAAACCGGCATCGCGAAAGTGGATGTGCTGGTTTCATTGGAATCTTTTTTCAAGGAAATCAAAAACACCTTGAAAGAAGGTGAAAATGTTTATGTGCGCGGATTCGGAAGTTTTGTGATTAAGAAACGCGCAAAGAAGATTGGTCGTAACATCAAGAAAAATGTAGCGATTGAAATTCCTGAACACTACATCCCTATTTTCAAACCCGCCAAAGTTTTTACTGACGCAGTGCGCAAGTCCGTGAAGCAGCCAAAGAATAACGTAGAGGAAGACGTAGAATGAGACCAGGACAAGTTATTTTAATAGTGGCGAGCGTGGCGCTGGTTTTCGTGATTTATTCATTCGGATCGCTTCTTCCTCCTGACAAAACAAATCCTCAAGAAACAGGCGCTGTTGCATCTGCCGGTGAGAGTGCTTTTGATTTTGAGGCATACAAGTCAGAACAATTAAAAAAACTTCCCGCAGACGCGCTGAAAAAGTATGAATTGCTGCAAACCGAAGTTCAAGCAGCTGCTGACAAAGCGGGAAAGCTGAATGAAGTAGCTACTTTATTCGAAGCGAACAACTTGAATATTCTTGCTGAATTCTCGAAAAAAGATGCGGCAGCAATAACCAATCAAGATTCCGTTTGGGAGAAATCAGGAAAGGGATTGTATGCAGCGGCATATACTGCTGACAACCCCCTGCTGACCAAATACGTATTAGCACAGGCGATTGCCTGCTATGAAAAGGCACTGGAATTGAATCCGGATAATGAGGATGCGAAAATTAGTCTGGCAGTCGCCTACCTTGAAGGGCAATCAGAGCCGATGAAAGGCGTAATGCTTCTAAGAGAAATAACTGACAAAGACCCCGATAACATCACCGCGAATTTAATTTTAGGGAAATACGGGATAGTATCGGGTCAATTTGATAAAGCCGTTCAGCGGTTTGAAAAAGTTCTTGCAGTTGATTCGCTCAATGCCGATGCTTACCTTTACCTCTCGCAGGCTTATGAAAGCCTGGGTGAAAAAGAAAAAGCCATTGAAATGCTGGTAAAATGCAGGTCGCTCGTGCGTGACCCGGCTTTTGCGAACGACATCAACAAGTACATTGACAAACTAAAGAACTCATAAAACCAAAATCGTATGCCAAGCGGAAAAAAACGCAAGCGCCACAAAATGGCAACCCACAAAAGAAAAAAGAGGTTGCGCAAGAACAGGCACAAAAAGAAGGTGAGATAAGCTGTAGGCGCGCTTTATTCTATCCCGTATTTCCCTATTAACAGAGGCTGTTTGTATTGGCTCAATACAGCGTCATTCTGAGCGACAGTGAAGAATCTCTAAATTCATTTTAGAGATTCTTCTCGTTTGCTTACGTGATGAGTTGAGTGCATAGGGCAGCCTACAAAAACATATTGAAGTGAATAGGGAATTAATTATTAACTCCACCCCGGAAAAGGTGGACATCGCTCTGCTCGAAGACAAAGGGCTTGTAGAAATTCATCACGAAAAAGGTGAGGATGATTTTATACCGGGAGATATTTATCTCGGGAAAATCACCAAACTCGCCCCCAGTTTGAATGCCGCCTTTGTGGACGTGGGCTACATCAAAGATGCTTTTCTGCATTACACCGACCTCAGCCCGCAGTTCAGAACACTGAACAAAATTGTGAAAGCTTCTATTGCTGGCGATGAATCCTACATCAATCTCAACAACCTGAAATACGAACAGGAAATCGTCAAAACAGGGAAGGTGAATGATGTATTGCAGGCAAAGCAATCTGTGCTTGTTCAGATTTTGAAAGAGCCAATCAGCACGAAAGGACCACGACTAACCTGCGAAATTTCCGTGCCGGGAAGATTCCTGGTGTTGTTGCCGATGAATGAGTCCATCGGAGTTTCAAAAAAAATTCCCTCCGCTGATGAACGCAAGCGCTTGCAGCGCCTGATGGAAAGCATTCGTCCAAAAAATTTTGGCGTGGTGGTGCGCACAGTAGCTGAAGGCAAAAGCGCTGCCGAACTGCATGACGACCTCAACGGGTTGGTGAAGAAATGGGAAGCGATGGTGAATAACCTGAAAGGCGCTGTGCCGGTGGCAAAAGTGCATAAAGAGATGCGCAAAACATCAAGCATCGTGCGCGACCTGCTGAATGCCTCGTTCAACAGCATCGTGATAAATGACCATCCCTTATTTTTAGAAGTTCAGAGTTACATCGGAAAAATTCTGCCGGAGAAGAGAAACATCGTTACCCTGCACAAAGCAGCACAGCCGATTTTTGACTATTACGGAGTAACGCGTCAAATCAAAACGCTTTTCGGGAAAACGGTAACGATTCCCGGTGGAGCCTATCTGGTGATTGAACACACCGAAGCAATGCATGTGATTGACGTGAACAGCGGTCAGAAGATGAGCAAGCTGAATGATCAGGAAACTACTGCCCTCAATATTAATCGTGAAGCCGCGAAAGAGGTAGTGCGCCAGTTGCGCCTCCGCGATTTGGGCGGCATCATCGTGGTAGATTTCATTGACATGCGCAATCCCAACAACAGGAAAATTTTGTTCAGCCACATGAGCGCTCTGATGAAGAGCGACCGCGCCCGCCACACCATTTTGCCGTTGAGCAAATTCGGAATCATGCAGATAACGCGTGAGCGCACCCGCCCTCAGGTGGACATCGCCACCAGTGAAGTGTGTTCATCCTGCAACGGCACCGGCAAAGTGGAAGCAACACTTCTTATTACCGATGTGATTGAGCGTGATTTTGAAGCATTAATGGAAAAAGGGCTGCACATAAACATCCTGGCGCATCCTTTCATTGCAGCTTATTTTTCACAAGGGTTACTCTCGAAAAAGCACAAGTGGAGTTGGAAGTATAAAAAACGCATCAACATTCATCCCAATGCGGACTATCACCTCACGGAATATCATTTCATAGATGCAAAAACGGGAGAGGAAGTGGTGGTTTGAAGTTGAATTACTTAATCATCTTCAAATACCGGTTCAACTGCTCAATGAAATAATTCATGTCCCGTTTGCCATTCATGTCAATCATCAGGTCGTAGCAATAAGTTTTTCCTGGAATAAATCTTCCCACGCGATAGGTCGCGTTTGACAACGCGCAGATATATTCCAGCGGAAGGCACTCTTCCGTGCAAAGATTAATGAGCAAGTCATACTTTTTCGTAATCAACTCTTCCACTTTCGGATGTTGTGGAATGAACAGCCAGTTCACCTGCTGCTTCGTCATATATTCAAATGGGAGGCTGCCTGCGGGTTGATTATGATTTAAAAAAGCAAAGAAGTGGACGCGCTTGTTGCTATTGCTGAGTTCTTGGTTGAATTTTTTAGTGGCAGTTAAATTTTCGGGAAGCGTAGCGTCAAAGATTACGGCAATCGTTTGCGCCCGCTCATAATTCATCGTTTGGTGCGGATGCTTCACATCCTTTAGTTTTTTCCGGAGGAAATAATGATGCAGACGAGCGCGTAGCTTTTTGAACATAGCACCCAAATCTACTAAGACTTCACGCTTTCCGCCTTGCGCTTTTTCGGAGCTTCTGTGAACACACCCATTGAAGAGAATTTATTAATGCGCTGCGCGATGCGCTCTTCAGCGCTCATCTTTTTCAGCTTCGCTAAGTTTTTTTGCAAATAGATTTTCAGCGTTTTCGCCATCGTTTCGGGGTCGTGGTGCGCTCCTCCGAGCGGTTCTTTGATGATGTCGTCCACCAGCGCGGCTTTGTGCATGTCGGTGGCGGTGAGTTTGAGGGCTTCAGCCGCCACTTCTTTATAATCCCAACTACGCCATAAAATAGAAGAGCACGATTCAGGTGAAATCACCGAATACCAAGTGTTCTCCAGCATCGCCACTTTGTCGCCAATGCCTAAGCCCAGTGCCCCGCCCGATGCGCCCTCACCAATGATGATACAAATCACAGGCACACGCAGCTTCATCATCTCAAACAGGTTACGCGCAATCGCTTCTGCCTGCCCACGCTCTTCGGCTTCCAACCCCGGATAAGCGCCCGGTGTATCAATGAGCGTGATAATTGGTTTGTTAAATTTTTCCGCCAGCTTCATCAGGCGCAGCGCTTTACGATAACCTTCTGGATTTGCCATGCCGAAGTTGCGGTATTGACGCATCTTGGTGTTGATGCCCTTTTGATGCCCGATAATCATCACGGACTGCCCGTCCATTTCGCCCCAGCCGCCAATGATGGCTTTGTCATCGGCAAAGCAGCGGTCGCCATGCAGCTCAATATATTTCGAGCACATTTTTTCCGAATAAAAAAGCGTGTAGGGGCGCTCGGGATGCCGCGCAATCTGCACCTTTTGCCAGCCCGTGAGGTGGCTGTACAGCTTTTTCCTTTCCGCCTTTAGATGCTTCTCTAATTCTTTGAGCTGTGCATTGATGTCTTCTCCTGTGGTTTCCGCCTGCCGTTTCAGGTTATCAATTTGTTCACACAGTTCGGCTATCGGCTTTTCAAAATCAAGATAGGTGGTCATATACTACGTGCTACGGCTGCTTTTGCGGGAATCAAATATAGAGAATTTAAGGGGTCACTTTCATTTTCTGGGGAGTAAAAGGATTTAAGCGAATAATTTTTCAAGTCTAAAGAGGAAGAAACTAACATCGGTTACCCCTCTTAAATTGGCTCTGAATCCTTTTATTTTGGAGTTAAATGATTCTGCATTGGCATTTGTGCTTCTGTTGTCGAAGAAATTCAGGATGTTTTCCAAGTGATATTCTAATGAGTTGACAGCGGTGTTGAACTCTTCTATTTTGGAAGCTCTCACCTGTTCTTTCCATTGTTTAAATTGGAGCAAGGCTTTCTCTTTCGATACGTTTTTATAGATGTTTCTAAAGACGACACAGAGTTTATATGCCTGCTTTAACAGTGGATATTTTTCAAACAGGATAGCGGATCTTCTGGCTTGGCTCCCCGTCCATTTATCTTCAAAAGCGTAAAGCAGGTAGCGACTTCTGACCAATAGTTCTTTCCGTGTATCTCCGTTGGTGAGTATTTCGGGCGAATACTTTTCACCGTTTATTTTAGCTTGTTGAATCAACTTGTTTTCTTCTTCAATGGCTTGCCATCGGAGCTTCACACGCAGGTGTTGCAGGGCATCCATTACTAACCGTACGGCATGGAAACGGTCTATAACCATTTTACTTTGAGGAAAACTGCTCTCTACGGCAAGCCGCATGTTTCTTGCCCTATCCAGAGTTACCTCTGTGACTGTTTTACGTTTTTGTAACGATATTTTTTCTAACACCTCCTGTATTACTTTGGCTTCGATGCCATTGATAACGGCTACTATGGATTGCTTGTTTTTCATGCCTGTATTCTTATTGGTTACAAAAGTATAAAGCTCTCCTTTGGATAAACTCACTTCGTCTATACTCAACTTATCGGTTATGTTTTCCGGGTAGAGGAGATAATCCTGAGCATGCAGTAACTGTTCCCACTGTTTATATCCGCTAATCTGGTGTTTGTAGTGCCGCTGTAATTTCTGGCTATTGATCCCGTAGTAGCTGGCTATGTTTTTCATGGTATCGGGTCGCGTATCCACTTGCTTCTTTTAAAAAATCCGATAGTTCCTGAGTAAATTTTGAACCATCGGCTATAAATGAAAAATCGCGTTTGATAATCGCTCTGGTAGCTTTATGCCGCCATCTTCGTTTTTTGATACGTAGGAACACTGCTCTGCCCCGAAGCGGAAAATCTTGTATCAGTTTGCTTTCCATGAACCCTTTGGATTCATAGTCGGCTGCCGGATAGCCATTGGGCAATTCGTTCTTTTCTTCAAACTCAATGAGCCCGTATTAGACCTCTTCGGAAAATGTAATTCTCATTTAGAGAAAGCCTCTTTTGTTTATGATGCAGTTTGGACTCCCCTCTCCAAATGGAGAGGGGGCGGGGGTGAGGCGGTGCAAAAGAGCGCGTTACCCTTTAGTCAAAGAGTATTTTCCGAAGAAGTCTAATGCAGAAAGGCAAGCAAGTGGGCTATAGGCTCACTGAAAGCGTTTGTGGAAGCACAACTGCGGGAGGATAAAAGCCCGGAGCAGATAAGCGGCATCCTGCACAAGGACGGACATGCCGTTACCCTGTCCCCCGAAGCGATTTACCAGTATGTGTGGGAGGATAAAAGAAAAGGCGGGACGTGGTGTTTACATCTGCGCAACCAGGGACGTAAATACGCAAGGACAGTTAACCTGAGATTATTGAATCGCAAAAGATAAGGTTCTTCATGGAAACGGGTGAGAAAGCTTGTTTTGAACAAAAACATTTTTTACTTTGGTCAACAAGCATTCTGAGACATGTGAACCGCTTCACCACGAACCCAAATTTAATTTTCCAACTAATATATTATAATGAATCGCTATTCAAGAATAAACGAACCGTATAGGCTATTAGGGAAATCTTCAAGAAATTTATTTTGCAAATAGCTTTTGCGCATACTGGTAAAGTATTATAAATTGAACCTTTCAGGGTAAACTATGGCAACAACTAAACAGATTTCTAAAATCAGGCTTACGGATGATGACTTGCATTCCGTACGCACCCATATCATTAATACGAAATTGCAACACCGCGCTATTTTATACGCCAATATCAGCTATGCCAAATTCAGGAATATTATAGACCATGGCAGCGCAATGACAAAGCGCGAATATTCCCGCCTCATGGAATTTTGCAAGAGCGCAAAATCTTCCAATCAGGATTTTTAATCGAGATATAATTTCCCCTTTTTAAAAGTAAGAATGCCGACTTAATGTACTTAAAACGGTGGCGGCATATCGTCTTCCGCCTCATTCAAATCCCACCTTTTTGATTGAATAGTTTGAGTGCCCTGCGCACCGGGTGGAAGGTTTTGCGCGCTTCTTTCATGACCCATTCCCGAATCAGCATCTACAAACTTGGCAAACTTGTCAATGAAGCGCACATAAATATTGCGCAACGCGCCATTACGGTGCTTGGATACAATCAACTCGCCCACGCCCCGCGTTGGATTGTTTTGTTCGTCCACTTCCATCCCGTAATATTCAGCGCGATAGAGGAAGATTACCAAATCGGCATCCTGCTCAATCGCGCCCGATTCGCGCAAGTCAGAAAGTTGTGGACGCTTCGAGCCTCCGCGTGTTTCAACTGCGCGGCTCAACTGCGAAAGCGCGATGATGGGTACATCCAATTCCTTTGCAATACTTTTCAATGAGCGTGAAATAGCGCTGATTTCCTGTTCGCGGTTTCCGGCTTTGCCATCAGGACTGCCGGACATGAGTTGGAGATAGTCAATGATAATGAGTTTTACATCATGCTGCATCTTGAGTCTGCGGCATTTTGCGCGCAGTTCGAAAATATTAATAGCAGGCGTGTCATCAATAAAGATGGGAGCCTCAGAGAGTTTGTCTGCTTTGTGTTGCAGTTGCGCCCACTCATAATCAGCGAGCGAGCCTCTGCGCATTTTGTCACCCTCTATTTCCGCTTCGCCTGAAACAAGACGATTCACCAACTGAATGGATGACATTTCTAACGAGAAGATTGCCACCGCCTTGCCATAGTCAACAGCCGCATTGCGCGCGATGGAAAGTACAAACGCAGTTTTACCCATACCCGGTCTCGCTGCTATGATAATAAGGTCAGGCTTTTGCCAACCGCCTGTAAGACGGTCAAGCTCTGAAAAACCAGTGGGTACACCGCTGACCGTATCCTGATGGTTGCGGGCATGTTCCAGTTCGGTCAATGCTTTTGAAAGCAGATTGCTCATCGGCTCGTAGTTGCGCCTCAGGTTGAGGTCGGCAACGGTGAAGAGATTTTGCTCGGCTTTGTCAAGCAGTTCAAAAACGTCTGTTGTGTCTTCGTAAGAGTTTTTAATGATGTCGCTCGAAACACGAATCAGTTCACGCTGAATATACTTCTGGGCAACGATACGGGCGTGGTGTTCTACGTTGGCGGCAGAAGCGATACGGCTTGTTAATTCCGTAACGTAATAAGCTCCCCCCGCATCTTCCAACTTACCGAGGAACTTCAATTCTTCCGTAACTGTCAGAATATCAATGGGTTTCGACTTGTTAAAGAGGTTGTGAATGGCTTGAAAAACAAGTCTGTTGGCGTTCACATAGAAGCTGTCGGGCTTCAAAATGTCAATAACTGTGGCAACGGCATTTGCCTCAAGCATCATTGCTCCAAGCACCGCTTCTTCGAGTTCTTTCGCCTGTGGTGGAATCTTTCCGAAGGTGTAAGAAGAAAGGTCAAGGTTTTCCCGCTTTCTCGGCATCGCAGACTCAAATGATTTCTTTACAACGTCAATATTTTCAAGCATTTCAGATAGTATAGGGATAAAATAGGGGGCGTAAAGTTATATTGAATTGTCAGAGTTGCTTCTGCTTTTGTCAAAAAAAGAAATCAATAGCACACACACACTGCAATTAACATTTACTTAACGCCAGTGTGCTTTGAACTTACTTTCTAAAAAGACGAAAAACCAAGATTCTTCTGCACAATTCATTTACTGCGTTGAAAAACCAGCGAATTTTCGTGGAAAAGATAAAAATGCAGTGGATAACAGGGTAAATCGTGTGTGCATCTGCTCTCTTCGTGTGGATTGTTCAACCCAAAATAATGCGCGAAAAAGCAGGCAAAACTCACGAATAAGCCGCGATGCCCGTCACATCCTGTCCGGTAATCAGCAGGTGAATATCGTGCGTGCCTTCATAGGTAATCACTGTTTCCAAATTCATCATGTGGCGCATAATCGGGTATTCGCCCGTGATGCCCATGCCGCCAAGAATCTGTCGGGAAGTTCTTGCAACATTCAGCGCCATTTCCACATTGTTTCTTTTCGCCATAGAGATTTGCGCGGGTGTTGCCTTGCCTTCATTCTTCAAAACTCCGAGTCGCCATGCCAGCAACTGTGCTTTGGTGATTTCTGTAATCATTTCGGCAAGTTTTTTCTGTGTCAACTGAAATGCTGCAAGCGGTTTATCGAATTGAATTCTCTCTAAAGAATATTTCAGCGCAGTGTCATAACAATCGAGAGCAGCGCCAATCACGCCCCACGAAATACCATAACGCGCAGTGGAAAGGCAGGAGAGAGGACCTTTCAATCCTTTCACCGTAGGGAAAATATTTTCCTTGGGCACTTTCACATTATCAAACACCAACTCACCCGTTGATGAAGCGCGCAGCGACCACTTGCCATGCGTTTCAGGAGTTGAAAGTCCTTCCATGCCTCGTTCCAGCACCATTCCGCGAATATCACCCGCTTCATCTTTTGCCCATACTACTGCGATGTCAGCAAAGGGCGCGTTTGAAATCCACATCTTCGCGCCATTCAATACATAATGATTGCCTTTGTCGCGAATGGTTGACTCCATGCCCGAAGGATTGGAGCCGTGATTTGGTTCTGTTAACCCAAAGCAGCCCATCCATTCTCCTTTTGCGAGCTTGGGTAAATATTTTTTTCGCTGTTCCTCTGAGCCGAATTTATAAATCGGGAACATCACGAGCGAACCCTGTACCGATGCCGTGGAGCGAATGCCTGAATCACCGCGCTCTAATTCCTGCATGATGATACCGTAGGAAATTTCATCCATGCCGCCACCGCCATATTCCTGTGGAATCGTGGGACCAAACGCACCGATATCTGCAAGCCCTTTAATCAAATGTCGTGGAAACTCCGCGCTCTGCGCATAGGTTTCAATGATGGGTGAAATTTCTTTCTTCACAAACGCCCTTACACTCTCGCGCACAAGTTTGTGCGTGTCGGTGAGCAAATCATCTACATTGAAATAATCATGATACTGAAAATTGTCGGTCTTTGTCTGCTTGGCGGGTTGCTTGGATTGTGCAGTGGTTGACATGAAAAATGTTTTTTCAAATTTAGGCAACAAGGATTTAGTTTGAAGGACTCGACATCAACAATCGCAGTGTAAGAAAATGCGAAGCAGCACCTCATTTATCGTACAGCGGCTCCGGCATCGGGGGGCTGTCGTTCTTGTTGATGTTGATGGTTTTGATTTTTTCTATGTGCAGCCATTTCCCTTTTTTCAATTTGAATCCTTCATAAGTTCCATCGGGAATGAATGTGAATTTTAAATCGGTAAGCCTTTCCTCTGGCGCAACGAGGTGGTCATAGATAATCATCTTTTCCACTTCTGAATAATTCAGCGACACGCCAGCGTCTTTTTTGTATTCGAGAATGATCCTGTTTTTCACCGTTGTGTTTCCAAGCGTGTCTTCAAACTGAAAAACAGGCGCACCGAATACCGGCTTGTCTTTTTCAAAATGCAGGACATCAATCAACTTCTTGCTGCTCCACAAATCATTCTGGTCAAAACCAAAGAGAAGATAATAGGATTTTCCCTTGAGCTTAAATGGATAGATGTTATAGTAAATCGCGCCATACCATGTTTCGCTTCCCAGCACGTTAGTTTCAGGCGCAGCAAGCGAATCGGAATTATCAAACAAAGGATACAGTTTCAGTTGGTCAGGAAAGTTCATCTGAATTGCACCATATTGGCGGAACAAGCCGTTGCCCCAGCGTAGTTGCCATGTAAAAATTCTGAACGTATTGTCGGCAGGCTTCAAAATGGAAATGTTCAACGAATCAAAAGGATATTCAAATGAGCCTTTCACTTTCAATGCTTCCACCAACGTAGGGATGAATTTAAAACACGCATCCGCCCGTTCATTCTGCGAAGTGTCATTTACAATCCTGTAACTGAGCGTTATAAGTACTTGCTCATACTTCCTGAGTTGCTCCAAATCCTGCGGAGCAATTTGCGCATGTGTAAGCGTGGGAAGCAGAAACAAGAAAAGAAGAATGCGCATCAGTTGAATTTGTTGAACGGCAAAGAAACGAAAAGGAGAGAGAAAGTATTTTGTTGAAATACGAATTCCTAATTCTCAACTCTAATTCTAATCACTACACCTTTATAAATAAGCTCGCGTACACGCCAAACTTGTAAGCCTCAGGGCGGTCGCGCTGCGTTACGCGCCAGATGCAGTCAATGCGGATAAAGCGCAGGATGTTTTCAATACCGAAACCTGCTTCCACATACGGAATAGGATAGGCGATGCCGATTTGGTGGTAGCCGACATCGCTGTTTGGGGGAGGAGTATTCACACGCTTGTTTTCGTCTGAAACGGTTCCGTAAAAAACATTCGCGGTTGCCACAGCCCGCAGCTTCAGTTTTTTCACAAGCGGAATTTGATCGCCAATCCAGCCGCCAAAGAAATACTGGAAGTTGAGAGAGGTATATTGGTCGGCTGTAAACTCAAGCAAGTTCATGTTTTGAAACAGATATTTGTTATGCACGTGGTGAAAATTGCCTTCGGGATTTTTCAGCAGCAGAAAAGGCAACGTGCCGAAAATTTTCCCAAACCACAGGTTGTAATAAAAATATTGCTTCGCAGTAACTGTCACATCGCCCTGAAAGCCGAGGCTGATGTCATGATAAAGAAACTGGCTGCCCGTAATGTTGGGAAGCCCTGCAAGATATTTTACCCACACCACAGGAAAGTCTGTTTTCTTTCTGAACTGCGCGAAAAAGCGGTTTGCCTTTGAATCGCGGTCGTATGTGCCCGGCAGGCTCTGTGATTTGTGTTGCCAGCGAATCGCGTAGCCAAGCTCCGATGAAATGATCTTATCAACCGCCAATCCTTCATCAGAAAAATAAAAAGGAAAATAAGGATCCATCACGCGGTATTGCAGCGTGAAGTAGGAAGTCATGTCTTTATAGAACTCATTGTCATACACAAATTTTCCTTCTTCAATATTGTAGAGCCGCTGCGTTACATTTTTTTTCTGCAGCAGTGTAAACACGTTATCCTGGTCCATCTCTTCGGCATGGCGACTCATCAGGTCAACATCAGTGCGGGCTGAAAATGTGATTTTATGCCACGGTCTTTTTGAAAGAATGAAAATAGCCTTGCCCCCGTATTTAAAGCGGTTGTCGTCAATGCCGTAAGCCAGATAAGCGGAAAAATTCATGCGCTCGCTGAAGTCGCGGTTGGTTTTAAATCCCATGCGAAAACGCCAGCCTTCCACTTGATTGCGACTGAAAATATTCGCCACATGCCCCAGCCCGATAGGACCGATTTTGGCATAACCGTCCACCAGCGTGGAGAGCGAATATTTAATCACCCGAAACTTGCTCGTCTTTTTCAAGCTGTCCACCATTTCATAAACGCCCGCTTCGGTTTCGTTCAGTTTTTCATGGCGCACGGTGTCCCAAAAAATTTCATTGCGCAGGTAGGCTGAATCCAGCACAATTGTTTTTTTGTTGGGATCAAAGATGTCGTTAGCCAGCGGCTCATCCATACGTTGATTCTGAAAACTTTTTGTTTTACGAATCACAAGGTTCATGCCTTTGCCCACGCTCGCCTGCACCCGCATGCGAATGGTTTCTTTCGCAGGCACGTAAGCGTAGCCCATACTGTCGTCTTGTGCTGTCTTGCGGGGCATCTGCATAAAATCTTGCAGGAAATGAAAATCGCGCACGTAGCCCAGCGTAATATCTTCCGGTATCTGCGCCTCAATGCTGCTCACCGCATGAGTGGAAAGATTCACCGCCATTTCACCCGTGAAGGCATTGTCGCCTTTGCGCTTCGGTTTGAATTTCATGATGAAATGCGGCTGCCCCTGAATATAAAGCGTGTCAAACTGGTTGAGGTCATACTTGTAAACGGAAAGTCCATAATCGGCAATGGGGCTGATAAAATTTTTGCCCATGATGCTCATCAGATTGTCATAAAGGTTGAACTGCTGATTAGCGTTAGATGCAAGTTCCGTAATCATCGGGTTGTCGCGCAGCATGGTCATCTTCTGCCCCTTCACGCGCTCCATCGTTTTCTTCGGCTCGGCTTGTTCGTAGTTATCAGAAACCTGTTCAATCAAAAAAATCGGCAGCGTGGATTTGCCCGATTCGGTCAGCGTGTCAATATATTCTTTCAGAAAATCAAATCCTTTCAGCATCAGGTTTTTGTCAATGTCTTTGCTGGTGATGTTGTCTAAGTCAATTTGGTATTTGTTATAGGATTCGTATTGAAAAGTGCTGAAGTTGCCCGGATTGTTCACCGGCTTTGCCGCAATGATTTTCTTGAATAATGCCACCGCAGGCTCATCGCCCGCCTTCACCACGATTTCGCGGATGTTAAAACTCTCCGCCTGTAGCCGGAAGTTGATGGTTTGTTCCGCTTGTGCGGTAATCTTTTTTGTAACAGAACCATATCCAAGCGAACCCGCTGTGATGGAATCTATTTTTTGGCGCACATCAAGGCGATAGTCGCCATTCATATCTGTGGTAACGCCCTGATATTTTCCCGTGATAAACACGTTGGCAAACGGAATAGGCTCGCCCGTTTGCGCATCAGTTACCCTGCCGGTGATGATGGTTTGCGCAACAGCGGGCAACACGAAACAGAGCGAAAAAAGCGCAAGCAGGAAGCAGGAAGCCTGTTTCAGGTTTTTAAAATTTCACGCAAAAGTAAAGGAAGCCGAAAAGGTGAAAATTGACTTATGCTTGGTGGGGGCGGCTCCTTTTTATTTTTTGTAAATCCTGCACCATGAGTTGCCCGTTGTAAATTCTTTTACCAGCGGCATGGCGGCTAAATCAGGATGCGTATGCAGTTCTTTTTCATTACTCGTCACGATGAGGATTGCAGCGGGCGCGTCAGGGTTGTTGAATACTGTTGTAAATACTTCGCTTGCGCTTACATAGCGCGGATAGTGGCTGGTGAGGTTTCTCTGCATCAAAAATCCCGTGAGGATAGATTGGTTCTGCCAGCCTTGCTCCACGCAATAGCGCACCGCATCACGCTGGCAACGCACCGCGTTTGCATAGCCCAGCGAATGGTCGGCTTCGCGTTTGTCATTCAAGCTGAAAAATAAAGTGACTGCCGAAAGTAGAATAACACCTGTCGGGTATATCCACTGCAAAGAGCGCGTTGCGTAATACAAACTTGCAGAAACAAGCAGCATGAAAAGCGGGAACAAGCAGAGGATATAGCGGTTGGAATAAAAATTCATCGCGCTGAACAACAGGTAGCCCGCAATCAGCAAAACAAGCAGCAGGGCGTTTTGCATGACAGCGCTCTGCGATAATGTTTTTCGCTTTTTCACTAACAAAAAAACAAGCAGCGCAAGCGCGCTAAAGAACAGCGCATTGCGACCTGAGTAAATAAACAAGTGTGCGAAGTAGCGCGAAAATTGCTCCGCAAAGCCGGATGTCAAGGACAGGTATCCCGTATGGCGCGGAAAAAGCAACCACCCTTGTACGGCATATTGGTGTAAATAAAAAAGCAAACTGACTCCAACGGGAACGAAATACATCCACACGTTTTGCAGCCGCACTATCAGCGGTTGCTGTCGCAGAAAAATGAAAAAATGAAAAATAAAAATGACTGCAAGCAATACCACAGCAGGTTCCTTCACCAATAGGAGCAGTAAAGCTGACAATGCAAAGAGTAGCTTTCTTCCATCAAGTAAAAAAAAGATTGTTGTGAGCAACAAGAGCGTGAGCAAGGTTTCGGGCAATTGAAAAGCAGCAAGCGCAAGAAAAGAACTTTGTGTAACAAGCAATAGCGCAGCGCCTGCACCTGCCCGCGCATCAAACATTTTCTTTCCGACAAGAAAAGTCATCCACAGGCAACCGATTGAAATTAAAAGCGGGAACAACCGCTGCATCCACAGTGTTTGCCCCGCCATGCTGTTCCAGCTTGCCTGCAAAAAATAATAGAGCAGCGGATGCCCGGTAGTATATTCTGCCGGGGCTGCGGTAGTAAATAATCCTGCGCCATGTTCAGTCATGAAGCCGATAGCATAGCTATACGGAAATGCTTCATCCCAATAATGCGGAAGATTTAATGCGGGAATTTTAATTATCAGAAAAAGGAAAACGGAAACGATAAGGAAAAAGAAGGGAATCCGCTTGTTCATCAACTCAAAGTACATACTTCATCTGCAAACTACCAATAGATAGGTATTGCTATTCCTATAAAGCAGGAGTTGTTTTGCTAAATCAAAAACAGTTCAGCAGATGACAAATACAACTACCAATTCAGAAAAAGGCTTCGTAGCCATCAACTATATTGAATGTTCACAGGATTATGTAGAACGCTTCGAGGAATTATTCTCTACCCGCGCCCGCGCTATTGATGCGCTGCCCGGCTTTCGCAATATGTATGTGCTGAAGCCTACCGCACAGCAGGAAAAATATCTCATCGTAAGCCATTGGGATTCTGAAAACGAGTTCAAGGCGTGGACGCGCTCCGCAGCTTTTCTCGAAGGGCACAAGCGCGGCTTTGAAGACGTGCGCAAAGCGAAAGAAGCGGGATTGCCGCCACCTATGCATTCTGATTTTAAAACTTACAGCATCCTCACGAACTGAGCATGAAAGACAAACTGAAAAAGCTCGGCATGTTGGGCTTCCTTTTCTTCCTGCTGAAAGGGCTGTTCTGGCTCGCATTAATTCTCTGCGGAGGCGAAACATTATTGGAGTAGAAAGCTATTGCGCTACACAGAGGTACACAATGGGGTTGGGGTCAGGCAATCTCCTCTATCAAAGGAGATTGCCAGACTTACTCCTAAGTAAAAAGTTCATTGAGGAACTATCGTCAATGACGTTTTGAACTAATTCTTCTCCACCTTCTCCAACTCATCCGATGCGGTTTGCCATTCGGTGAGGAACTCATCTAATTTCTTTTTCAAGACGGAGTGCTCGCTCACGATGCGTTGAGAGCCTTGCGCATCATTGTAGAAATCAGGCTGTTGCATTTTTTGCTCCAACACGGCAACCGCTGTTTCGAGTTTTGCGATTTCACGCTCGCAGTTGGTAATCGTGTTGCGCAGCCGCTTTCCTTCTTTTTCCTGCTGCTTCTTCTGCTCGTATTTTTCTTTGTTGGAAGAACTGTTATCAGCAGCTACTGCTTTCTTTGTTTCCGTTTTTGCCGCCTCAAACTGACGGAAAGATTCCACCTGATGATTTTCCAAGAACTCATTGATGTCACCTAAGTGCTCTTTCACTTTCTGGTGACTAAATTCATACGTCTTGTTCGTAAGCCCCTGCAAAAAATCGCGGTCGTGGGAAACGACAATCAGCGTGCCGTCATATTTCTTTAATGCCTCCTTGAGCACTTCTTTTGAAGAGATGTCCAAGTGGTTGGTAGGCTCATCAAGAATTAAAAGATTAATCGGCTTCAATAAAAGTTTCGCAAGCGCGAGGCGCGACTTTTCACCGCCTGAAAGCACTTTCACTTTTTTATCAATCGCATCTTCGCCAAACAGGAATGCGCCCAGCAAGCCGCGGATGCGCGAGTTGTTTGACCATTCGCCTGTCGCTTCATCTTCAATCGTTCTCAATACAGTGAGCGTTTCATTCAGCGAGCCGTCTTGTATCTGCGCGTAATAGCCCAATTGCACATTGTGACCGATGCGGATATTGCCGTTGTCGTATTTTTCTTTTCCTGAAATGATTTTCACGAGCGTGGATTTTCCCTCGCCATTTCTTCCTACAAACGACACTTTATCGCCCCGCTCAATGGTGAGGCTCACATCTTTGAAAATAAGATGGTCGCCATAACTCTTTGTTACATTTTTTACTTCCAAAGCGATTTCACCCGAGCGGGGTGCGGTTGGGAAACGAATATTCAGCGCGCTGGTGTCCACTTCATCTATCTCTATACGCTCTAACTTATCAAGCAGCTTGATGCGCGATTGGGCCTGCTTCGCCTTGCTTGCCTTTGCCTTAAACCGCTCGATGAATCGCTCCTGCTGCGCGATATGGCGCTGCTGATTATTGTAGGCGTTCATCTGCTGGTCAATGCGTTCCTGGCGCAGGGTGAGATATTTCGTGTAAGGCGCTTTATAGTCGTAAATATTTCCAAGCACGATTTCAATGGTGCGGTTGGTAACATTATCGAGAAACATTTTATCGTGCGACACCATCATCACTGCACCGGGATAATTCTTCAAAAAGCCTTCGAGCCACAAGATTGATTCAATATCCAAGTGGTTGGTCGGTTCATCAAGCAGCAGCAGGTCGGGCATTCTCAACAACAGCTTCGCAAGTTCCACGCGCATCTTCCAGCCTCCGCTGAATTCGGCAAGCGGGCGGTGGAAATCACTTTGCTCAAAGCCTAATCCTTTCAACACCTTTTCCAAATTACTTTCGCGGTCTTCGCCACCGAGATGATTATACAAATCATGATTATGCGCAAGGTCGTCAAGCAGGTTGTGATATTCTGTAGAATTGTAATCTTCGCGCGTCTCTAACTCTTTGGTGATGCGGTTGATTGCCTGCTCTACTTCCAGCACTTCTTTGAAGGCGTTCATCGTTTCGTCAAACACGGTTTTGCGCGAGTCGCCCTTCAACTCCTGCGAGAGATAGCCGATGGTTTTGCCCTGCGCGGTTTCAACAGAGCCGCCATCGGTCTCCATGTCGCCCGCGATGATTTTCATGAGCGTGGATTTACCCGCCCCGTTTTTTCCCACCAGCCCGATGCGGTCTTTGGGGTTAACAAGAAAGGAAATGCCGGAGAAGATTTCTTCCCCGGTGAACAGCTTGGTGAGATTGGAAACAAATATCATTTTGCAAAAAAGAGTGCAAAGATAACTGATGTGGTGATGTGTGAATGTGCCGGTGCTGATGTTTTTATTATTCCTGTTGATGCTGAAATTCCTGTTGATGCCTTATTAGAAGTTTTGAAATATCTTTGGTACTTTTAAGCATCTAAACAAATAAAAATAAGTTATGCGTTTCCTCTGTGTGTTTTTCTTCTTTTTTTCGCTCGGCAGGGCAAATGCTTTTGCGCAAACAATCGCTAACAACCCGGATTTTCCCAAGGACTCCTGCCCTTACAACATTATTTTTGTTTTAGATGAATCTGGTTCCATCAGCGGGACACGGCAATCAACTTCATTTTATGCTCGTTCAATCATAAGGGCATCTCAAAAAGCCTGCTTTTTTCACCTAACCAGTGGAAAGGGTCGCGCGGAAGAGGTTTTCAGAGATGTCCTTTATGTTTTACTTTAGCTTCTCTTTTTTTTTCAATTCACCTGTAGTTTTGTAACCGGAATTGATAAATCACGAGACGGATGAATATGCGGAATAATCAGGCAGACAGGGTGACGGTATATAATTTCGATCTTTTGAATCATGTTGATTATATTTTTTAATACATACACTTACAAGAACGTATTCTGTAGCAGTTGGCTTATTAGTGACAGCAAGGATATTCTTATATTCCCTCATGAAGCGGATGGGAAATAATTGGGAACACGCTTTGTTCCAATCCGCTAAATATCTGGCTCTGGCTCTGGTGGTTGCTTTTACGATTACTTATTTGGAAAACGAAACTCAGTTTATTTATTTTCAATTTTAAAGAATTATGAAAGTTCTGGGAATACATGATGGGCATACATCAACAGCATGCCTATTAGATGATGGTAAAGTGATTGCAAACGTAAGCGAAGAGCGGTTTACAAAAGTGAAAGGGCAAGGAGGCTTTCCTAAGAAATCCATTGATTACATTCAGAATGAATTTGGAATTAAAGGGGGAGATATTGATTCAATTGCCTTAGTCGGATATGTGAAACCGCTCACCTCAATCGCCCAGTATAACTCCGGAAGGCAGAATATTTTTCCGAAAATAATTCGCACTATCCCCGTATCCCCGCGATTTCTGATTTCCCGCTTTGTGCAATATCAAAAATCGAAACGGCTGAATAATCCTGAACTAATCAATGGGCTAAAGGAATGCAACCTTGCTATCAGCAAGTTAAAACCGATGGAACACCACCAATGTCATGCCGCTACCGCTTACTATTTTTCAAAATTCTACCACGCGCGTGAAAAAACGCTTGTTATTACGCTGGACGGGTCGGGTGACGGGCTGTCGGGCACAGTTTCACTTGTTGATGAAAATGCGCAGTGGAAGCGGCTGAAAGAAATTTCAACTTTTGATTCGCTGGGAATGATTTACGGCAGAACAACGCAACTGCTGTCTATGAAGCCCTGGGAGCATGAGTACAAATTAATGGGCATGGCGCCTTACGCGAACGAGGAGTATGCGGAGAAAGCAAGAAAAGTTTTTGAGACCTATATCCAACTCTCAGAGGATGGGCTTGACATCAGAAATCAAACCAAGTATTGGGGAAATTCATTGTTAGAAAAAATGCGTCATGACTTTAAAACGTTTCGATTTGATTCCATCTCAGCGGGTGTGCAATCTTTCCACGAAAATCTTGTGAAGGATTTTATCAGAAATTGGATTCTAAAAACAGGCGTGCGAAACATTGCTGTAGCCGGAGGTTGCTTTATGAATATCAAAGCCAACAAATTGCTGATGGAAATGGACGAGTGCGAGGACGTATTTGTAATGCCCGGTTGCGGAGACGAAAGTTGCGCGTTAGGAGCATCGGTAATTTCACAGCTCGAACTTTCTTCCGAAAAAAATCCAATTCAGAAACTCGAACATCTGTATTGGGGTCCCGAAAATAAAGAACAGGAAATAGTAGAGACGCTTCAAAAATATTCAGACAAAATTTTGTTTGAAAAACAAGAAGATATTGAACTGACATCAGCGCGACTGCTTGCTGACCACAAAATCATTGCAAGGGTGTCGGGCAGAATGGAATGGGGAGCAAGGTCGCTGGGCAATCGTTCCATCCTTGCGAATCCCAGCAGGCTGGAAAATATCAGGGATTTGAACATCGCAATTAAGATGCGCGATTTCTGGATGCCCTTTGCCCCGTCTATATTATGGGAGATGAGAAAAGATTATGCGCAATATAAAAAGGATTGTGATGCTTATTTGATGACGATGGGTTTTGACAGCACCGAATTGGCGCGCAAACACATTATCGCTGCGCTCCATCCTTATGATTTAACCATGCGCCCGCAATTTGTAAAGAAAGACTACAACCCTAAGTACCACGCTTTGATTTCTTATTTCAAAGAGATTACCGGCATTGGTGGCGTATTGAACACCAGCTTTAATTTACACGGAATGCCCATCGTAAATGACTCAGAAGATGCAATTTTCACGTTGCTGAATTCCAGCTTAGACTTTGTTACCATTAATGACTATCTGGTTTGGAAAAAGTAGCAGTTAAATTGATTATTAAAACCATCGCGTGAACACACTTCAAGTACAGCAAAGTTTTTTCAGGGCGAACCGACAATCGCTTGTCACTAATTGCTCTATCCTGATTTATGTTTTTTTGTTTTTCATTGCCAGATACCCCTTCTACCAATACCTGCCCGTGCCGCTTCCGATAGTGGCTGACGGATCTGAATACTATCGCGTATATAGCGAAATGCTTCAGGGGACTCCCCGTTTTGACATCATCACGCCCGGCTACCCGTTCTTCCTTTATGTTGTTCATGAGTTTTTTTCTGAACAGGGAATAGCCCTCTACATAGGTCATTCCATCGTAACATTTTTGTCCGGGCTTCTTTTCCTGTTTGCCACATTGAAGTATTACAAGAAATGTCTGCCCTTTGCCAGTATCGCGCTCAGCCTTTTTTTGTGTCAAGACGCTGCTTTGCGATTTGAAACTGCCTCTTTTCCGCAAGCACTCATGATTGCTACAGGGCTTCTGTTTTTTGCTTTTCTCATGGGTGTTTTAAACAAGCCGAACCACTTCAACATGCTGATGCTCAGCTTGTCAGCCGTTTATTTGGTAACGCTCAAATCATCCCAGATGTTTATGCTCCCAATTGTAGGAGTGCTTGTTTGTTACCTTTTCATTCTAAATAGAAAAAAAATTGCACTTTGGATTTTTATCTATACGACTTTCCCGCTTCTGCTTTATGCCGGATACAATTACAGGACTATTAATCAATTTACCATTATCGCATCAGGAATCTTAGAAGCGGATGCGCAGAAACAAAAAACAGTAACAACGCAGCAACAGGATTTTTTCTACAAAATAGGTTCAGAGTTACCGGAGTGGCATCCAATCAATTGGATTCATCACTCTGAGAACTTAGATACGCTTCATAGCGCATACCTGACCTGTCGGTGGGGAACTTTCTTGGAGCCAGATAGCGACAGGCAAGCGTTGAATTTGCGCGTACTTTTTGAAATGAATGAAACAGTAAACGTGGATTCAATTGTGCTGAAAAACAGCCGGTTCACTTCTGAAGAACGTAACTGGTATGCTGTAAATAAAGACTCTCTCACCGGATATATCATTAACTTTTATCCCAGAGAATGGAAAAGGATGAAAGTCTATGCTCTGAATTATTTTCTTAACATCAAACGCAGTTCTCCTCTGTTTTACTACTCGGAAATTGAGTGGCGCTATGTAAATTTCTATGTTACAAGGGCTTGGGCAAAGCGGTATGATCTTTCCAATCCAAAAGTGGCAGGGAAAATTTCTTTTGTGATGCGGGAACTCTATTCCCCGGAGCGGAGAGACATTGCGCAATACAATGTTCAATCTGAGCTAATGAAAGAAAATTTCTTTTTCAAACTGTATGACCTGCTGAATTTGAAATTAATTCGACCTATCGCTCGAAATATTCTCTGGGTGTATATTTATCTCTTCCTAACCGCTGTGGTTGTCGTCTCTTTTCTGCTTAATTACCGAAATGCTAATTTGATGTTTCTGCTTGCACTGTCACTTTTTCATTTGGGTTCATGCCTGCTCCATGCAATTTGGGGCGACCCGCTGAACCGTTATTCCCACGCCACTGAATTTATTCCCTATTTGCTCGTTGCATTTTCACCACTGCTTTTCATGCGGAAAAAGTAACCGCTTGGCGGATTGTATAACTTTGGGCATTCAATGACTCAAACTATCGGCACGGATTTTATTCCCCTGATGATTCCCGCAATTAATGATGCGGATATTGCTGCCGTTGTGAAGATTCTACAATCAGGCATGCTTGTGCAGGGCAAGGAAGTTGAGAAGTTAGAAAAACGCTTCGCAGATTATATCGGAGTTGAACATGCAATTGCAGTTTCAAACGGAACAGCCTCTCTGCATCTTGCGCTGCTTGCCCTCGGAATCGGCAAAGATGATGAAGTCATTGTTCCCGCTTTTTCTTACATCGCTACTGCTAATGTTGTCGAGTTAGTCGGTGCAACTCCTGTGTTTGTTGACACCGAAAAACACACGTTTAATATAGACGCTGCTAAGATTGAAGCAGCTCTTACTTCTAAAACGAAGGCGATTCTCCCTGTGCATGAGTTTGGACTTGCTTGCGACATCGCGCGTGTTTCAGCAATTGCCCAAAAGCATAACCTGTTTTTAATCGAGGATGCCGCTTGCTCGCTTGGCGCAACTGAAAATGAAAAGCAAACGGGCAACTTTGGGCAATTCGGCTCCTTCTCGTTGCATCCGCGAAAATCCATCACCTGCGGGGAAGGAGGAATTCTTACAACCAATGATGCAGAGTTGGCTTCAACAATCAGGATACTGAGAAATCATGGCATTCAAACTGTAAATGGGAAAATGGAGTTTGTAGCGGCTGGATTTAATTATCGCATGACGGATTTTCAAGCTGCCCTTGCCGCCAATCAATTTGAAAGATTAGAAACCATTTTGGAGAAAAAAAGCAAACTGGCAGCAAGGTATCTTTCCGGTATTAAAAATTCGCTCATTCAACTTCCTGAAATGCCTGCCGGCAAGGAGCATAGTTGGCAAACTTTTCATGTAGTGTTGCAACCTTCGCTCGATAGAGATAAAACCATCGAATATTTGAAATCCAAAGGCATCGGCTCAAATTATGGCGCACAGTGCATGCCTGCGCAGATTTATTATTCTAAAAAATACAATTTAGATTGCGCGAAAAATTTTTCCAATGCACTGTTGGCTTGGAAACAAGGTCTTGCCCTACCTTTGTATGACAAACTGAAAGAAGAGCAGGTTGACTATATCTGTACTGTTTTAAACGAACTAGAATAACGAAATGCTGGAAAACAAATCAATTTTTATCACAGGTGGCGCAGGCTTTATTGCGAATACTCTGATTAAGCATTATGTCGAAAAAAACAAAATCGTTGTTTACGACAACTTTCACCGCGACACGCTTACACAGAGCGGGCTTGCCCAGCATCCGAATATCAAAATCGTGAAGGGAGATGTACTTGATTTTGATTTGCTCACTGCATCCATGAAGGGCGCTGACATTGTAGTTCATGCAGCCGGCATCGCGGGAATTGATACAGTGATTAAAGACCCGGTGCGAACGATGCGCGTAAACATGATTGGAACATCCAACGCGCTGGAGGCTGCTAAAATCAATGGTATTCAGGAACGCTTCGTTGACTTCTCCACTTCGGAAGTTTTCGGCTCAATGGCGTTTCGCTCTTCAGAAACTGATTCAACTGTTGCCGGATCGGCAGGCGAAGCGCGGTGGACTTATGCTGTGAGCAAGCTTGCAGGCGAACATCTTGCGCATGCCTATTACAGACAATATAAACTTCCGGTGGTTACCATTCGCCCGTTTAATGTTTATGGTCCGGGACAAACCGGTGAAGGCGCAATTCAAATATTTATTAAGCGCGCGCTAAAGAATGAAGACATTCGCATAGATGGCGATGGCAACCAGATTCGCGCATGGTGTTTCGTAGATGATTTTGTGGATTGCCTCATAAGCTGTATTGAAGACAAAAAAGCCATTGGGGAGAGTTTCAATATCGGCAATGCCCGCGCAGTCATCACCATTCTTGGTTTGGCGCAAGCTGTTTGCAGAGTGTTAAATTCAAAATCGAAAATTGTTTTTGACCCGCCTCTTTCCGCTGACATCGCTTTGCGTATTCCGTCTGTAGAAAAAACATTCAAGGTGCTCGGTTTTAAGGCAAAGGTGGATTTAGAAGAGGGAATTTTGAGAACATCAGAATGGATGAAAACGAACGCTTAACCCGAATGGAGAATACTATCAAGCAGAATCAATCGCACGGCACAGGCATCTTCTCTTTTAAAGATTTTAAACTGCTTGGTTCAAACGTGATTTTTGAAAATGGAGTGCTTGTTTTTCATCCCGAAACCATTGAGATAGAAAATAATGTCTATGTTGGGCATCAAACCATTTTGAAAGGCTACTACAAAAGCAGCATGTTCATCGGTGAAAATACCTGGATTGGGCAGCAATGTTTTTTTCACAGCGCGGGTGGAATCCGAATTGGAAAATCTGTTGGCATCGGACCAAAAGTGAGCATTCTCACTTCGCAACATAAACCTGAAAGTTTGGAAACACCTGTTCTATTCTCTCCGCTTGAATTTCAGGAAGTGGTCATTGGGGATGGCGCAGATATTGGCATAGGCGTTATTTTGTTGCCAGGAGTGCGAATTGGCAAAGGAACAATCATCGGAGCTGGCGCAGTGGTTAATACCGATGTGCCCGCGAATGAAGTATGGGCAGGCGTTCCGGCAAAAAAAATCAGAAACAGGTGAACAGCATAGTTATCATTGACTATGGAATGGGGAATGTCGGTTCTATTCTCAATATGTACAAAAGAATAGGCGTCACGGATGTGCAGATGAGTGGAAAACCGGAAGTTATCAATAAAGCAGACAAGTTGATTTTGCCCGGAGTCGGAGCTTTTGATAACGGCATGAAACATTTGAGAGAAAGTGGTCTTATTGAAGTGCTCAACAATAAGGTGCTGAAACAAAAAACTTTAGTATTGGGCATTTGTCTTGGGATGCAATTGCTTACGAAAAAATCTGAAGAAGGCGCGGCATCCGGCTTAGGATGGATTGACGCTGAGACAGTGAAGTTTTCATTTCAGGATAATCAATTAAAAATACCCCACATGGGCTGGGATTATATCAAGGTGAACCATCCCAATCCGTTAATAGAGCAGGAAGGAAAGAAAAGATTTTATTTTGTTCACTCTTATTATGTGAAATGTAACGATGATAGAGATATACTGGCTACCGCAGATTATGGCTTTGAATTTACCTGCGCGGTGCATCGGGAAAATATATTCGGCACACAATTCCACCCGGAAAAGAGTCACAAGTTTGGAATGCATCTCTTAGAAAATTTCGCAAAACTCTAACCGGGCATGGCGCTGAAAAGAATTATGCCCTGTCTGCTGTATAACGGCAAGAGCCTTGTGAAAACAGTAAATTTTAAAAACCCAGCTTATATCGGAGATCCTGTTAACGCCATTAAAATTTACAATGAAAAAGAAGTGGATGAACTGGTGCTGCTTGACATCAACGCTACCCGCGAAAACAGGCGTATTGCCTATCACACCATCCGAACATTCGCCTCAGAATGTTTCATGCCTTTTTCTTACGGAGGTGGGGTGAAAACGATGGAAGATTTCAAACAGTTGTTTCAGGTGGGAGTAGAGAAAGTAATCGTGAACACTCTTTTATTTACAGACCCTCAATTAGTAACTAAAGCCGCAAAAACATTCGGAGCGCAAAGCATCATCGCATCTGTAGATGTGAAGACGAATTTTTGGGGCAAACAAAAAACTTTTTCCTATTCGGGACAAAAGACACAAGAGGATGTTTTATCTTTTTGCAGGTATTTAGAAAACGAAGTTGGGGTGGGCGAACTTTTGCTTACCTCCGTTGATAAAGAGGGAACTTGGGAGGGGTATGATTTTACCCTCGTAAAAGAAGTGGCAGCCCATGTATCTATTCCAATTATCGCTTGCGGTGGCGCTGGTCAAAAAGAACATTTGCAAAAAGCGCTTTATGAGGACAATGCGCAAGCAGCCGCTCTCGGCAGCATGGCAGTGTATCAAAAAAAGGGGATGGGCGTTTTGATTAATTTTCCTTCCAGAGAGCAGATTATCAACGAGTAATTATGATGCAAGCAGGAATAAAAGAAGAAAGAGTATTCTCTCTGTCAAATAACCAAAATATCCGGCTTTGTAGTCGCTGCATTTACAATGCAACGATTCCTTCCATCAGTTTTGATGACGAGGGCGTTTGCAATTACTGCCGCCAATATGATCAAATGCAGCAGGAATATCCCACAGGCGTGGAAGGGAAAAAGATATTAGATGCGTATGTCGCACAAATGAAAAAAGACGGGAAAGGGAAGGCGTATGACGTGGTGATAGGAATCAGCGGAGGATGCGACTCTTCCTATTTGCTGCATCTTGCAAAAAACGAATTTGGATTGCGCGTACTGGCGGCACACTTCGATAACACCTACAATTCAAGAATTGCGGTAGAAAATATCAGCATCATGCTGGATAAGCTGGGCATTGATTTATATACGCATGTGGTTGACAATAAAGAGTATCAAAGCATTTTCAAATCATTCTTTAAAGCCTCTGTACCGGAGATAGATACGCCTTCCGATCTTGCGCTTGCCACCGTGCATTATATGGCGGCATCGAAATACGGAATCAAACATATCTGGGAAGGTCATTCTTTCAGAACGGAAGGCATTTCCCCGCAAGGATGGTTTTACATGGATGCTCAATACATCAAAGCAATCCACGAACAGTTTGGTGACGGAAAAATCAAAACGCTTCCTATGCTTTGGATGTCGAAATGGCTGTGGTGGATGGTGGTTAAAAAGATTAAAAAATTCAGACCGCTTTACTACATGGACTATGATAAAGAAGCAATTAAAATATTTTTGGCGGATGAATACAAGTGGCAATGGTATGGCGGGCATCACATGGAAAACCGCACTGCATATTTCACCAATAATTATTACCTACCAAAAAAATTCAACATTGATTTGAGATACTCTGAGTTTTCCGCTCTTATCAGGTCAAAGCAAATGACGCAGGAAGAAGGCTTGAAAAAAATTAAAGAAGAAAAGCCTTTTGATAAGGGCATTTTAGATGAAATAAAAAGCAGGGTTGGATTTTCAGATATGGAATGGGAAGGCATCATGCAGTTGCCTCCTAAACATTTCACCGATTACAAAACATACAAGCAAACTTTTGAACGGCTGAGACCATTCTTTTATATCCTGTATAAAAGAGGATACGTCACCAAGAGTTTTTATGTCAAATTTTGCGAGCAAAAAACAATCAATCAGGTTTCAATGCTGAATAAATGATTGAATTTTCATTTCAATATATTAAGAATCAATTCGAGCAACTCCTTACAGGGGGGTATGAAATAATTACGTGTTGTGATTATTTAGATTACAAAAAAAGAGGCGCGCAAAACAAGGTGCTTGTAAACAGGGTTGATATTGACTTCTCTGTTAAAAAAACAGAACGATTAATTCATATTTTCAATGAACTTGGCATCAAAGCAAGCTTCTTTCTACGGCTGCATGCCCCTGAGTATAATCCGTTTTCATTTGAAAACTATCGGATTATCAAAAAACTTATTTCTACCGGTCATGAATTGGGATACCATTCCGAAGTAATTGATGAAGCGCACATTTGGAATGAAGATGCTGCCCGTTGCCTTATACGCGACATTGAAGTACTCAATCGAATTTATGGCATAAAAATAAAAGGAGTTGCCAGCCATGGCGGTATGACCGGATTAAATAACCTCGATTTCTGGAAAGATAAAGCCCCTGGCAATTTCGGATTATACTACGAGGCTTATGACAAGCAGCCTGAATTTAACTTATTTCATGAAAGTTTTTATGTGAGCGATTCTGAGTGGGTAAGATGGAAGTGTTATGACAAGGGAAAATTAATTTCCGGAGATACAAGAAGTTTAGCGGAGCATGCTGAAGACGGACATCGGATACTGCATTCCCTGATTCACCCAGACACATATTATGATCGGCATTTTTACGAATAAGATTTACCGTTGTTATGCCTTTTAGACTTGAAAATATATTAAGTAACATAACCGTCCCTTTTGAGGTTATTGGTAATATTAACAAGTCATTCAGTTCTATTGATCCTATTTTTGAAGCAACGGAGCATTCTCTCACATGGATACGGTCCGACATAGCTAATGCTACTCATTTAGTCGACATTACTAAATCTGAAATAATCATTTGCGATAAAAAAATTGTGCTGAGTAAGAAGCTCATTGGCAATAAAACATTGCTTCTTACAGAAAAACCCGAGATTTTATTTATAAGGATTGTGAAACATCTCTTTGGCAGGCAAATAAAAACAAAGCATCATATCCATACATCGGCTATTGTAAGCGAAAAAGCTAAATTAGGAGTAAATGTGTCTATAGGACCTTTCTGCATTATTGACGAATGCGAGATTGGAGATAATTCAGTTATTGAAGCAAACGCCCATATTCACGACCAAGTATTTATAGGCAAGAATGTAATTGTTAGTGAATTCTGTAATCTTGGTGGACAAGGATTCGGACATATTAAAAACGAGTTTGGCGAATTAGAAAACATGCTTCATATTGGAAAAGTGATAATCGAAGATAACGTGGAAATTTTTCCTTATTGTAATGTGGATAGAGCCACTTTGTCTGAAACCAGGATTGGAGAAGGCTCAAAAATTGATCATTATTGCCATATAGGACATAATTCAAAAATTGGTAAACAAACGATTATTACTGCTCATGTTACTCTTTGTGGAGGCTGTTCAATAGGCAACCATTCATGGATTGGGGTTAATTCCGTGGTTAAGGATAAGGTGCGTGTAGGAAACTTTGTTACAATTGGAATGGGTTCAAATGTCACGAAGGACATTTCAGATAATGAAATGTGGGTAGGTAACCCGGCAAGACCATTTACCTCATATAAAAAATAAAATACACTATTTGATTAATCCTTAATTTAAATGTAACAATTAATGTTCTCTGAGAATTAACGATTCCCATTTATTTCATGAAGCAGAAATCAAAATACTCTATTCTAATTGGGTTAAGGGAAGTTGCGGGCTACTGCGATAATCTGAAAAAAGGGTTTGATAAAATTGGCGTAGAAGCTCATTTCCTTGATTTAGGAGGCAACGCTGCGTATAATCCTTCTAAGAATCCGGCATGGATTAACCTTTTTAATGCTGTTGGGAATAAATTAGGCGTTCACTTCAGTCATAGTTTTTTTTTAAGATTCATCTGGATGGTTTTTTTTCAAACTTTTTTTAGCGTACCCGCTTTTATTATTGCGCTGTGCAGATACAATGTTTTTATTTTTTGCGCCAACTCCTCTTTTTTTTATTATCTCGAACTGCCTGTTTTAAAAATGTTTAGAAAGAAAATAATCTATGTTTTTCTTGGTTCGGATTCCAGACCCCTCTACATAAGCGGAGGCATAATCAGTGATGTTGGAAAAATTAAGTATTATACTTTATTAACATGGCTGCAAAAACGTGTTGTAACGATAATTGAATATTTCGCGGATGCGTGCGTCAATCATCCTCCGCAGTCGTACTTTCATGAAAAAAAGTCATCTCCTTACTTTGCATGGGACTCCCTGTTAATATCGCAGGCTCCGATGCCCGAAAAATTCAACAAAACGAAACAAATAGTATAAATATACTTCATGCTCCTTCAAAATCAAGCGTCAAAGGAAGCTCAATATTTCGAAGTATAATTGAAAAATTAAAGGCTAAGGGCTATAACATTAACTATACCGAGGTTACAGGAGTGAGTAATGCAAAAGTTTTGCAGTTAATTCAAGAGTCTGATTTTGTTTTAGATGAATTATATTCTGATTCTCCCATGGCTGTGTTTGCTACTGAGGCTGCCTTTTTCGGAAAGCCGGCAGTAATAGGAAGTTATTACGTTACAAAAGTTCTTGGCGATGTTCCTGAAAAGTTTATACCCCCAAGCTGTTTTGTATTGCCAGAGAATATTGAAAGCGCAATAGAAAAAATGATTATTGATAAAGAGTATAGAACTAAACTTGGCGAGAAGGCGAAAGCATTTATTGATGAAAATTGGTTAGCAGAGCATGTTGCAGAAAATTATTTAAAAATACTTGACGGGAATATCCCGTCTACATGGTATTATGATCCCGCTGCTCTAAGCTATTTGCATGGAGCCGGCTTGCCTCAAGAACGTGCAAAGCAAAACATCCGTTTGTTTATTGAAAAGAGCGGCATAAAATCCCTCTGCCTCTCAGATAAGCCCGCGTTGGAAAAAGCCATGCGCGAGTTTGCTTATGCTCCCTAACTTGCAGGGATGAATTACAAAGGCGCTATAAAATATCTTGCCGCTGTCGCGCTTATCATCGTCATTGGAATTTTTCTCTATAAACAAGACGCTTTTAAGCAGTTGAGCAATGTTTCGCTCGAAGGATACTTGTTTACGATTTTACTCCTGTTCTTTGCTTACCTGCTCGGAGGTATTCAGATTTCTTATTTGCTCCATCGCGAAACGAAAATAGCCCTTACTGCGGGGGATATTGCGCTGCTTCCTTGTTCGATAAATATGTTCGGCTATATCATTCCTACCAATGGAGGAATGTTGTATTCTGTGCTGTTTTTGAAAGCCAAATACCGGATTGATTTTGTAAAAACTTTATCGGTGGGGTTCGGGATGGTTTTTATATCGGTGATGCTAAACGGGTTGATAGGCTTGTTTTTCTGTTACATTGCTAAACTCAGAATCGAATTCTTTATCGCTTCCCTACTATTTCTTTTCAGCCCTTTCTTTGCGTTTGCTGTGGGAAAGTTGCTTTCAGTTTTAAATTTTAAGAAAGACACCTGGCTATTTCGTCTGAGAAATTTCGTGCAGGAAGCGCTTAGTCAGTCAGTGGCGCTTATCACGCAGGGGCATGTATTTTTTACGATTACATTTACCAGTTTAATTATTATCCTGCTCAATATCGGTGTCTATTACTGGATTAATGTAATGCTTGGAACAGGATTATCGTTTGCCGCAACATCGCTTACCATCGTGCTGTTGAATATTTCCTCATTAATCAGAATTGTACCCGGAAATCTGGGAGTGGAAGAATTGATTGCGTCCGGCATCTTCAGCCTTACCGGAAGCGACCCGATGACAGGCGCATTGGTAACATTATTTCTGCGCACAGTTAATTTAAGTCTCACAATTCCGCTGGGCATTCTGCACACGGCTATCAACTATCAAAAAATTGCCGAACCATTATTGCAATTGCGAAAAGGAAAGAAAATTGTTTAGGAGAGTTAGCATCTTCTCACTGAAGCGCCTTCCAGAATATATTTTTCGCCCGAACTGCTGCAAACAGCAACATTGCTTGCGTCAAAATAGAGGCGATGTCCCATTTTGCTCATCCAGCCGATTTGTTTCCCTGGCACGCCTGCGATGAGGGCATAAGCGGGTACATCGCGATTCACCACCGCCCCTGCTGCAATGAAGCAATATTCACCCAGCGTGATGCCGCATACAATCGTTGCGTTTGCCCCGATGGTAGCGCCTTTTTTGATGAGGGTTTTTTTGTATTCCGACTTGCGCTCTACTCCGCTGCGCGGATTGATGACATTCGTTAATACCATCGAGGGACCAAGAAAAACATCATCTTCACAAACTACACCTTCATAGAGCGACACGTTGTTTTGAATTTTCGCATTGTCGCCAATCACCACATTGTTGGCTACAAACACGTTTTGCCCGAGGCTGCAATTTTTTCCTATCACCGCTTTTGGCATAATGTGGCAAAAGTGCCACACTTTGGTATTGTCGCCAATAGCACAGCCTTCATCTGCATACGCGGATGGATGGATGTAGATATTTGTTGATTGGCTCATTGGTTAAATAGTTGATTGGTTAATCAATTAATTGGCTGATTCGTTTGCGATTGCATTTCATCTCTTCTGCTTAATCGTTAAACTGATTCCAGATTAACCGATTAACTGAACACTTTCTTGAGGTCACGCTGTTCGTAGATACGCTCAATAATATCAACCACTTTTAAGCCTTCAAGCGCGTTGGTGTCAATGGAGCTTTTTCCTTTGATAGTGTCAATCACATTTTGAACGACATAGTGATGGTTTGCTGCGCTGCCTTTGTAGGGTCCGTAATCATTGGGCGGATTGGTCGCTTCCAGCGCGGGCATCTGGTAATCTTTGATATGGCAGTATTCGATTTCGTTCATGTATTGCCCGCCTACTTTGAGGCTGCCTTTTTCGCCTACCACGGTGATGCTGCTTTCCATGTTCTTATCCCAGCACGAAGTGGAAAAGTTGATGCACCCCAAACCTCCGTTTACAAATTCAAAACTCACTATGCCGCTGTCTTCAAACTGCGTATTTTGTTTGTGGTTGAAATTGGCAAAGCGCGACTGGATATTTTTAATGTCGCCAAACACCCAATACATAATGTCAATAAAATGGCTGAATTGCGTGAAGAGCGTACCCCCGTCTTTAGCAAGTTCGCCTTTCCAGTCGCCCGGCTTGTAGTAGCGCTCATCGCGATTCCAATAGCAGTTGATTTGCACCATGTAGATTTTACCAAGCGCATCTTTTTCCACCACCGACTTGAGCCATTTTGAAGGTGGGCTATAGCGGTTTTGCTTCACCACAAATACATTCCGTGACACATGAAGCGATTTGAAAATGATTTGTTCGCAATCAGCCTTGGTGAGCGCCATCGGCTTTTCAATAATGACGTGATATTTGCTGTCAAGCGCCTGCACGGCAACCTGCGCATGCAAATTATTGGGTGTACATACACTGATCACCTGCGCGTCAATGTTATTTTTTTTCAGCGCATCAATATTTTCATACGCAGGAACTTTAAACAGTTGCTCCGCTTCTTTTTTCTTCGCATCATCTATATCAATAACTGCAACCAACTCGGCATCTTCATGACCGTTGATAATGGTTGCGTGGCGCTTGCCGATAGAGCCAAAACCAACAACAGCAAACCGAATTTTTTTCATCGTTTAAAGGGGGCAAATATAATGAAGACTTGCTTACTTGAGGTCTTTGTTTGACTCCATATCAAACCACATTGCAAATAATGTGAAAAGGGTAGAACTCATAAATGAAAAGAGCATTGTGAGTGTGTTTATGGGAGGAAGACTGCCTGTAGTAACAAGAAAATAGACCAGGCGTATGGATAACACAATGGTAAGCAGGAAAAAGAAAAAGCCCATGATGTAGAAGAAGATAAGCGGGTGAAAATCGCGGATGATATATTTCTCTTTCATACGCCAGAGAAATTTTTTCAGCAACAGGTAACTGATGGTGAAAACCACTTTTCGGATTTTAATTCCTGATTTCTCTCCAACATTATAAACGGGTTTAATGGGGATGTCCCGTACTTTCATATTAAAAACATTCAATCGCACCAATAAATCATTCGGCTGCCCGTAGCGGGTATACATTTGGTTCCAGTCAATGAGATGGAGCGCTTTTTTGTTGATGGCGGTATAGCCTGTTTGCGAATCAGCTATGTGCCAATAGCCGGAAGCGATTTTTGTGAGCAGCGAGAGCACACTGTTTCCAAAATAGCGCGCCTTAGGAATTTTACGATAAGCTTCTCCGGTGAAAAGCCTGTTGCCCTTTGAATAATCTACTTCACCGTTTACCACCGGTTCAAGAATGGCAGGCAAGTCGGCAGGGTCCATCTGCCCATCGCCCGCCATCACCACGGCAACATCAATGTCATGGTCGCGCGACCAAACATATCCCGTTGCAATGGCTCCTCCCACTCCTCGGTTGATGTTATGATGAATGGGAACAATGCGCGGATTGCTAAGGGCAAGTTTTTCGATGACCTCACCGGTTTTATCTTTTGAACAGTCATTAATCACTACAATTTTATCAATAAACTCAGGAAGGTTTTCCGTCACCTTCATGATTTGGGTTTCCTCGTTGTAGGCGGGAACAACAACAGCTATTAATTTATTGTTTAACATCTGTTTAGCAAATGCAGGTGATGTGAATTTTCTGCGCGCCTAAGTTAAGAACATTCATTTCATCTTTTCGCTGATGAAAATGCCAAATCATCAATTCTTCTTAATCTCTTTCATAAAATTTATTTTTACAGGAAAATTTCCATTGAGCGCTATTCTATTAACAGGCTGCGCAGGCTTCATCGGTTCACATGTTGCGGAGCGGTTGCTGAACCAGAATTACAAGGTAATCGGCATTGATAATTTTGATGCTTTCTACAAAAATTCCATCAAAAGGAAAAACCTTGAGTATAGCCTTGCTCATCAAAATTTTCAATTTCATGAATTGGATATTACAGATGCGGAAGCGTTAAAAAAGATTGAAACTCCTGTGGATGCGGTGATTCATCTGGCGGCAAAAGCAGGCGTATTGCCTTCCATCAAAGACCCTGTAGGGTACACGCGCGTGAATATCAATGGCACGCAAAACATACTTGATTGGATATTGGAGCGAAAGGTAAAGAAATTAGTGTTTGCATCATCTTCATCGGTCTATGGCAACTCAAAGCAAATTCCCTTTAAAGAGTCGGTGACGATGGATATGCCGATTTCTCCCTACGCATACACAAAGCGTTCGTGCGAACTGCTGAATCATGTGTATCATCATCTTTATGGGATAGATATTCTGAACCTGCGTTTTTTCACCGTGTATGGACCAAGACAACGCCCGGATTTGGCAATTCACAAGTTTGTGGAACTTATCCAAAAAGGCGAGCCGGTTACGATGTATGGCGATGGCAGCACCGCGCGCGATTACACCTTTGTGGAAGATACGGTGTCGGGAGTTGTCAATGCGCTACAATATGTAATTCAAAACGAACAAGTGTTTGACACGGTGAATTTGGGCAATAACCAACCCGTTCCACTGAAGGAACTCATTGACACGCTGTATGAGTTGATGGGCGCTAAACCCAATATCAAAAAAATGCCGATGCAGCCGGGCGATGTAGATATCACTTACGCTGATATATCAAAGGCGCAATCGTTATTCAATTATCAGCCTAAGAAAAAATTCAAAGAAGGATTAAAGGACTTTATCGAATGGTATCAAGCTCAGGCTTGATATTATATCGCCTGCCGAGAAAATCAGGATTACTATCAGCTCTTCGCGCATGAATTATAAAACTGTAATAACCTGTCAGCGTAAGGGACTATGTCAAATTTTGCAGCATCAGTTTTCGCATAATCTGACATTTCAGAATAGCGTTTCGGAGCACTGATAAAATTTTTTATCGCATTCGCGAAAGCGTTTACATTTTCTTCTGTGATAAAAAAACCATTCTTGCCATTCTCAGCAATGTCGCGGTTGCCCTTTGCATCCAGCATTACGAAAGGCAATCCCGCTGCCATTGCTTCAACGATTGCCAGTCCGAATGCTTCGCTCCGCGCTGCATGAATATAAATGTCCGCTTTGTGGAGTTGTTCTTCAATTTGATTAACGCTTCCGAGCAGATTAACCTGTTCCTTTAAATCCCAATCAGAAATCGTTCCTTCAATATGCTTGCGGAAAGGTCCTTCGCCCAAAATATCCAATTGAACTTGTATGCCTTCGCTTTTCAATAACCGAACAACTTTCACCAAGAAAATCTGGTTCTTATTTTCATCAAGCCGACCAATGGTAATAAGTCTTAAAGGAATGTGAAGTTGGTTGGGTTCCCTCTTGAAGAACCTGTTGTAGTCAATTGCATTATTTAAAATTTGCAACCTTCTCAAATCAGCAGGCAATACTTGTTTATAAAAGTCTTCAGCATGTTTTGAAATGACGATGAAATTATTTGAACATCTCCGGTATTGCGCAAGCAATAATTTTCTTTCAAGAAAATTTGTCAGTAGGGACTTATCCATTAATGTTCTCAACGAAAACTTTCGAAATTGCTCCATATTACTGTGCAGGTGCGAGACATACTTTATGCCCGGATGAATTACTTGTCGCGTCACCATTTCGGCTTCAAACAAATGTGAGTGGATGACATCCGGTTTAAACTTTTGTACAGCGATTGAATATGCTTCCAATTCAGCTAAAGGTTTCCCGAAAATTGACGGAACGAAGCGCGCTGGGATAACCCATCTTTCTATCTTTTCAGTTAAGTAAGAATAGTGATTCTCCGGTCTGAAATTGAGCAGAAGCACTTCCACGCCTCTCTTGACAAGTTCATTGCAGATGTCAATTAAAATGCGTTCAGCTCCTCCTTTTCTTAAATCCGGAATAACCTGTAAGACTTTCAAATTAAGTTGTCGGTTTTTAAGACGAATTGATTCAACAAATTTATGCAGATAAGCGGCTGTTGCTATTAGCTTAGGTATGAGATTTTCCTTCCTTCCACCGAATGAACAACGCGGTTAGCGGAAGCACTTTAAGGATTAAATAAAATTTTTCCTTTGCGCGGTGAGCGGGAAAGCGGAAAAATGCAAACACGAGGTTTGAAAGAGCTTTTCCGCGACTTTTATTTTCAATGTAATATTGAGCAATACGCAGATAAGCGTTTGATAAAACAGTTTTTCTTACTTCACCGGAAATGAAATATTCGTTGTCTTCCCGGATAATTCTTTTAAGATTTTCAAGACTGGCGAAATAGCTTTCTTCTCGCATTACGGTGCGCCCGCCATGCGCAACAAACACCACTGTGGCGGCATCATTGTGTATCAAAGGATATTCTTTCAATACGCGCACCCAAAGGTCAACGTCTTCGCCAACAGACACTTTAGGATTGAATTGATATTTTGTGAAAATAGCGTGATGTAGGCATGTCCGCGGGCTGCCCATCGTAGCAAGCACAACCCACTCCACATTATTCCTTGCTTCAATTTTTGGCTGAGGAAATGAGATGAGTTTGCCGTTGTTATCTTCAAGCGTGTTGCAATAGAAAACAGCAACAGGAAATTTGTGTTCTTGAATTTTTTGGTGAAATGATGCGAGATGCTCGGGCAAGTAATAATCATCGCTGTCAAGAAAACACACGTATTGCCCCTGCGCGTGAGCAATGCCATTATTCCGCGCAGCGCTTCGTTCCATGTTTTGTTGATAGATGTAGCGAATGCGCGGGTCTTGATATGCCGCAACTATTTCTTTCGTATTGTCAGTGGAGCCATCATCAACGATGATTAGTTCCCAAGAAGTAAATGTTTGTTTCAGGATGCTTTCAATAGGCAAATGCAACTGCGCAGCTCTGTTGTAAGTAGGAATGATTACAGAAAAAAATGCGCTATTAGGTTGTTGCAAAGGCATTACGCAGTGCTGTTAAGCAGCAATCTTTTTTGCCAGAAGAATAAAATTGTCTGCATAAACATGGTTCATGGTGATTTCAAATCCGCTTTTCTGAAGCGTGTCGGCTATTTCAGAAGCGTCTTCAAAATGATAGGTATGGTCATCATTACCCACAGCATATTTTTTGTAATAGCGGTAGCGGGCGATACGTTCTGGTAAAGTATCGGACATAATTCTTTCAAGTAATGGAGTGTATTGAGAACGCTGCGCTTTCGGTCTGTCTAAGTGACTGCTGATTACTAATAATCCCCCCGGCTTTAAAATTCGATGCGCGTCTTGCACAAATTTCTTGTAATCTGCATAGTGGTCAATTGCCGAATAAGACAAAACCACATCTGCCAGTTCATTTTTTAAAGGCAAAAATTCCGCATGGGATAAGATATGCTTCATTTTTAACTTCAGCAGTTTTGGATATAATCGGATAAACTGGTCGTGCAGTTTTCTCAGATTCGGGTCGAGCAAATAATATTCAATCGTTTCCGGATAGCTGAACAGCGTGCAAAAGCAATGTCCGGTGCCGCCTCCTACATCTACCACCTTTGCGTTTTTCAGATTCGCCAAACCTGAATATTCCGCGAAGTAATTGATGGTGGGCATCGAATTAATCATCGTGTAAACGCTGAGCGATTTATGATAATTCAAGAACTGCAGATTCTGTCTTGCCCACTCTTTGTTTTCTTCAGTTGTAGAAGCTTTCAGATTAATTACCTTGTTATCAGTCTGAATTTCTTTTTTTGTTTCCTTGCAAATTATTTTTCCATTTACTATTTCCAAGCCTTGTTTTCCATACGGAGAAATAAGCTCTTCAAGATATTCTTCGGGCGCATAGCGCTGTTGGTCAAATAACTCCGCAGGCGCGTAAATGTTCCGCTCTGCTTCGCTCAATTTCAATTGCAGGGAAAGGAAATTTGACGTGTCAGATGATGATTGCATGAACGTGATTTGAAAAATTTAGGTGATTGCTCTCAAGAGCATAAAGTTATAAAAAGGAACTACAAGGCAGTATGGAATAGCGGGAAGTAATTTCTGGTTTTGCATGGAGAGAAAAGATGTTTGCGCAACAACGAAAAGTTTGATTGGATAATTGAACTGCGATAAACAAGAAGCTAAATGAAACTTCCCCCAAGGATTTCTCTAAACCTTCTTCTTTTCCTTCTTGCCGCCTGCGCCAAAGGTGATGTTGCGGTTGATGTTGAAGCCGATGTGAATTTCTTTATCCCACCAATGTCCGCTGTTGTTAGGGATGTAAAGTTGGTCAATCATTCCGCGCGAGTTGGTAATAGTAACTTGAAAAACGTGCCCGCCTGTTTCGATGTCAATGCCGAATCCCATTGAGCCGATATAGATTTCTCCATCTTCTTTTTTGGTGATGGGTTGAAAATATTCAAGGTTCAGTCCAATGCTGCGTGAAACAAGGTAGCGTAAGCCCGCGCCCACAGAAAAAATTCCATTCGGGTCATTTGCTGTGGGCGTAAGGTTGCGATGCAGATAGGAAGGCATCACCTGAAAGGAAAAGTTTTTCGTGAACTTACGCGCGAGCATCAGTTGGTAAGCATAGCTGATGCGATGAATCACTTCCACTTCTGGCGGTTGTTCTTTTGAGACGAAAGCCATGTTGGCGTATCCTGCCAGCGTAAAGGGAATTTTTTTCGCGCCTTTGCTCTGGCGCATAAATTTTACGCGGGTAGTTAAATCTACTGTGCCGCCTACGCTGCTGCGCCCGATGCCTACGTTCCACCAGTCATAAATGCCGTATTCCAAGCCGATGCGCATGTCGGCATCATCAATGCCGAAGAATTCGCGCCAGCCGGAATTCACGCTGCCAAAGCGATGCGCGATAACAAATTGGAGGTTTTTCTTTGCGGTGAGTTCGGTAGAATAGCCGTTGATAATGCGCGTGGCTTTGAACGTATTGATGACACGTTCCGTTTGTTGCGGTTCTTTTTTCTCTTCTTCTTCCAACAGTTTTAATAAATCATCCTGCGCTTGTGTTACAGAAAACAGGCAGAGGAGCAAAGCAAGAGAGAAATATTTTTTCATGAAGGCTAAGAATTGAAAATTACTGTTTCATCGCTTCGTAGCTGATGTCAACATGAATGTCAATCGTTTTTGCGATGTTGTCTTTTACGCCACCGGGAATTTTAATTTGATAATCCGCAACGGCAACCTGAAAGAGGGATGTGGCGGAAACCTTGCCGGCTTTCACGTTTATCGTTCCGTTTGCCTTTACCGGCTGCTCCACTCCGTGCATATTCAGTTTGCCTTCTACGATTACGTTGTAAGAGCCGTCATTCGTGAAATCTACTTTTTCAAGATTCATGATTTTTCCCGTGAATGCCGATTGCGGATATTTTTCCGACTCCACATATTTTTCGTTGAAGTGCCTTTGCATTTCCGCGTTGGGAAATTGAAATCCGTTCATTGCCACTTTAAACACCAAATCACCGGTTTCAGGATTCAGAATACTGGTTGCCTGGTAGTTATGTGCTTCAATGTTTTCGAGAAGCGCTGCCGAATAAAACCAGATGTGTCCGGTTTTTGTAAATTGCTTTTGCGCCTGCGCTGATAAAGCAGAAGAAGCAATCGCAAAAAAAAGAATGAGCATGTTTTTCATAAAAAAGTTTTTCCTGTAGTTTCAAATTGTATGCCTCAATTATTGGGATAGCCTTGCCGCACCCACGCTTCAATCCTTGCGATATTGCAATCAGAGAGTTTCGGGTCGTCTTCCGGCATGGGGGAACAATTAACTTCATGCATAATGGAGCAAAGTAGAATTCCATTTGAGGCATAATCCGCCAGCCCGCTGTGATTGTCCAGCACGTTGCCCTCGCTATAAATCAGGGCGTTTAATGCGCTGTGGCATTTATCGCAATATTCCGCAGTAATTGTGCGGATGTCGTTTGCATAACTTAACGTGAAAGTGGTGTCGCAAATCAGCGTTTGGCAGGTGTCGCAGTCGTCTTTTGTAAGCTCTTCCAAACTGGAATAGCGGCAGGAAGAAATGTAAACAAGCGCTGCAAAGAAACTGAGAGCTGAAATTATTTTACGCATACTAACTGAATGAAAAAGATGTAGTTTAGAACTTCAAACAAAAATAGCAATTATGAAAAGACTTCTACGCTTCGTAACAGTTTGCGCTGTCTTTGGTTTGGTTGCATCAGCAGTATTTTTTTATTTCATCACGCAGCAGCCTGAGAGCAATTTCACAAAAAGTGTGATTGTGCCCTTAGTAAAACCCGTAGTTGGTTTTGTTTCCGGACTTTCTCCGCATACTAATGTGGATGAAACAAAAGCGGAAAAGCTGCTTACCACAGATAGTTTGCAGCAACTATTTAAGGAAAACGAACAAGAAGCGACAAAAAGTTACAACGGGAAAATCCTACAAGTCTCCGGCACGATTTCAAATATCGCCAGCCCTACGGACACAAATATCGTTGTGCTGCTTGCTATTGACAGCGACCCCATGAGCAACATCAGTTGCCAGATGGATCCGGCATTTAATGCGCGAATGAAAGGGCTATCAGAGGGAAGCATTGTTTCTATCAAAGGGATTTGCAATGGCGTTAAAAAAGACGACCTGCTGGGAAGCACGGATGTGCTGCTGAATCGCTGTGTAATTATTGAAACTGAAAAGTAAAAAACTGAATCGCTATGATGTCCATGAAGTGTAAGTATGCGTTCAAAGCGCTGATTGAGTTGGGAAAGCATTATCAGGAGGGAACGTTGCAAACCGTTGAAATCGCCAACGCGCAAAACATTCCGAAGAAATTTTTGGAACAGATATTAATTGAGTTGAAAAAAGGCGGCTTTGCCAACAGCAAACAGGGAGCGGGAGGCGGATATTATCTGATGAAAGACCCATCTAAAATTTCGCTTTCAGATATTTACCGCATGTTTGAAGGCGCCATTGCCATGCTGCCCTGTGTGTCGGAGAAATTCTACGAAACCTGCGATGATTGCGAAGATGAAAAAACCTGTGGATTGAAAGTGACGTTTGCTGTAATCCGCGACCAAACATACGAACTGCTCTCCAACCAAACCGTGCAAACCCTGCTCGATAACGAGAAAAAATTGAGACGCAAAAAATAAATTTCTACTTATCAGGTAGATTTTATAGATTAGCATCTTATTTTTACGTTTATGAATGCAATTGCAGCGGATATGAAATCTGTTTTAAAACTTTATGCGGGATTTTTTCTCGCTTTTGCTTCGGCAATCTTTGTGACTATGGTGGTTACGAAATTCTTTTTTGCCGACTATCACACGAGCGTAATCAGTTTTTTTAAAAGCCTTTACCATTCGCAATTTCTCGTGTATGTGCTTGTAGGGTTCGTAGCCCAGATGATTGATGGCGCGCTCGGCATGGCGTATGGCGTAAGCTCCACCACGTTCCTGATGAGTTTCGGAATCAGTCCTGCGGTGGCGAGCGCAAGCGTACATGTTGCGGAAGTTTTCACAACAGCAACATCGGGCATCTCGCATTGGCGGTTTGGCAACGTCAATAAAGAACTTTTTAAAAAACTGGCGATTCCCGGAGCGGTAGGCGCGGGGATAGGCGCGTATGTGCTTACCTCGTTTGATGGGAATGCCATTAAGCCCTACATAGCAGGCTACCTGATTATCATGGGCATTGTTATCATCGCGAAAGCGACAAAAAAAATGGTGCAATTCACCGAGCCGAAACGTGTAAGTCTGCTCGCCTTGTTTGGCGGCTTTGCCGATGCTTCGGGTGGTGGCGGCTGGGGACCGATTGTCACTTCCACATTAATTGGCAGAGGCAATAATCCGAAACTCACGATAGGCACGGTGAACGCGGTTGAGTTTTTCGTTGCGCTCACCGCTTCAGGAATTTTTACTCTTTTTATCGGAATCAATACCTGGGATGTGATTTTAGGATTGATTGTTGGCGGAATGATTGCTGCACCGCTGGGCGCTTACATCACGCATAAAATCAACCTCAAATGGGCGATGATAGCCGTAGGCGTTTTTATCATCCTCCTCAGCGCAAGAACGATTATTTTTTCCTTGCTGAAATAATTAGTACATCTCTAAAAGCCTCTATCGCAAAACCCTCTCCAACTGGAGAGGGCAGGGTGAGGCAATAAAAAAGCGGGTTTTAGAGATGTCCATAAATTTTCAGGCAAAAAAATACCACGCGATTCCAGCCGCTACGCACACGCCTATCGTTTTCAGCATATCCCATTTCATGGCGAAGAAAACTACAAAAGCCAATACGGTAATCGCAAGCGAACCCCAATGAATGGTTGACCATTCGGGGATAAATAATCTGCCGATAGAAAAATTGATTTCGTTTACGGTGCCGAACAGCGTGTTGAGCGAAAACCAAATTCCGAGATTGAGAATTACGCCAACCACTGCCGATGTGATTCCCGATAATGCAGACGAAAGATTTTTGTTGCCGCGAAAATGCTCGATGTATGGCGCGCCAACAAAAATGTAAAGGAAACTCGGGATGAACGTCACCCACGTTACGATTACTGATGCGAGTATTCCTGCTGCAAGTGGGTCAAGCGTTCCCGCATTGCGATATGCGCCCATAAAGCCTACAAACTGCACCACCTGAATCAATGGTCCCGGTGTGGTTTCAGCCATGCCCAAGCCGTCAAGCATTTCACCCGGCTTCAGCCAACCATATACTTCTACTGCATGTTGTGCAATGTAAGCCAGCACAGAATACGCTCCGCCAAACGTGACCATTGCCGCCTGACTGAAAAACAAACTCTGCTGCACAAACACATTTCCTTTTCCGAATAGCAAAAACAAAATGCCAATCGGAATGAGCCACAACGCCAGCCAAAAGAATAGCGTTGTGATAGTTTTTGAAACAGTCGGTTTTTCAAAATGCAAGTGCGCGTCTTCGTCTACTTTGATTTGATGCCCCTTGATGACATAAAATTTCTCCGGGAAAATTTTTCCGCCAAAAAATCCAATCAACCCCGCAGTGAATATGATGAAAGGAAACTTGACATTGAAAAAGAAAATCGCGATGAATGAAAGAGCTGCCATCGCAACCATCACTTCATTCTTCAATGCCTTCTTTCCGATTTTAATCACCGCGCCCACCACAAGGGCAAGCACCGCAGGTTTTATTCCGAAGAAAATCGCCTGCACCAATTGCACTTCATAAAACACCGCATATAGAATACTCAGCGCAAGAATGGAGAGGAATCCCGGCAGCACGAACAAAGCTCCCGCAACAATGCCGCCTTTTGTTTTGTGCAGCAGCCAACCGATGTACGTTGCGAGTTGCTGCGCTTCCGGTCCGGGCAGCAACATGCAATAGTTCAGCGCGTGCAGAAATCGCCCTTCACTCACCCACTTTTTTTCTTCCACCAAAAATTTGTGCATCACCGCAATTTGCCCTGCCGGTCCGCCAAAGCTGTAGAGCGCGACTTTCGTCCAAACTTTCAGGGCTTCTGAAAAGGGGATACGCATTTGAGGCGAGGGTTTATGTGCAAATGAAACATATTTACGCCACTATCAAACTCGACTTGTTTGGAAAAGCGCAGATTTAGCTTGCCTGCCGAAGTTGTAACGAAGGTGAAGCGCAGGTGGCGCGTACTGATTTCGTTTCTTTTGTGCTGCGCATTGGTAGCGAGGCTCGACAGGAGGGTAAGGGGATTTATGGGCAGGAATAAAAACAAAAATTCACAGCGTTAAAAGAAGGGTAAAATTCTGCAAATCACGCACGTACATTTAAATGCAACACAATCATTATTTTTAAACCACGATGAATACTTCCTCAAACATAAAAGAGTTGATTGCTGTTCTAATATTACTTAAATAAGTTCTAAATAATGTTCGCCCCCTCCAAACCATATAACCTCCTCCCCTTGCTTCCTCCCAACCGGAAGAAGATTGAAACTATTCCCGTGCTGAAGCAGGAAAGCAAGTCGGCTGTGGCATTGGCAGAGTTGAAAGTGCTGGCGAGAACACTCCCAAATCCAGATATTCTCATCAACAGCATCGTGCTCAAAGAAGCGAAGGCGAGTTCGGAAATTGAAAATGTAATCACCACACACGACAAACTCTATCAGGCGCTCACGCTCAAAAATGCGCAGGTGGATAATGACACCAAAGAAGTGCTGCGCTAAAGGGAGGCGCTGCTCATCGGTGAGAAGTTTATCAGGCAAAAAGGATTTCTTAACATCACCGGTATTGTGAAGGTGCAAAAGGAACTGGAGTAAAACGAAGCAGGAATCAGGAAGCTGCCCGGCACTGCGCTGAAGAATGACGCCACCGGGCAAATCATCTACACGCCACCCGATAATCCAGAAGCAATCCAGCGGCTGATGAAAAACTTTGACGAGTTCATCAACTCGCAAAATGATTTGCCCGTGCTCGTCAAGCTGGCAATTCAGCGCTACCAGTTTGAAAGCATTCACCCGTTTTATGACGGCAACGGGCGCACGGGGCGTATCGTGAACGTGCTGCACCTGATGCTGAACAACCTGCTCGATTCACCGATTTTGTATCTGAGTGGTTACATCATCAAACATAAACCGGCATACTATCGGCTTTTGCAGGAAGTGCGCGTGAAAGATAAATGGGAAGAATGAATCCTTTTCATACTCAGGGGAGTAGAGCAGACTTCGCTCGAAACGATTGATAAAATCAACCGCATCAACGCCCTGTTTAACCAAACGCTTGTGATTGCAAAAAAGAAATCCCCGCGCGTCTATTCCAAAGAATTGATTGAGCATTTGTTTGTGCATCCTTATACGAAAATTGAATATATAGTGAGCGCTTTGCAAGTTGACAGGAAGACCGCCACTAAACATCTGAAAGAGATAAAGAAAGTTGGAATACTGAAATCGGAACAAAAGTGGAAAGAAGTAATTTACGTGAATACAAAACTCTATGAATTGCTTCGAAAATAATCCCCGCCCGCTAATCATGTCATGGGGAAATTCTATTGTATTTTACTCATGACAGAGTAGTCATGGGTAAACATTACCCATGATAATTTAGCCTTAATAAGTGCAAGTAGGAACCTGATTCCATAGTGTTTGTGAGGCGACTTCCTCAATCCACCACTAAAAACCGTTTCACATGGCTTTGTTTGCCGTCAAGGATGCGCAGCAGGTAAACACCGCTGGGGAGCGATGATGTATTGATGAGGAGTTTGGAATCTTGGTTCGGCATTAAATTTTCACTGAGCGCAATTTTTCCAAGCGCGTCAAACACGCTGTATTCAAATGTGCTATTCATTGCGGTTGAAAATTCAACTGTCAAATAATCGCTCGCAGGATTCGGATAGATGCGCTGAATAAAACTTGCGTCCGTATTTTCTGCCTCCATTTGTTCCTCGCTTGTACGAAATGCAGAACTGCCTAATTGCACAGCGAGATTATAGCATTGGGTTGTGTTATACACTCCGCTGTATCCGGACACCTGCACAAAGTAGGTGCCAAGCGAGCCGTTATTGTAAGTAATTGTTTCATTTCCTGTGCCTGTATTCACAGACTGGCGTAAGATTGTCCCGCTGGAACTGTAGAGCGCAAGATTATAATTTGCGGGAAGATTGGTAAGGGTGATGCTGATATTTCTTTTTGAAGAAGAATTTCCAAAGCGATACCAGTCAACATCGGTGGCTGCTGCGATTTGCGCCTGCACAGATAAACTTGAAGGTAATCGCGTTGCTGTTGCCATGCTCTGATTCGGTTCGTAAACATCTGCGCAACCCGAAGTTGCAGTTGAAAATAATGCGGCAGATGAATACGCGCTTGAGGATGCTCCGCATGTTGTTTTCACCTGATATTCATATTGTGTTCCCTGCGCCAACCCGTTGATGCTCCATAAGTTTGATGTTGTGTTTCCGATAACCCATAATGATGAAGCTGTTGCTTTAAACCTTACAGCGTATGCAGTTGCTCCGCTCACTGCGCTCCAATTCAACTTTGCCGTTGTTGTTGTGATATTTGACACGTATAATCCGGAAGGTATATTACATAACACAACCGGCACAAGCGCAGTGGCGCACCCGCTTGAACTTAACAAGCTATTGCGGAATCCACCTGTTGCAAACAAAGCTTGCATCCGCGCTTTTTGTCCCAGCGAAAACAAATTCATACACGCATCGTTCGAATAATCCATGTAGTTCATGAACATGTCGCCATTCGCACCATTGCTGCAACTACTCACAGGAAAACCGGGACATCCATAGTTTTCATCCGCCTGATTTGGAGTATCTGACACCAAGTCAGAGCCAGTGCATGCAGTAGCGTCATCACCCCAAATATGTCTGAGATTTAACCAATGCCCAATTTCGTGTGTTGCCGTTCTACCCAGATTAAAGGGAAAGGTAGCAGTGCCGGTAGTTCCAAAAGCTTGGTAGTCAATCACAACACCGTCCGTTGTCAGGTTCCCTCCCGGGAATTGTGCGTGACCGATGATGCCGCTTAAATCACACCCCCAGATATTTAAATACCTGTCAGCGGGCCAAGCATCTTTTCCTCCTGTTGAATTGAATTTCACATTGTTATTTGAGGTGAATGTAGTTGTTGCCGTGTAGGTTCGCGTGATACCGGTTGTAGTTGCACCATTCGCATCAAGTGTGGCAAGGCAAAATTGTATTTCTGCATTTGCAGCAATACTTTGCCAGACAGAAGGAGTATTCACTGCATCCGTATTTGTTCTGCTAAAGTCTTTATTCAATGCCGTGATCTGTGACAGCACTTGCGCATCGCTGATATTTTCGGTGGTGGTATTGTAAACGATATGCACAACTACCGGAATGGTATAAATCGCTCTTGCTCCAGTGCCATGCGGATTTGCAGCAACCCACTGCTGGGTGAATTGCTCAATTTGTTCCATTCTATCAGAAAGCTGCTCGTCTTGTTGTAAAAGTTGTTGAAAGTTGTCCATTGTGCCGCAACTTCTTGTTTGTGCTTTTATGCTCAGGGAATACAAAAGAAATAATGCGCACGAAAAAATTGTGCTTGCTCGCTTCATGATTGCAGGTTTTCAGTGAGGAAAATAAATAGAAGCGAGGGGAGTGTGACGCAATTAATGGCAGAAAATCATGCGCGACAAGGTTTTCAGCACTTTATACATTTTTAATCAGGTAGAAGTAACATCCCTTTTTAAAATCATCACCTTCGCAAACTTCAGCATGATGCGCTTTTGCCCGATGCCAGGAAAGAAAATTGTGGCAACGCGGTTGTCTTCTTTTCCTTCTAATGAAACCACTTTGCCGATTCCGAATTTCTGATGCTCCACTTCCATTCCCGTTTGCAGCAATGCAGGATTATCCGGCTTGAAACTTCCTGATGGTGTGTATTCGGTTTTTGTGAACGTGAGTTTCTGTGATGAAATGTTTCGGGTTACTGTTTTCTCCTGTGGCGCATTGAAATTGAAACGGTTCGTTTGTTTCTGCCCGGAGTAAAAATCATTCGAGGGTTGTTCGTCCCACTTGCTGCCGACATACTCTACGTTTTCTTTTGGCAACTCATCCACGAAACGGCTCGGCTCACAATAAATCAAATTGCCATAGCGATAACGCGACTTCGCATAAGTCAATGTCAATTTAGATTTTGCGCGTGTCACCGCCACATAAAACAATCTTCTTTCTTCCTCCAACTCTTCGCGCGTATTCATTGCCATCGCGGAGGGGAAAAGATTTTCTTCTAAGCCGCCAACATAAACGCACTCAAACTCCAAACCCTTTGCCGCGTGAATGGTCATCAACTTCACGCTGTCCGATAGGTTTTTATCTCCGTCCTGGTCAGTAAGCAACATGACTTGCTGCAAATACGAACCAAGACTTTTATCCGGCACGGGTTGTTCGCTGTTTGTTTCATCCTGCTCGGTAAATTCTTTGATGGAGTTGAGCAACTCCTGGATATTTTCATAACGACTCACTCCTTCAGGAGTTTGGTCGTTATAAAGTTCTTTCAAAATTCCTGTTGAGCGCGCAATGTGCAGCGCGAGGTCATACGCATTGCGCGTATCAAGCATCGCAGTGAAGCTGCGTACCATAATGATGAACTCTCTGATTTTATCGGTAGCTGCACCGAAGTTGAAATGCTCTAAGTTTTCAAATACCTGCCACAGCGAAATACTGTTTTCATTTGCAATAACAGTCGCTTTTTCCAATGAGGTTTTTCCGATTCCGCGCAGCGGATAATTAATCACTCTGCGCAACGCTTCTTCATCATTCTGATTGACGGAAAGTTTCAGGTATGCCAGCACATCTTTAATTTCCTTGCGCTGGTAAAATGATAAGCCGCCATAAATCCGGTAAGGAATATTCAGCCTGCGCAACGATTCTTCATACGCGCGTGACTGCGCATTCGTCCTGTACAGAATTGCAAACTCCTTGTTCTTGAAATGATAGCGCATCCGCATTTCATGGATGCTGTCCGCCACAATTCTGCCTTCGTCATTATCGCTCATCGCGCGAATCACCTTGGTGCGCTCGCCTTCCCCGTTTTCCGTCCAAATTTTTTTCGTCAACTGCATCTTGTTGTGCCCGATAACTTTATTGGCAATCTCCACAATGTGGCGCGTGCTGCGGTAGTTCTGCTCTAATTTGAAAATGCGCAGTTCGGGATAATCTTTTTCAAAGTTTAAAATGTTCTGAATGTTTGCCCCGCGAAACGAATAAATGCTCTGCGCATCATCACCCACCACCACAATGTTCTGGAACATATCTGCCAACTGTTTCGTGATGAGATACTGCGCATAGTTGGTATCCTGATACTCATCAATCATGATGTAGCGGAACTTTTGCTGATACTTATACAACACATCGGGAAACTTGGAGAGCAGCGTATTCATGTTGAACAGCAGGTCATCAAAATCCATCGCGCTTGATTGGAATAACCGCTTGTTGTAGGCGGCATAAATCTGCGCCACCTTGGGGATGCCGGCTGCTTCATCGGCAGAAGCCATGCTTGCATCCAGCGCATATTGCGCAGGCGAAATCAGCGCATTCTTTGCTGCCGAAATGCGGTAGTGCACATGGTTCGGCTTGTAGATTTTATCATTCAGCCCTTGTTCATTGATGATATTTTTCAGCAGGTTGCGCGAATCCTGCGTGTCGTAAATGGTGAAATTGGGAGAGTAGCCCAGTTTATCCGCTTCGATGCGGAGTACACGCGCAAAGATGGAGTGGAACGTGCCCATCCAGATGTTGCGCGCTTCGCTGCCCATAACATGGGAAATGCGTTCGCGCATTTCAGCGGCAGCCTTATTGGTAAACGTGAGCGAAAGAATGTTAAACGGGTCAACACCATTTTGCATCAGGTAAGCAATGCGATAGGTAAGCACGCGCGTTTTCCCCGATCCGGGACCTGCAATAATCATTGCCGCGCCATCGGTGTGCTGCACGGCTTCTACCTGCGCGGGATTCAGTTCTTCCAGATAATTCATGGGAAAATATTAAACACGAAAAGCGTGTTTCAAAAGTAGCGGATTTTGAAAAGAGGAAAGAAGCGGTTGTTGGTTTAATTACCAACAATCGAACATGCAATCAATGCGTCATTGCGAGGAAATAAAAGCATCGCGTGTATGACATTGCCGAAGCAATCGGCAAATAGTAACTGCGTTGAGGATTGCTTCGCTCGCAATGAAGCTCTAAATTTTAACCGAATTTCAAAAACTGGCAGAGTATGCCGCCCATCAGCATCAGCGTAACGCACCAATAGCCCACGTTCACAAGAATATATTTAAAGCCCTTGCGCTCAAACAGCGCGTTAGTTCCAAGCACCGGCAACACGAATACGATGCCAGCAAGAAAACCGTGCAACATGCCATGCTTAAATGTGCGGAAGTTATTACCGTAAGCGCTGATGAAGGTAGTAAATGTCTGAAATGCCGCTGAGTTTGGGTCCTTTTCCTGAAAACCCGGCTCATCTGCGAGAATTGAAAACAGGTGTGTTTGGTGAATTACGTTTGTGGTGACTGCCGCTACAAGGAATACGCTCAACAAAAATGAAACGCCAAAAATCACCGGCATATTCGCGCCTTTGGCTTTTTCTTCGGTCATGCCGCTGGCTTCCATCCAGATGCCGCCAAACACTTTCGGGTTATACCAAATGAAACCTATAATCATTGGAACTAATGCCGCTCCAAGAACGGGGAGAATGATGTTTTGTAACATAGAAGGGGATTTTGTTATCCCAAATGTAAGGAATTGTTTCAAACATTAGAATTCAAACTTCTTTGCGCATACGTATCTGGTTTATAATAAAGCCAAGGCCCTAATTCCTAATTCCTAATTTTCCATTTCCTTTCATGCCCACCTCAATTCATATTCCATCAACTTCCTTACAGCGTATTGTAGTAATCGGTGGTGGCTTTGGAGGCATTGAATTCTGCAAAGCGATTGATTCGGAAAAATTTCAGGTGGTGCTGATTGATAAATACAACTACCACACGTTTCAGCCGCTGCTCTATCAAGTTGCTACTGCGGGGTTGGAGCCAAGTTCCATTGCAGGTCCGTTGCGCAAATTGTTTGAAGGGAAAAAGAATTTTTATTTCAGGATGGGGGAAGTAAATAAAATTCATCCTGAAAAAAATTGTATCACCACTTCCCTGGGCGACCTCACATATAATTATCTCGTGATTGCTACCGGCACGAAAGCAAGCTATTTCGGAAAGGAGGAGAATTATAAACACTCCTTTCCGCTGAAATATCTGCCTCATGCTTTAGACCTGCGGAATACAATCCTGCGGGGCATGGAAGAGGCTTTGCTTGTGGATGATCCGAAGGAAAAACAAAAGCTTCTGAACATCGTGATTGTTGGCGGTGGTCCTACGGGTGTGGAAGTGGCGGGCGCATTGAGCGAACTGCGCAAACATGTGCTCCCAAAAGATTACCCCGAACTGGATTTCAAGCTCATGCAGATATATCTCATTGAGGGAACCGACCGCCTGCTCGGAGCGATGACGCAAAAATCTTCGCAAGATGCTTTTGATGCGCTGCAAAAAATGAACATCCACATCAAGTTGAACAAGCTTGTGTTGCAACACGATGGCGAAGAAGCGACTTTGAGTGACGGAACAATAATTCCTTGCAAAATATTAGTGTGGGCTGCGGGCGTTACCGGCAGTTTGATAGAGGGTTTACCTTCCGAAGCCATCACGAAGAGCAATCGCTTTGTGGTGAATGAATTTCTGCAAGTAAAAGGTTCAAAAAATATTTTCGCCCTTGGCGACATCGCCTTTATGCAAACTCCGGGGAATGCTGATGGGCATCCGCAGCTTGCGCCTGTGGCGATTCAACAGGGCATTTTACTCGCAGAAAATTTGAATCGCAAGGGGAAACCTGTTTCATTTCACTATACGAATAAAGGCGTGATGGCAACCATCGGGCGCAATAAAGCAGTAGCCGACCTCTCGGGAAATATTCACTTCAAAGGGTTTATCGCTTGGATGATGTGGCTCGTAGTGCATATCCTGCTCATCATCGGATTTCGCAACCGACTTGTGATTCTGCTCAACTGGATTTGGAATTACCTCACCTACGACCGCAGCATCCGTTTGATTTTGAAGGCAAGAAAATGACGCTTGTTTGTAGTTTGTAGTTAATCGTTTGTCGTTTTCTTCGTCAGCGCTATTATCTTTAACATCAAATTTTTTCAAATGGCAGAGGTTATTCGTATGCCGCGCATGAGCGACACGATGGAAGAAGGCGTGATAGTGGCGTGGCACAAAAAAATTGGCGACACCGTGAAAACGGGCGAGTTGCTTGCTGAAATCGAAACAGATAAAGCCACGATGGATTTTGAAAGCCCCAATGGTGGCGTGTTGCTGCACATCGGTGCGGAAAAAGGAAAGCCTGTGCTTATTAATGCTATCCTCGCCATCGTAGGTGAAAAAGGTGAAGATGTTTCTGCATTCTTAAAACAAGAACCTGCCAAGCAACCTGAGAAAAAAGCTGAGCCTGCCGCAGCGCCTGCTGCTGTTGAAGCACAGCCTGTTGCATCTGTTGCTGTTGCCGCGCCACCAAGCTCCGAGCCCGATACTACCACTACCAACGGAAAAGTAAAAGCTTCTCCGCTTGCAAAACGTATTGCAAAAGAAAAAGGAATCAGCCTCACACAAGTAACCGGTACAGGTGATGAGGGCAGAATTGTGAAGCGCGATGTGGAAACCTTCAAGGGAACGCCTAATGCTCCTGCATTTCAGCCTGTTGTCGGAGAAGAAGGGTTCACCGACATTTCACTCACACAGATGCGCAAGACGATTGCAAAACGCCTTGTCGCCAGCAAATTCACCGCCCCGCATTTCTATCTCACGATGGAAATCAACATGGACAAGGCGATGGATATGCGCAAAGATTTGAATGAGGCGCAGCCAGTGAAAGTATCATTCAATGATATGATTGTGAAAGCTGCTGCACTTGCTTTGCGCAAACATCCTGCTGTGAACGCTTCGTGGATGGAAGACCGCATCCGCCAGCAGCATCATATTCATATTGGTATTGCAGTAGCAGTGGAGCAAGGTTTGCTCGTGCCGGTTATCAAATTTGCCAATGCGAAATCGTTTCCGCAAATCGCAGAAGAAACAAATGCGCTCGCAGGAAAAGCAAAGGGCGGCACACTGAAACTCGATGAGATGCAGGGCAACACATTTACCATCTCCAATCTTGGAATGTTTGATATTGATGAATTTACCGCCATCATCAACTCGCCCGAAGCGTGCATCCTTGCCGTAGGAAAAATCAAAGAAACACCGGTCCTGAAAGACGGAGCTTTGAAAAACACGCACACCATGAAAGTAACCCTCTCCTGCGATCACCGTGTGGTGGATGGCGTAACGGGAGCACGTTTTCTCCAAACCTTCAAGCAATTTTTAGAGAGTCCGGTAAGGATGCTGATTTAGTCAGTATTGTTTGAAAGCCCTCTCATGTGCTTTCTTTATTTCGATTGCTAACGATTTTGGTTGTAACACTTTCATGTTGTCGCCAAAAGAAAGCAGTTCCATGAGCAGGTCATGGGTGATGCAGAGTTTCAGGCTGATCTGTAACTCTTCATCATTGTCAACCACAACTTGCTGTGTGTCGTGCAGAAGCAATGTCTTGATGTATTTGCCTTGAACGGGGTCGAATGACAGGATGATGTCCTGCGGTTCTTCGTCATTTGGGCTGATGATGCCGAAGCAGTAACGGTAACTCTGCTCAATGTTGTAATCGTCAGGATAGCGAAAATTTTTATTGGTGATTTCAAGATTGGTGAGGCGGTCGAGGGCAAAGCTTTTGATGACGGCATCATTTCGGTCTTTTGCTATGATCTACCAGCGGCATCTGTATTCTTTCAGAGCGTATGGTTCGACAACGCGCTGAGTGATTTCTTCTTCCCAGAATTTCTGATAGGAAAATTTGATTTAAAATCTGTTCTTGATGGCGTGAAGCAAACCATACAGGTTTTCCGTGCCCTGCGGCTTACGTTTTTCTAAGTGAATGAAAGGAGTCAGGTCTTGTGCGAGATTCAATGAATTGAACATGTCGAATGCCTCCATCATCCTTTGGAAATTCATATTTTCTGATTCGCTTTGATAGATGAAATAGCCTTTGGCTGATTTTGAATACCGGATGTCAAAACCAAAAATGTTTCTGATCTCTTTGATGTCTCTTTGGAGGGTGCGGAGTGAAAAGCCGATGTTCAGACCATCATCAAGCATTTGCAGGTACTCCACGTGATTTTCGATATAATCCTGCAACTCCTTATAAGTGGAGTAGGGTTTTGCCTTCAGCTTTTTTTAAGATCTGTGAGTAGCGGGATTTGTAGCCGCGTTTAGACATTCAACTTATTTTAAGGATTTTGTTCTTCGTAACTAAACAATTCACCAATATTCAAAGTTGAATACCATTCTCCATAGATGTTGCAAAGTCGGGTTATAATAGCACTCAAATGATTTTTAATCATCTCCTTGTCACCTTCGTTTATTCTGGCAACATTCAAGTTGCAAATGCAACTCTGGTGAGTAAAAGGGAATGAAGATATTGAATAGGCGACAGATAGCCTAATCGTTTTCTTTCTCGGTGGTTGAGTTTGTCCTGCACGGCTTTCAATTCTTTCTCAGTAATATGTTCAAAGGATGTTTTTTTAGGAAAATATTGTCTGAGCAGCCTGTTGTAGTTTTCATTGGTTCCGCGCTCCCAACTGTGGTAAGGTGTGGCGAAATAATAATCAGCTTCCAGCACTTTTGCAATCTGTTGGTGCAGGGCAAATTCTTTACCATTGTCGGAAGTGATGGTATGGACATCTTGTTTAATCGGCAGCAGGGCATCTTGGAGTTGTTCGGCAGTAGTGTGCGCTTCTTTATTTCAAACATCACAAATTTAACAAAGACAGTCGTGTAAGTGAATGAGCGTGGCGAATTATTGAAACGCGCCTGACAGATACAAGCTAAAATGAAGAAAAACAAAATAACAGCAGAACAAATAGTGAAGCGCGTAAATCAAAACCGTAAGAAACTGCGCTCAGGCGTACCGATTGTTTTTTCAATCCGCGACAGGAAGTTTTCTAATTGAAGATTGAATTCTGCCGGGTTCTCTAAGTTGGATACATGTCCTGCATGTTCAATGATGCTGAGCGCTGAACCCGGAATGTTTTCATGCATAAACTGAGCTGCGGCAGGAGGCGTGATTTTATCTTCCTTTCCAACAAGGAGAAGTACCGGTATTTCTATCGCGAATAGTTTTTTACAAGTTTCTTTCCGCTCGGATAAAGCAAGCAAGGTGTTGCACAGAGTTTGTGAGGAGGTGTTCAGAATCATCTCTCTTATAACTGCTACTTCTTTTTCTTTGGTGGTAAGAGATTCAGGCGCGAAAAGATGTTTAATGCTCTCACCGGCATATTGCTCCACTCCGTTTTTCCTGATGCTTTCAATCACCTTCCTCCGTTTTTCTTTTCCTTCTGGCGTATCGGCTGCGCATTGGGTATCGCACAATATCAGCGCATCAATACTATGCGGGTGTTTTTCAACTGCATTCAAAGCGATGTAGCCGCCCATGGAAAGACCGCAGAGGATAACCTTATTTAATTGCAGTTTATCCATGAAGCTAATCAGGTCGTTGGTAAAAAGGTCAATGGAGAAGTCTTCATGCCCCGCATCAGAGTTGCCGTGTCCGCGCACATCGTATGCAATCACGCGGTAGTTTTCTTTTAATGCTTCCGCCTGCGTGCGCCACATGGATTTATTAAATGGAAACCCATGAATGAAAATTACAACGGGCGCTTCCTCCGGTCCTTCATCGCTGTAACTGATGATAATGTTATTTACTTGTAACCGGATATCGTTTCCTAAGCAGCGCATGGTGATTTATATTTTTGGTGTGATTAAATTTTCATTTACATCCTCTCCATATACCATCTCAATTCCTTTTCCATTTTCTGGTAGCGAAAAATAGCAGGGATAATTACTTGCAAGCGGGTAAAGGCTGTTTCGCTTTTAACAACATAGTCGGATGCTTTGTGGTGCATGCAATTTACCGCCACTTCAATTTTGTCCTGCGATGAGAGCATAATCACAGGAATTTCTGGATTTAAGGCTTTTATTCTATCCAATGTTTCTATTCCGTTCATGGCTGTTTTATCAATGCCATCAAGTTGGTAATCTAAAATGATTACATCGGGTTGTGACGCTAAATTTTTAAGGCAAAGTTCGCCTGTGGAGTAGGTTTCAACGGTAAATTCAGGAAACTGAAGAAAATCAATTTCCAATGATTTTAAAAACACGGCATCGTCATCAACTAAAAAAAGTTTTATTTTGGTTAAAGTGTTCATCCTTTTTTGTTTTTAATGGCATTAAATTCTTCTTCCAATTCTTGACATGCCTGCGTACAGGCTTTCTCAAGCTGTAAAACAAGATCGGGCATTCCATCCATCTCTAACTGTGTGCTGGCGTATTCCTGCACTTTTTTCGCCATCATTTCAAAATGCTCACTCATGCCCATGATGGAAAAGGAGGGAATCATTTTATGCACTGCCGCATGCAATGACTTCCAATCTTTATTTTGAAGGCTTTGCTTCATTGAGTTAATTAATGGCGGTGTTTGTTCCAGATAAAGAGAAATCATTTCCATCATTAGTGCCGGATTCGATTTAGTGCGATGATTTAAATAATCCAGATCAATGCATTTCAACTTTTTACTTTCATTTTTTTCGGTTTCTGTGGCCACAATAGTAAGTACAGGTTTTTTTACTAATGTCACTATTTTGGTGTACAGCAATCTTTCGTCAACGGGCTTCGCAATGTAATCATTCATTCCCACGGCTTTGCATTTTGCCAAATCAACCGTAGTTACATCGGCAGTCAAAGCAATGATGGGGATTTTAGAATTCAGTTTGTTGCGGATGTAATCCGTAGCTTCAAACCCATTCATTTCGGGCATCTGCAAGTCCATCAAAATAATATCGTAGGATTTTGTTTGCAGTTTTTCGATGGCGATTTTTCCATTGGCTGCAATGTCGCGTTCAAACCCGAAATCATCCAATAGTGTTTTCATGAGCAATTGATTGAGCGCGATGTCCTCAACCACCAATACCTTAATGTTTTTAATTTCCGTATCCAATTCCGCCACTTCCGTGTCTGATTCAGCTTCAGCTTTTGTCTTTAGAAAACTTAATGTAAAAGTGAAAGTTGACCCCTCGTCAATTTTACTTTTCACACGAATGCTTCCCCCCTGCGGTTTTACTAATTGTTTAACAATGGCAAGTCCTAATCCTGTTCCCCCGTATAATCTTGAAGTACCGCTGGATGCCTGCTGAAAATTTTCAAAAATATTTTCTATTTTATTTTCCGGAATTCCAATACCGGTATCTGCAACCGAAAATTCAATGGTTGCTTTTTCTTCGTCTTCATCAATCAAACGAACAATTACAATAATTTTTCCTTTGTTGGTAAACTTTACCGCATTACTCACAAGATTTAGAATAATCTGGTGCAAGCGTACCGGGTCGCCAACCAAAACCCTGGGAATATTGGTGTCGTATTCTTTAACCAACTCCAGGTTCTTTTCCTGGATTTTCGTCTCAAACAAATGGAGCATGGCGGAAATGGACAACTCCATTTTGAATGGCACCTTCTCAAAGACCATTTTTCCTGCATCTACTTTTGCCAGGTCGAGAATATCGTTAATGAGTACAATTAATGCATCGCCACTGATTTTTATGGCAGTTAAATATTCCTTTTGTTTTGCCGATAAATCTGTTTTCAATACCACTTTAGTAAATCCGATAATCGCATTCATAGGCGTACGGATTTCGTGACTCATGTTCGACAAAAATTGTTGCTTTGCTTTTACAGCATCTTCTGCTATCAGTGTCGCACTTTCCGCTTTGCTTTTTGCTTCTTCCGCAACTGCAGTCGCCAACTCTGCAAACACTTTTGCCTCAGTTAATTCTTTTGCAATTCTTTTTTGTTCGGTAACATCGCGGGCAACAATCACTACCCCCAATACATTTCCCCTGTCATCTTTATAAACCGAGCCATTGAATAATACATCGGTCAACTTGCCACCGCTTATGGTTAGCGGATAATCAGTCACAAACCCCTTTTCATATACTTCCTTATAAACTTCACGCGCTTTTTCCGGTTCGGTGAAATAATCGAAGAAGTCAGTGCCTTTGAGCTTTTCGCGCGGCATTTCTGTAATGTTTGACCATGCCTCATTCATATCCGTAATCTTTCCTTGCGGGCTGATGGTAACCAAAGGGTCGCGGCTTGCTTCAATCAGACTAAGAGAATAATTAGACAAAGATTTTTGGGCAGTCACATCCCGTGCAGCGGCAAATACGCCCAGCACATTTCCTTTTTCATCTTTATAAACGGAAGCATTGTATAATACATCCGTTAGGTTTCCAGTCTTGTGTCGTATGGTAAGCGGGTAGTCGGCAACAAATGATTTTTCAAAAACCGTTTTATATCCTTCACGGGCTTTTTCAGGCTCGGTAAAATAATCAGAGAAATCAGTTCCGATTAACGTATCTCTTGGCACTCCCGTTATTTTTACAGAGGCTTCGTTAACATCCGTAATTTTTCCTTCCGGAGATATCGTAACAAGCGGGTCGGTGGAGGCTTCAATTAAGCTTCGCGCATACAGTGATGCTCGTTTAATGGAAAGATTGAAAGCTTCAAGTTCTCTTGCAGCAATTTCCCGTTTTTCTTTCTCTTTGTTTTGATAGACCAGTTCTAAGTCAGCAATGACTAATTCCGCAGCCCGCTTTTCTTTTTCTGCATTTTGAAAAACCAGTTCCAGGTTGGCGATGATTAATTCCTGTGCCCGCTTTTCTTTCTCTTCGTTTTGAAATTCAAGTTCTTTATTGGCAATGACTAATTCATCTGCCCTTTTTCCTTTCTCCTCGTTTTGAAATCCAAGTTCTTTATTGGCAATGACTAATTCATCTGCCCTTTTTCCTTTCTCCTCGTTTTGAAAGGCAAGTTCTTTATTGGCAATGACTAATTCATCTGCCCTTTTTCCTTTCTCCTCGTTTTGAAAGGCAAGTTCCATATTAGCAAGGAATAACTCATCAGCCCGTTTTCCTTTCTCCTTGTCTTGGAAGGCAAGTTTTTTGTTGGCAATGATTAACTCATCAGCCCGTTTTTCTTTCTCCTTATTTTGAAAGACAAGTTCTTTATTGGCAATGAATAACTCATCTGCCCGATTTTCCTTCTCTTTGTTTTGAAAGTCAAGTTCTTTGTTGGCAATGATTAACTCATCTGCCCGTTTTCCTTTCTCTTTATTTTGAAAGGCAAGTTCTTTGTTGGCTATGATTAACTCATTAGCCCGTTTTTCCTTCTCCTTATTTTGAAAGACAAGTTCTTTATTGGCAATGAATAACTCATCTGCCCGATTCTCCTTCTCTTTGTTTTGAAAGTCAAGTTCTTTGTTGGCAATGATTAACTCATCTGCCCGTTTTCCTTTCTCTTTATTTTGAAAGGCAAGTTCTTTGTTGGCAATGACTAACTCATCTGCTTTTTGGGCGGTCACGTCTCTGATGCCAATCACAACTCCCAGCGCCTTTCCTTTATCATCCTTATAAACCGATCCGTTACATAATACAGGAGTTTCCCTGCCATCTTTTATGGTAAGCGGATAATTTGTGATAAACCCTTTGGCAAATATTTGCTCATAAGATTTTCGCGCATTTTCAGGTTTAGTAAAATAAGCAGAGAAGTCTGTGCCGATAATATTTTTTCTTGTACTTTCAGTAGCCTTAAGGGTAGCCTCATTTACGTCTATAATTTTACCGATAGGGCTTATTGCAAATACTGGGTCCAAACTGGCTTCTATAATACTACGTGCATATTGAGATTCCAATGGTTTTGCTGTTTTCATTTTAATTTTTGCTGTCATTTGAACTTCCGATTTCTTCAATAGGGCATCTTTTTTTATCTTTTAATTGTTTAAAATGCGAGGGCGTAAGTCCGGTAACTTTTTTAAACTGGTTGGATAAATGCGCTACGCTGCTGTAATTCATCTTGTAGGATATTTCAGTAAGATTGAGTTCCTCGTATAAAAGCAATTCTTTTACCCGTTCAATTTTATGATTGATAATGTAATGTTCAATGGTGATGCCCTTTACTTCGGAGAAAATGTTTGCGAGATAAGTATAATCATGGTTCAGCTTTTTGCTGAGATAATCGGAAAAATTTGTTTTGGGAAGGTTGTCTGCATAATGTACCATTTCCACAATCACGTTTTTTATTTTTTCAATCAGAATGGCTTTCCTGTCTTCCATCAACTCCAGCCCTGAATTCTGTAAAGCAGTTTTCAGTTCTTCCCGTTGACTGGCAGAAAGGTCTTCCATAATCTCCACTTCACCTAAATCAACAACCACAAAATGCAATCCCATATTTTTTAATTCCTCCTTCACCATCATTTTGCAGCGTTGAGAAACCATGTATTTAATAAAGAGCTTCATTTACTTACAAATAATTATAACACCCTTAGCTAAAGATAACTTTGGATAAAGTTGAGCCTCTTTTCTCCGGGAACCGTTACACAATTGCACAAAGGAGTTACATAATTCACACATTTGCTGATGCCAGGTGGTCGCTTGCTGTTTGCAACCTTCTCACGTTGTTGCAAGCGCAGCGTTGAGGGGCATTTCGCCCATCTACACGAAATGCAACTATAAATTTTCTTTAGGATAAGTTATCCATTTAATTGAATCGCGGGAGATTGCTATTTGAAATGATCAAATTATTTGTTTGCGTTCAGGTTCTTTGAAGTCTTTACTGCTTTTGCATACTTGGCGTCTATTAAACTGCCGTCATTTATTATCATGTCAGTGGCCCAGGAAAGTTCATTGTCTTCAATTTTCATTTCAAAAATATTACGGGCAGGCAGGTTATCCTCTGTTCCCGGAATAGTGACAGCTTTAACGATCCAAGGTGTATTCAAATCAATGGTTACTCTGTTTGTAGCAGGACCTTCTTCAAGAGTCTGTTCCGTTACATTCACTTGTTTAACCGGGCTCATCATTGCTTCGGTTGCTGTTCTGGTATCAGGAACAATTTCTTCTGTACGTTCGATAGCAGCGATGATGGCAAACTGTGAGTTTGAGAGGATGGACTGTTTTTCTTCGATTGATAATTTTGTAAACTCACCGTAAGTCATTGCTAAAGGAAGCAAGCCGTTCTTTGCAGTCTCCAGAAAAAAGGTTCTTAAGGTAACGGGCTTTCCACCGGCTTTGGCATTATCATTTCCTGTTTCCATCCAGTAAGAGTATTGGAATTTACCATTATCAGTTATCTGATAGAACTTATCATTTGATTTTGAGAAAACTAAAGTTGGAAAAATAAATGCTGCGATGGTGATAATGGTTAGAGTTTTCATGATTTTATTTTTTTGTTTGATTTGTATTATTAATTAAATTAAGAACACTACAAAGCTGAGTCCTTTATCCGCTGAAACCATTACACAATTACAGAATAGAGTTATGTAATTCACATATCTCTGTGCGCTACCTGTGATTTTTGACTCCGCTATGAAAGCCGATGAATTACAGGAGATAGAATTCAAGTCAGAAGGATTGCAGTGATATCTTTAACTCATTCATACATTTTCGATTGTGATGCGTCTTTTGTGCTTGAGCTGCTTGAAAAAGGTAGGCGTTAACCCGGTGACTTTCTTGAACTGGTTGGAAAGGTGTACCACACCGCTATAGTTTAGCTTGTAGGATATTTCGGTTAGATTAAGTTCATCATAGAGGAGCAATTCTTTTACCTTTTCAATTTTGTGCGCGATAATGTAATGCTCAATCGTGGTATCCGTTACTTCTGAAAACAGGTTGGTAAGGTTAAGTATAGTCGTGATGGAGTTTTTCGCTGATGTAAACCGAATGTTTTACTTTGGGTATTTCCTCTTCATAATGCACCATCTCAACGATGACGTTTTTTATTTTTCAACAAGCATGGCTTTTTTGTCGTCCATCAACTCAAGCCCTGATTTCAATAATGCGGTTTTAATTGAGCGCGCTGATCGAAAGTAATATTCTCATTGACCTCCACCTCACCTAATTCTACTGTTTTATAATGGAACCATAGTTTATCCAACTCTGCTTTCACGACCATTTTGCAGCGAAGCGAAACCCTGTATTTGATGTAGGGCTTCATCTTATTTAAAGAACTGTAATCTTCTGAAACCCGAAAGGTCTTTTTTGTTTTTTAAACTACAGCAATGATGAGTGTGCAGAATAAGAAAAAATGATAGGCAAATTTGAACTGGGGCATGTGCGAATTATGTAATTATTTTATGGAATTGTGTAACAGTTTCTGGAATTGAAGGATTCATTTTTGCAGCGTAATAATTCAGTTACAAACTAAATTCAAATAAAATGAAAAAAGTACTAATGCTCATTTTACTTGCTATAGCAGGAAGTTATGGCATTTCAAACGCACAGAAACCCGCAATAATTTTAAGCGACAGCACAGGTTGGCACAAAATCGGGGAAACCACTGTTGACTTTCAAAAAGACCGAGATGAAATTCTTGTTTTAGGAGCCGACAGGTTTGCATCAATCAAATTTAAAGTTGTTGGTTCGCCCATTGATCTGATGGATCTGGAGGTGTATTACGAAAGCGGTGATGCGCAAGTCATCAAAGTCAACATGCCCATTAAGGCGACAGGTGAAAGCCGGGTTATTGATTTAAATGGTGGCGAGCGTAACTTAAAGAAAATTGTTTTCGTTTATAAAACACTTGCTAATCATAAAGATAAAAAAGCGCATGTGGAAATTTGGGGGTTAAAAACAAATACGGATAAGCTGTAAAAGATTATTCAGTATTTATGAAAGCCGTCTTGCAATATTGCATGGCGGCTTTTTCATGTAAGTCATAATTCCAGAGGGTTATACTAAACAAAGCCAACACGCATTATTGACTTAACCTATTGTGTATCGGTCACTATAAAAAGCTGACGTGACAACTTTTATTGTTTTTATAAGCAATTTCCGATAAGTGTGAATTATGTAATTCTTTTAAGGAATTGTGTAATGGTTTTGAAAGTAAGCGGCTGCATCTTTGCCTTGTTATTATTTTTTAAACATTTAAAAATCAAAATCATGGGAAATCTTCTTTACCTCGTTGCTGTCATTCTGATAATCGGATGGGCGGTTGGATTCTTCGCTTTTAATACCGGGGGAATCATTCACGTATTGCTGGTGATTGCTTTAATTGCAGTAATCCTGCGGGTAATCAGCGGAAGAAAAGTGGTGTGACAATATCTTCAATTACAATAAAACAAAAACCATGAAAAAAATATTTTTTGCTTCTGCATTTGCCGTTCTTATCTCAATGGGGTTTACATCTTGCAGGAAATGCGAGGTATGTACCAAAGAGTCAGAGCCTGAAATAAGAATTTGCGAAGGAGATTACGGAAGTAACACGGAGTACGGGTTAGCATTAGACGCACTTGAAACTTCGGGTTACGAGTGTAGATAATAATTAACAGTCCTTTTTTGTGCGGCAGAGAGGATTGGCAAATTCAGGATTTAACTGATTTATGTAATTGATTTTGATCACGTCAGGTAGTATAATTGTTAGTGTTAAATATTTTTAAACCATTTAAAAAATAAAGTCATGGGAAATCTACTTTACCTCGTTGCCGTCATTCTGATTATCGGATGGGCGGTTGGATTCTTCGCTTTTAATACCGGGGGAATCATTCACGTATTGCTGGTGATTGCTCTGATTGCAGTAATCCTGCGGGTAATCAGCGGAAGAAATGTGGTGTAACAACCTTATTCATTTAATAATTTCAAATTCACAATAAAACAAAAACATGAAAAAAGCATTTTTTACCTCTGCATTGGCAGTCATCATCACGATTGGATTTTCTTCTTGCAAAAAGGATTGCGAAACCTGCACCAAACAATCTGAGCCTGAAGTTGAAGTTTGTGAAGATGACTACGATAGCAACACCGGATATGGGTTGGCAATAGACGCCCTTGAACTCGTAGGCTATGAGTGCAAATAATCTCTAAACGATTTTTTAAAACACCGGAGTCCTTTGGGATTCCGGAGTTTTTCTATCACTTAAAACAAAATTTATGAAAACAACAGGCATCGCACTTTTGGTCATCGGAATATTGATTACAGTGTTCACCGGGTTCAATTTTTTCACTAAGAAAAAAGTAGTGGACATAGGCAATTTAGAAATCTCGCGTGATAAAAAACACAGCGTAGAATGGTCGCCAATAGTAGGTGTCGTGGTGATGATTGTAGGCGGAGGAATTTATCTCTACGGCACGAAAAAACAATAATTCAGTTCTTTTACTTCAAACAATTTTAAAAAACAACAATGAAAAAATCATTCTTCGCTCTCTTCTTTGCTGTGTTCCTTGTAACATCCTGCAACACCGGCAAGGAAGGTTGTTATACCGGTAATGCCAATTATGGAAACAAGTCGAAGCTGGAAGTGGCTTCGTCAATGCCTAAGATAAGTTCAAGAGAAGCAGCGCCAATATCCAGCGAGCTACAAGCGAGTGGCGATGAGGCAAACACTCCACTCCTTCTGAGCGATGAAATACAACAGTCAGAGTCCGCGCAGCAAGAAGAACCGGTGTTTCTTACAATGGCGTCTGTTCAAAATGAAGGGACTGCGATAACAGCCGAAGAGTTGAAAACAAGAATGGCGGCAGAGTTGCGCATGGTTGCAAGTTCCACAGAGAACAGGTTTGCCGGGAGAATTTTAAACAGAACAGCAAAAAAAATCGAGACAAAAGATTTTCGCACGAAAGAGAAACTCACTTTTTTCGATAAGCTGAAAACAAAAATATTCGGGAAGCTACAGGCGAAATATGGAAGAGGGGGCGGGATGTCCACTGCTGATATACTGGCAATCGTGTCGCTATCAACGGGCGTTGTTGCATTCGCTGCTTTTTACGCATCGTTCCTATTTGGACTTGCAGCAATTATTACCGGAGCAATTGCCCTCAGGAAAGGGACATCAAGACGGGGCATGGCAATCGCGGGAATCGTGTTGGGCGCTCTTGCAATTTTCTTCTGGTCAGGCTGGTTTATTTTCTATTAAGAGTTGAGAAAGCTAAAAATCACTCGCTTGAATTGGTGATTTTTAATACTGCTTGCTTTGTGTCTTTTGATTTATGTTGTTAAAAATTATTCTATGTCATACTTCCCTCTTTTCAAACCAATTTTTATTTTTTTTGTGATTGGCTTTTTCCTCTTTAGTGTTTGCGCCAATGCCCAGCAAGTATTCGGTGTTTCTACCTGGCTTGATAACAATCGTGAAGAAAACATGAATAATTTTTACGCTTTGCATAAGTATGCGTCTATTGGCACTACTATTCTGGTGAGGAACCCGATGAACAACCGAACCGCTTATGTGAAGGTAATCGGGAAGTTGCCGGATAATGAGACAAACTATGGCATTGTTATCAAACTGTCAGGAGCTGCCGCTTTCTTTTTGAATATGCTGGATGAAAAAGTTCGTGTTGGGCTAACGGTACAGCAGAAAAGCGCAGAAGGTATGGCAGGAATCCCGTTAAAAAGCAGTCTGTAAGTTTTAATATAGGAGGGTCTTTTAAAATCAATAATCTCCATGTTAGTTAAAAAATGCTCTATGAAAATCTTTCTAATTTCTCAGATCAAAAGATATTCCTTCATCATTACTTTTATCTTTTTTGGTGTTTGTGTAAAAGCACAACAAGTGGAATACCGCATTACAGAAGAGGGCAAATACGAACACCTGAGCGACCTCAAGGAAACAGGAATGGTGTATGACGAGAGCAACGGCTCTTATTATAAACCCATCTCAAGCCGGACATTTTTTTTAGAAGCGCAAAAGCACGGGTATATCACGGAGGATGTTTCCTACGCCCAGTTTGTTGAACTGCCTATCATTCTGCAAATAGCTGCAGTCAATCAGCCATTGGCTGAAGTCATTGATTGCTCAACAAATCACACTTCACCCAAATGTCTTCGGTTTGTTGATCTTGTTCTTATTATTCCCGATACGGATACTGTTTTGGTTGTGCCTATCCTGAAATTGAAGGAGATTCCCCTCACTCAGTTAGAACGCGCTAAACTTTTTCTGAGGTTAGAGAACTGAATTTGAATATGCGCATACTTTTTTTCATTGCAACGCTTTGTTTCTTTTTTACAATCGGCTTTTCTCAAAATTATCTTGGGTATAGCAAGAGTTATATTCTGAAAGCGCTGAAAAGCCAGCGCAAGGACATGAAGGGTCCGCTCATCGTGAAAGCTGTAAATGACAATTTCATTTTATACACTTCCAAAAATGGAAGAAGATCCGTTTTCTATCATTTCAGACCTGTTATGATAACTTCAGCAACGGGGAAGAAAAGCGAGGAAGAAATTTGCATCAAGTATATTTCTAAGAATCAATGCCAGAGCTACTTAAATTGTCCGGAGATGGACGAGGTTATCAGGTCGTTGGATTCGTATTTTACCCCAAGTGGACAGTATCTTATTTGGGTTGACTACTCCAAAACTGTTCCCCATGAATGGGTGATTGTGCGCGATGACGATTACTTTGAAGTGCATGTAATGGAGCTTGTGAAATAGCGTTGCGATGGATTTCAGTCATGAGCAGGAAATTTTATTTGAAGATTTTACTTGGTGTAGTTGCATTTATCGCATTGGTTAAAATTTCATCAATTGTCTTTGTCGAGCCTTGGATCGGAAAAAAAATACAGGCTTCGCTGAATGAAAAGAATCAAGATTTTACAGTTGAAATAGACAAGGTTCATCTTTTGATGCTTTCAAGAAGCATTGAATTGGAACGCATCACTCTGCGCCCAAAGCAGGAAAGCGGAGGAAGTTTAACCGGGGAAATAGCGTCCCTGAAGTTTAAAGGGATAAAGCTTGTGAAAGCCTTCTTTAAAAAGGAAGTGGAAATCCGTGCAGTAATCATTTCCAATAGCAGTATCAGAGGGAAAATTCCATTCTCGCAAAAGGCAGCGCCACCCATCGTTTCGCCTTTAACCATTCGTATTGCTTCCATCTTCTTTGATAAAATAAACCTGGCAATTCAAGACTCTTCCACCGCGCAAGTTTATTCACTGAAAGAGAGCGATTTGAAGGTTTACGATTTACAAGTTAAAAAAAATGACACGCTAACTGCCGTCATACTTCAGCAATTTGATTTTGATGCAGAGGAGTTTTTTTCGATTTCTTCTGACAGCATGTACATGGTTAAAGCCAGCGGGATTGTTTACTCCGCAGCTTTAAATACTTTAACGCTTGCCAATTTATCTGTTCAGCCGAATTATACAAACTATGATTTCACCTCCCGCTATAAATTTCAAACCGACAGGATTGAAGTGTTCCTCAGCGACATTCACGCACAAAATATTTCTGCCGCAGATTATTTGAAATTCAAAAACATCGCAAGCTCCTTTATTGAAATCGGGAAAATGGAAGTGCATGTTTTTCGTGACAAACGGAAAGAATTTAAACACGTGAACAAGCCCGCCTTCCAGGAGATGATTTACAGCTATCCCGCTACCATTCGCATTGATTCAGTCGGTGTTGTGAACGGAAATGTCACATACACCGAACATGCTGAGGATGCAAACGAGCCGGGTAGCATTCACTTTGATGAAATCCATGCGAAGGTTTACAAAATAACCAACGATACGATTTACAAAACGGAAAATGCTTTTTTAGAATTAAAGGGTGAAGCCCTGCTGATGGGAAAAGGCAAAATGACGACCGCATTGAAAGCTCAACTATTCGATACGCGGAATAAATTCTCTTTATCAGGAACACTTGCAGGCATGGAGGCAAAAGCATTAAATCCCATGCTGGAGAAAAATGCTTACGTATATGCCACATCAGGTACAATAGATGCGATGGATTTCAGCATTACAGCAAACAATGCAAGAGCAACAGGGAACATGCACATGCGCTATCATGGATTAGACCTCGCTATAAAGAGCAAAAAAACGGATGATACCACCGCCATCAAAGAGCGATTCATTTCATTCATCGCTAATAGAAAAGTGATGGATGCAAACCCGCTCCCGGGCGAAGAAGTGAGAGAGGGCGTAATAGAATATGAAAGAGACCCTGAAAAATTTCTGTTTAACTACTGCTTCAAAGCTATTCTGTCGGGAATTAAATCCAGCATTGAAAAAAGTCCGAAAGAGAAAAGGAGTTCGTAACCACAATAGATGCTTTAAAGCTCAGATGCTTGCTTAAGCAGTCATCGGCACATCCATCAGCAGAATTTCCGCATCAGGCGAATCAGCTTTGATGGAAATTTTTTCCGCGTCCCAAATGCCAAGCCCGTCACGCTGACTGAGAGCATTACCTTCAATAGTGAAACTGCCTTTGATGATAAACGCATACACGCCATTGCCGCTTTTGCGCAGTTTGTATTCCGAGGAAAAATCTTTGTCAAAAGTGCCGAGGTGAAACCACGCATCCTGATGCACCCACACGCCCGCATCATCTGCGCTGGGTGAGAGAATCTGCTGTAGTTTGTTCTTGCGGTCGGCAAGGTTGAGCGTGATTTGATCGTAACGCGGCTCCACACTATGCTTGTTGGGAAACACCCAGATTTGCAGAAACTTCACTGTGCTGTCTTTATTCTTATTGTATTCGCTGTGGCGAATGCCTGTGCCCGCGCTCATCACCTGCACATCTCCATTTTTAATTATCGTCATGTTGCCCATGCTGTCTTTGTGTTCCAAATCGCCTTCGAACGGAATGGAAATAATTTCCATGTTGTCATGCGGATGCGTGCCGAATCCCATGCCCGCCTCCACGCTGTCATCGTTGAGTACGCGCAGCACGCCAAAGTGCATCCGCTCGGGATTGTAGTAGGAAGCAAAGCTGAAGGTGTGATGCGAGTCAAGCCAGCCGTGGTTTGCGTGACCGCGCGTGTCTGCTTTGTGTAAAACAGTATTTGCCATGATTGCAGATTTTGTGTTTGGAAGATGATTGAATCCGATGATTTCGAGTTCGCGCAGTTCGTAAATATCGTTTTTCACGACTGCGCCCAGCGCACCTGTCGAAACGAATATCCCCGTGCCCAATAATCCGTTGCGGAGAAAATCTTTTCTATCCATCGCGCGGTGTTTAGGTTAAATAATCGTCATTCTGAGCGAAGTTATACGAAGCCTCGCCTGTGAGCAGGCAGGGAAGAATCTCCTATTTTCTTTACTCAGAGATGCTTCGCTGCACTCAGCATGACGCTGCCCAACATGCTGCCTAAAATTAACAAGCGCACCGTCCAAAACACAGTCCGCAGCCAGTTGGTTCGGATAAGTTGTTGAATAAATTTCTTGTTGTATTCTGCAATCAACTTTTGATGCAGCGGCACCTGCCCCGCAAACGTGGAAGCCCAAATGACGATTAGTAAAGCAAGCGCGCTGACTGCCAGCGTATGCTGTTTTGTTTCATTAAAAACAAGCAGGACCGAAAGCGCCAATTCGATGAGCATCAACGGAGCAATCAACAGTCCGGCTAATCGGGTGTGCTCCTTTTCATAGGAAATAAATTCTGCTTTACCGATTTTGAGAAACAGCGGATAGTGGTTGATTTGCACAAACCAGATGATGCCCGTCATCACAGCGGTGAGCGTGAATGTGAGGAGCAGAATCATGCCGGCTTCTGAAATAATTTTTCCAGCTTCCGCTGACGGTATTCGAAAATAGATTCGATTCTTTGTCTGACAAATAACCGGTGAACCAAATCGCCAAGTATTCCAAAAGGCAATTCATAATAAAGAATGTCCGTCATCTCAACGCCTGTAGGCGTTTCCTTGAAATGATGCTCATGATGCCAGAAGCGGTAAGGTCCGTGTAGTTGACTGTCTGTGAAGTAGTAGGGCGACCGAACGTGGGTGATTTCCGTTGCCCACGCAAGCGGAATGTTGAGCACGGGACTCACTTTGTAGGTGATAATCTGCCCCGGATAGATTTCGCCTTTTGGAACAGGGGATGTAATAACGAACTCCATATCGTCAGGCGTTATCGCGTTGAGGTTAGCCGGGTTAGAGAAAAATTCCCAAGCTTTTTCTAAAGTGATAGGAAGTATCTGTTTTTGTCGCAGTTGGTAAAATGCCATTGCAAAGGATTTTATTGATTCTCTAAGCACCTGCTAAACAAGAAACAGCGCTGCTTGTTTTCAAAAGCAAGAGAGCTTCAGTCAACTTTGTTTAGGTTTTATTTAAAAAAGTTAAACAAAACTTGGTTTGTATCGTTAAATGTTCTACATTTGTTCAACAAAACATAAACAAAATGAAAACACAAACATTTGAATCAGAGGTCATCGAATCAAGACAAATGCTTTACAGCAAGGCATTAGCGCTGTTTCGCGACACCGAGAAAGCACAGGATCTTGTTCAAGATACCATGCTGAAAGCTTTGACATATAAAGACAAGTTTTCGGAAGGCACCAACCTGCGCGGCTGGCTTTACACCATTCTGAAGAACTCGTTTATTAATGACTATAATCGGAATGCAAAACATCCAACGTATCTGCGCGATACATTCACCGATGCATTCGTGGGAACTGAGAATCGTGTGGAATACAACCAAGGCGTAGCAAATATCAAGATGGAAGAAATTCAGAAAGCCCTTGCTTCTGTTGACAAAAAATTTTCGAAGCCGTTTATGATGCACTTTGAAGGCTATAAATACGAAGAGATAGCCGAAGAAATGCAGTTGCCGCTCGGCACCATCAAAACGCGCATCCACAAAGCGCGGCTGATGTTGCAGGATCAGTTGAGGGAGTTAAGATGAACTGACCGTTTTTTGCGGGGTTAATTTAAATTTCAAACCGCCTTGCGCAGTATCAGAGTACAACTACTGAAATAAGGCAGGGATGTGATTTATTTTTTTGAGGACATCTTTCCAATCAATTCCAATGGTGTTGCAATACCACTGAATGGAGTCAAACCGTGGTAAGTTTTCTGAAAGAATTTTATCAAGCCCTTGTTCGCGCGTAATTAATCCCTCCCTTATCTGGTTGCTGCGGAAGGTATCATTTTCGCTGAAGCCGGCTACGATTAAATAAATGTAGTTGTAAAAAGCGGCAGTGCCATCACCGATACGCCAGGTGGCTTTTGTGCCGGAATCAGTTTCCCAATCATATTCCTCGCGTAGCGTTTTATTTACCTTCTCTTCTTCCCAAGGGATATAATCGTAAAGGTTGATGTTATTGTGCTTAATCACATAATAGGATTTAAAAGCGTCCACGGTATCAAGTAGAGAGCTATTGATATAAGCGGGATTCAATAAATATTCCTTGCCGTAAAAAAGCACCATTTTCAACTTATCAAAAGCAGATAGCGTGTACGTATTTTTAATATCAAATCGTGGCTTGATGCCGCAGAAGCCCGACTTAAACCGAGTCACCTCCAGCATGTTTTCACCCATGATGGAAAGCGGAAGTTTGTTTTGCTGCATCAGCAGGTTAGCGAAATAAAAATATTGTTTGTCGCCCGCCATAAATAAAGGGATGGTTCCCAAATTCGGGCGCTTCAGCCAAGCGAGCACATTCTTTTTGATGTTCTCTCTTTTTGTGCGGATATCGGCTGAAACAAGAATATGCTCAACTCCGAGTTTGCCACACAGGCGCGATTGATTTCTGCGCGCTAAGTCGGTCAACATTCCCCAATCATAAGAGAATGCGATTGGATTCATTCCTAACTCTTTCTTTACAAGATGCAACGTATAACTGCTGTCGCGTCCCCCGCTGAAAGGAATCAGGCAGTCGGGCGAGCCGTCTTTAGAACGGTAACAATCAAGGAGACTCCTGAGTTTATCAAGACCTTTGTATTCAAGCCTCCGATAGTTATTGCAGTAATTGCAAATGCCTTTTTCATCAAACTCAATGAAAGGAAATGTATCGGGAAGAATACAGTTGCTGCATCGCTTGAGGTGAGAGATGCGCGAAATTCTTCTCTCTACTTCATGAGATATTTCTTTTGGAATACTTTCAAAACGATACTCCATGCTGGTGTTGACCAGCACAGGCTTGTTGCTTACTTTTTCTGAAATCTCATAGGGAGAGAAGTAAACTCCGTTTGAAATATTTAGAAAATTTGAGGCGATTTTATTCAACTCTTTTGTTTCAAAAGAAGCCATATTGAGGTTAACGGAACAGGCTTGATTTGCTTTGAGGTGCTGAATATTTTGCGCAGAGAAGTGATTTCTTAATTGAGCGACTTCAATTAACTTTTCCAGAATATGTCGCTCGGAAGCGAAAATAAACGCGCCCTGTTTTGATGATGAAAGAAAATAAAGCGATCCGTTATTAGTCGCAAGTATTAGGTTGTTTAATTCAAGGGGCAGCATGGCAATGGAAGTCATGCCGTAGATTTCATGATAAAACTCTCCAAGCGATTTATACAAATCGTTATTCGCTTTGTAAAAACGGTGTATCAGCGTTGGAATCAGTTCGCTGTCCAAGTCAGAGAGTTTTTGCTCGTCAGCGTATTTTTTCCACAATTCCTCGCTATTCACAATGATGCCGTTATGCACGACTGCCAGATTGTTTTTTAATACCGGCTGATTGTTTTCATTGAATTGTTCATACCCGTCTGTAACCAAGCGAGAATGCCCAATAACAGCGTGGCACTCGCTATCATGCTTGAGGAGTTGATTGATTTCAAGGTTAAAGACAGCAGATTTTGCAAGCGTACTTGCAGGAAAAGGTGAGCGCAGGTAGCGAAGTTCTTTGCCATTATTGATTGCGAAACCGGAAGCCTCTTTGCCGCGTGATTCTGAAAGAAGAAAAAGATTTTCAAGAATAGTTTTGAAACTATTTTTTAGCGGTGATTCTTTAATTATCGTAGCGCCAAAGATGCCGCACATAAATTTTATTGAGATTTATCGGGTATAAATTTAATCTAAATAAAGCCGCGCTTCCGTTATCCGTCATTATTAATTTGTTTTTAATTCAGTGTCCCTTCCTGAAAAAGGTTGACTGATTTTTGGTGCTAATCGGTGGGGTTGTTTACAAAATTATTTATTTGAATAATGCTGTTTTAATTTTTTTGAGTTATCCCGATGAAGCGGAAGGCAGATTTGTTGGGACTTTTCTGCCGAAGGAATAGCCGGGGACTGTGACGGATGTTGCAAGAAGGTTGCACATTGTTTGGACAACCTTTTTTGTTTTGGTTCATCGGTAACATCCAGAACAGCTGATGCCTCAGAAGTCCCAAACGTAGAACATTTTTCCGCGCATATTTCTTCCACATTTTTTTCCGAGGCTTGGGATGTTTATGTGCTTGCGCGGGTGTGAGCATTGAGCAACTGCTGAACGTGAAAAACCCAAGCCCCCTGGCGGGACATTACAAGGTGAGCGTGAAGGTGGTGTAGGGAAGGGGTGTTTTGAGGATTTGTGATTTTAAATAAAGTAAACCTTTTGTTTACTATTCATCCCTGCTGCGGCTGTAAAGTAAACAAGAGGTTTATTAATGGGCGGTGGTGGGGTAACATTAAAAACATAGCATTAGGGGAAAAAACATAACAGTCTTAGTACTACTCTTTATAGGAATCCATTTTGGTTTAAAAGCGCAATGCAAGTATGACTATCAGGAGAAGGACGGGAGAACAGGAAAGACCACATTTAAAACTAAAGAATTCATCTTGTCAAATGGAGAAAGTAAAAACCAGACTTACATTGTTAAAGAAATCACTGCTCAATTTTAAAATGACGGTGTTCGGTCTTCACTTCTTATCAAGTTTCCTGTCAGAAATTCTTACGGGAAGTTTATTCTATATGTGGTTGATAAAGATTCACTAATCATGAAATTTGAAGAGGGTACAACAGAATCAATAGCAATTAATAAAACACCCGGGCTCTCAGGAAAAGGACCATCAATAATTTGCAAACTACCTTATGGATTAAATGATTCTGTAAAAAAAGCCTTTCAAAGCGGAAAAAAGATAGTCGCTCTTAGAATTACAAGCAAAAGTTTCAATATTGACATTAGTTCTTTGGAGACGTCATTATCGCAGAAGTTCAAAGAATGCTGGATTGAATAAACTTTCGCTAACACACAGGCAAATAAAAGCGGGGATGAATCTGCCTGCGTCAAAGCACTTCGGCAGACGGATAGCGTAAATGAGAGTTTCAGCATCCGCTTGCCTCGTGCCTTGCAAATCGGTAAATGAAAGTTGGGGATTCTTCGCTTCGTATAACTCCGCTCAGAATGACGTGGGTTTCTAACTCCGTAGGAGTTCAATAGTAATAGTAAACGAAATCGAAAATGTTTTAGCACCTTAGGAGCGACATTAAACAGAGCTTACCTTTTATAGCGCTCCTACGGAGCTACTGTTATCTGACTGATGATTTTCTACTAAGATGAATCCCCTACGGGGAAATATCCTCGCTTGCCGCGAGCGTGTAGCCAAGCCATCTGCGTAAGTCCCGTAAATGCGGGATGTCTTGCAAACCGGTAAATGATTTAATTGCCGTCCCGCTCTGAGCGGGACGGGTAATGAAGAGCAACTCTTCATCGGCTTTAGCCAACGGCTATTAAATGAGGGGATTTATTTACTGCTTGCGTCATGCTGAGCAAAGTGAAGCATCTCACACTTTTTAGATGAGAGATTCTTCGCTGCCTATAACTCCGCTCAGAATGACGGAACTGTTGCTTTGCTGAAAGACACCACTGCCCTCCTGTTGTCAACGCTGCCAAACAGAGCCACTAAAGAAAGGAGGTAAGTACGCGCAAAATAATTTTAAGATTGATGATTGAATCTTGAGGGGATGCCGGAACGAGTCCGGCATGACGAGGTGAATGTGCTCACCACTTGCCGCCCGCACCGCCACCGCCAAAGCTGCCGCCACCGAAACCACCAAAGCCGCCACCGCTGCTACTTCCACCGCCTCCCCAGCC
>Ga0163147_10000064_pt1 | contig 138705 bp, 111 predicted proteins | sample OliLakLV19MP6G1_FD_148597 | JGI IMG/M metagenome (GOLD analysis project Ga0163147, IMG submission 148597) | Freshwater microbial mat bacterial communities from Lake Vanda, McMurdo Dry Valleys, Antarctica- Oligotrophic Lake LV.19.MP6.G1 | ecosystem: Environmental > Aquatic > Freshwater > Lake... | reverse complement strand
GTTCGGTGGACCTTATTTCGAAGTCCCATCCCTCCCCTTCCCAAAGGGAAGGGAATACGTATGCGCGGAACTCTGCGTATGCCCCGAACACTGCGTATACGCGGAACACTGCGTATGTTCGGAACTCTGCGTATGCCCTTCCCTTTGGGAAGGGGAGGGATGGGACAAAACGTGTGTTGGAAGGGGAGGGATGGGACAAAATGTGTGTTGAGCAAGCTTCCCCCTCATACCAAAAGGAAGGGGGGGGATGGGACAAAACGTGTGTTGGATGGGCATACGCAGTGTTCCGCGCATACGGCATAGATTATTGCGTTTTCCTAGTGTTTTCTGGCACTCCATCAATCCGGAGCAAGAAATTATCCCGGTTAAAGGGTGGCTCCTGATAATAGTAGGTGGCCATCACGGCCTGGGTCAACACTTTCTTCAAAATTGCGAAATCAGTAGGCTTTTTGATATAGACGTTGGCACCATTAATAAAGGTGTCCGAAATATCTTTTTCAGATGCCGAGGTAGAATAAATGGCAATGGAAATAGTTGAGAGGGCTTTGTTGCTTCTTATTTCTTTAAGGCATTCCAGCCCGTTTTTGCGTGGCATATTTAAGTCAAGAAAAATCAGGTGTGGCAGAGTCACATCTTCGCGGTTGAGCCAGGCCATAAGTTGCACACCGTCATTCACCGTATGCACTTCAGTTCTTAGTTTCATTGCCCGGAACGCTTCAGTAAAAAGCAGGCGGTCGCTTTCATCATCATCGGCCAGTAAAATATGTAGGTGGGGGTTGTTCATTGTGGTGTTGTGTTAGTCGTTGGTTGATTCATGGATTTGGTGTCCCAATTTCTATCGGGATATTCATATGGGTATAGGTTGTATTGGCGATTTGGTGCGTTGTTGTTTTGTTGTTTCGATGCTACAATTCAACTTTTCAACACATTAATTTTTCTCTGGTAGAAAGATGTCGAATGTAGCGCCTTTGTTCAATTGTCCGGATGCGGTTATGATACCGTAGTGATTTTCCACCATTTTTTTCACACTTGCCAGGCCTATTCCCGTGCCGGGATAATCATCTCGGCTGTGGAGGCGCTGGAACACTTCAAAAATACGGTCTTTATATTCGGCTTCGAAGCCTATTCCATTATCGCTGAAACTGATGTGGCACCATGCCCCCCTGCCTGCCCCCCTGCCCTCCAGCGGAGGAATGGCGGCCCTCACCTCCAGCGGAATACTATCGGGAAGGTGGGGAATAATGCGGCTTTTTATCATGATGTGGGGTGGGTGCCCGGGTCTTGAAAATTTGATGGAATTGGTTATCAGGTTTTGCAAAATCTGTCGGAATTGGAAGTGGATAGTATCGCAAAAGCCGAGTTGGTTGTCATCGAAAGTTACTTGTTTTTCATCAATATCTTCCTTGAGTTCCACTTTTACATCATCCAGAATTAACTTGAGATCGGTTGACTCAAACTTGCGTTCACCGGCATTGATACAGGAGAAGGCAAGCAAATTTTCGATAAGCACCTGCATGCGATAGGCCGATTGCCGCACACGCTGGAAATAATCATTGCTTGTAACGCCCAGGTTCTTTTCCGTTTCCAAAATGCGCCCTACAAAGGTTTGGATTTTGCGCAATGGTTCCTGCAAATCATGACTGGCCAAATACGCAAATGCCTCCAGTTCGGAATTTGTCGCTTTAAGTTCGAAATTTCTTTCTACCTGCATTTGGTGGGCCTCCGCAAGTTCAGCGGTGCGGTCGGCCACTTCTTTTTCCAATGCCTCTCGCAGTTGTCTCTGCTCCTGTATTTCGGTGGTGGCGCTTATCCACTTTGTTATTTTGCCAGTGCCATCTTTTACTGGTGACGTGCGGGTGTGGTGCCACCGGTATTTTCCTTCTTTATTTAATAAGCGCTCTTCGGTTTCCATGGAAATACCTTCATTCAACGCTTTTTTCCAGCGGGGTTTCTTCAACTTAGCATCTTCCCGGTGGATGCTTTTTTCCCATCCGCCATTTTTCAATTCTTTCAAAGACAAGCCGGTATAGTCCAACCAGTTTTGATTAAAATAAGTTACGTTGCCTTCAGCATCAGTGTTGGTCACTTTTTCTGGCATTAAATCAGCGAGCTGCCGGAAGTTTTGTTCGCTCTCGCGAATTGCTCTATCTGCGTTTCGGGCCTCGGTAATATCGCGGAATGTCCAGCTCCAGGCATAATATGCGCCATCAGCCGCTATTACCGGGTAGCCATGCCGCTCTATAATTTTTCCGTCTCTAAATTCAAGCTCATCCACGCTTATTACTTTAGAACTTGCATACAGGTGCTTTACCTTTTTAATAAATTTTTGGGGATCCACCAACTGTTGCATGGCAAAGGCAAGGGCAGCTTCGTCATTTTTTTCATCCACAATGTGCTGTGGCATATTCCAGATTTCAATAAACCGTTGGTTGTAGGTAAGAATTTTTCCTTTGGAATCCACCAGCAGAAGGCCATCGGCACTGGCATCGTTATGTGCTTCTAATAATGCCTTGCGGTATTCCAGCAATGATTGTGTTTCTTTTTGTTGGGTAACATCACCAAAGGAAATGAGTATTGATTTTTCAGCCCCCTTTTCTCTTATTATTTCGCTTGCGTTCAGCAGCATGATGCGCTGCCCAATGTTGGGGAAATTAAATTTGACTTCAAAGTCGTTAAAACCTTGGTTGAGGGGCAATAAATTTTTCAGCAGCATTTTGAGTTCAGGAATGTCCCACTGCTGGTTGCCAAGTTCATAAATCAATTTGCCTTCGGTTTCTTTTTCATTCACCTGAAAGGCTTTGTAAAAACTGAGGTTGGCGGTTATCACCCGCATGTGTTTATCCAATACCAGCAACGGGTCACGCAGCGTGGCGATTATAGTTTCAGCATAATTTCTTGCTTCGGTAATTTCTTCGTTCAGCCCGTGCATTTCCTGGTTTATCACCATCAACACCTCGTTGGTAGTTTGCAATTCTTCTTTGTGGGTTTCCAGTTCTTCGTTCAGGCTTTGCAATTCTTCACTGCCGGTCAATAGTTCTTCATTAGCGCTCTGCAGTTCTTCGTTCGTGGCCTCCTGCGCTTGGGTAATGCTGCGCATATCCTCACGGGAATGCTCCAGTTCTTTTTCTAAACGAGCAACGCGTAAACCCTTGTCATCATTTTTTTGCTTTGCCGACTGTTTACTGCCTGGTGCTGACAGTTTACTGCCCTCTGTTGACTGCGCAGCGCCTGCTTCTTTTTCATGAAACAATACCAAAAAATGCGGCTCGATGGCATCGGGCAATGGAATGGCTTCTATGGAAATGGTGTGCTTGTCGCCATTTATCTCTATCGGAATATTTTCTTTCGATAAGGTTTTATTTTCCTTTTTTGCTTTGTGCAGAATATCGCGCAGTTCATAAGCCAACCCATCCTTAGCCATCTTTAATAAATTATGGCTGGGCTTGCCTTCTGCTTGCTCGAGGTAATTGTCGGTTTTGCCATGGAAATGCACAATATCCATTGCCTCGTTTACCACCACCCCGGCAGGTGAGTATCGGCTGAGCATAATATCGTCAGTCGTTTTTTGAAAATCGGTGCGTCCTGCACTCTCTCTATTTCCTTTTACTTTTACATTCACATCCGCCATGCCTCGTGCGCTGCGAAGCGTGGCGGTAGCATCTAATCCACCAGCCGATGCACCAATGCCAACTACTGGAAATGTATTGGCGGACTTGGTGAGCTTGTTAGCAGATAAGGAACCTGTGCTGCTTTCTTTCCCGGTGGAAGATTTCTTATTATTTGAAGATGTTGGTTTCATTTTTTCCTACTTTGCAACTACGAGTTTTGTCACTCTTCATGATTTTTTACAAGGGTAGAAGGGATGGGCGAGAGGCAGTCCTGCTTATGAGCAGGCTTAATGGTTTTGAACGTTTTCATCTCGACCCGGCAACTGGTTTCAGGGCGAAAAGTAGCATGACTTATCACCTTTTCGTCTGTAAGTTGGCTGATGTGTGACTTATGTAAAACATCTGGTGATTTATGTAGTTCGGCAAAGGCACTATAGAAGGAAAATTGCCACTTGCTTCTTAAGCGGAATGAAACGAGGCATTCCACAAAAAAAACTTCTGGCACACTAATCAGCTTATCACCGGAACATAACATTCTGGTGAAATGAGATCAGCAGCCGGCCAAAAAAGTTCCTATTACTTACATGGGAACTTTTTTTTTGACTGTCTGGAATTGCCCCCAACTTTATGTTGATTCACAAATACCAACGATCATTTCACTCCTATTCCCAATAGCTATCGGCAAGTCAATCGTCATTTCAACATCAAACCTTCATCATTTTCCATTTGCCCTTCTTGAAATAACACCAATACACTACTGCCAACCGCCTACTGCACACAGTGCATTTTTTGTTCAAAAATTCCCTTTCATTTTCATTGCATTTCATCTACATTCGCGCTCCGTAAAAAATCCATCAAATCCGTGTAAATCCATTCCATCCGTGTAACGTCACGCGCGCAACCTCCCTTTTGGGGCAGGAGGCGTGGTGGCCACGGAGCACTGAACTAAGTCTCACATCTCATTATCTCATATCTACTAAATGGCTGAAGGCGAAAGAATCATAGACATCAACATCGAGAACGAAATGAAAACCGCGTACATTGATTATTCAATGTCCGTCATCGTATCCCGCGCACTACCCGATGTGCGCGATGGTTTCAAACCCGTGCACCGCAGAGTCCTGTACGGCATGTTGGAACTGGGAGTACTCAGCAACCGCCCCCACAAAAAATCCGCTCGTATCGTGGGCGAAGTCATGGGTAAATACCATCCCCATGGCGACTCATCCGTTTACGACACCATGGTGCGCATGGCCCAGGACTGGAGCCTCCGTTATCCTTTGGTAGATGGTCAGGGAAACTTCGGCTCCATGGATGCTGATCCGCCCGCAGCCATGCGATACACCGAAGCCCGCCTTCGCAAAATTGCGGAAGAACTTTTGGAAGACCTGGACAAAGAAACCGTGGACTTCCAGCCCAATTTTGACGATTCGCTGGAAGAACCAAAAGTGATGCCCGGCAAAGTCCCTAACCTCCTGATCAACGGAGTGAGTGGAATTGCTGTGGGAATGGCCACCAACATGGCGCCCCACAACCTTTTCGAAGTTTGTGAAGGCATTATCGCATACATCGAAAACCCTGAGATCACAACAGAGGGATTGATGCAATTCATCAAAGCCCCGGACTTTCCTACAGGCGGAGTTATCCACGGGATTGAGGGGATCAAGTCCGCTTACGAAACTGGTCGTGGTCGCGTGGTAATGCGCGCCAGAACACATTTTGAGGAAGTAGGAGGGAGGGAGTGCATCATAGTGACCGAAGTACCTTACCAGGTGAATAAAGCCGAAATGCAAACCCGGCAGGACATTATGATAAAGGAAGGAAAACTGGATGGCATCTCCAACATCACCGACCTCAGTTCCCGCGAAGGCATCCGCATCATCTACGAAATAAGGAAGGATGCTATTCCAAATGTTGTACTTAACAATCTCTATAAGCACACATCCTTACAGACATCATTTTCAATAAACAACATCGCCCTTGTAGATGGCCGTCCGGTCGTTCTCAACCTCAAAGACATTATACGCCATTACGTAAACCACCGCCACGAAGTAGTAACCCGCAGAACCCAATTCGAACTCAAGAAAGCGAGAGAACGTGCCCACATTCTGGAAGGCCTCCTCATTGCCCTTGATAATATCGAAGAGGTAATCAAACTCATTCGCGCATCCCAAACACCAGACGAAGCGCGGGAAGGCTTGATGAGCAATTTCACCTTGAGTGAAATCCAGGCACGCGCCATCCTCGACATGCGCTTGCAGCGCCTGACTGGGTTGGAACGCGATAAAATCCGCGAGGAACATGCCGAACTCATGCTGCTTATCGCGAAGCTTCTTGAAATCCTTGGCAGCGAAACCCTGCTTATGGGCATCATTAAGGATGAACTCAAAATGCTGCGCGATAAATACGGTGACGAGCGCAGAAGCACCATCGAATTTTCCAGTGCCGACCTTAGTATTGAAGATATGATACCGGATGATAATGTGGTGATCACCATCACACATGCCGGCTACATCAAGCGCACCAACCTGACAGAATTCCGCAGCCAGAACAGGGGAGGGGTTGGCTCCAAAGGAACCGTAGCCCGGCAAGAAGATTTTGTAGAGTACATATTTACAGCATCCAACCACGACTGGCTCCTCATCTTTACACGCAAGGGCCGCTGCTTTTGGATGCGCGTGTTCGAAGTGCCCGAAGGCGCCAAAGCCTCTAAAGGCCGTGCCATTCAAAACCTTATTCAGATAGAGCAGGATGATAAAGTACTGGCCTATATACCCACCGGAGATTTAATGAAAGTGGAGTACGCAAAGAGCAACTACGTAATCCTGTGTACCAAAAAAGGCCTTATCAAAAAAACCTTGCTCGAAGCCTATAGCCGCCCGCGCAGCAATGGTATAAATGCAGTAACCATTGTGGATGGTGACGAACTGCTTGCTGCCCGCCTTACCAACGGAAGCAACGAAGTAATAATGGCCACCAGAGAAGGCAAAGCCATCCGCTTCAACGAAAAAACAGTACGAGCCGTAGGTCGCAATGCCCAGGGGGTAAAAGGCGTAAGACTTGGCAGTGCCAAAGACGAACTCATTGGTATGGTTTGTATTGACAAGCCGGATAACGATATTCTTGTTGTATCTGAACAAGGCTACGGCAAGCGCAGTTCAGTGGAAGATTACCGCATTACTAACCGTGGAGGTAAAGGTGTTAAAACCATCAACATCACTGAAAAAACCGGCAGCCTTATCTCAATCCTTGCTGTAGATACTGAACATGATTTTATGATCATAAACAAGAGCGGTATCACCATCCGCCTAAAGGTGGAAGATCTCCGCGTGATGGGCCGAAATACACAGGGCGTTCGCCTCATCAACCTCCGCACTGGCGATGAAATAGCAGCCGTGTGCAGCGTTCTTCATGAAGATGACGAAGAACCAATCGTGGACGGCATAGTATCACCAGATCTTCCACAAGACAATGCCCCGGATGATGCCTCAAACGACAATACTGATTCATCAGACCCGGAAAATTCAGGAGAAAGTGACAAGGAATAATTGATTCAACAATGTGAATCCTTTGCGTCTTTGTCCCAATGCTTCGGGAGGAGACAAAACGTCCTTGGCATGTAGCTTGCCAATGGGGGCTCGCAAAAAATATTTTTGAACCTAAAACAACAACATAAGTAATGAAGAAAATTCTGTTCCTGTTCGCAGCAATCATCCTCGCAGCAACTGCCTTCGCGCAGCCTGATGTAACCAGTGCATTCAATGCCAATGAAGATGGCAAGTACGAAGACGCCATGCTTTACATCGAAAAAGCGATGAGCGATCCCAAGGCTATTGCCAAGGAAAAGACATGGCGCTATCGAGGTGATATATACCTCAATGTTGCCAAAGATCCGGTACTTTCCAAAACCCACCCGGAGGCCATTGCGCTCGCAGTTGAATCTTTCAGAAAAGCCATGGAAATGGACACGGACAATTTCAATTACATGGACAATCGCGCTAAGTGCGAGCAGTTGCTCATCCTGTCAAACAACAGCGGCATAGAGAAGTATAACAACAATGATTTCCTGAATGCTGCAATACATTTTGAACGGGCTATCGAAATAAGCACAATGTTCGAAATAGTGGATTCGCTATCCGTCTACAATACTGCATTGTGTTATGACAAAGCCAACATAAAAGACAAGGCAGTTGCCAGCTATCTGCGATGCGGAGTAATTGGGTACAACGTGCCGGAAGTTTTCCTGTTTGCTTCGCAAATTGAACAGAAAGCAGGGAACACTGCTGGGGCTTTGAAAATATTGAGTGATGCTCGCGTGTTGTATCCAAGAGAGAAAGACCTGCTGCTAGAGGAAATTAATATCTACCTGCATGAAAACAAATTTGCAGAAGCAGAAGGCAACCTGCGAACAGCCATAGAACAAGACCCGCAAAATGAATTACTTCATTTCGCCCTGGGCACTGTTTACGAAAACCTGAGCAAGATTCCTGAAGCAGAAAAGGAATACAAAGCAGCCATTGCCATCAAGGCAAATTATTTTGATGCATTGTTCAACCTTGGTGCAACTTATTTCAACCGCGGAGTAGAACAAGATAAACAATGTGACGAAATTCCTCCATCGAGGTCAGCCGAATACAATGATTGTGTTTCGAAGGCAACGGTAGAATTCGAGAAGTCAATGCCGCATTTGGAAGCTGCCCACAAAGCTGATCCAACAGACAAAATCACTATCCGCTCATTAAAAGAAGCCTACACCAGACTAGAGAAAACTGAGCAGGCATCAAAGATGAAAGCATTGCTTGGGGAGTAGAGCCTGGATGGTGTGAATAAAATAATTCTGCACCACATGCTTACTACCGAAATTATTATCAGCGTGTTCTCCCAACCACACTTTCGCAACGAGAGCTAACATAGCTCGTTAACTTGAAAGTGTGATTGAAAAAGTGTGGCGCCACAAAAACCACAAACAAGTGTTGCTGCCGTTGGAGCATTATTACAAAGTGATTCAGGCGAGCTCCTGTCGCATTCCGACCATCAGGAGAAACAACGCTTCCTCAAAATGGTGTCAAAAAAAAACTCCCGGCAGAGCAGAGAGTTTGTTTCTTAGAAGAAAGAACAGATGTTACGCTCTTTTCACGTTTACAGCGTTCTTTCCTTTTGGAGAGTCCTCCAAATCAAAATTTACATTGTCACCTTCTTGAAGGTCATCAAAGGAAATTCCTACCAGCGCGTTGCTGTGAAAGAATAAATCTTTGTCAGAGCCTTCAGTTTTGATGAACCCGAATCCTTTTTCGGTCTTTTTTTTAATGGAACCAGTCATGTTTTTATGCTTTAATGAATTATTAATGTTTGGCGAAAATACTCTTATTGTATCATAATCTCTGAGAGTCCACAATTGCGCGTGATTATGAGTGATTTGATTGATTCCAGATGCTAATACTCATTCATTATTATTTTCTAAATGGCATTAGTGAGAGTTGCGCAATTCATGAGCACGCTTCGGTCCGTTGCATCTTGTGTGTTCCTTTGAGGAGTTTGCCACTCACATTTCCCACAACAAAAATTCTTCTTCTCTAACCCAACAAAAACTTCACCCTCAACAGTTCCACATTCATAGGGGATGCATCGCCCGACTCATTTCAGCTGCATTTACACCGCTGGCATACTCACTGACCCTGGATGTGGTCATTTCTGTAAATGCAATGTGGAGAATTGAGGCTCGTGGCATGGAAGGCAATGACAAGATATTCAGTCTGGAAGGAAAGCCTTCGAATCCGAATGCATTTTTCACAACAGCACTTGGGTTTTGGTTTTGACGTTTCGGAGTGACTTTGCTCTTCCCTGAAATTCATGTATCGTTTCCAGTGTTGCCAATCGTTATGCTCACTGTTTTTTTACGACAGTGCTAAGAGAGTTCAATCGTTGCGAAATGAGGTGGTCTGTATCCGCTGCAATGCACTTCGCCCTAAAAAATTACCACACATTTATTGAAGTAAATGAGGAAAGCATCATCCTGAAAATGGATAATTCATCAATGCATCAATACGAAACAGTATGCACATAATTCGTAAGCCGGCCACTACATTCGCCCGCCATGAATTCAAAAGAAAACGCACTACTCCTTGACATCAATTCGAGAGCTATCCCCGAAAAACATGGAAAGACATTAACCACAACCCTTGAAATTTTTTCGCAAAAACAAAGAACAGAAAAACAAACATCGGGTAGGGCAGGGTTTACTTCCGCTGGTAGTGCAAGAACACAAGCTCCAGCAACAGTCAATCTTTCCAAACAACTGCGCGAACAACCTTCAATTTACAACATCGTTTCAATCGTCATCCCGATAGCTATCGGGGTTCAACATTCGTTTCAATCAAACAATCAATAAAGCAATGAAGAATTTTTTACTTGTAACATTTTGTTTCACCATTTCACTTTCTGCTCAACTTCAAATCCCATGTGTGGATGGCATGGCGGGAACTTACCCCTGCAATCTTGTTGACCTAATGGCCAAAGTTCCATTGGACGACATTGGTGGGGGAGATAACACCAACGACATTTGGGGATGGAAATCGCCCAACACCGGAAAAGAATACGCATTGGTGGGATGCAATAATGGATGCGCGTTTGTTGATGTTTCCGATCCAACTAATCCAGTTTACATGGGAATACTTCCGCCTCACTATGTGGATGGTGGCAGTGATGATTACAGCCTATGGCGCGATGTGGAAGATTACATGAACTACGCTTTTGTGGTGAGCGAAAAATCGGGGCACGGCCTCCAGGTTTTCGATCTTCTCCAATTGGATGCAGTGGTCAACCCGCCTGTGGTTTTTGATGAAACAACTCACTACGCTGGTTTCGGTCATTGCCACACCATTGACATCAATGAAGCAACAGGCTATGCATACTGCAACGGAACTTATTATTACAACGGTGGACTTTTCATCGTGGACATCAGCGACCCTCTCAACCCCGTTATTGCTGGCAGTTTCGAAGATGATGGTTACACCCACGATTGCCACGCTGTGTTGTATGATGGGCCAGACATGGACCACAGCGGAAAAGAAATCGTAATGGCCTGCAACGAAGACGAACTCACCGTGGTGGACTGCACGGATAAGTCAGATTGTTTTGCTATTTCAATAAACGGTTACCAAGGAAATGGTTACTGCCACCAGGGTTGGTTCACTAAGGACAAGAAATACTTTCTGGTGGATGATGAATTAGATGAGTTGGATTTTGATGTGAACCAACGCACCCACATTTTTGATGTGCAGGATCTCGACAACGTGGTGCACTTGGGTGTGTACCAAAGTGATCTTTCATCCATTGATCATAACCTGTACATCGAAGATCAATTTGTTTATGAAAGCAACTACACCAGCGGTGTTCGCATTCTCGATGCTGTGCATGTGGAGGACGAAGTGCTTTCCGAAATCGCATTCTTTGATGTATTACCATCGAACAGCATTGCACAATTTCAGGGAACATGGAGCAACTACCCGTTTCTTCCAAGTGGAATAATACTCGCCACGGATATGTACAATGGCTTTTTTATTCTTCAACCCAGGATGATTGTTGCCGATCAGGAGAGTTGGGAAATTTGCGGGTCTGATGGAATCAACTTCCTACTCGACATCAATGCTGAACTTGCATTTCCTCTCACGCTTTCACTGGAAGGTCTTCCGCCCGAAGTACAAGTGGCGGGTGCAACCATAACGGAACCGCAGGAAATCGCTGTCACCCTCACTGGCCTTCTTGCACTTTTTTCAGGTTCTTACGATTTCAATTTGTTACTCGTTACTGATTTCGGAGAGCAATATGAAGTGCCTCTGCATATTAGTGTGGCAGCCGATGCTGCTGCACAGCCAACACCCATAACACCTGCCAATGAAACTGATTTCCTGGAGGCGGACGAAATTATTTTTACCTGGAATGAACAGACCAATGCCACCACTTATTTTTTTCAACTTGCCGGGGATAATGCATTCACTAACATGATTGATGAGCAAACCGTGACCGGAACCAGTTACGATCCTCTGTTCGATATTCCAGTGGGTACTTACTACTGGAGGGTGCAGGCAAGCAACGAGTGCGGTGATAGCCAGTTCTCCCCAACGTTTTCTTTTGAAATAATTTTTGTGGGGCTGGATGAAAATGATGAATCATCAATTTCCATCTATCCTAATCCTTTGGAGAGCGAATTGAATTTTTCCTGCGGTCAACCGATTGGAAGCATAGTAATGGAAGACATGGCGGGAAGAATCGTGGCTGAATTCATTTTTGCTCCTTCCGTTTCGCGCACCGTTGATGTTTCAGGAATAGCAGCCGGTGTTTACACCATCAAAGCAGGAAGTACCCAGCGCCTTATCGTCAAGAATTAATCGGAGATAGTTTTATTCTTCGTGCAGCTTTTCTTTCTTTTTGCCTTAGTGGCCCCGCTCAGTTTGGGCGAGGCCACTGAGACATAAAGTTTCGCTCATCAATCATACTTCCGATAAACAAACCACTCATCGGTTTTGAAGAAAGGTGAAAACGTAAAGCCTACATAAAAGTTGACGAAATTTTCTTTCAGCAAATTGTTATCGGTTGTTCCACCACTTCCAGTTTCCACTGCCAGGTTCAGGCGGCTGAAAGATTTGGACCACAGCAGCGGTATGGACGTTCCAAATGTAATGGCCTGTTGTGCGATCTGATTATCATTTAGCATCAAGTAAGTTTTGGAATTGCGCCACCCCACACGATAGGACCAACGACCAAAGAACTTCTCGACATTGTCGGAATTAAATTCAGCACCCACTGATATGGTGCTGGCTCTCTGTAGGTTGTTTGCAACCGGAATTCCCTCGAATATCGCCAGGTGTTTAGTCCAGTCCTGCATGCGGTATTCGCCACCAATAAACAGAGTACCGAAGCCTTTAGAGAACCATGACCAACCTGCTCCAAGCGAAATGCGTTGTGGTAATGTGAGGCTTCCTTCTACATTTTCCGCAAACGCAGAAGTATCGATTACCACTTCCAACGCAGTGAAATAATAGAATGATTCCGTGAGTTCGCTAAATTTTGCATTGAGCGATGTCGCCAATGAATAATCAGCACCCAATAACAACCGAGTGCTGCGCTTTATGACAGAGCAATCTTTTCGTTGAATGGATAACGGAAGTGAAACATGAATTCCTGCATCACCGCCTAAGGCATAAAGAGATGTGGTGTTGGAAATTCTGCTGTGCGCGTAAGTCACATCATTGAATATCACTTTGCGGGTTTGCTTCAATGAGCCGAAATAATAATTGAGGTTGGCCCCAATAGCGATGGATGGATGCAGGGTCACGCATGTGTCAACAATGTCTTTTTTCTTGAAATAAAAAACCCGCGATGCTCCGGCAATAGCGCGGTTGATTCCACCCTCGCCATCATAAGTATAAGTGACATTACCAATATCTGGAATCGTTTGTTCGTCAGTGAGTGCGTAGCCGCTGGAACTGTAAGGTGACAGTCCAAGTGCAAACCCCCATTTGCTTCCAGGTTTGGTAAATCCGAAAGCCACTTCGTGGAGTTGCGATCCGTTGAGTTTATTCTCCCTTTCACCATTGGAGACGGTCAACATGGAACCTTTAGCACTTACCTGTAAACCTGTTCGTACAAGTCGGCTGTACGTTGCCGGGTTGCTGAGGTTGACACTAAAGCGGTCGTCCATCACGGTCGTTATTCCACCCAAGCCCACGCTGTTCACGTTGCCGGGTTCTTGCAATGTTCCTACCCCGAAACGGGAGTAAGGCGACTGCGGATTACTTTGGGGTGTAGCAACCAGACAACACAACACAATCACGAACACTGCAATAAATTTGATAGGAAGCATAAGCCTCACTATTGGTCTCCGGTTTCCGGTCTCCGGTTTTCGCTCTCCAGGCTTCGTGCTATTGTATTTCAAGTATTTCATTCAATCCGTAAAGGGTAAAATTTGGGCGCGCAAAAATGCGGCTTTTGATGTGTTGCTCAAACAAAAGCAAATCACCACCGGTGATTATGACGTGCAGGTCGTCCGTTATGCTACTGAACTCCTCAATCATTCCACGTACTTCATTGATAATTCCAATCAACACACCACTCCGGATGGATGACTCAGTGGATGTTCCCAGCAGTGCGAAACTTTCAGTACGTTCAACCAATGGAAGCTTTCCCGTATAGTGTTCAAGCGATTTAAAACGCATGTCAATTCCCGGACTGATGGCTCCTCCGGTTAGAGTGTGCCGAGAAACCGTGGTGTATGTAATACATGTGCCACAGTCCACCACGAGGCAACTCTTGCCGGTAAATTCTTTTTCACAAGCCACTGCATTTGCAATCCTGTCGCTGCCAAGTGAATCGGGATTTTCGTAATTGATAATAATGGGCACTTTCGTTTGGGCTGAGAGAAAATGAATGGGGAAGAAATTACCAAGATCTTCTTTGAGTGATGAATCGCTTTCTCTCACACTTGAAACGATACAACTTTTGACTTCGTATTCATCCATCCATGATTTCAGTTGGCCTTTCACTTCATCGCAAGCCAAGACCGCCATCCGTATCAATTCTCCTGAAGAAAAAAGGGCGAGTTTCGTAAAAGAATTTCCTGCGTCAACAACCAGGTTCATCGCCACTCAATGGTTTGTGTAATATGAATAATGTCTTCGCGGATAAATGCCAGCACAGGCGCAATGGAATCTGGATTGGGCCTCACTTCGAAGTAGAGAGCAGCGCGGATAAAGTTTGAAGTACTGTCCGTGATATAAAACTGGCATTGCGATGCAGCTTCACCTTTAAGGTCGTATAACTGCCCGAATACTTCTCGGTTACCAACCCGAAAAGGTGTGCGAATAATGGCATCGGCTTTCATTTCATGCTTCATAGCGAACTCATAAGTTTCGGCCTGCAGCACGTCCAGATTTCCTTGTACAGGCAAATAAGTGAAATGAATTTTTGCCCTGAACTTTGGATAGACCAGATTGAACCAGCAAGAATCCCCTGCCTGTGTTTCCCGATAAATTTCAACATCAGAATAAACGGGAACTTCCATGTTGAAGGGACAACTGGATTCATAAAGAGCATAATTGTGTGCGGGCAAAGCAATGCGAAAATAGCCCACAGGTTTGGGTATGAATTCCTTTTTGCATGACGTCAAAATGAACAGGAGAATGAGCAGGGCAATAGAAACTTTATGGATTTGTTCGGAAAACACGGTTTGCATTCGACAGGATTTTTATAATGCCGGAACTCATTTTAGTCATTCATATTGTTTCAAGCCGGACCACAATTCGACCATCCTTCATGAACTCAATCACCGAGCAGCACTCGTTTTGTTATGGGGCACAATGTTAACCTGTGGGTCCAAGTCAATTAGAGGTTCTTCCTAAATGTTTTTGGCCTTGATTGGATGATCTGGCCAACAATCAAAATATTTCAATTTCTACTGTAATTCACGTTATGTATAGTAATATTTTTCATTGAGGACTTTGCTCATGTGTTCAGTTCCGATAGTTTCCGGTGCTCACTTCTGCGGTTTCGTGTCTCTCCTTTCACATCTCCTGTCTCAAGTCTTCGTCCTTACTTTAGTCACCGCTAACAATATTCTTTTTTTCACAACACCAAAACTTATCCTACTTTGAAATCCTCACGTATCAAAAATTTCATTTTCGCATTTCTGCTTTTGCATTGCATCCAACCTCAAGCGCAGTTTATTGATGTCACTACCCAGAATGGCATAAGTGCAACCAGCAACAATCCTTTTCATGGTAGCGGTTGTTCGTTTGTTGATTTTAATGATGATGGTTGGGACGATATCACCTTTGCCGCAAAAAATTCACTCCCTAAATTCTATGTGAACAACGGAGGTAGCTATAGCCAGATCTTTCCCAGTTTCAATCCAGCCCTTTCATCTAATGTGGATGGTAAAATGCCTCTGTGGTTTGATTATGACAACGATGGCGACAAAGATTTTCTTTACACCATAGCCTATGTTCCTATTAGACTCTACCGCAACGATGGTGATATGGATTTTACAGAAGTTACCATGGAGGCAGGCATTGCCCAGGAAATCCTCCCCCGTCACATGGGAGCAGCCGCTGGCGATTATGATCGCGATGGCTTTCTGGATTTTTTTGTGTGCAAATACCACAACCACACTCTTAACCCTGAACCGCTGTATTACAATATCCTTTATCACAACAACGGTGACGGAACGTTTACTGATGTGACATTGGCTAGTGGTATCGAACTGCCCTGCTCCACCTGCTTCAATGTGCAGGCTTCATTCATGCCCGCTTTTATTGACTATGACCGCGATGGCTGGCAAGACATTTATGTGATCAACGACAAAGTAGTTTACCGCAACTACCTCTACCACAACAATGGTGATGGCACATTTGAAAACGTGACCGAAACCAGTGGTGCAGGTGTGTACCTCGATGCCATGTCCATTGGCATGGAAGATTATGACAACGATGACGACATAGATATTTTCATTACCAACACCTACAACCAAAACTTCCTACTCAATAATCTTGGAGACGGAACTTTTGAAGATGTGGGGGTGGATACAGGAGTTAATCTTTATGATGAAACTACCGTGGCTTGGGGATCGCTTTGGCTGGATTACGACAACAACACCTGGCAAGATTTATTTATTGGAACCCTTGGAACAGGATTCAGCCTGGAGCAGCAAAGTCATTTCTACATCAACAACGGGGACGGAACATTTTCCGATGGCACCCAGGCTGCCGGCCTTTTGGGCAATGTGAAAGCCGCTTACACCAGTGCCATGGGCGACATGAACCAGGATGGATATTATGACTACATCAACAACAACGCATCGCCCAGTTTCAGCCAGCTTCGGCAAAATGATGGAGGCACCAACAACTTCTATGGAGTAACGGTGGAAGGAACAATATCCAACCGCGATGGAATAGGAACATGGATAGAAATATGGTGCGAAGGCAACAAGTACCTACGCTACACCCACTGTGGCGAAAACTATATGTGTCAAAATTCAGAAAAAGAAATCTTCGGCCTGGCGCAATATGAAGTGGTGGACTCTCTGCATCTTATATGGCCAAGCGGAATCGAACAAATGTTTTACAACCTGCCCGCCAACACATTCACCCATTATGTGGAACCGTTATTCTCCAGTATTGTGGTCGCTCTTTCTTACAATGACCTGACGCTGTGTCCTGGAGACAGCACTGCATTGGATGCAGGCCCTGCTTCCAGTTACTTGTGGAGCACAGGTGACACTTTACAAACCCTCGTGGTGCAAGAAGCAGGGCTATACTTCGCCTCCATCATCAATCAATATGGATATACACAATCCACTGACACAGTTTTGGTGGAGATAATGCAACTACCGTCCGTGCTTGAAGATTCTACCGCTGTTAGTTGTTTTGGGTTGAATGATGGTTCAGCATCCATTGCTTTGAGCGAAGGAAGTATTGAAGAAATCCTATGGAGTAATGATTCTACCTCCAACAGCATTGCGGAACTGTGGCCTGGTTTATTTTCCTATCAACTCGTAACGAATGAAGGTTGCAGTCTTTCAGGTGAACTTGAAATTGATGAACCCCAGCCATTGGAATATGGCATCACAATTACTGATGCCCTCTGTTATGATGACCCCACAGGCACAGCCGAAATCACCGGCATCGGAGGAACGCCTCCTTATCAATACGATTGGCAGGGACAAAATCCCGAAGCACTTGCTGCCGGCATTTACAACGTGGCAGTGACCGATAGCAACGACTGTTTTCTTTTCGCCACTTATGAAATTGATGAACCTCAGGAACTTTCAGGAACTCTTGTATCCACAGCACAATATGAAGATGGAGACTTGGGAACTGCCACCTTGGAAATGGAAGGCGGCACTCCCCCCTACTCTATTCTCTGGAGCAGCGGAACAATGGATTCGATGCTGATCACAGATCTGATTGCTGGACTTTATTCCGTAGAGGTTGTTGATGCCAACGGTTGCTTATGGGATGACACTGTTCAGGTCGATTTCATAATTGGAACAACGGAGAACACCGGCAGCCCTATAATCATCTACCCCAATCCTGCATCGCATCATTTCACTATTTCAGGCATCAGTTCAATTGCACGTACTCATGTTTTGTTGGAAGATGTGTGGGGAAGGCAGGTCATTGAGCAATCTGCTATTGATGGAAACGAAGTACAACTCGATGTAGAGCAATTGCATGAGGGCGTTTATCATCTTCTGATCATGGATCAACAGCTAATAGTTTGGAGGGGCCGCGTAGTAATTATTCATGACTAACATTGCAGAACCATGAGAACAACCGTGAAATTCTACCGCCTCTTTTTTCTTGCCACATCCACTTTATGGATGAATGCGGGTGCGCAGTTCATCAACATGACTGATGAGTTTGGAATATACAACGTAGCCACTGGCACTTATGACGGCAGCGGATGTTCGTTCTATGATTTTAATAATGACGGATGGGACGATCTCACCCTCGGCAACGGTGCGGATGATGTGCTGTTTTACCTCAACAACAATGGATCTTTTATCGAAGTGGACCTCGGCATTATCAACATTGATCATGGCCAGGTAAAAATGGTGTTGTGGGGTGATTATGACAATGACCACGATGCCGATTTGCTCATTACCCATGACATGTTTCCCACGCGCCTTTGGAGAAATAATGGCAACCTCAACTTTGTGGAAGTAGCCGATATTTCAGGAATTGATCCCGGTTATTATCATTACTTCGGAGCGGCCTGGGCCGATGTGGACAAGGACAGTTTTCTTGACCTCTACATTGCCGAATTCTACAACCCTGACCAAAATCCCGGCTTCGAATACGAAAGCAAATTTTATCATAACAACGGCAACGGAACATTTACGGAAAACACAATTGGAGTTGGACTGGCACTTGGCCCCCGTCCTTGTTTCCAGCCCGTATTTTTGGATTATGATAAAGACGGATGGAGCGATCTGTTCCTCGTGATTGACCGCGATGCATGGAATACTGAACTGTTTCGCAACAACGGAAACGGAACTTTTACCAACGTTACTTATGAGACCAACACCGGCCCCGATACCGGAGGCCCCATGAGCGGAACGGTGGATGACTACGACAACGATGGCGACCTCGACATTTTTGTGAGCAGCGATCAAACCGGAAACGTGTTGCTGAAAAACAACGATGGTCTGTTTGAAAACATAGCCGTTGAAGCGGGTGTTTCCGTCTATGCTATTTGCTGGGGTGCCCTTTGGCTGGATTACGACAACGACACCTGGCACGACCTGTTTGTGGGCACTACCATTGGTTTATGGGGGCCATATGAAAACAAATGGTTCATTAACCAACATGACGACACCTTTACTCCCGGCAACGAAGACACTGGCACTACGAGCGATATTTCTCCCACCATAACAGTGACAATGGGCGATTGCAACAACGATGGTTATTTCGATTACCTCACGAACAACAACGATCCCTATCCCTCCGTTTTCTGGCTCAATGAAGGTGGCGACAATAATTATCTTTCAGTAACTCTGCAGGGCACCACCTCCAACTATGAAGCTATCGGCTCTTGGATTACCTGCTATGCCGGAGGAAATGAATATGTGCGATTTACTGTTTCAGGCGAGAATTGTATTGGCCAGAATTCGCGCAAAGAAATTTTCGGACTAGGGAGCACTGCTGAAGTGGATTCGCTGGTGGTGCTTTGGCCCGATGGTGTTGAGGAAACCTGGTACAACGTTGAGTTGAACCAAAACCTGGAACTGATACAAGGCAGTACTTCCATTGTTCCATTCGACCTCATTACCAATGGAGGCCCCGAGATTTGTCCGGAAGGAAGTATGTCCCTTTATGCCGGTGTTTATCAAAACTACTTGTGGAGCACAGGCGAAACCACTGCCTTTATATCCGTGAACCAGCCCGGCACTTATTCCGTGGAGGTTACTGATGAATTTGGTATTGAAAACACATCGAACGAAATAGTGGTTAGTGTGTTGCCTGCACCTGCTCCAGTAGTGGAATCACAAAATGTTTTATGTTATGGTGATGCCACAGGCTCCGCAGAATTTATGTTGAGCAATGGAGAGGTTGACACTGTGGTGTGGAGCAACGACAGCACTTCAACAGCGGTTACGAATATGGCTGCCGGAGTTTATTCTTTTGTGGGAACTACCACCGATGGTTGTTCCTTTTCCGGTAATGCCATCATTACTCAACCCGATTCATTATGGACGGAAGCAGTTGCCACGGACGCATTGTGCAATGGTGAATCGTCAGGTACAGCATCTGTGATGACAACAGGTGGAACTCCAGAATATGCCGAGGACTGGATGGGCTACAACCCTGCTCAGCTTGCCGCAGGAAATTATCAAGTGTTGGTGGCTGATTTGAACTTGTGTTCAACACTGGTTGAGTTTGAAATTCAGGAACCCTCGGCTCTTCAGTTTGATCTTGACACCACAGGGCAATATGAGAACGGGGAAAACGGAACGGCTTCGCTATCGGTGGAAGGTGGCACTCCTCCTTATACTGTAGAGTGGAGCAACGATGTGACAGACACTTCTACCATAACCGGACTGGCCGCAGGATTCTACAGCGTAATCATTACCGACTCATTGGGATGCACCGCGGAAGCCGATTTTGTGATTGACTATTTAGAAAGCGTAAGTGAGCTTTCGAACAACAACATCATCACCATCCACCCCAACCCTGCAAAAGATTTTATTGAAGTAGCATGGCCAACGGAAAAACAATTTGAACAACTCAGCTTGTTAGATGAAGCGGGACGAGAAATCTTTTCTCAAAAAATTTCTTCCAACCCACTTGTCATTTCATTGGAAGGATTGTCCCGTGGTGTGTATGTGCTGGAATTGAGTGATGCCGTTGGAAGAGTTAGCAGCAGGCAGTTGGCAGTGGGCAATTAGCAATAGGCATCCTTCGAAAACTGACATTCCAAGGTGCGTGGGGATTGTGCGATGGGGAAAGTGGAATCCGCCCGAGCTTTATCAGGTTGCTTTGCGCAGAGACCAACCGCATTTACCCACAACAGTTTCCACCCTTTCCTCCCGTATAATGCTAACACACGGTTGGAATGACATGTCACTCAAGGATGAGCATTGCCTACTGCTGCCTGCCCACTCTCTCAATCCTTATCATAATTATAGTCTCCATCGTCCAGGTGTTGACCGCGTTTCCAGATCTTGTAATCAGAAAATCTTTCTTTTACATACACCAGGAAATCATATTGTGAAGCGGACTTCATGTATTCATCACTTATGTTGATGTAGTCAATAAACGCATCGAAGTCGCTATCGTTTAGAGCTATGATTTCCCAGTCCACGTAGATGCGGAAAAGTTCTTTGAGGAGCTCGCGCTTGCGGTCGGCATTCTCCATTTCGGCCACTAGTCGTTTTGACCTTTCGGTGCGGGAAAATTGTTGGTAGAGAAAAGTGATGGGACTTTCTGCCGCATTGATTCCGCTCAACATAAAATCGTTTTTATTGTAACCCAATTTTTCTATGTCTTCCCTTATCTGATCCAAATCGCGCGGGGCGAACACCTGCACTGCCGCCAATTGCTCGTACTTGCGATCGAGATAAATAGTGAAGGTGTAGGCGGGTTTATCCAGTGAATCTTTCATGCACACATAGCGCGGCATAAACCCCAATGCACCAATCATGACAGTATCATTCTTCAAACAAGTGGCGGCAAAAGTGCCGTTGGGATTTCCGAAGCTTCCGGCTTCGCTGCGCTTGTTTATGATGTAGGTGTTGGGAATGGCCTGGTCGTTTTCATCGCGCGCTGTTCCATAAATAGTGATTTGGGAAAAAGTTTCTGCGCCCATAAAAACCATAAATAGCGCAACGATGTAATGGAATGCCGGATGTCTCAATCGGGTGTTTGTGTTTTTGTGTGTGATGAAATTTTGAAAACTATTCATTCGATTTCGGTTGGCAAGATGCATTATTGGAAACCAAGTTCCACGCCATAAGCGTGATTGTGACGCTGATGAACTGTTGATCACTACAACCCATCACTTTTTTTCTTGTCGGTGGATTTATGTGGCCAACTGTTGCACTACCTATTTTATTAACCAAACTCGCTGGCTCTTTGTTGTTTAAACATGTGGTGGAAGGAGAACGGCTTAATCAAAATCATGGATTTACAACTTTTATAAAATTCATGGTTCATGATCTATCAATAAAGTTCAAGCAACCGAATCCCGTTATCAAGAATTTCTTGAACAACCTGAATATTCTCTTAAGACGAACACAGGCTTTTGATACTATTGATACAAACGCCAGTTATCTTTTCAATTCGGACGAAACGCCAGAATACAACAATCTGAAAAAAAATTCTCACTCAATTAGTTTCGTGCAACAGCAGCAACTCCTTTCGCCAGGACCAGGCATAAAAAACAATCAGGCAATTTTTGGGCAGACAACAGCTTTGAAACTTCCCGGGAAGATTTAAGTCCTCAGGCAATACAAAACATAGGCGAGACCAATATTTTCTCACAGTTCGACAGCAGCGTAAGGGAGTTGTTCAAGGGCAAAGAAGGCGCACAGGATTTTACGCTCTTCACACGAACCACTGAAAACAATTGGTTTTTGCAGTCGGTAGAAGCAGTGGACAGTGTATCGCAGGAGTTTTCAGATTGGCTTCAGACCAAGAAAAAATTAAAAGTGGCGGTTTGAGTAGAACTAGTCCCCTCTACTTTTGAAACCAAAATCGCAATCATGGTTATGGTTATTACACCTTACGATTCATCGAAAGAAATTGAGAAAAAAATTGAGGCCCTCAATTCAGGCAAGTCAGGCAGGGCATTCAAGAAAAAGATTGATTGGTCAAAATACTTCGGCAAGGTGAAATTTGCTGGCGACCCTGTGGCACTTCAAAGGCAGTTGCGCGATGAGTAATAAAAGCCTGGTGCTGGATACCAATATCCTCATCTATTATTTCAACGGCACAAAACAACTGCGTGCCATCGTAGAGCGGCCGGACAATATCGTTTCATCCATAGTGGAACTGGAGTTGTGTTCGGGCAAATACCTCAGCAAGCCCCAGCAGCAAATCATTTCGCAACTATTGACAAACTACCAAGTGGTGCCTGTTGACCAATCCATTCTTGACATTGCGCTTCAGTTGCGGATGACATACAACCTCAAACCTATGGATTCGATTGTTGCCGCGACATCCATTAAAAAAGACGTTGCACTGTTTTCAGCCGACAAACAATTTGAAATTGTGAAGGAGTTGAAGTTTTTATTGTTCACTCCTAAGTAGTCCGCACTCCCCACTCGCGCGTGAGTGCAACTCTACCTCTGAATAAACTCGATAGTCACCTTGCGGTCGTTTGCGCTTTCAGTATTTGAACCGCGCTGCCCTACGTATTTGGTGATGAACCGTGCCTGGTCAAGGCCGCTTTGGGTAAAGAATTTTTTTACAGCGTTGGCGCGTTGTTGCGAGAGCAAAAGATTTTGTACTTCGCTACCGGTGCGGTCAGCATGGCCAGTCACAATAATGTCCAGCCGTGGGTTGCGTGCAAGAATGTCCACAACCTCATTTATCATAAGCACCGATGCGGCATTGAGTACCACCGAACTTTTTGTGAAAAACACGTCAATGCCTGATGGCAAGTTGGCAATGGGTGCCGGTGGAGGTGCAGGTAAATTGTTGGCCGTGGCATCGGGTAGAACAGCCGCGGGTTCATCGCTGAAATGGTTGACCAGTTCTACCATCATGCTGCGCAAATCATCAATTTGTTTTTGCAATACCGTGTTGGTTTCATCTTGCCGCTGCTGCCACATCCTTATCTGGTCGGCCTTCATCTCGTCTATCTGCACCTGCATATTGTCCAGTTTCAAATTCTGTTTTTCCAGTTGATGGAAAATCTTTTGGGCAAAATCATAATCCCACACCGGCCCTTTCATTTTGTCAGGATGTGTAAGCGTGGACCTGTCGGGTGCCGTAAGCATGGCATACGAGTCTTCGCTCAAGCGGATGGGCAGTGGCTCCAGCGTGGTATCGGGATCAAACATTTCTTCCATCACATCATTCAATGTGGCCTCGTCCATCATGGCCGCATCGGCACTCACATGCACCAACAGATTTTTTTCAGCAAATTCTTTCACCTCTGGTAACAGCACATTCCTGATTTCAAGTTTACAGTTTTCAAGAAACGCGTTGTTCAGGGTGCGTTCATCGAGCAACTTCGGTTTTCCAAAAGCAGAAGCATCCACCGTGCGCCCATTCAACTTGTGCAGTGTGCCCATAAGTTTGGTAGAAAATCCCTGGAAAGGTTGGCGACTTTGGTGATTAAAAAAACTTACCGAACCGTTTACAAGGCTAACCAGTTCATCCATGATTTCATCCGGAACTTTGGTGAACCTGATTTCGCTGGATTGCAGTTCCATGTTTTGGTCCAAGTAAAATGAAATGAGCGAAGAGGAAAATTGGTTGAACTCGCTGATTTCATTTGGGGATGCCGGTTGAAGAAAGTTGACCATTATAGGTCGGTGAAACTGATTGCCCAGACCGCTGGTGTCCCGCGCTGCTTCAACATTGCTGTGGTATGAAGGTGAGGATGCAATTGCACAAAGAGGCAATACGACCACAAACAATATCAGTGAACAGCGTAACACTTTTTTGAATGGCTCAAAACTACTTTTCCAATCAACGCCCCGTGAAAGTGATATATAGAGATATTCAAGGAATTATGAACAGTGGGAAAGTGCAAAAAGCAATTGGCAATAGGCAGAGGGCAGCGCATAATTACGAGACACTGTGACATAAAGTGTGTAAGTTGAATTACGGTTTGTGCGTAATTCGTCAATCGTCATTCATAATTCTTTAGCAAATACCTGATAGCTGCTTCATACCCCATCAAGCCCAATCCTGAAATAACACCACGGCAATTTCTTGCTGTAAGGAGTACCTGCCTGAAATCTTCACGGGCGTGAACATTGGAAATGTGCACTTCCACCACGGGAGTCTTGATGGCTTCTATTGCATCGGCAATGGCCACAGAAGTGTGGCTGTATCCACCCGGATTTATTATGATACCATGAGCATCCATGCCCGCTTCGTGCAGTTTGTTGATTATTTCGCCTTCCACATTGTTTTGGAAATACTCCAACTGCTCTGCGGGAAATTTTTCTTTAAGAGATTGAAGATAATTTTCAAAAGACTGGTTGCCGTAAACCTCCGGCTCGCGGGTACCAAGAAGGTTGAGGTTAGGGCCGTTGATGATGATAATCCTCTTCACAAATTACAGAAATTATTTTGCACCTCACTTGTTGAACAGGGTTTCATCATCCCACGTTCTTTCGGTAATGGCCTTATCGTTCTTGAAATAGAAGATGCCGGTTTTTGAAACCACCTTGCGGTAATAGTCCACTTTGTTGCCTATTTTAAGAGTACGTTCAATCACGATTTTATTTCCCAACTGATAAGAGTTTTCCGAGATACCTTCGGGAATGGATTCGCTTCCGGGGCGCATCATGTAATCGTCAGCATCCTTTAATCCTCCCTTGTCCTTGTCGAAAAGTTCATCGCGTTTTTCATAACTGCGGGCATCGGCTTTGCGGTTTTTATCACCAATAAAAAGCTGGTGCGAATCCTTTTTAGCCATCACGTCCATTTCATTGTCGAGCACAATTATCTTCTTTTCTTCCGCTACTTGCAGCAAACGATCCTTTTTCTCCTGTACATCGCCCACAGCGCCCGCCTGCCTTTCAGTTGCTGCTGCACTCAGGTCACCGGTATGCTTCATCACATCTTCCTTTTTTTCCTCAATTTTTTCTTCGCTCTTCTTCCGGGATTCTTCCCCGTTGTCGGCCAGGCTCAACTGATCGGTTTTTTCTTTGTTCACGTTGTATTCATTGTTCTGCCGCTGTGCATCGCCCTTCTTCTCAAAAGATTCTTTGTTGGCTGCTACACGTTCTTGTTTTTCATTGACCTTCCGCTCACTCATTTGCCGTTTGCGGTCGTCCTGTAAAAGTTTTTTATTGTTGTCTTTTTTCGTTTCTGCATTTTCCAAAGCGACACCGCGCGCATTATCGGAGCGTTGCACAAACTCCTGGTTGTCGGCCAGTGCCTCCGCTTTATCTTCTTGGGTTTGCAGGGCGCTGCGTGTATTGAGAATATCGCCCTGGCGCTGGATGCGAGTCATAGCATCCTTCTTGTTATTTACCTCGTCAGATTGTGCGGCAAGTTTCTCGCCTGAATTCGCGTTGGCACTCAGTGCAGCGGTGCCCTGTTTTTGTCCTTCGGCTTTATCCCAATTATCAATTCGTTGATTTTCCGATTCTTCAACATGAGAGGAGTGGAAGTATTCCGTCCGCTTTTTCTTTTCCTCTACATCCACGTTCTTGGCTTGTTCTCCACTGATGCGGGCATCACGGTAGTATTTCTCCACTTCATCTTCCTTAGCCCGGTCCACGTTGCTTTCGAACTGGCTGCGCAATCGTTCAGCCTCCTCTTCTTCCCTTCTTTTGTCAGCAGCAAGTTCTTCTTCCGCGAGCCTTTCCTTGTCGAGTCGTGCCAACCGTTCTTCTTCAGCCAGGCGCTCTTGTTCACTGAACTTCGCTTTCAAGGCTTCTTCCTGCTTTTTCTTTTCTTCTTCTTTCAGCCTGTTTGCTTCGGCCAGGTCGTTGGAAGACTTATTGCCGATGTCGGCAAGCATTTCATCAATTCTGGTAATTCGTGTTTTGGGATATTTTTCGTTGGACTTGAGCCCAAGTGCTGCTTCATATTCTGTTTTGGCTTCCTGCAATTTCTCCAGGTCGAAAAGAGTATTGCCTTGGTCAATGTGCCGCTGATACTCTTTATCTATTCTTTCTTTCTCCGCATTGGCTTCGTTGCTTGCACGATCGCCCTCTTCTTTCGCTGCAAGATCGGCTAAAATTTCGTCAATTTCAGCTACCCTGTCTATTGGCAATTGTTCATCCGGTTTCAACCCGGAGGCTTCAGTAAAATTGTTTCTTGCCGCGTCATAAGTTTTGTCCTTCATGTTGCGTTCGCCAATAGTGATAAGGTCGTTGTACCGTTTTTCAAGTTCAGCTTTCTTTCCAGCTTCCAAAAGCATTTTGTCGAGTTCAATCTGGGCTTTGGTTATTTGTTCCTTTGGATAAATTTCATTGGGCATAAAGCCAGATGCTACGCGATATTTTTCAATGCTCACCGCATAATCCTTGTTGTTGAATTTGGAATCCGCATCAGCAATAATTTCATCATACTTCTCCTTATTGGCCAGGCCTGCAAGCAGTTTTTCTATCTCAGCGAGTTTATCTTTAGGAAGGCGTTCCCCCGGTTTCATGTTCGATGCGTCCTGATAATTCTTTTTTGCATCATTGTAGTTTTTGGCTTTCAGATATTTCTCTCCATCGGCTAGAAGTTTCTGGTATTTCGCCTCGCTATCCTTGTTCGCCATTTCTTCATCGAACTTCTTTTTAGCATCGGCATACTTTATCAAGGCTGGTGGGTCCTCAGGAAATATTCTTAGGGCTGCTTCGTATTTATCCACCGCTTCACCGTATTTCTTTTCCATCATTTTCTGGTCGCCTTTAAGAATCAGGTCATCAAACTCCTTCTTGAGTTTATCGAGATTGCCTGCCAGATTTTTCAGCCGTTCAAACTCCGCTGCAATTTTATCCTGCATGCGTTCCGTGTAATCGAAATCCCAGGCAATGGAGTTTTTGATGGGGTCGAAATCCGCCTTGCCAATGGGTTCCTTGAGAATATTATCATTAAAGCCTTCCACATTTTTGAAGAGACTCATATCCACGGTAACATCAAAGCCTCCGGTGCGGTCTTCCTGTGGGATATTCCGCGTATCAATGCGGACAAATTTTGAAGTATAGCCATCCTTGGTGAACTTGAGATCGTAAGTAAACCCCAGTGGGACATAGAAATCGTATTTGCCCGATCCCTCCACTTTATAAGTATCGTGAAGCTGGCCATCCTTTAAAATCTGGACAGTAAGGTCTTCTAGTCTTTTTTCGGTCGCTGCGTCCACAATCTGGCCGTAGAATTTGGCCTCATCAGCCTTCTGAGCTGTTAATGAACTAACAGCAAAGGAGAAGAGAATGGCAAGAACTCCCCGGACTATTGCATGGCTCCGAAATGTTGAATTCATGGTTGACGGCATATTGGTTTCTAATTTAGACTGTATGATGCTTGCAGTTCTATTTTCCACAAAACGTAAAAGTAGAGGTTTTAGTTTGCATGGCTCACTGGTTTTTTTGCCAAATTTTCAAGCTGTATTGTTCAACACTCTTTGGGTTCAGCACATTCACGAACTTGTCTTGCAACAGCCGCAGAAACACGCTCGCCATCAATGGCAGCACTTACAATACCCCCGGCATAACCTGCGCCCTCGCCACAGGGGAATAAATTGTGAATCTGGGGATGATGCAAAAATTCTTTGTCGCGCGGAATTCTTACCGGTGATGAAGTGCGCGACTCCGGTGCTACAAGTACTGCCTCATTAGTATAGTATCCCTTTATTTTTTTTCCGAAACTCACCAACGCTTCGCGAAGTGTTTCAACAATAAATGATGGAAGTAATTCATCCAGCCTCACACTGGCCAAGCCGGGCTGGTAGGAACATTCCGGAAGTGTTGCAGAAAGTTTCCCCTCCACAAAATCAATCATGCGCTGGGCAGGAATTGTTTGGGTGCTTCCAGCCGCTTCCCAGCATTTCTTTTCGACCGATTTCTGGAATTCAATTCCCGCAAGTGCGCCTAACGGATGGACTGCGGGTATATCATCCCAATTGACGGGAACCACAATTCCGCTGTTGGCCCATGGGTTATTTCTTTTGGAAGGCGACCAGCCATTAGTAACTACTTCGCCCGGTGAGGTGGCGCAGGGAGCAATGATGCCACCTGGGCACATACAAAAACTGAATGCATTTCTATTTCCTGATTGGTGAACGAGTTGATAAGATGACGGAGGAAGAAATTCGCTGCGTGTTTCGCAATGGTATTGAGCGCGGTCAATCAAGGCTTGTAGATGCTCCACCCGCACACCCAGGGCAAACGGCTTAAATTCAATAGCAATTTTTTTGTGCTCGAGAAGATGAAAAATATCGCGGGCCGAATGACCGGTGGCCAGCACCACTTGCCAGCATTTCATTTCATGCATCGCATCATTTTCATCCTGTAGAAAAACAGAGTGGATGAAATTTTTTTCATCCACAGAAAAGTCAACAAGGCGCGAATTGAACCTCACCTCTCCCCCACTCTTTATTATTTGTTCGCGAAGTGAGGTTACAATTTTGGGAAGTTTATTCGTGCCAATATGCGGATGAGCATCGCTGAGTATGCTTTCATCAGCACCAAACTGCACGAAAGTTTCCAGGATTGAATTCACATCACCGCGTTTGGTAGAACGTGTGTAAAGTTTTCCATCGCTAAAAGTTCCTGCTCCCCCTTCCCCGAAACAGTAATTGGAATCGGGATTTACGATATGATGTTTATGAATGGCCGCTATGTCGTGCCTGCGTGCACGAACATCAACACCACGCTCGATCACCACCGGCTTCAATCCCAGTTCAATCAATTTCAACGCTGCAAATAGCCCGGCTGGACCGGCACCCACAACGAGCACCGGATAACCATACTGCACATCAGGAAAAATTCTATCTTGAATTCGCGAAGAAATTTTTTCACCAGCGCTGAATAGTTCAATGCGCATGTTTATTTTCACTTCACGCTGCCTAGAATCCACGCTTCGCTTAAGAATTCTAAAATCGGAAAATACCATTGCCTCCGCTGCTAAGGCGGCACTAATGGCTTCCCGGTCGGTAGCGGTTTCAGGGCTGAGTGATTTTTCAACAATGCGCGGCACTGCGGACAAAAGTATCAGGCCAGCGAATTTTTTCCATTTACTGTCCGGCTACTTTTGGCGACCAAAAATTTATCAGCCGCTCATGCCCACATTGTCTAAATCTGTTATCCAATTCAAGAGGTCAGGCTTGAGCAATGACGAACTTATCACGTTGTATCGCTCCATACTCATGCCGAGGCTCATTGAGGAAAAGATGTTGAGCCTGTTGCGGCAGGGAAAAATTTCCAAATGGTTTAGCGGCTTTGGTCAGGAAGCCATAAGTGTGGGTGCAGGGCTGGCTATGAAGGCGGATGAGTACATACTTCCTATGCACCGCAATCTCGGAATTTTTACATCACGAAATCTCCCCCTCGAAAAACTTTTCGCGCAATTCCAGGGAAAAGAAAATGGTTTCACCAATGGGCGCGACAGGTCATTTCATTTCGGAACGAAAGAGCATCACCTGGTGGGTATGATTTCGCACCTGGGACCTCAACTCGGCATTGCCGATGGCATCGCACTGGCATCAAAACTTGGAAATGAAAAGAAAGCCACATTGGTTTTTTGTGGTGATGGTGGTGCGAGCGAAGGCGATTTTCACGAAGCGTTGAACGTGGCCACAGTATGGGATTTGCCTGTAATTTTCGGAATAGAAAACAACGCATGGGGACTGAGCACACCCAGCCGCGAGCAATTTCGTTGCGCACAATTTATTGATAAAGCCATAGGATACGGAATGCCGCAGGCCGATGCAATTCAACTGGACGGCAACAACATCATCGAAGTTTTCAACACGGTAAAAAGAGTGGCTGAAAGCATTGGCGAAAATCCCCGGCCTGTTATTCTTGAGTTTATGACCTTCCGACTGCGCGGCCACGAAGAGGCCAGTGGCACAAAATATTATCCCGAAGGACTCATCCCACAATGGGAGAAAAAAGACCCGGTGAACAATTTTGAATACTGGTTATTGGAACAAGGAGTGCTGCACGATGAGAGCGTGTTGAACATCCGCAGCGGAATGAAGTTGGAAATAAACAATGCATTGAAAAGCACATTCGAACAACCCTTGATTATTCCATCAACCCATAAAGAAACAGCGGATGTATTTAAACCGTTTGACAACAAAATCATTTCACCAGATACCGAACGAAAATCTGAGAGAAGGATGATTGATGCAATCAGTGATGGACTTCGGCAAAGTATGCAGCGACATCCCCATCTTGTGTTGATGGGACAAGACATTGCTGAGTACGGTGGAGTTTTTAAAGTGACAGAAGGAATGGTGGAAGAATTTGGAAAGGATCGTGTGCGAAATACTCCTCTTTGCGAAAGCGCAATTTTGGGAGCCGCACTTGGCCTTTCTATAAAAGGATGGAAAGCAATGGTGGAAATGCAGTTTGCCGATTTTGTAACCTGCGGCTTTAACCAGATAATAAACAACCTTGCAAAACTGAATTATCGCTGGAAGGAAAATGCCGATGTTGTGGTGCGCATGCCTACGGGGGCAAGTGTAGCTGCCGGTCCATTCCACAGCCAAAGCAATGAAGCCTGGTTTTTTCATACTCCCGGGTTGAAGATTGCCTACCCCGCATTTCCATATGATGCCAAAGGCCTTTTATGCCAGAGTTTCGAAGACCCCAACCCTGTAATGTTTTTTGAACACAAAGCACTTTATCGAAGTGTGAGCGGTCCTGTGCCCGATGATTTTTACACCATTCCATTCGGTGTTGCCAACTTGCTGCGTGAAGGAAAAGATGTGACCATCGTGACCTATGGATTAGGAGTTCACTGGGCAATTAAACACCTGGATGAAAACAAAGAAGTAAGTGCCGACCTCATTGACTTGAGAACGCTTGCTCCACTCGACATGGAAACGATTTATGCTTCAGCGAAAAAGACAGGCCGTGTTTTGGTGCTGCATGAAGACTCACTCACCGGTGGTATTGGTGGTGAGATAGCCGCGCTCATTTCTGAAAATTGTTTTGCACACCTCGATGCACCGGTTATGCGCTGCGCAAGCCTGGATACACCTATTCCATTTGCGGCAGAACTTGAAAATAATTTCCTTGCCAACGACAGGCTGGAGGACAAACTTTTTCAACTTTTGAACTACTGATTGCAACCCATAAAGATTTTTATTGGATTGGGAAACGCGAACGTTCCTATCTTGCCCCAACCTTGATATAAACTTTCTGATAAATGACCACCAACAGGGAAAGCGTTCGACTTGCAGTACACACTATGCTCAACGATGTGATTGAACAGGGATTTCATTTCCTGGTTAACCAGTCGCAACATTCCGATGAAGTGAATCGCATTATTAAAGAAGCTACTGATGAGCTGAACTACCAGTTGTTAAAACTGGATGCACACAATTTCGCAACAGATTCAGAGCAACTGGAACAGCATTTCCAGACCATGAACAAGGATGTTCACAGGAAAAGTCTCGAACTTCTTTCCCGGCTACAGAAAATTCAGATAGATTCAGGAGTGAAGGTGGGTGAGTTTAAATCTGATTGATCATTTTGCTCACCTGTTTCAATTGGTCCTTCATCATTCCCTTCGTATCGTACTTTTTAGCTTCATTGAGCAGGTTTATGGCTTCCCTTTTTTTCCTTTTGTTGGCGGTGAGCACAGAGAGGTTCATGAAGACCATTGCCTTATCATGATCATAGCGCAAACCTGAACTAAGGGCTTGCTTAAAGTATTTCTCGCTTTGAGCAAAACTGTTTTTGTCGGCATTGGCCGTTCCCATTAGAAGATAGTAGTACCCCTGTTGTCTCTTCCACAAATGCGCGGGATTGATTTGGTCGAGATACTTGCGTGCTTTATCCATTTTTTGGCTGCGTAATGCGAACATCGCCCGAATGATGCGAATGCTGCGGAACACAAGAAACGAAGCCACAATAGCTGCCAGCGAAACTATAATCCCCCAAAGAATTTCACCTTCGGTAAACAGCCAAACAGCAAGTGCAATCATGCCAGCTGCAATCACTCCTTTAATAATTCTTGTGTCAATCATTTTTATTTTGTTTCTGAAAAAAGTGCGCAAACCTAATGAGGAGACGTGATGTGAGTTACGGTAGTTATCGGGATGTACTATCAGATATGAGACAATGCCATCAGACATCCGATGTCGTCAAATCAGCATTCCGAAGAAGAATCGAGACTTCGTTTCACTCAGCAGCTACATATCGGCACATGCCCAAACCTTCTTTATTTTTACCACTGCTTAAACATTCTTATTAACCACACCATGAAACATTTTCTTACCATTTGTTTTGCCCTAAGTTTTCTTTCTCAAGTTTCAACACAAGTTCATACAGTAAAATTCAACGCAACTTTTGTTGCCACCAACAGGCCGATAGGAGGAGTTGGCTATGAACTCGCTTTCGATTCGTCACGCTTCTCTTTTTCACTAAATCTGGAAGTTGGGCGCTACGCACAGGATGAACTTTCTACACAAAACAGTTCTATATCGGGCTATTCGTTGACTGGCTTGGGACTCATGCCCGAAGCGCGGCATTACTTCGGAATCTTTGGCGAAAAATCACCACTGGGATTTTTTGCCAGTGGTTTTGGCCGGGCCAGATTGTTGAAGGAAATTACACAACATGGCATTACGCCCAACCCTACCGGTTTCCAGTTCGATTCGCCCTCCACTGAAGTTGACACCGGAATGAGTTACGATATCGGAATGGCGCTCGGGTATAAAACTCCCGGCAAATTGCAAGGTCTTCATGTGGAGGCGGTGCTGGGATACGGAATAAGTAAAAGCAGGCTGTTTGGCGACACTGGATTCCAGCAGCATTTCATTCGGTTCGACTTGTTCCTATGTGGAATTTTGACTTCAAAGAAAACTGCAGAGCCGGAGGATTTTGTCTGGTAAATAAAGGCGCGATTAGTTTTGGCGGCCAATTATTTCCCCTCATCAATGGCTAAAAAAAATACCGGTATCAACATTTTCAAATTCCGGGTGGTAATAGACGCAGAACAGGATGTATTCCGTGATATTGAAGTTGAAACAGACTCTTCATTCGAGGTATTCCATAACTCAATTCTTGATGCGTTCGATTTCGAAAGTGGCGAAATGGCCTCCTTCTACATGAGCAACGAAAGTTGGGAAAAGGGTCTTGAAATTCCGTTGACGGAAATGGGATCGAAGGAGGAAGGAAGTGTGGCCACCAGCATGAAGAGCACAAAACTGGGCGACATGGTGTCCAAACCATCGGAGAAGATTTTATACGTGTATGATTTTATGCGCATGTGGTGCTTTTACATCGAGTTGGTGGAGGTGAAGAAAGACAAACCTTCCACCATTTACCCTCGTGTGGCTATGGCTTTCGGTGATGCCCCATCGCAGGATTCGAAAGAGATGGATTTGTATGGCAGCGAGTTTTCCGAAGAAGAGTTTGATGAGTTGAACGCCCCTGATGACGATGATGAGAATGATCTGGGCAATGATGATGTACAATTCGATGAAGATGAATTGGGGGGAAGCATTAGTGAGAAGGATGACTATTGAAATTGAAAATTGTCGGAGACAGAAAACAAAACGCTCATTGTGGTCCTTGGGCCCACTGCATCGGGAAAAACTTCTGTTGCTATAGAACTAGCCCGTCATTTTTCCACCGAAATACTTTCTGCTGATTCGCGCCAGTTTTTTCGCGAACTAAATATTGGTGTTGCTCGTCCATCACAAGAACAACTTCAGGCTGTGAGGCATCACTTCATTGCTTTCATTTCCATACACGGACATTACAGTTCCGGCACGTTCGAACATGATGCCCTTCGGTTGCTCGAACATCTTTTCTCAACACATGATGTGGTGATTTGTGCCGGTGGTTCTGGTCTATACATTCAATCGTTACTGAATGGGATGGATGATTTGCCTTCTGACATTCAGTTGAAAATGAAATGGGCACATGAACTGGAAAAAAATGGAATCGAATCGCTGCAAAAGGAACTGGAACTGCGCGATGCAGAATACTTCGGCCAGGTGGATACAGCAAATCCTTCCCGTCTTATGCGCGCGTTGGAAGTAATCGAACTGACGGGGCAGAAGTATTCAACCCTTCGCAGCAGGCAAAAAGCAAAGCGGCCATTTCGAATTTTGAAAATTGGATTGGATGTGCCTCGCGATTTGTTATACCAAAAAATTGATGCGCGTGTAAATGAAATGATGGATGCGGGATTGGAGCAGGAGGCAACATCACTTTTTCCATTTCGCCATTTCAACTCATTGAACACCGTTGGCTACAAAGAATTATTTGAGTACTTCGAAGGCAAGTGTTCGCTACCCGATGCCATCGAAAAAATAAAGCAGCACACCCGCAACTACTCCAAACGCCAGCTCACCTGGTGGAGGCGTGATGAGGAAATTACATGGATGAGTCCGGAGAATTCGTCCATTCTCAACTTCGCAAGTGCCACAACTAAAAAGGCATCAAGTTGAATTCAAAATACGGTATTCACCCGAATTCCTTCACTACATACTTTGGTTTCTTTGCCCCAATAATTTTAAATCCAAAGCGAAATGAAAAAACAATTTTTTTTAGTAATGATTGCTGCAACGCTTTTGTTGCTGAACCATGCCCTCCTGTCCGGTCAGTCTCTTTCTGTAGAAAACACTTATGAGATTACTGGAAAAGCCAATCGGGGATTTCTCGGAAACATCAACATTGATGAGCCAAAGGATCTTCTCGAGCTCACGTATGTCACCAAGTCAAATGATCGCATGGTGAAATTTGAAACTTACCAATTTGATCTTGATTTTAATTTCAAAAACCTGATAACTGATGAACTGGAATTCGAAAAGGCACACGCCAAGTACAAGTGGTTTCGCTACAAGGGCGAAGAATACCAGGTGGAAGCTATCAGCGTGGAAGCGAACCTGGTGGGCACGCTTGTGCTGAGAAAGAAGCTCATCACCTACAAATGGAGTTGGTTCTGGGGCGGCTACGATAAAACCGTGAAACTTCTGGAAAAGGTGAAACCGAAAAATGATGAAGGCAACAAATACTTCCTGTGGGCTAAGGCGGAGAATGACCAAACAGGTGAAGTGCTGGTGATAGTGGGCGAAAAGGCTGGAATGAAAAAAGGTGCGGATGCAAATGCGTTTCGCAAGAACTTCTCAGCTCTCATCATCAACAAAGACCTGGACGTAACCAATACTCAGAATTTTAATTTCGACCATCCTCAACAATTGCTCAGCAGGTTCATCGTTTCGAAAGAAGACAATTCTGAAGATGAGTCGGATGATATTTCCAGTAGCGATCTCGCTCTTGTATTTGCACCGATGGGTGGATCCGGATTAAAAAAACTTGCTGATCCTGATCCGAAAAATTACACCTACGTTCGCGTGGCCAACGATGCCAACATCATGCAACGCTCACCATTGCCCACACCAAATGCAATCTGGGCTGTAAACAGCATAAACACCGTAGATGGCTACACCTATATATATGGGCCTGCAAAAGCTGATGATAAATATGCGGACGAAGTGATTCCACCCGGAACTGCCACTGATGAAATGAAATGGGAGTCATTCCAGATTGCCAAACTGAACAGCAATGGTTTGCAATGGATCAGCGCTCCTTCTATTGATGAATTTGAAACCAAGGCGCAGGCAGGACCAACTCAGAAAAAAGTACCGGCTTACAAAGGCAAAAAATTCCGCTCAGCAGGGATCGTAATTGCACAGGGTGAAGAAATTTTCATCATGGGACAAAACTTCAAGAAGAACCAGGACGGCTCACGCGATTTCACGGACCCCATCATGTTTCATTTCTCTGGCAAGGGCGACTTGAAAGCTCAATATGGGATTCATCGCGAGGAAAATAACCAATTGGCGAAGTCTACTCCCTGCTATCAGGATTTGATTCTTAGCAATGATGGAAAAGGAGTTTACTGGTTAGTGGGCGAAGTGAAAGGTGTTCGTGAAGACAAGGAACTCAGCAACATGACGTACAAAGTTCTACTGTACCCCAACGTGGGAAAAGTCAATTTGACGGCAGCAACCATTGGTGATTTTGTTCCTTTTGGCCAGGAGAAATACTACCTTAATAATGGCTTTCCTTTTCTGCCGATTGACACACAAAATTCAATCGCATTCTTTGGTGAAACCAAAAATGGGAAAACACTTTGGTTTGGAAAAATGCCAACAGAGTAACGACAAATCAACCTGTCAAAAAAAAGAAACCCCGTCAACGCAATTGCATGACGGGGTTTGTTTTTACTGGCAACAGCTAACGCCTAGTCTTCCTCGCCATTTTCATCGTCATCATCATCTTCTTCTTCTTCGGCTTCACGCCTGAGTAGATTTCCATCAGCGTCAAAAATGTAATCCACTTTGCCTACTTCTGCTTCGAATGTGATGGCGCGGGTAGCAGCCACAATGCGTGTGGCCTCCGATATTTTTTTTCCGCCAAGGCTTTGCTTCACATAGTCAGAAACTTTTGCCGGCAATTCTGAAACGGGAATTTCAGTTTCTGTTTGAACCAGTGCAGCGGAGGCGTTGTACAAAACCGAAGTTTCAATTCCATATTGTTTCCACTCCGCCTCGTACATCGCGTCTTCCATTTCCCACGATGCCGATTTCGCTTCAGGATAAGCCGATGTGAAAGCAGATTTCACATTAGCTGGTACGTCAGTTTTCTTTTGTGATGACACATTGAACACAATGGCCACCAATGAGATTGTAAATAATGTTGTTTTCATTGTTTAATTTTTTATGGGGCAAAATTGAAGCAAGATTCTGAATACATTCTGTGCATTCCCGTTGTGTAATGTTATGAAATTGGTTTGGCTAAGATTGAATAAAACCCACCGAGGTTTCCGCGGAGAGAATATACGCAGTGCTGATTTCTCCATTCTTTTACTGCCACTGCTGCGCAGTATTGTATTGTTGTCGGCTTAAATATGCGACTTGCGATTCCCTTTCTGTGGGGGAAGAGTGTGAGCGGAACCTTAAACAAGTATTCTATGGTATCTGAAGTGTGGGACTCAACAAAGGATTACATCAAATCCAAATTCGGCAATCCGTTTTTTGGAACTCTGATCATAGTCTGGCTCATCTGGAATTGGCGGTTGTGGTTTGGCCTGTTCACATTTGATGAAGATACATTGCAGGAAGGAAAACTGAAATACATAAGCGACTATTTCACAAAGGACAATTTTTTCTCCAACTTAAGCATTACGATATTACTAACGTTCGCGGCAGTTCCTTTAAGAAGTCTCCCGACTTCAAACCTCTCACTCCCCTACCCGCTTTCTCCCGCTCCTAAAATCTAGCTTCGCATTGTTCATCAAACGCATAAATCCGTTGACATGAAAACAGCGAATGAAACAGAGCACACCATCTACAACCTTGATGTTGAATTCTCAAATACCACATTCACTACTTTTGTGAAGTATGATTGTTCGCTTTGAAAACAAAAAAGTACGGGAGTTGTATGAATTGGAAATCAATCAATGCGTGTTCAAATTCAAAATTGCAGAGGATGTAGTGAGTAAATACAAGAAAAGAATCAGACAGTTTCTGGCAGCACCGGATTTTGAAACAATAGCAAAAATCAATTCCCTGAATCTTGAAAAATTGAAAGGTGACAGAAAAGGTCAATGGTCAGTAAGAGTGAACAAACAATTCAGAATTTGCTTCACAAAATTGAATCCATCAGAAGTGTCAATTGAAATAGTAGAACTAACAGATTACCACTAAAAATGAAAACAGCAAACGAAATAACACCAACTGAAGTCACTCACCCGGGCGAGTTTTTAGCTGAAGAAATCGTGTACCGTGGTTTGACAAAAAAGTACGTTGCAGAATTAATGGGCTTATCGCCAACGGTACTAAGCGAAATCATTTCCGGCAAACGAAACATTACAGCAATCACAGCAATCAAGCTGGAACATGCTCTTGAAATAAGTGCATTGTACTGGCTCAATTTGCAGACATATTACGATTACTATACCTTGAAGTGGAGCCTTGAAGACGCTCAGACAAAACGCAGAAAAGTTGCTTGAAAAATTGTCTCAGATGACCGGATAATATTTGTTCAATAATTCATTGGAAACCCATGCAAGTCCAAACCCCTTACAGCCCCAAAAACAAAGTCCGCATTGTAACAGCCGCCTCGCTGTTCGATGGGCATGATGCAGCCATCAACATCATGCGCAGAATTATACAAAGCACAGGTTGCGAAGTAATCCACCTCGGCCACGACCGCAGTGTGGAAGAAGTGGTGAACTGCGCCATTCAAGAAGATGCACAAGCCATTGCCATCACATCCTATCAAGGCGGGCACACAGAGTATTTCAAATACATGTATGATTTGCTGAAAGAAAAAGGCGCAAGTCATATCAAGATTTTTGGAGGAGGAGGAGGAACAATTCTTCCTTCCGAAATAGAAGAACTTCAGAACTATGGCATCGCGCGCATTTATCATCCTGATGATGGTCGCGCAATGGGATTGCAGGGAATGATAAATGACCTTGTTCAAAAGAGTGATGTGCCAACAGGTTATCAATTGAATGGTGAAGTGGGACACCTCAGCGCGAACGACCACGGCTCCATTGCACGATTGATTTCAGCAGCAGAAAATTATCCCGAACAGCACAAAGATGAGTTGAAGAAAATTCAGGACATCGCTGCAAAGCGCTCCCTCGCCTTTGGAGAGGGCCGGGGTGAGGTAATACCTGTCCTCGGAATTACCGGAACCGGTGGTTCAGGAAAGTCTTCGATGGTAGATGAAATCGTGCGAAGATTCTTACTTGATTTTCCTGATAAAAACATTGGAATCATTTCCGTTGATCCATCTAAACGCAAAACGGGCGGAGCATTATTGGGCGACAGAATTCGCATGAACTCGATTCGCAATCCAAGAGTTTACATGCGTTCGCTGGCAACGCGTCAAAGCAATCTTGCTTTATCAAAACATGTTGCAGAAGCAGTCGCCATTCTCAAAGCAGCGAAGTTTGATTTAATCATTCTTGAAACTTCCGGCATTGGACAAAGCGACACAGAAATAATGGACCACAGCGATGTGGCCTTATACATAATGACTCCGGAGTTTGGTGCAGCCACACAATTGGAGAAGATTGATATGCTCGACTTCGCAGATGTAGTTGCAATAAACAAATTCGACAAGCGCGGTTCGCAGGATGCATTGCGGGATGTGCGCAAACAATACAAACGCAATCATCAATTGTGGGACGCTGAGGATGATTCGCTGCCTGTTGTTGGCACCATTGCCTCACAATTCAACGACCCGGGAACCAACGAACTCTACATCAAACTCATCCATCAAATTGCTGAAAAGACAGGCGCAGATTTGAAATCAGCTTTCTTCCACACCAACGAGATGAGCGAAAAGATTTTCATCATCCCACCAAACCGGACACGCTACTTGAGCGAGATAAGCGAGAACAATCGTGCTTATGACAAGTGGGCAAATGAACAAGCCATCATTGCAGACAAACTTTACGCACTCAATTCTTCCATCACACTGATTGAAGAAAGTGCAAACAAGAAAGATGACGAAGCACTTTCCATTCTCAAATCCTCCTTCGACAGAATAAAACTCGACCTCGACCCGCACAATTGGGAAATCATTTCTACATGGAATGCGAAACGTGCGCTCTACAAAAACGCTGAGTACAAATTCATGGTGCGCGATAAAGAAGTGCGAATCCAGACCCATACCGAAAGTCTTTCGCACCAAATGATTCCTAAGGTGGTCACACCATCTTACCGCAGTTGGGGAGATATTTTGAATTGGGTTCTTCAAGAAAATGTGCCGGGAGAATTTCCATACACTGCCGGTCTCTATCCATTCAAGCGTGAAGGCGAAGACCCCGCAAGGATGTTTGCCGGTGAAGGCGGCCCGGAAAGAACCAACAAACGTTTTCATTACGTCAGTCATGGATTGCCCGCTAAACGTTTGTCAACTGCCTTCGACAGCGTGACACTTTACGGCAACGACCCTGACCATCGTCCGGACATCTATGGTAAAGTGGGCAACAGCGGTGTTTCCATTTGTTGTCTTGATGATGCGAAGAAATTGTATTCCGGTTTCGACCTCGCTGATGCGAAGACTTCTGTGAGCATGACCATCAACGGCCCTGCTCCTATGCTGCTTGCGTTCTTCATGAATGCCGCCATTGACCAGCAATGCGAGAAACACATCAAAGAGAATAAGTTGGAAAAGGAAGTGGAGAAGAAACTGAAATCAAAGTATGATGACAATGGACTTCAACGACCGAAATATCAATCCGCTGATTCTCCTATCTCAATACCCAATACCCAATACTCAAATCTTCCTGAAGGAAATGATAGCCTCGGCTTAATGCTTATTGGCATCACCGGTGAAGAAGTTTTACCAAAAGATGTTTACGAAAAAATAAAAGCCTACACACTTTCGCAAGTGCGCGGCACGGTACAGGCCGACATTTTGAAAGAAGACCAGGCGCAGAACACGTGCATTTTCTCTACTGAGTTTGCGCTGCGCCTTATGGGTGATGTGCAGGAGTATTTCATCGAGAAAAAAGTGCGCAACTTTTATTCGGTTTCTATCAGCGGCTATCACATTGCGGAGGCCGGTGCGAACCCCATTACACAACTTGCATTCACGCTTTCGAATGGCTTCACCTACGTGGAGTATTACCTCTCGCGTGGTATGGATATCAACGAGTTTGGGCCGAACCTTTCGTTCTTCTTCAGCAATGGAATAGACCCGGAATACGCAGTGATTGGAAGAGTGGCGCGCAGGATATGGAGCAAGGCCTTGGCAAAAAAATATGGTGCAAATGCACGCGCTCAGATGTTGAAGTACCACATCCAAACAAGTGGTCGCTCACTGCATGCACAAGAGATCGACTTCAACGACATCCGCACAACATTGCAAGCGCTGTATGCGATTTACGACAACTGCAATTCGCTGCACACGAATGCATACGATGAAGCCATCACTACTCCAACCGAAGAAAGCGTGCGCAGAGCAATGGCCATTCAACTCATCATCAACAAAGAATTAGGTCTTGCCAAAAATGAAAACCCATTGCAGGGTTCATTCATCATTGATGAGTTGACCGACCTGGTGGAAGCGGCTGTGTTGAGTGAGTTCGACAGGATAACCGAACGCGGTGGAGTGTTGGGCGCCATGGAAACCATGTATCAGCGAAGTAAAATCCAGGAAGAAAGTTTGTACTACGAAACACTGAAACACGATGGCCGCTTTCCGATTATCGGTGTGAACACATTCCTTTCATCCAAAGGTTCGCCCACCATACTTCCCAAAGAGGTGATACGTGCCACCGAAGAAGAAAAGGAATACCAGATAAGCATGTTGAAGAACCTGCAAGCTGCGAACGCAACACAATCTGCCGAGGCACTGAAGCGCGTTCAACAAGCCGCCATCCAAAACCAAAACATGTTTGCCGAATTGATGGAAGCAGTAAAGTCTTGTTCGCTTGGCGAATTGACGCAGGCCATGTTCGAAGTGGGTGGGCAGTACCGGAGGAATATGTGAATCTTACTTTTCATTATTAAAGAAAATGACAATGAGTATCGCAGAAAAACAAGTGGAGTTAAGCAGAAGGCTCTTACACATCAGCAATCCCAAAATGCTGAATCAGATTGAGAAATTTCTGGATGGTAACCTGGCTACCTTATGGGATGAAATCCCCGACAAGATAAAATCAGACTTCAAGCAAAGCATAGCTCAGTTAGATGCAGGAAAATTCATTTCTAATGAAGAAGTTTTTAATGAAGCAAATCAACGATGGAATACAAAGTCGTCTGGTCGCCAAAAGCGAAGCAAGGCTTCTTCGAAGTAGTTAAATACCTGGAAGCGAATTGGTCGCCACATGTAGTTGATGACTTTCTGAAAAAGACATTCACTACCATTAAGCGAATTGCTCAAAAGCCATTTTCATCAAGGGCTTCCATTACGAGTGGTTGTTATGAAGTGCTGGTGACAAAACACAATCTGATGATCTACCGCGTGAAGGATGAAATGGTTCAGGTAATCATTATTTGGGACACCCGGAGAAACCCTAAGAAGAAAATGAGAGCGATGAAGACCGGCATGAGAAGTTTCGATTCGACACAGAAACGATGAAGCACAACCAAAACATGTTTGCCGAATTCATGGAAGCAGTAAAGACTTGTTCCCTTGGCGAATTACCGCAGGCCATGTTCGAAGTGGGCGGGCAGTACCGGAGGAATATGTGAATCTTACTTTTGATTATTAAAGAAAATGACAATGAGTATCGCAGAAAAACAAGTGGACTCGTGCGCCTGGCATCTTTCGGCAAAGATAAATACGATGACGAAAACGAAACCAAATACAATAACTATATAATATATGATAGCGCCAATGGCAGCGGCAATATCCGAGAGGACGACCTGGGCCCAGGCCTCAACGCGAATCCGGATTTCCCGGAAATACAGAGCACCCATATATTCAGCGTCTTTGGCGACCCCATACTCCCTTACCAGATAGACTTCAGCGACACCACCACAGGCGAACCCACCACCTGGATCACCATTGCCGAAGGCACCTCATTAACTAATGTCACAGCATTAAGCCGGGGATGGTCAGACCTAACACCGTTTATGATAATAAAGAATGCGAGTGGAGATACGGTGCATTATAAAGTGGTGAAGGGGTAGTAAGGGAATTAAGAATTGAAGGTGAGCGCTGCGCGTGCCCTGATTAGCGAAACGAATTATACCTATTATATATGGCAAGCGGCATAAACATCAAAGGCTTCTGGATAACTCATCTAGAGCCGTTCATGGTCAGAGAAAGAGTGGAATACTTCTTCAGCCCAAAGGATGGATACAGTATTAACATTTTCTATTTAGCTGATAAAATGATGGCGATAGATCCATCACACGAACTTAATTACCAGAATGACTTCCTCTTGAAAATTTATAGTCAAAGTGCAGAGAGTGCATTGTTGCAAATGATTCCATGGTCAGCTATTAAGCATATTGGGTTTTCTACACAAACAAAACAAAACTGGCCATTGCTGAAATTTGCCTACGGTCGCTGAATCATGCGGTCTTTTAAGAAGTCTCCAAACCCGCACATCCTCCCCCGATTCTTCGGGAAGGGGAATCCATCCATTTGAAATCCCACCACCCTTTGTTTGATATTTCCACAATTACCGCAACCCCGGTAGTGCATCTCACGTTTTATTTGTATCTGGAAAAAATCAGCAACAATTTTATGATGAAGAATTTACTTGCAATGACAATGTTCACCCTGTGCACCGCTGGAACGTATGCACAACTCAACCACGGTGGCGAGCCGCTCAACTGGGCAGATAAACATCTATCAACCGATATTCCTTTCATAGAAACCTCAGCGATTGATCGTGTACAACTTGCTGCTGAAGACGCAGTAACTGATCAATTTAAAGAAGCACCTTACCGTTTTGGTGTGGAACATCCCACAGATTATTCCATCGAAAACTCAGGTGCATGGAATTTCTACCCTGACGAAAATCTGGCGGTGTGGCAATTGGGTATCGCATGTCCCGGAGCAATATCCATCAGCCTTTTCTTTAGCGAGTTCCGTATTCCCAAAGGTGGAAATGTTTATATCTGGGATGATGCGCGCACCGTGTACCGCGGTGCCATCAACCACCTCAACAATAAAGAACATGGCGAACTGGCAGTGGGCATGATCAACTCCGATCGCATCGTAGTAGAATATCGCATTGCAATGGATGCTACAGATTATGGCCAACTGCGCATCGGTGAAATCATTCATGGCTACCGTGGCCTCACATCGAAACTAAATGAGGTGAATGCTGATCAGGCTCGGGGGCCATTTGGCAACAGCGGTGCATGCAATATCAATGTAAATTGCCCGGAGGCAGACGACTGGCAAGTGGAAAACCAATCGGTGGCGCTTATCACCGATGGTGGCTGGGCGGTGTGCACAGGTGCGTTGGTAAACAACACCGCCAACGATGGCACTCCTTATTTCCTTACCGCCAACCATTGCCTTGGAGGCGAAACAAATTGGGTGTTCTATTTCAACCATGAAAACAATGATTGCACAGGAAGCACCGGCCCCACAACTGATGCCCTTTCAGGTTCAGATTTAAAAGCAAGCAATGGCGACAGCGATTTCGGTTTGCTTCTTCTGGATGAAACTCCACCGGAAAATTGGGAAGTGCAATTTGCAGGATGGGATAACAGCGATGATGAAGATGCGGTAGACTCGGCAACAGGCATTCATCACCCATCTGGCGATGTCAAGAAAATTTGTTTTGATGAAGATGCACCTTACCATAGTTACCAGGCCGGTGCCGATGTGTGGTACGTGGACAACTGGGAACTCGGAGTAACAGAAGGTGGCTCATCTGGCTCGCCACTCTTTAATCAGGATCACAGAATCATCGGTCAATTGTATGGTGGTGCTTCTGCTTGTGCAGGCACCATCAACAACGGCCTCTTCGATTACTACGGTCGTTTTGGTGTGAGTTGGGATAACGGGTCAACAGCATCCACCCGCTTGCGCGAGTGGCTGGATCCGGGAAACACAGGAGTTGAAATTCTGAATGGTTGGCCAACGGGGTTTGTGGCTGCGAACAATGATGCAGGGCTTTCAGATATCGAAGGAATTTCTGCAACCATTTGCGGTAATGCAGTTTCGCCCACCATCACTCTTCGCAACTACGGAGTGGAAACGTTGACATCAGCAACCATTCATTATCAACTGAACTCCGGTAGCGAAGAAACAATAGACTGGACAGGAAATCTTGACCAATACCAAACCGATGACATAAACCTGCCCACCCAAATGCTGCAAGATGGAAACAACACATTTGAAGTGTGGGTTACCAACCCTAATGATGTGGCCGATGAAAACGCTGGGAATGATGCTTTGCTCGTTGACTTCAATGCATTTGCTGAAAACGTTACGGATGTTACACTTAATCTCCTTACTGATGACTATCCGGAAGAAACCACTTGGATAATAAGGGATGAAGACCTTAACATACTATACTCAGGCGGTCCTTATTTGGCACAAAGCCAACTGATGATTGAGACCTATTGTTTGCCCACAGGTTGCTACACATTAACCCTATTCGATAGTGCCAATGATGGAATATGCTGCTTCTGGGGTGTAGGCAATTACCAGTTGTTAGATAACGAAGGAAATATGCTGGCCGAAGGCGCAGAGTTCGGGGCTATTGAATCCACCAGCTTTTGCGTGGAGGTGGCAGTGAGTTTGGAAGATTTTTCTTCTTCATCTTTTGAAATGTTCCCCAACCCGGCCCAGGATTTTGTGAGCATCCAAACACACACAAAAGGCAATCACATCTTGAAAATATCTGACATGACAGGAAGGGTAATTTCAGTTTTCCCATTTGGGGGAACATCGTTTTGCATTGATGCATCATCACTAACAATTGGCCAATACATGGTCGAGCTTATTGATGAGTTGGGAACGCACACCAGCCGCTTGCAAATTTTTCGCTGATTCAAACAGAACATGTGAATAACTAGACCGCCCTCTGCGGTCTTTTGTTTTCTGCGCCCTGCCATGCACAAATACTTTTGCCCGCCTTTTTCTGAATACTGATGTTAGAGAATTTTTTGCAGTGGGACTCCTTATCCATTTTCTGGCTGGCACTCTTCACCACTGCCTGGCTTATACAAATGTTTTACTGGCTCTACTTCCTGCTGCGTGTTTCGAGACACCGCGACAGGAAAATTTCTACAAGTCATGAACCTCCCGTTTCCGTAGTCATCAGTGCGAAAAACGAAGAACGCAGCCTGATGGAACATCTCCCCCACATCATGAACCAGGACTACAAAAATTTTGAAGTGGTGGTGGTAAACGATAGTTCGTGGGACGATACCCAAACCGTACTGAAAGCACTCTCCCTAAAGTATTCCAACCTTCATGTGGTAAATCTTGATGAAGAGAAACAAAGCATGGGAGGGAAAAAATTTGCACTTACGCTGGGCATCAAAGCAGCAAAGCATGACCTCATTCTTTTGACCGATGCGGATTGTATTCCGGCATCCAACCAATGGCTGCGAAAAATGACCGGGGCTCTCGGTGAAAAAAAACAAATTGTTCTTGGATTCAGCCCTTACGCAAAGCATAAAGGATTGCTCAACCAACTTATCCGGTTCGATGCATGGATGATCGGGATGCAATATTTCGGTTTTGCGAAAGCCGGCATTCCCTACATGGGTGTGGGAAGAAACCTTGCATACAACAAAGAACTTTTTTTCAGGATGGGAGGATTTCGAGCGCACTACCACCTGGCCAGTGGCGATGATGACCTCTTTGTGAACCATGCCGCCAACGATAGAAATACAGTGGTGCAGCTATCACCCTTAAGTCATACCATTTCAGAACCGAAAAAAACATGGGGATCATGGTTCACCCAGAAACGCAGACATTTCACTACTGCACCGCGCTATCGGCCACTTCACAAAAAACTGCTGGCCCTGTGGCCACTCAGTTTTGTTATGATGCTTGCCGGATTTGCCGGAAGCATGGCTATGCAAAGAATGATGTTGGTGCTGGCAGCCATGCTTTTTATTCGCTATGCTACGCAGATTGCTATTTTGCACCGGGCATCCAAGCGCATGAACCAACAGGACTTGCTTTGGTATGCACCACTGCTCGAATTACAACTGATTTTTATCCAGGTGTGGCTCTACGCCTCCAACCTGGTACTTAAACCACAGAAATGGAACTAGCCCCACACCTTTCCGATAAAGGCCGCCACGATTTCAAACTTGTGCAGCGCGCCCTCACCAGCGGAGACCAGAAAGCTTATGCTGAACTAATGCAGCGCTATCGCGAGCCTATTTATTTCATGCTGCTAAAAATGGTGAACAACAGGGACGATGCAGATGACTTAACCATCGAAGCATTCGGAAAAGCATTTCGCAGGCTGGAGCAATACACCCCTCAATTCGCCTTCTCTACCTGGCTGTTCAAAATTGCTTCGAACAATTGTATTGACTGGATTCGCAAGAAAAAAATTCGCGCACTTTCCCTCGACCACGGTTTTCAAACACCTGATGGCGATGTAATCGAAATCAATATTAAAGATGCCATACTCGATCCGGCCGAAGCGCTTGAAAAGGAAGAACGAATAAAAAAGATGCGCGACATTGTGGACAAACTCAAGCCCCGGTACAAAAAACTAGTTGAGCTTCGGTACTTCGATGAACTGGCTTACGAGGAAATTGCCAAATTGATGGAACTGCCGCTGGGGACTGTAAAAGCACAACTCTTCCGCGCGAGGGAATTTCTTTTCCAGATGATGAGAAACACGAAGGAGAATTATTAATTCAAAGAGCAAAAGGCAATAAGCAAGGGACAATGCCAGATTCGGTTGAAATCATCTTCGATCATTTCCCTAAGCTTTCTGAACTGCAACGTGAACAGTTCACCCAACTTCAATCGCTTTACGCTGACTGGAATTCGAAAATCAATGTCATTTCCCGCAAGGACATTGATTCGCTTTATGAGAAGCATGTGCTCCACAGTTTAGCCATCCACAAATTCCTTCTGTTTCAACCCGGATCTCACATCCTGGATATTGGCACTGGTGGCGGTTTTCCTGGAATCCCGCTAGCCATTGTTCAACCGCAGGTGCGTTTTATGCTCGTAGATTCAATTGGCAAAAAAATTAAAGTTGTAAATGAAATTGCCGATGCTCTGCAATTACAAAACATCAAAACGCTTCATGGCCGTGCCGAGGATATCAATGGAAAGTTTGATTTTGTGGTAAGTCGTGCTGTTGCCCCGTTGCCGGATTTAGTGAGATGGTGCTACCGTAAAATCAGTATCAATCATATCAATGCAATGCCCAATGGAATGATTTGTTTGAAAGGTGGTGATTTACGCGAAGAACTCAGGGCGATGAGAAAAGGGGTGCAGGTTTTTGATTTGTCCAAGGATTTTGAAGGAGAGTTTTTTGAGATGAAGAAGCTGGTGTATGTGCCAATGGATTGAGTGCAGATCCTGGCACTTTCGAAAGTCACTAAAACAAAAAAGGACTCTTTCGAGTCCCTTTCTGTAAACCTGCAAGGAAAATTTTGAAACCAACGCAGTCCTGGAAGACTGCGTAACCGCCTTAAAGACGGTGGACATTCGGTGGGTTGCCTTGGGTGGTAAGAAACTTTTTTCTAATCCCCGGACACAAACCGGTATCCTACACTTCTGACGGAATGGAAGTACCGGGGTTGCCTGGTGTCCGGTTCGAAGTACTTGCGGAAAGCCAGCACGTAGTTATCAATAGTGCGGGTGCTGGGAAATACATCGTACCCCCAAATTTTTTCAAGAATTTCTTCGCGGCTCACCACTTCGCCCTGCCGCTGCACCAGCAACTTCAGGAGCATAATTTCTTTTTTGGTGATGACCTGTTCCTTGCCGTTTTTCCCACGTATGGTATAAGTGAGGAAATGGATTTGGTTCGGTCCGAAAGAATACGTGTCGAGGTCGGCCAACGATTTCTTGCCCTCCTCTCCCCTGCGTTGTATTAGTTTGCCAATGCGAAGCAGAAGTTCTTCAAGATTGAAAGGTTTTGTCAGATAATCGTCCCCGCCAATTTTCAAACCCTCCACTCTTTCCTTGCCACTGCTTTTTGCGGATAGAAACAGCACAGGTGTAGTGTTGCCTTCCAGCCGGATGGTCTCGCACACTGCCAGCCCATCAATTACAGGAATCATGATGTCCATAATACATAGGTCGAAAGCCTGGCAGCGAAATTTCTCCAAAGCTTCCGGCCCATCGGCAGCGTGAACCACCGTATAGTTTTCCATTACAAGATTCAGCCTTATGGTATCAGCCAGATTTTTTTCGTCTTCAACAAGAAGGATGCGGTAATTATTCAAGCAGGAAAATTTTGGATGCAAATTTCTTCTTTATCCGGATTGTAAAATTTATTTTGCCATAAGATTAAAATACTTTCGGCCTCACTATGGACGACCCTGTGAAAATTGCCAATTCGGTGAAACCTACCACGCTTATGGGTTCGCTTGGTATCGAATTCATTAAAATGGAAACAGGATATTTGGAAGCTACCATGCCTGTGGACCACCGCACACATCAACCCTATGGCTTGCTGCATGGTGGTGCAAGTGCGGCACTTGCCGAAACACTTGGCAGCTATGGTTCGCATTTTTTGGTTCATAATGAAGGCGGAATAACTGTTGGAGTTGAATTGAACATCAACCACCTGAAAGCAAAGCGCAGCGGTGTGGTTACTGGCAAGGCCAAAATCATTCACCAGGGAAAAAGCACGCATGTGTGGAGCATAGAAATTGTGGATGAACAAGATGTCCTGATTGCCATTTCGAGACTCACTGTTCTGGTAAAAAGGTAAGGATGACTGTTCGCGAATCGATCACTGCCGATGTTGAGTTTTCAATGCGATCCCTACCGCACTTCGCCATTCTCCGATTGCCCGTTAGTATGAGCGATGAAGATGAATGCCGTTGGTTTCTTCCAACAAAAAAGGGACTGTTCGATGGTGCTTTTGAGCTCATGTTCCATCCATCCGGCAAAAATTTCACTAACCAACCTCAAACAACTACCACCAAAGCTAGGCACAAGAAAAATGTTGAACTCGCTATTGAAAGAATAAAGAAAGGTGAACTGGAGAAAGTGGTGTTGGCTCGTGTGAAGCGGGTAAAGCGAAAAAAAGATTTGGTGTTAGGAAAAACCTTTGATGATTTATGCCGGCAGCACCCGAACTCCCTTATCCATTGTCTCAAACACCCGGAATATGGTACCTGGATGGGTGTGTCTCCGGAACTTCTGCTTCTAAAAAAAGGAAATACATACCGAACTGTTTCGTTGGCAGGCACTCAACCCGCAGGCACCGGTAGAAGAAAATCTTCTAAAAAAATAGAGTGGGATGAAAAACTATTGCACGAACAAAAACTGGTTACTGATTTTATTACATCGGCACTAAAGAAAAAAGGGGTGAATAAAATTTCGGTTGCTGAAACTGCTGAAGTAAAGTCGGGAGCAATGGTTCACCTGAAAACCGAAATTGAATTTACCACTTCATTGGGTGAAAAATCGTTGCTCAAAATTCTGCACCCCACGCCAGCGGTGTGCGGCTTGCCACGCAATGCTGCAATAAAATTCATTCTTAAAAACGAGCAGCACCAGCGAAGACTCTACACAGGATATTTGGGGATTACCAACAAGAAAACTCGCGAGGCGCTCTACTTTGTGAACCTCCGGTGCATGCAGGTTTTTGATAATCATTTCGAACTGCACGTGGGTGGAGGAATAACCGCAGCCAGCAACCCCGATAAAGAATGGGCTGAAACGGAATTGAAAGCGGGAACGCTTTTAAACGTTTTGATGTGACGATGTGTGGATGTGCTGACGTGACGATGGACGATCTTAACGCTGGGGAGTAGATGATATGACCAATTGCTGATGCTGACCACGCCAATCGTGTGGGAAGTCCCGTCCCCAATAAATATCGGGATTTTTTTCGAGATGATGATGGGCTGATTAATTCGGAATACAGACCGAAGATCCGAGAATGATGTGATGATCCCATCACTTTTTTTTCCGGTACAAATCGCGGATAACGAACCACCCAAGCAGGTATACACCCGTAAGTATTGAGGCATACATCCAACTCATTTTAGGATCCACTGCTTCAATTTCGCCTGTGCCTATGGCTTGAGCGCGTGGCACAACGCGCTGCGACACGAACCAGCTAAACGCCCACAGCAGAGGGGCAATAAGTAAATAAATCAGTTGAAACTTTTTTGACATGGTATCCTTGCAATCACTTTGAACAATTTATGGCCGCAATTTGCGCTAACCCAACAGAGAAATAAGAAAACATGAAAAAAAATATTTGTGTGCTGCTTTCAATCACGCTTCTGACGTTAAACCTATATGCGCAAAAAAACCTACTGAAAATTGACTTGCACTCTCCCATTGCCCGCACCGGAATTATTTCTTTTGAAAGAGTCTTGAATAACAACTCCACACTTGGAATCAGTTTTCTTTATTGTGATGCCACAGAAATGTTCAATGCAGACTTGCTGGATCGCATTGCTGTTTCACCTGAGTACCGCTTTTATCTCCAGGAGAAACATCCTGCACCCGAAGGATTTTACCTGCTCACGCTATTTCGCTATCAGCACATGACAGCGAGTTGGTATGAATATGACGAGCTCGGGGCCAGTTCCTGGCTGGAAAAAGATAAAGACACTTTCGGGGCGGCAGTGGGTGTTGGGTTTCAGGCGATATTCAAGGAGAGAATTGCACTTGACATGCACCTTGGGACAATTTTCAATTCCGGAGAAGAGAAGCAAGACCCGCAGGTAATTCTTCCATATTATGACGATTATAACTACAACGCATTCGAACCTTATGTTGGCTACTTCATTATCTCAGGAGTGAAAATCGGCTTTGTGTTTTAATGAATTCGTTGCACCAGAAATGACCATCAGCGTTGTCCAAAAATTGCTGAACCAATCCTCACCATTGTGCTGCCTTCTTCCACGGCAATTTTCCAGTCGCTGGTCATGCCCATAGAAATCTCACTGAAGAATTGTTGTTCAGCAAAAAACTTCAATTTCACTCGCCCGAAAAGATTTTTCAGGTAACGAAATTCGCTGCGCACAACCGTTTCATTGTTCGTATTGGTTGCCATTCCCATCAATCCGCGAACGCGGATGTTTTTCATTTCGGCAACGTGATGTGAGTTACAAATTCCGTAAAGTTCATCTTCATCCAGTCCGAATTTTGTTTCTTCTTTCGCTATAAAAACCTGGAGCAAACAATCCAATACGCGATTGCTTTGAGCAGCGTACTTGTTTATCTCTTTCAAAAGCGCGAGGCTGTCCACAGAATGAATCAAGCTTACAAAAGGTGCAATAAATTTCACCTTATTGGATTGCAGGTGACCGATGAGATGCCATTCGATATCCTTTGGTAACGCCTCGTACTTGGCCACCAATTCCTGAACCCTGTTTTCCCCAAAAACTTTCTGGCCAGCGTTGTAGGCTTCAAGAATAGTTTCCACAGGATGGGTTTTTGAGACTGCTATGAGTTTGACTCCATCTGGAAGTTGCTTACTGATGTTTTCTATGTTCAGGCTAATACTCAATGGAACTATGTTAACTCGCACACCACCATCCCGCTCCGCAGTTTGGGTTCAATCCATGTGGACTTCGGGGGCATGAATTTTCCTGAATCTGCCACGCGTTTCATTTCCTCCATAGTAATGGGTGCAAGACAAAACGCTGCTGCAAATTTCCCGCGGTCAACTGCATGTTTCAATCCGGTCAAACCTTTAGGACCCTCCATAAATCTAATGCGTTTATCAGTGCGCAAGTCGTGGATGGAAAGAATGGGCGAGAGCACAAGGTCAGTCAGGAGTTGTGAGTCAATCACATTTTTCTTTTGCTTTCTGACGGACAGTTTGAACCAACGCTTCGGCAGGTACAAACTGAATTCCCCTTTCTCCATTGGTTTGAATTCTGACTTTTGTTCTGTCACCAGAAAATTCTCCGAGAGTCTTTCCACAAACTGTTTTTCACTCATTCCATTCAGGTCTTTTATTAACCTATTGAATTCAAAAATTCGCACATCATTTTCATCCAGCAAAAAAGCCATGCAGTGGTTTACGTTGTCATTTATGGGGGATGATTTTTTCTGTTGTAGTTTCATAAGCCGCACACTGCTCGCCATTCGGTGGTGCCCATCACCTATGTAAAACGAACTGACATTCCTGAACAATGAAGTGATGGCTTGAATGTCCTTCTCATTTTCTATTGGCCACAACTGGTGCCTTGCCCTAGTGGTTTGAGTGAAATCATACTCGGCAGGCATGGAGAGATAGTTGGAAAATATTTTTTCAAGTGCAGGCGAATGTTGGTGAGTGAGCAACACCGGCTCGGCATTAATGCCGGTCACTTCCAGGTATTCTGTAAAAATAGTTTCGCGTTTAGAAAGTGTTTGTTCGTGAACCTTGATTTTTCCATCGAGGTAATCACCAAGCGAAACTCCCGCAATCAATCCTGTGAAAGCATGATAGTTTTTTGTTTGCCGGTAGAGATAAAAGCAAGGCTTGTCATCTCTCCGCAGAATTCCCTCGGCAACAAACTCAAGGTATTTTTTTCTCACCAACTCGAAGCGCGAAGAATTGTTCTCAAGTTTATGCAACTTCTTGGCACCGAGGTCAGGATGGATGATGTGAAGAAATGAATAGGGATTGTGATGAAGTTTTTCGCGCAGTTGTCTCGTGGTGTAAGTGACGTAGGAGCGCGAGGCTACAAGATGAACTTTGTCACGCGTTGGCCTCACCGCTTTGAACGGAATGATTTTCATTCGCTGGACAGGATGAAAACAATCATAAGAGTTTTATTCCCATGATTTCACACACGCGCTCCGCTATTTCGAGACCGATGCGTTCCTGCGCTTCCAGCGTAGATGCACCGATGTGCGGTGTTGAAATGACCCCGGGATGCCTGAGTAATTCTTCATTGGGTTTGGGTTCTCCCACAAAAACATCGAGTGCCACAACACGCACTTGTCCTGAATCCAGGTTTTCAATCAATGCCTTTTCATCCACCACACCACCGCGTGCAGTGTTGATGATGACCACTCCTTTTTTCATCCGAGAAAATTCACTGGATGTTATCACCGCTGAACCATCAGGTTGTTTCGGGACGTGCAGTGAAATGAAATCGGATTGTGCAAGAAGGTCAGCAAAACTTTTTCTGGGAACTACCATGCTTGCATTGGAAATGTTCCCGATGTTGATGGCCACAGCCTGGTCTTCGCGAAAATGGTTGTCGTTGAAAATTACGCTCATTCCACAACCCGCGGCATAAGCAGCAAGTGAACGCCCGATACGACCAAAGCCAATTATGCCAAGTGTTTTGCCCCGCAATTCAAATCCTTTAGAGTATTTCCTCTTGAGCGTTTCAAATTCTGTGGTGCCATTGGTGGGCATGTTCCTGCCCGAATCATAAAGACCACGCGCTGCTGCAAACATGTAGGACATCACAAGTTCCGCCACGGCCTGGCTGCTGGAACCCGGAGTATTGAAAACCTGGACGCCTTTGCTTCGCGCGTATTCCGCATCTATGTTGTCAATGCCCACACCCCCTCGACCAATGAAGCGCAGGTTAGGGCAGGCATCAATGAATTCCTTCCGTGCAACCGTGGCGCTTCGAACGAGCAGTCCGATGTAGCCTTCGCGGTTGATTGCTTCTGCAAGTTTTTCCTGCGAAACTTTTTCAGTAATAACAATAAAGCCTGATTCCTCGAGTGCTTTTTTTCCTGATGCATCAATGCCATCGTTGGCGAGAATTTTCATTTGTGTTTGAAATAAGGGTGACTATCCTTTGATTCGTTCAAATTCTTTCATCACATCCACCAGCACCTGCACACTTTCAATTGGCAGAGCATTATAGAGCGATGCGCGATATCCGCCTACGCTGCGATGCCCCGCAATGCCGGTGATGGCAGCTGCTTTCCACATTTTGTCAAACTCAATTGACTGCGAATCGTCATTCAAGCGGTAAGTCGCATTCATCCAAGAGCGATCTTCCGGTGCAGAGTGTCCGTGGAAAAGTGGATTGCGATCGAGTTCATTGTAAAAGCAATCCTTCTTCGCACGGTTGCGGGCTTCCATTCCTTTCAATCCACCCATTGCCTTTATCCAGCGAAGAGTCAACATGCAGGTGTAAACGGCAAAAACTGATGGAGTGTTGTACATGGAATCTTTTTCAATATGCGCCTGGAGGTTGAGGTAGGTCGGAATTTTTCTTCCTGATTTTCCAAGCGCATCTTTATCCATGATGTACACCACGGCTCCTGCCGGCCCCATATTTTTCTGAGCACCTGCATAGATAAGTGTAAAATCACTTGCGTTGAATTGTTTGGAAAAAATATCGGAACTCATATCGCACACCAGTGGTATGGGCGACTTCGGAAATTCCTGGAATTGTGTTCCGTAAATCGTATTGTTCGATGTAAAGTGGAGGTAGTCCGCATCAGTAGGAATGGTAAAATTCTTGGGGACGTAAGAGTGGTTTTTGTCTGATGAATCTGCTATCACTTCCACATTGCCAATCATCTTCGCTTCCTTTATTGCGCTGCTGGCCCACACTCCGGTATTCAAATAAGCTGCCTTCCCGTTTTCGCGCATGAGGTTCATGGCAATAGTGGTGAAACCAAGTGTGGCACCGCCCTGGAGAAAGAGCACCTCGTAGTTTGCCGGAAGCCCCAGAATTTCTTTCACAAGATTTCTTGCTTCATCCATCACCGCCTCGAAATTTTTTGAGCGATGAGAAACTTCGATGAGAGACAGACCCATACCATCAAATTCCAGAACCGCTTGCGCGGCTTGTTCAATTACTTCACGAGGCAGAATGCTTGGCCCTGCACTGAAGTTGTGTACTTTGTTCATTGGGGAAAAATTTCGGGCGCGAATATCTCACGTTTGAGACGTGGTTCAGGAAAGGAAAGATGAAGAAATTGATTCAATGCGTTGTTTCAACAGAATCGCAAGGGCAGGTGTTTAGGACTTTGAGCGATTACTATTTACTGTTGAGGCTCCAATCGTAAACCTGGTATTCGATGGTTGCTTTTGCATCCACCTGCACATCAGAATAACTGTTGATGAAGGCTACCAGTGTTTCGTTCATAGCAAGATCCCCGAAGTACAATTGGAAAACCTTTGAAAGTTTTGGAGCGTTGGAGTTGATGGAATTGTATCTCTTGTCATTCACAAACCTGCGCGTAACCGTGTTCAATGTTTTTTCGAGGTCTTCCGGCTTGAAAGCATGATTGAAAAGCGGAGGGCAGGAAACAGATGCATCACTCAATGAAAAAAGTATCCTGGCATCGTTGAATTTCTCAAGAAGGAATTCATTTCGGATCCGGTTCAGGGAATAATAATTGATGCCGATCTTTACGTAATTTGAATCCATGGCGTTAGGAATTTCATTGATGGATTTTAATGGGTAGTTGTCACACACGAGCTTAAGCACAAACATGTTGTAGGCATTTATCCAGAAACATTTTTGTTCATCTCTTGTCCAACGTGCAGTAGGGTGCATTAGTGCAATGCTCTCCAGTACAATTCTGAAATCACTGTCTTCTTTTAGGCCTTTGTAGTTCACCTTTCCATCATCGCTCACGTATTTCTGCAAAACCTGGTCATAAAGTGCGTAATCCGGCTTGAAACCTTGCCGCGGTGATGTGGCCGCATGATGATGATGAAATGAAAAAGAGGAAAGGACAATACAAAGAATGATAACTGCGATTGTTGCGGAGATTTTTTTCATCTGGTAAGATGCGGAGATTTGAAGTTGACGCGGCAAAAGTAGAGCCAACCATGATCCTGTATGAAACAGCAAGCCCGGAACCAGAGCGGACCGGGCAGATGTTGCTGTTCTTGTTTTTCAGTTTACCAATTAATCAATTACCAACGTTTTTCACATAAAAATATAGTAGCCATTGAGCGAATAAGCTTTTGTTTCGTGTGAAGTTTCGATAGCACTGGAGGGCTGTAAATGTTGGGATTGCTTCTCCTGTCCTTGTTCACCCATTGAAAATCTATTGTAATCATCAACTGGCCAGCAAGGATGATTGCTCCTGCTGCGATACCATCCATCACTATGTTTTTCATTTGGGTTGATTTTAAAACGGGTCAAAGATTCAGGGATCATGAAATTGAATTCTATATCATTTTGCGTTCGGTGCAATGTTTTGAGAATTTGGCTATCATACTCCATTGCTAACTCAAACTTGAGATGTAGTTAACTCTCATTTCATAGCACAGAGTTCTTTTTGTACTCTCCAAGACAATAAAAAAATGAACGCACAAAAACATTTTATTCTTTACCGGAAAGGATCCTGCCTTATGGAATTGCCTTCTGCAATTGAACATCTCAAGCGCGAGAGCGGTGAGGAATTTCTCTACACCACCTGTGGCCAACGCATTGGCCTTCACGAAGTGGTAGCCATCAACGGCATTGCATTCTAGCAGGCAATTACTGATTGGCACGGTTGGAAAGTTTAGATTTGGACTGTGCTAGTTCAAACCCGAATACCTAATCAACTGTCGCCCGCTGGCTATGATCAATACCTGATGCAGGGTTGGTTCCGCGGCTCATCACTCATGTATAAAATGGACATGGTGTGTATGGATGAAGACGTGCACTCGGTGGTTAACATCAGGTTGCCGCTTGAAGATTTTTCATTTCGGAGACATCACAAAAAACTGCTGCGCAAAAACGACTCATGCTTTTTTGTAACGATCGGCAAAGCGCGAATCACAGCAGAAGCCGAGGCGCTTTATCAAATGCAGAAAAAACGTTTTCGTGGATTTATTCATAATTCACTAAGCGAAATTTTTCATGACGGATTCGATGCATCCATTTACCCCACGCAGCAAGTTTCAGTTTACGATGGTGAAAAACTGGTGGCTGTAAGTTTTTTTGATATGGGTGAATTTGCTTTAGCGAGTTTGCTCTGCTTACATCATCCGGACTACTTGTCCTTCAGTCTTGGCATCTATACGATCCTGAAAGAAATTGAGATGGCGCAAACCTCAGGGCTTCGCTGGTACTATCCAGGATATATTCTGGATCACACAACCCTGTTCGATTACAAACTCGGTTTTGGAAACTTTGAATGGCTGGACCACAACCACAAGTGGAGCAGCATGTCAAACTACCTGATTGAAAATACAAACGGGCATGAACTTCGACAAAAGCTTCATGAGCTTTCATTATTTTTCATTGAGCAGGGCATTGCCCATAGTCATAAAATCTATCCGCATTTTGTGGTGGCTTACACAGGGCATTCTGATAAACCATTGCTGCGCTATCCGGCATTCCTGGAAATGAAAGAAGGGTTTCCGGGAAAAAAAATCATTTCCACTTACGACATGGAACTTGGGCGAATGGTGATGATGGAAGCATGTGTAATTGAACCGTTGAGCAGCTTAATTCATCTTGACCTATCCGATGACTACAGCACAAGTTGCGTTTATTGTATGGACCTGCTTGTCGTTGAAAAAGTGTTGGATCAGGCCGAGATGCAATTGTTGTTGGGATGTGGGTTTGGAGAAGCTATAGTCCCGAATAATGAATTATGAATTACCCATCGGAACTGCATCACGTAATTTATTGTTCGCACTTTCAAAACTATTCTCAGTTCTCCTTCCGATAATTATCGGACTCAAATTCTCAATTTCTTACCCCTTAGTGTACTTTTTACACACCCTACGAATTTCTTCTATGTTTGCAACTACTAGTTCGTGGTTCATAGGTCATAGTTCGTGGGCTTTGATATGAAGTAAAAGATTTCGAAGCGCGAGTGGCGAAGCCCCACAGAACACTACGGAGAATTCTATGAACTAAAAACCAAACGCCAACTCAAACATGAAGAAACTCTACACCCTTTTTATCACACTTTTGATTCCTGGAGTTAATATTCTCATAGGGCAAACAGTAACCGGCACGTTGACCGATGAAAATAATGAAACCGTTCCCGGTGTCGCGGTGCGCGCAGGCGAGCGGGGAGTGTTCACGGATGTGGATGGCAAATACACACTTGTGCTTTCAGCAGGAATTCATACCATCGATTTCACCATCACTGGCTCAAAAACTCAAACCAAACAAGTCACACTTGCAGCAGGTGAAATCGTGTCACTCAATGTAAAGTTGGTGAACGAAGTGACCGACCTTGATGACATTGTGGTGGTGGGATATGGTGTGCAGCGCAAACGCGATGTTACCGGAAGCATTGAAACAGTGGACGGACGAAAACTCACACAGTTTCCTGTTCCAAGTTTCGAGGCAGCATTGCAGGGACAGGCTGCGGGCGTGCAGGTTTCGCAAGGCTCAGGGCTTTCCGGAAGCAGTTCCATTATCCGTATTCGTGGTATTGCATCAATATCGGCAGGCGGTGATCCACTTTATGTTGTGGACGGAATTCCTATTACACAAAACCAATTTCTGCGGGGTAACAGTGGAGCGATGAATAACAACCCGCTTGCAAGCATCAACCCGAATGATATTGAAAGTGTTCAGATTTTGAAAGATGCAGCAGCCACCGGAATCTACGGATCACGCGGGGCTAATGGAGTGGTGCTTATCACCACAAAGCGCGGAAAAGCAAAAGGCTGGAAATTCGATTTCTCAACGCGACTCGGATTTGGTATTGCCGCCACACGTCCCAATATGCTGAGTACAGAAGAATATCTTGCCGTAAGACAAGAAGCATGGGAGAACGATGGAGGCACTGGCTACGTTTGGTTGCCGGGACTTTCATCTGAAAGCGATGCTCCCGAAACACGTGAAGCTGCTTTCAAGCAAGCATTAAAAACCAACACCGATTGGGTGGATGAAACAACAGGTGTAGGTATAAAACATTTGTACAGTTTTGGTGCAGCCTATTCGAACAACAAAATTGCACTCTATGCCGGCATCTCTTATGACCACAATGGATCGTACCTGATTGGAAATTATTATGAGCGATACAGTGATAGAATAAATTTCGACTGGAACATTTCTGACAAACTCAAACTGCAATCTTCATTGGCCACAAGCACCGGCATAAACAAGCGCGTGGATGCTGCCTGGAGTGGCGGTCTTGGTGAAGCCATGAGCACTGCCCTGCCCTACTATCCGGTGTACGATGACAGCAGGGATTATGGTGGATACTATCTGTGGAATAATGGCTACTCAAATCCTGTGAACTACCGTGAGCGCAGGCCCTGGCGTACGATTGAAAATCGCGTGATTGGCGGACTGTCACTTATCTATACACCGGTCACTGATCTCAACTTGAAACTTACCGGTGGTTATGATTATATGGACATCCGCAATTACCAGTTCTACCCCGAGATGCTCAACCCAAGTGAACTCTTCAACAATGCTGAATTGAATCCCGCATGGGTGAATAATTGGAACGTATCTGCCACTGCCGATTACACAAAAACATTCAAAGAAGATCATGTCGTCACACTTCTTGTTGGTGGAGAAACGCAGCGATCGCATACCGAACGATATGACCGAATCGAGTATTACTTCGTGAACAGTCCTACTTATGAAAACAACTACGAGACCGACTCGACAGACAAAAGGGTATTCACCGCTTCACCAGAGACCTGGACATTTGTAAGTTCATTCAGCCGCATCAATTATTCTTACAAAAACAAATACTTCCTGCAGGCAGTGGCACGCAGCGATGGTTCAAGCAAGTTCGGTGAAAACAGCAAGTTCGGATTCTTTCCTGCACTCTCTGCCGGCTGGATCATTTCTGATGAGGATTTCCTCAAAGAAAATAAAACCATCAGCTTCCTGAAACTTCGTGCGGGCTGGGGCAAGACCGGTAATGCCGATGTGCCGGGCGATGCACAATACGGGACTTTTTCACCCAATGACAATGGCATTACCTACAACGGTGAACCCATCATCTATCCTATCAAACTTCCGAACCCCGATTTGAAATGGGAGACAAGTTCAACACTGGATGCCAGCATCGAAATACGCCTTTGGGAAAATACTCTGCAACTCGAATTTTCAGGCTACCGCAAATACAGTAAAGATGTGTTGATGAATGTGAGTGTACCGGCTTCAACAGGTTTCACTGGGTACTGGGACAACGTGGCCGAAATTCTGAATCAGGGCATCGAGTTGTCCGTCACCAGTTTCAACATTGACCGCGCATTCAAATGGAAAACCGACTTCAATATTGCTCGCAACTACAACGAACTTGTGAGCATTGGCGACTACACTCCCGATGCAGTGAGTGGCGGAACAAACGATAGCCGCGTGATCACCGGAAAACCGATTGGGTCATTTTACCTGATGGAATTCTCTCACGTAGATTCTGAAAACGGATTGCCTGTTTACATTGATCTCAATGGCAACGAGACTTACGAATACGACAACAGTCAGCGTAAATACGTGGGCGATGGTTTGCCGGATGTTTATGGTGGAATCACAAACAATTTCACTTATAAAGGATGGGATTTGAATGTGCTTGCAACATTCAGCTTGGGTGCCAAAATTTTTGACTCATCGGGCAAGCGGCAGATGGGCGTGGTTACCGACTGGAACATGCGCGGTGAAATTTTCGATCGCTGGCAACAACCGGGGGATGATGATGTCACTTTTCCTCGCCTCACGCTAGATGAAACCACTTACAGTTTGCCCAGTGGATTTCCGTGGTGGAACACTAGCCTTTTCATATACGATGCTGATTACCTCCGGCTCAAAAACATTTCTGTCGGCTACAACTTTACCATGAAGCCACAATCATCCATCAAATCCATTCGCGCTTCGGTTGCAATTACAAACCTCTTTACAATTACAAATTTCCCGGGTCTTGATCCTGAACTTGTACGTGATTTTGAAAATGCACAGGATCGCAATCTTTCTCCCAATGTCACCTACCTCACACCGCCACAGGAAAAAAGTTACAACCTTAGCATCAATCTCACTTTTTAATTGAACGGAACAATGAAAAAATATCTTGCCCTGATCATACTCTTCGCTACGGTTGCATTTCTTCCTTCATGCAAGAAGTGGCTAGAGCACGAACCTGATGGTGTAATCCTCAGCGAGGATGCCTTGAAAACACCAGAAGACATGCAACGCCTGTTGAATTCGTGCTACGATGTGCTTGGAAACATTTTCGATGGGCGCGTTCAAAATATTGCCGAGTTGCTGAGTAACAATCTTGATCAACCGTTGAATCATCTTGAACTCACTGCAGTTTATGATCGCGAAGTCACTTTTTTCAATACCACTACAAACAATGTGTACACCGATTTGTACCGGGCGGTGTATCGCTGCAACACGCTGCTCGCTAATTTCGATTTGATTGAAGGACTGGGTGAAAGTGAACGAACACGCATGGAAGCCGAAGCGCGTTTTATTCGTGGATTGTGCCATTGGTGGGTGCTGAAATTGTGGGCGCAGCCGTGGGGTTATACCGCTGACAATTCACACCTTGGAATTGTTCTGCGCACCGAGCCCAAACAGGAACCATTGCCGCGTAGCACAGTGAAAGAGAGTTATGATTTTATTGTAGACGATCTTGTCTTTGCAGAAAATAATTTGCCTGCATCCAATGACGTGTATGCAACAAGAAATGCAGCACAGGCTCTGCTCACATACGTTTCATTCCAGAAATGGGATTATTCCGGTGCATTTTTTTATGCGGATCAAGTGATCAATTCAGGTGCATTTTCACTTGAGCCATCACTCGATTCTTATCACGCCATGGACAGTGTGCTTCAATTTCAATCTAACCCCGAAACCATCTTTGGTGTTGTTTCCTATTACAGCCTGGAAGAATCAATCGTTGATGTTCGCAACGAAAACTTCCGAGATAATTACTGGCCGGCTACCGCTGGTGCACAACTTGGTCTTAGTGATGACTTCTGGAATTTTATCAACCTGAATCCTGCCGACAATCGCATCAGCGAATGGATACTGGATGAAAGCGGACAATACCAGGTGCTGCGATTTGGAAATGACGATGAGCAGACTTATTTCTTCTCAGTACCCGTTCTCCGTCTCACCCACATGAAACTCATTCGTGCCGAATCACTTGCTCAATTGACGGATCAGAAAGAAATTGCAATCGCTGATATAAATGATATTCGCGATCGGGCGTTTGGTGAAGGCATTAACAACCTTCCTACTGACGCTACTTTTGAAGAAGTGAAACAAGCCGCGCGAGATGAGTTTCGGAAAGAAACTGTTTGTGAAGGATTGTGGCAGGATCAACTGAAGCGAATGGGTGCAATGGGCGAAGACATCACTGTGCGCGATGCACCATGGAATTGCCCCGGAATGGCTATCCAATTCCCAAACAGCGAGGGCACTGGAGTGCAGTTTGTTTTTAATGAAGAGGGAGGATGCCAGCAGTAATTGTAGATTGATGATTGGTAGTTTAGAATTTACAACTGTAAAGACATGAATTTTAAAAAATGAAATACACACTAACACTTCTCGCGCTCGCCATTCTTTACGCAGGATGCAAACCTGAAATCGAAGGTGAACTTGGAGAGCCTTTCGATAAGCTGAAAGGCATCGCAGGCACATGGAAAATTTCGCAGTTCTCGCAACTCGATGTCAACAACCCGGTGAAAGAGGAACGCGACCTCAGTGAGTTCTACGTGGTGGACGGTGTAGAACCTCTAACCATCGAATTCAATCTTGCAGGAATGACTTACACCGCTATTGATGGCCCCGGCAAAAACTACTTCGGTGATGCAGGAACATGGGGACTTGATAATGTGGAATATCCTTCCTACCTCATGCTCTACTCAGCAACCGATACATTACAGTTCGACCTTGGCAGCACGGTGCGTGAGTTTGATACACAAATGAAGCTGGAACTTTCGCGCGATTGCGATGACGGTGCAGGCAACATTACCGAAACAGTCATTTACAAATTCCAATTCACACGAGCGAACTGACATGCTTTGATTAATGAAAATTGCAAATTGAAGATTGGTAATTGCTAATCAAGACTCACAAAATGAAAAAACTTCTTTCGCTTTTATTCCTCACTTCAGCTTATGCAGTGTTGAACACACAAACCATTTACGTGCAGCCCTCCCCAACTGATGCCAGCGAGGAATTGACACTCTACATTGACATGTCACAAAGTACGGATGGTTTGCAGAACAACGGCCTCAAAGCCATCCTCACAGCGCACCCCGAAGAACAAGACAGTGTTTACTTATGGTCTTGGATGCCCACTGAACCGGTGGTCGGCAATGGAAACTGGAGTGGAAGTAACGAAGCGTTGTTGTTGACTCATGAAGGCGACCTGCTCTACTCCATCACTTTCATACCAACAGAATTTTATGCTGCCGATGGCCCTGAATTTTTTGCGGAAGGCATTTCATGTCTCGCAAAACTGAAAGACGGAAATGCATTTGCTGATGATGCGGTTGGAGAAGCCAAGTCCGAAGACTTCCACGTTGACATCATTCCTAAGTTGTGTGACGATATATTCTGCATTTTCCCTGCGCTGGCAAAAAGTGATGACTTCATTTCTTTCACTTACGACAACAACCAGGAAACCATTACAGGGCTCCAGAACATGGGGCCGGAGGATTGCTACATCTACCTGAGTGCCGTGACCAACACAAACCAACCACATGCGTATGTTTCATCAGACCTTGTCACCATTACACCGGAACTTAATATGAAAGAAGTGCCAGGCATGCCGGGCTTCTTCCGCCTCACCATTGTTCCCGATGATTTTTTCGAAGGCCTCATTCCCGAAGGCGAATACATTGATCGAGTGGTCTATCGTATTTATCGACCGGGTTTCAATTACCCCGCAATTCCTCCAAGCTGGAATTACACATTCCTCAACTGCCAATAGCAAATTTTCTCATGCGGGTATTTTCACCGCCCCGATTCGCTGATGTGCAGCGATCGAAATAAATCTACCTGTTCATTTCGTGAGCTTCCTTAAAAAATTATTTAGTCCTGCGAAGAAAGAATCCCTCGATGCGGGATTGGAAAAAACACGTTCCGGTTTTTTCGCACGCCTCACCAAAGCCATTGCGGGCAAGAGCAAGGTGGACGAAGAAGTGCTGGACAATCTTGAAGAAGTCCTCATATCAAGTGATGTGGGTGTAGAGACCACATTGAAAATTATCCGCAAGATTGAAGAGCGCGTAGCGCGTGATAAATTCATGGGTACTGATGAACTCAATGCAATATTGAAAGAAGAAATCAGTACGCTTTTAAAGGCCCATGAAGGAGAAGAGGGTGAAGAGGTTTTCATTCCAAAAATTTCAACACCTTACGTTATAATGGTCGTTGGTGTGAATGGTGTTGGCAAGACCACTACCATCGGAAAACTTGCACATCAATTGAAATCGGAAGGAAAGAATGTGATGCTCGGAGCAGCTGATACTTTTCGCGCTGCTGCTGTTGAACAGTTGACCATTTGGAGTAAACGAGCAGGGGCTTCCATAGTGTCGCAGGGCATGGGTGCCGACCCGGCATCCGTAGCTTTCGATACACTACAAAGTGCAGTGGCCCAGAACACAGATGTGGTTTTGATTGACACGGCAGGGAGGCTTCACAACAAAATCGGGTTGATGAATGAACTCACAAAAATCAAACGTGTGATGGAAAAAGTGATTCCCGGTGCACCACACGAAGTTCTCCTTGTGCTGGATGGTTCCACCGGGCAAAACGCATTTGAACAGGCCAAGCAATTTACCGCAGCAACGGAAGTGAGCGCGCTTGCCATCACTAAAATAGACGGCACAGCAAAAGGCGGAGTAGTTATCGGTATCAGCGACCAGTTCCAGATTCCGGTTAAGTACATTGGTGTTGGTGAAAAGATTGGAGACTTGCAGGTGTTCAATCGTTTCGAGTTTGTGACTTCGTTGTTCAAGTCATGAAATGAAAAAGGCCGCCACTTGTTGTGCAACGACCCTTTTTGGTTCTTCTGAAGGATTTTTCAGCAACTATTGACCGAATTCCAACACTGTCTTTTCGATAATGGAAGTGCATTCCATCAACTGTTCTTCCGTCATCACCAGCGGTGGTGCAAAACGAATGATGTTGCCATGAGTGGGCTTTGCAAGCAATCCGTTTTCTGCAAGTTTAAGACAAAGGTTCCATGCAGTTTTACTTTCCGGAGTATCGTTGATTACGATGGCATTGAGCAATCCTTTTCCGCGAACGAGAGTGATGAGTTTGGTTTTCGAAATCAATTCATTCATCGCTTTGCGAAAGATTATTCCAAGTCGCTCTGCATTCTCCGCAAGAGCTTCTTCCTGAACAACTTCAAGTGATGCGATGGCCACTTTAGCTGCCAATGGATTTCCACCGAACGTACTTCCGTGTTCGCCCGGCTTTATGCACATCATGATTTCATCGCTGCATAACACGGCCGAAACCGGATAAACACCACCGCTCAGAGCTTTGCCTAAAATCAAAATATCAGGATGTACATTTTCATGATCACACGCGAGCATTTTTCCGGTGCGTGCAATTCCGGTTTGGATTTCATCAGCTATGAAAAGAACGTTTTTTGACTTGCACAATTCAAATGCTCCGCTGAGATAACCATCGGATGGAACAATCACACCAGCCTCGCCTTGTATTGGTTCAACAAGAAATCCAGCAACATCTGCATCTTCCAGTGCAAGTCGAAGCGAATTCAGATTATTGAAAGGAATTTTCACAAAGCCTGGAGTATAAGGACCATAATGTCCAACAGAATCGGGATCGGTAGAAAACGAAATGATGGTAGTGGTGCGACCGTGGAAGTTTTGTTCGCATACAATGATTTTCGCATTGCCATCTGCAATTTTCTTTTTCTCGTACGCCCATTTGCGACAAAGTTTGATGGCCGTCTCTACGCCTTCAGCACCGCTGTTCATCGGCAGCACCTTATCGTAACCGAATAATCGTGTAATGAATCTTTCATATTCACCCAAAGCACTGTTGTAAAAAGCGCGTGATGTGAGCGTGAGTTTTTGGGCCTGTTTCATGAGCGCCTTCACAATTTTTGGATGACAATGACCTTGGTTCACTGCCGAATAAGAAGAAAGAAAATCATAATAACGTTTGCCCTCAATGTCCCAAACGAACACGCCCTCTCCCCTATCCAACACAACCGGAATAGGATGGTAATTATGTGCACCGAAGCGATCTTCGAGCTTCATGGCATCGGCTGAGGTGAAAAACTGTGGCATTGTAGCGGTCATGGAAAAATGAATTTTTTGTTAGAGCTGCAAAGCTAGACAATCAAGCCTTTACAGCAAGCCATTGAGTCGAATGAGTACACACCAACGGCAGGATTATGATCGCATCGTTCCACCTTTTCAAAGTGCTTTCCCAGCTTTTGAATCAGCCGTTCCAATGCTGAATTACCAATGGCAACCCGAGCATGAATTTTTTCCAGTTTCAATTATTCAAAACCAAATTGAAGAGTTCACGCTGCCGCTTCTTTAGCATATCGCTTTCCACGTTGCGGTTTCAGAACACGAAAGCCGAGGTCAATGATTCCAAGTTCTTCAAATTGATTTTCAGGCCTCACCGACCTACAGGCTCGCCTGATGATTTAAGCTCCATAAGCCAACGGCCATAACCGAATCGGGTGAAATGGTCATACTCTTGGATGAAACGTTGAGCAGATTGAACGGAATCAAAAGCAGCATCTCCGGTGAAGCGTGTCACTTCCCGGATCGATGTTTAGCTGGAACAGAAACTTAGCATCATTGGTGTTCCATTCGCGAAGAACCAATCGGTCAGTTTCAATTTTTATCATTTTGGTGATGACTGAAGTGCAAATGAAACAAACGTGTCGCTTTACCTGCCATGGGAACAGTTTAGTTTTGCCGCCACAAAAAAAAATAGATCAACAGAAATATGGCAACCAACAGAACATTCACCATGATTAAACCCGATGCCACAGGCTCGGGGCATACCGGAAAAATTCTTGACAAAATCATCCAGGACGGATTCGCAATTCGTGCATTGAAATGGACCCGGCTGACGAGAGCGGAGGCTGAACAGTTTTATGCAATTCATAAAGAACGTTCCTTCTTTGGTGAGCTCGTGGACTACATGACAAGTGGCCCCATCGTGGCAGCAATTCTTAAAAAAGAAAATGCAGTGGAATCCTTCCGCAACCTGATTGGTGCTACCGACCCGCAGAAAGCTGCGGAAGGAACCATACGCAGGATGTTTGCAACAAGCATTGCAGCCAATGCAGTTCATGGAAGCGATAGTGACGACAACGCAGTAATTGAAGGAGCATTCTTTTTCTCAACAAGAGAACATGCGCAATAATCAAATTTTTTATTGAAGTTGAAAATTGAATAATTCCAGTATTCAATTTTCAATCTGAAACTCTCAATCTTCAATTGTTTACTCATGTCTAAAATCAAAGTAGCCAACCCAATAGTAGAAATGGACGGGGACGAAATGACCCGCATCATTTGGGCCTTTATTAAGGACAAACTCATACATCCTTATCTCGAACTTGATATAAAGTATTTCGATTTAGGAATGGAAAATCGCGACAAGACTGACGATAAAGTAACCGTAGAAGCAGCCGAGGCAACACTCAAATACAACGTTGCTGTGAAGTGCGCAACCATTACTCCCGATGAAGACCGCGTGAAAGAATTTGGGCTGAAGAAAATGTGGAAGAGTCCCAATGGAACTATCCGCAACATTATCGGTGGAACTGTTTTTCGTGAACCCATCGTTTGTAAAAACATTCCTCGCCTTGTACCCGGTTGGACAAAACCAATCAACATAGGTCGTCATGCGTTTGGTGACCAATACCGTGCAACGGACACAACTATAAAAGGAAAAGGAAAACTCACCATGACTTTCACTCCAAGTGGTGACGGTGAAACCAAAACATGGGAAGTGTACAACTTCGAAGGTGATGGCGTGGCCTTGAGCATGTACAACACCGATGAAAGCATCTACGGTTTTGCTCGTTCATGTTTCAACCAGGCATTGATGCGCAACTGGAACCTCTACTTCTCATCGAAGAACACAATCCTGAAAGCTTATGATGGAAGATTCAAAGACATTTTTGAAGAAGTGCACGAGAAGGAATACAAGGAAAAATTTGAAACTGCGGGCATCAGCTACGAACATCGTTTGATTGATGACATGGTTGCATTTTCCCTTAAGAGCGAAGGAGGGTTTGTGTGGGCCTGCAAGAATTACGATGGCGATGTACAGAGCGATATCGTTGCTCAAGGGTTCGGTTCGCTCGGTCTTATGACATCCGCATTGGTTACACCAGATGGAAAAACCATGGAAGCTGAAGCTGCACACGGAACAGTGACACGACACTACCGTCAACATCAGCAAGGAAAGAAAACGTCTACCAATCCTATTGCTTCCATTTATGCTTGGACACAAGGTCTTGCCTTTCGAGGAAAACTGGATGGCAATGATGAACTGATTCGTTTTGCAAAAACACTGGAATCTACTTGTGTTGAATTGGTGGAAAGCGGCAAGATGACCAAAGACCTCGCGGTGTGCATTCACGGAGACAACACCAATGAATCGCATTACCTCACCACCGAGGATTTTCTAGATGCTATTGATGATGAGTTGAAGTTTCGGATGAGTATCTGACTCCAACCTCCGGAGCCTCTTTTCCTTTGAATTCATTGTATCCACGACAGAATAGATTCTAAATTGCATCAGTTTAGTTGAACCGCATCAACCTCTTATCAAACAGAAAGGACTCCGGACCGAGCAATTTTATTTTTTGAAACTCCGGGTGATTGGTATTAATGAGAAAATTGAATTCCCCATGCACGACACTGCTGGGAACTTTCAACACACAGGATCTTTGTTGATGCGCCCATTCTTCCCCAAATCTACGGCAAGATTCATCGCCCACTCTGTACCATGCTTTGGCCAGGTCACTCATTTTCACTTCTTCCAAACTCACATTTGCTGGTAAGGAAAGAAGAACGGTACAATAATTCTGAAGCAAAGCCTCTCCCGATTTGTGAACAAGAATCTCCAGGCAAGCTAGCGACCTGCACCACGAAGTGTAAAGAACACTGTGTTTGTCAGAATTCCAACGGTTGTTCATCAAAGGAGGAATCAACCTATTGCGATATTGTTCTCTTACTATGTGGTAAACGACCATGTGGCTTAAGACAATTGACCCCAATCAATGCGCACAAGTTCTTCAATAAGTAAATCCACACCACTGCTTGTTTTCATTATTTCCATAGGTGCAATTCCATTGAAACCATAAGCTGGTTTTTGAAGCCATCGGCCAAAAGACTCGTAACTACCGAAAGATTCAAATCCTTTCTCGTAGAGTTTTTTCCATTTCAGAACTAGTTCACTGTCATTTGGGTTGAGGCGTTTGTGGTCTTGCTTATAACGCTCCAGTGTTTTCGTTGAAAAATCAAGAGCGGTGGCAAAAAACTCTGAACGAAAGGGGCCAGCCTCCACCAGTTTCTCTACTTCTGATATGCCAACTCCTTTATTGGTTTGCGAAAAAAAATTCTCCCATTTATTCATCGTATCTATGTTATTTATTGGATTGGTTTGATAGGGTGTAACCGGATCTTCCACTTTCCCTGTAACTTGTTGTACTTGTGTATATGGTGTTCTTCGGGTTTTGTTTTTGATGCCTGACGCTTTCTTCATCGGTGGAATTTTGTCCAAATATACGAGACTTCTGTCTATTGACTTCAATTATTCATATTTTTTCAACTTTCCTGTTGGTTTCCTAATGTCCGATTGCTCTTAGCCTTCTGAATTTCTAAGAGTGGTCCCTGCCGAAAAAATTTCAATGAAATTTTCATTCTGCCTTACTCCAGCGACATGGGGTGAAAAAACATGCAACAAACAGTGACCCCTCTTTGCATGCTGTAAAGTGCAGCATGTAATGGTCTAATGAAAAACATTATGATATTCGGCTTTACTTTGGAATGATGAAATCGCGCACTTTCACGATGGTTACGTCTTTCTATATTTGCCGCCCTGAAAAAAAATTCAGTCTCAACCAAATTATTTGATTCATGCGGAATAAAGGAATACTGTGGTTTTTCGTGGTTCTACTTGCCATCACAACGCTCTATTGTTTTTCATTAGGGCTGGTAGCGAACCGTTTCGAAAAAAGTGCAGGAGCAACAGCTCAGCTACAAGTGGATTCATTGGCGACCATTTACGGATGGAACCCAGCTCAGCAGGATTCAGCCAAAGACGTGCTGACAAAACGTATTCTGCGCGACAGTGCAGATGCAAAGGTTTACCCCATCCTTGGCAACACTTACAAGTCTGTAAAAAAAGATCAACTCAACCTGGGTCTTGATCTTAAAGGCGGGATGAGTGTTACCCTCGAAGTATCTATTGCAGACCTGTTCATGGGTATGAGTGATTATACTGACGACAAGAATTTTACAAATGCCATCAAGGAAGCTCGGGAAATGCAGAAGAGGTCGAGCGGCAGTTACGTGAATCTGTTCGAACAGGCCTGGAAAAATCAGAATGCAGGTTTCCCGCTTTGGCGGATATTCAGCCTGAGCAAGAGCAGTGGGCTTTTCCCAATGAACGCTACTGATAAGGAAGTGTTTGATGTTCTCGCGGTTGAGGCAGACAATGCCATAAGCAATACCGAAAACGTTATTAAGAAAAGAGTGGACAATTTGGGTGTGTCCCAAGCCAACGTGGCCAAACAGACCCTCACCGGAAGAATTATTGTTGACCTTCCTGGCGTGGATGACCGCGAATACATACGTGGAAAACTAAAAAGCACTGCTAACCTTGAATTCTGGGAAACCTACAAGAGTTCGGAACTGGTTCAACTGTGGCAAGGCGTGAACGACACAATAGCAAAAACATTCTACCCGGAATTGTTCGTGGTTGATACCACTTCTAAGGATACAACTTCCACTGCGCTCTTATCCGACAGCACCAGTGTTGCCAAAAAAGATTCTACCCAGCTCGCAAAATCCGATGTGGATACTACATCTGCTGTTGACACCTCTTCCACATCCCCAACGGATGCACCCAATGAAGAACTGAGCGAAGAAGAGAAAAAGAAACTTCCCCTTATCAACAAGTTGTCTCCTATGCTCAACATGGATCGCATGTCAGGAGTTGACCAATGCCTCGTGGCAACAGCCAAAGTGAGTGACACGTCCGATGTGAACCGCATGTTAGCCATGCCTCAGGCCAAAGCCAAATTTCCCAAAGACCTTCGCTTGTTGTGGGGAGCAAAACCACAAGGCGGACGTGCATCACTTTACGCAATCAAAGATCCGTCATTGAAAGGTATTGCACCATTGGATGGCAAATCGATTGAAAGCGCTGAGAGCAATGTACAGGACGGGCAGGCAGTTGTAAATATGACCATGGATTCTGAGACTGGAACTCCAATTTGGCGAAGTATGACGGAGAAAGCATCAGCCGACAACAAACGTCCTATTGCCGTGGTTATGGATGGATTGGTGTACAGCGCACCCAACGTTTCTGAACCAATTACTGACGGTGAATCGCGCATCACCTTCGGCCAAGGCCCCATTCGGGAACAGCTGGATGAAGCCACTGACCTAAGCAATCTTTTAAAGGCCGGTTCCATTCCTGCTCGCATAACCATTATTGATGAAGTAACCGTTGGACCAACTCTTGGCGAAGCCAACATCAAGGCAGGTATATGGTCATTTGTTATCGCATTTGTGGTGATTCTTGCATACATGATTTTCTATTACGCATGGGCAGGACTTGCAGCCAATGTGGCGCTCATCACCAACTTGTTTTTCATGATGGGAGCACTCATAGCGGTGCACGGTTCGCTCACGCTGCCGGGTATTGCCGGTATCGTTCTCACCATGGGTATGGCAGTGGATGCTAACGTACTTATCTATGAGCGTGTGAAAGAAGAATTGCGCCTGGGCAAAGGCATACAGGCCGCCATGCGCGATGGTTTCATAAAAGCAATCTCCGCCATCATTGATGGAAACGTAACCACACTCCTCACTGGTATCGTCTTGTTCATCGTGGGTACAGGCCCCATCAAGGGATTCGCCACCACACTCATCATTGGTATCTTCACCACACTCTTCACGGCCATTGTGGTAGCGCGTTTGATTCTTTATCGCAGGCTTGAAAGCAAGCGCCCCATCACCTTCTCCAGTAAGATTACCAAGAACTGGTTCACCAATGTGAACTTCGATTTTGTAGGCAAGCGAAAAATGTTCTACATGGTGTCATTGGTCATCGTAGGTGCCGGAATTATTTCCATGTTCGTGCGCCAGCCAGCCTTTAACTGGGGTGTTGACTTTGTGGGTGGAACTTCTTTCAAGGTAGCATTCGACCAGCCGGTTGAAGTTGATGTTCTTCGCGGTGCATTTGCCGAGGTGCTGGTGGAAAACGGCCAGGCTTCGTCCAATACAGTTCAGAGCATTGACAACACCGGAAAGGATTATAAAATCATCACCAACTACATGGTGAGCAGCGAAGTTGCTGATGCTGACTCACTGGTTCAGGCCAAGGCCAATGAGGCCATTGCCAAAGCAGGCGTACCCTACAAAATAAACGAAACCTATAGAGTGGACCCCACCATGACGGATGATTTCCGGAGGGAAGCATTGTGGGCAACCATCGTGGGATTGCTGCTGGTAGGTATCTACATATTTATTCGATTCCGCATGTGGGACTATGCGGTGGGCGCCATTGCGGCCCTTGCGCACGATGCACTGGTCGTGGTCGCAGCCTTCACCCTGCTCAACGGAATTGTACCCTTTTCTCTCGAAGTAAACCAGGCATTTGTTGGTGCTATTCTTACCGTAATCGGTTTCTCCATCAATGACACTGTGGTAATCTTCGACCGAATCCGCGAGTACATGCGCAACCGAAAAAATGCCGAACCGAAAGCCATTATCAATGATGCCTTAAACAGCACATTGGGGCGTTCCATTAACACTTCAATGACAGTGTTACTCACGCTTCTTGTAATGTTCATTTTTGGAAGCGATGACATCCGCGGGTTCACTTTTGCAATGATTATAGGGGTGATAAGTGGAAGTTACTCAACGCTGTTCATTGCATCGCCAATCGTTGTGGACATCCGCAACTGGCAGGCGCGCAGGAAAGCAAAACAAATTGTGGAAGAAAAAAATGTGGCCACTGCCACGGTTTAGTCGCAACTAATCCATCAAGCAAAATAATCATCGCCATGCACCTTCGCATGGCGATTTTTTTTAGGGAAAATTTCTGATAGATGAACCTCCGCAGATTCAATTGCCATCGTGCGAATTCACAACCTCGATAAAATTTTCTTTTCCAATTCCTCATTTCTTACAATGGGAATATTGATATCTTCAGGGTTGTACAACGCATTCCGCAGAATATGGTCAATGAGTGCCGATTGTTTTTCGTAACGCTTGCAGGAATTACAAATCGATTTGTGCCATCGAAGTTGTGTGCGTTCAAGCCACCTCAATTCAAACAAAGACTGTTTGTCCAACAGTTCAGTGGCTTTCTTACAGGAAAGTACTACGGCATGTACTAGATATTTTTTCATGTCACTATTTCGAAAACCACTTGGTTTCCAGGCATTTTCTCAATTGCAGTTTTGCCCGATGAATTATCTGCCAGAAATTGGACGGAGTGATTTGTAATTCCTGACAAATCACTTCACCGCTTTTTTCTTCTGTGTACTTTAGATGCAAGGCAGAATTCCAAACTGAGGGAAGATTGGCCATGCAGAGCTGAAATGTTCGCACAAAATTTTCATCATCCAACAAGTGCTTTCTTTCATCCCATTCGCTGGGGTAAGGGGCATCTGCCCACTCGCCATATTTGTTGAACAGTGTATCGAACAATTCAATCCTCCTCTTTTCACCGTGCTCCTTATGTTTCAATGTTGGGTTTTTGAGCATGTTGCGGTGATAGTCGGTAATCTTGTTATTTAGTATCGCAAAAAGCCACGTTTTTGGATGGCTGCGGTTTTCAAATTTATCGTACGATTGAATAACGGCAAGAAAAGTTTCTTGCACAATATCCTCGGCCGTTTCGCGACTCGATGTTTTGTGAAGTGCCCAGGAAAACATACTGTCAGCGTATAGTTGGACCCAATCACGAACCACATCAGTTTTAACGCCAAGCCCTGTTTGCTGCATGAAGCGAAGTTAGAGTTGTGAATTAACGTGAGGTTCAAAAATTCTGCACGAAAAGAAATCTGCCCCAATGTTGTCAGGATTAGAAATCAGTTGCGACTACTTTAGCGAAACATTACAATTATAAATCAAAAAATGAAAAATCTATTACTCGCATTCATGTTGTTAGCAACCACAATTCTTAACGCCCAACTAACTGATGGCAGCATAGCACCTGACTTTACGCTTCAGGATATTGATGGCAACACGCACCAACTTTACAATTACCTGAATGAAGGCAAAATTGTCTTCATAGATTTCTGGGCAGCTCATTGTCCCTCTTGCTGGAGCTACCACCTTCAGGAGCATATCGAAAACCTGTTTCTGCAACATGGAATCTCCGGTTCTGAATCGCAGGATGTGATAGTACTTGGTATTGAGGTGGACGCTGGCAATGGATTAAACGAACTTCAAGGCGTAAGCGGAAACACACAAGGCAATTGGCTGGCTGGAATTTCTTACCCGGTGTTCAATCCCGAGGGTGCAGAACGAACCGTATTGCTAAACAACTGGGAGGTGAATTATTATCCGCTGGTTTATTGCATCTGCCCTGACGGTAGCGTAACAGTAACCGGAACACAAACCAAAGAAGTGCTTTATGAGGAAGTGATATTGTGCAACGCTTCAGTAAATGTTGAATCAGAGGTTCATGTGCAGGATATCATTTTCAACTTCTCTCCGCAAACTTCAACACTACAGTTAAACGAATCTTCGCAAGGAACACATGTGGAAGTTCATGACCTCACCGGACAGTTAATAACTGAAGGAACCACTTCGGGAGGAAAATTTTCCCTCAGTCTTTCAGGAATTTCAAGCGGAATTTATTTCTGCCGATTCACCGATGCAGGCGGAAAATCATTTACGGGAAAGTTCTTTAAGGAGTAGAGCACTACTCCGAGGATTGCTATAGCCGCTCTGTAACGCTGTAGTATTGGGATGGGACTTAATTCATCCCAAAACAAAATCCTTGTGACTAAATCGCGACTTGAAGCATTCAGTGACGGTGTGCTGGCCATCATCATCACCATAATGGTATTGGAAATAAAGATGCCGCATGGCAGCGGACTTCATGACCTCATTCCTCTTTTTCCTGTGCTTGCCAGCTATGTGCTTAGTTTCGTTTTAGTGGGAATCTACTGGGGAAATCATCATCATTTGTTGCACACGGTGCGTCATGTGAACAGTGCCATTATCTGGTCCAACATGCACTTGCTCTTCTGGCTTTCCCTCGTTCCCATTAATACAGGTTGGATGGGTGAGAATTTTTTATCGCAATGGCCTATCGTAATCTATGCAGTGAATCTATTGATGTGCGGTTTTGCATATTCCTTCCTGCAACAAGCGGTGATGAAACAACATGCCAAAGGCACACCACTTACTGAAGCCTTGAAGAAGCAGGAAAAAAATGGTTATGCATCGCTCGGTATTTATCTCATTGCCATTGCTGTGGCTTTTTCTACCCACTGGTATCCTTCGTTTTGTTGTTGTGGTTGAGGTAATGTGGGTGATTCCCGATAGAAGGATTGAAAAAGCGCTGAAAAAGAGCTTAGCGGTACTCAAACCTAGGTTTCAAAATCCTATAAGATTGCGATTCCCCATTTTTAGCCCCGCAACAAAACTGCTTTCACTTTATGCCTTCTGTCTTTCGCACCCTGTTGAAGTCTTCTATTGCATTGTTGTTCATGACTTTTGTGATGAAAGCAGACGCACAAATCGAAGTGGGTGAACCTCAACCATACGGCAAACAATCTCCAGTGTATTTGTGGCGGCCATTTGAGACAGACTCAATACAAAAACTTAGATCATCTTCCATACTGACATCATACAGTGCAAACGAGCGCGAGTGGCCGTGGCAATTTGTGGGGCCTGCCGTTCAGCCGCAGGAATTGAATCCAGGTGGCAGAGCCATTCCGACTTATGCAATAGGGCGCGGTAACGGTACCGGGCGCATGAATTTTTTTCTAGTACATCCGAAAAAAAGGAATTGGGTGTGGGCCTGCTCACCCACTGGTGGACTTTGGTACTCGCGCAATGAAGGAGAATTTTGGTTAGAGGGAGGAACGGACAGGCTGCCCATTTCCGGTGCATCATCTGTCACCATCAATACGAAAAAGAAAAAACAGTGGGTATTGGCCACAGGCGATGGTGATGATGTGTTTATGTACACCAACGGAGTGTGGCGCACCAAAGATGAGGGCCGAAACTGGGAAAACATCAACGGTAAAATTCATGGTGCCACACTTCCGTTTGGCGATAATAACTATTCCTACATAGGCAAGGTGGCAGCTTCCCCCGATGATTTCAATTTTATAGTGGTGGCGTCAAGTCTTGGTTTGTTCGCGACAGAAAACGGACGAGCACCGGCAGATAAAATCAAATGGGTAAAAATTTCGGATGGATATTTTTATGATATTGAATTTGTACCCGGCAATAAAAAATTCTTCGGACAAAGGGAAAATTTTAAAGTATTTGCCTCCGGTAGCAAATTCATGATGAGCGAAAACAGTGGGGCATTGTGGAGCACTCTTCCGCTTCCCGAATATGAAGAAAAAGACCGCTACAAATTTCTTAGGCTCAGCATCGAGCTATCGACCGATGATCCCAATTATGTTTTCGCAGGGGTGACATGCAGCGAAGGCATCACACAAAGCCCTGCCGGGGAAGGCACTTTCCAGAAATTCAACCTCACTACAAACAAGTGGGAATTTGTCCGTTCACTTAAGAAGGACATGAACAACCTTATCACTACCCGTGCGCGTGCCATTGCAGTTTCGCCTATTGATGCGGACCACGTGCTTACCACCAACGTGCAGCCGGTTTATTATAGTCATGATGGTGGCCAAACTTTTTTGAAATCGGACAAAGGACAGATGCACGATGATGTACACCACTTCGAATTTTCACCAGACGGAAAAACAGTGTGGGCTGCGCATGATGGTGGTGTGAGCCTCAGCTACGATGGTGGATTGCATTGGCTAAACCGCGACAATGGAATAGGTGCGGCCAATGTGTTTGGTCTTTCCGTGGCACAAACGGAAGAACCCCAGGTGCTCTATGGCGGATACGATGTGGGCGGGAATCTCTTGAAAGACAACAAGTGGTACCATGTGAGTTGGGGCGATGGTTTCGAAACCATTATCCACCCGGAGAATCCGGACATCATGTTCGCCACCAAACAAAACGGAAGCCTTGATAAGAGTGTAAATGGAAAAGATTTTGAATCTGCAGCAAGTCCATCAGGAACAAAAACGGAGTGGCATACATGGATAAAAATGCACCCCACCAAGTACAATACAATTTACTGTGCCGGCTCAAGTCTTGTGCGTTCAACCGATCTGGGCGTCAACTGGGAAATAATTTTCGAAGTGAAAAAATTCGGGGAGAACCTCAAAAATGTTTATCGTTTCTATCATTGCTATGAACATCCCGGTGTGATGTACCTCTATGTGTTGACGGATGATAGCCTACAGCCGGAAATATGGCGAACCTTCAACGTGAATGAGATCAAACCAGAACTCATCATCTGGGAAAAAGTGGCGGACATTCCTCAACGCGGATGGATTTCCGGCATAATTGCCGACCCAGATTCACCATGGCATTTCTGGCTCTTGTTTGCCACATCCGATTTTTCCGGCAAGTTGTGGTATTTTGATGGATTCACTTACAAGGATGAAACAACCAACCTGGGCAGTGCACTGGTGGGAAGTGCAATTTTGCAGCGGGGAAGTGAACGCAGGATTTATCTGGGAAGCAACAGCGGTGTGTTTACGCGCAAGGCGGGCGAAACTTCATGGACCCTTCTCGATGGATTGCCTGGAACTTTTATCAATAGTCTTGACATCAATTACAAAACAAGAGAAATTTTTGTAGGGACATTTGGACGGGGAGTTTGGAAAGGTCCGTTGTATGAGAATTGAAACCTCGAACTCATAATTTTTTTCCATGATCAATCAAACTCAGTGAACCGCGAAATAAAATCATCGCGCTTCTTTTTGTTGGCCATGAGCGCCCACATGAATTTTACATTATTCTCTTCGAACTTTTTCTTGTCATCCTTTACATCAGTGAGAATTTTCACCAACTCCTGGTCGCTGGTGCTCACGCTCATTACACCTATTTTGTATTCGAAGTAATACCAGTTGGCAGGGTCCAGTTCCAGATAGATGCGCAACACATCGGCTGAGCGTTTTCTTTCAATCTCAATTTTTCCTTTTACGTAGCGAAACAATTGTTTCTTGTCCATATTCGCAATTCCAATTGGCCCCTGGCTCTGCCATGTTTCTTCAACGGCATTCCAGAAAAATTTTACATCGGCCAGGTAAAAAGTTTTCTGTAGTTCTTCCGGCACTTTTTTCAATTGTCCGCCCAGGTTCAGTTCTGAAATCAGCTTGTCCGATTTTTCAGTACCCATCACTTCTATCAATCCTTTTTCATATTGTGTTTTGGTGATGTCAATGGGTTGGAGATTGGGCCACAATTCTATTTGTTCGTAGATGCGTTTTACAGCACCTTCATCAAACGGGAAGTTGATCAGGCATGTGCCCTGTGCGGTTACATCGCTGTTGGCAGGATTGTATTTTACTGTTCCCACCGGCTGAAATTTTATCAGCCCAATGTCTACATTGAAATTGATCTGGCCATCGCCATTCAACTCGCAACCATCGGCATGGAGACTCACAAGATTTCCTGCAAGTTTTGGTTGTTTGATTTTTTCTTTTGACCCGATAAAATATTTGCGTGCGGTTTTGTCCCAGTAAAGGAACCCGAAGGCTTCAATCAACGCCTTATCCTGTGGGTCAGGTTTTGGCGATAAGAAGGCGGGATAAACGTCCATAGGTGAATCTTCGGTCATCATTACACCTGCTCCGACCTTGAGGCTTTCAGTGCTGCGCATGGCGGTGTCCACGGGTATGTAAATTTCTTCTGGACTGATGGGCGCGCGGAATTCGAAGAAGTGGCGTTCCAGCATGGGGCAATTGTGGAGTATGCGCACACCTCCATCAAACGTCAAAGGCTTTTGGTTCGCGGTCATTTCAAAATCACCAAAAAATTCGAATGCAGGCGAGAGGAAAAATCCATCTTCCTCTTTAATTTTTCCGAAGCCGATGGTCTGCAATGTGGTGTCCACTTTCAACTCATCGAAGTGGATTATTTGCTCCTTCTTGTTTTCATCAATAAACGCATAGTCACCCTTTCCGGTATATTTCTTCCGGCCGAAAATCTGGAGATTCGCATTGAAGATTTTATGGTATTGTGTAACGTAGTTGCTCAGCACCTGCGCCTGCTGAAGCGGTCGCATTTCAGCATACTTCTCCACATAAACCCTTCCGCTATCGGGCGTAATTTTAGAATCGGCCACTGCTATGTATTTGACTTTATCGCAGGTGAGCAACGATTTTTTCAAATCGTATTTCGCTTTGGATGAAAGAAAGTTGAGTGAGTCCTGACCAGCGGCTACAGAAAAGAAGTTTGAATTTGTCTGGTCTTCGCTGGTATCAATAACGAAGTCATCTTTCGCTTGCCTTGTTGAGGTGAGATCCATCTCAGCCTTATCCATGTACCATGTAAACTGGTCCATAAAACAGATGTATTGGTTTTGCGGAAGTTCAATTTTTGTTTCTCCACTGTTGGATTTAAACTCGCCTTTTCGCAAATCGAAATCCACATTTGAGTTTACATTATTGGTTTTGAATGCCAGTGTTCCACCTTCCAATGCAGCAAGCTGGAAGGCGCTGGTATCAGCCAAAATTTTTCTTCGTTTGTAGTTGAAAGCAAGCGATGAAAGTGTGGCCCCGTTAAATTCCATTTCGCCTTTTCCTTTCATTCCTTTTGGTGCAAGCGAAAGTGTTCCGGCAAGTGTGGCTTCTTTCTCAAAGAAATCAATGGGTGTGTCAATACTGGTTGCATCAAGGCGATCTTGATAAGGGAAATACGCCAGGTCCACCGTGTCGCACACGGCAGTGGGCACTTCGGCTTTGCCGCTTTGTTCCCGATTGATAAATGATTTTGTTTTGCCCCGTGTGCTGTCAGGGAAAAAAATAAATTCATCGGAGGATGAATGGCTGGTGAGGTACTCCAATTCGCCACCTCCTTTCAAACCAGAAAAGTCGAGTTGAAGATCGGCCGTAATTCTCGACTTGCCACCATAGGCTGGCAAACCTGCATCACCGGTGGCGCGTTTGAAACCGAGTGAATAATCCTCCATGAGCACCAGCGGCTCTTCGATGTCTGGAAAAATTCCGCCACTTACAAGCGTTCCGTTGAATTTTAAATCTTTCTTGGAGAAATTGTCAAGTGAGTCAATAGTGAAGGGAAGTACCTGGTAGTAAAATTTGTCCTTCTTGTAAACGCCTTTTTGTATTCGAGGATCTTCCCAATACACGTAGCTCAGCTTCGTGCAACTGAAAATGGGATATTGCGGATAGGTTTTAGAATGATAGCCTCCTTTGTTGGTAGGTGCATCAATCTTGATGTTGCCGGCAATGTCGCGCAGCACACTTTTCACTCTTCGTTTTTCAAATGAGCCATCCTCCATTCTGCTGGTTTCATCTTCCACATAAATGCGGCAAGAATCCACCTGTAATAAATCCAACCTGAAGTCAGGAAAATTGAAATAGTATTCTTTGCCGAGGAACTCGAAGTTACCCGCAAACACTCTTCCACCAAATTTGAAGTCGCGGTTTTTTTTCAGAATCACTTCACCTCGTTCAGGGTAGCAGGTCACCTTTTGCGAGTCGCTCACATTAAATCGCTCCACTCCTTTCACCAGCAGATCATAATTGAGCAAGCTTAGTTGTGCGTTGTTTCCTTGTTGTACCTCAGAGTTGAATTGCAGTACATCGTAATCGCGTTTGCCACTGTTGTTTTCCAGATAGGCACTGGCCTTGTCCAGCATGGTTATCCAGTGTGTGTTGATGTCGTAACGGATAAAGCCTTTGTTGTTGAGATCAATCAACATGGGGTGCCATTGCTGCTCGCTGTGGTTGAGGAAGTAGGCCAGATCGGAAGCAGAGAACTCGTTGCTTCCTGTCTTTTTCATGAAGGATTTTATCTGGTAAAGCGGGTGGTCGAAGTCCAGCCCCATCATGGCATCGAATCTTTTTTTCTTGAAGTATTCGTTGCTTTCGAATGCGGCATAGTGTTGAGTGCTGCCGAGGATAGAACCCATTTCAATAAGCGGGTCGTCAATGTTCCAGTACAATGCTTCGAAGTACATATCAATATGGTGATATGAATTTTGGAACGGGGCTTTCGAAATTCCTTCTTCAAGCCGAAGAAGAATAAGTTGCCTCGTTTCCTTTTCGAACTTCAGGTTGAGGTCAGGATGAAAGATGGAATCTTTATCCACATAAAATGTAATAGTGGAATGGGATGATGTAATACGTTTTGGTTCAATAGAAAACTCGAGGCTTCGGGCGCGCATAAAAGGTTTTCCTTCGCGGAAGATGGTGATTATAGCGGGGGCTTCCAGTGTGCCACTTCCTGCTAGGCGGTTACCTGCCATGGTAAATCCTCCATCGTAATCTACTGATGGAACAATGTTTTTGATCTGCAATCTTTTGTAATAGGAATCGAAGCGCGGGTAAGTGGCATTGTCTTCTGTTTTGCCTGCAAGAATTTTATCGGTGAGTTTTCCTATAAGCGGTGTGTCGAAAAATTCGTTGTAGAATACCACTGAATCCATATCGTAAGTAGAAGCCCTCAACCGGATTTTGTAATCCTTCACTTCGGCAAACGTTTTTTCCGGATCGAAGCCCGCTCGCACCCATGTCACTTTTCCTCCTGTCCCAGTCCACCTGTCTTCACCCGGATAGTAAACTCCGCTTGTTTTGTGGATGATGGAACTGTCGCCTTTGGTGTAGCACTTGAGGTCAAGGGCTGGAAATACTACACGCAGGGTGGTATCAAATTCAAACGAGAACCCGGGACTAGTGCTTTTCCATGATATGCCTTCGGTTTCGTAAAATGTTTTATCGCGATAGAGCAGTGCGGTGGTTTCAAGAAGATCGGGGAAGTATTTTTTTTGCTTCTTGTCGTTCATCATCCTGAGCAGGATTTCATTCCATTTCAAAAGATCGAGTTCCGTTTTTCCGGCTGTAGGAAATGCAATGAGGATGCTTAGGAGGTTATGGAAATCGGGATAAGTCTTGGCTTTGTTCTTCAGCAACTGGTCAGCCGTTTCGTAAATCATTTCCTGTTGCTGGAGGTTGTAAACTTGTTGATCAATCCAGACAGGGGCAAACTGCTGCTCGACAAATTCTTTTCCCATTCCCTTTTTGCTGTCGTTGAAAAGTTCGATCAACTGGTCGAGAAAAATTTCCGGCTCGTGTGTAAATTTTTCGATGCGTTGTGCATCTACCCGGATAGAGAATGCAAAAAGGGAAACGGCAATAACAATAAGTCGTACTGTCATGAATGATTTTAGATTACTACTTTGAACTTGCAACTTTCAACTTAATTGTGCGAAGTTCAATTTTTCGTTGACTATCTACTGTCGTGCCGCGGTTAAAGTTTCCGAAAAGTTGTGCACAGGGTTTCAAAAAAAAACCCTTCGCTCCAGCATTTGGACGAAGGGCTCTCAATCCCACTGGACACCCCTAACGGGTATGAACCCCTGAGGGGTGTCCAGTACTCAGAAGGAATTTCCGTTATTGTTTCACCACTCTCAATTCAATTTGTGTATCATTAAGGCCGGTGATGCGCAAAGTGTAGTGTCCAGCCACCAACCCTGAAAGGTTGATAGCGGGATGGCTCATGGGAGGAGAAGTATCTTCCATCACCATCTTTCCAGTGAAGTCAATCACCTCAATTTTTTTCAATCCGAATGTTGCAAAGTCTCCACTCAGCCTTACCTCATCCTCTGTAGGGTTAGGATAAAGTTGAATGCCGAATTTGTTTTCCATTTCAGAAACTGCCACGTTTACTTCTGCTTCGCCAACACATATGCAGCCGTTGGCATCAGTAAGGGTGAAAGCATAAGTGCCCTCTTCCAATTCGTCAATACACAAATCATCTTGACCGGAGTCCCAGTCAATGGAATAGTCCTGGGTTCCTCCTTCAGCTTCCACACACAATTCACCATCACCACCGTTGGTTACGTTAATTACTTCTACAGGGCAGTTTAGTGTATCAGGTTCGCTAATTTCAAAATCATAAGCAATGGTGCATCCGTTTTCATCGGTTACACTTACCTGATAAGGACCGGGGCACAGGTCGTTGGGTTCAAGTTCTCCCCAGTCAATAGTTCCATTGGGAATGGTTACAGAAGCAGAGCCATTGCATTCATCGGCACACAGGGCGTCATTGGTTTGAAGGTTGGCAAGAACTGGAGCAGGCACAGTGATGAATAGGGTGTCGGTTATCCAGCCGTATTTGTAATACACCTGATAGTTGCCGGGGCCCCAGGTAAAAAATTCTCCATCGGTAACGTTGTCTCCGAAAAAGTAAATTGGTGTATCGGTTGTGTTAAGTACTTGTGATTGTCCCGTACATGCAACAATGGGTTCGAGGTCCAGGTTGACGTCCTGCTCTTGCCAGAGTTCATCATAATAGTATGCGCGATAAACCCATGAACTTTGTTTGGCGTGCCATACCACTTCTCCATCTTCTGTCACTTCTATGATGTGACCTTTGTTGGCAGGAAGTGCTCCGGGAGCTCCACAAACACCGAAACGGTTACCATTTAGCAGTTTTCTTGCCGAGCCCAATATGCCGCTGGCAATGCTGTCATCAATAATATATTCCCAGGTTTTGTATGCCGTGGGTTCTTCGTAATAGGAAATCGAGAATTCCACAAGGCGACTGTGCACACCATCACCCAGGTTGTCGAATACCATGTACTTTTCATCTTCGAGATTTTGGCGATTGATATCGTGCTGTTCAGCAAATCCTGCGTCGTTCTGAAGAGGAATGGTAGGATTGTTTCCACTAATGCTCCAGATAATATCTCCTGTGTTGTAATCAATTTTGTATAGTTGATTTCTTTCCTTGAACGAGATCAAATAGTTGCCGTCATAATCCTGCTTCACGGCATTGCAATGTTGCCAGTTGATGGCTGAGGCGCCAAATAGCGGAGTGAAGAATGCATTTTGATTGCTTGCATTCAAAGCCACCGGATCGAAATAATCGAGCGACCACCATTCCCAAATCATATTGCCCAGCTCATCGAATTCCATGAGGCCTTCGCCAATTACCTGCTGATCCACCACTCCACCAATGGATGAAAAATCATAAAGCCGCACCTCTGCAGCAATGGCCACATAATTTCCTGCTACGTTTTTTATTACATCGTGATGAAAGAAAAATTCTTCATAGGGCGTGCCTGTGAAATCAACCGCTGCAATGATGTTACCCAGCAAGTCGCGTTCTTCCATGCGGTGACATTCCAGCGTGAGGGTGTTGCCATCATCGGTAATGTCCCACATTTCGCAGTTTTGTTGTATGCCAACGCCATCTGCACCGGCATGCCAATCGTACCAAACCACTTCACCCTGGCGGTTAAACATCTGGAGAGTTTTGTCGGGAGTGCTTACTGTGTTAGTCATGTAATAACCCTGCAGGCCGGGTGTGGTGGTATACACATTAGTTATGGTACCCACATCGGGAGGAAGCATGCCTGTGGTCAATAGCTGCCAATCGCTGGTTGCACAATTGAAATCATTCCAGGCCACCACACGCCACTGATAAACTGTATTCTGCACAAAACCTATCAACTGGAATGCGAGCAAGACGGATGGGCCTTCAAGATTGGAATGATAACTTTCTACTACATTGTTTTCGCTGTCCAGCCGATTCCACTCCACGTAGCCCATTACACTTTCATTCGTTTCAACTTCGACATCGTACCTGAGTACATTGGTTACAAATACAGACGAACTGAACGATTGAAATTCGATTTGGGCTGATGCCAATAGCGCACTGAAAATAAAAACCAGGGATAAAATTTTTCTCATCGTAAAAAAATTTGGAGATGATTGTTAAGAGCGCGAATATCCCTATTTGAATTGTGCGAGGCAAATGATTTTTTCAGAATCCTGTGAAAGCCTGACCACGCGTTTTGCTTTTGACTACCGATCGTTCATTTTTGCCGGATAAAAATTTTCACTATGAAAACTATTGTAATTCTTTTTATGCTTGCATTGATCATGTCGTGCAGTCCCAAACTACTTGTACCAACCCAGGTGGATGCTGATCGCGGTCAAAAGACTTTTCCGGGACTTACCTTATCAGAAGTGAACGAAGGAAAGATGCTTTACGAAACCCATTGCGACAAATGCCATCCGCTGAAGAAACCGGAATCGCGCACCGAAATGGAGTGGCACACCATAGTGCCTGAAATGGCGGGCAGAGCAAAAATTGATGAAGTGACTGAATCCAAAATCCTGAAGTATGTGTTGACCATGAGAGAGGCAACGGCACCATCAGGGAAATGATTTTGGTTATCTCATTCGTTACAGTTATTCACGCCCCACTTATTTACATTCAATCCCTCATTTCCGTTCCATGCACCCTAGAATTTTTGCTTTGATATTGTGTATTGCATCTGTAAATGCCTCGGCCTCTTTCACAGGCCTTAGTTATGATTACATTGCTTATGACGCCATAAACGGAAATGTGACCGTTCGGATATATGCGGAATTTAGTAATGCCTCCGACCAACTCACGGCAATTTATGGGAACAACATCACTCCTTTGCAAGTGATTCCATCCGGCACATTTTACCAAAATGGTTTTGGTGGTCCTACTTCACTCACTATCAATCCAGCGTTTTATGCTTTCTTCCCCGATCTGGTTTATGACTCGTGGTTCACCATCGGTTTACAAGATGTAACGGCAAACATGATGGTGACTTTAGGCCTAGACTTCGCAGCTTTTGAAATGGGTGGAAGCATTTCAGAAGCAGATGCAGCAGGCGGGCAGATAACTACGCTGGCTGGCAGTGCACAAAATTTTCCGGTGGCTGGCCGCGTGCTCATTGCACAATTCACAACCAACAATGATGTGGCCATGCTTATGAATTTTACTTGGCGCGATGCTGCAAATACTCTCTTTCAGGCCACTGGAATTACGCTCAACATTAACGGTGGTGATCCCGGATGCAATGATGCCTTTGCTTCCAATTTCGATGCTGCTGCCACCCTAAATGATGGTTCGTGCATTTACCCCGCACCCAGTTACACTGGCATCACAGGGGAACTTGTTGCATACAATTCGTCATCAAACTATTTCAACACCTATCGGGTTTACGCCCACTTCGCTATGGCGGGGGATCAGCTCACGGCATTATTCGGAAAAGATGTTACTCCTTTATCTATCGTCACAACGGGAACATTTTTCCAGCATCCGCTTGGAGCTTTCACTTCTGATGGAATCAACGCTTCACTTTTTAATTCGTTCCCCGAACTGGAATATGATTCGTGGGTAAGTGTGGGTCCACAAAGCGGACCGAATGGTGTGGAAACTATCGGGGTGAATCCTTCTTCATTTGAAAGTGGGGAATCGTTGTTGATCAACGATCAGTATGGGGGCAGTTGGTTTGTTTTTCCGGGAAGCGAACCATTGGCATTTCCCGATACAATGGGTCGTGTGCTCATAGCACAAATCACTGCTGATGATGACATCACTATATCACTCAATCTGCAGTACCGTGCGGCCAACGGAACGGACCCACAGCACCTGGCCCAAACTATTTTCATTGACCACCTGCGAGGCGGATGCACCGATGTTGCTGCCTGCAACTTCGATGCAATGGCAGAGGTGAATGATGGTTCATGCTTTCCACCCATTCTTTATTTTATGGATAATGATGGAGATGGATTTGGAGACCCTTCCGTCAGCTCATCTTTTTGCACTCCACCTGTATCCGGTTTTGTTTTGGATGATACTGATTGTGATGACGGGCGCAACGATGTGCATCCGGGAGCGCCCGGCACTGCCGAAGCAATAGACAACAACTGCAACATGCTGATTGACCCCGAGGAAGAACTTCAGGATTATTGCGCAGGCGATTTTGATGACAACGGTGTGATAAATACCAGCGATCTTCTCCTCTTCATGGCGCAATTCGGGTGCAGCAATTCTTGTGGCAATTTCGATCTTGATGACAATGGTCCGATAAACACCGGAGACCTTCTTTTATTCATGGCCTTGTTTGGAACGAGTTGTCCATAAACCATAGTCCCTGCGGGAATGGATTGAAATTGTTTGTTCTTGTTTCTACTTCGCCATTCTTGAAAGTATAATTTTCGCAAGTTGTTCCGCCTGCACGCGCAACTCGCTCACCGCGGTGCTCTCCCACAATTCTCCTTTAAGGTTTGAACCGAGGGTAAAAAGATTGTTTTGTCGTTCTCCCTTTTTATCCAGCACTTCATAAGTCCTTGTGTTGGTACGGATACCCAGTTTCAATTCGTCCTGCATCACCATACCCTTTTCCATACATCTTGAAAGAAAAGTGTTTTCAAGTTTTGTTATATCCGTTTGGGGGCCTGTGCAGTTTATCACGCGCGACACATTGAGGGTCATTATTGCACCCAGTTTCTTGTCCAGGTATTCCACACTTACGATATTGTTTTTTTCCTCGATGTTCATCAATTTCCCGGCAACTATGTGCAGCTTTTCATCCAGCCGCAATTGTTGCAACCGGTCGTGAATGTGGAGCGGAATGCGGTGGCGCGCCACTCCCCAAAGGTGGCGGAGCCTGGCCATAAAAAGTTTTCTCTCCTGTGCGGTAAGTTTTTGCCATAAGCGCTGGGTGTGCGGCCTCAACGAATCAATAACAGGCTCGGCCGAAATACCATAATGCCTCACTGCTTTCACATGCTTGTTTACCAGCGATACTATCTGGCCCAGCGAAAAATCATCTTGCAGTTCTTCCAGAAATTTCTCATACTTCAACCCGCTGTGGCGGTGCGGAAGTATGTTGAAGCCATTGGGCGAAATCGAAAATATCCCGCCATGAAATCCGTGTTCGAGCAATCCAATAACAGTGTCCACCATGGTGAGTCCGTTGCCGATAATGAGCACAGGCCTCGAGGCATCAACACCGGTAACCGATTCCACTTTCCACGGATTGCGGAAATATTTATTACTCTCAAAAAAAGATGCATTTTTTATGATTGGATTGCCGGGAACATGATTGCCGGAGGCAATAACGCAATAGTCAACCGCCATTTTTTTTCCATCATCCAACAAAATAAACATTTGATGAGCCTTACACTCCAGGTCGGTTGCCAGTCCATCAATGTGCTGGACACTCATTGCAGCGGACGATGCCGCAGGTTGGGCATCGGTCCATATCTGCGCGAGATATTCTCCATACATATAACGTGGCAAAAATGATTGAGCTACCAGCGCGGTGTCCTTCCCCCTATGCGCATCGCGTTTCATTACCCAATCCAAAAAATGATGCGGATGCGTGGCAAAGGCACTCATTTTTTCGGTACTCACATTTAGCAGGTGGCCCTGGGAATAGGGGCTGTAAGCAGTGCCCCGCGCCATGGTTTTTTTTGGGTTGATGATGATGATGTGAAGGGGACAGCGCGCATGCCACAGAAGCTGCACGGCAGTCATCATACCCGCAAATCCTCCTCCTATTATGCCGATGGTTTTCATTCTTCTTTTTAGATGGTGGGCGAAATTAGAGGTGTGATGCAGGTTGTGCTGGAGGCTGCCCTATTCAACATACATGTTTTAAAAACTTGAAGCATGAAGGAAGTGAAGAAGTTAGACCAGAACAACCTCGCTGCCCTTAACCTAATCAAATGAGTATTGCTGAAAAGACATTGTCCCGAAAAGCATAGACGGAGCAAGAGGGAGTGCTTCTTGCTGTCACTATTTCCTTCGTCCCTTAGTTGCTGCAAAATTTTTGCAACCTCTTGTAAACTTCTGCCCGCCCAAAAAAGCATTGTAAAAAAATTTGTCATTCGAGGCATCCTAACTTGTTTACTTTCGTCAAACTTTAAAGGCCAGATTCCAAAACCCTGGCTTAACAACAAACTATCAATTTTTTTAATTAACCAATTCCAAATCAAATCAAGTATGCAAAAAATTTATTCTTTTGCGAGAAGCCGCTCGGGTAGTGGCTTCCGCCCTATGCGCGCAATGGTTGCCATTGCGTTTTTCTTTATGACCAATGCAGTGTTTGCACAAGTTGCCACCTACTCTTTTGCACAATCTGTAGGTCCCTACACTGTTATTGCCGGGGGAACTCAGCATTGGTTCACGCCCTCAGGCACGGGTGTCGTGCCGGATGACAACACAGTGCTTAACGTGGCAATAGGTTTTCCATTCACTTACAATGGAACAGTGTATAACAACGTAAGCATTTGTAACAACGGGTATCTGAGGATGGGTGCTACTGTGACCGGCACGAACTACTCAGGGTTAAATGGCGCGGACAATGAAATTGTTGCTGTCCATGGCCGCGACTTGCAATGTGGATGGCGTACTACTGCAACACGTACTAGCGGCAGTCCTATCCTCACTGCAGTTACAAATACCGCTGGTATTTCTGTTGGTGATAATGTGAACGGAACAGGGATAGCCGTTGGTTCAACTGTTCTTTCGATTGGTGCAGGTACAGTTACAATGTCTGCCAATGCAACATCAACTGGTGCTGCTGGTACTGTAGTCTTTGGCGGGGAGGTAAGATCACAACTTATTGGCGCGCCTGGCAGCCAAACATTTGTGATTCAGTACACCAAATCGAGGAAATTTGGAAGCGCAGGTGCAAACGAAAGATTTGATTTGCAGATCAGGTTGAATGAAACTACAAACGTTGTTCAGGTTGTTTACAACAATTGTATTTATAGCACGACAAGCGGTACGACAACAGTTGGTCTTCGGGGTTTGAGCAATGCTGATTTCAACAACAGGACAACCTCCGCGCCTCATGACTGGAATGCTACTGTAGCTGGTGGAACTATTGCAGCGAATATTACATTTAGTGTAGCTGGTGCAACACCACCCGCAAACGGTCTCACATTTACATGGACACCAGTACCACCGGCAGCTTGCCCAGCTCCTTTCGGACTTAATGCAACAGAAATCTCACCAACAGGAGCAACATTAAACTGGAACTGCACAGCTTGTGCAGGCCCATACAATATTGAGTATGGCCCAACAGGTTTTATACTTGGTACTGGAACAATGGTAAATGGAGTGGCAGCTTCAGGTTATGTGGTAGGCGGTTTACCATCCTCCACAGCCCATCAGTTTTATGTTACCCAGAACTGCACAGCCGGTGGCAATGGTTTTAGTTTAACCGGAGGCCCCGCAGCATTTACTACTTCACCTGCCAATGATGTTCCTTGCGGTGCAGTGGCACTTGTATTTGGCAACAACGGTCCTTACAGCCTTACTGGCTATACAGCTACCGCAGGCGAGGTTGCTCCCCCGGCAACAGGATGCGGAACCCAAACTGGTTGGTGTAATTCAACGCTGAGCAATAGCGCATGGTACACTTTTGTTGCGCCAGCTTCAGGTCGTGTCATTTTGCAAGCCCAGGATTTTGATACGCAACTCGCCATTTATTCGGTTGGCAGTTGCAGCACCTATGGAACGTTTACTTTGTTGGCTGCCAATGACGATGATGCTGCTTACGTAGCTCACGGTGGTGCATTATTTTCATCCTACATTCCAATCGATTGTCCATCCCTCATCGCTGGTCAAACCTATTATGTGCAGTTAGATCCTTTCACCGCTAACACCGCAACACCCACAGATTTGATTTTGACAGATCCAGGAGCAATTGATGCGGGCTTCACCGGCCTTCCAGCCAATGCCTGTTTGACCAGTGCATCTTCCACATTAGTACCCAATGCCGGAACAGGAACTTTCAGCGGCCCTGGTGTTACCGGAAATTCTTGGAACCCTTCAGTTGCAGGTGTTGGAATCCACAATATCACTTATACACGTGAAGCGCCACACGGATGCCGTTCAACCACAATATCAGTTGAAGTAGGACCATATGGTTGTACAGATCCTGCTGCATGCAATTGGGATCCCACGGCATTTTGCGATGACGGCTCATGCCTCACAGATTATGGCTGTACCAATCCGTTGGCCTGCAACTATGACAATACAGCAACTTGCGATGACGGCTCATGCCTAACCGATTATGGCTGCAATGATCCTTCTGCCGCCAACTATGATGTGAATGCAACATGCAATGATGGCTCATGTATCTATGGTGCAGTGAACGAAAACCCATCAGGTGCCATTTTAGTAGCGCTTGGGACTTATGGGCAAACAGCTTGTAACAGTATTAACGATGATCTGACGGGTAGATATCCTTCGGCATTTGCAACATCAACATTGCCAACCGGTGAAGACCTTTGGTACAAATTTGTTGCAACAACAACCGGAGCGCGCATATTCGTAGATACCTTCTTCGATGTTTTTATTGAAGTGCAGGACATTGGCGGTGCGCAAGTGGCCACAGAAAATGCTCACGCAGGCAACGATGAGACGCTGAATATCGGTGGTCTTACTGTTGGCAATACTTATGTTATTGGTATTCGTGCGGTTAACTCCAACACTGGCATTGGCCCATTCAGCCTTTGCATGCATGCATTGGGTGCTTCAGAGTGCGACTACGGCCCCGGCCCTTACACACTTTGCCAGACCTTTAAAGCTGATTTCGTGAACGCGAGCCAATACATATTCCACCTCACATCGCAAACCACCTTTATCACTTATACCAAGAACAATGGAGCAAGCACTTTCCTTACGCTTTCATCAGTGCCTATGTTGACTTGGGGTGATACTTATGATGTGGAGATTGATGCCGTTTGGAATCTTACCAATTCGGCCGGTGGTGCCGAGCAGGTGATTGTTTCCACCAACACACCTTGTTCACTTACCATCGTTGCACAGCCACTTGCCAAGTTGAGAACCAGTAACAATTGTGCAAACTTTGGCCCTCATCTTCTTGCACAGACAGTATGGGCAGATCCATTCGTTTGTGGAGCCATTAACTGGAAGTGGAAGTTTACCCGCACCGATGTTCCTGAATTGCCTATCATTCATTACAAAGGCAACAGTAGCAGAAACATACAGTTGACTGCAATACCGGGGCTGGTAATGGGAGCTACTTACGATGTGCAAATTGCACCTGTATTTAGTTATGGTGAAGGAATTTATGGAGCAGTTGAATGCCTCTCAATCGTTGGTCCTGGTGGCATGGTTGAAAACGACAACCAAATTGATATGGATGCCGAAAAAATTGATGTATCAACTAATGAAGCAGCCATTTATCCCAACCCAAACAACGGCTTAATGCTCAACCTGAACATTGCCGGTGTGGAAGGCGACTTCGTAGCCATTGACATTACAGACATGTTTGGCAAACTTGTTTACTCAAATGATTTTGCAGTAAACAATTCGCTCAACGAAGTGATTGTTTTTGATGAACAACTTGCATCAGGCATGTACAACGTAATCATGTTTGTTGATGGAAAACTCATCACTGAGAAATTGGTTGTGACGAAATAATACACAAGCCAAATTCACTATTTTAAGAGAGGCCGTTATCCCGAAGATTCGGGATAGCGGCCTCTTATTTTGTGCCTATTTCTTACTACTTGCCATCATGACATTCTTCCATCTCCCTGTGTTTATCTGGTTTCATGTTTCTGACAAACTCTTTTGCGCCTGATGCAAGAGATTTAAATCACTCCATTGTGAACAGGTATAAGAATGCTGTACTTTTCAGCGCCTTAAAAAAACCAAAACAAAATGAAGCGTACATCACTTATTGTTATTTGCTGTTTCCTGCTCGCCAGATTCAATGCACAGGTTGCTTCGGATTATTTCTTTTCATCCGGCATTGAAACCTATACCTCCATCAACACCGGAACGGTACTTTTCACTGGCACGATTAACGACAATGTTTCATCCACTATCACCATTCCATCGTTTTATTACGATGGAGCGCTTCACACGAGTATGCGTGTTAGTTCGAACGGGTTTATAGTCCTTGGCGGCACAACTCCATCCTCCACCATGTACACACCTTTATCAGCAAGTGGCACCGCGTTATCAACACCAGGCGTCATATCAGCATTTGGAGCCAATATTGAAAATTCTGATGCAGGTTCATCTGAAATACGATGGGCCAACACCGGAACTGAAATTGTGATTCAATGGAAAGATATGCACCGGTTCAATACAACAACATCTATCGAACGTTTCAGTTTCCAGATAAGGCTTGACCTTACTGATGGCGACATCCGCTTTGTGTATGATGGCCCGGTGGATGTGGGATTAAGTCAGACACAATCACCACAAGTGGGATTGCGCGGCCCAACCAATGTTTTTGCAAACGATGTAAAGAACCGGGATGTAACTGCAGCGAACAATTGGGACACCTCCAACGCAGGCGCCAACGTGGGAGCCACATGCAGGTTTTCATCTTTCGCCCCTCCCACTTTTCCCATGGCCGGTCTCACTTATCTATGGACCACATCGGCCTGTTTTCCACCTTTAGGAATTACACTGTCGAACTACACCAGCAGCACGGTGGACATAAGTTGGACAGCGAGTGCAGGCGCTGTGAGTTATGATTGGGAAGTAGTACCAGGTGGAAATGCTCAAGGCGCTGGAGTGATTGCCAGCGGCAATACAGCAGCAACAACTGCAACCGCATCAGGAATTTCTGGTGTGCAAAGCATCACTGTATTTCTTCGAAGCAATTGTGGAGATACGCAAAGCATTTACACCGGAGTTTCCGGCTTCAATTGCAACAATGCCATTGCAATTTCATGCAACACCATTATTTCCACAGCCGTGGGAAGTGGCAGCGGGGTTTATGATTTTCCAGGAACATTTCCCAATAACAGCTGTGGAGCAGCCACACCAGGACGCGAAACCGCCTTTCTTTTCACAGCTACCACCACAGGACCACATTATATTGACCAGAATGCATCACCCGGAACGGTGCATTATCTCTATAAAGAATTTTCAGGCGATTGTTCAGGAACAGGATGGACTTGTATTGATAACTTGAATGGCAATGTGACTTCAACACCTGCCGTTACACTCATTGAAGGAACCACCTACTACATTATGGCCGATGCGGAAACTTCCACTGGAGGAACATTGACATTCCAGGTTTATTGCCCGGGACCTCCTCCTTGCGTAACCAATCCAAATACTCCGGCAAATGCTGCACAGATTTGTTCCACCACCTCTACCAATCTTAGCTGGACCGCGGCATTTACTGCAAACAATTACGATGTGTTCTTCTCGACCGACAACCCCCCTATCATACTGGTCTCGGACAACCAGGCCGCAACTACTTATACGGCCACAGGGCTTATTGCGGGCCTTACTTACTACTGGCAAGTTGTTCCACAAAATGCTTATGGCATTGCTGATGCTTGCAGTATCTGGTCGTTCACTATTATTGAAATCATTTTGGGTGACACCCAAACCAACCCCATCATTATTGCCACCATACCCACTAGCATCGCAGGTTCAAACACCGGATGCTTTACTAACAATTATGTGGGAACTGAATCGCAACCGTCTGCCGATGTGTATTACCAGATCACTACCAATCCGTGCACGGATCAAATCACAATAGGTACCTGCGTTAGCAGTTTCGATACTTACATTCATTTTCTGAGTGCCACTGGAACGCACCTGGATTCGGATGATGATGCTTGTCCGTTTTTTCCCAACAACAACGCAGGCTCAATCTTAACCTACAACGTGAACCCCAGTACTGTCTATATCATAGTGGTGGAAGGTTATTTAACCAACACTGGCAATTATACACTTTCCATCACGGAAACATCGCTCGGCACTGTGGGCTGTACGGATCCGCTGGCTTGCAATTACACTGCAGGTGCGGGTTGCGATAATGGTACTTGCCTATATGACGGATGCACCGATGCTACTGCCTGCAATTACAGCGAAAACAATGGTTGCGATGATGGCTCATGCGTGTATCCTGGATGCACCGATCCCTTGGCTACTAACTACGATGAGGATGCAGGTTGCGATGACGGTTCATGCGTGCTATACACCTGCGCGGGCGACTTCGACCTCAATGGTCTTGTGAACATCAATGACCTGTTGCCTTTTATGGCCAACTTCGGATGTGCTGCTGATTGCGGCTATTACGATCTGGATGCAAATGGCTCAGTAGGTGTAACTGATCTGCTTTCTCTTATGGCTTACTTCGCAACCTATTGTCCCTGATAAATTGAACTGCTAAAAATTTTTTTCTTAACACATAAACAAATACCAACAAACACAACAACAAAATGAAAACAGTTATAACACTATTTGCCGGAATGATCATCTGCACGTTGGTTTCAGCACAAGCCGTACTGCGCATTACCAAAGTGAATCCTGTAACTCATCAAGTAACTATTACCAATATGGGCAATGTTTCCCAGGTTGCTGCAACATGGAACCTGTGCGCTCAGCCCGAGTATGATCCGCTCAACTCAATGGTGAAAATTTCAGGTTCCACCACTATTGCACCGGGAGCATCGCTCGTTGTAATCTGGCCGTTCTGTAATGGCACTAATGGTGAAGTAGGATTGTATGCCAATGCAGCAGACTTCGGCAATCCCAGCAATATGCGGGACTATATGGAGTGGGGTAGTTCCCCTCACAATCGCGAGGATGAAGCCGTAGCGGGTGGTTATTGGACTGCCGGTCAGTTTGTACCCAATGATCCTGAGTTCAATTATATAGGCACAAGTACACAACACGGATCAGCATTTTGGACTCATGAAACCCCCGGCTGCACTTATAGTCTTGCGTGTAATTTCAATGCAGCGGCAACAGCGGAAGATGGCACCTGCGATTTTACCTCCTGCACCGGTTGCACCAGTCCCCAGGCATGCAACCTGGATGCAACAGCAACGCTTGATGATGGATCATGTGAATACTTAAGTTGCCGTGGCTGCACTTCTAATGAAGCATGCAACTTTGATGTGAGCGCTACCAAAGATGATGGCTCTTGTGAATTTGACAGCTGCGCGGGATGCACCTATTCCACCGCAATGAATTTTGATGCAACCGCCACACTGGACGATGGTTCATGCGTTTATGCAGTTGACGATTGCCCCACAGACTTTAACAGCGACAACACAACCAGCACACCCGACCTGCTCATTTTCCTTGGGGCTTTCGGCACCGCATGTCCATAATCTATCAATAAAAAACGAGAAGGTGTACAAACTACACTTTCTATATCTTGCGCGGGTTAACCAACAGTTACCCGCGCTTTTTTATGGAAAAGAAACGACTAGGTTTTTGGGAGATCTGGAACATGAGTTTCGGGTTTCTGGGCATTCAATTCGGGTTTGCACTGCAACTCGGAAATACCAGTCGCATCTTCCAGACACTTGATGCCGATGTTGAAAAACTTGCTATTTACACCATAGCTGCGCCTGTCACAGGTCTCATCGTTCAACCCATCATTGGTTATTTAAGTGATCGCACCTGGCATCCAAGATGGGGACGAAGACGGCCTTACTTTTTAATTGGTGCATTGCTCGCCACCGTTTCATTGGTGCTGATGCCAAATTCTCCCACGCTATACATGGCCATTGGCATGCTGTGGGTAATGGACACCGCATTCAATGTTTCCATGGAACCGTTCCGGGCTTTTGTGGGAGACAAGTTGCCCGCATCGCAGCGCACTGCTGGCTATGCCATGCAAAGTTTTTTCATCGGGATAGGAGCAGTGGTGGCCTATATGCTTCCGTACATTTTTTCCAACTGGCTCAACATTTCCAACACCGCACCCGAAGGTGAAATTCCTCCTTCAGTAAAATACTCATTCTACATAGGAGCAATTGCATTTCTGGCAGCAGTAAGTTGGACAGTATTCAAAACGAAAGAGTATCCACCCGTGAATATGGAAGACTTTAAAAAGGAGCGCGCAAGCACTGCCGGTGTTTTGAATTTCCTGAAAGAAACAGGTACCAGTATTTTCAAGATGCCCAGAACGATGATTCAGTTGGCGGCAGTTCAATTTTTCGCGTGGTTCGCCTTGTTCGCAATGTGGATTTACACCACACCCACGGTCGCACAAAATGTTTTTCATTCCACTGACCCACTTACCAAAGAATTTCAGGATGGTGGGGATTGGGTGGGATTGTGCTTTGCAGTTTATAGTGGAGTAGCAGCACTTGCAGCGTTCATGTTGCCGTGGCTTGCCAGTATGACCAGTCGCAGAAAAACCCACATGATGTGTTTGCTGGCAGGCGCGTTGGGCTTGTTCGCTTTACATTTTATCACCAACCAATATGCATTGTGGATTGCAATGGTTGGAATTGGTATAGCATGGTCAAGTATTCTGTCAATGCCTTATGCAATACTGATAGGGTCGTTGCCGGAAAAAAAGTTGGGATTTTATGTGGGTGTATTTAATTTTTTTATAGTGATTCCCCAGATTATTGCCGCAGGCATACTGGGCTTCCTGCTCAAAAAATTCTTCAACACCGATCCATCGTTCGCCATGATCATTGGCGCAGTTTCGTTTGTGATTTCCGCTTTGCTCTGTCTTTTCATCAAAGAAAAGAGCGAACGGTTGATGGAGACGGAGCCAGCCAATTCCAATTCAACATCCGTAAAGAAATTTTAAAAAAATACCAATTCAAAATCCTATTACAATGAAAAATATTTTTACAATTGTTTTTACACTACTTGCTTCTTGCGCATTGTATGCCAATGTGAACATCACCTTTCGTGTGGACATGACCAACCAAACATTGGGACCAAATGGTGTTCACCTTGCCGGAGGTTTTGGAATTGCCGGATATCCACAGTGGGATCCCTCGGGAATTAGCATGACCGATGGCGATCTGGACAACATCTATGAAGTGTTGCTTTCACTTCCGGAAAGTTCGTATTTCGAATACAAGTTCATCAATGGAAATGCATGGGGAAGTGATGAAGGAGTACCTGGTGCATGCAACTGTAACGGCAACCGATGCGTGACATCCGGTACTGTTGATCAAACTCTGGCCGTTCGCTGTTTTGGCGAATGCTCTTTCTGTGCAGGCAACCCACAATTTTTTGATGTCACTTTTCAAGTGGATATGCAAAGCGCAACAGTGTCGCCAAACGGAGTGCACCTTGCCGGAAACTTTGGATTCAATCCCGCGCCCAATACATACCCGATGTGGAATCCTGCCGGCATCGTGATGACGGATGCAGATTTGAACCAGGTGTATGAGGTGACATTACAACTCGCGGAGGGATACTATTTCGAATACAAATTCATCAACGGAAATGCGTGGGGCGAAGAAGAAGATGTTCCCGGAACGTGTTCGTCATACGGCAACCGATACCTTACTGTACCTGTTTCTGATTTGGTGATGGATGGAGTATGCTTTGCTGAATGTGGCGATTGTATTGTTCCGGGCTGCACAACCTCTTTGGCAAATAATTACAATCCACTGGCAACTATTGATGATGGCTCGTGCCTTTTCAATGTGGACTTCGTAGTGGACATGCAGAATTTCAACGGTTCAGTTAGCGCAGTATTTGTGGTAGGATCGTGGAGCGGATTTTCGACCACCGCAAATCCAATGACTGATGTTGATCTCAACGGAGTGTGGACCGCAACACTTCCATTTAGTGCAGGCAACTATGAGTACAAATTTTATGTGACGGACGGAAGCACCTTCGAATTTTTTGTGGATGGTGAACCCTGCACCATGAATACCGGTGGAGGCAATAATCGCAGTTTTACGATGAATGCAAGTTCGTTTGCACTTCCCCTCTATTGCTGGGAGTCATGTTATTCATGTATGCTTATCAATGTTACTTTTTCCGTGAACATGGTGGGACAAACCGTGTCACCGGAAGGCGTGCATCTTGCAGGAAGTTTCAACGGATGGTTTCCCACTTTGATGGAAGACAACGGCAACAACATCTGGTCAATGACCATGAGCATGCAGTCGGGAAATAATTACGAATTCAAATTCGTGAATGGCGATTTTCTTGATGATGATTCGGAAATTATTGCAGGCGGATGCACCACAGGGGCATTAGGAAATCGCTACTTCACAGCTCCACTGGTGGACTTCACACATCCTACTTATTGCTATGCACAATGTGCAGAGTGTCCGCTGGATGTGAGCATCACTTTCCGGGTGGATATGTTCAATGAAACCGTATCACCACAAGGCGTTCATCTTACAGGAAGTTTTAACGGATGGAATCCTGCCATTGAAGCCATGAGCTTCATAGGTTATGGCATTTATGAAGTTACGCTTGTGCTCTCTCCTTACACTTATCACGAGTACAAATTCATTAACGGTGATGCGTTTGGAATGGATGAAAATCTTCCATCGGATTGCACTAACAATTTCAACCGTTCGATCAACACAGGATTTTCTGATTCACTTCTTCCTGTTGTTTGTTTTGCGGAATGTGGTGCGTGCGGTGGTTGCACCAATCCGTTTTACACCAACTATAATCCGTTTTCCGGTTTTGATAATGGCACCTGTGCCGACCTTATTGTATTCGGATGCACCTATCCCGATGCTACCAATCATAATCCTGCTGCCAATGCGGATGATGGTTCGTGCGTGTACGAACCCGTAATAGACAATTGCCCTGCAGATTTGGATGGTAACGGTGTGGTGAACGTGAGCGACCTGCTGGTCTTTATGGGATCCTTTGGAACATTCTGCCAGTAAGTTTTATGTTCAACTTTGTGCGATGATGAACAACATTGAATAAGGTTAAACACTCTTGAACAAGACTGATAATAGTTTTGTGCGCTGAACAAAACCATGAACACACAACTTCTTGTCACATCGCGCATTCCTTCTGTTTACGGAAATTTTACCGTTCAGGCCTGGAAAAGCAAGCATGAGCATTTTCCGCATGTGGTGCTATTGAACGTTGATCCGACAGAATCAAAAACCATAAACGTGCGCATCCATTCCGAGTGCATGACGGGCGATCTTTTTGGCTCTACCCGCTGCGATTGTGGTGAACAATTCGCCTCGGCCATGCGATACCTTGAAGAGCATGGAGGAATAATGATATATCTGCGGCAAGAGGGAAGAGGAATAGGGCTGGTGGATAAACTAAAAGCATACAACCTTCAGGATGAAGGCATGGACACCATTCATGCAAATCATGCACTGGGCTATCATACCGATGAAAGACATTACAGCGATGCGGTTGACATCTTAAAAGCACTTGACGTAAAATGTATTTGCCTGCTCACCAACAATCCTGACAAACTGGATGCAATGGCAAATTCCGGAATTACAGTCACTGACCGCATTCCTCTACTTGTTGATCCGCGGCCTGAGAACAGGCATTATCTTCAAATTAAAAAAGAGTTGATGGGACATTTGCTTTGATGATTGGTGAGAGTTGATGACGACACATTCATCCCCTTTTTGTGCGTCCCTTTTATTGAAACCTGAATTCATTATCAGGTATAAATTCACCATCACCCAATTATTCTTCCTTGCTCTTATTATTTTCAGGTAGCGTGATTTTCACGCGTTTGATCATGCGGGTATCGGCAGTTTCTATGGTAAAAGTGAATCCCTCGAAAAAAATCTGATCACCGGGCAACGGGATTTTACCGGCCTGCTCAAGTATAAACCCACCCAATGTGCTGCTATCGCCACGGGCCTCTTCCAGCAGTGTTGGATCAATTTCAAGCATCTTGTACAAATCAACCAGCGAAGTTTTTCCTTCCAGCAAGTAGTTGCGCTCATCTAATTTGGAGTAGCGCAATTCCTCTTCGTCAAATTCATCGCTTATATCGCCTACCACTTCTTCCAGAATGTCTTCCAGTGTTACCAGGCCGGAAGTACCACCGTATTCATCCACCACTATGGCAAGATGTACTTTTTGTTTCTGGAATTCCTGGAGCAGGTCATCAATTTTTTTGTTTTCAGGAACGAAGAACGAAGGCTTTATCAATTGCTTCCAATCAAATTCTTTTTCATCCAGATAAGGAATCAGGTCTTTGATGAAAAGAAATCCGGAAATCTCATCGAGTGAAGTACGGTAAACCGGTATTCTGGAATAACCCTTTTCAAGAATGAATTTTATGACATTGCTCACTGGCTCGTCCTCTTGTAGGGCCAGGATATCCATGCGCGAAGTCATGATTTGTCCAACTTCCTTGGCCCCGAAAGTCACTATGCCCTCAAGTATTTTATGTTCTTCATCGGATCGTTCTTCATCGGCAGTAAGCTCGAGAGCATGACCCAGGTCGCCCACCGAAATTGAACCACCAGATCTTGCACGAATACGATTTTCGAAAATGGTGGAAGTGCCACGGAGAAACCAGCTAAGGGGAGTAAATATCTTTTGAATAACCACCAGCGGCAAAGCCATAAACCTTGCAACCTGCATGTTGTGTCCTGTTGCATAGACTTTCGGAATTACTTCGCCAAACATTACGAGGAGGAATGTGACAAGCACCACACTGATGAGGAATTCTGCCCAATCGGCTATGGCATAATGTTGAAGAAATTCAAGTGTGATTCGTGTGGCCAGCAATACAATTGCAATGTTTATTGAATTGTTTGCAATGAGGATGGTTGCCAGCAAACGTTTGGGACCATTCTCCCTGTCGGGCTTCTGGAGCAGTTCTATAATGTGTGCACTTGTTCTGTCTTTAGATTGTGCAAGATCTTCCTTCTGCGCAGGGGAGAGAGAGAACATGGCCACTTCTGATGCTGAAATCAAGGCGCTGCAAACAAGAAGTGCAATCACCGCAACTCCTGGCAGCCACACAGCCATCCAGTTAATGGCAAGGATTAATGTGTCGAAAAGAAGTAAGGGTGTGTTGTCCAAAAAAGTCGAGATATTTTGCTTAAAAAAAGGAAGCCGGAAAAATTCTCCGGCTTCCTTTTTTTAGTTATTATTCAAAACGGAAGATCATCTCCTTCGGCCGGTGTGGGCACACTTTCGGGCGCTTCCGATGTGGCAGCAGATTCGAAAGCGGGATGATTCGAGCCGGGAACACCAGGGGCTTTTCCGGTAAGCACAAGTTCATCAACTACAACTTCCGTAATCCAGCGTGTCTCATTTTCTTTGGTTTGATAGCTTTTTGTTTTGATGCGGCCTTCGATATACACCTGGCTGCCCTTGTGCAGAAACTGTTGCGCAACTTTTGCAAGTCCCGGCCTTTTTACAACTACGTTGTGCCAGTCAGTAGGCAATTCAATGCGTTGGTTTTTCTCCTTGTCGAAGTAACTGTCGGTAGTAGCAATCGGAAATTGAGCGATCATACCACCGCCTTCAAAATTTTTGATTTCAGGATCCTTACCAAGGTTCCCTACAAGAATTACTTTGTTTACACTTGCCATGATGAAATAGATTTTAGATGGTTAATTATTTATGGACGAAAGGACAAACGTACTAGAATTTTCAGGCTTCACAATTTTCCTCTTTGAAATTTGTGAAGAGCGAAATCATCACCACTTCATTTTACTCAGCACATCGGTATCTGTAGTGTGCAAGTTGCGGTAGAGCATCATTAGAATGGCAAGACCAACGGCAACTTCCGCGGCTGCCACCACCATAATAAAAAAGACAAACACCTGCGCATCTGTTTGCCCGTGTACTTTTGAAAATGCCACAAGCAAAAGAGTAACAGCATTGAGCATAAGTTCGACACACATAAACATGAGTATGGCATTTCTGCGATAGAGAATCCCAAACACCCCCAGGCAAAAAAGTGCAACAGCAAGCCATAAGTAATGGTCAATGGTAATTCCGGAAAGCAGTTCCATGATAGAATTGATTAATTGCGCGTTGAAGAAATTTTTGAACCTTGCTCACCCTGCACTTTGGTGATAGCATCTTTTTTCGAGAGATACACGGCACCCACCATGGCGGCAAGAAACAAAATGCTGCTGATTTCAAATGGAAGTAGAAATTCTTTGTAAAGCACCTGTCCCAGATGTTGTGTAAGCCCCATTTCCGGATCATGGACGGCTACTGTTGATATTACCTCATCAGTTCTGCGTAAAACCGCAACCATTACAATCATTAGCAAACCGGCACTCACCACGCTAACTAATTTCATGCGGTTGGTTTTACTTTCCTCCTCAATCCTGTTGATGTTGAGCATCATGATAACGTAGAGAAAGAGAACCATGATGGCACCTGCATAAACTATGATGTGCACCGCTGCAAGAAATTGTGCGTTCAGTAAAAAATAATGCCCGGCAATGGAAAAGAAAGTAACGATTAGGTAAAGCACACTGTGCACCGGGTTCTTCGCAAGAATAAAGGCTACAGCGCTGAAGACTGCAACGAAAGCTAAAAACCAGAATAGGTATTGTACCATGCTTGGTTGAAAGTTGAAAGTTGAAGATTAAATGTTCAAAGTTTAAGTTGGATGTACAAATTATTAGTGCGAGGCAATACGATTCGTTTTTGCATCCTTGAAGGTGAGGTTGTGGTAATGTTTCTTGTCGTGCTTGAAGTCAAGAACTTCCTGTGTTTGTCTTTTGCTCACGTCAATTGGCGAATCAATCGCTTCCACCAATTTGTCTTTGCCATAAATTTCTTCACCGCGCACAAATGCCGAAGGCACGGTCCTGTCCGTTAAGAAAATGGCTTCCTTCGGACAAGCCTCTTCGCACAATCCGCAGAAGATGCAGCGCAGCATATTGATTTCGTAAATGCTTGCGTACTTCTCTTCGCGGTAAAGATGTTCTTCGCCTTTTTTCCTCTCAGCGTTTTCCATGGTGATGGCTTCCGCAGGGCAGGCAACCGCACAAAGACCGCAGGCAGTGCATCGTTCGGCACCGGCTTCATCGCGTTTCAACACATGCTGTCCGCGATACACCGGGGCAAACTCGCGCACTTGGTCGGGGTACCTCACCGTAGGCACACGCTTGAACATGTGCATGAAGGTGATGAACATTCCCTTGAGGATGGCGGGGAAATACAATCGCTCACTCAATGTGAGTTCGCGGACGGTTACTGTTTTACTTCGGTTGGTGAGTGACATTCGGGGTCAAAATTAGGCTTGTGATCCTTTCATTGGAGAGGAATGATTCATTTTGCGAGCTAATGAAGGTGAGTGCAGGATTTTAATCGCACTGCACCATCACTTTTTGATGAAACATAAAAGATTCAGCAGTAAATGAAATAAGAAGGAAACACGAATGGCCTGAAGTGGATAAAATCCATTCGTTCGCCCCGGAATGCATTTGTATCGCTTCATGGTTCTCCACAATTTCTCCCAGCATATTTCTGATAGTGATAGTGACAGATGGATAGAACACTTTCTAATCAACCAAAAGTAGGATTTTCAAATCAAACTTTTGGTTACATATTATGAATGCATATCAGCGCTTCCGTTCCCATGCCTTTCTCCTTAATTCACCCGCATCCAGATTTCTCCCTGTAAAAATTTTGCGCAAATTTTCAATGTTTGCCTCAGGGTCGCGCGGTATTGAACCTTCATACTTATCAAGTTTGGACTTCTCCTTTTTAGCGGTAGTGGTTTTCGTTTTCACTACTTCAAATCCTAAGTATTTTCCTATTGATTTGAGCAAAGCGAGTGTTTTAGATTCCTTGTAAACTATTACTGCTTCAGGCATTTTTCTTATTGTTTTAAGCAAATGTAAATTATCAATTCAATTTCCCCATCGCCCACATCACTATCCCGGTAATAAAAATATTGGCCAAAGCGAGTGGCAGCAAAACCTTCCATCCCAGGTTCATCAATTGGTCGTAACGGAATCTTGGCAACGTCCAACGCACCCACATAAAGATGAAAATGAAGATCAGGATTTTTCCAAAAAGGAAAACCGTTTGAAGAATGGCAAGCCAGTTTCCTTCCAAACCCAGTTCATGTTGGAAAGGAAAATTGTATCCACCGAAATAGAGTGTGGCCATCACCGCACTGCTGATGAACATGTTGATGTATTCCGCAAAAAGATAGAAGCCGAGTTTCATGGAAGAATACTCGGTGTGATAGCCTCCCACCAATTCGTTTTCTGCTTCCGGCAAATCGAATGGTGCACGATTGGTTTCGGCAAATGCGCAGATGAGGAAGATGAGAAAACCTAGCGGTTGGTAAATGACATTGGCCAGGCCTGCATCCTGTTGTTGTGTAATTTCCCGCAGGCTGAGGGTGCCGGTCATCATCACCAATGCAATGAGTGCAAGACCCATTGCGATTTCATACGAAATCATTTGTGAAGATGCGCGCAAGGCTCCAAGAAGCGAATACTTATTGTTCGATGCCCAGCCGCCAATCATTATTCCATACACCCCGATGGATACCACTCCGAGCAAATAAAGCAGCCCAATGTTGATGTCTGTGACTTGCAATGAATAAGCAGTGCCTCCTATGGTAATGTCGCTTCCCCAGGGAATGACTGCGCCTGTCATGCAGGCCGTAAGCATAAAAAAGCAAGGGCCGAAAATGAAAAGCCATTTGTTGGATTTGGCCGGAATCATTTCTTCCTTCATAAACATTTTTACTCCATCGGCCAGAGGTTGCAGAAGGCCGAACGGGCCGGCACGGCTAGGCCCCACCCTGTCCTGCAAGATGGCTGCAATTTTTCTTTCGCCCCAGGTCATGTAGGCGGCTATGCCAAGGGAAATGGCGAAGACTATGATGCAGAGAATGCTTTTGTAAAGGATTAAATCCATCCGATTGAGTTGCTTGTGTGGAAAAAACTGTGGGCGAATTTACCCGCATTGGGCAACTATGGATTTCCCGATTGAATGTACTAGCCGATCTGGAAGTAAACATGCAACGCGTGATGTTAGAGGTCGCTCCCAAAAATGCCCGGCTGGAGATTTCTATTATTGCGGTTAAGGGCTGATTTTGCCCTGAAAACCGCCCAGACTTTGCTTTTACTCTTTAGTTGTGACTATGAATGGGCCTTTGGCCGCTTAAACTGGCTAAACCCAAGAGACGCAGTAAAGACCTGGCCCCGATTTTAATCGGGGCCTCCCTCCGCCACATTTCTAACTTTACAAGTGAATATCAAAACCATTTTGAAAACATGAGAAGTTTACTTACAGCAATAGCAACAATTTATTTTGCAATTGGCAATGCCCAGAATCTTGTACCGAATGGGAGTTTTGAACCTATTGATACATGTATCACAAATCTTAATGACTATTCAAGCTTGGGTTGGCAGAGGTGGCGAGAATCTCCTAATTGTTTCAATGAATGCTCAACTTCTTCTAATTTGGTAGATTCTCTAAAGGACGTACCTACCAACGGATTTGGATACCAATATGCCGAATTGAACCAAGGATACATCGGCCTCGAAACTTATGGGCAGGCTGGAATTTCAGATGAATACAGGGCTTACGCAGGAACGCAACTATTGGAGGCAATGTATGTGGATACGCAATACTTTGTCAGTTTTGAAACATGTCTGGCTCTTGAGGGTTTTTACTGGCCAATGAACCATGCATCTGATAACATTGGAGTAGTGTTCACAATGACCGGATACGACTGGCTTGACTCACCGCAGGAAATTCCAAATGAGGCACATCTTTATGCAACCGAGATAATTGAAGACACGCTGAATTGGACACATATAGAAGGCATATTTACAGCAGATGAACCCTACACGCACATCGGTGTCGGCAATTTCTTCGACAGTGCCAATACAGAGTATATCCAGTATCAAAATGGTCTGGGTGCCTATTACTATGTGGACAATGTGGTGGTGATGAAACTTTCGAATTACAACCATGTATCGGGAGTAAGCACAAGGCCAGAACTTCAAACACTACAGCAAGGCTGTAAGTATTTCTTTTCGTTTCCCGATAAAAGAGGTGATGCAAGTCTATTCGACCTCAACGGAAAGTTGATTTGGACTATCCCCTATAGTCAGCAACTTACTGTTGATTTATCCGCACAACACTCCGGTGTATATCTGCTCAAGATAGCAACCGGAAAAAACAATCAATTCATTTACAAACTCATAAAATCATAACATTATGACACACAAAATAAAAAATCTACTTCTGATTTACTGCTTTGCAATTACATTTCTTCAAACCAATGCTCAATGGGAGATTTTTGGCAATACAATAAACAATACTGAATGGATGGGAGCCGACCCCAATAGTGAAATTCCCGTTCGCTTCCAGCACCACGCCAACATTGGTGCACTATCACGCTTTGAGTGGCACACGAATTTAGGTGGTACCGTTGCGGAAAGAATGCGGCTAACCCACAACGGCTTTTTGGGCCTCAACACCACCGCACCACTTGCCCGCTACCATCAAAACCTTGGAGACATGTTAGTTACCGGCTTACTGTCACACCCAACAACAGCCACAGTTCCTTTGCCTGCATTGACTGTTGGTGACAGGCTTATGTGGATTGAAAGCAGGGGAGCACTAAGAGCAGGTGGTGTTACAACGGCCAACCCTGACGCATGGGATGCTGCAAACATTGGCTTGCGTTCTGCTGTTTTGGGCCAGGATAGTGAGGCAATAGGTACCGCTTCTGTTGCTCTTGGTGGTGGTTGTCGCGCCTCAGGTGAGAATTCCATGGCCTTCGGTGGTAACTGTACAGCATCAAATGGTACAAGCATCGCAATTGGAAATGGTTGTACAGCGACTTTGGCTGGAGACGTTGCAATTGGTAATAATAACAACGTAAACGGGGGGAACTCTTACGCTTTAGGCCAGAATAACAGCATAACAGCGACCAGTGCATATTCTATTGGCTTCGCCAATTCAATTTCCAACACATTTTGCGGTGCACTCGGATATAGCATCAATTTATCCGCTCCCGGTTCTTATGGGTTGGGCTGTTTCCTCAATGGAACTGCCGCAAATTCGATTATCATTGGCAACGGTATAAATGCAGCAACTCCCATAGTAAACAACTCAACAAATTCACTTATGGTTGGTTTCAACAGTACCCATCCAACACTATATGTCTCTGGTGGCAATGGCACTCCAGGCACCTTTGGCAACGTGGGTATTGGTTTGGATGCTTCCACCGCTGCGCTTACACCAAGCGAGAGGCTGGATGTAAACGGTAACGCACGATTCCGAACTCTCCCTGTTACCACGCCAAATTGCGTGATATTGGGAGAAAATGTGAGCGGTGGAGGTGGGGCTATGGACAACAGGCTAACGAGGCTTAATCTTAATGGCAACACAAGCAGTTATTTTGCAGGTAACGGAACATGGCAAGCCATACCCACATCACTATGCGACTGGAACATTGTTAATGGCGGACTAGACCTAGCTATGGGTTACACAATTGGACTGCCTCCTGCTTGTGTTCCAGGCAACGTTGGTATTGGTGTTCAACCAGCCTCCAATGCAAGGCTTGACATTTATTATAACGCGGCTGCATTTAGCGATTCGAGACATGCCATCAATAGCAGTATGGTTGGTGGATCATTCTTCAACTTTGGTAACAGGGTTGCACTGCAAAGTTTTGGGCCACCATATGCGCTTGAGAATTACGGATTCCATTCTTATACAAAAGGAGCCAATAAAAATTACGCTGGGAATTTCAATGCGATAGCAACCAGCAATACCAACAGCAATTTTGGTATTTATTCCTTTGCCGATGGTGGTACTTGGAACAATGTGAATTATGCTTTATATGGTCGTGCTACAGGTGGAGGAACTACCTATGGTATCTATGCAATGGCCGCAGGTGGCTTGAGTAATTGGGCAGGCTATTTTAATGGTAGAGTCAAGATTACAGATTATCTCGATGTTGCGGGCACCATTTACACATCAGATGAAGCACTCAAAACAAACATTCAACCAATTGAAGGATCACTGGAAAAGTTGCTAACTCTTACAGCCATTAGTTATAGCTGGAATCAAAACAATATTCTGAGCGTTGAGCTGCCTGATGGAGCCAGTTTTGGATATACTGCACAACAAGTACAAGAGGTGTTTCCGGAAATCGTCAACGAAATGAGCAATACAATTGTTGATGATGAAGGCAATCCAACAGGTGAAACAACAACCCACCTTGGTATCAGGTATGTTGAACTAATACCACACCACACAGTTGCCATCCAGGAACTCAACGCAAAGGTTGTTGCACTTGAAGAACAATACGCCTCTTGCTGTTCCGATGTAAAATCTTTCAACTCACCATCTCCCGATCATGAGCTTAACCTCACCCTCCAAAACGGTGAAAAAGCTATACTCGGCCTTGCCACCCCGAACCCCAACGATGGCAACGTGAACATCAACATCTACTTGCCACAAAACATCACCGCAGTTGTGGAAGTGCTGTTTACCGATGCACTTGGCCAGCCGGTTCAAATTGCAGAAGTAACCGAAAGAGGAAACGTGCAGTTGAACATCAACACCGTTAATCTTTCAAGCGGCACGTATCAATACACACTTATTATAGATGGTATTGTGGAAGCTACAAGAAAGATGGTGAGGAAATAAAACTACTGCAGTTATAACCATTGGTTGAAAGACCAATCGAAAAAGGGAGATGGAACATCGGCTCTCTTTTTTATTGCCCCGATTTTATAGTCAATGATCGAAAGTTTTTACCCTAAAGCCTCGTTAAACTAGTCAATGATCGAAAGTTTTTACCCTAAAGCCTCGTTAAACTAGTCAATGATCAAGGTAATTGACCCGATTGTCTTGTTAAACTAGTCAATGATCAAGGCAATTGACCCGATTGTCTTGTTAAACTAGTCAATGATCGAAAGCTTTTACCCTAGAGCCTCGTTATATTAGTCTATGATCGAGGCAACTTACCTAGATGCATCGAGATGAGATAATTGTTGCGGGACCTTTGTCTTTGCGCCCTTGCCCCGATGCTTCGGATGAAATTTCCTCCAACTTATTTCCAACGAAACTGAACTGCGAATTATGAAAGAGGTCTTGTGCACCGCCTCAAAACTGGAAATAAATAAATGGCTGCGAGCCGCCCGCAAGCAGTTGAAAAACAAAAATCACTACCAGCATTATCACGAATGCAATTGCCCAAAGTGGCAATGCAATGAACCATGAGCGGTAAAGTACTTTCCATTTTTCCGGCAGCCAGTGTATAATCAGGCCGATGGCAATTACGCAGAACACGTTCCAGTAGCCCGCCACCACCTGTGGCACAATGCTCCAATCCATGTGCAAAAAGATTTGGCGCAGCATAACCTGTCCTGCTTCAAACTCTGATGAAATATCATGCGTGTTGTCGAGACCGGTCCACGCGTTGTTGCTGCCCGTGCGAAACCACACCCTTGTAAATGTGATAAACGAAAACGTGAGGAAGATGGCCCATGCGCGTTTGTACCAGGTGTTTTTATTTTCCCACGGACTTATGCGTTTCCACAATTTGTAAAACACGAGACCCAGTCCGTTCAATCCTCCCCATATCAAAAAATTCCATGATGCACCGTGCCACAGCCCGCCCACGAGCATCGTGATCATCATGTTGAGATTCGTGGTGAGAAAGAGCGCCACGGATTTCACTGCAAGACTTAGGGCAACACCGGTGAGCACCACCGCTACGGCAATGCCCAGCACCAAAAGACTTCCAGACATCAGCCAGATAAATGCAATGAGGATGCCCAGCGCCAGCCACATTCCGGTGCTGGCACTTTTGTTTCCGCCCAGAGGGATGTAGAGATAATCGCGCAGCCACCCGCTCAGCGACATGTGCCACCTTCGCCAGAAGTCGGCCACGTTCACGGCCTTGTAGGGCGAGTTGAAATTTTTGGTGAGATGAAAACCCATGAGCAGCGCCACGCCAATGGCAATATCCGTGTAGCCGGAGAAATCGGCATACACCTGGAGGCTGTATCCGTACAGCGCGGAGAGGTTTTCGAAACCCGTGTATCGCTCGGGTGTTTCAAACACGCGGTCAATAAATCGTGTAGCGATGTAGTCCGCCAGCAAAACTTTTTTCAGCAGCCCGTTCAAAATCCAGAACACCGCAAGACCGAATTCAGCGCGCATAAGTGCGTACTCTTTATAAAGCTGCGGAATAAAATCGGTGGCGCGCACAATAGGCCCCGCCACCAGTTGCGGAAAGAAGGTGACGAAGAACCCGAAGTCCACGAAGTTCTTCACCGGCTTCAGATTGCCGCGAAAAACTTCCACGGTGTAACTGATGCTTTGGAACGTGAAAAAAGATATACCGATAGGCAGAATGATTTTGTCCACATCGAAGTGCGACCCGAAAAAACCGTTGCTCCAGTGGCCTATCCAATTGTGCACACGCCAGTGCCCGTCCAAGAGTTGGTTGAAAGAATCGGTGAAGAAATACGCGTACTTGAAATAGCACAACACCGCCAGATTCATTATCACGCTTCCGGCAAGCCACAGTTTTTTCTTTAAGGGATGATGTGTGTTGTGGATTTTTTTTCCCATGAAAAAATCCCACACCGCGGTAAAGAGCAGCAGCAGAAAAAACAGGTCTGTTGTTTTGTAATAGAAAAAAAGGCTGGCCGCAAAAAGGAAGAGATGTCGCCATGCACGTTTCTTGTAAATGAAAACATCAACGGCCAGCACCATCCCGAAAAAAATCCAGAACGCGTGGGCAGTGAAAATAAAAGGTGCCTCCTTGTTGAAGGTGAAAAACTCAATCGCTTCTTGTTTCCAGTTCAGGTCGAACATGCTGCGGCTTCAGGAGATTTTATAATGGAAGAATTTATTCATCTGGTGTAATTGTTCTGTGCAACTTCGGTCGGAATAAAATCCGTAGCGACCTGCTAGGCGTGAATCGTTGTGGTCTTCTGAGGAGCGTAAATTCACGGCAAGCTGCCTTGTGTATCTCGCCTGTTGTGCAAGTTCAACTGTTCTTCCAGAATAGCTTCCGTCAGGAAATGCAAGGCTCACTACTTTTTTTCCAATGATGCCTTCAAGAAATTTTTTGCTGGCTGATAGTTCATGCAATGTTTCCTCATCACTCATCCATTCCAGATTGGAATGTGCAATGCAATGCGAACCGATTTCAATGAAGGGCGATTGCGAAAGACTTTTTATTTCACCCGCATTCATCACACGACAATGATTTTCCCATTGCGCTTCTTCCCATGGTTTTTTCCCCATGCGTTTGGCGAGTTGATGAATGAATTCCCATTTCTCATCCAACGAAAGATGTTTGATGCAATGCACCAGTCGTTCGCCTTTTTGATTGAAGTGAAAAAGCCCTTTGCGCAAAAATTGCTCACCATCAAATTCAATTGGCTCGTGTAAATGATGGCAGGTCACTTCCAGCGCATCAGGCCAAAGAACATGCTGACCTATTAGATGTGGAGTGCAAACAAAAACGGTTGCAGGCACTTGAACTTCTTCCAGCACTGGAAGTGCAAAGCGCAGGTTATTCACCAGGCCATCATCCAATGTGATTGCGATTCTGTTGTTGATTCCACCATCCAGGAAAAAATCGGAAAGTGAAACCACCGTGTAGCGTTTCTTCAAATATAAAAGTTGTTTCCTGAAATCGCTTTGGCATATTTGCCGTACGTTCACCTTCGCAGCATCATCAGGCAACACGTTGTGGTACATAACAACCAATCTACCCGATACTCTCCACGGATAAAGCAGTTTTTCGCACCCCGAGGCAAACAACACGGAGTGCCAGAGTGCATCTTTCTTGATAAAGATGCGTGAGGAAAAACTTCGCCCAGCGTGCATTGAGTTGGTTCCTTGCTGCGGCATCCTAAGTAATGTCAATCGTTACGCCACCGGAGTTCACCTGTACGTAATAAATTTTTTCGCGGAACAACACTTTAAATGAATACGACTTCCAATGTTTGGGAAGCATGGGCGAAAAGACCAGGCCGTCATCCCCTTTCCCTTTTGGATTGGCCGGGGATGGGACATCGTGTAAGGTTGCAGTGGGGCATCGCATGCCACCCATTCCCTGCACGATGCTCATCCATGTGCCGGCCATCGAGGTGATGTGCAAACCCTCGTGCGCCTCGTGGTTGTAGTCATCCAGGTCGAGGCGTGCAGTGCTCATATAAAGTTCGTAAGCCTTTTCCTCGTAACCAAGCAACGCAGCAAGTATGGAATGAACGCAAGGGGAAAGGGAACTCTCATGCACTGTCATCGGTTCGTAGAAATCGAAATTCTCTTTGATGATTTCCTTGCTGAAATCACTTTCGAAGAAATACAAACCCTGCAACACATCAGCCTGTTTGATAAAGCAAGAACGGAGAATGCGATCCCAACTCCAATGTTGATTGATGGGTCGTTCATCGTCAGAAAGCGATGAAGCAGGAAGAAGTTCTTTATCAAAAAATCCATCCTGTTGAATCAAGATGTTTGAATCTTCTTTGGTGCCCAGATAAATGTGACTTATAATGTTTTTCCATCTCTCTGTCTCTTGCTTTTCATCGAAGTTGTACTTCTTCACTTTCAACTGATAGGCAACAGGATCATTGCTCCTCACCCACTCCATCGCTTCCATGCAATACTTCATGCACCATTGGGCAATGTAACTGGTGTACCAATTGTTGTTCACGTTGTTTTCGTACTCATTGGGTCCGGTAACGCCAAGCATTACAAACATTTTTTTATCATCACTCCAACTTACACGCTGTGCCCAGAAACGCGTGATACCCAGGAGCACATCCAAACCGAATTCGGCCAAATATTTTTTATCATTTGTGTAATTCACGTAGTTGAAAATGGCGTAGGCTATCGCACCGTTGCGGTGAATTTCCTCGAAGGTGATTTCCCATTCGTTGTGGCATTCCTCACCGTTCATGGTCACCATAGGATAAAGAGCAGCACCACCTGTAAAGCCAAGCTTCTGCGCATTCTCCATTGCTTTTTCAAGATGATGGTAACGGTAAATAAGAAGTTGCCGCGCTATGTGTTGCGGCTTCGTACCCATGTAAAAAGGCAGGCAGTATGCCTCGGTATCCCAGTAGGTCGAGCCTCCGTATTTCTCACCGGTAAATCCTTTGGGGCCAATGTTGAGCCGGGCATCCGTTCCCGTGTAAGTTTGATTGAGATGGAAGATGGCAAAACGAATTCCCTGTTGCGCCTGGTCATCTCCTTCTATTACTATGTCGGCACGATTCCATATCTCTTCCCACTTCTTTTTTTGTGCATCGAGCATCTTTTCCATACCCAAATTGAATGCGCGGTTGGTGGCGCGTTTACATACAGAAAGCAACTCATCCTTTTTATTATTGAGTGATGAAACCACGCTCACAAATTTTTCAAGCCCAATAGTTTCACCTTGGCGTACTTCCTTCTCAAAAGAATTTTCTGAATAAAAATGTTGGGATGAGGAAAGAAAAGTAGGCGAGAATTTTTTTCCGTTGAGCCTAGCACTTAACTTCATTCCCACTGCTACATCCAATTCTGTTTTGCGGGTGCGTGTTACCACATAGCCTTCACCAGTTGATGATTCTTCCATCACATTTTCCCAGAATTTTTCTTCGTAGTTGGAATCATGATTGCGCACATCACCATCCAGGTAAGCCTTAAAAGTGATGGTGCCGGTGAAATTGAGCGGAGTGACAGCGTAGCGAATCGCAGCGGTCTCATCATCGGCCATGGAACAAAAGCGCTCTACCTCCACCTTGATTTGTTTTGCCTCGCCTCCATCCCGATTTCCTATTAGTGACGCATGCATTTCTGCCACAAAACTTCTGCGTAGCACACCTTCCTTCATGTCCAGCTCTCGCCTGAAGTGGGTGATGTTCACCGTGCCCATATCCAGTTCCTCACCATCCACAAAAACACGGATTCCAATCCAGTTGGTGCTGTTAAGTACCTTGGCGAAGTACTCCGGGTATCCATTTTTCCACCAGGCCACGCGGGTTTTGTCGGGATAATAAACGCCAGCCACATAAGAACCCATAAGTGTGGAGCCGCTGTACTTCTCTTCGTGGTTGGCACGCTGCCCAAATCGCCCGTTACCAATGGAAAAAATACTCTCGGACGAACGCTGGTGTTTTCGCTTAAAACCTTCTTCAATAATTTTCCAGGGATGGGTTTGCAGGTATTTTATCATTCGTTATTTTCAGGTTTCAAATGTGATAATTGTCGAAGCCCTAATTACAAATTCCTTTTCCGTTTCTGCACAGGTGGTGTCAATTGTTCTAATCTTGCCACTTCGATGCAGTCTATTGTGGAAAAATTGAAATCCGGATTCACCTCTTTTGCTTTCCTGATGCTGGCCTTGTTGTTCGCCTGCCGAAACGATATTGCCGAAATAAACGCATTTGCCGATACCGCTTCGCTTCCGGTACAAACCAGCTACAATGCCGAATACCTTTTTACCGACAACGGAAAAATTTCCAACAGACTTATAGCCGCCCAACTTGACCAATACGATGGCAAGGAAAATTATTTTGAAGCCAGTGGCGGGTTCAACCTCATTTTTTATGATTCGCTGCAAAAGGAAGAAGCAAGGCTGAAGGCAAAAACAGGCCGCTACTATGAAAAAGAGAAACGACTGCTGGCACAGGACAGTGTGGAACTGTACAACATCAGGGGCGAAAAACTGGAGACATCGAAATTGACTTTTGTGCAGGATAGTGGTAAAATCTTTACGGACGAGTACGTGGTGATAACACTAAAAAACGGAAGTATGCTGCACGGTTACGGACTGGAAAGCAATGATTCGTTTACCAAATACAAAATAAAAAAACCCAGTGGTGATTTTATTGTAACGGAAGAGGAAAGTTTGAAATGATAAGGATCTTGGAGAAAAATTTCAACCTCATATTTTCATCAACGCTGAAAGGAACATGGAAGGAATAAATTGGATAAAGACTAGTGATGAATTGCCTTATGACAATCAAAGGGTAATCGCATTTGTGCCGGGGAACAAAATTTATCTTCCCGGTAAAACAGGCGAGTTTGAACTGCGTGAAGTGATAGTGCTCCGCTTCTTCGAAAACTTTTACAATCCAGGTTCAGAGCGATGCATAGAATACGGCCCGCATTTCTGGCAAGGCGAAGGCAACTCGAATCACTTTTTTAATGATGTAACGCACTGGATACCTATGCCTGAGAAACCAATTGAAAATGGCCTATGACGAATTTGGTCCCTATAACTATCAACCATTAACTCAATGAAACTTCACACCATCAACACCGGATATTTTAAACTGGACGGAGGGGCCATGTTTGGCGTGGTACCCAAGAGCCTATGGCATAAACTGAATCCGCCTGATGAAAACAATATGTGCACCTGGGCGATGCGGTGCCTGCTTATTGAAGAGGGCAACCGCCTCACATTGGTGGATACCGGAATTGGAAACAAACAAAGTGAAAAATTCTTTTCGCACTATTACCTCCACGGTGAAGATTCGCTCGACAATTCATTGAATACACTCAACTTAAAGCGCGATGATATCACTGATGTTTTTCTCACGCATCTCCACTTTGACCATTGTGGTGGAGCCATTTTGTGGGATGCGGCAAAAGATGATTATCGCCCGGCATTCGCCAAAGCCAACTATTGGAGCAACGAGCGCCACTGGCAATGGGCAACAGTCCCTAATTCCCGCGAGAAGGCAAGTTTCCTTCCTGAGAACATTAACCCAATAAAAGAAAGTGGCCAATTGAAAATGCTTGAACGCCAAAGCGATTTTATGCACCAAACGGGTTTGGATTTCAGTGTGCTCTTTGTAGATGGGCACACAGAAAGTATGATGCTACCACACATCAGTTACAAGGGAAAGACAATTGTTTACATGGCTGATCTGCTTCCTTCGGCTGGACATATTCCCCTGCCTTTTGTTATGGGCTACGACACACGGCCACTTATCACCCTATCAGAAAAGGAAAAATTTCTGCAACATGCAGCATCCGAAAATTTTATCCTATTCCTGGAACATGATCCGTTGAATGAATGCTGCACGCTGCAAATCACTGACAGAGGCGTGAGAATGGATAAAGCTTTCAGACTGGATGAAATATGAGTGCCTCCAGCAGGGCGGATTCAGGGCGTTTCGTGCAACATAAGCTGGGGATAATTCAAAAAGTCACACCCCTTTAAGATTAAGGGGTTACCAAGTTAGGTCGCGGGCATAGTCCCATCCCTCCCCTTTGGGAAGGGGAGGGATGGGACTACAAGGAGAAAAGACGATTAGCAGGCTTTCGCGACTTAACCTGATTACCCATTTAAGATTATTCTTTCTTTGCCCATGAACAGCTGGGTGTGTGCTGCTTTTCTTATCCTGGATCCAAGCGTTTTTTTTGAAAGATGCGCCCTATGTGCTTTCAAAAGCAATTCCTGAGGTGCAAATGATGTAACAATGAATCATAATCCTGTAACACTTCTGCCAGTGCATACCCAAACCTTTGGCCAGTGAAATAATTCAATTGTACCTGCACAAAACCTCACGAAAATTCAAAATCCAAACTACGGCAATTGGTTTCGTGAATAAAAACAAAAACAATCAAAACATGAAAACAACACTTACCCTGTTAACTCTTCTCATTTTTGCTGCATGTGCTTCCCGCGATGAGGTGGTTTCCCACAATGAAAGTCCGGAAGTGCTTGGCAAAGGATCTCAAGTTTCGCAACCGAAGGAAGTAAAAGCCACTGCTGATAAAGTTTCAACTTCTGATGCTGTGCCCTCCTGCGAAACTGGAAAAACAACACCGACCAGTGAAAGCGCTGAAATTATTAATCAACACACCGAGCAGGCAATTACTGAATCAAGTTCGGTTTCCCGGGCGCCATTATCCCAATTTCCAGAGTGTATGCATGATTCTTATGCCGACTACCAAGCTCGACCACACATGCCATCCAGCGGATATTCTTCGCAGCCGGCACGGAGTCTTCAAATCCTGGAAGAGGTAAATTCTCTCTCGTGCAAGCTGGGCGATTTAGATGATCAATTTTTTGAGCTCGCTCCTGAAGGCAGCGCAACCATTCCTTTACACCAATACAGCAAATACGGCAGCTTGATGGCATATCACCAAGATGTGAATATGAAAATTAAAAAATTGGATGTAGAACTGGAGGACCTGATGCTGCAAATGAAATACGCTTCCAATAAAGACGGGTGTAGCACTCCTTATCTTCATATTACCAAGAACGATATTGAGTTCAGCACTTTTGGTGTGCTGGATTTTATAGTTGAATTTCCCAGCGGCAAAGCTTCCAAAGAGGATATTATTCTAACAACTGATATGATAGAACCACTGGCGAGGCTTACAAAAATGATTCAGGGCTTTCGGGAAAATGAAGGATTGAATTCCCGTTATGATTTCGAGATTCTTTATTCCTTCTACGGCTATGCTGATAAACAGGGTGTGCGCAACTCCAATACCATTTCGATGCTGGCAACCGAGTTTAACGATCCGGGTCTGCTCACAGCATCCTCAGAACATCTTAACCAAAAACTTTCGGAATTAAGAGCCTTGGCCACATCTGCATTTGTTGCTGAACAGCTGGATGAAATGGGCCTAACAAAAAATCTTCAGGTGAGCACATGCCATACGCAAGGCAAACAGTGCGAAGCACCTTATTCCGGCCTGGAAAGTGGTGACATGTTGGATAACCACACGAGGAGAATATGTAAAGTGATGTGCATGATTGTGGCACATCCTAAAGCCGAGTTGGTCTCAAACTAATAAAAGGTAATTAAGCATAGCGCGGTTGCAGTTAGCACCGCGCTTTTCTATTCTGAACCAATAGGATAAACAAAAGTGTGATTGATGCAACTCTGAGTTAGGTTGATGTAATGAATTGCACATTGGCCACTGACAACTTTGCTTCCTGAAAAATTCATTAACTACTAACAAAAAAACCATGACCAAAATAGAAAACAACGAACTTTCTCTTGGCAACTATAACTTTTACAACCACAAAGGAGAAGAGGACAATAGTCAAAAACAACCGAACCCCGCTGATCCTGATTATACAAAACGCAACCCGGATGGAGAGGTGCCTTATATAGGTGACGCGTATAAAACAATGACGGCTGATCTTACGAGGCAGTTAAAAATGGTGATGCAAAACAACCACTATTAATCCTCCTTAAAAATAAAAAATACAGCTGCAACTAGCCACAATTCGAAAAATTGAGCGCCATGAAAAATTCACGCTTATTACCCTTGTTTGCACTCTTTATGCTATCAATATTGCTTACATCATGTGAGGCAATAGCAGGAATTTTTAAAGCAGGGATGGGTGTTGGTATTTTTCTGGTGATAGCTGTGATAGTTGTTGTTGTGGTCCTGGTAATGAGAACAAGAAAAAAATGAATTTGCCCAAGCATTCTTCCTAGAAGGAGCGCGGCAAGAGATGAAAGGAACGGACTTCCCTAAAAGAAAATTATCCATCGTTGATTGGACTTGAAGCGCAGTAATTTTTACACTGCGCTTTTTTGTTTATCCACAAAGGGCATAACAGGAAGATGAAATTTAACATTAAGAAATAAAAAAATGGATATTGCCAAGATCATCAGACATAGGCACAAGTATCATCACTTCATGAACGATGATTTAAAAACCGTAACGGAAGAAACACATTTCAAAATAGTCTTTTCTGACCCTGTAGAAATGGCGATTTTTCAAAAGTGGTGTATAAAAAACAAAGGCAAATACGATTACGACAAAGTGGCGAGCTGCCAGAAAGGAAAGATGCCGAAGTTGAAATTATTTAAAGACGAGATATGCTGGTGCGACATCATGACTTATTATTTACTCCATGTTTCAAATTATAAGTACCATTCTTCGCTTCATCCTTATAAAGGGGAAATTTATTTCAGGGAGTGATCATTTTTCGTTTTCATAGGAAGGGAGTTGGGAAAGGCCCACTTTCCTCAGCATCACTAGAGGGCTTACACAAGCCAACTCTTTTAGATTTGCCCGCATGTTTATCGAAGTCCTGAAATCAAAAATCCACCGTGTTACGGTAACGGAAGCCAATCTCAATTACATAGGAAGCATTACCCTTGACCCGCTGCTAATGGAAGCAGCCGGTATGATAGAAGGAGAAAAAGTGCAGGTGCTCAATTGCAACAATGGCGAGCGGCTGGAGACTTACATCATTACCGGTAAACGCAACAGCGGCATCGTTTGCCTGAATGGTCCTGCTGCCCGAAAAGTGTTGCCTGGTGATGTTGTAATTGTAATTGCCTATTGCACCATGACACCAGAAGATGCAAGAACATTCAAGCCAACCCTCATCTTTCCTGACACCGCATCCAACAAGTTAGACTGATTCCTGCTGCAGCCATGCAGTCAGGACAACGGTCTACTCTCAACTTCCAACATGAATCCCATCCTCCGCAAAACACTTCAATACGTTGTCTTCCTTTCACTGGGTGTGGGTCTTATGTGGTGGGCTTACAAGGATACACCTTTCAACGACATTCTTGCCAGCATAAAGAAAGCGAAATGGGAGTGGATTGCACTGGCGCTATTGCTCAATTACACCGCAACAATCATTCGCGGCATTCGGTGGAACATATTGTTGGAACCTCTGGGGCATCGTGCTGACACCTGGACCTGCATTCATTCCGTGGCGTTCGGCTATTTCATGAATGATTTGATTCCCCGTTCGGGAGAATTTGCACGATGCGGTTTACTCAATCGTGCCGAAAAAATTCCGGTGGATAAACTTTTCGGTACTGTGGTGCTCGAACGAATTGTGGACATACTTATGCTGGGAGGCTTCCTTCTTCTTGCCTTGTGGTTCAAGAATGATGAACTCAATCAACTCTTTTCAAAAGTGGATGGAGGCAAGGGAACATTTCTTTTGATCCTTGTTGCACTCACAATTCTTGGTATAATCAGCCTGGTGGTTTTCCTGCGAATGGTAAAACACAAAGCATGGGCTGGAAAAATGGTGGGCTTCTTCCGGGGTATGTACAAGGGCTTCCGCGCTGTGTTTATGATAAAGAGAAAAGTGTTGTTCTTTGTTTACACATTTGCAATCTGGGGAACATGGCTGGTGATGACACAAGTGACCATGTTCGCCCTTGAGGAAACGGAACTGATGAACATTGGCGATTCTATTTTCCTGATGGTGGCGGCAAGCCTCGCCATGCTTGTACCCACGCAGGGCGGCCTGGGTGCCTATCACTTTGCCACGCGTGAGGCTTTTGTGGTGCTGGGTCAGACCCCGTTCACTGGCCTTGCGTTCGCATGGATTTCATGGACGTGTAAAACAGTGCTTGAGATTGTGGTTGGCACCATCGGCTTCTTTGTGGTGACACGAATTAAGATGCAAAAGAAATAGGCAAAAGACAAAAGGCAAATGGCTTTAAGCAAAGTGTGTCAAAATGAAATAGGTAGGCTTTTTTCTATTTGATTTCCGTTAGATTGATTGCGTTGAATTTTTCTCATGCCACTCAAAAATAGTTTTGGACTTCAGCAATACCGACAAATAATAAAAACATGAACTTTACAATCGGATCAAGAATTTCTCACCCCGCGTATGGCGAAGGGGTGGTGTTTGGCATTAATGAAAACACCTATCGCATCTTCTTTAAGGAGAAGGGCGAAATAGAACTAGGCCAAGCCTACGATGGTTTTCAACTGTTGGAAGCCGCCCCCGCTCAAACCTCCAGTGTGGAACTGGAAGATGTTGTGGTGGCAGTGAAGAATGTCTTCGATATGTTCTATGAGGTGAATGACATTGTGGAACTGGGCGACAAGTGGCAGGGCGGCATGATGTTCATCCAGCCCAAAGACAAATCGCTGAAACCAAAAGAAATTGAGATTGAGTATTTCTTCCACAAAATTGTGATGCTGCGAGACCGGCTTCGAGTGATGGAACAAAAAATAAACGCCCATCCAAAACTAACTGACGAAGACAAAGTGGAAATGCAGCAATACATCACCCGCATCTACGGAAGCCTCACCACGTTCAACGTATTGTTCAAATCGAAGAAAGATTATTTCGAGGGGGTGAGCACGAAGGAAGATTGATTAAAAAATTACCAATACCATAGCCCGCGTAATTCGTAATTCCCGGTCATTCACCGCGAACCCGGCTAAGCGCCTTCGCAGCATCATCATAAGCCGGAAATAAATCAAGCGCTTTGCGGTAATCAGCTTCCGCTTCTTTCATTTTACCAAGGCTTTCATTGCACAGTCCACGGTTGTAATACGCCTGGTAGTACTGCGGAAACTTAGCAATCGCTGAGGAAAATTCTACCTCACCTGCTTGGTAGTTCTGCAAAAATTCCAGGTTGATAAAACCTTTGTTGAAATTAGCAGCAGCGTTTTTCGGATCAATTTCCTGCATGCGGTCATAACACTCAAACGCCTGCTGGTAACGCTGCACAGAACCATTCCCTGTCTCTTGCAAATACATTGCTTTATTGTACAACGCTTCCACACTGTTGGGCTTGAGGTCAATCGCAGTGTTGTAATACTCAATGGCAAGATCACTTTGTTGCGATGCGTAGAGCAATGCCACTTCCACATAAGCATCATAGAAATCCGGGTCCAGTTCAATCGCGGTTTGGTAAGAAGATGCTGCCAGTGTTGTGTCTTGAATGCTTTTGTAAAGCCTCCCCTTCAGGTAGTAGGCATATGGCAATTGCTCATCGGCCCGCAAGGCGTTGTTGATGTGTTCGAGTGCCTTGTCATAGTTGTCGAGTGCAATATCAATCGAAGCTTTTTTCAGGAGACAATCCGTGTTTGAATTTTCAAAACGTATGCAGTCTTCAAATGAATCATAAGCACCATCAATATTTTTCTGGAACCAGTAAACCTCACCACGATAGAGATAGATATCGCCTTTGGTGCTGTCGGCCTTCAACGCGCGGCTGATGTCTTCCAACGCATCCTTGTATCGCTCACGTCCACCAAAATACTTTGCTCTTTCCAGGTAGTTCTGGTAATTGGCAGGATCTGATTTTATCCTTTCGTTGATGGCCGTAAGGGTCGCGTCTGCTATTGCTGTGTCTTCGCCCACCACATTTCCATCATCCGGTTTTTTCTTTTCCTTGCATGAAAAAGAGGCGAGTGCAAACCACAGGATCAACAAATAAGAAAGAATTTTCATTGGGGCAAAAATGGGGAAGCATAGAACAACAAATCAATTTAACATCACTACACAACAATGTGTTGATAAGGGATACTCCTGCATCGACTTGCTTATTTGCCAGAATCTACTTTTGATTGCAAAATATCAATAGGCAGATTTTGATATACGCTGCCTCCCTAACTGGATAACCAACGTGGCAAAAAACACTATAAAAAATCAGGAGCAACTTGAAGAAGTTGTTGATGATAAACCAAAGAAACCGCCACGCAGCAAATCCAAAAATGCCAATGGCGATGGTCGCCTTGCTGGCATCCGCGCATTCTTTGCCGACAGGCGTGTCCAAAAAATCTTTGGAATATTTCTCGTCCTGTTTTCGGTTTTTCTTTTTGTCTCTTGTCTTGCGCACATCTTTTTTCATGAGCACGATGAGTTCATGATTAGCGGGGGAATTCAACCCGATCCAACTGCACAACCTGAGCGTTATCAAAACTGGATGGGAAGCATAGGTGCACATCTCGCGCAATTCTTCATGAAGAAGTATTTCGGTTTTGGTGCACTGTTTCTTCCGCTCATTTTCTTTTTGTGGGGCATCCGCATCTGGCTGAAGAAAAATTTGCTGCCCTTTTGGAAATCGTTCAGGCTCTCCATTGTTGCGACACTTTTTTTCCCGGTTGCCATCGGTTTTGCTGTTCACAAAATCACGGACGAATCACATTTTTTCATTCCTGATTATGCAAGCACACTCGTGGGTGGTTTTGGTGCAGTGGCCACAGAGTGGATGCTGAACACATTGGGTTGGATCGGAACATTGATGTCCCTGCTTTTTGTAGTTGGCGCATTCCTTATCTTCAATTTCAACAATCAGGTGGAAGCATCGTGGAAGAGTGTCATGGAATGGCTGAAGCGCAGCAAGGAAGCTATTGAACCGGATGAAGAGGAGATTCAAAAGGCAAAGGGCAAAGGGCAAAAAGGAAAAGATGAATCGGAAACCACCATCGCTGTTGCAGCCGGACTAGCAAATAAGTTTCGTGGTGATGAAAATGAACTGGAAATTGATCCGGTAAAACAAGATTCAAGCGAAGTCGAATTTGAAACAGTTGCTCCCATCGAGTCAACTACAACGCCACCGGGCAAGCCCATTCCCTTCAATATACAAGGTGCTGAAAATATTGAAGTGGAAATTGCAGAGCCGGAAACCGAGGAGGAATTGACGGAGGCTAAAATTGAACAAACACTCAAAGTAAGTGGCCCTTACGATCCGAAACTGGATTTGTCACGTTATGTATTGCCGAATATCGAATTGCTTAAAGCCCACGGAGGTGGTGGACCTCAGATTGACAAGGAAGAACTTGAATCGAACAAGAACAAAATTGTTGAGACCCTCAACCATTACAAAATTGAGATTGCCAAAATCAAGGCGACTATTGGACCGACAGTTACACTTTATGAAATAGTGCCTGCACCGGGAGTGCGCATTTCAAAAATCAAGAACCTAGAAGATGACATCGCGCTTTCGCTGGCCGCACTAGGAATAAGAATCATCGCGCCCATTCCAGGAAAAGGAACAATAGGGATCGAAGTCCCCAATTCCAAACCCGATATCGTAAGCATGAGGTCGCTCATTGCCTCGGATAAATTTCAGAATGCGGATATGGAGTTGCCCATAGTGTTGGGCAAAACCATTTCGAATGAAACGTTTGTGACTGACCTCTCCAAGATGCCTCATCTGCTCATGGCCGGTGCTACGGGGCAGGGAAAATCTGTGGGACTGAATGCCATTCTTGTCTCCCTGCTTTACAAAAAACATCCTTCTGAACTCAAGTTCGTTCTTGTTGACCCTAAGAAGGTTGAACTCACCTTGTTCAACAAAATTGAAAGGCATTTCCTTGCAAAACTTCCAGGCGATGGTGATGCAATTATCACCGACACGCAGAAGGTAGTTAAGACGCTGACTTCGCTTTGCATCGAAATGGACAACCGCTATGAACTGCTAAAAGATGCCGGTTGCCGAAACCTCAAAGAGTACAACGGCAAATTTGTTGAGCGCAGGTTGAATCCTGAAAACGGACACAGGTATTTGCCTTACATCGTACTGGTGGTAGATGAATTTGCAGACCTGATAATGACCGCAGGCCGCGAAGTGGAAACACCAATCGCGCGACTTGCGCAGCTAGCAAGAGCGATTGGAATTCACCTCGTAATTGCCACACAGCGGCCATCGGTCAACATCATCACGGGAGTAATCAAAGCGAATTTTCCAGCGCGTATAGCGTTTCGTGTCACGTCAAAAATTGATTCACGCACCATTCTCGATAGCGGTGGTGCCGACCAACTTATTGGCCGGGGCGACATGCTCCTTTCCACAGGAAACGACATCATTAGGATTCAATGTGGATTTGTGGACACACCCGAAGTGGATGCCATCACTGAGTTTATAGGTTCGCAGCAAGGCTATCCTGAAGCATTGATTCTTCCTGAAGTGGTGGATGAAAACACGCTCGACCTCGGAAGCCTCTCTGATGAACCTCTTGATGAATTATTTGAGGATGCTGCACGAATTGTGGTGAATTCACAACAAGGGTCTGCCTCACTTTTGCAACGCAAACTCAAATTGGGATACAACCGTGCAGGGCGTTTGGTGGATCAACTGGAAGCAGCTGGTGTAATTGGCCAGTTTGAAGGAAGCAAAGCCAGAAAAGTGCTGTTGCCTGACGAAATGGCTTTGGAACAGTTCTTGAAAAACAGGGCGGGACAATAAAAAAAGAAAGAGCAAAGGGCAATAGGCAACAACTCTCCAATTCAATGATTCTTCAACTAAAAAAAAATGAACAAAATTTTCACACTACTAGCCTTCATCGGCATCGTTTCAATCGCATCAGCGCAAACATCAAAAGATATTCTCGACAAGCTTTCGGCAAAAGCAAAGACCTACAAAACCATGTCTGCCGATTTCACATCAACGCTTGTTGACCCCAAAGCAAAACTCAACCAGCAACAAACAGGTTCAGTAAAAATCAAGGGACAGAAATACAACATCAATTTGTCCGACTACGTGGTGATTTCTGACGGTGTCACTGTTTGGAGCTACAGCAAGAAGGACAATGAATGCACCATTGATAATCTCGAAGATGTAAAAGACGGTTCGTTCGATCCTTCGGATATGTTTACCCTATGGGAAAAAGACTTCAGGCATGAAATGAAGAATGCTGCGATTACCGAAGATGCCATTGCCTCTTACCAGATTGCCCTTTATCCCAGTGACCCGAAGGACAAACCTTATCACACCATTATGATGTACGTGGACAAGGCAAAAATGGAAGTACACAAGATTGTGGTAAAGCAACGCGAGGGCGGAGAGATTACCTACAAAGTCAAGAATTTCAAGACGAACATGGAATTGCCTGACACCGATTTCCAGTTCAATAAAACAAAGTATCCAGGTTGCGAAATGACCGACAACAGGATTTGACCATTGTTGTTACATCATTCACTTTTGCCAGCGCATGTTCCAACGACTCGCTGAAACATACCGCAAGAATTTTCCCTTCTTCGTTGACTTTTGGTACTACATCGTGATGATCGTCCTCTTCATAGTACTTGCCATCATCTTCCTTTGAATTATGCTCTCAGGCTTGTTCAGCAATTCTCAACAACTTTTCTGAACGCACTGCCGCATACCTTGCTCAAAATCTGTCGTGAATAACTTAGCACGCGTTGCGCAATAATGTGTTACGTCTCGCTTTCATTTGTCAGGTGAGGAAGAGAAAAGAAATGATTCGATGGATAAGTCTTTTTGTGCTGATGATGCCTTTAGTGGCGATGTCTCAGTCACCACCATTTTTGGGAAATCAGGAAAAGGTTTTGCGCAATGCCTGTGAGCAATGGATGTGCAAGGAATTGATTGACTCCAATCCACAGGCATTTAAATCCAGCAACCCGGAAAATCCACTTGAATTCAGTTTTCCTGCTTCGCAAATTCAACATCTGAACATCGCTGTAAATCTGAAACAAGCGGAATCCGCATTGTATCAACAACTTTATTTTCCTGGAAACAATGGCTTGCGTTTTCTCACGCTGAAATCACTTTGCGATTTGTATTTCCCGCTTTTCGAACGCAAACTTTCCATTCACCAACTACCAGAGGAATACAAATACCTGCCGCTCGTTTTATCAGGTCTGAATCCCCACCACACTGATGCAAGTGATAATGCAGGACTGTGGTCGCTCGACTATCTGGTAGCCCGAAGCCTTCACCTGCGTGTGGATTCTTTGATTGATGACCGAAGAGGAGCAGACTTCACCACGGAGAAAGTGCTCGACCATTTGCAAACACTCCATTGGCGATACAAGGGTGATCACCTGAAGGTGCTGCTCGCTTACATCAGAAGTGTTCCTTTCGTTGAAAAACATCTTGCGCAACATGGTGATATTTTGTTGGATGAACTTGAGAGCAGCACAAGACAGTTGCTCCAATTATTCGTTTACACCATAGAACTTTTTGAAAGGAATGAAGCAGAAAATCACCTTGTACACTACTTCGACATTCTTGGCAACTATGAAAACATTTTTTTCGAACGTGGCATTCCATTGCAGGCAATGAAGGAAGTTTTGGGTGCGAATGTTCAACAACTTCAACTTACCAATCCAGTGTATTGTGGTAGCCGGATTGATAGCACTTACCGCGGTGTTGCCTTCATTCTCGAAAAGCAAATCGCTGCCAAATATCATTTGCTCAAAGACAGTCTGCATCGGTGGAAACCAGCGCCACCACCCGCACCCGTTGTGAATGAATTCGAGGAAGAAAAAATTTATTACACCGTTCGCAAAGGAGATTCGCTGGGAAAGATTGCGCAGAAGTACAAAGTGAGCGTTTCACAATTGAAGAAATGGAACAAGTTGAAACGCGACAGAATTAATGTGGGGCAAAAACTTGTTATCATCAGGAAGCAGAAAGTGAAACCGACAGCGGACAAGAAAGAAGTAATTCCCAATTCTCCGGATATTGAAACTCCAAAAACAGTTGATGAACCTGACGCCAAAAGCAATCCGGTAAAGAAAGAAGCACAGGTTTCCTCAACCCCGAAAACAATTAAGTACAAAGTACGTTCAGGCGATTCCATGTGGCTCATTGCAAAGAAGTACCCGGGAGTAACTGCTGAAGACATTATGAAATGGAACAAATGCAACGATGACATAAGACCAGGACAGATACTTGTGATATATCCTAAGAAGTAGTTCTGGAGTGTGAGACAAAAATTATGTTGATGACAATTTGAAAAGAGAGCAAATCATATCACCGGCAATTCCACTCATCCTTCTTGCCTGCATTGGTATATGCTCTGTTGTATTGGAACGTGCAGTTCCGGAAAAAGGAATTCAGGTCGCTGGTTTCACTTTAAAATTCAAGTCACCAGTTGATACAGCATCACGCACGATTGAAGATGTGGGAGCCTACCTCGCGCAACTTGATTCAGTGGCGGAAGACACCATCGCAACAAAAGTTGATACGCTTAAAGTAAAACGTGTGGTGAGTAAGACATCCTTACAATTTCGTGATGATGATGCTTCTTCTCTCTATCCATTCTTCACTATGCTTGATGAGGTGAAAGCGAGCGGAACAAATGTTCATGTTCTGCATTATGGAGATTCACAAATTGAAAGCGACCGCATCTCTGGTTACCTGCGCCAAAAGTGGCAGGAAGAATTTGGCGGACGCGGCCCCGGGCTTGTTGCACCACTTCCCATTACAGCATCGGCCAACATCACACAATCACAAAGCGGAAACTGGAAACGCTATACTGCCTACGGATTCGATAATGGAAAAGCAGGACATAGTCGTTATGGTGTAATGGCTGCAATAGGGCGATTCACACAGTCAAGAAAAAAAGAAGAAATAGATTCCACCGAAATACAGGAATCATGGATTGAACTTCGTCCTTCGTCCATGGCACACAGTTATTCTAAAACGTATTCGCAGGCTGGAATTTATTTTGGTTACCACCAGTTTCCGCTAGTGCTCTCAGTGGCAGTTGGTGACAGCGTGATTGCCAATGACACCATCCCGCCCACATCGTACGTTCTTGAAAAAACGTATCGCTTCCCTCCCACTCCATCGAAATTGAAATTCAAGTTCTCCGGTGCAGACTCACCTGATGTACACGGCATCTGTTTGCAAAACGAAGGTGGAGTGAATGTGGACAACCTCGCCCTGCGCGGAAGCAACGGAAATATCTTCAAGCGCATTGCAACGAGTGATTTGAAAACGGAACTGAACGACCTCAATGCACAACTCATTATGCTCCAGTTTGGCGGAAACTCCTTGCCTTATGTTGAGAGTAATAAATCTGCAAAGGAGTACGGCAATTTTTTCCAGGCACAGATTCAATACCTGAAAACACTTGCACCACAGGCAGCATTTATCATTATCGGTCCTGCGGATATGAGCAAGATGGTGGACGGCACCTGGCAGACCTACCCTTACCTGGAAGCGGTGCGCGATGCAATGAAAGAAGCTGCATTCAATGAAGGGTGTGCATTCTGGGATATGTACGAAGTGATGGGTGGAAAAAATTCGATGGTGAGTTGGGTCACGAATTCGCCACCCTATGCCGGAACTGACTATGTACATTTTACTCCGCTGGGCGCGAGAAAAGTTGCTGAGTTGTTGTATAAAGCCATAGACCACGAATACGATGCATGGAAAAATGCATCGCTGAAATAGAAGGAAGATGAAAACAAAAAGGCTATTAGTTATTTCAATGATCTGCATCTGTGGTACTACCACCTGGTTGCTTTCCACAGGCACGAGCACACCGCACCAACCGAAGGCAGTGTTGCTCGACCGGTCGCACTCATTTATTCAATACGACCTCAACAAAATTGATTTCTACGGAGACAAGATGGTGTGGGATGGTTTCTTTATGAAGATGAACCAACTGGTATTTTCTGGTGAAGGACATGTTTCTATTCTGCACATGGGAGGCTCGCATGTGCAAGCCGGAACCCTCACCGACCGCATCCGCGAAAATTTTGTAACAATGGTGGACGGTCTGGAAGCTGAACGCGGATTTATTTTTCCATACAAACTCGCAGGCACCAATTCTCCATCATCAATCCGCACAAAATTTACAGGGGCATGGGACGGATGTCGCAATGCACTTTCCACCGACCATTGCTTTTGGGGCATGAGCGGAATAAATGCCACCACCTGCGACAGTGTGGCAAGTTTCAAAATCTGGTGCTTCAATCACGACAGCCTTAACTACTACAATTCACATGTGCGGGTTTTTCACAGCGGAGATAATTACACCATTGAACCAGATTCTGCAATACAGGTATGGACATCGAAGCGAAGGCTTGACATGGGCGCAACAGATTTCTACTTCGCTGCACCTGTGGATACGCTTTCATTCAACATTTATCGCAACGACTCTTTGCCCGGATGCTTTGTAATGCAGGGAATTTATCTTGGAGAAAATCGCGATGGTATCACCTACAATACAATAGGGGTGAATGGGGCGGGTACCTATAGTTATCTGCGATGTGAAATGCTGGACGAACAACTACCCACCATCAATCCTGATCTTGTGATTTTCGGTATCGGTGTGAACGATGCCAACGTGCCCGAGGAAAATTTTGATGCACGGAAATATGAATTGCGATATGACTCGCTCATCACACAGATAAAAGGTGTGAACCCGGATGTGAGTTTTCTTTTCATCACCAACAACGACACATATTATCAGAAACGTTATCCCAACCGCAATGCAATGAAAGTGCAGGAGGTGATGGTCAAGCTTGCGAAAAAACACAGCGCTGGGGTGTATGATTTGTTTGACATCATGGGCGGGCTTGGCTCCATCAAGGAGTGGCAGAATGCAGGGCTGGCGCAATCAGATAAGGTTCATCTGACACGTGATGGTTACCGCCTACAAGCTGACATGATGTACCTGGCCATGCGCGAAGCATTCGGAAATTACCTCTATCGGACAACTCCTAAATGAACAGGCACTTTATGAAGTAGGCAGAGTATTACAGTCTGTTGCTTATTTGAAATCCACAATTTGATCATTTGAAGAACGAACGGAATTTCCAAAGGATAAATTCATCATTTGCAACCAGCCGGCAAATGTTTTCGAAGTTTGCAACTTTGAATTATGCCAAACATTTTCGAATTCAACGGATACAAGCCTGTCATTCACGAGTCATCGTTCATCCACTCGAATGCAACGGTGAGTGGTAATGTGATTATTGGCAAAAATGTGTATGTGGGCCCAGGTGCTGCGTTGCGTGGCGACTGGGGCCAAATCGTGATTGAAGACGGATGCAACGTGCAGGAGAATTGTACCATCCACATGTTTCCGGGTGTGCAGGTACTGTTGAAGGAAGGTGCGCATATTGGTCACGGTGCAATTATTCATGGAGCAACGATTGGGCGCGATTGTCTTATTGGGATGAATGCCGTGATTATGGATCGGGTGGTGATCGAAGATGAGTGCATTGTTGGTGCATTGAGTTTTGTACCTGCGGATACCATTGTTTTAAAGCGCAGTGTAATGGCGGGCAATCCTGCCAAAATGATTAAGCAAGTGAGCGATGAAATGCTCGCATGGAAGAAAGAAGGAACAGGATGGTACCAAAGACTTCCCGCAGATTGTTTTGCATCACTCCGTCCGTGCGAACCGTTGCGGGAAATCCCTGTGGACAGAAAAATTCAGCATGGCGGATTTAAAACCTGGAACGAAACCAAGAAGCAATGAAAGTTGCAGAAGACAAACCGTTTCACTTCAAACAATTTGAGGTACACCAGATGCGCAGCGCCATGAAGGTGGGAACCGATGGTGTGCTGCTTGCTGCATGGGCCAACGTGGAAAGTGCAACACACATACTTGATGTTGGAACTGGAACAGGTGTGATTGCACTCATTTGTGCACAGCGAAATTCTTGTGCGACTATCGAAGCGATAGAAATAGATGCCGGCAGTGCACAGGATGCGCGTGAAAATTTTGCTGTATCAACCTGGAATGTTCGCCTTCGATTGCACGAAGGAGATTTTTTGAAAATAGCATCTGGTGAAAAGTTCAACCTCATCATTTCAAACCCGCCCTATTTCTCTGACTCGCTGCGTGCCATAAACCCTAGCCGCAATGCCGCGCGGCACGATGATTCGCTGCCCGCCTCAGCATTTATGCTTAAGGCTTTCGAACTGCTTTCAGCCGATGGAAGAATTGCAGTGATATTCCCCAAGGCACAATTAGAACGGTGGTCGCATGAAGCATCACGGTTTGAATTTTTTCCGGAAAGAATTTGTCACGTTTTCACTTTGCCATGGAAAGATTCTTCGCGAGTGATGGTGGAGTACACTCACCGCCACGCGCTGGAACCAAAAATGGAAAGTGTGCTCATTGAAAAAAATCCGGGAGTGTGGAGCGATGCTTACAAAGAATTGGTGAGGGATTATTTCATCAAACTTTCACCAAGAGAAGTGTGAATTCCTAAAAACCTCTTGTACTTCGTTGTACAAATTTTTGAATTCCTCATCCCGATGGATTGGGGCTCCGGGTTCAAAAAATTTGAAAGCCTCGTCTAAGAGCCTGTTTATCATTTTAATGGTTGAATTGCTTTGTAAGAATGACAGAGCATCTCAGAAATCAATTGCCCCCGGGTTATTCACATCGATATTATTTTTATTGAAGTTTATGAGCTCCCTCCGGTCGGTTCAGCCGGGGGATAGCGCATCACACAAAATTTATGGGCTTTAGCCCAAACTTAACCACTGATACTAGTTGGGCTAAAGCCCAATTGCTGGTCTGCGGCACCTTCGATCCCCCAGCTTCAGCCGGGGACAATGGATGTAAGCAGCCCTCTTACTAAATGTCTTTCTTCAAATGATAAACAGGCTCTAAGCAGGTCGTTTACAGCACCTAGTTAAATACCTCCAATGTTCCGCGAATGGCTTTCGTTTCGGAAAGCACCACTTGAAATTGGTACAATCCATAAGCACAAAATGAAAGATTGATCATGGTGGCATGTACGCTGTTTTCAAGAGTCAAATCATACACAAGCTGACCAAGAGTATTCCAAACTAATATATGCTGCATTGGTATCTGAGAACTAAATAGAACTTCACCGTTTGTTGGATTGGGATATACGGAGAATGTTCCAAACACAGGTGCAGCTTCAATACCGTCACAAATTGCAATGAGGGTGCTGTCCACTGCGGTGTTACTACAGCCATACTCGTCCGTGTAACTGTATTCCACTGCGTGTATCCCTGTTCCAGGTTGTTGCAGATTCCATTCATTGAGCATTACACCACTGCCACTGAAAACTCCACCCGGTGGTGTGCCGCTGAGAAGTAATGTTTCTTCCTTAATACAAACCGTATCGGGCAATTCAAAAAATACTTGTGGCAAAGGGTTGATGAATATTTCCAATTCTGTGGTGTCCACCAGATTGCAACCATAAGGGCCGGTGGCAATGAGCGATAATGTATGTGTACCCGCTTCTGAGATCAATGCATTTATTACTGCACCATTGCCTAAAACAACACCGTCCAAATACCAAGTGCCTTCGGTGGCGGTGTTGGTTATCATTTGAGCAATCAAGTTTTGCGGAACGCATCCTTCAGCACCTTCGGTAATTTCAATTTCGGCTAGCACAGGCGGGCCAGCATTTAAGGTGAGCGAAAGTGAATCGGAGTAATTGCACAACGAATCGTGCGCCAGCAACTGTATGGTGTAAATGCCGGCCACTGGAATTTCTAAATCTACGGCTGGAGAGTTTTCATACTGTGTGCCATCGGGCATTGTCCATTGGAAATACTCTGCTCCTGTGGTGGTGTTGATAAAAAGCAATTCCTGCGGCACCTGGCACAAATCCACTTCATTGTATTGCCAGTCAATATTTAATTGCGAAGGAGCCATATCCGGCACATGCACCACCACCTTCATGGTGTCCCACACATTGCAGGAGTTGATGTCAAAAGCAGCCAGTTGAACAAGATAATTGCCCGCTTCATTGTAGGTAAAACTGAGGGTCGAATCTTGCGAAGCCATCCAGCCATTACCAGCCCCAAAGTTCCATTGATAACTAGCGCTGTCGCTCCAATTAGAAAACTCGATGGTATAGGGCAGGCAACTACTTTGTACTTCATAAGTAAATGAAGAAACCACGGAAGGAGATTCAAAATCTATTTTGAATACTGCGGCTTCGGCACCTAGCCAATAAGCATCGGTATCATAGGCTCCATCCATGGCAGTAAACAAACCACCTAGCACTGAACAAACGGCTTGATAGACTATACCCTTTTGGTCGTAACGACTAGAACCCCCATCTACATGGTTACCGCCAAAAAACGAAGCATATAACAATTCCGATAATTCGCTTGCGAATACGGACAAATAAAAACCACCACTATTTTGGGCAGCATCTTCGGTTATGGGAAGAGTTTTTAATGGATACCAGAAACCATGACCGGAAATATATATTCTGTCACATTTGTCAATCAAAAATGCATTTGGGGCAAATAGGCCTGTTGTTCCCAATCCTGATCCAATAGGGGAACACAATTCCAATGTGGTGAGTTGTAAATCAAACTTCGCAATGAAGTCAAAACTTCCTGGCACCGAATAGGCATCACCAACTAATGGTATGGAACCACTACTCATGCCGCACACCCACAGGTTGCCTTCGCTGTCCTGATCAATAAACTGAATTTCGTCTTCGCCATCGGTACCAAAAAATGTGCTCCTGAAAAACGCTCCGTTGGCAGGATTAAACAAACCAATCCAACCATCAAATCCTGCTGCTTTTGCCGTCTGATACGCATCGTTGCTCACCGCAAGGGTATTGCTGTTGGTGCTGCCGCAAAGGGCAATGGTGCCATCGGCCAGCACTTCCATGTCGCACACATTTTCATGGTCTGTGGTACCAATCTGGGTGGCCCAATACAAAGTGCTTAAATCGGGCGACATACAGAACACCGTAAAATTGGCATTGCCGAAGATGAAGCCGTAAGAAGTGGTTTGTGAATAATCAAGATACATGGTAGATATGCCCACCAACACATTGCCGTTTTCGTCAAGTTCTATTTCGCCACGATATCCAAGCGAACCGATTGCAGTGCCATCATATGTTAGACAACCGCGAAGACCATCCAACCCTGATCCACCAAAATAGGTGGACGCTTGAAGCTCGTTGCCTTCCGCTGAAAGCTTCGAAATAATCACATCAGATAATCCCCAAAAGGAAGAATCAAAGCAACCCGATGAAGTTGGAAAATTGTCAGACTTTGACACTCCCAGAATAAATACTTCGTCCGCAAGAGTGCAAATTAACTTGGAAGGAAAATCATTACCAGTACCGCCAAGGTATGTACACCAAAGAAGATATTCTCCGGTTGGATTGAATCTTGAAACGCCAATGTCTTGCATTCCATTGTGGGTAATATCATAAGCACCTAATTGAATTGGTAAATTGGATTGAAAAGGAGATGAACCTAAAAAAATGTCAGCATTAAGTCCGTATGTACTGCAATAACCATAAGCTTCACCACTACTAATCCCCACCAGTGTAGCCGCCACCAGCTCAGGGTCAATGGTGAGGGTCTTCTCCACAGCATATCCATTTAGAAAATTGAACGAAACAACATTTTCGCTTAGGAAGTATTCGGCAATTACCTCAGTGAGTTGATTTGTTGTGTTTTGAAAACAGTAGGGTTGTATTTCTTTAAATTCACCGGCATGGGTTTCATATTTCAATTCGCCATGGATCAACTGCGGGTTCATACCATCATACTGCAACCGTATGTCATTTGCATCGGCACCGGGTCTTAATACAAATTCGTATTTGAAATTTCCCCTGCTGCTATAAACAATCATGTCAATACCATCCCATAAGTTTGGATATACCACTCTTTCTACTGGATAGATTTTGTTTTTCCAGGCAGCGGGATCGCTGCCCAAAAAATAATTGCAATAGTGTGAAAAAGGTTTTTCGCCAATAGGCAAAACGGCATTGCAATCCACAAATTTGATTTGCCACGCATGGTGCCGCACGGCCATATCGGGCGCGTTGTGTGCTTTTGCCAAATCCTCGGCATGGGCCATGTCGAAGGTGATGGCATTGGTATGCAGAAACACAGTACCACCGCCAATGGAAGCTTTGTATTCAAAATTGCCAGACCACTGGCCATGGTTTTTTATGTATTGGATTTTATCGCTATTGCGCTGGGCACAGGCATGCGTTTGAGCCGAGACCAGTGTGCTGGTTTTGAACAGCACAATCCATAAAAGTAAAAATAATTTACCGGAAGTCATGAATATGTGCTTTTTTCGCAGACATAAACCATCTATAAAAATCAAACTAAAATGAAAACAAGATTTACCCCCCCCCCCCGCGCGATTATCGCAGCGGTTCTGTTTCTGATTTCGGTACATGTTCATGGTCAATTTAATTTGTGTGCTGGTTCTACCAACGCAAATGTAAGTGGTTCTTACGATTGCGCAACCACTCTTGCAAGCGTTGCAATTAACCCCATACCCGCGCTTACAGGTGTCTGCACTTGGTCGCTTGCAAACCTCAGTTCTGATCCATGTCAGTTTGTTGGATCAAATATCGCAGCCGGAAATTTTAATGTGAGCGTTACCAACAATGGAATAACAATCAATTTTTGTGTGGTAATAAATCCACTGCTGCTTCCCGGTGTTGCCAATTTTACAGTGGTCAATCCATCGTGCCTGGGCAACGATGGAAGCATAACATTCAATGCAGCAGGGTTTACTGTTCTTGCTATTCTGTGGAGCAATGGGGCCTTCGGGGTAAACACCATTAACAATCTGGTTCCGGGCAATTACACTTGTCTTGCGCTGATATTGGCTCCCAACAATGCAACATGCGCCAGTACTGTTCCTTTTATATTGCCAGCATACACACCTATAGCAGTAACAGCTAGCGCACAGACCGATTTTTGCGACACAGATGGCAGCGGCCCGGGTGTGGGCAATGCTTTTGTGGCGTCCACTCCGAGCGGTGGTTCAGGATCGGGGTTTAATTGGCAGTGGAGTGGGCCGGCAAATATTGACAACCCAAATTTTCAGACTACAAACATCACAGGTGGCATTGGATGTTTTGATGTAACAGTTTCCGATCCATTGTATCCGTGGTGTACGGCCACGGCTACCGTGCAGGTAGAGCCACCATGTGGAGGAGATTACGATTGCAACGGGGTTATTAACGTCTCAGACTTATTGTACTGGCAGTCATCATTTACTCAATTTGCCCCCACGATAGGCGACCTTACCGGGTGTGACGATATTACCAACGTACTTGATTTACTGGTTTTTATTCAGGTGTATGGAACCTTTTGTCCTTAGTGTTCATGACTCATAAGATGAGTGGATAAGAACAAAGAATTTGGTATAAAAAGTAGCTCAGACGCAAATTAGTTGTACACAATTTTTGTTTTGCAGGGTCAATAAATTTTGCGTGTAATTGAATTGGTCCAGGAGGTGTTTCAAAGTAACCCCCCGCTGAACCCCATCTTGTTTCACCACAAATTGCACATACCCTTCACGTTTGTTTCCATTTATCGGGGAGCAGGGTTTCCAGTTTGGAGTATTTGGTGTCGTTTATTTTTTGGAGCACA